>Ga0126314_10000008_pt1 | contig 189885 bp, 176 predicted proteins | sample Plot105B_FD_92535 | JGI IMG/M metagenome (GOLD analysis project Ga0126314, IMG submission 92535) | Serpentine soil microbial communities from UC McLaughlin Reserve, CA, USA - Plot105B | ecosystem: Environmental > Terrestrial > Soil > Grasslands | place: USA: UC McLaughlin Reserve, Lake... | reverse complement strand
GGAAGGGTGAAGCTGAACTCGCGGTCGCCACTGGCGACGGCGTGAAGGAACCCCTGAACCGCCGCTCGACGATCTCGATCAACTTCTGATCCTGATCCAAGGCTGATCTAAGCGAACCCCCGGCCGAAAGGCCGGGGGTTTTGCTTTGGGTGCTTGGGGCCGTGCGCCTTACGCTGAGCTATTCGCTCTCCCCACCCAGCCAAGGGTTGTCTTCTGGCGCTGTCGAGCCCAGAGTATAGGCGTCACGGGTTGGTCGAAAACTGGTCGTGGGAACGTCAAAATGCTTCGCTGTAGTGTTTTTGGCGCACCGCGTTATTTTTTCTCTACCCGTTGCGTAATCAGGGGTTGCAGGTGTTTGGCAGGGGGTTTATTGATCTCCTGACGCTCAGGCGCCGATGGCCCTTGCGTTGTAACAAGGAAGAGGTGAGACATGCTTCGCAAATGTGCCACCGCCGTCGCTGTTAGCTTGATCTGCCTTTCCGGGCAGGCCTTCGCTCAACAAGCCCCGGCGAAAGCCACGACCAGCGCGGTTACCCGCATTGGTGCTCAATCCGCTCAATCGAACAGCTTCGAGGCTTCGCCTTGGCTGCTGTTCGTGATCTTCGGCGTCGCCACCACCGCGGTCATCATCGCGGCGAATGAAGACGACGACGGTCCGTCCAGCCCGTAGGCTGACGGCGGCGTCCGCTCTATGGACGCAATCGAAATCGAGAGGGCCGGACGAGCTATGGCTTGGCCGGCCTTTTCATTGTCTTGGCGCCAGTCGGCGCCTGGATCGACCGGCGTGTCCGCGAACGATGTCTTCGGCGTTGACGAGTTGGTCGTTCCGCTGAATATGCGTCGGCGGTCCAAAAATCACCGCGATTATGATGCGTCGGTTCACCGCTTCTCGAGTTCTGTTCTGGCCACACATTGATGATGTTGAGTTCTACATCCGCCGTGAGTTTGGCGTCGGACGTGCGTACCGCGGATCGTCTTTGCGTCCGGCCTGGTGATCTCGCCTTTATGCTGACGTCAGGAAACGGGTTTCCATGCGAGTGATGCTGATCGCGATCCTTGCCGCGCTCGCGGTCTCCGGTTGCGGAACGAGCGGGTCGCGGGGGCCGGCGATGAACTTCCCGGTGACGCCGACCGTGACCGGTCCGGGGCCGGACTATCAGATCGGTCCGCGCGACACCCTGTCGATCAATGTCTTTCAGGTTCCCGACCTGACGGTGAAGGAAGCGAAGGTCGACGCCAGCGGTCTGCTCGCGCTGCCGCTGATCGGTTCGGTCACCGCGGCCGGCAAGACCACCGTGCAGCTCGCCGACGAAATCGCCGCCAAGCTGAAGGCCGGCTATCTCCAATCGCCCCAGGTCAGCGTCATCGTTGTCGAGGCGATCGGCCAGAAGGTCACCGTCGACGGGGCGGTTACCGAGCCGGGGGTCTTCGAACTCAAGGGGCGCACGACGCTGTTGCAGGCGGTGGCCATGGCCAGGGGGCCAGGGCGCGATGCAAACCTGCGGCGGGTCGCGGTCTTCCGTGTCACCAACGGCGAGCGCACGGCCGCGATCTTCGATCTCGCCGCCATTCGTGCGGGCCGGGCTGACGATCCCCAGATTCTGGCCAACGACGTGGTCGTCGTGGACAGTTCCGCCGTGAAGGGTGTGATGCGGGAAATCATAACGGCCCTTCCGGGTCTGGCTATTTTCCGCTCCTACTAGATTTAACGGCCCGCGGCCGCTCGAACTCAGACTAACAGCAGGAATCCATGGCGCTTGGCGACAACAACGGCTGGGAACGCGGTGATCGGCCGGGTGGCTATTTCACCGCCGATCCGCGCGCGCCCGTCATTATTCACGAGGGGCCGTCCCGCGAGCTTGCCACCGACTGGTGGCAGGAAGAGCCGCAGCCCGAGTCGCAGTTCAACCTGCTCCAGTACTGGCGCATCCTGCTCAAGCGCCGACTGCTGATCGCGATCGCCTTCGTCGTCTGCGTGGCGATCGGCGTGGCCGCGACGATGCTGATGACGCCGATCTATTCGGCCAGGACCACCCTGCAGATCGACCGCGAAGCGGCCAAGGTGCTGAACACGGACGACGTGACCCCCAACGACCGGTCGGTCGGCGGGGAGGAGTTCTTCCAGACGCAGTACGGCCTGTTGAAGAGCCGCTCGCTGGCGATCAGGGTCACGGAATCGCTGAATCTCGCCAACAACGACTTCCTCAGCAAAATGGGCGTCGGTGACGACGCCTTCAAAGGCTCGCCCCAGGAGATCGCCGCGGCTCGCAAGTCGCTCGCGGTCGCCATCATCGAGGGCAAGCTCAGCGTCGAGCCCGTTCGTGGCTCACGCCTGGTCAAGGTTTCGTTCTCCAGTCCCGACCCGGTGCTGTCGGCTCGCGTCGCCAACGCGGTTGCGGACAACTTCATCGAGTCCAACCTCGCCCGCCGCTTCGAGTCGTCCGCTTACGCCCGCGACTTCCTGGAACAGCGCCTCAAGCTTCTGAAGCCTCGGCTTGAGGAGTCCGAGCGACAGCTGGTCGCCTATGCCGCCAGCCAGCAGATCATCAATGTCGCCGCCGCGCCCAACCAGACCGGCAACGACACGTCGGGCGGCGCAACGCAGTCGCTGACCGCCAATAACCTCGTGGCGCTCAATTCCTCCCTGGCGGCCGCCAAGGGTGAACGGATCCGCACCGAACAGCGCTGGCGCCAAGTCCAGTCGACATCGGGCCGTTCGCTCCCCGAGGTGCTGCAAAGCCCGACGATCCAGCAGCTCAGCCAATCCCGGGCCCAGCTCATGGCGAGCTATCAGGAGAAGCTGAGCACCTACAAGCCGGACTACCCTTTGATGCTGCAGCTGAAGGCGCAGATCGACGAGATCGACCGCCAGATTCAGGCCGAGATCAACAATGTCCGCGAGTCGCTGCGCGCCAACTACAACATCGCCCTGAACCAGGAGCGCGCGCTGTCGCAGCAGGTGGAGGGGCTGAAGTCTTCGTTCCTCGACCTTCGGAACCGCAGCATCGAGTACACGATCCTGCAGCGCGAGGTCGACACCAACCGCTCGCAGTACGAGGCGCTCCTGCAGCGCTACAAGGATGTCACCGTCGCCGGCGGCGTCGTTTCAAACAACATCTCTGTGGTCGATCGCGCCGAGGTGCCGGAAGCGCCGTCCAAGCCGCGCCCCCTGCTGAACATCGCCCTCGCGATGCTGATGGGCCTGGGCCTGGGTGTGGTCGCGGCCTTTATCGCCGAAGCCTTCGACGACGCCATCAATGCGCCGGAGGACGTCGAGTCGAAACTCGATCTCCCCGTGCTCGGCACCGTGCCGGTTCTCGACAAGGGCACGACGCCGAAGGAGGCGCTGGCCGACCTGCGTTCCGCCTTCTCGGAAGCCTACTACTCGATCCGGACGGCGTTGCAGTTCTCGACCACGGACGGTGTTCCCCGCAGCCTGCTGCTCACCAGCGCCCGGCCGTCGGAGGGCAAGTCGACCAGCGCGGTGTCCATCGCGCAGAACTTCGCGCGCCTCGACATGAGGGTGTTGCTGATCGATGGCGATCTTCGCAATCCTTCCCTCCACCGCAACATGGTGGCGGACAACAATGTCGGCCTGAGCAGCGTCCTGACCAATGCCGTGAGCCTGGACGACGCGATCCAGGAATCGGCGTTCCAGAACCTGTTCCTGGTAACCTGTGGCCCGCTTCCGCCGAACCCGGCGGAACTGCTGGCGGGCACCCGGCTCAGAGCCTTGCTGGCGGAGGCGGGCGCCAAGTTCGACCTCGTCATCGTCGATGGTCCGCCGGTGATGGGTCTGGCCGATGCCCCGATGCTGGCGGCGACCGTCGCCGGTACTGTCCTGGTCATCGAGGCCGGCGGCACACGCCGCGGCCTGGCCAAGACCGCGGCGCGCAGGCTGGCGGTGGGCCGGGCGAAGCTGCTCGGGGTCGTGCTGACCAAGTTCAACGCGCGCAAGCAGTCCTATGGCTCCGGTTACGCCTACGCCTATGAGTACAGCTACGGCCAGACGCCGCGGGTGGCAGGCAAGTCCTAACCGATGGTCGAAAGCGCCCGCCCAGACGTGAGCGTTTCAGGCACGCGGGGCGGTGGAGATCCACGCTCGCGAACGATCGTCACAGCGATTGTCGCCGTGATCGTTGTGCTCGCGGCGGGGCTGGTGATCCAGAGCATGGTGACGCCGTTCGAGGGGCGCGGCGAGCGCGCGGAGCGCTTGCTGGCCAAGGACGGCGAAGATGCCGTGCGAGGTCGGGCTGCGGCGGACGAAGTCCTTCGGCGTGACCCTCTCGAAGCGCGGCTGGTGGCCGAGCTCGGCTTTGCCGCTGAGCGCGATGGCAGCAGGGCTGAGGCGCTGACGCTGATCGAGACCGCGCACCGGCTGAGCCGTCGCGAGACAGCGGTCGAATTCTGGCTTTTCGAGTACCGACTGGCGCGCAGGAGCTACGGCCGGGCCTTCGATCATTTCGACGCGCTGCTGCGGCGCCGCCCAGAGCGGCCTGAAGCTCTGTTCTCTTCGGCCACATCGGCGATGAGCGATCGGGCTGCCGTGAAGGCCATGGCGGACACCCTCGCCAAGTCGCCGCTCTGGCGCCCGGGCTTCCTGTACCACATGGCAACCCGCGGGGACGCGGACCAGACCCGGGCCATCCTCGACCAGCTTCGCCGCGGCCCGGCCCCGCCTACCGACAGCGAAATCTCGGTCTATCTCAACCAGCTTCTGTCGCTGAGCCGGTATGAAGAGGCGCGGCGCGCCGCCCAGCTTCTCAGCACCAGCGGACCCGCGCGGACGGGCGGGGCCATTCTTCATGATGGCGGGTTCGAGGGATTGAACGGACCAGAGCCCTTCAACTGGACGATGGTTGGCGGCGTCGGCGGGTTGGTCGCATTGGAGTTTCCCCCCGACAGGCCGAAGAACTCCGCCCTGCACATCATCTATGACGGCTTCTCGTCTCCTCGGCTGCTTCACCAGACGATGGCATTGGCTCCGGGGCGGTATGTGCTCGTGGGGGAAGCGATGTTCGAGAAGCCCCAGACAGCCGACCGCCTGGTCTGGACAATCACCTGCATTGGCGACGGCCGGCAGATCATGCAGGCTTCAGCACCACGGCCGACCAACGCGGCATGGGGGCGCTTCTCTCTGCCCGTTGAAATCCCGTCGCCCGGGTGCGGGGGGCAGATCCTGGAACTCAAGCCCGTGCCGGGAGATCGAAACATCCATTCCGAGGCCTGGTTCGACAATCTGACGGTGCGGCCGGAGCCGTCGCAATGAGCCGCGCCAGCCGATCTTCGTCCCGCTCCCGGCCTTCGGCCGCCGATCCCCTGCGCTGGCTGAAGGCGAACGGCTTCGTCCTCGCCACCTGCGCCACGCTGTTCCTCGCCCTGGTGGCCGGGGGCGCCAGCCGCCTCAACGTGGGCGCCTCCGGTCTCATCGAGCTGGCGAGCCTGGCCCTGCTGCCGGCGGCCGTCTGGCGGCTGATGGAGCGGCAGGCCTGGAAGGCGACGCGTTGGCCGATCATCATCGGCGGCGCGATAGCCCTGACGCTTCTGGCTCAACTAATCCCGCTCCCCGCGGCCTGGGCGGCGATCTTCCCGGGTCACGACCTGTCCCTGGCTGTCCAGCAGGCTGTGGGGGTTTCGCCCTCCTGGGCGCCGATGAGCCTCACGCCGTCGCTCACCCTGCGGGCGTTGCTCAGCCTGGCGCCGCCGATCGCCATCCTAGTGGCGACCGCCAGTCTGTCCGCCGACGAGCGTCGCACCGCGGTGCTGGTCGTTCTGGGCGTCGCGTTGCTCAGCCTGATGCTCGGCGTCATCCAGGTCACCCAGGGCGCTTCCAGCCGAGCTTATCTGCATGAGGTGACCAACGAAGCGTCGCTCGTCGGTTTCTTCGCCAACCGGAACCATCAGGCGACGCTGCTGCTTGGCGGGTTGTTGTTCAGCGCGGCCATTCTGGCGGAACAGATCGGCGCACAGCGTGGGCGTTCTCCCGCCCTCATCGCGGGGGCAGGGCTTGTGCTGCTGATGATCGGCGCCCTGCTGGTGGCGCGGTCCCGTTTCGGCATAGCGATGCTGTTGCCGACGCTTGTGACGGGGCTTCTGATCATCTGGCGATCGAAAGCGCTCAGCATCGCGCCCCGGACAGTTCTATGGGTCGGCGCGGGCGCCGCGGCGATCATTCTCATCCTCACGCCCCTGGCGGCCCCGGTGGTTCTCGAACGCTTTCAAGTCGACGCCTCGAAGGACCTGCGGTTCGTGGTGGCGCCCGACGTATGGCGCGCGGCCCTCGACCACCTTCCCTTCGGCTCGGGCGCCGGCTCTTTCGAGGCCGTGTATCGATCTTACGAGCGAGCGGAGAACGTCTCGCCGAACTTCCTCAACCATGCCCACAACGACTACCTCGAAGCCTTCCTCGAAGCCGGGCTGGTGGCGGTCGTTCTTCTCGCCGCCTTCCTGGCCTGGGTGATCGTCTCCGGCGTCGCGGTCTGGCGCGACAGGGGACGCGCCGACGCGGCGCTGGCTCGGGCCGCGAGCGCCTTCATTGCCGTGGTGATGGCTCACTCGGCGTTTGACTATCCGCTGCGCACGCTGGCGATCTCCACCGTCTTCGCCTTGGCCTGCGGGTTGTTGACGCCGCCGCCGGGCCATCGCGCCGACCGTCGCAAGGTCCGGATCCGTCGCGATACGCGCGGAGAGGCCTGAACGCGAGACGCCATCCATCCAGATGATCCCCCAACCGAAGACCGTGAACGCGGCAACTTACGGCGGACGTTGTCCGGCCCGCGATTCAAACCTTGCGATGACCAGATTTGCTATGTAGCGGGACTGCTATGACGAAGAGCATGAACAACCACGCACTCAAGAAGCCGAACGGCTACGCGATCTGTTCGAACTGCATCATGGATACGAGCGATTCGAAGATTACCTTCGATAGCCGTGGACGGTGCGAATACTGTAACAACTACGACGATAATATCCTGCCGAACTGGCATCCGGACGAGCGAGGCGAGCGCGAGATTTCCGCGCAGATCGAGAAGATCAAGCGCGACGGCGCGGGCAAGGACCACGATTGCCTGATCGGCCTCAGCGGCGGCGTCGACAGCTCCTACGTCACCTATCTGGCCAAGGAGAAGTTCGGACTTAGACCGCTCCTCTATCACGTCGATGCGGGCTGGAACTCGCAGCAGGCCGTGAACAATATCGAGAAGCTGGTCGATGGCCTGGGCCTCGACCTCTTCACCGAGGTCATCAACTGGCCCGAGATGCGCGATCTGCAGCTCGCCTTCTTCAAGGCCCAGGTCCCGCACATCGACACGCCGCAGGATCACGCCTTCTTCGCCGGGCTTTACAATTTCGCCGCCAAGAACGGCGTGAAGTACATCCTCACGGGCGCCAACTACTCGACCGAGTGCGTGCGCGAGCCGCTGGAGTGGCACTATCACGCCTCCGATCTGCGGCAGCTCAAGGACATCCACAAGCAGTTCGGTACGCGTCCGCTGAAGACGTTCCCGACCTCGGACATCCTCACGTTCAAGATCTACTATCGCTTCGTGAAGGGGGTCCGGGTGGTCAAGCCGCTCAACTACGTGCCCTATCACAAGGAAGAGGCGATGGATGAGCTGGTCGAGCGCTTCGGCTGGCAGAAGTACGCCCACAAGCACTACGAGTCGCGGTTCACCCGCTTCTACGAGGGCTACTGGCTTCCGACCAAGTTCGGCTACGACAAGCGTCGCGCGCACTTCTCCAGCCTGATCCTCACCGGCCAGATGACCCGGGACGAGGCGCTGCGCCGGATCGCGGAGCCGGCCTACAATCCGGAGAACATCGCCGAGGACTTCGAGTACATCGCCACCAAGCTGGGCCTTACGGTCGCCGAGCTGCAGGAAATCCTGGCGGGGCCGAAGAAGAGCTACCGTGACTACAAGAACGCGATGCCGCTGATGGAACTGGGCGCGCGCGTGCTGCGGGCGACGGGCGTTCAGCGGGCGATTATCCGTTGATCACGATCGTCAACTACGGGTTGGGGAACATCGCCGCGTTCTCCAACATGTACAAACGCATGAACATTCCGGCGAAGGTCGCGCGCACCGCCGCCGACCTGGCTGACGCCGAGCGGATCATCCTGCCGGGCGTTGGCGCCTTCGACCATGCCATGGAGCTGCTCGAGGCTTCCGGCATGAGGGAAACGCTCGACGAGCTGGTGCTCGAGCGCAAGACGCCCGTCGTCGGCATCTGCGTCGGCATGCAGATCCTCGCCGAGGGCAGCGACGAGGGCAATCGGGCGGGGCTGGGCTGGATTCCGGGCCGCGTCCGCGCCTTCTCGGCCGAGGAGAAGCTCGGCGGCCTGCCTCTGCCTCACATGGGGTGGAATGACGTTACTCCGGTCTCTTCCAGTCCCCTGTTCAGGGGACTGGAGAGGGACGCCCGGTTCTACTTCCTGCATTCGTACTTCTTCGAATGCGCCGACCGGGCCCATGTCTCCGCCACCGCCGGCTATGGCATGGACTTCAGCTGCGCGGTGCAGTCCGGCCATGTCCATGGGGTGCAGTTCCACCCCGAGAAGAGCCACCATTTCGGTGCTGCGTTGCTGAAGAACTTCGCGGAGACCTAGGATGCTCAGGCCTCGCATAACCCCGTGCCTGCTCGTCCACGAAGGCGGCCTGGTCAAGACCGTCGGCTTCAAGGACCCGAAGTACGTCGGCGACCCGATCAACGCCGTGAAGATTTTCAACGAGAAGGAAAGCGACGAGCTGATCGTCCTCGATATCGACGCGACCGCCAACAAGGTCGAGCCCGACTATCAGATGATCGCCCATCTCGCCGCCGAATGCCGAATGCCCCTCTGCTACGGCGGCGGGGTTCGCACCGCGGAACAGGCCAAGACCATCATCGGCCTGGGCGTCGAGAAGGTGGCCATCAGCGCCGCCGCGGTCGAGCGTCCGGAGCTCATCGCAGAAATCTCGCGGGCCGTCGGACGTCAGAGCGTTGTCGTCGTCATCGATGTTAAGAAACGCATGCTCGGCCGTGACTACGATGTCTGGACACATAACGGCCGGCACAACAGCAAGCGTAACGCGCTCGATTTCGCCGCCGAAATGGCTGAGATGGGGGCCGGCGAGATCGTGCTCAACTCGATCGAGCGCGACGGCCAGATGAAGGGCTACGACATCGCCCTGGCCAGGCGCTTGAGAGAACGGGTCAATATCCCGATCTCGATCTTGGGCGGCGCCGGGTCGCTGGACGATATCGGCGAACTGTTCGCGGCTTGCGGCGTGGTCGGGGCGGCGGCGGGCAGCCTCTTCGTCTTCAAGGGGACCTATCGGGCGGTGCTGATCAACTACCCTGAGTTCTCGCAGAAAGAACAGCTGATCCGGGCCGCGCTCACGGGCGCGGCTTAGACGTAGCGCCGGATATATCGCCGCTCCGAGGCGGCGTGTGGATATGAAACCCATAGGGGGCAAGGTGGCTGAGAAGAAAAACGTCGTAACGATCCCGTGCCCCAACTGCCGGGCGGAATCCTATACGCCGTGGGCCGTCGAGCTGGGCTATCACGCGGTGCGTTGCACCGGTTGCGACCTGATCTACGTCAATCCGCGCCCCGCGGATGACCAGATCGACGCCGCCGTCCGTACCGGCAGCCATGGCGACGACGCCGGCGGCCTGTATGTCGCGGCCCGGCGGCTAGATGGCCGCGTGGCGTCGTACCAGCGCACGCTGGGATCGCTCTTCTCCGATGTCTGGGCGGCCAACCGGCCCATCACCTGGCTCGACATCGGCGCCGGCTACGGCGAGATCGTCGAGGCCATCGAGCGCCTCGCGCCCAAGGGAAGCGCCATCAAGGGCCTGGAGCCAATGAACCCCAAGGCGAGCAGCGCACGAGCGCGCGGACTGAACATTGAAGAGGACTACCTGCGCCCGACCCATCCGAAGGTCGACTACGTCTCGATCGTCGATGTGTTCTCGCATGTCCCCGATTTCGACGCCCTGCTCGCGGATGTGCGGTCGGTCCTGAACCCGGGCGGCGAGGTGTTCATCGAGACGGGGAACCTGGCGGATCTGAAGGACCGCTCGGAATTCCCGAACGAACTGGGCCTGCCCGATCACCTGGTGTTCGCCGGCGAGCGCCAGCTGCTGGCCTATCTCGAGCGCGCGCAGCTGGAAGTGGTCAAGATCGAGCGCGTGCGCTTCGACGGCCTGGTCAACTTCGCCAAGAACATCGTCAAGAAGGCGCTGGGTCGACCGGTCGTGATCGGCATCCCCTACACATCTCGGTATCGCCAGCTGCTGGTCCGGGCCCGGTTGAAGCCGGCCTGATCGCCTCCGGGCTCACCGGATCGTCTAGATGACGATCCGGACGACCTTGAACGCCTCGGCATAGCCGCAGCCGTTCTGACTGCCGCGGAACTTGGCCAGGGCCATGCAGGCCTCTGGCGAGCGCGACGGCGCGTTGTGGATCTGCGAGGCGTAGCAGTCGAGCGCCGCCATCTTGCGGTCCATGTAGTCGGTGGTGTCGATGTAGAACTCGGGGACGAAGGCCGGCTCGATGCCGGGCGCGTTCCAGTGGGTCTCCGACAAAGTCTCGTAGGCCAGCACCACGCGCGGGGCGTCGGCGTGGACCGGCCGGCAGGCGACCACGCTGGCGTCGAAGATCACGCGGTGATCGATGTGCCGGTCGGGGAAGGGCAGCATCACCATGTCCGCCACATTGGCCCGCACGAAGGCGGATATCTTGCCGTTGACCTCGGCGACCGGCCGCTGGTGAACTGTCGTGGCCGGGATCTCGAGGAAGTCCCATCGCGCCACGCCCATCAGCGCCAGGGCCTTGTCGGCCTCGGCGCGGGTGATGTCGAAGGCTTCCTGCGGATACAGCGGCGGCAGGTGGCCGCTGACGATGAGGACGGACACCTCGACGCCCTGCGCCGCGAAGCGCGAGATGGCGCCGCCGCATCCGAGGGTTTCGTCGTCGGGATGAGGCGCGATGACCGTCAGGCGCTTGGGAAGCATTGTCATATCCGGACCGTTCTCAGCTCGGGCAAGGGCACCACGACATCCACGGGTTTGTCGAACTTGCCTTTGATCTTGGCGATGATGTCGTCCGCGAAGTTCCAGGCGAAGATGATCAGCACGTCCGCGGGCTCCGCCATGAGATGCGCGGTGGGCATGATCGGCACGCCGGAGCTGGGGAAGTAGCGGCCGGCCTTCAGCTTGTTGTCGTCGACCACATAGGCGATCTCGTCGCCCCCGATGCCCGCCATCTTCATCAACAGCGTCGCCTTCGTCGGGGCGCCGTAGGCGGCGATCGAGGCGCCGCTGTCGGCGCGGTCACGGAGCAGCTGATGGAACTGGGCCATGCCGGCCTCGATCTTCTCGCGCCAGCGGCTCAGGAAGGCCTCATCGTTGAGGACCGAGCCTGCTTCCTCGTCAAGGAACGCTTTCGCCGCCGGCGAGACCGAGCCGTCCTCGTCCTTGCGACACAGGACCCGGATGGAGCCGCCCTGGATGGCGTTGACGCTCAGGTCGACGATGCTGAAGCCGAGGGCCGTCAGGTAACGCACCAGTGGCGCGGCGTGATGGTAGTCGAGATGCTCGTGGTAGATGGTGTCGAAGCAGCCGGTGCGGAGGACTTCGCGGAAGTAGCCGACCTCGAACCCGAAATACCCGCCCGGTTTCAGCAGGTCTCGGATGGTCCGGAAGGTCGCCGCCAAGTCGTCGACGTGGGCCAGAACATTGTGGCTGGTGACGTAGTCGGCGAGGCCGTACCGCGCCTTGATCTCCGCCGCCGCCTCGTCGTTGAAGAAGGCGTTGATGGTGTCGATGCCATTGGCGTTGGCGATGTCGGCGGGCATCGAGGCGGGATCGACACCGCAGACCTTGTGCCCGCGATCCTGGAACGCCTTCAGGCAGCTGCCGTCGTTCGAGCCGACATCGACCACCAGCGAACCGGCGGGCAGGCTGCACGTCTCCTCGGCCCAGGCCGCGTAGCCCTGGAAGTGGCGCACGAAGCTTTCGCTGATGCCGCTGAGGTATGTGTAGTTCGTCGCGTAGAGAATCTTCGGATCGACCGCCTGGGTCAGCTGGAAGTGTCCGCAAGCGCCGCAGCGGTTCAGGCCGAGCGGGTACTGCGCGGCCGCGCGGGCATCCACAGGGTCTTCCTGCAGGTTGTTGCCCAGCGCGACCGCGCCGAAATCGATGTACTCGTGCAAGTCCTTCCCGCCGCAGAGCCGGCAGGAGTCGATTTCGCGCGTGTCAGACATGTCAGGCGTACTTGGCCAGCATTTCTTCGATGTTTTCGGGCGTGATCAGCGGCTCGCGAACCGTGTCCTTCTCGTAGGTCTCCTGGTCGCGCGGGTACTTGCTGCTGACGATCAGGCGGGTCGTGACCGGGAAGTAGGTCGCGTGCAGTTCGTTGTCGGGAGTGAAGATGTTATCGCCCTCGACCACCTTGAGATAGACGATCTCACCGGTATCGACGTCCTTGTAGAAGTAGTCGATCTGGCCTTCCAGCACGTACATGAAGTGGAAGTCGCTGTGGTGATAGTGGTTCGAACGGATCGAGCCCGGATTGCAGGTGATGATCGAGACATTGCTGACCGGCTCATCGACGATCGACAGAATGCCGCCGCGTGCGTCAGCATCGCGCTCGATGTTCGGAAACAGCGTGGACTTCCTGGGCAAAGCCATATCGGGCCTTCCTATTCTACATTTGCTCTGCGAGTTCGGCTGGCGAACTCAGTTGTTCATCAGGCGAGAACCGTCCGCGACGGTTCCGACCCTGTTCGTGAAGGTCGCTGATTTGGCGCGTCACTCACCCCCGAGACGATAGGCGGAAGTCCGTGTCCGCGCGACGACGCGCCAATCGCAGGTTTAGTTGATTGTCGAGCCGATGCCAAACCGGAACGCGCGTTGTTGACGCACGCTTACGGCGTCTTGTCGCTAACTCTCGCGACCGCCAGATCACGCCCTAGACGTTCCAGCGTCCGGGTGATCCGGATCGTTCGATTCAGGCGGTCGTCCTGATCGGTCAGCCAGGCCTCTCGGGGGCGCGCGAACATCGCTTCGAAGGCATTGTCTTCCGTCACGATCTCGGCGGCGTTCTGACCCGCGCCCGTTGTCGTGATGGTCCGGTCCCCGGGGCGGCCGTAGAAGAAGGGCTCGAAGCCGATCGTCGCGCCGTCGGTCATCTCGAGGCGCAGGCGGTTGGCGTAGCTGTCCGCTACGCCGATCCGCAGCTCGACCCGGATTCCATCGGCCTCGCCGCTCAGTCGGACCTGCTCATGGAACGGGTCGCCCGCGCACTCCACCCCGTCCAGGGCCAGCCCGTCGAGTGGCAGGTCGAAATCCGCCAGAAGCGACAGCGGATAGCATCCCATGTCGTAGAGCGAGGAGGCGTCGATTTCCGGGCGCTGACGGAAGGTCCCGCCGGGCATCTGGGGGATCAGGAAGTCCATGCCGATCGTCGCGATCCGCCCACGATCGGCGGAATAGGCGTCCACGGCGCGAGCGTGCAGGCGGGTATAGCGATGCATGAAGGCTTCGACGAAAACGGTTTCCCCGCGGCACAGGTCCGCGATCGCTTGAGCCTCGCCTTCGGTGACGAAGGCCGGCTTCTCCAGAAACAGGTCTCGCCCCGCCGTCAGCACGGTCGCAGCCTGGTCGAAATGCGCTGCTGGCGGACTGGCGACCACGAACGCGGTGTCAGCGGGCAGGGCGTCGATCGCCTCCTCCAGCCGGGCGAAGACAGGGCGGCCGGGGAACGTCTCGGCGGGGCGCGACGAGACCAGGCCGACGACCTGCTGGCCGTTGGCTTCGATCGCCGGGATCAGCTTGGTGAGGGCGTGGCCGCCCGGGCCTACGATGCAGAAGCGGTTGACGCGGGTCTCGGCCATGGGCGCTCCGGCGCTAGCGAAGGAAGAGGCGGCGGGCCCCGAAATAGACGATTGGCGTGACGACGGCCGCCGCCAGCAGGGTCGAGACGAACGCCCCGCCGCCCATCGCCCGCATCGCGAGGTAAAGGCCCAGGACCAGCGCGACGTTCAGCGGCTGCGGCGCGAGATAGCCGAAGCCCCGGTAGCGCTGATTCAGCTTCTGATACAGGTGCAGATAGTTGCGGGTGAGCAGGTCGTGCTTCTCGACGATACGGATGCCGAGCACGAAGAAGACGTCGAGCGTCGGCAGCGCCATCGGGATCACGGCCGCTGGCGAGAAGTCGTTGGCCCCCCGGACATAGATGGCGACCATGGCGGTCAGCAGCGAGGCGACCGCGAAACACCCGGCGTCGCCGAAGTAGATCGTCCTGGGTCGGCTGTTGAGGATCGCGAACGGGATCACCACCGCCAGGGTGACCAGGGCGGTGACCTGCATGAACGAGCCCGGGATCGAGAAGACCAGCGTGGTCACGGCGAGAAGGCCGATCAGGGTGGCGATGTTCAGGTCGTTGCCGTCGTAGAAGTTGACGACATTGGTCAGGCCCACGTTGATGACGCCGGCGGCCAGGCACAGGCCGATCAGCAGCGGCGCCGTCTGGAAGAAGCCCGCCAGAAGCAGCCAGGCCACCGCCACGCCGGTGACGAAGCTGATCAGAATCCTGGATTTGGGGCTCAGCTCGATCGCGTCGTCAAACCAGTAGATCGCCGAGGCCGCGGCGATGACGCCGTAAGCCAGGGTGACGTCGCCGGGCATGCCCAGCGCCAGCGCGGCGGCGAGCAATGCGAAGGACAGTATCGCCCCGAACCCGGTCGGAACGATCTCCTGGCTCCGGAAGCGGATCCAGAGCCATCGGTATATCAGCCCGGCCACCAGGATCGTCATGGCCGTCAGAGCAGCGAAACCATACACAGCCGCTGTCATCGTGCGCCTTGCCCAGTAACCATCGCCAAGACTGAAGCTCCTCCCCGCGCACGATGGCCAGCGGATGATTGGTGGCGAAGCAGATCGCCGGTCAGCGCTTCTGGATGAGCCGCGCGCCGGCGGCAAGGTCCTTGGTCACCACCGAGCCGGCGCCGATGGTGACATCGTCCTCGATGGTCAGCGGCGCTACGAGCAGGACGCCGGAGCCGATGGCCGTCCGCGCCCCGACGCGCGTGCTCTGGCGGCCCTGGCCGTCGAAATTGCAGAACACCGCGCCGGCGCCGATGATGGTGTCGGCCCCGATGTCGGCGTCACCCACGAACGCGCGGTGGGAGATCTTGACGCCCGACCCGAACCGGCTGCGCGCGGTCTCGACATGTGCGCCCAGGATCGAGCGGTCGCCCACCTCGCACTGGTCGCGGATGAAGCAGAAGGGGCCGAACAGGTTGCCGTCGCCGGCGACGAGGTCCGACAAAACCGAGTAGGCGCGGACGCGATTGTCACCGCCGAGGGTGACGCTGGTCAGGACGCTGCCGGTCTCGATGACGGCTCCGGCCCCGATCACGCAAGCGCCGGCGAAGGAGACGTTGGGGCCTACCGTTACGGTTCCACTCAGGGTCACCGCGCCGTCGCTCGCCAGATAAATCTGGTCGGTCCCTAGCCTGGCGCGCAGCTCGGCCTCGTCGCGGATGGTCGTTGCATCGTCGAAGGTGGCTGAAAACATGCGATCCTCTGGCGCCGCGCGCTCTTCATACCCCAAACGCCGGCCGTACGTCAGCGGCGCCGGGCGATGGCGCTCTCCAGCACCGCTTCGGTTCGTTCGATCGCGGTGGCGAACGAGAACTGGGCCTCATAGGCCTGCCGCCCGCGCAGGCCCATGGCCTCGAGCTCGGCCCGAGGCATGCGCGCCATCGTCACCATGGCGTCGGCCATGGCTTCGACGTTCTGCGGCTCGACCGCGAGACCAGCCTCGGCCTTCACCACGAAGTCGGCGGCCTCGCCCTTCACCCCGATCAGCACCGGCTTGCCCATCGCCATGTAGAACTGCGTCTTCTGCGGAATGGTGATCTCGAACAGCGGATCGTTCCAAAGGTGCAGTGTCAGGACATCGGCGGCCGCGAACACGTCGCCGACCTCGGCGCGCGGAATGCCGGGGGCCAGCCGCACGTTGTCGGCTCCGAGCTCGGCGACCAGAGCGGCCAGGTTTGCGCTCTCGATGCCGTCGCCGATCAGCAGCAGCTGGATTTCAGGCGCCCGCGCGGCGGCCAGATGCGCGGCGCGGACCAGGGTGTCGAGTCCCTGCACGCGCCCCAGATTGCCGCCATAGATGATGTTGAAACGGCCCTCGAAACCGTAGCGCGCCAGGTCGTGCCGGCCGGATGGCGCCGCGGCGTCCTCGTCGGCCCAATTGTACACGGTCGCGATCTTGTCTTCCGGCACGCCGCGCTCGACGAGTTTACCGGCGATGCCCCTGGACTGGGCGAGGATCTTCGCGGCGTTCCGGTAGACGAAGTTGCAGAGCAGATTGAGGATCGCCGCCATCCTGCCGGTGCCCGCCATGCCCGAGGTCAGCACCGAGTCCGGCCACAGGTCCTGGATGTCGAGCACGAACGGTTTGCGGGATAGGCCGCCGGCGAAGGCCGCCGCCAGGCCGACCGTAGGGGGCGGATAGGCGTAGATCACATCGAACTTGCCTGCCTGTGTGGCGGCATAGAGGCCCGCGCTGGCGCAGAACGAGAAGTAGTTGAGGATCCGGTTCAGGCTTGAGCCGTCGTGGCTGGGATAGAGCGGCACGCGATTGACGGTGATGCCGTCGATGACCTCGCGCTTGAACAGAGCCAGGCGGTAGCCGGGATAGATCTTGCCTGTCGGGTAGTTGGGAAAGCCGGTGATGACCTCGACCTCGTGGCCTCGGTCGGCCAGAGCTCGGGCGAAGGTCACGCCCTTGATCATGGGCTCGGGCTCGAACCACTGCGTCAGATAGAGGATGCGCATGGTGGCGGGACCGTCAGTATTCTTTCCACACCGTGCGGCGGACGTAGTCGGTGTAGCTGATCAGGATGCGGAGCACCTTGTCGGAGACGTTGGGCATCGAATAGTCGGCGACCAGCCGCAGGTCCCGCTCGTCGCCGCGCTTCTGGTTGGCGAGGATGGCGAGGCCCTGAAGGATCCGCTCCGACTCGAGGCCGGTCATCATCACCGCGCCCTCCTCCATGCCCTCGGGACGCTCGTGCGCCTCGCGGATGTTGAGGGCCGGGAAGTTCAGGATCGAAGATTCCTCGGTGATCGTGCCGCTGTCGGACAGGACCGCCCGGGCGCTCTTCTGCAGGGCTATGTAGTCGAGGAAGCCAAACGGCTTCAGCAGCCGCACCAGTGGGTGGAAGGTCAGGCCGTACTGCTCGATCCGGTTACGCGTGCGCGGGTGGGTGCTGACCAGGATCGGCTCGCCATACTGGGCGGCGATAGCGTTGAGCGAGGCGGTCAACTTGCGTAGCTGATGCTCGGCGTCGACATTTTCCTCGCGGTGGGCGCTGACCAGGAAGTAGCGGCCGGCCTCGAGACCCAGGTCCGCCACCGCCGTCGAGCGATCGATGCCCGGGCGGTAGTGGTTGAGGACCTCGAACATCGGGCTGCCGGTCTTGATCACCCGATCCGGCGGAACGCCTTCCGACAGCAGGTAGTCGCGGGCGATGCTCGAGTAGGTGAGGTTGATGTCCGAGGTGTGGTCGACGATGCGCCGGTTGGTCTCCTCGGGCACGCGCTGATCGAAGCAGCGGTTGCCGGCCTCCATGTGGAAGATGGGGATCTTGCGACGCTTGGCCGGGATCACCGACAGGCAGGAGTTGGTGTCGCCCAGCACCAGCAGGGCGTCGGGCTGTTCGGACGCCAGCACCCGATCGACTTCGATGATGATCTTGCCGATGGTTTCCGACGCCGAGCCGCCGGCCGCGTTCAGGAAGTGGTCCGGCTTGCGCAGTTCGAGGTCGCGGAAGAAGACCTCGTTGAGCTCGTAGTCGTAGTTCTGGCCGGTGTGGACGATCACATGGTCGAGGTTGTCGTCCAGGCGCGCGATCACCCGCGAGAGCCGGATGATCTCCGGGCGCGTGCCCACGACGGTCATGACTTTGAGGCGTTTCACGTCAGACCTTCATGGCGATGGTGTCGGGGCGTTCGCGGTCGAATATCTCGTTGGCCCAGAGCATGGCGATCAGGGTGTCCGAGCCGACGTTGGTCACGTCGTGAGTCCAGCCGGGAACGGTCTCGACCACCACCGGTTCGGCTCCGGAGGTGCGAACCTCATGGGTTTCCCCGGTGAGGATGTGGCGGAACCGGAACAGCGCCTCGCCGGCGAGTATCAGGAACTTCTCGGTCTTGGTGTGGTGGTAGTGGCCGCCGCGGGTCACGCCCGGGTGGGCGGTGAAATAGGAGAACTGCCCCGAGGTCCGGGTCTTCAGCATCTCCGTGAAGGTGCCGCGAGGGTCGGTGTGGGCGACCAGCGGATAGCTGAAGTCGTCGACCGGCAGCGCCGCTACGAAGGTGGCGTAAAGGGCGCGGACGAAGCCGACACCGACAGTTTCGATCAGCCCCGACTCGCGATCGTCGCGGAAGCGGTGCAGCAGCTCGGCGACCTCGCCGACGGTGGTCTCGTAAACCGGCGCGACCTCGCGGTAGCCGGATCCTGGCGGCGGCGAGGACAGCAGCGCGACGATGGCGGCGACGACATCGTCGACATAGACCAGCGACAGCGCCGCGCCCGGATCGTTGACCGTGATCGGCAGGCCGCGGGCGATGTTGTGGCAGAAGGTGGCGACCGCCGAGTTGTAGTTCGGGCGGCACCATTTCCCGAACACGTTGGGCAGCCGAAAGACGTGGACGGGGTTTCCCGTCCGTTCACCGAACGCCAGGAGCTCTTCCTCGGCGGCGCGTTTGCTGTGGCCGTAGGGATTGTCGTCGTCGGCCCGGATCGAGGAGGTCAGGATGATCGGCACGGCGCGGCCGGCCTGGGCCAGGGTCTCGGTCACCTGGACGATGCTGTCACGGTTTCCGGTCATGAACTCGGCGGGGTCCTGAGGGCGGTTCACCCCCGCCAGATGCACGACGGCGGCGGCGTCGCGCAGGGCTTCGGCCAGCGTCGCCTCGGGCGTATCGACCTCGATGGGTATGGCTTCGAAGCCATCCAGTTCCGCGAGGCGGACCATCAGGTTCTTGCCGATGAATCCCCCGGCGCCGGTGACGACAATCCGCATGAGCGTCATTCGTCGCCTTCCGGCGACTCCCCACGCAGGACGCGCTGGATGTAGTCGAGGCCGAGCAGGATTTCCGCCATAGCGGCGACATCGAGCCGTTCAGTGTTGTGGGAGTTGTAGTCGACGGCCTCGGTGATCCGGGTCTCGCCCGTGTCTTCGAAGACAGCGTAGTTGAGGTCGCGATTGTCCGGCGCCACGCGGTAGTAGCGGCCCTGATCGTGGGCGACGGCCATCTCCTCGCGGCTGAGCAGCGCCTCGAACAGTTTCTCGCCGTGGCGCGTGCCCATGATCTTCAGCGGATGGTTCGGGCGGCCCAGCACCTGGAGCACCGCCAGGGCCAGATCATGCACCGTTACGGCCGGGGCCTTCTGGACGAAGAGGTCGCCGTTCTGGCCATGCTCGAAGGCGTGCAGCACCAGATCGACCGACTCCGGCAGCGTCATCACGAACCGCGTCATGTTGGGATCGGTGATGGTGATCGGGTCGCCCCGCAAAGCCTGTCGGACGAACAGCGGGATCACCGAACCGCGCGACGCCAGGACGTTTCCGTAACGCGTGCCTGAGATGGTGGTGGCGCTGCCTTGGGCGGTACGGCCCTTGGCAATCATCACCTTCTCCATCATCGCCTTGGAGATGCCCATGGCGTTGATCGGATAGACCGCCTTGTCTGTCGACAGACACACCACCCGCGAAACCGCGTTGGTGATCGCCGCCTCGAGCACGTTGTCCGTGCCCATGACGTTGGTCTTCACCGCCTCCATCGGGTGGAACTCGCAGGAAGGAACCTGCTTCAGCGCCGCAGCGTGAAAGATGAAATCGACGCCCCGGGTAGCATTTAGGACCGAGCGATAGTCGCGCACGTCGCCGATATAGTAGCTGAGCCGGCTGTCGTTGTAGCGATGCCGCTGATCTTCCTGCTTCTTCTCGTCACGGCTGAAGATGCGGATTTCGGCGATGTCGGTCTTGAGGAATCTGCGCAGAACGGTGCTGCCGAAGGAGCCCGTGCCGCCTGAAATCAGAAGAACCTTGTTGTCCAGCATTCCGTGCGCCGTCCTCGTCCGACGTTAAAACCAGTTCAGATCGTATTCGCGTTCACGGCATGGGCGTCATCGGCGGTGTAAGGGTTTCGGGCCGATCGCGGATAAAATAGCGCGCCAGTACTTCCTGGCCGCGCTCACGTCCGGTTCCGCAGAACGCCGTCCGCGAGTGCTGATGCATGATCCAAACTGAAAAATCCACCTTGATCATGCTCGTCGCTGGCGGATGCGACGGGCGTCGCTGTTCACCAAACGGCATCTTGACCTCGGGAAAATCTGACGTCTTGTACGGGCCTCGCGTCGAGCGTGAACAACCCACGGGCGCGGCCACGGCGGGCAGGTGACAATCGGCGTCTCTTGCGTCGCACCGTCCCGGGGGCGGTTGCGCGCCGGGCTTGTTTGATGGATTGGGGTTCCGGCTTGAAAACCGAACTAATTTCGAAGTTTGAGAAGAAGACGGCCGTCATCGGCATCGTCGGGCTCGGGTACGTGGGCCTGCCGCTCACGATCCGCTTCAGCGCCGTGGGCTACAAGGTGCTGGGCTTCGACATCAGCCAGTCCAAGACCGACCAGCTCAATCGCGGCGAAAGCTACATCGAGCACATCAGCGGCCAGGCCATCCGCGATGCGCAGTCCGCGGGCTTCGAAGCCACGACCGACTTCAGCCGCGTCGGCGAGGCCGATGCGCTGATCCTGTGCGTGCCCACCCCGCTGACCAAGCACCGCGAGCCGGATCTCAGCTTCGTGCTCGACACCATCGAGTCCCTGATCCCCCACATGCGGGCCGGGCAGGTGGTCTCGCTGGAAAGCACCACCTATCCCGGGACCACGGATGAAGAGCTCGGCCCGCGCCTGGAGAAGGCCGGCTTCAAGATCGGCGAGACCACCTTCCTGGTCTACTCGCCGGAGCGCGAGGATCCGGGCAACGCCAAGTTCACCACCGAATCGATCCCGAAGATCTGCGGCGGCGTCACGCCCGCCTGTCTGGAGGTCGGCCTCGCCCTTTATGGTCAGGTCATCGACCGGATGGTGCCCGTCAGCTCCACGCGGACGGCCGAACTGACCAAGCTGCTCGAGAACATCCATCGGGCCGTCAACATCGGCCTGGTCAACGAAATGAAGATTGTCGCCGACAAGCTCGACATCGACATCCACGAGGTCATCGCCGCCGCCGCGACCAAACCCTTCGGCTTTGTCGCCTACTATCCCGGCCCCGGCCTGGGTGGACACTGCATCCCCATCGATCCCTTCTACCTGACCTGGAAGGCGCGGGAGTACGGGGTCCACACCCGCTTCATCGAACTGGCGGGCGAGGTCAACTCGGCCATGCCGGACTATGTGATCGCCAAGCTGACGGAGGCGCTCAATCGACGGCTCAAGCCGGTGAATGGCAGCCGCGTGCTCGTGCTCGGCATCGCCTACAAGAAGAACGTCGATGACATGCGGGAGTCGCCGTCGGTGATCCTGATGGAGAAGCTGAGGGATCTGGGCGCCGAGGTCGACTACAGCGACCCGCACATCCCGGTGTTCCCGACACTGCGCGAGCACGAGTTCGACCTTACCAGCGTGGCGCTCTCGCCGGAAACGCTGCGCGGCTATGACTGCGTCCTGCTGGCCACCGATCACGATCGCTTGGACTACAACCTCATCCGGGAGCATTCGAACCTGATCGTCGATACCCGTGGCAGATACAGCGAGCCGGCGACCCATATCGTGAAGGCCTAGCGGAAATGGTCGCCCTGAAAGCGGCGCGGGAACGTCTCGCCAGCTTTCTCCAGCAGGGCCTTGTGCGCTCCATCGGCATACTCGTCGGCGGGACGGTGACGGCCCAGGCGATCACCTTGCTGGCTATGCCGGTGAGCACGCGCCTCTATACGCCGGAGCACTTCAGCGCGATCTCGGTGTTCAGCGCCTTGGTCGGGATTCTGTCGGTGGCGGCGTGTTTGCGTTTCGACGCCGCCATCGCCCTGCCTGAAGACGACGAGCAGGCCGTCAATCTGCTGGCGTTGGCGCTCACGGCCGCGGCGGGCACGGCGATCCTGCTCTTTGGCGTGCTCCTGCTCCTGCCGCCGGGTGCCTTCGACATTCTCAACGTTCCGGCGTTGATCCCTTACATGTGGCTGGTGCCCGTCGCGGTGTTCATCACCGGCGCCTACCTGGCGCTGCAGTCCTGGTACATCCGCCAGCGCGCTTTCGGCTCGATCGCGCGGAGCCGCGCTGGACAGGCTGTCGTCGCCGCCGTCGTTCAGATCGGCATGGGCTTCCTGGGCATCGTTCCGCTGGGTCTGGTTGTCGCCAACGTCCTCAACTACGGCGCCGGATCGCTCTCGCTGGCGGTGGGTGTCCTGACGCAGGAGCGGCCGCTGCTTAAACGGGTGAGCTGGCGAGGGATGGGCGCGGCCTTCAAGGCCTATGACCGGTTTCCGTTGTTCTCGATCTGGGCGGGTCTGGCCAACGCGCTGTCCAACTCGGCGCCCCTGCTGATCATCGTGGCGCTGTCGCCGGGGCCCGAGGCCGGGTTGCTGACCCTGGCTCTGTTCGTGCTGCAGGCGCCCATGGCGCTGATCGGCAACGCGGTCGCGCAGGTCTATCTCTCCGGCGCCCCTGAGGCGCATCGCGAAGGTCGGCTGGGCGTCTACACCACCGACATGTTCGTGGGGCTGATGCGGATGGGCGCGGGGCCAATGGTGTTCGCCGCCATCGTGTCCCCTGCCGCCTTTGGCCTCGTGTTCGGCGCGGGCTGGGAGCGGAGCGGCGTTCTTGTCGCGTGGATGGCGCCGTGGTTCCTGCTGCAGTTCCTGTCGGCTCCGATCGGCAACGCCCTGCACGTGACGGGCCACCAGAAGACCATGATGATCTTCCACCTGTTCGGCCTCGTGCTGCGGGTCGGCGGAGTGCTTCTCGCGGGCCTGGTATGGCGGGGGTATCTCTCCGAGGTCTGGGCGGTGTCGGGCTGGATCTTCTACGGAGCCTACGTCGCCATGGTCCTGCGGGTGGTCGAGGCGCCGCGCGGCACGGTGATGATTGCATTGCGCCGGTCGCTGCCGATGATCCTGGCGGGCGTGGTGGGTGGAATCATCGCCGCCGCCGGGGCGGCGATGATCGCGAAGGCGGTTGGCGTCTAGGCGACGGACAGGCACGGAACGGAGTGGGTTGATGCAACTGGTTCGGACGCGGCTGTCGGAGTTCGCGGATCTGCTCGGCTATCGGGTCGTGCGGGATTGCACCTTTACCTATCCGGCCAAGATCCTGAGCCCGATCGACGACATCCTGACGCCGTTGGTCCGGGCCGACGCCCTGGCCGACCTGCTCGGCCGCGACGGCGTGTCGGGCGTGATCGCAACCGAAGCCCTGGCCGACCAGGCGCCGGCGTCGCTGGGACTCGCGATCGCCGATGATCCAATGTCGACCCATGATGCGCTGCACCGCATCCTTGCCGGGATGCCCGGCCGGCTATGGGTGGACTTCGAAACCGAGATCAGCCCGCTCGCTCGGGTCCATGACGGCGCCTTGGTCGCCGGCAGGAATGTCCGCGTACTCGCCGGGGCCGAGGTTCTGCCGGGCGCCATCGTCCACGAGCGGAGCGTGATCGGCCCCGACTCCCGGGTTCACAGCCAGGCGGTCGTGGGGGCCGAGGCCTACGAGATCGTCATCGTCGATGGCCATCAGAAACTGCGCCCGCAGACCGGCGGCGTCGTGCTTGAACGTGGCTGTGAAATCTTGAGTGGGACGGTCGTCACCCGGGCGGCGTTCGGCGGCGCGACGCGCCTCATGGACCATGTGGTGCTCGACGGGAACGTGACGATTTCCCATGACGCTCACATCGGCGAGGAGACCCGGATTGGCGGGGGCTCCTGGATCGGCGGTCGGGTGGTGATCGGACGCCATGTGTCGGTCGGCCCCGGGTGCATTGTCGCCAATGGTCTTCGGATCGGCGACGGCGCGAAGTTGTCGCTTGGGGCGGTGGTGACCCAAAGCGTCGAGACGAACGAACAGGTCACCGGAAACTTCGCCGTTCCCCACGCGAAGTTTCTTCAGCACATGCGGAACATTCGCTAATCTAAAACGATCCTAAAGAGACCGTGGAAAGCTTCCGACAGGACGCCTGCCTCCGCGCCATCCTTGAGTTCTGGTGAGAGGCGGCATGAATAATGCCAAATCGGCGTTCGACATGATCCCGGTCGCGGGAGGTCTTGTCGCGGCAACGTCGGCCGACAGGGCCAGCTTTTTCGGCTTCTACGACATCTGTCCGTGGTCTCCCGAGGACGACGAGATCGTGTTGCTCACCTGCCCGCCCGACTATCTGGAGATGCCGGCCGGGGAGAAGGCCGAGGTTCAGATCTGGAATCCCGAGCGCGACACCTTTCGCAAGATTGGCGAAACCGCCGGCTGGAACTGGCAGCACGGCGCCCGCACGCGCTGGCTGAAGGACGGTACTGTCCTGTTCAACGACGTCGAGGACGACCGGCAGTGCGCCCGCGTGGTCTCGGCGGAGGGGGGCGCTCTCCGGACCTACGACACCGCGGTGTCGGCCCTGCATCCGGACGAGACCTACGCGGTGGCGGCGAACTATGCCCGTCTCGCCGAGTTCTATCCGACCTATGGCTACGGCGCCGCCCGGAACCCGCAAATCGGCGAGGGCGACGACGCCGACGGACTGTGGCGCCTGGACATGGCCACCGGCGAGGTCAGCCTGATGCTCTCCTACCGCAGAATCTGCGCCGACTTCGGGCTGACCTACTCACGCGGGATGTTCGTCACCCACCCTGACTTCTCGCCATCGGGGCGCAAGATCGCGTTCTTTCTGATCGAGGCCGGCGGGGCGGGTACGACCTTCATGCGGCTGTTGGTCTACGACGCTGACGCCGACACGCTCTTGCTGGTCAGCGAAGAGAAGGCGAGTCACCCGGCCTGGATCGACGACAATCGCCTTTGGGTGTGGGCGCGGGAGTCCTCGGCCATGAAGCTGGTCACCAAGAGCGGTCTGCTGTCGCTGCCCGGCGTCGGCCTGCTGGCGCGTCTGGCGCGCCGGTTCAAGGGCGCCCGCCGCAACGCCCTGCTGTCGGAAGGGTTCTTCATCTACGAAACCGACCACGGCTCCAAGAAGACCCGTATCGCGCCTGCGTTGCTGACCGAGGACGGTCATTTCTCGCGGCATCCGGTGCATGAGGTCATGCTTGGCGACACCTATCCGGACGATTCCGGCTACCTCACGCTGCTTCTGCACTCCCTGGCGACGGGAAGGCGAGTGGAGGTCGCCCGGATCTTCCACGGCGTGGAGACCGATGACCCGATGCTGCGTTGCGATCTGCATCCTCGCTGGAATCGGGCAGGAAATCGGGTCTCGGTCGACGTTTGCAGCGGTGGCGTACGACGCGTGGCGATCATCGACGTCACGCCCGCGATCGCCGCCGCCCTGGAGCCTCCAGCCGATGATCCGCGCACGGGACGGCGTGGTTGTTGCCGCTAGTCTACGATGTTATAGCGCGGGCACGTTTCGTCGGGCGATCCCTGGGCAGAATGCAACCTCGCACTTATCGCCCCGTAGTTTCGCGATCAGCCGGCGCTCAGCGTCCGCCACAACGCGCCCCGCGAACACGTTCACCGCTCGCTATTCAGCATCCAGTGCAGGCGAGAGCGGTCAACGTGGCCGTTTCCTTGGTCTATTTAGCGGCGTTCCTTCATATCTACGAAGCATACTTGAGCAAGGCTCACGCCTATACCGGCCTCTACTATGCCCCGTTCGCGGTTTGGGAGTTGGCCTTCGTCTTCGCCTGCACCGCGATCGTCTCCGCGTTCCTGCCGCTGCAGCTGAATCGGCCCTCGGGGATCACCCTGTGGCTGATGCACGTCTTCGTGGTCGTTCCGGCGCTGGCGATGAGCTTCATGATCGGGTCGGCGGCGTCGACCCACTACATCGCGCCCCTGCTGACCCTCTGTGCGGCGATGATCATCAACCTGGTCGTCGCCCAGCTTCCGTTGCGGGGCGAGCCGACGGAGCCCTTCGTGCCGGACCGGCGGATGACGGCCTTTTTCCTGGCGGCCTGGGCGCTGGTCACCGTCGTGCTCGTGGTGCGCTTCGCGTCGATCATGAGTTTCGCGGGCATCGACGACATCTACTACCAGCGCTCGCTCGCCTCTGATCGCGGCTTCGACGGCGCCATCAGCTACGCGAGAACCTACTACACCTACGTTCTGAGCCCGGCGCTGATCATCCTCGGCTTGATGCGACGCCAGTGGCTGGTGGTGGGGCTCGGCGTCGCCGGCCAGATCATTTCCTACACGATCGACGCCTCGAAGATTTCGCTGATCCTTCCGATGGTGATCTTCGGTGTCTACTTCGCCCAGTCGCGAGGCTTCCGATCCACCTACCTGTACACCGGCGCCCTCGCCGGCCTGGTCGGCGTCTGCTCGATGCTCACGGATCGCTCCGCGTTGATCCGCTATATGGTCGACGTCATGGTCCTGCGATCGATCGCCATTCCAGGCCAGACCTTCACCCAGTATTACGATCTGTTCTCAGCCAAGGGCTACACTTGGTGGAGTCATGTTCGCGGGCTCAACCTGTTCATCCCGCCGCCGGCGTCGTTCGCAAACGACGGCGACTGGCCGGTTCTCGGCGTCATCGTCGGGCGTTATTTCTATACCTGGACGGCGGACGTGAACGTGAACGCCAACCCGTTCTCGGGGGAGGGGGTGGCCGCCGCCGGACCGTTGGGTGTCCTGGTCATCGGCGTCGTTATGGCCGCCTGGTTGCGCTTCTTCGACTATACAAGCCGAGGCTGGAACACGATGTTCACGGTCATGGCTGTGACGCCTACCGCGATGGCTCTGACCAATGCCCACTTGTCTACGGTGCTGGTATCCTTCGGCGGCGCCTTCTGGACCTTGATGTTGATGTTCTACAGGCCGCTGCCCGCGGCGCGCCCACGCGGCCTGCCCCGCGTCGCGAAGGCGCGATCCCGCTAGCGTAAGGCGGGTCGCCTTCGTTCGAGCGGAAAATGTTCTGGAGTCGGGACTAGTCATGAAGATCGTGATGATCTGTGAGTTCTTCAACGAAGAACTCGAGTACCAGGAAAACCTCCTGGCGAAATATTACATCAAGAACGGCCACGAGGTGACGGTGATCACCTCGACGTTCGACTCCGTGTTCGACTACTATGAGGATCGCCACGACAATCGTAGGCCGGGACGGGTCTTTGAGTACGGCGGCGCCAAGATCATCAAGCTCCCGTTTGCGTACAATATCGTCAACAAGCTGCGCGCTTATACGCCGATCAAGAAGATCCTCGAGGATGAACGGCCGGATCTGATCTATCTGCACGACATCATGCTGAATATTCCGGAGGCGGTAGCCTACGTACGGAAAAATCCGTCCTGCAAGATGATCATGGATTACCATGCGGACTACAGCAATTCGGGCAAGAACTGGGTCTCGATCAAGATCCTGCACGGTGTCATCCGCAAGTGGTTCCTCGACCAGGCGCGACCCTATCTGGAGAAAATCTTTCCGATTGTGCCTGCCGGCGGCGTGTTCCTGCACGAGGTCTACAAGGTTCCAAAATCGGACCTGGAGCTTCTCCCTCTCGGTACGGATGTGGACCTGGGCGCCGAGATTTCGGCCCGCGGCGCCGGGCCGGCGTTGCGCGAAGCTCTCGGCATCTCCCCGGCCGACTTCGTGATCTTCACGGGCGGCAAGCTCACAGCCCTGAAGAAGACCGAGCATCTGATCGAGGCGGTGAATCTCCTTGGACGGTCCGACGTGCACCTGATCGTGGTCGGCGACGTCAGCGCGGATGAGCAGTCTTACAAGGAACTGCTCCTGCGAGCCGCGGCCGGCAGCCCCAACATCCATTTCCGCGGTTGGGCCAACAAGGTTCAGGTCTATGAACACCTGGACATGGCCGACATCGCCGTGTTCCCGGCCAGCCAGTCGGTGCTCTGGCAGCAGGCGATGGGCATGGGCCTGCCCTTGATCGTCAGCGATCGGTCAGATCTGGCCAAGGGTCACCAGGACGTCAGCTATCTGAACGAGCACGGCAACATCATCATTCTGGATCACACCCGTCCGCTGGCCGAACAGATCCGTGGTCATCTGGCGGACCTGATCGAGAATCGTGGACAGCTGGCCGCGATGGCGCAGGGCGCGTTCCGGGCCACGGATGAGTTGCTGAATTGGGACAAATTGATCCTGAAGACGTTACGCTTCAACGATCCGTCGCTCATCGAGGCGGACGGCCGCTGAATAAAGCGTGGCTTCGTCTTTGAAGTTCCGGGCTTCGTCTTAAAGTCAGAGGCAGCGGGTGCGTCTGTTGGTTGCCTGCCCTCAGGATCGTGAGTTAAGTGTGCGAACGCTTAGGGGTAGTAAAAGACCGTGATCATCAAGGTCGGAAAAGTAGCGGTGCGGGCGGCCATTCGCGGGCTCGCGCTGATCGTCGCCTACGGTTGGGCCGCCCTGCCGGATATGGGCGTCGATGCGCTGGCGCTGTCTACCGCCGCCGTCTGGCGATACGCTTTGGTCTTCGCGGGCCTGGGCCTGATCTACGACCTTGTCACCCGAAGCGGGCGCACGGCCTGGCGCTATACGTCGATCCACGACATCCTGATCGTCTTCCGCAACTCGACCATCGTGGTCCTGCTGTTCCTGCTGGCGATCTTCGTCTTTGACCGCGCCAACCTGCTGCCGCGCTCGACCCTGATCCTCACCTGGGGTCTGGATATCGGCCTGATCGCGACCCTGCTGCTGATCCGCCGCGCGGTGCATGACAAGACCCTGGCGTCGCTGATCCTGCCGCAATCGAGCATCGCACGGCACGGCACGCCGCTGCTGCTGGTCGGCGGCATGGACGGCGCGGACGCCTTCCTGCGCGACAACGCTCGCGGCAACGACGGTTTCAAGGCTGTGGGCCTTGTGGCCCCCGAGACGGCTGATATCGGCCGTGAACTGCGTGGCGTGCGGGTGCAGGCGGCGATCGGCGAGGCCGGCCGAACCTTCGAGGATTTCGCCGGCCGGAGCGGCGACAAGGCCATTCTGTTCCTGGACGACAGCATCGCGCCTGGGGACATCGAACCCGAACAGCTCGGCCGTCTGCGCGCCAAGGGCGTACGCTTCCTGCGCCAGTCACGCATGATCGAGTGGTCCGACGGCGTCGGCCGCTCGACCCTGCGCGAGATCAACGTCGAAGAGCTTCTGTCGCGGGCCCCCGTCCAGCTCGACGTCTCCGAGATCCGTAACCTGGTTTCGGGGAAAAGGGTGCTGGTCACGGGCGCCGGCGGCAGCATTGGCTCGGAAATCTGCCGACAGGTGTCGGCGCTGGGCTGCGCCCACATCGCTCTCCTCGACAGCTCGGAGTTCGGGCTCTTCAACATCGATATGGAGATCGCGAACAACTATCCGACGTTGTCGCGAGCCGACATTCTCTGCGACATCCGCGACGCTCGACTGGTCTCGTCCTGGCTCCTCGCCGAGCAGCCGGACGTGATCTTCCACGCCGCCGCGCTCAAGCACGTGCCGCTGATGGAGAATCACCCGTGCGAGAGCGTGCTGACCAATGTGGTCGGCACCTGGAACGTGGCCGAGGCCGCGCGCGCCTGCGGAGCGCGACATATGGTCTTCATCTCGACAGACAAGGCCGTCGAGCCCAGCAGCGTGATGGGGGCGACCAAGCGGCTCGCGGAGTCGGTTATGCGCGTCCACCAGGCGGCCGCGAGCAGCACCCGCTTCAGCGTCGTGCGCTTTGGCAACGTCCTCGGATCGGCGGGATCGGTGGTGCCGACCTTCAAGGCCCAGATCGCGCGCGGCGGCCCGGTGACGCTTACCCATCCGGAAATCGAGCGCTACTTCATGACCATCCCGGAGGCGGTGCAGCTGGTTCTGCACGCCACGGCGAAATCGGCGGCGAGCAATACGATTCAGTCGGGCGTTTTCGTTCTGGACATGGGGAAACCGGTCAAGATCATCGACCTGGCCAAGCGGCTCATCGAGCTGCACGGCAAGACTCCGGGGCGAGACATCGCCATCGAGGTCACCGGGCTGCGGCCTGGGGAAAAGTTGACCGAAGAGCTCGTCGACTCGACGGAGCAGGCCACGCCCTCGACCAGCGGCGTGCTGCACGTGACCGACCGCGTCAGCGGCCTGCTCATGGACTCGTCGCATGTCAGGCGGCTTGAAGCCACGGCCCGCCAGGGGGATGCCGAACAGGCGAGACGCATGATCTTCGACATGCTCAGTCTGGTCCGCGCGGTGTCGCCGAGCGAGAAGTCGGCCTGACTCTGGCGTACTGCGGCGAACGGGCGTTAATGGTGTTGTAAAGGTTAACCGGGAGCATCCGGGCATGGTTAAGCCTATGCCGGTCTTGTCCCTTGTCGAGCAGCCCACCGCTGCCCGCTCCCTGCCCTATGGGATGCATCTGATCGACGAAGAGGATATTGCCGCGGTCGAGGGCGTCCTGAGGCGCGATTTCGTCGCCCGGGGCCTCATCGACGAGACCGACGTCGCGGAGGGGCTGGCTGTGCTGCGCGCGCCGCTGGTCGCTCAGGGGCCGATGGTGGCCGAGTTCGAAACCGCCTTCGCCGCCGCTGTGGATGTTCCGCATGCGGTGGCCTGTTCCAGCGGCACCAGCGCCCTGCATCTGGCGTTGGCCGGTCTGGGGATTGGCGAGGGCGACGTCTGTATCGTCCCGGCCATCACCTTCCTGTCCACCGCCACGGCGGCGCGGCTCTGCAACGCCGAGGTCGTGTTCGCCGACGTCGATCCAGTCAGCGGGTTGATGACCGCCGACACCCTGCGCGACGCCCTGGCGCGAGCCGGAGACCGCGCGAAGGCCGTGCTGCCGGTGCACCTCGCGGGCCGGTCCTGCGCGATGGCGGAAATCGCGGCCGTGGCGCGTGAGCACGGGCTGTTCGTGGTCGAGGATGGTTGCCACGCCCTGGGCACGCGGATCGGCGACGACCGTGTCGGTCGCTCCACCCAGTCCGACGCCACCGCCTTCTCGTTCCACCCGGTCAAGACCATCGCCTGCGGCGAAGGCGGCATGGTCACCACCCGCGATCCGGCCCTGGCCGACCGCATGCGCCGATTGCGCAACCACGGTGTGACCCGCGACGCCGACCTGATGACCGACCGGGACCTGTCGTTCGCCTCGGATGGCCGTCCCAATCCCTGGAGCTATGAACAGCTCGATCTCGGGTTCAACTATCGAATGACCGAGATCGAGGGGGCGCTCGGCCGCAGCCAGCTGCGCAAGCTCGATCGTTTCGTGGAACAGCGCGCGCATCTGGCCCGACGCTATGACGACCTGCTGACGCCGCTGGCGCCGCTGGTGACGCCGGTGACGTCCCCCGCGGACCAGCGTGTCTCGCTCCACCTCTATGTCGTCCATCTGGCCATCGATCAGCTGGGTCTCGAGCGCGCGACCCTGGTCCGCGACCTGGCCGAGGTCGGGGTGGGGACGCAGGTTCACTACATCCCGGTCTATCGACAGCCGTATTTCATCCGACGCTACGGTCCGATGCGGCTCGAAGGTGCGGAGCGGTACTATGCCGGGGCGCTGGCCCTCCCGCTATTCCCCGCCATGTCCGACGCCGACGTCGATCGGGTTGTGCTGGAACTGGCCCACGCGCTCGGCCGATAGCCGCCTTTACGCTTGCCTTCGCCAATCGGGGCGGGTTCACATCCCCGGACGCAGAACGGGCGGCGAATCGCGCCCGAAAAGGGGATGGTCATGAGTGTCTGGAAAGCGGGATTGGTCGCCGCCATCGCGATCGTCGCGGTCGGGGCCTGTTCGAAGGATTCGGGCGAAAAGGCCGCCACCGGCGCCAAGGTCGCCGCGGTCGAGGTGCCCAAGCGCAAGCCGGGTCTCTGGAAGCAGACAATGCTGATCGAGGGGCTGGACGCCATCCAGACCACGAAGCTGTGCCTGGACGCGGCCACCGACGCCAAGCTGGCCTGGTGGGGCCAGCAGGGCTTCAAGCAGTCCTGCAGCAAGAGCGAGGTCAAGCGTGAGCCGGATGGCTCCTGGCGCTTCAGCTCCGTCTGCGAGGGCGGCGGCGTCAAGACGACCAACGACGGCACCGCCGTCGGCGACTTCAACTCGCGCTACCAGCTCAAGGCCGAGTCCTCGACCTCCGGCGCGCCGGTGCCGGAGATGAACGGCAGTCGCACCGTCACCATCGACGCCGAGTGGGTCGGCGAGTGCCCGGCCAATATGCGCGCCGGCGACATCGAGCTGCCCAACGGCCAGCGCGTGAACATCGTCGAAATCAGCGGCATCCAGTAAGCCGCCGCAACCGCCTCATTCTCCCTCCGCCGTCTTCAGACGCGCGGGGGTGGGGGTGAGAGCCTCGCCTCTGGCCTTCTTGGCCGTGATCTCGTCGGCGGTGGCGCCGATGTTGGTGGCGCGCTCCAGCGATCCGGGGTGTGACCACATCGCGTAGCGCGAGCGGCCGAAGTCTGCCGCGTAGTTACGCCAGAAGTCCCGGGCTCCGGCGTAGTCGAAGCCAGCGCGGGCCATCAGATACAGCCCCACGTAGTCCGCCTCGCGTTCGACGGTCAGCAGGCCGCCGCGCATCACGCCGGCGTTGCCGAGAAGGGCGCCCGTGCCGCCTTCCGCGATGCGCGCGCGGTGGCGCATGACGTTGTGTCCGAGCTCGTGTCCCATGACCACGGCGAGCTGGTCGTCGGTGCTGGTGTACCGGACGAAGGCGGTGGTGATGAACAGCCGCCGACCATCGGCCCAGGCGTTGAGGTCGTCTGACGGGATCAGTTGGGCCTCGTAGGCGCAGCCCGCGACCGGGGTCACGGTCAGGGTTCGGCGCTCGCCGCCGCGCTCGACGATCAGGGTCCCGGTTCCGTCGGCCATGGCCTTGTCGAGCTGCTCGCGGGCGCGGAGGGTCTCGTCGTAGGTGGGGGCGTCCTTGCCAGTGCGGGCGCCCGCGTCGGTGAAGGTGATCCCGTCGACGGAAACCAGCGCGTCGCCGGCCTTGACCCCGGCCTTGTCGGCCGGGCCGCCGGGAACCACGGTCAGCACTGACGGCAGTCCGGTCAGGGTGAAGTAGCGCATCGCCAGGGCGCGCTCGGCCTTGCCGTACTGCAGGGCATGATGCAGCGCCATGCCTGTGAGCAGGGCCTTGTCGGCGCAGAGGTCGACGTTGGCGACATTGAGCCGATGGGACACGGTCGCCACCCGGCCGTCCTGCTGGCGCAGCCGGTCGAGAATGGCCTCCTGCTGGAACTCGGCTTCGCGGTTCAGGGCGGCGGCGTCGGCGGTGGGCAGGGCGACCACGGGCTCGACCGTCGAACATCCGGCCAGCGCCGCCAGGACAAGGATCGCCGCCGGTCTCGAAATCATGCCCATCTCCACGCTCGGGCGGCCACGATAGCGACAAGCCCCAACCCCCGCCAGCGGCGGGGACGTTGGCGCGGCGCCGACAACGCGACTATAAGCGCACCGCCGCGAGGCGCGTGAACGCAGTCGGAAAGAACACCCGATGAAAATCCTGGTTACCGGCAGCGCCGGATTCATCGGCTCCGCGACCTGCCTTCGCCTGCTCGAGCGGGGCGACGAGGTCGTCGGGATCGACAACTTCAACGACTACTACGATCCGGCCCTGAAGCAGGCCCGGTTGGCCCGCCATCTCAACCACCCCAACTACACCCAGCTCACCGTCGACCTGTCCGACCGCGCGGCGATGGATGCGGTCTTCGCCGAGCATCGGCCGCAACGGGTGATCAACCTGGCCGCCCAGGCGGGCGTCCGCTACGCCTCGATCAATCCGCACGCCTATGTCGCCAGCAACGTCACCGGTTTCCTGCACATCATCGAGGGTTGCCGCCACCACGGCGTCGAGCATCTGGTCTTCGCCTCGACGAGCTCGGTCTACGGCGCGAACACGAAGATGCCGCTGTCGGTGCACGACAGCGCCGAGCACCCTCTGACGCTCTACGCGGCCACCAAGAAGGCCAACGAGCAGATGGCGCATTCCTACGCCAACCTGTTCGGCCTGCCCTGCACGGGGCTAAGGTTCTTCACCGTCTACGGACCGTGGGGCCGGCCCGACATGGCCCCGATCCTGTTCGCCCGCGCCATCTCGCGCGGGGAGCCGATCAAGGTCTTCAATCACGGTCGCCATAAGCGCAGCTTCACCTACATCGATGACATCGTCGAAGGCGTGGTGCGGACGCTGGACGCGGTTCCCGCCGTGAACCCGCTGTGGGACGGTTTGAATCCCGACCCGGCGACCAGCGGTTCGGGTCCCTACCGCATCTTCAACATCGGCGCCGAGGAGCCGGTGGAGCTGCTGCGCTTCATCCAGCTTCTCGAAGAGGGGCTGGGCCGCAAGGCGATCATGGAGATGCTGCCGCTGCAGCCGGGCGATGTGCCCGACACCGAAGCCGACGTCGCCGATCTGGCCAACGTCATCGGCTACACGCCCCGGGTGACGGTCGAAGACGGCGTGCGCAACTTCGTGGACTGGTATCGGGGCTATAACGGCGTCCTTTGAACCCTGGGTGCGGCGCTGGACTGGCGGGTGTCCTTCCAGGCGGCTCGAGAGTTTATTTGGTGCGGTGAGCAACAACCTTCTAAGCTCAGGGACGCGCCGCGGTCCGGGGCGTATCGGGATATCTTGGGGTTGATCGTGGCGCTCGTTCTAGGGATCTCCGCCAGTCTTCGAAACGCCAGATACGGCCTTGGAAACGAGGCCATGGTCCGCGACCTTGCGGCCATCGCCGACGTCGCCGAACTCGAGGACTATCTGCGAAAGCAGACCCAGATCCGGTTCCAGGACTTCGTCGACGCCGGGCGCGGCGAAAAGCGCCCCTTCGACGAAATCTACAGCCAGCTGCGCAAGCTGCGCGGCCAGCGGGGCATGAGCAACTCGGAAGCCGCCGTCGCCTCCGCCCTGTGGGGCGCGCAGCGGGAGGGCGCGGAGATCAAGCATCTCTCGCTGGCCTATCACTTCCCGATGAGCGGCAAGGCGCGCGACCTCGACGGGCTGCGGAACGCCATCCTGGCGGCCGACGCGATCATCATCTCCGGCCCCGTCTATTTTGGCGATCGAGGCTCGCTGACGCAGTCGTTGATGGAGTTCATCGCCGCGGACGAAATCCTTCGCGACGCGTGCGTGGGCAAGATCTATGCGGGCCTCGCCGTGGGGGCGAAGCGCAACGGCGGCCAGGAGACCACGCTGATCTATCAGCTGCTGGACATGGTCAACATGGACTTCCTGGTGGTCGGGAACAGCAGCGAGACCACCTCGCAGTACGGCGGAACGGCCGTCGCCGGCGATGTCGGCAAGCTGCACAGCGACGCCGAGGGCATCGAGACCTGCATCGGGACCGGCCAGCGCTGCGCCCGCGTCGCGCAGATTCTCGAGCGCGGCCGAACGGCGAAGAGCGGTCTGAACGGCCCGATGAAAGTGCAGCTCTGGCTTCTGCAGGACAACCGCGAGGGCTCCGGCAGGGCGCATTTCGAGGCCTGGGCTCGCGAGATCGCCGCCGTCGAACCCGATGTCGAGATAAGCATCCTCGACGTCACCAAGGCCGATGTCGTCCGCTGCATCGCCTGCGACATCTGTCCGATCGATGTGGGTCCGAAGGACGACTACCGCTGCATCATCAAGACGCCGGCAGACTTCTTCGTCCAGCACCACAAGACCCTCGCCGAGGCGGACGCCGTCCTGCTGTGCGCCTACAGCCCGCAGGATCGGGGCCAGGTCGTTTCCGTCTATCAGCAGTTCATCGAGCGGACGCGGTATCTGCGCCGGGACAACTACGTCTTCAGCGACCTGCTCATGGCGCCGTTCGTGATCAGCGAGCTCTCGGCCCGCCAGAACCTGCATCTGCGCATGCTTACCTCGGCCGTTCGTCACCACACTATTCTTCACCATCCGCTGATCGGCATGGTTCACGAAGGAAAGCTGCTTGGCGAGAAGGCGATGCACGATCTTGGCTTGTCATTCCTGCGACGGGCCAAGGAGTTGACGGTCGGCCGATATCTGCGGGACTTGCCCGAGGACATCGTCTATCACCCGAAAGGCTATGAGATCAGCGCCCAGAAGGCGCTGGAGGATCGCGACTCGGGGCGGACACTGGACTCCATCAAGGTCAATGCGCGGGCGCATTCGAAGAATGCCAAGCGCAGACTTTCGACTGGCTGACCCGCCCCGTTTCTCATCAGACAACGACCCGGGATGACCATGGCGACCGACGCCCAAGTGCTTGAGACCGTAATTGAAGTCGTGCGCGCCTACGCGCCGCCCAAAGTCGAGATCGACGCCGATACGCCGCTCCTCGACATGGGCGTTCTCGACTCGGCGAGCATGGTGAACGTCCTGCTGGAACTGGAGTCGCGCCTCGGCGTGGATATCGGCCCGGGCGACCTGACCTTCGACCATTTCCAGGACTGCCGGTTGCTGGCCGAGACGTTGAGCGTCCGTGTCGCCAGGTGACGCGCCTTCAGGATCGGGGGATGCGATCCGAGCCAACTCCCGTGTCTGGCGCCGCCGCCCACCCGTGTCCGTAGCCGTAGCCACCAGCGCCGGCGTTGTTTCCGTGGGCGAGATCCTGGCGGCGGCGGCGAGCGTCTCCTCTTGTCTGGAGGGGCGGACGCGGTGCGCGCTGCTGCCGTCCGGCGATCCCGCGGCATTCCTGGTTGGCTTGATGGCCTGCAGCCAGGCCGGCGTTGCGGTGGCGCCCTGGCGAGAAGGCGGTCTGGCCTTCGACGTGCTGGTCGATACCGTGCGACCCGACAGCATCCTGCGGTTCACACCCGGTCGCCTCGGCGAAGTGAGCCTCGACCCCATCGACGGCCCACCACCGCCTGGGACGCGGGTCGGCGAGTTGATCATGCTGACCAGCGGGTCGACCGGGGCGCCGAAGGGCGTGGCCCTCGATTTCGGGCAGGTGATGCTCAACGCCTTGTCGGCCGGGGCGGTGATGGAGGTCTGGCGATGCAACGCCTGGGCCATCGACATCGACATGGCGTTGATGTCGGCGCTCAGCCACATGCTGATGGCCTGGCAGTACGACCTGCCGCTGGTTCACCTGGGCGCCCGCGATCCCGCCGACGTCGTTCAGCTGTTCGCCGGGGGCGAGACGGGCTTCGGCGGCAGCCCGGTGCAGCTGGTCAGGCTGACGGAGTCGCTGCCGGCCGGCGTGGCGCCGAAGATGCTGGTCAGCTCCGGTGACTTCCTGTCGCCGGCCATGATCGATCAGGTGGTGGGCCGTTTCCCCGAAACGCGCGTCCACAAGCTCTACGGCCTGACAGAGCTGGCGGGCCGGTTCTGCTGCATGCCGCACGACGACCTGATGGCCGACAAGGCCGCCGCGGGCTATCCGCTGCCGGGGTTCGCGGCTCGGCTGGCGGCGGATGTGCCTCCCGGCGAGATCGCCGAGATCGAGGCGAAGACGCCGTTGATGATGGCGGGCTACTACAGGCGGGGCGGCGATTTCGAACCCCGCCGGTCGGACTGGCTGGCGACCGGCGACCTGGGCTTCATTGGCCCTGATGGCGCGATCACCGTCGTGGGACGCGCCGACGATGTCGTCAAAGTTGGCGGCGAGAAAGTCGACCGGCAGAGCATAGAACAGGCCCTGGCCGAGCTGCTGGCGCCGCGGGAGTATTGCGTACTCGGTGTCGACCATCCGCTCGTGGGCCAATGCCCGGCCCTGTTCGTCGCGCCGGCATCCGACGGCCGGCCCGCGCCGGCTTGGCGGGATATCGTCGGTCATATCCGCGAACGGCTTCCGGCGCGGTTCGTCCCGGGGCTCATGTATGGCCTGGACGGCCCTCTGCCGCGTCTCGCCAATGGCAAGGTCGACCGCGAAACGCTCAAGGCGAGCCATCGACAATTCAAGCGGTTGAGCTGACCGTGACCGACGAAACCCCCTCATCCGAAGACCGGGACCTCGCGCCGAAACAGGTCCCGTTCCCGCTCCTGGTGGCGCTCTATCTGGTTCCGGCCTTGTTGCTCCTGTTCGTGTTGATCATCGCGGCATGGAGGCAGGGGGATGCCAGCGCCTTCCGATATGTCGGTTTCTAGCCGCCTGGTCGCCCTGATCAGGGGCGCTCCCACGCTCTGGATCACCAGCCGTCGGCGCGCTTTGGGGGCGGCGATCGCTGCGATCATCGTCCTGGCGCCGGCGATCGCGTTGGAGGTGTCCGAGCCCTGGCGGCTGATGGCGTCGGTCCAGCCCCGGCGCGACGCCCCGAGAGATACGGAGGTGGTCTCCGCCCTGGCCTGGTCACGCGCGGCAGACATTGATGTGGTGCTGCTGCTCGGAGGATCGACTGCTCGTGAGTTCACCGGGTCGGACGCTCATGTGTCCGAGCTTCTGACCGCGCGCTGCGGGCGGCCCTTGAGGTTCATCAACGCCGGCACGTCGCAGCAGACCCTGGCCGAGTCGTGGGCGATCGCCGAGGCGATCCCGGATGACAGACGAAAGCTGGTCGTGGTCGGGATGAACTACCTGCGGCTGGAGGAGGGGTACGATCAGACGCGGCGAACCCTGCCGATAAAGACCATGCCCTTCGACACGCCGGCGCCGCTGATGGCCGCCCTCGACAAGGCCGGCCACCCGGTCGCCCTCACGTTCCCGAGCCTCAAGAACGTCGCCTGGCTACTGCGCCAGGGACGTTGGCGCGGCGAGCTTTCGCCGCCATCGACGCTCGCCGAATTCGTCGGCGCCGCCGATCGGTCGCAGGCCTATCAGGGGCCGCACAATGCTTACAAAGCGCCGGCTCTGAGCGGAGACGAGAAAGACCGCATCGTCCGACACCGGATCGTCGAACGCCTGACGCTGTTCCGCGCGGTTCATGCCGAGGCCGCGGCGCTGTGGGCGGAGTTCACCCGCCGCTTCGACACCGCCGCCGGCCCCGTGCTCTATCTGGCGCTGCCCGAAAGTGTCGCCATGGCGCCGCTCGAGCGTCTCGCCGGCCCGGCCTTCGACGCCGACATGGCCAAACTCCGCGACAGCGGCGCCCTGGTGGCGGATTGGCGCCAGGGTCACGGTCTCGACGAGGCCGATTTCCATGATCAGCAGCATCTTCTGGCGAGCGGGCGGGCGCGGATAGAGGGCCGTTTCGTCGAGCTCCTGGCCGTATCGACGCCGGGGTGCCGACGATGAATCGCCTCGTTCTTCTTCTCCTGGCCGCGATGCTCGTAGCGACGGGGTTTTCGGCGGCGTCGCTTGATCGCAAGGTGATGATCCAGGCCGAGCGGCAACGGCCGATGGAGCCGGCCTCCGAGGTCGAGCCGCTTCGCCTGCCGCTGTCCGCGCCCGTGCAGCTCGCCTTGGCAAGCGCGGAATATCTGCAGCTAACGCTGAACGGCTACGGCGCGGACCACGTCGGGGTCCTTGAACTCGAGGTTTCGGGCGGGCCGCTACAGGTCATCGTGGGTGGGAACGGGACCCAGCCCATAAGGTCGACCTGCCTTCCCGCCACCGCCGGGAGCGAGCCCTGCCGCGTCGTCGTGCGTCTGTCCGGTCAGACGCCGGCCGTGGTTCTGCTGACCCCGGAAACCGCGACGGCGACGATTGAGCGGGTGGCGTTCAGTCCGGCCACGGCTAAGCGTCACGCCGCCGCCTCGGGCGCTCAGATCCTGTACGGCTTTCTTATTCTCCTGCTCGCGGGACCTGTGCTGGTCTGGCTGAGGCGCTGGCCCGGAGCCGAGCAGATCGCGCTGATCGTAGGAGGGCTGACCTGGATAGGATATTCCGGACTGGCCGGTCTCGCGGCGAGCATCGGTTTCGTCGGCTTGGGCTACGTCCTCGTCAGGACCGTCTCCACCGTGAAGGCGAGACGGGCGCGGGCGATGGTCGCCGCTGTGTCCGGTATCGCCCTGCTGGTCATTCTGTTGAAGTTCGCGGCCCCGATCATGGCGGCTGCCTTCGCCAATCCGGGCGGCTTCTGGCTGGCGCTGCCGCTAGGCGTCTCCTACCTCGCCATCCGGATCGTGGACCTCCTGCTGGCCGCCTATGCCGGCGCGCTGCGAAACTTCGCCCTGCGAGACTACCTAGCCTTCATGGTGTCGCCGCATACCCTGCCGGCCGGGCCGATCCAGCTGTACGGCGACTTTCTGCGGGGGCGGATCGAGAACTACTCGTCCGTGGATTTCATGGCCGGGGCCGCCCGCATGGGCGTGGGGCTTTGCAAGAAGCTGCTGGCGGACAGTTTCCTGCTTCCCCTCGTCGTTGGCCACATGGGCAACTTCCTGACCGGCGCGGGCGATCCTTCCCGGTCGGTTCTGATCATGCTGGTCGCGAACCTGCTGTACATCTACCTGGATTTTTCAGCCTACTGCGATCTCGCCATCGGCGCGGCTCGCGCGGGCGGGCGCAGGATTCCCGAGAACTTCGACTGGCCACTCGTGAGGAGCGGGGTGCGCAAGTACTGGCGTCACTGGCATATGACACTCTCGCAGTGGGTCATGCGCCGCGTGTATTTCCCGGCCTTCCTCGCGTCGCACTCCACCACGCTGGCCCTGACGGCTTCCATGCTCGTCATCGGGCTCTGGCACGCGCCGAGCATTCCCTGGGCTTTGTGGGCGCTCCACCACAGCCTGGCGATGGCGGCCGAGGGCAAGCTGTTCCCCGACAATCGCGCGCAGCCGTCACTCCCCCTGGCGACGCCCTTTGGCGTGATCGCAAGTTCAGGGCGCTATCTGACCGGCATGGTGTTCATGCTTGGCTGGGTGGCGCTCGGACACAGCTTCACGCTGTTCGCATCTCCACAGGCGGCGATCCAAAGCTACGTCGCGGGGCTGACAGCGCCGTTCCTGCTGCTCGCCGGTCTCTTCCGCTAGCGGGCCTCGGCTACTCCGCTTCCAACCATGCCACGATCGTCTCGGCCGCCTCGACCGGCGACAGGGTGGTGGTGTCGACGATCAGTTCGGCGTTCTCCGGCGCCTCGTACGGGCTGTCGATGCCGGTGAAGTTCTTGAGGTCGCCGGCCCGGGCCTTCTTGTAGAGGCCCTTCACGTCGCGGCTCTCGGCCACGGCCAGGGACGTCTCGACGTAGACCTCGACGAACTCGCCGTCCTCCAGCATCTCGCGGGCCATGCGGCGCTCGGCGCGGAACGGGCTGATGAAGGCGGTCAGAACGATCAGCCCGGCATCGACCATCAGCTTGCTGACCTCGGCGACCCGGCGGATGTTCTCGACCCGGTCCTCCTCGGTGAAGCCGAGGTCCTTGTTCAGGCCATGACGGACGTTGTCGCCGTCGAGCAGGTAAGTGTGGCGGCCCAGCGCGTGCAGCCGCTTCTCGACCAGGTTGGCGATTGTCGACTTGCCGGCGCCCGACAGGCCCGTGAACCACACGACCCGGCCCTTCTGGCTCTTCTGCTCGGCGCGGGCGGCCTTGTGAACATCGGTGGCCTGCCAGTGGATGTTGTCGGCCCGGCGCAGGGCGAAGTGGATCATCCCGGCGCCGACCGTGCGGTTGCTCAGCCGGTCGATGAGGATGAAGCCGCCCAGGTCGCGGCTGGTCTCGTAGGCCTCGAACGGGATCGCCCGGTCCAGCGAGATGTTGCAGACGCCGATCTCGTTGAGCTCTAGCCGCTTGGCGGCGATGTGCTCGAGCGTGTTCACCTGCACCCGGTACTTGGGCTCGGTGATCGAGGCGGTGACGGTCTGGGCGCCGATCTTCAGCAGATAGGGCCGGCCGGGCAGCATCGGCTCGTCGTCCATCCAGACCAGGGTGGTCTCGAACTGGTTGGCGACGGGCGAGGGATCGTCGGCCGCGACCAGCACGTCGCCGCGCGAGACGTCGACCTCGTCGGCCAGGGTGATGGTCACCGACTGGCCCGCCTGGGCGCTGTCGAGGTCGCCCGGCAGCACCACGATGCGCGCGACCCGGCTTTCGCGGCCGGAGGGCAGCACCTTGACCCGGTCTCCCGGCTTGATCGTGCCGGCGGCGATCTGGCCGCTGAAGCCGCGGAAGTCGAGGTTGGGCCGGTTGACCCACTGCACCGGCATCCGGAACGGCTGCGAGGGCAGGGCGTCCTCGACCTCGACCGTCTCCAGCCAGCGCATCAGCGGCGGGCCGTCGTACCAGGGCGCGGCGTCGCTGTGCTCGGTGATGTTCTGGCCGTCGAGGGCCGACATCGGGATGGCCGTGAAGTCGGCGAGGCCGATCTTGTCGGCGAAGGCGCTGTACTCGGCGACGATGTCGTCGAACACCTTCTGGTCCCAGCCGACGAGGTCCATCTTGTTCACCGCCAGCACGATCTTGCGGATGCCGAGCAGGTTGACGAGGTAGCTGTGACGGCGGGTCTGGGTCAGCACACCGCGGCGGGCGTCGATCAGCACCACGGCGGCGTCCGCGGTCGAGGCGCCAGTGACCATGTTGCGCGTGTACTGCTCGTGGCCAGGCGTGTCGGCGACGATGAACTTGCGGTTGTCGGTGGCGAAGAACCGGTAGGCGACATCGATGGTGATGCCCTGCTCGCGCTCGGCGGCGAGGCCGTCGACCAGCAATGCGAAGTCGATCGCACCGCCCTGGGTGCCGACCTTCTTGCTGTCGGCTTCGAGGGCCGCCAGCTGGTCCTCGAAGATCATCTTGCTGTCGTAGAGCAGCCGCCCGATCAGGGTCGACTTGCCGTCGTCCACCGACCCGCAGGTGATGAAGCGCAGCAGCGACTTGTGCTGGTGCTGCAGCAGATAGGCGTCGATGTCCGTCTCGATGAGATCGGCAGGCTTGTAGGCGCTCATCAGAAGTAGCCTTCCTGCTTCTTCTTCTCCATCGAGGCGGCCTGGTCGTGGTCGATGGCCCGGCCCTGGCGCTCGCTGGTGGTGGTGAGCAGCATCTCCTGGATGATCTCGGGCAGGGTGGCGGCCGTGCTCTCGACGGCGCCGGTCAGCGGGTAGCAGCCGAGGGTGCGGAAGCGCACCGACTTCATCTGCGGCGTCTCGCCGTCGCGCAGCCGGAAACGATCATCATCGACCATGATCAGGCTGCCGTCGCGCTCGACCACCGGCCGTACGTCGCTGAAGTACAGCGGCACGATCGGCACGTTCTCGAGATGGATGTATTGCCAGATGTCGAGCTCGGTCCAGTTGGAGATCGGGAACACCCGGATGCTCTCCCCCTTGGCCTTGCGGGCGTTGTAGAGCTTCCACAGCTCCGGCCGCTGGTTCTTGGGGTCCCAGCGCTGCTCGGCCGAGCGGAACGAGAAGATGCGCTCCTTGGCGCGGCTCTTCTCCTCGTCACGACGGGCGCCGCCGAAGGCCGCGTCGAAGCCGTACTTCTCCAGCGCCTGCTTCAGGCCCTCGGTCTTCCACAGATCGGTGTGGGCCGAGCCGTGGTCGAAGGGGTTGATGCCGGCGGCCTCGGCCTCGGGGTTCTTGTGCACCAGAAGCTCGAATCCGAGCTCCTTGGCCATGCGCTCGCGCATTTCGTACATGGCCTGGAACTTCCAGGTGGTGTCGACGTGCAGCAGCGGGAACGGCGGCTTGCTCGGATAGAAGGCCTTGGCGGCGAGGTGCAGCATCACCGCGCTGTCCTTGCCGATCGAGTACAGCATCACCGGCCGCTCGGCCTCGGCCACGACCTCGCGCATGATGTGGATGCTCTCGGCTTCCAGGCGCTGCAGGTGGGTCAGGCGGGCGGGCGAAAGCGGCGCGGCGGTCATGGACGCATCAAGCGGCGTGACGTCGGACCGCGCAAGCTCCGGCTCAAACAAGGCCAAGGAGAACATCCTCGCAAAACATGTGCGCAGCCGCCAAAAGGCGGCTTGCGGAGAGCCCTCTCGCGGCGGCACTTAAGGGAGGGCGGATAGGGGCGCAAGGCGACGAATCCGCGGCTCTGGAAGAGAATTTCTGATGCCCGACAGCGTACAGCGACGCCATGCCGTGATCTTCGACCGCGACGGCGTGCTCAATGTCGACACCGGCTACGCCTACGACCCGGCCAAGCTGGAATGGATGCCCGGGGCCAAGGCCGCGGTGGCGCGGGTCAACGCCGCCGGAATCCTGGCGGTGATCGCCACCAACCAGTCGGGGATCGGGCGCGGCTACTACCGCGAGGCCGACATGGAGGCTTTCCACGACGAGATGGTCCGCCAGCTCGAGGCCGCCGGCGCCCGCATCGACCGCATCTACTTCGCACCTCATCACGAAGACGCAGAGGAGGAGCGCTATCGCGTCGCCGATCACCCCGACCGCAAGCCCAATCCCGGCATGCTGCTGCGGGCGCTGGAGGAGTTCGAGGTCGAGCCCCGCGACGCCATCATGATCGGCGACAAGGAGACCGACATGGAGGCCGCGCGCCGCGCGGGCGTGGCCGGGTTCCTGTATCGTGGCGGCGACCTCGAAGCGTTCGTGGCGGAACGGCTTAAGGCGCTGCTCGGCACGGACCTGTCCTGAAAACGCGGGTCTTCCGCTTCCTTCATGCCTCGCTACGCGTTAGGCAGGGGCAATTCCTTTCCCTAGCGGCAGAAGATCACGAATGACCGACCGCAGCCTTCCGCGCGCAGCTCACAACTCCCTGGACCTGATCGGCGACACGCCGATGGTCGAGGTGACGCGCATCGACACCGGCCTCTGCCGACTGTTCCTCAAGCTCGAAAACCAGAACCCCGGCGGCTCCATCAAGGATCGCATCGCCCTGTCGATGATCGACGCGGCCGAGAAGGAGGGCCGCCTTCAGCCCGGCGGCACGATCATCGAGGCGACCGCCGGCAACACCGGCCTCGGCCTGGCGCAGGTCGCCAGCGTCAAGGGCTACAAGCTGATCCTGATCGTCCCCGACAAGATGGCGCGGGAGAAGATCCTGCACCTGCGGGCGATGGGCGTGGACGTGCGCATCACCCGCTCGGACGTCGGCAAGGGCCATCCCGAATACTACCAGGACATGGCCCAGACGATCGCGCAGCAGACCGGCGCCTTCTACGTCAACCAGTTCGAGAACCCGGCCAATCCGGTGGCGCACGAGACCACGACCGGCCCCGAGATCCTCGACCAGATGGACGGCGACATCGACGCCATGGTCGTCGGCGTCGGTTCCGGTGGCACGCTGACCGGCCTCGGCCGTTTCTTCCAGAAGAGCTCGCCGAAGACGAAGATGATCCTGGCGGACCCCAAGGGCTCGATCCTCTACGACTACGTCAACACCGGAACCTACGGTGAGGCGGGCAGCTGGATCGTCGAGGGCATCGGCGAGGACTTCATCCCCGACAACGCCCAGATGGACCTGGTCGCCAAGGCGTACGAGATCACCGACCGCGAGAGTGTCGAGACCGCCCGGCTGCTGCTGGAGAAGGAGGGCATCCTCGCCGGCTCCTCGTCCGGCACCCTGCTGGCCGCGGCGCTGAAATACTGCCGCGAGCAGACCGAGCCGAAGCGCGTGGTCAGCCTGGTCTGCGACACCGGCGGCAAGTACCTGACCAAGATGTTCAACGACATGTGGGTGGCCGCCCACGGCTTCGAGGAGCGGACCCAGCACGGCGACCTGCGCGACCTGATCGCTCGCGACTTCTCCGAGGGCGGCGTGATCGCCACCGGGCCAGACGACAGCCTGCTGACCGCCTACAACCGCATGCGGGCCGCCGACATCAGCCAGCTGCCCGTCATCGACCACGGCAAGCTGGTTGGCATTCTCGACGAGAGCGACATCCTCGCCTGTGTCGGTGTCCGCGAGGGACGGGCCGATCGCTTTGGCCAGAAGGTCTCCGCCGCCATGACCCGGGACGTCCACACCCTGCAGATCGGCGAGCCGCTAGAAAACCTGACACCGGTATTTGATCGCGACCAGGTGGCCGTGGTCATGAACGGTGAGAAACTGGTCGGGCTGATCACCAAGGTCGACCTCATCAACCATCTGCGCCGGACCGCTTCCTGATGACTACTGACGGCAAGAACCGCCTCGCCTTCGCCACCCGCACCATCCACGGCGGCCAGAGCCATGACCCGCTGACCGGCGCGGTGATGACGCCGATCTACGCCACCTCGACCTACGCCCAGGAGAGCCCTGGCGTGCACAAGGGCTTCGAGTACGCGCGCAGCCAGAACCCGACCCGCTTCGCGTTCGAGCGCTGCGTGGCCGATCTGGAAAGCGGCACGGCGGCGTTCGCGTTCGCCTCCGGCCTGGCGGCAGGGGCCACGACGCTGGACCTGCTCGACAGCGGCGCGCATGTGATCGCCAGCGACGACCTCTACGGTGGCAGCTATCGGCTGTTCGAGCGGGTCAAGAAGCGCACGGGCGGTCTCCAATTCAGCTTCGTCGATCTCGCCGACCTCGACGCGGTCAAGGCGGCGATCCGCCCCGAGACCAGGATGCTCTGGGTCGAGACGCCCACCAACCCGACCCTGAGGCTCTCCGACCTCGCGGCGCTGGCGCAGGTCGCCAAGGCCCACGGCCTGATCAGCGTCGCCGACAACACCTTCGCCAGCCCCTACGTCCAGCGGCCGCTGGAGCACGGCTTCGACCTGGTGCTGCACTCGACGACCAAATACCTGAACGGCCACTCCGACATGGTCGGCGGCGTGGTGGCGGTCGGCGAGAACGCCGAGATCCGCGACCAGATGAAGTTCCTGCAGAACGCGCTGGGCGCCATCTCCGGGCCGTTCGACAGCTTCCTGGCCCTGCGCGGCCTCAAGACCTTGGCCCTGCGCATGGAGCGCCACTGCCAGAGCGCCCTCAAGATCGCGGAATGGCTTGAAGCGCGGCCCGACGTGAAGCGGGTGATCTATCCCGGCCTCGCCAGCCATCCGCAGCATGATCTCGCCAAACGTCAGATGAACGGCTTCGGCGGCATCATCTCGGTGGAGATCGACGGCGATCTGGACCGCGCCCGCAAGGTGCTGGAGCGGACCCAGCTGTTCACGCTGGCCGAGTCGCTCGGCGGGGTGGAAAGTCTGATCGAGCATCCGGCGATCATGACCCACGCCTCGATCCCGCCCGAGCAACGGGCGGCGATCGGCATCAGCGATACCCTGATCAGGCTTTCGGTGGGGATTGAGGACGTTTCGGACCTGATCGCCGACCTCGAGCAAGCGCTTTCAGGCTGATTCGCGGCTTGTCCGGGATCGGCGCCGACTGATCCTTGACGCTGGACGGCCGGGGCGGCGCGAGCACGCTCTCGGGGTTCTCCGACAGCAGGTGTGCGGACAGCATCAGGTCGGTGTTGACCGCCGCCGCGTCCTCGCGCGTCACCCACACCCGGATCGCGGCCTGGGCATAGACCTCGGTCAGGTCGATGACCTCGATCAGCGGCGGTGGATCCTTGCGCACCCGAGCATCGGTCTCGACGCGGTCGCGCAGCTTCTGCAGCACCGCGACGATGTCGGCGGTGAGCGGGACCTTGAAGACGACGTCCACCCGTCGGCGACGGTGGGTGCTGTAGTTCAGGATCACGTCGGCGAAGATCTTGCCGTTGGGGATCACCACCTTGATGTTGTCGGGTGTCGCCAGCTCGGTGACCAGCAGGTCGAGCGCCTTTACCGTGCCCTTGCGCCCGGAGCTCTCGATGACGTCCCCGACCCGGTAGGGCCGGAAGATCAGGATCATCACCCCGGCGGCGATGTTGGACAGCGCCCCCTGCAGCGCCAGGCCGATGGCCAGGGACGCGGCGGTCAGGACGGCGATGATCGAGGTCGCCTGCACCCCCAGCTGCTGCAGCACCGCGACAAGGCCCATGGCCAGGACGCCGAACCGCACCACCGAGCCGACGAAGGTCTGCAGGGTGGGGTCGGGCGGATGGCTCTTGGTATGCAGTCGGCCGATGGCGCCCTGCACGAAACGCGAGGCCCAGCCGGAAATCCAGACGGCCAGCATCAGGATGATGGCGGCGGCCACGAGGTTCACCGCCAGCTGGCCGGCGATGTCGGCGAGCCGGGTGACGATCGTCTCCCAGGCGGAGAAATGCTGCGTCAGTTGCGGATCGACCGCCTTGGGAAGAGTGTTCATTCAGACTGGCATGGCTGGTTGGCGCCCCGTTCGTCAACGGAAACGCCGCATTCCGGGTTCCAGACCTCGAACGGCGCAACAACTGGTTACAGGGTTTGTGTCGAAATGCCCGTCGCCGACCGTTAGAGCCATGCCGCCTCGGCTGGAGCCATCCCATCGTATAGGGAGGCTCTAACGAATATTAGTGTCGAGCACGTCAGGCGGCGAAACCGGCTTCCACTTTCGCCTGACGTGCTCACGTAGGAGCGCCGTCATGAGCATCGCCTTCATCGACCTCGCCGCGCAGCAGCGCCGGATCCGGGACCGCCTCGACGCCGCAATCGGCCGCGTGCTCGACCACGGCGGCTACGTCATGGGCCCGGAGGTCCGTCAGTTCGAGGCCGAGCTGGCCGCCTTCGGCCAGGCTCCGCTGTCGCTCAGCTGCGCCAACGGCACCGACGCCATCGCCCTGCCGCTGATGGCCTGGGGCGTGGGCAAGGGCGACGCGGTCTTCTGCCCGTCCTTCACCTTCACGGCGACGCCGGAAGTCGTGCCCTGGGTCGAGGCGACCCCGGTGTTCGTCGACGTCCTGCCGGATACCTACAACATCGACCCGGTGAAGCTCGAGGCGGCCATCGAGGGCGTCAAGGCCGAGGGCAAGCTGAAGCCCGCCGTGGTTATCGCCGTCGACCTGTTCGGTCAGCCGGCGGACTATCCGGCGCTCCGCGCCATCTGCGACAGGCACGGCCTGAAGCTGATCTCCGACAGCGCGCAGGGCTTCGGCTGCACCCTGGACGGCAAGCATCCGATCCACTGGGCGGACGTGGCCACCACCAGCTTCTTCCCGGCCAAGCCGCTCGGCTGCTACGGCGACGGCGGGGCGGTCATCGTCAAGGATCAGGCGCTCTGGGACCTGATGGACAGCTTCCGGGTGCACGGCAAGGCGGTCGCCGCCGACCTCAACGGCCGGGTGTTCGAGCACGAGTCGAAATACCTCAACGCCCGCATCGGCATGAACTCGCGCCTGGACACGATCCAGGCCGCGATCCTGATCGAGAAGCTGGCGATCTTCCAGGAAGAGATCGATCTGAGGCAGGTCGTGGCGAACCGCTACGCCGAGGGCCTCGCCGGCTCGGTCAAGACCACGCCAAAGGTCATCGATGGCGGGGTCTCGGTCTGGGCCCAGTACGTGATCGAGCACGACAATCGCGACGCCCTCGCCGCCCACCTGAAGACCCAGGGCGTACCGACGGCGGTCTACTACCCGGTGCCCATGCATGTGCAGGAGCCTTACGCTCACTTCCCGCGCGGCGCCGGCGGCCTGCCGGTCACCGAGGCGCTGGCCGAGACGGTGCTGGCCCTGCCGATGCATCCCTACATGGACGCCGCGACCCAGGACCGGATCATCAAGGCGGTGACAGGCTTCAACGGCTGACGCCTCTGACTGGTGCACGGGAGCGGTTCCTGAGGGGCCGCGTGTTGCTGGCTGGCTGGCCATGTCAGAAATTGTTGCACAAAAGTTACCGATTTTTGGACCCCCTTGGTCCGCCAAGCCCAATAAGCGCGAAGTGTAACATCGTTCGCCGAACTGTAATCGCCTGCCGGTCGTTATGTGGTGTCAGGCGATCCTGTTTAATGAAATCGACCCTCCAGGATCAGAAATTAGGTCTTCAATGGCCTTCGCTTTGCGATGTCATTCAATCTCGAAAATTCCATGATGCGTAATCTAAGTCATCGGGATCGGGGTGGGCGCATGATCATTGCGCATCATCCGAATGAACGAAGCGATTACATGATAGATGCGCAATAGTTTCACCAACGAGCTCAGTTGATCGACTCCGTCTGTTGTGTCGGTAATCCCGCCATCAATTTTCTGATCTGGGTTGGGAGACTACCGAATGACAAAATCGGCAAAGCGCGCCGGTCTGATGACCGGAACGATGCTCAGCGGCGTGATCTTCGCGGCGGTCGGCATGGGCGTCAGCGTCCAGCCTTCGAAGGCTTGGGCTGACGGGACGCCGGAGTGCAATGTCGGGATTCCCGGCGACAGCACCGAGTGCGGCGTGGGGGCCCTGGCGAACGGCTTCGGCGCGACGGCGGTCGGCGACAGCGCCGTCGCCGGCGGCGATGGCGGCGTCACCACGGGCAGCACCGATGGCGACACCGCCTTCGGCTTCTTCTCGACGGCCGCGGGCGCGGGGACGGATTCCGCGACGGCGGTCGGCGCCTTCGCCACCGCGACGGGCGGCGGCGCGACCGCGCTCGGCAACGACAGCACGGCCAACGGCGCCGGCGCGCTCGCGCTCGGCGGTGATGACCCGGTCAGTGGCGGGACCACCGCGCTCGGCGAGGCCACTACGTCCGTAGGCGCTGGCGCCGCCGCCTTGGACGTCAACGCAACGGCGGTCGGCAACAGCGCGCAGGCCCTGGGGCGCAGCTCGACCGCCATCGGCAGCGGCGGCGTCGCGTCGCGTGCGACCATCGCGGCGGCTGGTTTCAGCACAGCCGTGGGCACCGGAAACCAGATCGCCGCCGGCGCCACCGGCGGCACCGCGGTTGGCGACAACAACACTGTCGGCGGCAGCTTCGGCGCCGCCTTCGGGGCCTTCAATACCGCATCCGGCGCCAGCAGCCTGGCGTTCGGCAACAGCTCGACGGCGTCGGCGGACCGGGCGTCCGCCATCGGTACGAGCGCGCTCGCAAGTGGTATCGACTCCACCGCTATCGGTACTCTGTCCGAGGCGTCCGGCCTGAATGCGATCGCCCTTGGAACAACCTCGCTCGCGACCGGCGCCAACTCGACCGCCATTGGAACCCTGTCCGAAGCTTCGGGCGACAACGCCATCGCCTTGGGTAACGGTGCGATAGCCGCCAACGCCGGATCGGTCGCGATCGGCGTGGGCGCCGCCACCACTGCCGACAACCAGATCGTTCTGGGCGGAGCGGGCTACTCGGTGAATGTCGGCGACATCGCCGCCAGCACCGCCGCCCAGACCGGCGTGATCGGCGTCGCCACCGTGGACGCCACCGGCACCATCGGTCGAGACACCACGATCTTCCCGGCGATCGCGGCCATCCAGACGGTCAATACGACCCAGGACACCCGCATCACCGCCGTTGAGGGCGTCAACACGACCCAGGACACGCGACTGACCGCCGTTGAAGGCGTGAACGCCACGCAGAATACCCAGATCGCCGCCCTTCAGGCCGGCTGGACCGCGCTGTCGGGGCAATTCTCGGACATCCGCGACTCGATCGACCGCGCCAACGAGGGCGTGGCCATGTCGCTGGCCATGGAGTCGCCGGCGATCCCGGCGGGGGCCAACTTCGCGCTGTCGGGCGGGGTCGGCTACTACCAGAACCAGTCGGCGGCCAGCGCCGCCTTCTCGGCGAGGCTCGGGGCCAACACCTCGTTCTCCGCCGGCGTCGGCATCGGCTTCCAGTCCGGCGAGTTCGGCGCCCGGGCCGGCTTCCAGAAGGCGTGGTGAGCCCGCGTCGCGCGCCGCCGGGGCTCCATGCCTCGGCCGCGGCGGTCGTTCTGGGACTCGGGCTGGCGGCTGGCCTGCCGGCGCTGGCCCAGCCCCGGGCGCCCGCGCCCGCGCCGGCCGCCGTCGCGCCGGGCGTTCGGCCGCTGCCGGGTCGCCTGACCCAACTTCGGCTGGTGTGGAGCACGATGGCGGCGGTCGACCACGCCAACCGCACGGGCAACTATTCGGTGCTGCGCGACCTCGGAACGGCGGGTTTCCAGGCGCAGAACAATCCAACCGCCCTCGCCGGCGCCTTCGCCGGGCTGAGGACCCATCAGGTCGATGTGTCAGAGACCCTGGTCGTGCAGCCGACCTTCGAGATCGCGAAGATGGTCGAGCCAGACGTGCTGCGGCTGCGCGGGTCGTTCCCGCTGCGGCCGTCGGCGATCCTGTTCGACCTGATGTTCCAGTGGCGGGACGGCTGGAAGCTGCACGGGATCGCGGTGGTCAGGGCCTGACCTGACGCCGGGTCACGGTCGACATCGGGGGCGACTGATGTAGGTCATGGGTCATGACCGCCGCATCGCTGACGCCCCCGTTGACGCCCTTCGAGGGCATGGACCTTCGCACCCTGATCGACGCCCACGCCGTCGGGCGGGGCGATCATCCGTTCCTGATCTGGGAGCCGTTCGAGGGCTCGGGCCGGACTTGGTCCTACGCCCAGTTCGCCGACGCCCTGCGCCGCTTCGCCGCCGGGCTGCAGGCGCGGGGCGTCAAGCCCGCCGACCGGGTGCTGGTGCATCTCGACAACTGTCCGGAGTCGCTGATCGCCTGGCTCGGCTGCGCCTATGCCGGGGCGGTGGCGGTGACCACCAACGCCAAGTCCAGCGCCGACGAGATCGCTTATTTCGCCACCCACAGCGGCGCTGTCGGCGGCATCACCCAGCCGCGCTTCGCCGCGCTGGTGCGGGAGGCGGCGCCGGACCTCGGCTGGTTGACGGTGACGCAGGACGACAACGGGGCCCCAGCCACGGCGGAGGTGTCCGGCTTTGAACCCTTCTCGGCCATCGACGGCAACCCGGCCACGCTGGCCGAGCGGCCGCACGATCCGTGGGCGCACTTCGGCATCCAGTACACCTCCGGCACGACGGCGCGCCCCAAGGCGGTGCTCTGGACTCACGCCAATTTCCTGTGGGGCGCGCGGATGTGCGCCCAGAACGAGGACCTGCGCGCCGACGACGTCCACCTCGTCCACCTGCCGCTGTTCCATACCAACGCCCAGGTCTACTCCGTCGCCGCCGCGCTGTGGGCCGGGGCCACGGTGGTGTTGCAGCCGAAGTTCTCGGCCTCGCGGTTCTGGCCGGTATCGCTGAAGCACGGCGCCACCTGGTGCTCGATGATCCCCTTCTGCCTCAAGGCGCTGATGGAGCAGCCCAAGCCGGAGACGCACAGCTATCGCCACTGGGGCAACGGCATCTGTGCTCCGCCCACGGACGGCTACTTCGGGGTCAAGACCGTCGGCTGGTGGGGCATGACCGAGACCATGACCCACGGCACGGTCGGATCCGTGCATCTGCCCGATGCGCCGATGTCGATGGGCCGGCCCTCGCCAGCCTATGACATCCATGTGCTCGACGAGGCGGGACGCCCCGTGGCGCGCGGCGAGGCCGGCGACCTGCTGGTCGGCGGGCGGCGCGGGGTGTCGCTGTTCCTGGAATATGCCGGCGATCCCGAGGCGACCGCCAAGGCCTTCACCGCCGACGGCCTGTTCATCACCGGCGACCGCGTCCGGGTCGGCGAGGATGGCTACCTCTATTTCGCCGATCGCTCCAAGGACATGCTCAAGGTCGGCGGTGAGAACGTCGCGGCCTCGGAGATCGAGCGGGTCATCGGCGCCGTCGACGGCGTGGCCGAGGTCGCGGTGGTGGCGAAGAAGCACCCGATGCTGGACGAGGCCCCCGTCGCCTTCGTGATTCCGCGCGACATGGCCGACGAAGGGTTGCCGGAGCGCGCTTTGGCCGCCTGCCGCGCGTCGCTGGCGAGCTTCAAGCATCCGCACGAAATCCGGCTGGTCGCGGAGTTCCCGCGTTCGACGCTGGAGAAGGTGGCCAAGAACGAGCTGCGGGCGATCTTGGCGGCTGAACGGTAGCCAGTCGCTCTCCCCTTGGGAGAGCTGTCGCCGCGAAGCGGTGACTGAGTGGGAAGAATCGAGGCCAAACGACTGGCCGCTGCGCTTCCCACTCCGACCCTGCTGCGTCCTTCGGACTACGCAGGCCCACCTCTCCCAAGGGGAGAGGGACTGATGGGGTTCAGTCCAGCATCCGCTCCAGCGTCGCCAGCTCGTCCGCCTCCCGCGACGGCTTGTCCCAGCGGATGCGGTGGATGCGCGGAAACCGCATCGCCACGCCGCTCTTGTGGCGGGTCGAGCGCTGCAGGCCCTCGAACGCGACCTCCAGCACCAGGCCGAAGTCCCAGTTCGCCTTTACCGACCGTACCGGGCCGAAGCGGTCGATGGTGTTGTCGCGCACGAACTTGTCGAGCTGCTTCAGCTCCTCGTCGGTGAAGCCGAAATAGGCCTTGCCGACCGGGGTGAGCGCGCGGTCGCCGTTGGCGTCCTCGCGCCAGACCCCGAAGGTGTAGTCGCTGTAGAAGCTCGACCGCTTGCCGTGGCCTCGCTGGGCGTACATCAGCACCGCGTCGATCAGGTGCGGGTCGCGCTTCCACTTGAACCACGGCCCCTTCGGCCGCCCGGCTTCGTAGAGGCTGTCCCAGCGCTTCAGCATCAGCCCTTCGGACAGGGCCGGATCGCCCGCCGGCGGGTTCGCGCGGAGCTCTGAAAGTTTTCCCCAAGTCTCGAACGGTTGAAGCGGACTGAGGTCAATTCGAGGGTTTTCGATGCGCGAAACGAAGGTTTCGAGCCGTTTTCGCCTTTCCGCGAACGTAAACCCGCGCAAATCCTCCTCGCCGTCCAGGAGCAGGTCATAGGCGCGGATGCCGGCCGGATAGGCCTTCAGCATCTTGGCGTCGACGCTCTTGCGGTTCAGCCGCTGCTGCAGGTCGCCGAAGCTGGCCAGCACCCCATCGCGCAGCACCAGCAGCTCGCCGTCCAACGCGCCGTCGTAGGTCATCGCCTCGAGCACGTCCGGGAAGGTGTGGCTGATGTCGTCGCCGGTGCGGGTGTAGAGTCGTTTCTCGCCGCGCTCGCTGACCGCCTGAACGCGGATGCCGTCCCACTTCCACTCCGCGGCGTAGTCGCTCGCGACGAGCTTTCCGAAGTCGACCGCCTCGTCGATGGGCTGGGCCAGCATCACCGACCGGAAGCGGCCGGGGTTGTCGGCGCTGGGCCGTTCGGAGCGGCCTTCCAGCCAAGCGAACAGGTCCTCGTAGGGCGGCTCGAGGGCGTGCCAGACCTCCTCGACCTCGGACGTCTCGACTCCGCCCAGATCGGCGCAGGCCTGTTTCGCCAGCCGCGCCGACAGACCCACGCGCAGGCCGCCGGTCAGCAGCTTGAGCAGCGCCCAGCGCCCGTCCGGATCCAGCGCATCCAGCCAGCGCTCGATCAGTGGCTGAACCTCGGCGCGTTTGGCGGTGCGCAAGGCTTCGACCACCTCCGACAGCTCGGGCTCGCGGTTGGCGCCCGGCTGGGCCGGCCAGACCAGCGCGACGGTCTCGGCCAGGTCGCCGACATAGTCGTAGGACCAGCCGAACAGCACCGGGTCCATCCGCGTCTCGACCGCCTTGCGGATCGCGGCCGGCTTGGCGGCGGAAAAGCTCAGGTTTCCGGTCAGGGCGGCCAGCGTCCAGCCCCGGTCAGGGTCCGGGTTCTCGGCCAGGAAGTCGCGGACGAGCTTCAGCTTCGCGTTCCGCGATGCGGTGAAGGACAGGCTGTCGAGCAGGCGGGCGAAGGCGCGCATCGTCCTTCAATGTAGTGGCGACGCGGAAGTTTCGTCTCCCCCTCTTAATGGGGAGGGAGGGTGCTAGACTGCACGCCTCAAGGAGCGCTGCCCATGTCCGACGATCTCATCTTCCGCCCCGGACGCACGGCCGTGATCACCGGCGCTGCGGGCGGCATCGGGTTGGCGGCGGCGAAGCACTGCGCGGCGGCGGGGATGACCGTGGTGATGACCGATGTCGCCGACGGCCTCGCCTCGGCCGCGTCGGAAGTGGCGGCGCTGGGCGGAAAGGTCGAGGCTCAGACGCTCGACGTCACCGACTTCGCGGCGGTCGAGGCGCTGCAGCGCGACGTGTTCAGCCGCTTCGGCGAGGTCGCGCTGCTGATGAACAACGCCGGCCGGGGGTTCGGGTCGAAGCCGTTCTCCGCGCTTGATGCCTGGAAGAAGACCTTCGACGTCAACCTCTGGGGCGTAGTTCACGGTGTCCAGGCCTTTACCCAGGCGATGATCGACCAGGGCGCGCCGGCCCGCATCGTCAACACCGGTTCGAAACAGGGCATCACCAATCCGCCGGGCGACCCCGCCTACAACGCCACCAAGGCGGCGGTGAAGTCGCTGACCGAAAGCCTGCAGCACGGTCTGCGCAATACCGAAGGCTGCCAGGTCACTGCTCACCTGTTGATCCCGGGCTTTACCTACACCGGCATGATCGCGGCGCGGATTCCACAGAAGCCGCCTTCGGCCTGGACCGCCGAACAGGTTGTTGAAGAGATGGTCCGGGCGCTGGCGATCGGGGACTTCTACATCCTCTGTCCTGACAACGAGACGCCGCGCGAAACCGATGTGAAACGCATGGGCTGGAACGCCGCCGATATCGCCGAGAACCGTCCGGCGCTGTCACGCTGGCACCCCGACCACGCGGCGGCGTTCGCTGACTGGATGAAGGCCTGAACGGCGCCCCTTTTCTAAGGATGCGAGCGTTGCGGCGGCAGGCGATGGTCTCTCGAAAGAGGAGAACCCGTCATGCGTCTCGCCATCGCTTCCGCCTTTACTCTGCTGGTATCCGCCGGCGCGGCGCAGGCGGCCTGCACCTTCGACATCGCCGACGGGCTGAACACGAAGGGAAAGGGCATAGTCTATCCCGGCGCCGAAGGCCGCGAGTGGTTCACCAAGAAGGCTCCGATCAGCGTCGCCGGCGAGGCTTATGAAGCCTATGGGCTGCCGCGCGAGTTCCGGGGCATCGACTTCGGTCTGCTCGAGCGGGCCGGCGTCGTCGCGGGCGTTCTCGTCTTCTCCGAGAAGGGCGGCGCCCGCGAGGTGGTCTATGTGCCGGTCAGCGCTGCCGCCTGTACTTTCCAGCCCTATCAGAAGAAGGCGAAGTAGCGCGGATCAGCCTGCGGCGCTGACCAGCTCGACTTCTTCGGCCGAGCCCAGGACCACGGCGATACGCTGGTGCAGACCGGTCGGGACGATGTCGAGGATGTTGGTGGTCACGTCCGTGGCCCGGCCGCCGGCCTGTTCGACCAGCAGCGCCATGGGGTTGCCCTCGTACATCAGGCGGAGCTTGCCGGGCTTGGACGGGTCGCGGGCATCGGCCGGGTACATGAACACGCCGCCGCGAACCAGAATGCGGTGGACGTCCGCGACCATCGAGGCGATCCAGCGCATGTTGAAGTTCTTGCCCCGAGGGCCGGTGTCGCCGGCGAGACAGCCTTCGATGTAGCCGCGAACTTCCGGGGCCCAGTGGCGCATGTTCGACATGTTGATGGCGAACTCCTTGGTCGTCCGGGAGATCGTCATGGTCTCGTGGGTCAGCAGCCACGCGCCGCCGACGGGGTCGAGCGTGAAGCCGGCCACGCCCTGGCCCAGGGTCAGCACCAGCATCGTCTGCGGACCGTAGAGGGCGTAGCCCGAAGCGACCTGTGCGCGGCCGGGCTGCAGGAAGTCGGCCTCGACCAGGGCGCGGCCCGCGGCAGGCGAGGGCAGCACCGAGAAGATGGTCCCGACCGACACATTGACGTCGACGTTGCTCGACCCGTCCAGCGGGTCAAACAGCACCAGGAAGGCGCCGTCGTTGGGCGTGACGGTGGAGGCCACGAAAGTCTCCATCTCCTCGGACGCGACCCCGGCGACCCAAGGGGTGGCGGCATAGGCGTCGAGCAGCAGGTCGTTGGTGATGACGTCGAGCTGCTTCTGTTCCTCCTGCTGGACGTTCTCCTGGCCGGCCGAGCCGAGCTGGTCGGCGATGGCCCCGGCGGCGACTGCGCGGCTGATGACCGCGCAGGCGTCGGCCATACGGGCGATCACATCGGTCAGGCCTTCGGAGGCGGCTTGCTGGGCCAGGTAGTCGTTCAGGGTCAGCCGCATCGGCTTGTCGGTCCGTATCGGTTGTCGGGATTGCGCGGTTCTTAGACGAGAGCGCGCGCCGGACCTAGCCCGCCCGTCCCGTCAGGCCTCCGGCGGCGGTTTGCGATTTCGACGCCAGGCCGGCAGGCGCTTGCGGAAGAGCCAGATCAGTCCCGCGCCGAACAGGGCCCAGGGCAGCAGCCAGGCGACCAGTCGAACCATGGCCGCGAGCGTGAAGGCGACGATGCCGATGAAGTCGGTAAAGGCGCGGGTGAGCGGCGACCAGACACCGGACGGCGCGAGAACCCCGGCCGAGCTGTAGCTCAGGGTCATCTTCGAGGTCGCGACACGGCCGCGCATGACCGCCAGCTGCGACTGGGTGCTGTCGATGTCGCCCTGCACCCGGGCCAGCTCACGCTCGAGCTCGACGAGGTCAGCGAGTTTGCCGGGGCGGCTAGCGAGCAGGGCCAGCAGACGGTCGCGCAAGGTCGTCATCGCCCGCAAGCGCGCTTCGGTGTCGACGATCTGGCGCGACAGGTCCTCGGAGGTGACGGCCGACTGGACCACCCGTCCGCCCGCCGCTTTTGCCTCGCCCGCAAGGCCGTCGCGGAAGGTCTTGAGCCAGGCAGGGGCGGCCCTGAGCTCAAGCGCGCCCGTCAGCCGATCCTCACCGGTCTCGCTGACCGACGAACTGGTGACCTGACAAAGGTTGGCGCCGGCGGCGGCGCAGGCCGCCTCGTGCTTCGACACCAGCGCCCGGATGTGCTTCGCCGGGGCCTCGATGCCATAGCCATACTCGTAGGCCAGCATCGGCGGGCCGGCGGGAACGGCGGCCGGAGAGCCCACGGCGGGCGCGGGCGCGGACGCGTCCGTGGCCATCGCCTCGGGCTTCGCCAGCGAGGCCGAGCCACCCGAACTTTTCTCCGCAGCCTGGCCGCAGGCCGCGAGCGTCAGGGCCACAAGGCCGATGGCCAGAACTCTCATGACGTCCTCCCCGAGGCTGTACGGGGATTGAGGACGGGATCGCCGGACCTGTCCAGCCGATAGCGACTAATCGTCTTCGTCGTCGTCGTAACCGACCAGGGCCAACGCGCGGGCGGGCTGGCCGCGCAGTTCGCACCAGCGCAGCAGCGCCTCCTCGCGGCCGTGGGTGATCCAGACTTCCTCCGGGCTCAGCTCCTCGAGGGTCTCGGTCAGTTCGTCCCAGTCGGCGTGGTCGGAGATCACCAGCGGCAGCTCCACCGCCCGCTGCCGGGCCCGGGCGCGGACCCGCATCCAGCCGGAGCAGAAGGCGCTGATCGGATCGGCGAAGCGGCGGCTCCAGGCGCTGGCCAGGGCCGAGGGCGGGCACATGACGATCTCGCCCGGGAGCTGGTTCCTGGCCTTGCTCTCGCCGGCGTACTCCAAGGGACCGAGGTCGACGCCGTGGTCCTGGTAGAGCTGGTTGAGGCGCTGCATCGCGCCATGGACGTAGATGGTCTTCTCGTAGCCACCTTCGCGCAGCAGCTTGATCACCCGTTGCGCCTTTCCCAGCGCATAGGCCCCGACCAAGTGAGTGCGCTCGGGGAACTGCTCGATCGACTTGCGCAGCTTGGCCACCTCGTCGGCGGCGTCGGGATGCTTGAACACCGGCAGGCCGAAGGTGGCCTCGGTTACGAACACGTCGCAGGGCACCGGCTCGAACATCGGACAGGTCGGATCGCGGCGGCGCTTGTAGTCGCCGGAGACGACGATGGTCATGCCCTGCCAGCGCACCACAGCCTGGGCCGAGCCGAGCACATGGCCCGCCGGGACCAGGCTGACCTCGACGCCGTTGTGGTTCACGGTCTCGCCGTAGCGGACCGCCTGGCGGCCGATCGCGAAGTCACCGTAGCGGGCGGCCATGATCGCCAGGGTCTCCGGCGTGGCGAGGACATGGTCGTGGCCGGCGCGGGCGTGGTCGGCGTGGCCATGGGTGATCACCGCCCGCGCCACGGGCTGGACGGGGTCGATGTAGAAGTCTCCGGGCGGGCAATAGAGGCCGGCGGGCTTCGGGCAGAGGAGGGCCTGGGGTTTCACCATCTGGATATAGGAACGCACGACCGCTAAACCCGACGCATGAGTGATCACCTCGATGCGATGCGCAACTTCGTCCAGGGCATGAACCAGGGCAGTCCGCAGGCCGTGGCCCTGAAGCTGGAGACGGTCTCGCTCGACAAGACCGGCGCCGTGCTCAAGGTCCCCTACGATGAAAAGCTGATCGGCGATCCCGAGACCGGCGTGATCGCCGGCGGCGTGGTCACCACTCTGCTCGACCACGCCTGCGGCCAGGCGGTGCACACGGGGCTGACCGAGTTCAAGACCATCGCCACCCTCGACCTGCGCATCGACTACATGCGTCCCGCCGAGCCGGGGAAGGACATCTACGCCAAGGCCCACTGCTACAAGGTGACCCGCTCGGTCGCCTTCGTGCGGGCGGTCGCCTACGACGACGATCCGGACGATCCCGTCGCCGCGGCGCAGGCGGCCTTCATGCTCGACTCCAGCAGCGGCCGGGGCTTCGGCGCCAACCTCAAGGCGCGGAAGGACCGCAAATGAGCGACCCGACCGAGAGCGTCCAGGATCTGCTGGCGCGCATTCCCTACGCCCAGTTCCTCGGCATGAGGATCGAGGTGGCCGGGGACGAAATGACCGCCATCCTGCCGTTCGGCCAGCATATCGTCGGCAACCCGGTGCTGCCGGCCATCCACGGCGGGGTGCTCGGCGCCTTCATGGAGATGACTGCCCTGGCCCAGCTGCTGCTGACCGAGGGCCAGGCCCGCCAGCCGCGCGTCATCGACGTCTCGATCGAGTATCTGCGCTCGGGGCGTCCCCTGACCACCTTCGCCCGGGCCGAGATCAAGAAGGTCGGGCGCCGGATCGCCAACGTCCATGTCGAGGCCTGGCAGGACCGCCGCGCCGCCCCGATCGCTGCTCTTCGCGGCCACTTCCTGGTCACGCCGACCGAGCCCAAGGGGTAGGGCGACTGAACATTACTCGTCCGTAATTGTCATTGAATTTCAGACGTTTGTTAAATCGAGGTCATGACGCAGGCTTAACGGGTGTTCCCCGGAAGTCTTCCCTACAACGCTGATCACCGGACGCGGTTGACGCGCCCACACAGCTCCAAGGGGACAACGACCATGACCAACTCCGTGAACAAGATTAGCGCCTACGCCAGCCTATTTCTCGCCGCCCTGCCGGTGATGATCGTGCTCGCCGCCGTAAACTTCGGCCAGGTCGTCAGCACTGCGGCCCTGTGATCCGCGCCTCGATCCTCCGCCCGGCCTGACCCTCCTCCTCGAAGAGCCCGGCGGAGATGACGACAGACTTAGAAACCTGAATTGACCGCCAGCGGCCTCCTCACCAGGAGGCCGTTTTGCTATGGGCGGATATGCAGACGCCCGAGGCCGTGATCTTCGACTGCGATGGGGTCCTTGTGGATTCCGAGATTCTCGCCGTCGAGGTGGAGCTCGCCATGCTGGCGGAGCAGGGCTTGACCTACGATCGCCTCGACTTCGGCCACCGCTTCATGGGCATGAACGACGCCGCGTTCCGGATCGCGCTCAACATCGACGCCCAAGAGCGCATCGGCCGGCCGCTGGCCGACGGTTTTCACGATCTGTGCCGCATCAAACGCTGGGACGCTTGTCAGGAGCGGCTGGCCGAGGTCCCCGGCTGCGCCCTGGCGGTGACAGCGCTGACCCTGCCCAAGGCGGTGGCCAGCTCGACCGGCGCCGACTTCCTGCGCGAGAAGCTGCGGTTGACAGGCCTGCTGGCCGCCTTCGACCCCCATGTGTATTCGGCCGACCTGGTCGCCAGGGCCAAGCCTCATCCGGACATCTTCCTGCATGCCGCCGAAGCGCTGGGGACCGACCCCGCGCGTTGCCTGGCCATCGAGGATAGCGTCAACGGCGTGATCTCGGCGAAGGCGGCGGGGATGACGGTCTGGGGCTTCACCGGCGGCGGCCATATGACCGAGGTCTCGGCGGCGCGACTGGCCGAGGCCGGGGCTGAGCGTGTGGTGCGTTCGTGGGCCGAGGCGACGGTTTTGTTCGCGGACTTTTAGAAGTCCGACATCGGCCTGATCTGCATACCCTCGGCATCGAAATTGCCCGCAGAAAGCCAGCCCGCCTGCCGCTCGCGGATCGCGGGCCAGTCGCCGTCGAGGATGGCGTGGACCTCGGTGTCCCAGTTGCCGCCCTTCAGCCAGTAGGTCTGGCGCAAGGTCCCTTCCAGGGTAAAGCCGAGCCGCGCCGCCGCGCGGCTGGAGGCCTCGTTCTCCGGCGTGCAGCGCCACTCCACCCGGCGGTAGCCCTTGCTGAAGATGTCGTCGACCAGCAGGAAGAAGGCTTCGGTGCCGCCGACCTTGCGACTGAGAGAGGGGCCGAGGTTCAGACCGACCTCGGTGACGCCCTGGTCGGGGTTGATCGACAGAGCCATGTAGAGGCCGGCGGGAGTGTGCTCCAGGCCGGTCTTGTCGATGACCGCGTAGAGGCTCTGCGTCGGCCGCTGCCCGCGATCGACGAGCCAGGCGGTGAAGTCCGCCTCTTCCGCGAAGGGGCCGGACGGGATCCAGGTCCACAGCGCGTCATCGTGGCCGATCGCCTTCCACAGGCCGGGGGCGTGCTTCGCCACATCGAGGCGTTCGAGGTCGACGGTGCGGCCGGGCAGGACGCCGGCGTCCAGAGGCGGGCAGGGCAGGACGGGTACGTCGGGCATTCGGCGACTCATCAAGTGGAACCGCACGACCCTAGCGGATCGATGCGAAGCCTCAACCGGCCGCAGGGTTTCTGCGAACGGCCGCTGAAGTCCTGCGCCCGCCGACGACGGATTGCGGCCCGCGGACGATTGTCGATTCGCGCGGCCTGGTCCTAGGATCGCAACGAACCGGGGAACCTCCATGCTTCGATCGCTCAGCGTCCGCGTCCTGCTCGCCCTGGCGGCGGGCCTTGTCGCGGGGGCCGCCGTGGGGGCGGTCGGCGACCCCGGTCTGCGCAGCGGCGCCGAGGCCGTCGAAGCGGTCGGCGGTCTGTGGCTGAACGCCCTGCGCATGACCATCGTGCCGCTGGTGTTCTCGCTGCTGGTGACGGGGGTGGCCTCGGTCACCGACGCCGCCGCCACCGGCCGGCTGGCGGCCCGGGCGCTGGGCCTGTTCGCGATCCTGCTGATCATCGCCGCCGTCTACGCGACCCTGGCGACCCAGGGCCTTCTGACCTTGTGGCCGGTCGACGCCGCTGGCGCCGCCGCCCTGCGCGCGGGCGCAGGCTCGGCCGAAGCGGCGGCGGTGGCCCCGCCGGGTTTTGCCGACTGGATCCGCTCGCTGGCCCCGGCCAATCCGGTCAAGGCCGCCGCCGAGGACGCCATCCTGCCGCTGGTGGTGTTCGGCCTGTTCATGGGCTTTGCCCTGACCAAGCTGCCCGACACCCTGCGCCAGCCGCTGACCACCGTCTTCGTGGCCATCGGCGAGGCGATGATCGTCATCGTCCGCTGGGTGCTGTGGGCGGCGCCTCTGGGCGTGTTCGCGCTGTCGCTGGGCGTCGGTCTGCGCGCCGGTCTCGGGGCGGCGGGAGTGCTGCTGCAGTATGTGATCATCGTCTCGGCCGTGACCCTCGGCATCGCCGTGCTGCCCTACATCCTCGTCGCCGTGCGCAAGGCCACGGGCGACGGCATCTCCACGGGCGCCTTCGCCCGCGCCGTGGCCCCGGTGCAGGTGCTGGCGATCAGCACCCAGTCGTCGCTCGCCTGCCTGCCCGCGATGATCGAGCGGGCCCAGGACGACCTGCGCATTCCGGCCCGCGTCACCGGCCTGGTGCTGCCGCTGGCGGTGGCGGTGTTCCGCCTGACCAGCCCGGTCGCCAACCTCGCCGTCGCCTATTTCGTCGCCCACCTATACGGCATCGATCCGACCCTGCCGCAGATGGTCGGCGCGGTGTTCGTGGCTTTCGCGGTCAGCATCAGCTCCGTCGGCCTGCCCGGTCAGATCTCATTCTTCGCCAGCATGGCCCCGATTTGCCTGGCGCTGGGTCTGCCGCTCGACGTGCTGCCGATCCTGCTGGCGGTCGAGGTGATCCCGGACATCTTCCGCACCATCGGCAACGTCACCGGCGACCTCGGCGTGACCGCGGTGCTGTCCGAGCCCGACTCCGAGCTGGACACCGAGGCCGCCTAGTGCGCGTCCGGCGGAGGCCCCGACACCGACGCCGCCTTCGAGAACGGCACCAGCACCAGCGCCGCCAGGAACAGGAAGGCCATAAGCCGGAAGGTGTCGTTGAAGGCCAGAGTCAGGGCCGCGCGGCTGATCACATGCGCCATCTCACCCTGCGCCATCATCATCGCATGCGCCGTGTCGGGGGTCTCCGACATGAATCGTCCGGCCAGCCCCTGCAGGAAGCTCTGCGCTGCCTCGGGTGATCCTGACAGGCTCTCGTTCAGCCGCAGCGCATGCAGCCGCGCGAAGTCGCCCAGCCAGGTGTTGACCAGGGCGATGCCGACCGCCCCGCCGAGGTTGCGCATCAGGTTGAACAGCCCCGAGGCGTAGCGCAGCTCCTGCGGCGCGACCCCATTCAGGGCCATCCCCACCGCCGGCACGATGCACAGCAGCGTCGCGAATCCGCGCACGCCCTGCGGCAGGAAGAAGTTCCAGAATCCCCAGTCGGCGGTGATCTGCGACATCATCCACAGGCCCAGCGCGAACAGGCTGAAGCCGACCGCGATCACGTAGCGCTGGTCCATCCGCGTCGACAGCCGTGCGGCGATCGGGGCGCCCGCGAACATGAACACCCCGGTGACGAAGACGGTCAGCCCGATCTCAAGGCTGGAGTGATTCTGCACCCGGCCCAGGAACACCGGCGTCAGATAGGTCGCCGAATAGAGCCCGAACCCGATCACCACATTGAGTACGCAGGCCATCACGAAGGTCGGCCGCCTGAAAGGCGTCAGCCTGACCACCGGGTTGGGCGAGTAGAACGAGCGCTCGAAGAATACCACCATGCCCACGAACGACAGCCAGGCGGCCGTCGCCACGCCGGTGTCGCTGAACCACTCGTGCCGGGGCCCTTCCTCCAGCATGTACTGCAGTCCGCCCAGGAACAGGGCCAGCGAGCCGACATGGGTCCAGTCGATGCGCTTGAGCATCTTCGGCTCGGCCTCATCGACCTTGCCCAGCATCGGCAGCAGGATGGCGATGGCCAGGCCCGGCACGATGTTGATGAAGAACAGCCAGCGCCAGTCGAGCGCCTCGGTGATCAGCCCGCCGACCGTCGGTCCCAAGGTCGGGGCCAGGGTCGAGACCACGCCGAGGATCGCAGGCACCATCGCCCGCTTGGGGCCGTCGAACATCAGGAAGCCGGTGGCGAACACGGTCGGCACCATGGCTCCGCCGACGAAGCCCTGGATGGCCCGGAACACGATCATGGAATCGATGTCCCAGGCAAAGCCGCACAACAGGCTGGCCAGGGTGAACAGCGCCGCCGAGGCGGTGAACAGCCAACGGGTCGAGACCGCCTGAGACAGGAAGGCGGCCAGCGGGATCATCACGATCTCGGCCATCAGATAGGCGGTCTGCACCCAGGCGATCTCGTCCGGCCCCGCCGACAGCCCGGCCTGGATGCTGTTCAGCGAGCCGGCGACGATCTGGATGTCGAGCAGGGCCATGAACTGGCCGAACGCCATCAGGCCGAAGATCAGCAGCTTGGTCCGCTCGGGCAAGTCAGCGGCGCTCGTGGGGGCAGGTTTGGTGTCGCTCACATCGTCGCCCTTGCGTCCGCCGGCCATTATATTATGTTCGTCATATAAAGAGGCGAAACGCAATGCGCTACTCCGACACGCACAAGCTCGAGACCCGGGACCGGGTGCTGAAGGTCGCGGCGCGGACGCTGCGGGCCAAGGGGCCCGAGCGGCTGGGCGTGGCCGAGGTGATGGCCGAGGCCGGCCTGACCCATGGCGGCTTCTATGCCCACTTCAAATCCAAGGACGCCCTGCTGGTCGCCGCGGTCGAGGAGGCGTTCACCGATGGCCGCCGGCTCTGGGCGCGCGCCACCGAGGGCTACCCCGGTGTCGAGGGGCTGGCGCGCTACATCGACTTCTATGTGTCGGAGGGCCATCGCGACCGCATCGACAGCGGCTGCCCGATCGCGGCCTTGGGGGCCGACTTTGCCCGCTCGGACTCGGAGGCCGGCCGCGCCTTCTCCGCCAGTCTCGACCGGCTCATCGGCGCCATGGCCGATCGTCTGCCGGGCGAGGGGCGCGACCGCCCCACCGCCGCTGCCGCGATCTTCGCCGAGATGATGGGGGCGGTGCTGGTCGCTCGGGCCCTCGGCGATCCCGCGGCCTCGAGCGCGGTCCTTGCCGCCGCCCGCGACAACCTCAAGCGCCGTATCGGCGCGGCCTGACCTTCCTCCGAAAGGATACTCCGTGATCGACGCCTCCCCCGTCGCCGCGCCCGAGCCCAAGGGCTTCAAGGACCTGACCGGCATCGAACAGCTGCAGCTGATCTTTGCCGGTGACGGCCCGCCGCCGGGCCTGCCCACCACGCTCGACTTCAATCACCGCGAGATCGCCGCGGATCGCATCGTCATCGGCGGCGCGCCGGACGAGCGGCACTACAACCCGATCGGCAGCGTCCACGGCGGCTACCTCGCCTCGCTGCTGGACTCGGCCGTGGGTCTGGCGGTTCACGCCAGGCTTCCGGCGGGCAAGGGCTACACGACGCTGGAGCTCAAGGTCAGCTACCACCGCGCCGTGACCAAGCGCACCGGTCCGATCCGCGCCGAGGGCGTGGTCGTCCAGCTGGGCCGCCGCGCCGCCTTCGCCGAGGGCCGCATCGTCGATCTGGAGGGCCGGCTCTACGCCAGCGCCACCACCACCTGCCTGGTGTTCGACCTGTGACCGAGGCCGCCGCCGCCAAGCCCGCGCCTAAGCCGGGCGCCGCCCGCCGTCGGGTTCTGATCGTGCTCGCCGTGGCGATCGTCGTCGGCGTGGCCGGGGTCGCCTGGCTGCGCTCTGCCAAGGGCTCGGAGTCCACCGACAACGCCTATCTCAAGACCGACAGCACCAATGTCGCGCCGAAGGTGAGGGGGCTGGTCGCCCAGATCCTGGTCACCGAGAACCAGACCGTCGCCGCCGGCCAGCCGCTGATCCGGCTCGATGACGAGGAGTATGCCGCCAAGGTCGCCGCCGCCCGGGCCGACCTCGCGGTGGCCGAGGCCGCTGTCGGCGCCGCGCAGGCCGCCGTGTCTCGCTCGGGGGCGGAGGAAACCCTCGCTGCCTCGTCCACTCGCGAGGCCGCCACCACCATTCGCGCCGCCGACGCCGAGGCCGAACGGGCCCAGGCCGACTGGAGGCGCTATGCCGCGCTGGTCGAGGTCGGCACGGTGCCGCGTCGCGAGGCCGAGCGGGTCCGGTCGCAGGCGGTCAGCGCCGCCGCCGAGGCCGATCGCGTGCGCGCCGCCCTGACCGTCAGCCGCGACGGGGCGCTGGTCGCCGGCCGCCGCCGGGTGGAACTGGTCTCCGGCCTGGAGCAGGCCCGCGCGACCCAGGCCAAGGCCCAGGCTACCCTCGATCTGGCGCTGCAGGATCAGGCCGCCGCCGTGATCCGCGCGCCGGTGGCCGGGGTGGTCACCGATCGCCAGGCCCAGACCGGAGACTACGTGCAGCCGGGTACGCGGCTGCTGACCCTGGTGCCGCTGTCGACCCTGTACGTGACCGCCAATTTCAAGGAGACCCAGACCGACCGCATGCTCGCCGGCCAGCCTGCCGAGATCCGCATAGACGCCCTGCCCGGCGTGGTCCTGAAGGCGCACGTCGACAGCATCGCCCCTGGCTCTGGCTCGGAGTTCGCGCTGCTGCCGTTCGAGCCCGGCGTCGGCAACTTCACCAAGATCGTCCAGCGCGTCCCGGTGCGCCTGCGCTTCGACCCCGGCCAGCCGGATGTGAAACGCCTGCGGCCGGGGCTGTCGGCCAAGGTGAAGGTGGGGCTGAAGAGCTGATCGCTTACGGGTAAGGATGGCGGGCAGGAGCCCGCCATGCCCAAACCCGCCGCCCCGCCCGTGAAGAAGTCCGCCGTCCAGGCGCAGGGCGGCTGCCTCTGTGGCGCGGTGCGGTTCGAGATCGACGTCCCCGCCGTCTGGGCCTGGCACGACCACTCCCAGGCCAGCCGTCACGCCCAGGGCGCGGCCTACGCCACCTATGTCGGCAGCTGGAAGAGTCGCTTCCGGATGCTCGGCGGCGAGGACGCGATCAGTCGCTACGACGACGCCGAACGGGGCGCGACGCGCAGCTTCTGTAACCGCTGCGGGACGCCGCTGTTCTACGAGCGAGCCCACTCGCCGAAGATGATCAACATCCCGCGCGCCCTGTTCGAAAGCCGCACGGGCCGCGAGCCGCGCTACCACATGAACCTGCGCGAACAGGCCGACTGGATCTGGACCGGCGAGCCGTTATCGCCGCTGAAGGGCTACCCGGGCGTGATGCGCGAGCGACCACGCAAGAAGACCCGGGACCTGCCCGACGACAGCCTGTTCGAACCCTAGACGAACGGGTGGACCACCAGCGCGCCGCCGCCGAGCAGCAGCACGAGGAAGGTCAGGATCGCGCCGAGCGCCCGGGCGGGAAGCAGGTTCCAGACCAGGCCGAGGGCGTGCAACACGCGCGCCGCGGCCAGGGCGGCGGCGAACCCGCAGACCCACGCCTGCGGAAAGCCGCTCGCTTCCAGCAGGCCGATGACGATGATCGCCAGCGGTACGTATTCGACGAAGTTGGCCTGGGCCCGGATCAGGCGATTGAATTTCTCGTCGCCGCCGTCTCCGGCGCTGAGCCTCGTCGCGCGGCGACGCATGGCGATGGGCAGGCTGAGCAGCACGAGAAAGAGCGCGGCGCCGCCGGCGAGTAGGGCGGTGATCGGTAACGGTTCCATATGTTGCCCCTCCCCGAGGAAGCCCTTGAGGGCGGAGGAAGCTTGGACCAAACAGCGTTCGATGCAAGCGCGTCGTTGGGCGCACATCGGGGGTGTGATGAAGCTGATCGTCGCGTTGGTTCTGAGTATGGCGATGCTCGCCGGGGCTGCTCCCCCCGAGACCGCGCCCAAGACTGCCCCAGTGGTGCTGACCAAGGACCGGAATACGCCGGAAGCGTTGGCCGCCATGGTCGCCGGGCCCATCGCTCTCATGGAGGAGGGCGACACGGCGGGCGGCCTCAAGGCCTTTGAAGATCTGGTGGTCGAGAAAGGCAAACGCCATGGCGAAAACAGCATCGAAGTCGCCGACCTGCTGGCGGCTTTCGGCATCGCGTTACATGACCGCGACGACGTGCCGCTGGCGACGTCCTATCTGCGACGTGCGGCGGCGGTGATGAAGGCTGTCTACGGCCCTCGGCATCCGGAGGTCGCCCTTGCGATCACCGACATAGCGATGGCGCAGTGGACAGACCCGGGCGTGCCGCCGCCGCTCGAGGTCGATGAGGCCCTGCGCGAGGCCTATGACATCCGCTTGGCGACCTTGGGCCCAGATCATCCTGAAACGGCATGGAACCTTGGGCGACTGGCCACGCTGGCGGGGCTGCCATCGCGGATCGACGGAAGGCCTGAACGGGTGGAGGCGGCGGTGGTGCTTGGCCGGCGGGCGATCGACGCGCTGAGGGTCGGCCTTGATCCGGAGCACCCGGATGCCGTCGCCTTGGCCTATGTCGATCTCGCTGAGGTCTATGTGCGAAACAAGCGTCTGCACGAGGGGCTCAGGGCGTTCGCCGACGCGACCAGGGAATTCGAGCAGATAGAGCCGCGAGCGCCAGGGTTGACGATCGTACTCGTCACGCAGGCGGCCGATTTCGCTGACCTCCTGGAGGCCTTCGGGCATGGAGCGGAGGCCGAGGTGATAAGGCGACGTTACCCCGATCCTCTGCGGCAGGGCTGGACGCCGAAGGACAACGTCTCGCCAAACGTGCTGAAATGGACGATCTGAAGATCCTCATGTTTTTGCGACGGATTCGGATCTCGCTGACCATCTGGCCGTCAGGGCGTGAGTGGCTGCTGGCCGCCGTCGTCGGCGCGGTGGCGCTGTCGGTCGAGCTGACCATCGGCCTCGCGGGCGGGTTCCTGCGACCCGCGACGGCGGATTGGTCGATGCTGTGGTGGTCGCTGCCGCTGGCGCTGATCGTGCCCTCGCTGGGCGAGGAGCTGGTGTTTCGCGGGCTGCTCGTGCCCGGGCGAGAGGCGCGCGGTTCAGCCTGGTGGACGATCCTCTTGTCGACGGCCATGTTCGTTGTCTGGCATGTGTTCCAAGCCCTCACCTTCATGCAAGCGGCGGCGCCGATCTTCCTGAGGCCGGACTTCCTAGCGACCACGGCGGTGCTTGGCCTGGCTTGCGGCTGGCTGCGTCACCGCACCGGATCACTGTGGCCGGCCGTGGCGCTGCATTGGCTGGAGGTCGCCGGCTGGCAGATCTGGTTCGGCGGCGGAGAGGCGGCGAGGGCGCTGGTTTGAGCCCCCTTCCTTGACCCCCGGGCGTCAGCGCCTATACCGCGCGGCATGTTCGAAGGTCTCTCCCACACCGCCCGTGACGCCAAGGCTTGGCCGTTTGAGCAGGCTCGCAACCTGCTCGCCCGGATCCTGCGCGTCCGCCTGTCCGACGCCGAGCGCGATCTCGCCTCGACCCTGATCCTGGCCGGCAAGGCCGACGAGGCGGTGAAAACGTTTCCAGCCCTGGCCCAGCCGGTGGTGCTGGAGACCGGCTACGGCCCGTCCGGCCTGCCGCACATGGGCACCTTCGGCGAGGTGGCGCGCACGACCATGGTGCGGATCGCCTTCCGCGCCCTGACCGACGAGGCGATTCCGACGCGGTTGATCTCGTTCAGCGACGACATGGACGGTCTGCGGAAGATTCCGCCGAACGTGCCCAACGGCGAGGTCATGGTCCCGGACCTCGACAAGCCGCTGACCGTGGTCCGCGACCCCTACGGCGAGTTCGACAGCTTCGGCCATCACAACAACGCCCGCCTGCGCGCGTTCCTGGACGGTTTCGGATTCGACTATGAGTTCGTATCCTCGACCGACTGCTATCGCGGCGGCCGTTTCGACGCGACGCTGCTGACGGCGCTGGAGCGGTTCGACGCCATCCAGAAGATCATGCTGCCCTCGCTCGGTGAGGAACGCCGCGCGACCTACTCGCCGTTCCTGCCGATCAGCCCGAAGACAGGCAAGGTGCTGCAGGTCCCGACGCTGGAGCGCCATCTCGACCGCGGCACGATCACCTTCCGCGACGAGGACGGCGAGCTGACCGAGGTTCCCGTGACCGGCGGCGGCGTGAAGATGCAATGGCGTCCCGACTGGGCGATGCGCTGGACGGCGCTCGGTGTCGACTACGAGATGAGCGGCAAGGACCTGATCGACAGCGTGCGGCTCTCGAACCAGGTCTGCAAGGTGCTCGGTGGCACACCGCCGGAGGGCTTCCACTACGAGCTCTTCATGGATGAGAACAACCTGAAGATCTCCAAGACCAAGGGCAACGGCCTGACCATGGAGGAGTGGCTGCGCTACGGCGCGCCCGAGAGCCTCGCCTATTACATGTTCCAGAGCCCGAAGTCGGCCAAGAAGCTCTATTTCGACGTCATCCCCAAGGCGACGGACGAGTATCTGCAGCAGCTCGACGCCTTCAACCGCAAGAAGGCCGAGGGCGCCAACGCGGTCGACCTGAACAACCCGGCTTGGCACGTGCACATGGGCCAGCCGCCGGAAGCCGGCTCGCCGGTTTCGTTCTCGCTGATGCTGAACCTGGTCTCGGCCGGCAACGCCTCGAGCAAGGATGTGCTGTGGGGCTTCCTGACCCGCTACATCCCCGGCGCGACGCCGCAGACGCAGCCGCTGCTCGACCGCCTGGCCGACTACGCGATGAACTACTACGAGGACTTCGTCGCGCCGACGAAGTCGTTCCGCGCCGCCACCGATCAGGAGCGGACGGCGATGGAGGACCTGCTGGTCCGCCTGCGCGCGCTGCCGTCGAACTGCCAGGACGCGGAGTTGATCCAGAACGAGGTCTACGAAGCCGGCAAGGCTGGCGGGTTCGACCCGCTGCGCGCCTGGTTCCAGGCCCTCTACGAGGTGCTGCTGGGCCAGAGCCAGGGCCCGCGCTTCGGCTCGTTCGCGGCGATCTTCGGCCTCGACCGCACCATCGCCCTGATCGAGGACGGCCTCGCCGGGAAGCTTCTGGAAGCCTGAACCTAACCTAACAGAGCCGCCCCGATGTCGTTCAGGCACGGGGTGGCATTGTTCTTCTCACGGACGGGGAAGCCCGCCGAACATTTCTGAGGAGAACAACCATGACCCAAGTTACCAACAGCAAGATCGCCAAGGTCGGTCTGGCCATCTCCATGGCCGCCGCCCTGACCGCCGTCGCCCCCGCCACCGCCAGCGCCCAGAACGGCGTGTTCGGCTGTTCGGCCCAGGGTAGCAAGCAGGAGGGCGGGGCCGTGATCGGCGCGCTGCTCGGCGGCCTGCTCGGCTCGCAGGTGGCCAAGAACGAACAGACGGCCGGCGCCCTGATCGGCGCGGGCGCCGGCGCCGCCGCCGGCTCCTACCTGGGCTGCAAGTCGCAGACCAAGGATGCCTACGCCCAGGGCACGTACGACCGTGGCGGCCAGCGACTGGCCTCCTACGTCCAGCCGGCCCGCTATGAGCGGACCAACATGCGGATGACCGCCGTGACCAACGTCAGCCTCCGCGCCGGTCCCTCGACCTCGACCCAGCGGGTCGGCAGCCTGACCCGTGGTCAGAGCTTCCAGGCCGCCGCCTACACCAATGGCGGTCAGTGGGTCCTGGTCAGCCGCAAGGGCGTCGGCATCGGCTATGTCCACAGCGGCTACGTCCAGCCCGCCGGTGGCTACCGCACCGCCTCGTACGGCTACTAGGCCCGAGGCTGACTGACAGAAACGGCAGGGGCCGGTCCGAAAGGGCCGGCCCCTTTTCTGTCGGCTACTGGCTGGCCCAGAGGATACGGGCGATCCAGGCGATGTCTTTCCGGTCCAGCGTTCGGCCCGGATAGTCGGGGTTCAGTGACTTGAGCTCGACGGCCTTGGCGGTGATGCGGGCGATCTCCTTGGCCAGCACCTCGCCGTCGATGGTCTTGACCACCACCCGGTCGCCGCGCCGGGGCTCGCCCGCGGTAGGGTCGACGACGATGCGGTCGCCTTCGCGATAGACCGGGGCCATCGAATGGCCGCTGATCTCGAGGGCGTAGACGCCGTCGCGAGCGAGGCCGGGGAAGTCGATTTCGTCCCAGCCTTGACCCACGGGGAAACCGGCGTCGTCGAAAAAGCCGTCGTCGCCGGCCTGGGCGAAGCCGATCAGCGGCACGCCCTTGAGTCCGGGCGCGGCGGCGCCCTCGGCCATGGCCGCGAACTCGCCGAACGACACCCCGGTGGCGGCCAGCACCTTCGACAGGCTCTCGGTCGAGGGCCAGCGTGGCCGCGCCTCGGCGTCGGTGGAGAAGCGCTTGGAACGGTTGAAGCTGGTCGGATCCAGTCCGGCCACCTTTGCCAAAGCCGAGGTGGTCATGTCGAACCGCGCGGCCAGGCCGTCGATGGCGGTCCAGATCTGTGTGTGCGACGGGCGCGACATGGCGAGGCCTGTCCATTGGCGACGGGAGGAAAATAATCCTTCGCGCTAGGAATGCAAACCTATTTCGCAAGCCGGGCGGGCGGAAACCAGGCGCCCCAGATCAAGGTCGCGACGACGCCGTAGCCCGCTGCCGACAGAAGGCCGAGGTGGATGGCGTCATCGAGGTCCGGATCCACCCATTTGGCGACGCCCGCGGCCAGGGCCAGCGCCTGGAACCCGCAAGCGGCGGCCGGCCATGGGCGCGGCGACTTCCAGGCCAGCGCGATCAGGCAGAGCATCACCGTCAGGTCGATCAGGGTCAGCCAGATTCCTGGCGCGACCCGACCGGACACGATCTGCGCACCCAGCGACGCCAGCCAGCCGACGGCGAGCAGGACCACGCCCCGATGTTCCACGGGTCCGCCGCGCAGAATCGCGCCCAGGCCGGCGACGGCGAGCAGCAACGCAAAGCCCAGGATCGCCAAGCGGTCCTCAGCCGGCGCGCTTGATCAGTTCGGCGTCCTCACCCGGCTTGATCAGCGGGCCGAAGGCGACCGTCGGCAGCCCGAGGTCGCGCTGCAGCGCCTGAAGGTCAATGTGGCTGCGGGTCATCTCGCGCTGGGCTTCACCCAGAGCCGAGACCGACGCGATCACGCTCTTCAGCGCCGGCTCGCCTGCGCCAACCGGCAGGCCCAGTTCGCGGCGGGCGTCCATCATTCTGCGTAGCAACCGCACGGCCTGAGCCAGCGCGGTGTCCACCGCCTCTTCCGCCGTGGTCAGGTCGCGGGCGACCTCCGTCGCGATCGCGGATCGATTCATTCGCATGCCCCCAAGCTGCCGGCGGCAAGTAACCATGAGGAGCGAGTGATTGCAATTATGCAATCTATGGTTAAAACGATCACGCGATTGCGACTGTTGACGTTGACGTAAAGGGCATATATCCCGATGACGATAAAAAATCGGAGGCACGGGAGGAAAAAATGCCGACCGAACTGCGTCGCCCAGAGCGCACATTCACTATTCGCCAGCTTTGCACCGAGTTTAAGGCAACGCCTCGAGCGCTGCGCTTCTACGAGGACAAAGGTCTTCTCACGCCGGCTCGCGACGGTATGAATCGGGTCTATTCCTACAAGGACCGCGCCCGGCTCATTCTGATCCTTCGCGGCAAGCGGGTGGGGCTGTCCCTGCAGGAAATCCGCGAAATCCTCGAGCTGTATGGCGAAGAGGAAGAGGTGGCTCAGCAGAACGCCCATTCGCTCAAGAAATTCCGCGAGAAGATCGTCGTCCTCGAGCAGCAACGCGAAGACATCGACGGCGCCATCGCCGAGCTTCACGCCGCCTGTGACCGGCTTGAACAGCATCTTTCGACCGCGCGCCCGGACCTGCTTCCGAAAGCGGCGGACTACGATCAGATGCTGCGGGCCCGTCTCGACGGCCACGCGGAACCCGTCACCGCCAAATAGGCGGTGACCTCTAACCAGACCCCGACCTAAACGGAGCGCCCATGGCCTATCAGCCGCCGGCTCGCGAGCACGTCTTCCTTCTGCGTGACGTGCTCGAGATCGATCGCTACGCCGACCTTCCCGCATTCGCCGACGCCTCTATGGACGTCGTCGAGCAGATCATCGAGGAGGCGGCGAAGTTCACCGGCGAGGTCCTGGCGCCGCTCAACGCGGTCGGGGACAAGCAGGGCTGCAAGTGGAACCCGGACTTCACGGTGACCACGCCGGCGGGTTTCAAGGAAGCCTACGAGCAGCTTTGCGCCGGCGGCTGGACCGGCCTCGGTTCGGACCCGGCCTACGGCGGCCAGGGTCTTCCGCACGTCGTGAACCTGTCGTTCAGCGAGATGTCGAGCTCGGCCAACATGGCCTTCTCGATGTATCCGGGCCTGGCTCACGGCGCCTATTCGGCCATCCACACTGGCGGCAGCGACGAGCAGAAGCAGCTCTACCTGCCGAAAATGGTGTCGGGCGAATGGACCGGGACCATGAACCTGACCGAGCCGCACTGCGGCACGGACCTGGGCCTGCTACGCACCAAGGCGGTTCCCGAGGCTGACGGGACGTACCGCATCTCCGGCCAGAAGATCTGGATCTCCGCCGGCGAGCACGACATGGCCGGCAACATCATTCACCTGGTGCTGGCCCGCATCGAGGGCGCTCCGGCCGGGGTGAAGGGCATCTCGCTCTTCATCGTGCCGAAGTACCTGCCGAACGCGGACGGCTCGGTCGGTCCGCGCAACGAGGGCGTCAAGTGCGTCGGCCTCGAAGAGAAGATGGGCATCCACGGCAACGCTACCTGCGTCATGCAGTACGAGGATGCCAAGGGCTGGCTGATCGGCGAGGAGAACAGCGGCCTCAAGCTGATGTTCGTGATGATGAACGAGGCTCGCATCGGCGTCGGCCTGCAGGGCATCGCCCAGGGCGAAGCCGCCTATCAGGCCGCCCGCGACTTCGCCAAGGATCGCCTGCAGGGCCGCTCCCTGACCGGCCCGAAGAACCCCGACGGCCCCGCCGACCCGATCATCGTCCACCCCGACGTGCGCCGCATGCTGCTCGACAGCCGCGCCATGCTCGAGGCCGGCCGCGCCTTCCTGTTCTGGACCGCCCTGCACGGCGATCTGGCCCACGGCCACCCGGACGACGCCGTCCGCCAGAAGGCCGGCGACTACATGGGTCTGCTGACCCCGGTGCTGAAGGGCTACCTGACCGACAAGGGCTTCAAGGTCTGCGTCGACGGCATGCAGGTGCACGGCGGCAGCGGCTTCACCGAACACTTCCCGGCCAGCCAGTACCTGCGCGACTGCCGCATCGCCCTGATCTACGAGGGCACCAACGGCATCCAGGCGCTGGATCTGGTCGGCCGCAAGCTCGCCGCCAACGGCGGCCGCGCGGTGATGAGCTTCTTCGCCGAGATCGACGGCTTCGTCGAAGAGAACAAGGGCAACGAGAAGCTCAAGCCCTTCCTGGACGGCCTGGCTTCGGCCAAGGCCCAGCTCCAGGACGGCACCATGTGGCTGATGCAGAACGGCCTGGCCAACCCGGACAACGCCGGCGCCGCCTCGACCGACTACATGCACCTCTTCGGCATCACCGGCCTGACCTATATGTGGGCGCTGATGGCCAAGGTCTCGCTGGCCAAGATCGACGCCGGCGACAGCGACCCGTTCTACGAAAGCAAGCTGGTCGTCGGCCGCTACTTCGTCGAGCGCATCCTGCCGGAGGCCGGCGGCCATCTGGCCAAACTCAAGACCGGGTCCGCCACCATGATGGCCCTGCCCGCGGAGGCCTTCTGAAGTGAGCGTGCTGCAAGTTCCCCGTCCGGCCTTCATGGCCGAAGAAGACATCGTCATCTTCGAGGACGCGGTGGCGAAGTTCTTCGACGAACACGCCCCCGAATCCCGCGTCGCCAAATGGCGCGAGGACGGCATGGTCGAACGGGCCCTGTGGAACGAGTCGGCGGAAGCGGGCCTCGCTTGCCTGTCGATTCCCGAGGAATACGGCGGCATGGGCGGCGACTACCGCCACGAGGTCGTGCTCATGGAGCAGCTCGGCCACAAGGGCGTCGACGGCTTCGGCCTGTCGCTGCACAACGCCATTGTCGCTCACTACATCCTGATCTACGGCACCGAAGAGCAGAAGAAGCGCTGGCTGCCGGGCATGGCCGACGGGACCTACGTCTCGGCCATCGCAATGACCGAGCCTGGCGCCGGGTCCGACCTGCAGGGCATCAAGAGCACGGCCCGGCTGGACGGAAACGAGTACGTCATCAACGGCAGCAAGACCTTCATCACCAACGGCCAGACCGCGAACCTGATCATCGTCGTCTGCAAGACCGACCCGACCCAGGGCGCCCGCGGCACCTCGCTGCTGGTGGTCGAGACCGACAACGCGCCGGGCTTCGAGCGCGGCCGCAACCTCGACAAGCTGGGCATGGAGGCGGCCGACACCTCCGAGCTGTTCTTCAACGACGTCCGCGTCCCGACCAGCAATCTGCTCGGCGAGGGCGAAGGCCAGGGCTTCTTCCAGCTGATGGGCCAGCTGCCTCAGGAGCGGCTGAACATCGCCGTTCAGGGCATCACCGCGATCGAGCGGGCGCTGGCGCTGACCATCGATTACGTCAAACAGCGCAAGGCTTTCGGCAAGTCGATCATCGACTTCCAGAACACCCAGTTCGTGCTGGCCGAGTGCAAGACCGAGGCGACCGTCGCCCGGGTCTTCGTCAACCACTGCATCGAGCAGCACCTGCAGGGCAAGCTCGACGCGGCGACGGCCTCGATGGCCAAGTACTGGGTCACCGACCTGGAAAACAGCATCATCGACCGCTGCCTGCAGTTCTTCGGCGGCTTCGGCTACATGGCCGAGTACCCGATCGCGCGCATGTACCGCGACAGTCGCGTTCAGCGCATCTACGGCGGCGCCAACGAGGTCATGAAGGTGCTGATCGCAAGGACGCTCTAGGCGTGAAAGTGGGGTGCGAGTTCGTGGAGAAACCGCCAGAGTTTCGCCCCTAGTTCCGCGAGTTTTCCGCAGGAGTTCGAGGAGATTTTTCTCGAGTGATCGACCACCTCTCCATCGCCGTCAGCGACCTGGCGAAGAGCGCGGCCTTCTACGAGGCGGTGCTCGCGCCGCTGGGTTACGGACGGCTGGTGGAACGGGAGGCGACGGTCGGCTTCGGCAAGCGTTATCCGGAGCTGTGGCTGAACCATCGGCCCGGGATGACGCCGCTAGGCGCGAACCCGGGCAGCCATGTCTGCCTGCGCGCCGACAGCGAGGAGGCGGTCATCGCCTTCCACAAGGCGGCCGTGGCCGGCGGCGGTCGCAGCGACGGCGCGCCCGGTCCCAGACCGGCGGCCATGACCAGCTATTTCGGGGCCTTCATCCTGGACCTCGACGGCAACAAGGTCGAAGCCGCGAGCTTTCCGAGGAGAGACTGATGGCCAAGTACATCGCCCTGATCGATTGGTCCCTGAAGGACGGCGAGGAATTCCTGGCCGGGCGCTACAGCCGGGGACACAGCGTGTCCTTCGACGGCGGCATCACCATCGGGGCTTCGTCCTCGCCCAGCGTGGTGCCGGCGCCATGGTCGGTGGCGCAGGCGGTCGATCCCGAGGAGATGCTCGTGGCCGCCCTGTCGAGCTGCCACATGCTCAGCTTCCTGCATGTGGCCCGCGAGGCCGGCTGGGTCGTCGCCAGCTATCGCGACGAGGCCGAAGGGCTGATGCGCAAGAACGGCGAGGGCAAGGTGGCGGTTACAAAGGTCGCGCTGCGCCCCTATATAGTTTTTAATGGAAACTCACCCGGCACGGACGAGCTGGACGCCCTCCATCATGCCGCGCACGAAGCCTGTTTCATCGCCAGCTCGGTGAAAACCGAGGTCGTCGTGGAGAAGCCTGTTTGACCCGATCAGGCCGCGTTGACGGTGTTCCTGCGAATGCGAGCCTGCCCGGCCGCGTCGAGGTCCTCGCGCGTGGCCGTCAGGCTGACCGGGCCTTGGAGCGTGGCGTTGACCGCGTCGATGCCGACCGTCGCCGAGGTGTTCTTGGCGAACAGGTAGCGCAGCGACAGCCGCTCGTGGTCAGCCGCGTCCGGCTGAGTGCCGTGCAGGGTGCAGCCGTGCCACATGGCCGCGTAGCCGGCCTTGCCCGTCAGCAGGTGCTGGCGGCACTCGACCTCGCCGCCCTGTCCGTCGCGATAAGTCCAGCCGTGGCCGGTACGGGTCAAGTCATGTGGAAACACAGTCGCGCCCAGACGATGGCTGTCCTCGAGCAGGAACAGCGGCGCGTCATGGCGGCCGACGTCGTGCAGATAAATGTACAGGGTGACGAAGTCGGCCTCCCGGTCCTTGAAGTCGATCAGGTCCTGATGGAAGTCGATGCCGTAGAAGTACGTCACGTCGCGGTACGGGGGCTTCACCCAGGCGCCGAGATTGTTGACCGGGTTGCCCTCGATGCGGGCGCGCAGCCAGTCGGGCACGGCCGAGGCCGGCACGCCGCAGACGATCTTGCGGTTCAGCAGTTCGTAGCCATCGCCGAGCATGGCGGTCAGCGCCGCGACAATGCCGCCGTCGCGCTCGACGAAGCCGAGCTGGCGCTCGAAGGTGTCGAGCAGGTTGCGGCCGGGCTTGGGATTGACGCCGATGTACTGCGGATCGGCGTCGAACTCGGCTTCGGTGAGGAACAGCGATCCGTCGAACGCCCGCGTCGCCCGTATGTCGGCCAGCAGCGCCGCCGAGGCTGCCGGATCGACGCCGTCGAACACGTGATAGCCGCGCGCGATGAAGTCATTCACCGCCGCATGATTTTGCTGAGCAGCCACTTTGGCTTCCGGCATCGGTCGTCCTCCCGGTCGTCCGCAACCCCACAATGCTTCGGTTAACAAACCCGATCCTCCAAGGAGAACCCCATGGCTGAGGCCTACATCTACGACGCGGTCCGCACGCCACGCGGCAAGGGCAAGAAGGACGGCTCGTTGCACGAGATCACGTCCCTCTCGCTCGCCACCCAGGTGCTGGAAGCCCTGCGTGATCGCAACAACCTCGACACCTCCAAGGTCGACGACGTGATCCTCGGCTGCGTCTCGCCGGTGGGCGAGCAGGGCAGCGACATCGCCCGCACCGCCGTCCTGACCGCCGACTACGCCGAGACCACGGCCGGCGTCCAGGTCAACCGCTTCTGCGCCAGCGGCCTCGAAGCCGTGAACATCGCCGCCGCCAAGGTCATCTCCGGCGAAGCGGGCCTCGCCATCGGCGGCGGCGTCGAGAGCATGAGCCGCGTGCCCATGGGCAGCGACGGCGGCGCCTGGCCGACCGACCCGTCGAGCGCCTTCAAGACCTACTTCGCGCCCCAGGGCGTCAGTGCCGACCTGATCGCCAGCCTCTACGGCTTCAGCCGCGACGACGTCGACGCCTATGCCGTCGAGAGCCAGAAGCGCGCCGCCGCCGCCTGGGCCGACAAGCGCTTCGCGAAATCCGTCGTGGCCGTGAAGGACCAGCTCGGCCTGTCGATCCTCGACCACGACGAGACCGTGCGTGGGAACACCACGATGCAGACGCTCGCGTCGCTGTCGCCGTCCTTCACCATGCCCGGCGAAATGGCCTTCGACGCGGTGGTGCAGCAGCGTTACCCGCAGGTCGAAAAGATCAATCACGTCCACCACGCCGGCAACAGCTCGGGCATCGTCGACGGCGCCTCGGGCATCCTGATCGGCAGCAAGGAGATGGGTGACGCCCTCGGCCTCAAGGCCCGCGCGAAGATCAAGGGCATGGCCTCGATCGGCTCGGAGCCCTCGATCATGCTGACCGGCCCGTCGCTGGTGACCGAGAAGCTGCTCGGCCGCCTGGGCATGAACGTTGGCGACGTCGATCTGTACGAGCTCAACGAAGCCTTCGCCGCCGTCGTTCTGCGGATGATGCAGGCGCTCGACATCCCGCACGAGAAGATGAACGTGAATGGCGGCGCCATCGCCATGGGCCACCCGCTTGGCGCCACCGGGGCGATGATCCTCGGCACCCTGCTCGACGAGCTGGAGCGGACCGACAAGGAGGTCGGCCTCGCCACCCTCTGCGTCGGCGCCGGCATGGGCACCGCCACCGTCATCGAACGCGTCTGATCAATCTGTCATCCCGGACGGCCGCAGGCCGATCCGGGACCCAGCTACGGCGCGTGTCGTCTGGGTCCCGGCTCTCCGCTTCGCTCCGGCCGGGATGACAATCCAATTTGGAAGAGAACCCACCATGGAAAACTTCAAGATCGAGGTCGACGGCGACGGGATCGCCCTGGTCACCTTCGACGTCCCCGGCCGCAGCATGAACACCCTGACCGGCAAGGTCATCGCCGAGATCGGCGAGGTGGTCGAGCGCATCAAGACCGACGCCGCCATCAAGGGCGCGGTCATCGCCTCGGGCAAGGCGTCCGGCTTCTGCGCCGGCGCGGACCTGGGCGAGCTCGGCGGTCAGGCCGGCGCCGGCGCTGAGGACACCCGCTCCGCGGAAGAGAAGCTGCGCGCCAGCTTCGACGGCGCCTTCGCGCTGAACAAGGCGTTCCGCGCCCTCGAGACCTGCGGCAAGCCGGTGGCGACCGCGCTGGAGGGCCTGGCCCTCGGCGGCGGACTCGAGTTCGCGCTGGCGACCCACTACCGCGTCGCCGCCAACAATCCCAAGCTCCAGCTCGGACTGCCGGAAGCCAAGGTCGGCCTGCTGCCGGGCGCCGGCGGCACCCAGCGCCTGCCGCGCCTGGTCGGGGCCATGAAGGCCGCGCCCTATCTGCTCGAAGGCAAGTCGATGTCGGCGCAGGAGGCCCTGGGTCTCGGCGTCGTCGGCGCGGTGGTCGAGCCCGGCAAGACCGTCGAAGCCGCCAAGGCCTGGGTGAAGACCGGCGATCCGGTCGCCCCTTGGGACAAGAAGGACTTCCGCCTGCCCGGCGGCGGTCCCTACAGTCCCGGCGGCGGCCAGGTGTTCATCATGGGCAACGCCATGCTGCGCAAGCAGACCTTCGGCAACTTCCCGGCCCAGCTGAACATCCTCAAGTGCCTCTATGAGGGCCTGCAGGTGCCGATCGACGCGGCCCTGCGCATCGAGACCCGCTACTTCCTCAAGACCATGTCCTCGCCGCAGGCGCGGAGCATGATCCGCACCCTGTTCATGTCGATGCAGGAACTGGGCAAGGGCGCCTCGCGTCCGGCGGGCCATGCGCCCTACGCGATCAAGAAGGTCGCGGTGCTCGGCGCCGGGATGATGGGAGCCGGCATCGCCTATGTGCAGGCGCAGGCCGGCATCGAGACGGTGCTGATCGACGTCACCGACGAGGCGGCCCAGAAGGGCAAGGGCTACGCCCAGACCCTGGTCGAGAAGGCGGTCAAGCGCGGCAAGCTGACGGCAGAGAAGGGCGAGGCGCTGCTGGCCCTCATCCATCCGACCTCGGACTACAGCCACGTGAAGGGCTCTGACCTGGTCGTGGAAGCGGTGTTCGAAAGCCGCGAGCTGAAGGCGGAAGTGACCAAGAAGGCCGAAGCCCAGATCGCGGACACGGCCGTGTTCGGCTCAAACACCTCGACCCTGCCGATCACCGGCCTGGCCGAGGCCTCGGCGCGACCGGCCAACTTCATCGGCATCCACTTCTTCTCGCCGGTCGACAAGATGGGCCTGGTCGAGATCATCATGGGCAAGGAAACCTCGGAAGAGACCCTGGCCAAGGCGATCGACTACGTCCTGAAGATCCGCAAGACGCCGATCGTCGTCAACGACAGCCGCGGCTTCTACACCTCGCGCTGCTTCGGCACCTTCATCCAGGAAGGCCTGGAGATGCTGGCCGAGGGCATCGCCCCCGCCATCATCGACAACGTCGGCCGGGCCACCGGCATGCCGCGCGGGCCGCTGGAGATGAACGACGATGTCGCTCTCGACCTCGCCTACAAGGTTCGCGAGCAGACCAAGAAGGACCTCGGCGAGCAGTACGTCGGCGGGCCCGTGGACAGCCTGATCACCAAGATGGTCATCGACCTGCAGCGCCTCGGCCGCAAGAACGGCAAGGGCTTCTACGACTATCCGACCGACGGCGGGGCCAAGACCCTGTGGCCGGGCCTGAAGGACCTGGTCGCGGTGACGACGCCCGACGCCGACAAGGCCCTGATCGAGGAGATCCGCACGCGGCTTCTCTATCGCCAGGCCGTGGAAGCCGCCCGCTGCTTCGAGGAAGGCGTGGTCACCGACCCGCGCGACGCCGACGTCGGCGCGATCCTCGGCTGGGGCTTCGCGCCCTGGACCGGCGGCCCGATCAGCCTGATCGACTCCGTCGGCACGGCCGCGTTCGTCGCAAAACTTGATGAACTGACCGCCAAATACGGCTCCCGATACGCCCCTCCGGCGCTCCTGCGCGAGATGGCGGCGAAGGGCGAAACGTTCTACGGCCGCTTTGGCGCCAAGGAAAAAGCGGCGGCCTGAGCCTCCGAACACGGTCAAAGACGGCAGGGGTCCGGCGTTAACGCGCCGGGCCCTTGCGCGTTAAAGGTGCGACCTGTCGATGCACACCCGCGTTCTTTCACTGAGTCTTAGGGACAGTCCCTCACTGTCCAGCCAAAGAATGGGGACGAAGGGCAATGACGCTCGAAACCACAGGCGACAGATTCGGGCTGACGGGCGCCATCGAGACGCGCCGCCGCCACCTGCCTTTCCGCCTGGCGGGGACGGTGTTCATGGCCGCCATCCTGCACTTCATGCTCGGCTGGTGGGCGATGTGGGTGTGGGCTCCGATCTATATCGGCATTCAGCTCGTCGAGACCTGGGTCGCGCCGTTCCTGCTGCGCAAGTCGATCGAGACCGCCGCCCAGGCGGCCAACATCGCCGTGGTGCTGTTCTTCCCGGGCGCGCTGGTCACCGGCGCGCTGGCCATGAGCCTGTGGGTCGGCGCCGGCGTCTATGGACCCGCGCTGGGCGTCGCCCTGATCGCCAGCGCCATGACCAACCTGATCGCCCTGAGCCGGGGCTCGCGCATCGCCTTCGCCGCCTCGGCGACGCCCTATGGTCTCTATCTGCTGGTGATGCCGCTCACCGACGTCGGCAAGGTCGCCAGCCCGTTGCTGGCGACGATGATGATCGCCATCGGGCTGGTCATGCTCAACATCATCGGCGCCTGGATCACCACTGAGGAGGCCCGCCGCGCCCAGGACCTCGCCTCCGAGGAGGCCGAGCGCCGTCGCGCCGAGGCCGAGGCCGCGGTCGAGGCCAAGAGCGCCTATGTCGCCGCGATCAGCCATGAACTGCGCACCCCGATCAGCGCCATCCTCGCCGGCGCGGCCGAGCTCGAGCGCACCGCCGTCGGCGGCGCCGGCAAGGCCCAGGCCCGCCTGATCGGCGGCGCCGGCCAGATGATGCGGGCGCTGCTCGACGACCTGCTCGACCTGGCCAAGATCGAGGTGGGGCGGATGGAGGTCGAGAGCATGACCTTCGACCTGCGCGCCGCCGTCAACGACGTCATGCGGATGTGGCGACCCCAGGCCCGCGACAAGGGCCTACGCCTGCGCCTCGAGGGCGCCAATCGTCTGCCGGCCTGGGTCCAGGGTGACCCGACCCGCCTGCGTCAGGTGCTCAACAACCTGATCTCCAACGCCATCAAGTTCACCTCCGAGGGCGCGGTGACCCTGCGCATCACGGAAGAGCTGACCGCCGACGGCGCCCATGCCCTGTCGCTGTCGGTGACCGACACGGGGCCGGGCATGAACCCCGGCCAGGTCGAGCGCCTGTTTACGCCCTTCGAACAGCTCGACGCGGGCACCGCGCGCAAGCATGGCGGCTCGGGCCTTGGTCTCGCCATCAGCCGCGAGCTGACCCGCCTGATGGGCGGCGAGCTGGTGGTGACCAGCGCTCCGGGCCAGGGCGCGACCTTCACCTTGAAGCTGACCCTGGCTCCCGCCCAGCCGCCCCAGGTCGAGGCGCCGCCGGAGCCGGTCCAGGCCCGGGTGCTGGTGGTCGACGACCATGCCGTCAACCGTCAGGCCATCAGCCTGATCCTGGCCCCGCTCGGGATCACGCCGCGCACCGCCGCCTCGGCCGAGGAGGGTCTCGAACACCTCGCCCGCGAGCCGTTCGACGTGGTGCTGATGGACGTCTACATGCCCGACATGGACGGCCGCGAGGCGACCCGCCTGCTGCGCTCGCGCCCGGGCCCGAACCAGACCACGCCGGTGATCGCCATCACTGCCTCGGCCACCGAACGCGACTGGGAAGCCTGCCGCGAAGCCGGCATGACCGGCCACGTCGCCAAGCCCATCGAACCGTCCCAGCTCTACGCCGCCCTCGACGCGGCCCTCAGCGACGAGACGGCCGTCGGCGCGCGGGAAGCGGCTTAGGGCTCGAGCAAGGCGGCGAGGCGGGTGGTCAACGCCGCTTCGTCCTTCATCTCGCATTCCCAGATCGTCTCGACCCGCCAGCCGGCGGCGCCGAGCGCGGCGGTCGAGACCTCATCGCGAGCGCGGTTGCGGCCGACCTTGGCCAGCCAGTAGTCACGGTTCTGCTTGGGCACGCGGGCCCCGCGCGCGCAGTCGTGGCCGTGCCAGAAGCAGCCGTGCACGAACACCGCCAGCCGCCGTCCGGGCATGACGATGTCCGGATTGCCGGGCAGATCCTTGCGATGCAGGCGATAGCGGGCGCCGAGGCCGGTCAGGATACGGCGGACGGTCTTCTCCGGCCCGGTGTCGCGCCCCTTGACCCGTCGCATGACGGCGGAGCGCTTCACCGGGTCGAAGACATCCGTCACCCGTGAGGTCCTACAGCCCCTCGAACAGGGCCGTGGACAGGTAGCGCTCGGCGAAGCTCGGGATGATGGCCACGATTAGCTGACCCGCGTACTCGGGCCGCGAGGCGAGGTCGAAGGCGGCGGTCAAGGCGGCGCCCGAGGAGATGCCGACCGGCAGGCCCTCGACCGCGGCGGCCTTGCGGGCCATCTCGAAGCTGTCGTCGTTGTTGACCTTGACGATCTCGTCGATGACGCCGCGATCGAGGATGCCGGGTACGAAGCCGGCGCCGATGCCCTGGATCTTGTGGGCGCCCGGCGCGCCGCCCGACAGCACCGCCGAGGCCTCGGGCTCGACGGCGACCATCTTCAGCGACGGCTTGCGCGCCTTCAGCACCTGGCCGACGCCGGTGATGGTGCCGCCGGTGCCGACGCCGGAGACGACCACATCGACCTTGCCGGCGGTGTCGTTCCAGATCTCCTCGGCGGTCGAGACCCGGTGGATCAGCGGGTTGGCCTCGTTCTCGAACTGCTGCGGCATCACCGAGCCGGGAATTTCCTCGAGCAGCTCCTGGGCGCGGGCGACGGCGCCGCGCATGCCCTTCTCGGCCGGGGTCAGCTCCAGCCGGGCGCCGAGGATCAGCAGCATCTTGCGCCGCTCCATCGACATGCTCTCGGGCATGACCAGGATCAGCGGATAGCCCTTGGCCGCGGCCACGAAGGCGAGCGCGATCCCGGTGTTGCCGCTGGTCGGCTCGACGATGACGCCGCCGGGTTTCAGGATCCCGTTGGTCTCCATGTACTCGATCATGGAGGCGCCGATGCGGTCCTTGACCGAGCCGAGCGGATTGAAGAACTCCAGCTTGGCGACGACCTCGGCCTTTGGGTTCAGCTGCGCGGACAGGCGCGGCAGCCGCACCAGCGGCGTGTCGCCGATGGTGTCGATGATGGAGTCGTAGATCTTGCCACGGCCGGAACGCTTGTAGCGGGCGGCGTCGTACTTGCTCATGAGAGTCTCCGGCTGAGCGCGGGTCTTTGACCGGAAAACTATAGCGGCGGGGTAGGGTTGTCAGGCCTCATTCCGCTGCCAGCGGACTTACCGTCTCTCGCAGCAGCGGTTCGAGCAGATGCTCGGCCAGCCAGCGCACCACGGGAACCGCGACGCCATCGCCGATGACGTGGAAGGCGGCCGTCCCGCCCTTCGGGAGGGCGTAGCTGTCGGGCAGGCCCATCAGCCGCGCGCCCTCACGGGGCGACAGCAGCCGCGAGCGTACGACGCCGTCCTGCGCGACCATCACCGACTGCCGCGACGAGCCCCCGCGCGCGGTGCGCAGGCAGCCGGCGAGGCCGTCGGTGCGGATTTCGGCCTGGGGCACGCCGGCGCGGGTGCGGCGGTAGACGGCGCCGACGGTGCGGCTGTGATCGCCTTCGAGACGGGCGCGGTGGGTCGGGGTCATCTGCGCCAGCATCCGCGCGGTGTCCACGTCCGGCCGCCAGGTCACGGAGGCGTCGTCCTCGAGCAAAGCGGCGAGGTCGGTGTTGCGGGTCGGCGGGCTCGGCAGCCGCCACCAGACCCAGGCCGCCCTCAGCGCTTCCGGCAGGCGATCGTGCGCCTCGACCACGCCATTACTGTGGAAGTCGCATCGGCCTTCGAGCGCGCCCGGCGCCTCGCGACTGGCGATGACGAATACTCGGGGGCGCGACTGCGGCGTGAACCGCGCGGCGTCGATCTCCAGCGCCCCAAAGCGGTAGCCCTGTCCCGCCAGCGCCGCGCACAGGGCCTCGAAGTCCTTGCCGCCGTGAGAGGTAAGCAGGCCGACGACGTTTTCGATGACGATGGTGCGGGGGCTGCGGCCCTCGGCGCCCAGCGCCTGCATCAGCTTCCAGAAGCCGAAGAAGGCGCTCGACCGGCCGCCGGTCAAGCCGGCGCGGGCGCCGGCGAGGCTGAAGTCCTGGCAGGGACTGGAGGCCCAGGCCAGGTCGGCGCGGCCGGGCAGGTCGGCCGGCGTCACCACCCAGACGTCGCCCTGCTGGAAATGTTGGTCGGCGTCAGCGTGATTGGCCCGGTAGCAGGCCGCCTTCACGGGGTCGAAGTCGTTGGCGTAAAGGCAATTCCAGCCGTCGCCCAGCCCGAGGCGGGCCATGCCGCCTCCGGCGAAGAACTCATAGAACTGGCGAGGGGCGTTCCGACTCATCACGGGTGAGTCTAACCTGCGTTCGGCCCAACGAGGAGAAGCCGCCATGCGCGCGATCGTCGCCCTGTCTATTTCCGCCGCCCTGCTCGCGGCCTGCAATCAGGCGGAGGCTCCCGGCGGAGCCGATGCGCCGCCGCCGGCCGATGCTCCGGTCGCGGCCGAGACCCCCGGCGTCAGCGAACCGGTCACCGTCGCCGCCGCGCCCGCCGAGTTCCAGGCCGACTTCAGCGCCCGGGGCACCGAGCCTTTCTGGCGCATCGACATCAAAGGCGGCGAGATCAAGCTGACCCGTCCCGGCGCTCCCGACCTGACGGCGACCAACGCCGGGCTGGCGGCGCTCGACGGCCGCGCCGTGTGGACGGCCCAGGACGGTCAGACAGCGGTGGTGGTGACCTTGGTCAAGGGCGACTGCTCGGACGGCATGAGCGACCTCAAGTACCCCTACACGGCCGAGGCCAAGGTCGGCGACCTGACGCTGAAAGGCTGCGGCTTCCGCACCGACGCGGCGCCGAAGGAAGGGCAGTAGCTCAGCCCTGCCCGATCTCCATGGTCGGGATCTGGGATTGTGTCGGAGCATCGGCGTGGGTGGCCCGCGGCACGGGCAGCAGCAGCGCGATGGCGACGGCGAGCGCCGTGGCGGCGGCGAAGGCGGCCTTGACGGCCATGGCGTGTCTCCTATCACGCGACCTTCCCCGGCCGCGTTGAAGTGTTAACGGCCGCTCCCGACGATTGGTTTCGCGCAAGGAAAAGGCGGGGCGGACCGCCTGGTCCACCCCGCCTCGTCAGTCGTTCAGATCAGCTGGAGCCTAGTAGATCTCGAACAGGCCGGCGCCGCCCTGGCCGCCGCCGATGCACATGGTCACAACGCCCCATTTGGCGCCGCGGCGACGGCCTTCCTGCAGCAGGTGGCCGGCGCAGCGGGCGCCGGTCATGCCGAACGGGTGGCCGATGGCGATCGAGCCGCCGTTGACGTTGTACTTGGCGGGATCGATGCCGAGCTTGTCGCGGCTGTAGAGGCACTGCGAGGCGAAGGCCTCGTTCAGTTCCCACAGGTCGATGTCGTCGACCTTCAGGCCCTGGCGCTCGAGCAGACGCGGGACGGCGTAGATCGGGCCGATGCCCATCTCGTCGGGTTCGCAGCCGGCGACGGCCCAGCTGACGAAACGGCCGAGGGGCTCGAGGCCGCGGCGCTCGGCTTCCTTGGCTTCCATGATCACCACGGCGGCGGCGCCGTCCGAAAGCTGGCTGGCGTTGCCGGCGGTGACGAACTTGCCCGGACCCTTGACCGGCTGCAGCGAGGCGAGACCTTCCAGCGTGGTTTCGGGGCGGTTGCACTCGTCGCGATCGACCACGTAGTCGACCATGGACTCTTCCTTGGTCTCCTTGTTGACGACCTTCATCTTGGTCGCCAGCGGCACGATTTCGTCGGCGAACTTGCCGGCGGCCTGGGCCGCGGCCATGCGCTGCTGCGATTGCAGCGAATATTCGTCCTGGTACTCGCGGCTGACGCCGTAGCGTTCGGCGACGATGTCGGCGGTGTCGATCATGGCCATGAAGATCGCCGGGGCGATGTTCAGCAGCTCGGGATCGACGGTGCCGGCGCCGCCCATGCCGCCGCTCGGGATGGAGATGCTCTCGACGCCGCCGGCGACGACGACGTCGGTGCCGTCCAGGCGCACGGCGTTGGCGGCCATGGCGATGGCCTGCAGGCCCGAGGAGCAGAAGCGGTTGATGGTCACGCCGCCGGTGGTGACGGGCAGACCGGCCAGCAGGCCGGCGAGGCGGCCGATGTTGGCGGCGCCGTGGGCGTTGTTGCCGAGATAGACGTCTTCCATCAGGGCGGGGTCGAGGCCCGACTTGGCCACCGCGTGCTTGATGGCGTGCGCCGCCATGGTCATCGGCGGAGTGGCGTTGAATCCGCCGCGACCCGCCTTGGCGAGGCCGGTGCGGGCGTAGGACACGATGACGGCTTCGCGCATGTGGCGTTTTCCCTTTGTCTCAAACGATCGTTCGAACGATGCGGCGCGACCCTAGGCGAACGCAGCGGAAAGGAAAAGTTCACGCGAGCGTCAACCTCGCTCCCGCGACAGCCTCCATTCGGCGATGCTCTTCAGGAACAGGGTGACCAAGGCCAGCAGGGCCAGGATCGAGGCGGCGGCGAAGGCGCCGGCGGTGTTGTAGTCGTTGAACAGCACCTCGATGTGCAGCGGCAGGGTCTCGGTGACGCCGCGGATCTTGCCCGACACGATGGAGACCGCGCCGAATTCGCCCATCACCCGGGCGTTGCAGAGCACCGCGCCGTAAAACAGCGCCCATTTGATCTTGGGCAGGGTGACGCGGACGAAGGTGGTCCAGCCGCCGGCGCCGAGCGAGACGGCGGCCTCCTCCTCGTCCGCGCCCTGCGACTGCATCAGGGTGATCAGCTCGCGAGCGACATAAGGGCTGGTGACGAACAGGCTGGCCAGCCAGATCGCCGGGACCGAGAACATCAGCCGCCAGCCCTGATCCGACAGGAACGGGCCGAGCAGGCCGAGCGTGCCATAGAGGAACAGGTAGGCGACCCCGGCCACGATCGGCGAGATCGACACCGGCAGCTCGATCAGCGTCGTCAGCAGCCGCTTGCCGGGGAACTGGTGGCGGGTGATCGCCCAGGCGGCGGCGAGGCCGAAGCCGATGTTGATCGGCACCACCACCAGCGAGGTGATCACGGTCAGGCGGATGGCGTGCAGGGTGAAGGGGTCGCTGATCTTCTCGGCATAGACGTCCCAGCCCATGGCCAGGGCGCGGCCGAGCACCATCACCAGCGGCGCGCCGAACAGCAGCAGCGAGATCGCCAGGGCCAGTCCGACGAGGCCGAGGGTGACCAGTGGTCCGCCGCCCACCCGTGTGCGCGTCGCCCGGCTCATGACCGGTCCTCCCGGCGCTGGCGCCAGTACTCGATGGCGTTGACCAGGAACAGCAGGGAGAAGGACATCGCCAGCATCGCCACCGACAGGCCGGCGGCGCCCGGGTAGTCGAACTCCTCGAGCCGGATGAAGGTCAGCAGGGTGGTGACCTCGGTTTCGCCGGGGATGTTGCCGGCGATGAAGATGATCGCCCCGAACTCGCCCAGCGCCCGCGAGAAGGCCAGCGCACAGCCGGACAGGAAGGCGGGCAGCAGGGCCGGGACCAGCACGCGCCGGAACACGGCGAGGTCGCCGGCGCCGAGGCTGAAGGCGGCTTCCTCGACCTCGGGCTCGAGGTCTTCCAGCACCGGCTGCAGGCTGCGGATCACGAACGGGATGCTGGTGAAGGCCATGGCCACGGCGATGCCGGCGGGAGCGTAGGCGACCTTGATCCCGTGCGGCTCCAGCAACGCGCCGGCCCAGCCGGTCGGGGCGAAGATGGCCGAGAGGGCGATGCCGGCGACGGCGGTCGGCAGGGCGAAGGGCAGATCGACCACCGCATCGAGCAGCCGGCGGCCGGGGAACTGGTAGCGCACCAGCACCCAGGCCAGCAGGAAACCGACCACGGCGTTGAAGGCCGTGGCCGCCAAGGCGGTCCCGAGGGTGAGCCTGTAGGTATCGAGGGCGCGGGGCGAGCTGATCCCGGCCCACAGCTCGACCAGCCCCGCGTCGCCGGCCTTCCAGACCAGGGCGGCGATCGGCGCCAGCACGATGATCGACAGGTAGCTGAGGGTGATGCCGAGGCTCAGGCCGAAGCCGGGCAGCACCCGTCCCCGCCGTCGCCCGCCGATGGTCGAACGCGAACTCATGCGCGGCCCTTAACGCAAGAGGCCGCCCCCGGGGAGGGGGCGGCCGCGAGCCGGTGTCTGGAACTGAAGATCACTTCCGGACGAACACCTGGTCGAGGATGCCGCCGCTGGCGAGATGGTCCTTGGCGACCTTGTCCCAGCCGCCGAGCACGGCCTCGACGGTCAGGATCTTCGTCGGCTTGAACTGCTGGCGGAAGCCGGCGGAGACCTTGCGGTCGCTGACCCGGTAGAAGTGCCTGGCCAGGATGGTCTGGGCCGGCGGGGTGTAGAGGTACTTCAGATAGGCCTCGGACACGGCGCGCGAGCCACGGTCGTCGACGACCTTGTCGACCACGGCCACCGGGAACTCGGCCAGCAGGCTGACCGGCGGGGTCACGACCTGGACCTTGGGGCCGACTTCCTTGGCGGTGCCGAGGGCTTCGGCTTCGAAGGTGATCAGGACGTCGCCCTGGCCCTTCTCGACGAAGCTGGTGGTGGCGGCGCGGCCACCGGTGTCGAACACCACGACGTTGGCGAGGAACTTGCGCGCGAACTCCTTGGCCTTCACCGGATCCTTGGTCTTGTCGAGGGCATAGGCGTAGGCGGCCAGATAGCTGTAGCGGCCGTTGCCGGAGGTCTTGGGGTTGGGGATGACGATGCCGACGCCCGGCTTGACCAGATCGTCCCAGGTCTTGATGCCCTTGGGATTGCCGGCGCGGACCAGGAAGGCCGGCAGCGAATAGTAGGGTGAGGCGCGGTTCGGCAGCTTGGTGCGCCAGTCGGCGGCGACCAACTTGCCCTTGTCGCGCAGCACCTGGATGTCGGTGACCTGGTTGAAGGTGACGACGTCGGCCTGCAGGCCTTCGAGCACCGCGCGCGCCTGGGCCGAGGAGCCGGCGTGCGACTGGTTCACCTTGATGTCCTGACCGGTCTTCTTCTTCCAGTCGGCCACGAAGGCGGGATTGATGTCGGCGAAGGTCTCCCGCGAGACGTCGTAGGAGACGTTGAGGATCTCCCGCACCGGCGCGCGGGTCGCGCCCGAGGTGGCGGTCACGGCGGCGAGCGCGATGGCGAGAATGGCTACGGATCGGCGGTTCATGAAGGTCCCTCAACAGCCCGTCGGATGGTTATTCCTACTTGAGCGCTGGATTATCGCGGGGCGAGGCAGTTTTTCTTGGCGAGGCGATAGCCGCCCTGACTCCGGGCCGGAAAACCGTCAGTCGGATTGATGATTCAAGGCCGGCGCGTCTTCATCGTTCGTTTGGGCGACGCAGGCTAGCAGGGTCGGGTTCCCAGGAGTTGCTTGCGTGAATCCTTTGCTCGAATCGCTGTCGCCCCATCTTCCGGCAAGCGCGAGCGAGCGCGTGAAACAGGTGCCCGTAAGGATCCTGCTGGGGCTTCTGCTGGCCTGGTCGCTGCACACCGCCGGACAGCAGGCCTGGATCGCGCCGTGGCTCGCGGTCGCGGCGGCGGTGCAGCTGTTCGAGATCTGGGCGATGACGCCCTTCCGCCGGCCCGGGGCGGAGCACGCCAGCCGGCCGGCCCAAGCGCTGGCGGTGACGGCCATCGTGGCGATGTCGGCGATCCACGGGGCCATGGTCATCCTGCTTTGGATGACCGCCCTGCCGGTGCTGGTGACCGTGGCGCTGCTGATGCTGTGCGGCGGCCTGCTCAACAACATCGCCTCGGCGACCAACAGCCGGCCGCTGTTCCTGATCGGCGCCGCGCCCTACCTCGCCCCGCTGCCCATACTTCCCGTGGAGGCTTTCCGGCGCGGCGACGTTGAGCATGTGCCGCTGCTGGTGATGGGCGTGGTGCTGTTCGTGTTCGCCATCCTCGCCGTCTGGAAGCGGACCAACGCCGCGCATGCCGCCGAGACCGCCGCCCTGGCCCAGGCCGAGCGACGGCTGGAGGAGGCCGAGGCCGCCATCGCCGATCGCGCCGCCATGGCCGCTATCGTCAGCCACGAGCTGCGCACGCCTGTCAGCGCGATCCTGGCCGGCGCCCAGGTGATCCGTCAGGGCTCGCATTCGGAGCAGGTCTCGGGCACCGCCGACCTGATCGTCGACGCCAGCCGCCTGATGACCGGGATGCTCAACGACCTGCTCGATCATTCGAAGATCGAGGCCCGGGCGATGACGCTCGACGTCCGCGACTTCGACCTCAGAGCTCTGCTCGATGACACCGTGCGGTTCTGGAGTGCGTCCGCCGCCGCCAGGGGCCTGACGCTGGACTGCGCGCCGCCGCAGACCTGCTGGCTGAAGGGCGATCCCTTCCGTATCCGCCAGATCCTCAACAACCTCATCTCCAACGCGGTGAAGTTCACCGAGCACGGCGATATCGCCATCACCGCGATCGTTCTGGAGACGCCTGACGGCATCCGTATCGGCATCAGCGTGCGCGACCAGGGACCGGGCATCGCCGCCGATGCGATGCAGCGGCTGTTCGCGCCCTTCGCGCAGGGCTCCGCCGAGGTGGCGCGCACGTATGGCGGCACCGGCCTCGGCCTGACGGTGAGCCGCGACCTCGCCCGGCTGATGGGCGGCGACCTGACCGCCCGCAACCTCCCCGAGGGCGGCGCCAGTTTCACGCTGGAGACGGTCCTGCCCGTCGGCGAAGCCTGCGACGAGACCGCGGCCGAGGTGATCGGTCGCGAGCCGAAGCTGGAGCGCCGCCTGCGGGTGCTCGCGGTCGACGACCACGAGATCAACCGCCGCACCCTGAGCATCGTTCTGCAGCCGCTCGACGTGGATCTGGCGACCGCGGCCAGCGGCCAGGCGGCGCTCGATCTTCTGGCGGCGCGGCCGTTCGACGTGGTGCTGATGGACGTCAACATGCCCGGCATCGACGGCAACGAGACCACGCGCCGGCTGCGGGCCTCGGGCGGCATCAACGCCGGGGCGCCGGTGATCGGCTTCAGCGCCGGCACCGAGGCGGCCCAGATCGCCGCCTGTCACGCGGCGGGCATGACAGACTGGCTGCCCAAGCCGCTCGAACCTCAGCGCCTGTACATGGCCCTCGAACGCGCCGTCGCTCCGCAGCCGTCGCTCGGCTGAGCGGGCGCTATTCCCCGAAGCCCTCGCCGGGTTCGATCGGGTCCAGCCGGATCAGGCGACTGTCATCGACGCCGGCGGTGCGGTGCCTGACGATCTGGCGGTACTCGGGATCGGTGACCATCGCCAGGAAGGCGCCGCCGCCCGGGTACTCGGCGATGAAGGCCAGGTCCCAGCGCTCGTCGATCGGGCCGGTGACCACGGTCTCGGGCCGCCCCGCCCAGATCTGACGACCGCCGACGCGCTTGAAGATGTGGGCGCTCTCGCGGCCGTAGGCGCGGTAGGCGTCGAGGCCCGTGAGCCCCTTGCCATGGTGGGGATGGTCGGCCGGGTACTCGGCCACGGCCCTGAGCCGCACCAGGTTCAGCATCTGGATTGGCGTGTCGCGGGGCAGCGCCTTGAAGGCGTCGAACTGCGGGCGGGTCGGGTCGATGGAGCCGGTCATGCCGTCAGCTTGGCCCATTCCTGCCGACGGGTCAGCCCTTCTTCGCAGCGATCCAGACGGTGTGGCGGGCGCCGCGGCCGCGGTGGGCGCGGACCATGGTTTCGGTGGCGTCGAAGCCGTTGCGCTTCAGCCGCGAGGTGAAGCCGCGATCCGGGTAGGACGACCACACCCCGAGCACGCCGCCGGCTCGCAGCGAGCGCTTGGCGACGCCCAGGCCACGCGGATCGTAGAGGCCGTTGTTGGCCGGGCGACTCAGGCCGGAAGGGCCGTTGTCGACGTCGAGCAGGATCGCGTCCCAGCTGTCAGGCGGGCTGTCGATCAAGTCGGCGACGTCGCCGATCTGCACGCTGGTGCGCGGGTCGGTGAGGCTGTCGCCATACAGCTCGGCGAGCGGGCCCTTGCCCCAGGCAAGCACCGCCGGAACCAGCTCAGCGACCACGACCTCGACCTTGGGGCCGAAGACTTCCAGCGCTGCGCGCAGGGTGAAGCCCATGCCGAGGCCGCCGATCAGCACCCGGGGGCGCGGTCGGTCGCCGAGCCGCTCGCGGGCGAGGGTGGCCAGCGCCTGTTCGGAATCGCTCAAGCGGCTGTTCATCAGCTCGATCGCGCCCGACATGATCGAGAACTCGTGGTCGCGCTGCATCAGCTTCAGTTCGCCGCCGCCGCCGGGGACGGACGCCGTGTCGAGATGGACCCAGGGGATCATGGCTCACTCCTCGCCGACGCTGATGTCGGGGAACGGGGGACGGCCGCCGAGGATTTCACGACTGAACCGAAAGGAAAGCCCTCATGCTCCTCCGCGCCCAGCCGATCAACTGCACGCTCAAGGCCAAGCCGGGAGAGAAGAGCTCGACCGACGCGATGATCGACCTGTTGGCGGCCGAGCTCCGCAAGGCCAAGGTCGAGGTCGCCGAGACCATCCGCATCGCCGCCCACAACGTGCCGCCGGGCGTGAGCTCGGACGAGGGCGACGGCGACGACTGGCCGGACATCCGGGCGAAGATCCTGGAGGCCGACATCCTGATCTTCGGCACGCCGATCTGGATGGGTCAGGCCAGCAGTGTCGCCAAACGGGCGCTTGAGCGTATGGACGCCTTCCTCGACGAGACCGACGATGCGGGGCGGATGCCGTCCTACTCGAAGGTCGCGGTGGCGGCGATCGTCGGCAACGAGGACGGCGCCCATGCCGCCTCGGCGCAGATCTTCCAGAGCCTCAACGACGTCGGCTGGACGATCCCTGCGGTGGCCTGCTGCTACTGGGTCGGCGAGGCGATGGGATCGGTCGACTTCAAGGACCTGAAGACAACGCCAAAGAAGGTGGCCAAGACGGCGAAGATGGTCGCGGCCAACGCCGCCCACCTCGCCGCCCTGCTCAAGGCCAAGCCCTTTCCCGGCTAGGCCTCGCCGGGCGTCGGCAGGATGACCAGGCGATCGGGCAGTTCGTTGGGGTTGTCGGCGCGGGGCGGAACGTACTGGGCCAGGATCTCTCCGGACCGCCGGATCGCCGCCTCGAAGCCGCCTGCCGGATCCTTGCGCTTGAGGCCGGCGATCAGCAGCGCCACCACCTCGTCCCACACCTCGTGAGGGGCGGCGGCGTAGATGCCCTCGTCGGCGACGACCTCGGCGCGATGCTCGGCCAGGGAGGCGAACAGCAGCACCCCGGTGCGCTCCCGGGTCATGTGCAGACCCTTGGCCAGGAACTGCTCCATGGCCGCGCGGTGCACGCGCTCGGCCTTGAGGCTGCGCGGGGTCAGGGCGCGGCGGATGCCGGGGATCGAGACCACCAGCGCCGCGACGACGAACACCACCGCCTGCAGCCCGACATAGATGGCCAGGGCGGTGAAGATGGTCTGGTCCGCCGCCGCCGCGTGGCCGGCTTCCCAGCCGCCGAACAGGCGGGTGAGCGCCTGCGGCTCGAAGCCAAGCAGCAGAGCCAGCGCTGGCAGCACCAGCGCCGTGCCCGCGGCCCAGGCCAACGGCGTCTCGCGATAGTCCGACACCGCCGGCGCCATCACGCAGTAGATTTCACCGGCGGTCTTCGCCTCCGCCTCGGCCACGGCGGCCGAGATGCGGTCGTGATCCTGTTCGGTCATTATCGTCATCTCACCAGCCCCCGGAGGAGCCGCCGCCCCCGAATGATCCACCGCCGCCGGAGAAGCCGCCGCCTCCGGACCATCCGCCGCCGCCACCGCCGCCGCCGCCCAGGAGGTTGCCGAGAATGGCGCCGGCGATGGCGGGCGCGATGTCGTCGCTGGCGCGCCGGTAGCGTCGGCCGCCGCCACCGCGTCCGCCGCGACCGCCGCGACCACCCCGGGTCAGCAGAATGATCATGACCACCACGCCGACGACCAGCAGGGGGGCGAAGCCGAACAGGGACCCGCCGCCGCTGCGTTGTCGGCTCGGTTCAGCCGCCTTGGCGACCTGGGCCCTGGCCTGGTCGTCCGGCAGGGTGAGCTGCTGAAGCAGGGCGTCGGTCCCGGCGACGATGCCGCCTTCCATGTCGCCGTCGCGGAACTTCGGCAGGATGGCGGTCTGGATGATGACGCTGGAGAGGGCGTCGGTCAGGACCGGCTCGAGGCCGTAGCCGACCTCGATGCGAACCTTGCGCTCGGCGGGCGCCACGAGCAGCAGCGCGCCGTCGTCGTTCTTCTCCGAGCCGATGCCCCAGGCCCGGCCGAGCTGGTAGCCGTACTCCTCGATCTCCAGACCCTGCAGCGACGGCAGGGTGGCGACCACCAGCTGGCGGCCGGTCGAGGTCTCGAGAGCCTGCAGCTTCTGTGTCAGCGCCTGTTCGGTCGCCGGCGACAGGATATTGGCGTCATCGACGACCCGCCCCGTGAGCTTGGGGAAGGTCGGCGCGGCCAAGGCGGGCAGGGCGAGGAGGAGGACGGCGAGGGCCAGCGCGAGAGCCCAGGCAGTCCTCCCCCAAACGACCGTCGGCCGACGGGGGAGGACCTGAGTACTCAAGTTACTGCGTCACCGGAGCCGGCGCGGCCGGAGCCGTGGTCGGAGCCGGGACGGCCGGGACCGGCGGGGCGCCGAAATCGACCGTCGGCGCCGACTGGGCGCTGGCGGCGGCCTGGAACAGCTGGGCCGGCTTCTGGCCGCTGTACAGGGTCTTGGCCCAGATCACCTGCGGGAAGGTCCGCAGGGTGGTGTTGTAGGCCTGGGCGGAGGTGTTGTAGTCGCGGCGCGCGATGGCGATGCGGTTCTCGGTGCCTTCGAGCTGGCTCTGAAGGGCCATGAAGTTCGTGTTCGACTTCAGGTCCGGGTACTGCTCCTGAAGAACCCGCAGCGGCAGGATCGCCGTCGACAGGTTGTTCTGAGCCCGCTCATAGCGCTGGAACGCCGCCGGATCGTTGACGATCGACGAGTCGGACGGGACGCGGGTCGCGCCGGCGCGGGCCTCGGTGACGCCGATCAGGACCGTCTGCTCCTGTGCGGCGTAGCCCTTCACGGTGCTGACCAGGTTGGGGATGAGGTCGGCGCGGCGCTGGTACTGGTTCTGGACCTCGGCCCAGCTGGCCTTCACCTGCTCGTCCTGGGTGGGAATGCTGTTGATGCCGCAGCCGGCCAGAACCGCCCCGAGGGCGAGGACGGGCAGGACGCGGAGGGTACGGGAGATCGCGATCATGGATGGCCCCTTGATGCAGCCGCCGATGCGGCCCTGCAAAGATATATGCGCGGTTGCGCGTTCCCGCATCACCCCACGCCGGATTTGACGAACGCCGCTCTCCCCGCAGCGGTTGCGGCGGCTGCGTCAGCTCTTCGGACGAGGCCAGGGGATCAGGCTGGTCAGCACGTCCGGCTCGGTCGGGGCCGAGGTCCACAGGTCCGGGCCTCGCTCGGCGGCGGCGTCGAACATCCGGCGCATGCTGGCGGTGTCGAAGCTCATCATGCTGCCGAGATCGGGCGCGTAGGGGATCGAGGCCACGCTGAGCGGGACCTTGAGCGCGGCGCAGAAGATCGCCGTGTTGCTGAGCGCCTGGCGGTAGGAGTGACGCAGCATGGTGTCGAAGCTGCGCACCAGCACCGAGACCAGGTTGGTCGGGGTCGTCTGGGCCGCCGGATCGAGGATGGTGTTGACGATGGCGTAGACCCGGCCCCGTCGCAGCCGCCGGCCGAGCTGGTTCCAGCGCATCAGCGCCTCGGGCATCACGAACAGCGGCGCGGCGACGCCGCCGTCGATGTGCATCTCCTCATAGGCGACGCCGTCGACCTCGCCGGCGATCAGCTTCGGCGGGAAGATGCCGGGCAGGCTGGCCGAGGCGACGAGTACGTCGCGGAACAGCTTCAGGGCGTCGTCGTCCCCGCGCGCGGCGATCGCGCCCATGTCCCAGATGCAGCTGCGCTGGGCGTCGAGGTCGGTCGTGGCGACGAGCAGGCGCCGGCCCAGCGCGTGAGCCCTGGCGATGGCTTCGAGAAGCTCGGCGTCGATGAACTGGCCGACCAGCGCCTCTAGCGCGTCGCGCCGGAAGATGCCGGCGTCGAGGCCCGAGGCGAAGCCGCGCAGGCTGAGCAGGCGCGAGGCGTGGCCGCCGGTGTAGGCGTCCGTCAGCCGCTCGTCCCACTCGGGACCGAGGAAGGCGAAGGGGGCGATCAGGGCGCCGGTGCTGACCCCGGTGACGATGCCGAACGTGGGGCGACGGCCGGCGCGGCTGAGGCCGACCAGCAGTCCTGCGCCGAACGCCCCGCCGGCTGCGCCGCCGGAGACGGCGAGGATGTTGAACTCTTCCCGGCCCCAGCTGGTCTTGGGCAAAGCCAGCCGATCGGCGACCTCGACCACCGCCTCGCGCGCCTCGACGACGCTGAAGCGAACCGCGTCCAGCGCGGCCACGGTGACGCCGGCGACGGCGGGGGAGCCGCGTCGGGGGCCTCGGAACCTGGGCTTCTGGGGGGTCTTCTCGAACACGAACGCGGCGCTCCCGGCGGGGGTAGTCGGCGGCGAGCGTGACGAAGGCCGGCGGGAAGCTCAAGGGCTTCCCGCCGTATCGTGGGCTACATGCCCAGTTCGCGGTCGTTCTTGCCGGCGGCGCGGCCTTCGGCCCACTCCGTCTCCAGCGCCTGGAAGTCCTTCTTGCGCGGGCCGAGATAGCCGAACAGGAAGGCGCCGACCTTGCGTTGCTGGATCTCTTCCGCGCCCTCGGTGATCCGGTAACGGCGGTGGTGGCGATAGATGTGCTCGAACGCTTTGTGGCGGCTGTAGCCCATGCCGCCATGCACCTGCATGGCGCGGTCGGCGGCTTCGCAGCAGAGGCGGTTGGCCCAGTAGTTACAGATCGAGACCTTGTCCGAGATCTCCCGCTCGATGGTCTTGTGATCCATCGTGTCCATCTGCCAGGCGGTCTGGCGGATCAGGAGACGCAGCATCTCGCACTGGGCGTGCAACTCGACGAGCGGGAACTGGATCGCCTGGTTGTCCGACAGCGCCTTGCCGAACGGCTTGCGCATGCGGGCGTACTTTACGCTCTCCTCGATGCAGTAGACCGCCGCGCCGAGCGAGCTGGCCGCCTGGCGGATGCGGTTCTGGTGCACGAACGACTGGCCGAGGCCGAGGCCGCGATCGACCACGCCCCAGTAGCTGTCCTCCGGGATCCAGGCGTCGAACGAGATGCGTGGGTGGTCGGTGGGCATGTTGAAGGTCCACATCCACTCCTCGATCTTGATCTGCTCGCGCGGAACGATGAAGCAGGTGATGCCGAGGGCGTCGCCGTCCTTGCCGCTGGTGCGGGCGAAGACCATGACGTGGCTGACCACGTGCATGCCCGTGGTCCACATCTTCTCGCCCTTGACCCGCCAGCCGGGCTTGCCGTCCTTCTCTTCGCGGACACCGGTGGTTTCCATGAAGGTGGCGTCGGAACCGTGGTTGGGCTCGGTCAGGCCGAAGGCGGCGCGCATGGTGCCGTTCAGCAGCGCCTCGCCATCGCGGGCGATCTGCTCGGGGGTGGCGAACTCCTTGAACATCAGCACGAACGGGTTGTTGCCGACGATCGAGTGCTCGTTCTGCAGGTCGTTGAACAGGCCCAGGCCCTTGGCGGCCAGGTGTTCGCGGATCACGGCCATCCACAGCTGCGAGCCGTCCTTGCCGCCCATTTCCTTGGGCCAGGCGAAGCGGAAGTGTCCGGCCTCGTCGGCGAGCTTGCGGGCTTTGCCGAGCAGCTCTTCCCACTCGTGGCGGGGCAGGCCGTCATTGTCCCAGTCGGTGCGGGCGTGCTCACGGCGATGATCGAAGAAGCGGTCGTTGTCGTCCTGCGCCTGCAGCGGCGCGATCTTCTCTTCGATGAAGCGATCAAGCTCGGCGAGGTAATCGACCAGCTCCTTCGGCACTGCGAAATCCATGGCGCATCTCCCGTCTCAAACAGTTGTTTTATTGCCGGCCAGTATGCGCAGGGTTCCGCGCACGGCAACCCTGACGTGGCGGAAGGCGGGCTCGGATTTCTCCTTGTCCCACAAGGCTTGGCGTTGCGCGATCTGAACACTGTGCAGATTCCGCTTGCACGACTTATGTGATCGCTGATATCTAAGCGATGCTAAGTTCGTTACGGAGCGCCGGTGGGGATACCGGCGCTGAGTTCACGGGGCGGACACGGCACACCAGTACCCGATCCAGGCTTACCTCAACCACCCCGATCTCACGCCGGAGGGCGACCTTATGAAACTCCGTATGCTGGCGGCTGCCGCCGTTCTCTCCATGACCTTCGCCGGCGCGGCCTACGCCGACGGCAAGGTCACCGCTTCCCTGAAGGCCCCGCTGGCCGCCAAGACCAAGGTCGTGGCCGGCGGCGCCGTGTTCGCCTGTGAAGGCGACAGCTGCGTGGCCGTGAAGGCCCCGGCCCGCGCCACCACCGTGGCCGGCTGCAAGGCGCTGGTGAAGGAAGTCGGCGCGCTGACCGCCTTCTCCAACGGCAAGCGCGCCATCGAGGGCGAAGACCTCGCGGCCTGCAACGCCGTCGCTTCGAACTAAGGACTTTAAAGAGCTTCGTCCCGGTCGCTCACCCGCCGGGACGGTTTCCTCGAGCACACTCGCCAATTTGCGCAAGGGCGGCGGTTTCTTACCGCCGCCCTTTTCTTTTCGTGGCGTAACCCCTTAAGGAGCCCCGCCATGACCGACACTCCTTCTCTTGCCGGCGCCCTCGAGCGGGCCCTGGCGGACGCGGCCGGCGGCGACGGCCGCGCGGTGGTCCCCGTTTCCTTCACTCTAGACTATGGGGTCGCGGCGGGCGCTCCGGACGCCACGGTTTCGGCGCGCGTGGATCGCGCGACGAAGAGCCTGGTCTTTGTCCATGGCGAAGCGGTTCTGGCTGACGGACGGCGAGCGGCGAGCGCCTCGGGGGTGTTCCGCGTCCGTGGGACGTAGGGGAACCCTGTTTTCCTTTGCCCCCGCGCCGTTGCGATGCCGAACATCGCATGCTATCAGGCGCGCGGCTTAGGGTCGGCGGACATACGCGACCCGCCAGTTCATGTGCTTTTCCAAGCACTTTCAAGACTTTAGCGCCGCGCCGGGGAGCTTATCCCGGGCCGCGGCGCGCGACGCACCGGACGGTTGAATACGTGGCTGACGACATCAAGGTGACGGACGTGGGTCAGCGCTATGCGCGCGCCCTCTTCGAGCTGGCGGAAGAAGCCGGGGCTGCGGCCGCGGTTGAGCGCGACCTCGTGGCCCTGAAGGCCATGTACGCCGAGAGCAAGGACCTGCGCGTCCTGATCGACTCGCCGTCGTTCTCGTCCGAGGACAAGGGCGCGGGACTGGCCGGCATCGCCGCCAAGGCGAAGTTCCACGCCACCACCCGCAAGTTCCTGGGTCTGCTGGCGGCCAACCGCCGCGCCGACGCGCTGATCAATGTGATCGACAGCTTCCGCAAGCTGTCGGCCGAGAAGCGCGGCGTGGTCCAGGCCGAGGTCGTGACCGCCCTGCCGCTGAGCGCCGCCCAGGCCAAGGGCGTCGCCTCAGCCCTGCGCACCGCGCTCGGCAAAGACCCTGAAATCTCGACCCGCGTCGATCCCGCCATTCTCGGCGGCATCAAGGTGCGCGTCGGTTCCCGCCTGTTCGACGCTTCGCTGAAGTCGAAGCTCGACACCCTGAAATTCGCCCTGAAGAGAGCGTAGACCCATGGACATCCGCGCCGCCGAAATCTCGGCCATCCTCAAGTCCCAGATCGCCGGTTTCGGCGAAGAAGCCGATGTCTCGGACGTCGGCTCCGTGCTGAGCGTCGGGGACGGCATCGCCCGCGTCTACGGTCTGGACAACGTCCAGGCCGGTGAAATGGTCGAGTTCCCGAAAGCCGGCGTTAAGGGCATGGCCCTGAACCTCGAGCGCGACAACGTCGGCATCGTTATCTTCGGTCAGGACCAGGCGATCAGCGAAGGCGACGAAGTCCGTCGTCTCGGCGAGATCGTGGACGTTCCCGTCGGCAAGGGCCTGCTCGGCCGCGTCGTCAACCCGCTGGGCGAGCCGATCGACGGCAAGGGCCCGATCGTCTCGACCGAGCGTCGTCGCGTGGACGTGAAGGCCCCGGGCATCATCCCGCGCAAGTCGGTGCACGAGCCCGTGCAGACCGGCCTGAAGGCCATCGACACCCTGATCCCGATCGGCCGCGGCCAGCGCGAACTGATCATCGGTGACCGTCAGACCGGCAAGACCGCCGTCGCGATCGACACCATCCTGAACCAGAAGGCCGTCAACGCCACCGGCGACGAAGGCCAGAAGCTCTACTGCATCTACGTGGCCATCGGCCAGAAGCGCTCGACGGTCGCCCAGATCGTGAAGACGCTCGAAGAGCAGGGTGCTCTGGAATACACCATCGTCGTGGCCGCCACGGCGTCCGAGCCGGCCCCGCTGCAGTTCCTGGCCCCGTTCTCGGGCTGCGCCATGGGCGAGTTCTTCCGCGACAACGGCATGCACGCCGTCATCATCTACGACGACCTTTCCAAGCAGGCCGTCGCCTATCGTCAGATGTCGCTGCTGCTGCGCCGTCCGCCGGGCCGCGAAGCCTACCCGGGCGACGTCTTCTACCTGCACAGCCGCCTGCTGGAACGCGCCGCCAAGCTGAACGAAGACAACGGCTCCGGCTCGCTGACCGCCCTGCCGGTCATTGAAACCCAGGCCAACGACGTCTCGGCCTACATCCCGACCAACGTGATCTCGATCACCGACGGCCAGATCTTCCTGGAAACCGACCTGTTCAACCAGGGTATCCGCCCGGCCGTGAACGTCGGCATCTCGGTCAGCCGCGTGGGCTCCTCCGCCCAGATCAAGGCGATGAAGACCGTCGCCGGCCCGATCAAGGGCGAACTGGCCCAGTATCGTGAGATGGCCGCCTTCGCGAAGTTCGGCTCGGACTTGGACGCCGCCACCCAGCGTCAGCTGGCGCGGGGCGAACGCCTGACCGAGCTGCTGAAGCAGTCCCAGTACTCGCCGCAGTCGGTCGAGGAACAGGTCTGCGTGATCTACGCCGGCACCCGTGGCTACCTCGACGGTATCGCCACCGCCGACGTCGGTCGTTTCGAACGCGAGTTCCTGGCCCGCCTGCACAGCAAGCACCAGGACCTGCTCGACGCCATCCGCGAGACCAAGACCCTGGGCAAGGATCTCGAGGACAAGCTGAAGAGCGCGCTCGAAGGCTTCACCGCGACGTTCGCTTAAGCCGGCCGGAAGCGGGAGAGAGTAGCCTTCGATGGCCAGCCTCAAGGAAATGCGCAATCGGATCTCGAGCGTGAAAGCCACGCAGAAGATCACGAAAGCCATGCAGATGGTCGCCGCGGCCAAGCTGCGCCGCAGCCAGGAAGCCGCCCAGAACGCCCGGCCCTACGCCGAGCGTATGGCGGCCGTCATCGGCAACCTCGCCGCCGGCGTGTCCGGTGACGGGGCGCCGAAGCTGCTGGCCGGCACGGGCAGCGACAAGCGCCACCTGATCGTCGTCGCCGCCGCTGATCGCGGTCTGGCCGGCGGCTTCACCACCTCGATCACCCGCGCCGCGCGTGACCGCATCCAGGCCCTCATCGCCGAGGGCAAGGACGTGAAGATCATCACGATCGGCAAGAAGGCGCTCGCGCCTCTGCGTCGCCTGTTCGGCGACAAGATCGTCCATTCCTACGACCTCTCGGCCGAGCGCACCCTGACCCTGTCGGTGGCGCAGCCGATCGCCCAGCACATCATCGACCTCTACGAGGCCGGCGAGGTGGACGTGGTCACGCTGTTCTACAGCCGCTTCAAGTCGGTGGTCACCCAGATCCCGACCGCCCAGCAGCTGATCCCCGCCCAGGTCGCGGACGCCTCCAAGGCGCCGGATCTCGGCGGCGCCGCCTACGAATACGAGCCGTCCGAAGAGGGCATCCTCGAGACTCTGCTGCCGCGCAACATCACGGTGCAGATCCTCTCGGCCCTGCTCGAGAATATGGCCGGCTTCTACGCCAGCCAGATGAGCGCCATGGACAACGCCACGCGGAACGCGGGCGACATGATCCGGGACCTCACCACTCAGTACAACCGAACCCGCCAGGCGCAGATCACCAAGGAGCTGATCGAGATCATCTCCGGCGCCGAAGCCCTCTGACCGCATAAGACCGCACGGAAGACCAGACCATGGCCACCGCCCCGAAGAAGCCCGCCGCCGCCAAGGCCGCCGCCCCCAAGGCCGCGAAGCCCGCCGCTGCTCCGAAGGCCGCCGCCGTCAAGGCCGCCGCCGCGCCGAAGGCTCCCGCCAAGGCCGCAGCCGCGCCTAAGGCCGCCGCCAAGACCGCCGCTCCGAAGGCGGTCAAGCCGACCACCCTCGTGGCGACCGGCAAGATCGTCCAGGTCATCGGCGCCGTCGTCGACGTCGAGTTCACCGGCCACCTGCCGGCGATCCTGAACGCCCTGGAAACCACCAACGTCGACCAGCGCACCGGCGAGCCGTTCCGCCTGGTCCTCGAAGTGGCCCAGCACCTCGGCGAGAACACCGTCCGCACCATCGCCATGGACACCACCGAAGGCCTGACCCGCGGCCAGGACGTCGCCGACACCGGCGCCGGCATCCGCGTTCCGGTCGGCCCGGGCACGCTCGGCCGCATCATGAACGTCATCGGCGAGCCGATCGACGAAGCCGGCCCGATCGACACCCCGCACTACAGCGTCATCCACCGCGAGGCGCCCAGCTTCGCGGAACAGTCGACCTCGGCCGAGATCCTGGTCACGGGCATCAAGGTCATCGACCTGATGTGCCCCTACACCAAGGGCGGCAAGATCGGCCTGTTCGGCGGCGCCGGCGTGGGCAAGACCGTGACCATGCAGGAGCTGATCAACAACATCGCGAAGGCCTACGGCGGCTACTCGGTGCTGGCCGGCGTGGGTGAACGCACCCGCGAAGGCAACGACCTGTACCACGAGATGATCGAGTCCAACGTGAACGTGGACCCGCACAAGAACAACGGCTCGACCGAAGGCTCCAAGTGCGCCCTCGTGTATGGCCAGATGAACGAGCCTCCGGGCGCCCGCGCCCGCGTCGCCCTGACCGGCCTGACGCAAGCCGAGTACTTCCGCGACGTGGAAGGCAAGGACGTGCTGCTGTTCGTCGACAACATCTTCCGCTTCACGCAAGCCGGCTCGGAAGTGTCGGCGCTGCTGGGCCGCATCCCCTCGGCCGTGGGCTATCAGCCCACTCTGGCCACCGAGATGGGCAACCTGCAGGAGCGCATCACCTCGACCAACAAGGGCTCGATCACCTCGGTCCAGGCCATCTACGTTCCCGCCGATGACCTTACCGACCCGGCGCCCGCCGCCTCGTTCGCCCACTTGGACGCGACGACCGTGCTGAGCCGCGACATCGCTGCCCAGGCCATCTTCCCGGCCGTTGACCCGCTGGACTCCACCAGCCGGATCATGGATCCGCTGGTTATCGGCGACGAACACTACGCCGTCGCCCGTCGCGTCCAGGAAATCCTGCAGCAGTACAAGCAGCTGAAGGACATCATCGCCATCCTGGGCATGGACGAACTGTCGGAAGAGGACAAGCTGACCGTCTCGCGCGCTCGCAAGATCCAGCGCTTCCTGTCGCAGCCGTTCTTCGTGGCCGAGCAGTTCACCAACGCGCCGGGCAAGTTCGTCGAGCTGGCCGACACGATCCGCTCGTTCAAGGCGATCGCCGAAGGCGAGTACGATCACCTGCCGGAAGGCGCCTTCTACATGGTCGGCGCCATCGAGGAAGCGGTCGAGAAGGCCGAGAAGATGGCTCTGGAAGCGGCGTAATGGCTGAGAAGCTCCACTTCTCCCTGGTCGCGCCCGAGCGCGAAGTGTTCTCGGGTCAGGTCGACCGCGTCGACGCCCCGGGCGTCGAAGGCGACTTCGGCGTTCTGGCCAACCACGCGCCGTTCATGACCGCGCTGCGCGAAGGCGTGGTGACGGTGGTGGACGGCTCGTCGACCCGGGTCTTCCAGATTCACGGCGGCTTCGCCGACGTGAATGCCCAGGGCCTGACCATCCTCGCGGAACATGCGGTGGAGGCGTAAGCCTCCATCGATAAGCCGCAAAGCTGCGTCAAGAACGGCTTGCGAGGGAACGCGTCGCGGTTTTTAGTGCCGCCCATCGAGAATTAAGGGAAGTGAACCCATGCGTCGTCTTGCGCTTCTGAGCCTGTCCGCCAGCGTTCTGGCCACGACCGCCTTCGCCCAGGACCCGGTTCCGGCGACCCCGCCGGCCGTTCCCGAGGCGGCGCAACCGGCTCCGGCCGTCCCCGAAGTCCCCGCTGCTCCGGAAGCCGCTCCCGCGGCCCCCGCCGCGCCGCAAGCCGCGCCTCTGGTCGATGGCGTCCCGCCGGCTCCGCCCGCCCCAGCCGCGCCGGAAGCGCCCGTCGCGCCGCCCGCCCCGCCGCCGGCTCCCACGGACGCCACCTCGGTCGCGATCCTCAACGCCATCGAAAAGGTCTGCCAGCCGCTCGTCGCCGGCGGCGACCTGAAGTCGCTCGCCCCCTCGCTCGGCTTCAAGCAGAAGCGCGGCATGTGGACCTGGGCCTACGCCAAGGGCTACCAGATCGTGGTCCTGCCGCAGGGCACTAACCCGGGCGTCTGCACGCTGCAGGTCAACCACCCGGTCAACGGGATCACCCCGGTGATCGTCGATCTCCACAACTGGGCCATGGCCAAGCAGTGGACCCTGTATCGCAACGACAAGTACACGACCGACCAGGAGCGCAGCACGCGCTCGTGGGAGCTGCGCGAAACCAACCAGACCGAAGCCGTGGTGCTGATGTCGGTGCGCAAGGCCGACGGTTCGCCGCTCGCCCGCAACAGCGACTTCGCCGAGGTTCTCTACAGCGTCCAGAAGTACTAGGATAAGGATCCCGGCCGGGACGACCCGGCCGGTTTTTCCTTCCTGACGGGGACGACCCTGTCACATCCACAGGAGTTCTGTGGCTATGGCTTGGATCATTCTCTTCATCGCCGGTCTGTTCGAGATCGGCTGGGCGGTTGGCCTTAAATACACCGAAGGCTTCACGAAGCTCTGGCCGACCGTCGGCACCGGGGTCAGCCTGGTGCTGTCGATGGCGCTTCTCGGCTATGCGCTGAAGACCCTGCCGCTGGGCACGGCCTACGCGATCTGGACCGGCATCGGCGCGGTCGGCACCGCCATCTTCGGCATCGTCGTGCTCAAGGAGCCGGCCACGGCGGCGCGGCTGATCTGCCTGGTCCTGATCGTCAGCGGCATCCTGGGGCTGAAGCTCTTCACCCCGGCCCCCGTCGCCTAGGGCTCGGCCGGCGGCTCGGGTTGCGCGTCCAGCGTGGCCAGGGCCGCCTCGCCCTCGGGCGTGATGTCCCAGCCTTCCTGACTGCGTTCGGCGAGACCGAGGTCGGTCAGCGCCCGGGCGTCGGCGATCTTGATCCAGTCGACCGTCTTGCCGGCCTTCTTGAGGGACAGGTTGCGCAGGGCCGTGACCTGACCGGCCGACAGCGTCACGCCGCGGCCCGCCGCTCGCCGGACAACCAATCGAGGCACAGGGCGGCGGCGCCGTCCCATCCGGGCTCGCCGGGCAGCCAGTGGCTCATCTCGGGCAGCACCTCGAACCGGGCCCCGAGCCGCTGGGCGGTCTGGCGCGCGGTGGCGGGCGGATGGATCACGTCGCGACCGCCGGTCAGCACCAGCGAGGGCGCATCGATGCCGCCGACGGAGGTGGTCATGAACGGATCCAGCCACCAGTTCAGGGTCTGCCACAGGGCCAGGCCGCTCTCGGGCGTCATCCGGGCGAAGATCGCGCGGCGCTCCTCGCGGTCGATGCGGTCGAGGCTGTAGAGTTTGGCCAGGCCATAGTCGGGGTCGATCGCCTGCAGCCAGTAGGGACCGAGGGCGTAGAGGCTCATGGCGCTGACCGCCTCCTCCATGCTGCTGCCCGACACGCCCCAGGGCGGCGACGGCGCCAGCAGCACCAGCGCCGAGACCGGCGCCCGGGCGGCGGCCATCTGCGCGACCAGTCCGCCCATCGAATGTCCGATCAGGATCGGCGGTTCGGAGGCCTGACGGCACAGGTCGGCGACGGCGTTGGCGTAGTCGGTCATCGACTTGCCCGCCACGCCGCCGACCCCGGCCGTGTGGCCGGGCAGGTCGGGCGTCAGAACCTCATGGCCGGCCGCCTCGAACGGCGCCCGGAAGCGCTCGAACGTCCAGCCGCCGCAGAAGGCGCCGTGCACCATGATCACGGGTGCGGGCATGTATCCCCTTTTCTCGGGATGGCGGCGGCGCGCCTTGGCGCCGCCTTGTCCATCCAAAGGAAGCTTACGACGATTTCGGCTTCCGAACAGGCGTTTTGGCCTTGGCGGTCGCTTTGGTCGCGGGCTTTGCGGCCGGTGCCTTGGCGGCCGCGGCGGGCTTGGGCGTTGGCGCCGCCTTCGCGGGTTTGGCCGCGGGCTTCGGAGCCGCCTTGGCCCCGGGTTTCGGCGCGGCCTTGGCGACGACCTTGGGCTTTGTCGCCGGCGTGGCCTTCACGGCCGGCGCCTTGGCGGGAGTCTTGACCTGCGCGGCCTTCGCCTTGGCGGCGGGTTTGGCGAGGGGCTTTACGGCCGGCTTGGGCGCGGCGGCCTTCGACGCCGGCTTGGCGGGCGCGGCCTTGGCCACGGTCTTGGCTGGAGCCTTGGCGGCAGGCGTCTTGGCCACCGGGGCTTTCGCCGGAGCAGCCTTGGCCGGCGCCGGCTTCACAGTCGGGGCGGCGGCCTTGGGTTTCGGAGCGGCCTTCGGCTTCGCGGCCGCAGCGGCCTTGGCGGCGGGCTTGGCCGGAGCCGCAGCCTTCACCGGAGCGGCAGCCTTCGCGGGAGCGGCCTTGGCCGCTGTCACGCCCTTGGCGTCGAGCCAGGCGGCAATGTCCTCGATCACCCGGTCGGTGCCGGGCTCGTCGACGATCCAGTGGGCGTTCTCGGGGTACTCGCGGAACTCGCCGCCGATCTTCTTGTACTTCGCGGCGACCTTGCGGACGTCGGCGATAGGGGTTGCACGGTCCTTGCCGCCGCCGACGACCAGCACCGGGATCTTGATCCTGCTTTCGTCGATGTGGGCGATCTTGTCCGGGTCGCGCTCGGGATAGGCGAGGTCGGAGTAGACGCCGCCGCTGTCGTAGACGGTGCCGGCATAGATGCCGGCGTGCTTGGCCTGCGGCACGCGGTTGAGCACGCCCCAGCTAAAGCCGGTCTTCCAGATCTTGTGGCCCTTGGTCTCCGGCTTGCCCGAGAACAGGACGTTGGCGAAGGTGAAGGCCTGGGCCAGCGAGCTGCCGCTGCGGGCGTCCGCGGGCGAGGCCGGGGTCAGCAGCACCGCCGCACGGCCGAGGCCGCGCTCGGCCAGCTTCTGGACGACCAGCCCGCCCATCGAGTGGCCAAGCAGCACCGGCGCCTGGCCGTCGGCTGTCTCGACCTTGCGGACCAGGGCCTCGATCTCGTCGACGTAGTCCTTGAGGCGCAGCTTGTGCAGGTCGGCCGGTGGGTTCTCGGCGGTGCGCTTGTCGGCGCGCAGGGTCGGGGTCTCGACCTTCCAGCCCTTGTCGCGGAAGGCGGGAGCCAGCCGGGAGAACGCCTCGGCGGTGCCGCCCACGCCATGCACCATGATAATCGTGGTCATCGTCATCCTCGTGACTGGCCGGCGCGCCCCGTGGCGCCCTACGGCCCTGCGAACTGTCCGAACGCGGTGGCCACCTGCACATAGGCGGCCCGCTTGAAGGGTATGATCAGTTGGGGGGCTTCGTCGAGCCGCGCCCAGCGCCAGGCCTCGAACTCGACCTGATGATGCGCATCAAGGCGGATTTCCGAATCCTGACCCGTGAAGCGCAGCGCGAACCACACCTGCTTCTGCCCGGCCCACTTGCCGAACTTCTTCACCTCGGGCGGGAAGTCGTAGACGATCCAGCCTTCGGTGCGGGCGAGGTACTCGACCGAGGTGACGCCGGTCTCTTCCTCGAGTTCGCGCAGCGCGGCGGCATGGAGGTCCTCGCCCTCGTCGACGCCGCCCTGCGGGAACTGCCAGTTCCAGGGCTCGGGCGTCTTCGCGCGCTTGCCCAGCCAGACCTTGCCCTCGGCGTTGAACAGCACGACGCCGACGTTGGGGCGATGGTCGGGGTAGTCCTCGCTCATGAGCGGCGGGTCAGGGCGGAGGCGGGGGCCAGCTGGAAGCCGCGCTCGTCCAGGCCCCGGGCCCAGATCGCCGCCTGCTCGACGGTGACGGGGTAGGCGAAGCCGGAGCCCAGCGACTGACCCTTCGCCCGGGCCGCGGCCTCGAGCAGGATCAGCTGCTTGTTGATGGCGTCCGCCGACAGATCCTCGTCCACCACCCGGTCGGCTGAGACGCGCAGCGAGCCGCCGCCGCGACCGGCGCTGCCGTCGTCGACGAAGGCCAGGCCGCGCTGACGCAAGGCGCCGGTGAAGGCGTTCATGGCGGTGGGGGTGACCATGAACCGCGAGCCCAGATAGTTGGTCAGGCCGTAGTAGCCGGTCGCCCGCGACAACAGCCACTCCAGCTTGCGCACCGTCTCCTCGGGCCGGCTGGCGGCCAGCAGGGTCATCGGGCCGGGATCGTTGGTCGGGTAGTCTGCCGGCTCCATCGGGGCCTCGAGCAGCACCTCATGGCCGTTGGCGCGGGCCAGGTCGATCCAGCCCTGCAGGCCCTCGGCGTAGGGGGCGAAGGACAGGGTCACTTCCGGCGGCAAGGTCTCGATTGCGCGACGGGTCAGGGCGGCGTTGAGGCCCAGGCCTCCGACCACCAGCGCCACCTTGGGTTTGCCGTTTGGCGTGAAGGGCCGGGCATAGGCCTCGGCCGGGGTGCGGCCATCGGCGCCGATCACTGGCAGCGGCGCGCCGCCCGGTCCGGGTGCGGTCAGGCCGGCGATCGGCGCGGCGCCGAGCGGATCGCCAGAGCCCTGGGCCGCGGCCCCGCCGCTGGGAAGGGTGATCAGGGCCGAGCCCTCGATCGGGGCCGAGTCTTCGAAGCCGATCGGCGTTTCCGACAGGGCGTAGACGCCGGTGGTCAGCGGCGCCTCGCCGGCGCCCTCGGGAACCAGGCCCTCACGCCAGCCCGGCACGTCGGCGCCGCTGGCGGCGGCCTGGGCCAGGGAGATGCGCACGATCGGCGCGCCGGCCTTGGGATCGCCGGTGATCAGGACCAGCACCAGCAGGGTGATCAGGAACAACAGTCCCGCGCCGCCGGCGCCGATGTAGGGATTCTGGACCGCCGTCAGCACCTGGGCGCGCGCCTGCGCGAACCGCCCGGTATCGGCGGCGGGCGGCGCGGCATGGGTGAGGACTGGTTTCTTGGAGAACATGGCGAGGCCGACGGAAGGACGCACCGCCAACCTCGCCCGTTATGGTTAACGAAGGCCTATTTGGTCTCGGATTTCGGGGGCTGGACCTTGCCGTCGATCACGGCCACCCGAGGCGCGGGCTTGGGCAGTTTCGGAGTCGCGGCGACCGAGCCGTTGCGCAGTACGTCGATCGCGCGCTGGAGCTGGAAGTCGCACTTAAGCTCGAGCGTGCGGGCCGTGCGCTTCTTGCAGCCTTCCTCATCGAAGGTGGAGGGCGGCGCCTCCGCGGGGATGTGCATCCCGCGGCGGGTCTTGCCCTCCTCGGCGTCGAGCGCGTTGCGCAGCGAGGCCTCGCTCCACTGGATCGACTTGGTGGCGATGAACTCGGCCTGTTCGCGGCTGGAGGCCACTTCCAGGTTCGGCTCGATGCCGGTGCGCTGGATCGACTTGCCCGACGGCGTGAAGTAGCGCGCCGTGGTCAGCTTCAGGGCGCCGTCGGCGCCGCCGCGCAGCGGGATCACGGTCTGCACCGAGCCCTTGCCGAAGCTGGTCAGGCCGACGACCTCGGCCCGCTTGCGATCCTGCAGGGCGCCGGCGACGATCTCGGCGGCGGACGCCGAGCCGTTGTTGACCAGCACCACCACCGGCAGGCCGTTCAGCATGTCGCCCGGGCGGGCGTTGTAGCGTTCGACGTCGCGCGGATCGCGGCCGCGCTGGCTGACCACTTCACCGCCGTCGAGGAAGATGTCGGAGACGCCGACCGCTTGGTCGAGCAGGCCGCCCGGGTTGGTGCGCAGGTCGAAGACCAGGCCCTTCATCTTCGGGTTCTGGGTCTGCAGCGACTTGATCGCTGCTGTGACTTCCTCGGTGGCCTTCTCGTTGAAGCCGGAGAGGCGGACGTAGCCGTAGTCGCCTTCCATGCGGAAGGTCACGGACTTCGGCTTGATGACTTCGCGGGCGAGGGTGACGTCGAACGGATCGGCCTTTTCGCGGGCGATGGTCAGGGTGACCTTCTCGCCGACGGTGCCGCGCATCAGCTTGACCGCGTCGTTGCTGGGCAGGCCGATGATGCTCTCGCCGTTGACGCCGGTGATGAAGTCGCCCGGCTGCAGCCCGGCTTTGTCGGCGGGCGTGCCGTCCATCGGGGCGATGATCTTGACCACGCCGTCTTCGCTGGTGATCTCGATGCCGAGGCCGCCGTATTCGCCACGGGTCGAATCCTGCATGTCCTCGAAGCTGTCGGGGGCGAGGTAGCCGGAGTGGGGGTCGAGCGAGCTGACCATGCCGTCGAGGGCCGCCTCGATCAGCTTCTTGTCGTCGACGGGCACCACGTACTGGCGCTCGACGATCTCGAGCACGTCGCCGAAGAGCTCCAGCATCTTGTAGGTCTGTGCGCGCGGCTGGGCCGTGGCCTCGGCCTTCTGGCCCACGTAGGCCATGGTGCCGGCGCCGAGAACAAAGGCGCAGGCGCCGATCAGCAGGTTCTTCTTCGTCATCGCCCGTCGGGGCTCCCTATGCGGCCATACGCGCCGCCCATCGATACAAAGCCCGCGCGGGGCCTAAATTAAGGCGTCGCCGCCTGTTGCGTTCCGTCGGCCAGCCAGGGCGCCGGGTCCACCGGCGTGCCCGAGCGTCGCAGCTCGAGGTAAAGCTCAGGTTCCGACCTTCCTCCATCGGACATGCGACCAACAGGTGTGCCGGCCGCGACTGATTGTCCGGGAGAGACGGAAACCTCGCCCAACCCCGCCAGGACGAGATGGTAGGCCCCCGTGGTCCGCAAGATCAAGATCACGCCCCAGCCGGTCACCGGTCCGGCGAACTCGACGACGCCCTGGGCCGGGGCGGTGACACGGGCGCCGTTCTCGACGCGATAGGCGACGCCGTCGGACTGGCCGCCGCTGGGCAGGGCGCTGCGGAAGCGGCGCACCACCGGCCCGGCGGGGCGGATCAGGCGTCCGGGACCGTCGTCCGGCCCGGTCATGCGCGGGAAGCTGTCGGCCAGCTGGCCCGGACTGCCGGCGGCGCGGCCGGCCAGGAAGGCTTCGTCGGAATAGCGTTTCTCGAGCGCAGCCTGTTCGGCGAGCAGCTTCTCGACATTGCTCCAGCGCTCGGCGACGCGGCTCTCGGCGGTGAACAGGTCAGCGTTGGCGGCGGCGGCCTGGCGGCGCAAGGCGGCGATTTCGCGGGCTTCGTCGGCGTAGCCCTTGGCGCGGGCCTCCAGGGCTGGGGTCATGGCGCGGATGAGGATGGCCGCGCGCACGGCGTCGCGGGCGTCTTCGGGACGCACCAGAAGCGCCGGCGGCGGTTGGCGGCGGAACAGCTGCAGCGCGCCGAGAAGCCGGGCCAGCCGGTTGCGGTCGCGACCCAGTTCGGCGGTCAGGGCGGTCTCGCGCACATTCAGGGTGCTGAGGCGCGTCCGGGCGCTGGCGACGTCGCGGCTGCTCTGGGCCTGTTGCGAGGCGAGGCGCTTGAGCTCTTCGCGCAGGGCCTCGATCTCGCGCCGCGCTTCGGTCTGGGTCGGCGTCGGCGCGATGCGCACGACCTGGGGCTTTGGGCCGTCGGCCGGCTCCTGCGCGGCGCTGCCCGCGGCGATGGCCACGAGCGCGATGACGGCGGGAAGGGCGATGCGGCGGCGCATGAATCAGAGATAGCCCAGAGCCTTGCCGAAAGGTCTAAAATTCCGGGGCTCAGTCGCGATGATAGGGCGAGCCGCCGAGGATGGTGGCGGCGCGGTAGATTTGCTCGGCCAGCATCGCTCGCGCGAGGGCGTGCGGCCAGGTCTGCGGTCCGAAGGCCAGCATCTCGTTGGCCGCCGACAGGATCGACGGATCGAGGCCGTCGGCTCCCCCGATGATCAGCACCATCCGCCGCACGCCATCGTCGCGCAGTCGGCCGATCCGGGTGGCGAAGTCGCGGGATGGTCGCACCGCGCCATGCTCGTCGCAGGCGACGACATGGGCGTCCTTGAGATGCGGCAGCAGCACCTCGGCCTCGGCGGCCTTGCCCGGCTTGCGCGCCTCGACCTCGAGGATCTCGACAGGGCCGAGTCCCAGCGCTCGTCCCGCCGCCGTTGCCCGTTCGGCATAGTCGCGGGCCAGCAGCGCTTCAGGAGCGCGGCCGAGCCTGCCGACGGTGAGGATGGTGATTTTCATGAGCCTGGCGTGGTTCGAGACGCGGCGTCGCCGCTCCCCACCATGACTATCTCAAAAGCGAGTCATCCTGAGGAGCGAGCATTGCGAGCGTCTCGAAGGACGCAGTGAGTCAGTTGGCCTGGGGCGTGATGTGCGGCGAGTCGACCGACCAGATCTTCTCGATGTTGTAGAAGCTGCGGACTTCCGGGCGGAACAGGTGGACCACCACGTCGCCCGCGTCGATCAGCACCCAGTCGCAGTGCGGCAGGCCCTCGACCCGCGCCTTGCCGTAGCCGGCTTCCTTCAGCGCCCGCACCACGTGGTCGGCCAGAGCGCCGACGTGACGGTGCGAACGGCCCGACGCCACGATCAGCGCGTCGGCCATGGGGCTTTTGCCTTTCAGGTCGATCAGAACAATGTCCTCGGCCTTGTCGTCATCGAGACGGGCCAGGATCATCTCTTCGAGCGAACCAGCCTGTCGGGGTTCGTCGGATGAGGTCCCCGAAAGGGCCTCGTGCGCCGTGGGCGCCAACTCGCGGTTCAGCGGAGTGCTCCTTTTTCTCCTTGCTAAGACAGACCCATAGCACGTCCGGGCCATCCCGTCAGCGAATCAAAACTGAAGACGCCAAGCCTTCCCGATTTGGGAAATCTCCCTTGATTTGGGCTTCCCATTATGGGAAGTTGCCGTCGTGAGGATCATCGCCCGCAATCGTCTGGTGGACTTCTGGACGGTCAATCCCAGAGCGGAGGCGTCGTTGTCTCACTGGCTCAGGTTGGCCAAGGCTGCCAGCTGGGCCGAGCCCGCCGCCGTGGCGGCCGACTTTTCGAAGGCCAAGGTTCTCAACGGTGAGAGAGTACGGTTCGAGGTGGCGGGCGGAGACTTTCGGCTGATTGTGGCGTTCGACTTTGGACGTCAGATCGCCTTCATCAAGTTCGTCGGCACACACGCGGAATACGACCGCGTTGATGCTCTGACAGTTTCACGGTTCTAGGAGGCAGGCATGGATATCCGTCCAATTCGCACCGATGACGACCACGCCGCGGCCGTTGCCGAGATTGAAACGCTGTGGGGCGCCGCGCCGGACACCACAGAAGGTGACCGCCTCGACGTCCTGGCCACTCTTGTCTCGGATTACGAAGACAGGCGTTGGCCCGTTCCGGACGCGGACCCCGTGGACGCCATCCGTCAGAGCATGGAGATGGAGGGCAGATCCCAAGCCGATCTGGCCGTTCTGCTTGGGTCTGCTTCACGCGCGTCGGAGATTCTGCGCCGGAAACGCTCGCTTACGATACCCATGATCCGGGTCCTTGCAGGGGAATGGCGCATTCCGGCAGAAACCCTCGTCCAGCCCTACAAGATCGCCAGCTAGCGCCTCTTGAGCCGCTCGCGAAGGGCGGTGGAGGAGGCGAAGCTGAACGGTCCGGTGAGGTAAATCCAGGCCGGGGCGGCCATGGTCGCCAGCAGGGGGGCTTCCCGCGCGGGATGGCGGGCGGCGGCGAAGCGGCGGGCGGTGGGCGAGGTCTGGCTCCGCAAGCCAGCCCAGGGCCGCGAGATCACCGCCATCGGCAAGGCGCGGGCGATCTGGGTCCAGCCCTTCCAGCGATGGAAACCGGCCAGGCTGTCGGCGCCCATGATCCAGACGAAATGCACGCCCGGGAATCGCGCCTTGAGCGCGCGGATGGTGTCGATGGTGTAGCGCGAGCCGATCCGGGTCTCGGCGTCGGAGACGATCATCCCCGGGCCCTTGGCCAGGGCGCGGACGCCGTCCATGCGCTCGGCCAGCGGCGCGGTCTCGTGGCTCGACTTGAGCGGATTCTGCGGCGAGACCAGCCAGATCACGGCGTCGAGCCCAAGCCGGGTCATCGCCGTCTCGGCGACGTGGGCGTGGCCTTCGTGCGCGGGATTGAAGGAGCCGCCGTAGAGGCCGACGCGCATGCCCGGCTCCAGATGGAATCCGAGCTTGAGCGCGCCGGGGCGGCCCGCCTCAGGGGCGAGTCTGGCCGGTCCCGCGAACCACATACTTGAATGTCGTCAGTTGCTCGGCCCCGACCGGGCCGCGGGCGTGGAGCTTGTCGGTGGCGATGCCGATCTCGGCCCCGAAGCCGAACTCGCCGCCGTCGGCGAACTGGGTCGAGGCGTTGACCAGCACGATGGCGGAATCGACCAGGGCGATGAAGCGGTCGGCGACGGCCGCGTTCTCGGTGACGATGGCGTCAGTATGGCCCGAGCCGTAGGCGGCGATGTGCGCCGCCGCGCCCTGAACGCCATCGACCACAGCCACCGAGATGACGGGGGCCAGGTATTCGGTGGTCCAGTCCTCGGTGGTCGCGGCCTTCATCGAGGGCTCGATGGCCAGCGAAAGCTTGTCGCCGCGCAACTCGCAGCCGGCCTGGATCAGGGCGTCGGCGATTGGCGGCAGCAGCCGGTCAGCGGCGGCCGCGTCGATCAGCAGCGTCTCGGCCGCGCCGCAGACCGACACCCGCCGCATCTTGGCGTTGACGACGATGTCTCGCGCCTTGGCCAGGTCGGCGTCGCGGTCGATGTAGACGTGGTTGAGGCCTTCGAGGTGGCCCAGAACCGGGGCGCGGGCCTCGGCCTGGACGCGGGCGACCAGGCTCTTGCCGCCGCGCGGGATGATCAGGTCGATGTTGTGGTCGAGGCCGGAGAGGATGGCGCCGACGGCCTCGCGGTCGGTGGTCCGCACCACCTGAACGCAGCTGGCGGGCAGGCCGGCGGCGGCGAGGCCCTTCACCACCGCGCCGTGCAGGGCGAGGTTGGTGCGCAGGCATTCCGACCCGCCGCGCAGGATGGCGGCGTTGCCCGAGCGGATGCAGAGGGCGGCCGCGTCGGCAGTCACGTTGGGACGGCTCTCGTAGATGATGGCGATGACGCCGATCGGCGTCCGCGTGCGGGCGATGTCGAGGCCATTGGGCCGGGTCCAGCGCGAGGTCTCGACGCCGAGCGGATCGGGGATGTCGGCGACGGAGGCGACGCCTTCGGCCACGGCTTCCAGGCGGCCGGCATCGAGCATCATGCGGTCGAGCATCGGCCCGGTCAGCCCGACGGCGCGGGCCGCGGCCTGGTCTTCGAGGTTGGCTTCAAGGATGGCGGCGGCGTCGGCGCGGATGGCGTCGGCCATGGCCCGGATCGCGGTGGTGCGCTGGCTCGCCTCGGACAGCCGCAGCGCGCGCGCGCCCTCGCGGGCCGCCCGGCCCATCGCCGCCATCGTCGCCTGCAGGGTCATGCCCGCGTCGTCCAAAGGACCAGCTCCCTTATGCTCGCTTTGAGCCTTAGCCCTTTTCCCCTTGGGGGAACAGCGGAGTCAGCCGACCGCCAGATCGTCGGCATGGATCATCGGACCTTCCGTGTACCCCAGCGCCGCTTCGATGGCGGTGGAGCGCAGGCCGAGGATGCGTTCGGCGTCGGCAGCGTCGTAACGGACCAGGCCCCGGCCGATCTGGCGGCCGTCCTCGGCCCGGATCATCACTGCGTCGCCCTTGCCGAATCGACCCTCGACCGCGCGCACGCCGGCGGCCAGCAGGCTCTTGCCCGCGAGCAGGGCGGTGGCGGCGCCCGCGTCGACCACCAGCGTCCCCTGCGGCGACAGCGAGCCGGCGATCCAGCCCTTGTAGGCGGCGCTGGCGCTGACGGCGGCCTCGATCACGGTGGCGGCGGCCCCGTCCTCGACCGCCTTCAGCGGTTCGGGGCGGGTTCCGAGGGTGATGATGGTAGCGCAGCCGGCGGCCCGGGCGATGCGGGCGGCGGCGATCTTGGTGGCCATGCCGCCGGTGCCCACGCCCGCGCCGGCGTTGGCGCCGCCGGCCATGGCGTCGATCTGCGGCGTGATCTCGCTGACCCGGTCCAGCCGCGTCGCCGCCGGGTCGCGGCGAGGGTCGGCGGTGTAGAGGCCGTCGATGTCGCTGAGCAGCACCAGGGCGTCGGCGCCGATCATCTGCGCCACCCGGGCGGCGAGACGGTCATTGTCGCCGTAACGAATCTCTTCGGTGACGACGGTGTCGTTCTCGTTGATCACCGGCACCACGCCGAGGCCCAGCAGGGTGTCGACGGTGGCCCGGCCGTTCAGCCAGCGGCGGCGGACCTCGGTGTCGTCACGGGTCATCAGCACCTGGGCGACACTGATCGCATGGGGCTCGAAGGCTTCTTCCCAGGCGCGCATCAGCAGCGACTGGCCGGCGGCGGCGGCGGCCTGCTTCTCGGGCAGGGTGAGGGCCTTGCGGGTCAGGCCCAGGCGACGACGGCCCAGCGCCACGGCGCCGGAGGAGACCACCAGCACCTGCTGGCCCCGGGCGCGGAGGCGGGCGGCGTCGGCGGCGAAGGCGGACAGCCAAGCGCGGGCAGGGGTCCCGGCGGCCTGGTCCACGACCAGGGCCGAGCCGACCTTGACCACCACCCGGCGCGCGCGGGCGAGCTCCCCGCCGTCGTGGCCCATCAGGGCTTGGCCAGGATGGGGACGAACTTGCGGCAGGCGTCGGGCGCGCCCTGGAGCTTCCAGGTCTTGACCTTGCCCTCCTTGTCGAAGGCGATGCCCAGCGCGCACTCGGCCATGGCGTTGGTCCCGCAGCGCATCTCGCCGGTCTGGGTGACGCCGCAGGCCATCGATTCCGACTTGGTCAGCCAGAACACCACGCTGCCGTCGCTGGCGAGCTTGTTGCTGTGGCTCAAGCCCAGGCGCCCGCGCAGGCCGTCGCCGGCCTTGCCCTTCCAGGGCGTCATCAGGGCGTCGACCTCCGCGAACACCGGATCGGCGGGCGGCGGCGCCGCGGCCGGCGCGGTCGCTTCCGGCGCGGGCGTCGGCGTCGCGGTCGTCGCCGGAGCTTCGACGAACATCAGCAGGGCGGCGAGAATCGGCAGCAGCATCATGGCTTCCCCCAAAGGATGATCGTCAGACCGGCGACCAGCCGGACGGATCGGACTCTTCGATCGCCGGTCCAGCCTCTTCGGCGCGGTGACGTTTGATCTCGACAAAGGCGGCGCGGAGCAGGTCCTGGACGCCCTCGCCGGAGACGCCGGAAATCAGGCGCGGGGCCTTGCCGGCCTCGGCCTTGAGTTGGGCCGCCTTCTCCTTGCGGGTTTCCGCGTCCAGTGCGTCGACCTTGTTCAGCCCCAGCACCTCGGTGCGTTCGGCCAGACCTTCGCCATAGGCCTCGAGCTCGTTGCGGACGGTGCGATAGGCTTCGGCGACGTCGTCCTGGGTGGCGTCGACCAGATGGATCAGCACGCCGGCCCGCTCGACGTGGCCGAGGAAGCGGGTGCCGAGGCCGGCGCCTTCCGAGGCGCCCTCGATCAGGCCCGGGATATCGGCGATCACGAACCGTTCCTCGGTGCTGATGTCGACGATGCCGAGGTTGGGCGTCAGGGTCGTGAAAGGATAGTCCGCGATCTTCGGCTTGGCTGCGCTGACCGCGGCCAGGAAGGTCGACTTACCGGCGTTGGGCAGTCCGACCAGACCGGCGTCGGCGATCAGTTTCAGCCGCAGCCAGATCCAGCGCTCCTCGCCCTCCTGGCCGGGGTTGGCGTGTTTGGGAGCCTGGTTGATCGGGCCCTTGAAGCGGTCGTTGCCCCAGCCGCCGTTGCCGCCCTTGGCGAGCAGGACGCGCATGCCGGCGGTGTCGAGGTCGGCGACCAGGGTCTCCTTGTCCTCGTCCAGCACCTGCGTGCCGACGGGAACTTTGAGCACGATGTCTTCCCCGGCATGGCCATGCCGGTTGCGGCCCATGCCGTGGATGCCGGTGTCGGCCTTGAAGTGCTGCTGGTAGCGGTAGTCGATCAGGGTGTTGAGGCCTTCGACGGCCTCGATCCAGACGTCGCCGCCACGGCCGCCGTCGCCGCCGTCCGGGCCGCCGTACTCGATATACTTCTCGCGCCGGAACGACACAGCGCCGCCGCCGCCGTTTCCGGAGCGGATGTAGATCTTGCACTGGTCGAGAAATTTCATCGCGCCCTTATGAGGCAAGGGGGGGCTACAGGAAAGAGTGGAGGCCGCCTCGGGGCTTTGCCAGAGCGCGAAAACCGGACTAGATGCGCCATTCCCGCAACGCCGGGAACACGCCGAAGGCGCCTCGAGGAAAGACCGCATGCGGACCGCGTTTCGACTGCTGATCGGGCTTCTGGCCCTGGCCCTGCTGCCCTCCGCTGCGATGGCGGCCAAGTCCGCCCTGCGGCCCGACGACATGACCCTGGGCAATCCCAAGGCCAAGGTCATGGTCGTGGAGTACGCCTCGCTGGCGTGCCCGCACTGCGCCCACTTCCACAACACCGTCTTCCCGGCCTTCAAGAAGAAGTACATCGACACCGGCCGCGTACAGTTCGTCTACCGCGAGTTCCTGACCGCGCCGGGTGAACTGTCGGTGCCCGCGACGCTGGTGTCGCGCTGCGTGCCGAAGAAGAACTACTTCGTCTTCCTCGAACGCGCCTTCGCCGCCCAGGAGGGCATCTACAAGGACGGCACCACCGCTGGACTTCAACGGGTGCTGAAGGGGATCGCCGCGGACCTGGGCCTGGGCGAGGCCGCCTACGACGCCTGCCTGGCCGACAAGACGGGGCAGGCGTCGCTCGACGCCCGCATGACGCTGGCGACCCAGACCGACGGCGTCGACGGCACCCCGACCTTCTTCGTCAACGGCGTGAAGGTGAACCCCTCGTCCGGCCACGAGATGGATCTCAAGGCCCTCGACGCCGCCATCGCCAAGGCGAAGTAGGCCTCAAGCCAGCCAGATCATCATCCGCGCCTCGGCCGGCTCGGCGCGCGCCTTCGACGGCAGCGGCTTGCGCTCGCCCGTGTAGAGGAAGCCGGCCTTGCACAGCACCTCGCCGGAGGCGGGGTTGTCGGCGAAGTGGCCGGCGACGACCAGCTTCCGGCGCCAGTCGGTCGAGGCCCAGGCCAACGCGCTGGACAGCGCCTCGGTGGCGAGGCCGCGGCCCTGCCAGCCCTTGCCGATCCAGTAGCCGACCTCGGTATGGCCTGCGTCCGACGGAAACAGGCCGAGGCCGCCGACCACGCCCTCGTCCTCCAGCTCGATCAGGAAATCGCGCTTGGTGCGTGGATCGCTGGCCTGGCAGCGGGCGACATGGTCCTCAGCGTCCGCGAGGCCATAGGGGTGCGGCACGCGGCTGGTCATCCGGGCGATATCACGGTCGTTCATCAGCGCCGCCAGTCGCGGCGCATCGGTAATGTCGGGTGCGCGGAGGATGAGGCGCCGGGTTTCAATCCGCGGCGAGAACTCGATGACACACATTATCTGCCTCCCGGCCCCTCTGTCGGGAGCCTTAGAAAAACCAAAAGCGGGGAGCCCGGCGTCCGGACTCCCCGCTTGAGGAATTTCATGTCCGGAGCGCCTGTGTCGGGCGATCCGGAGAGAGGTCCCGGTCGCCTATTCGGCGGCCTGGAGCTCGGACGGAACGACCGTAGCGTAGGTGCGGTTGTTGCGCTTGGTTACGAACTTCACCGCGCCGGTGACGAGGGCAAAGAGGGTATGATCCTTGCCGATGCCCACGCCGGCGCCCGGCCAGAACTTCGTGCCGCGCTGACGGATGATGATGTTGCCGGCGGCGACAGCTTCGCCACCGAACTTCTTGACGCCGAGACGGCGGCCGGCCGAGTCGCGACCGTTGCGGGAAGAACCGCCAGATTTTTTGTGAGCCATCTTGCTCTCCTACTCTCTAGAGGCGCCGCCCTTAGGCTTCGCCGTCTTCCTTCTTGGCCGCGGCCTTCTTCGGCGCGGCGGGCTTCTTGGCGGGGGCGGCTTCACCTTCGGCCTTGGCGGCCTTGGGAGCAGCGGCCTTCTTCGGCGCGGCTTCCTTGGCGGCGGCCGGAGCGGCTTCAGCCTTCGGCGCGGCGGCCTTCTTGGCCGGAGCGGCCTTGGCGACCGGCGCGGCGTCGACGGCGCCCGGCGCGATGAACGCCAGGTTACGCGAACGGGCGTTCAGCTCGGCCTTGGTGGTCAGCGAAACTTCGCCGTCCCACTTGTCGGTCTTGCCGGCGCCGGCGACCGAGGTCACGCGCAGGACCGTTTCGGTCTGGCGGTGGCCCTGGGTGCGACGATAGCCCTGACGGCGGATCTTCTTGAATACCTTGATCTTCTCGCCCTTGCGGGTCTCGATCAGGGTCGCGGCGACGGCGGCGCCGTCGACGAGCGGCGCACCGACCGTAATGGCCTCGCCATCGCCAAGCATCAGCACTTCGCCAAAGTTGACGTTGTCGCCCGGCTCACCAGCCAGCTTTTCAACAACAAGCACGTCGCCCGCTTGGACCCGGTATTGCTTGCCGCCGGTCTTGATCACCGCGTACATCGGTATCGCCTTGAAATTCTGTGAGTTCGCAAAATAGCTCGCACCCGCAAGATGGGCCTGCGGGCGAGGGAGGCGTCTTATACAGCCGAGGCTTTCCGAGTCAACGCCAAGGCGCCGTCTTCCTCCAGAGAATGGCCGTGTAGCGGACGAAACGCGGCGACCGGCGGATTCTCTCTCGTATGTTATAAAATAACAGGCTATAGCTCGAGACGTGAACGCCGCCCTCCTGACCTCCATCGCTGCGACCGGTTTCGCCGTCGCCTTCCTGCACGCGGCCCTGCCCACGCACTGGCTGCCGTTCGTGCTGGTCGGCCGGGGACAGAACTGGTCGGCGCGCAAGACCCTGGGCGTCACGGCCCTGGCCGGGGTCGGCCACGTCGCCTTCACGATCCTGCTTGGCCTGCTGGTGGTCGGCGCCGGCCTTTTCGCCCTGCCGACGCTGGGCGAGTGGTTCCCTTATATTGTCGGCGGGCTGCTGATCGCGCTCGGGCTCTTCTATCTGCTCAGACACGCACATCGCGCGAAGGCCGAGCAGCCGCGCCGCTACGGCTCGGACCGGGCCGCGATCATCGGCCTGTTCGTGCTGCTGGCCCTGTCGCCCTGCGAGGCCTTCCTGCCGGTCTATCTGGCCGGAGTGCAGCACGGCTGGCCCGCCTTCGCCCTGCTCAGCGCGATCCTGCTGGTGGCGACGGCGGCGGGCATGTTGATCTTCACCGGCCTGAGCCTCGCCGGCGCCAACCGCCTGAAGCTGGCGGGGCTGGAGAAGTACGAACAGGCCATCCTCGGCGGCGCGTTGATGCTGCTCGGCGTGTTCGTGATGGTGTTCGAGCACTAGCAGGCGCGTTTCAGGCTCCACCTCTCAATATCCGTCATGGCCCGAACACGTCGGGCCATGACGGCGGATGGGTGGAGACGGCGTTTGCTCCCGTCCGTCCCCCACACTATCTACCCGGCCATGACCGAAGCCGCTTCCCCGACCCGCACCCCCGTCACCGTCCTCACCGGCTATCTCGGCGCCGGCAAGACCACGCTGCTCAACCGCATCCTCACCGAGGACCACGGCAAGCGCTACGCCGTGATCGTCAACGAGTTCGGCGAGGTCGGCATCGACAACGACCTGGTGGTCGGGGCCGACGAGGAAGTGTTCGAGATGAACAACGGCTGCGTCTGCTGCACGGTGCGCGGCGACCTGATCCGGGTGGTCTCGGGCCTGATGAAGCGCAAGGGCGGCTTCGACGCCATCATCGTCGAGACCACGGGCCTGGCCGATCCGGGCCCGGTGGCGCAGACCTTCTTCGTCGACGACGACGTCAAGGCGCGGACCCGGCTCGATTCGGTGACCACGGTGGTCGACGCCAAGCACCTGCCGCTGCGCCTGGCTGACAGCCGCGAGGCTGTCGAGCAGATCGCCTTCGCCGACCAGATCCTGCTCAACAAGACCGATCTGGTGACGCCGGAGGAGCTGGCCGCCGTCGAGGCCCAGATCCGCCGCATCAACCCGCTGGCCCCGATCCACCGCACCGAGCGTTCGGCCGTGCCGCTGGACGCGATTCTCGGCCGTGGTGGGTTCGACCTCGACCGCATCGTCGACATCGAGCCGGAGTTCCTGAACCCGGGTCACGGCGAGGCCGGCCACGTGCATGACGAGCACTGCGACCACGATCACCCCGGTCACGATCATCATCACCATGATCACGGCCACGACCATGTTCACGACCACGTCGCCGAGGCCGGCATCCGCGGCATCTCGCTGGTGTTCGAAAAGCCGCTCGACGGCATCAAGGTCACGAACTGGCTGAACCAGCTGCTGCAGGAGAAGGGGACCGACATCCTGCGCGCCAAGGGCATCCTCGACGTGAAAGGCGAGACCCGCCGCCTGGTCTTCCAGGCCGTGCACATGATTCTGGAAGGCGACTTCCAGCGCGACTGGAAGGCCGACGAGCGCCGCTACAGCCGCATGGTCTTCATCGGCCGCGACCTCGACGAGGCCGCGATCCGCGCGGGCTTCGAGGCGTGCGTGGCTTAAGAAGAGCCAATCCTCCCCGCTGTGCGGGGAGGGGGACCGCCCGAAGGGTGGTGGAGGGGAGTCGCCGCACAGTCTGATAGCGCCGTGGAGTGAGGCCGTGCACCGACTCCCCTCCACCAGCTTCGCTGGTCCCCCTCCCCAGCAAGCTGGGGAGGATCGGTCGTCGCCAAACGAAAAGGGCCGGTGTTTCCACCGGCCCTTCGCGTATCTGGATGCCTTCGAAGACTATTCGATGTCTTCGTTGATCAGGCCGATCTTGTAGTAGCCGTTCTTCTGCAGCTCGTTCATCACGGCCATGAAGTCCTCGTACATCACATCGGCGTCGGCGCGGATGAAGACGCGCTCCTCGGTGAAGTTGCCGGTCACGCCCTTGGCGATCATGGCGGCCGGGATGTCGGCGTTGAGGTTCTCGAGGCGGGTCTGCTTTTCAGCGATGAACAGGGCGCCGGACTTCTGCACCGAGATGAACACAGGCTCCTTGGGCTTCACGCCCGGAGGGTTCGGGGTCGCGGGCGGAAGGTCCACGGCGATCGACACCGTCGCGAGAGGCGCGGCCACCATGAAGATGATCAGAAGGACCAGCATCACGTCCACGAAGGGCGTGACGTTGATTTCGCTGTTCTGACCGAGATCGTACTTTTTGCCGCCACCGCCGCCGAGCTTCGCACCCATTCGGGACTCCCAATAATCGCGGGTCCGCACGCGCGGCCCTGTCTCATTCCAGCCACCCATTGCGCGGATGTGGCCGCTTGTAAAGTCTGACTCTCGCCGAACACGAACCGTTGGTTGCGCTGGGCAAACACCGGGCTCTGGCTGTAAACGCGCTGAGCATGACCTTCGATTTCGACGCCTATGTGACCGCCGCCCGCTTTGACGGAATTGGTCGACCAACGTTCGCCCTCGGCGACGGAACCGTGCGCCTCGTTACGGGCGAAGGATTCGTCACCGTCGAGGCCCATGCCGGCGCCGTGCTGTCGGCCTGCGACCACCCCTCGGGCCTCGGCATCATCACCGGCGGCGATGACGGCAAGGTGGTGTGGACGCGGTTGGAGGGCGACGAGGTGGCCGCCACCGAGATCGCCGCCGTGAAGGGCCGCTGGATCGACAGTGTCGCCGCCAGCGCAGAATCGGGGCTGATCGCCTTCGCCGCCGGCCGCGACCTGCATGTGCGGGACGTGAAGGACCCGTCCTTCGTCCGCATCTTCACCCACGAGAAGTCGGTGGCCTATGTCGCCTTCGATCCCAAGGGCCGGCGGCTGGCCGCGGCGACCTACGGCGGGGCGGCGCTCTGGTACGCCCGCATCGCCGACCAGAAGCCGGTGATGCTGAAATGGGCGGGCGCCCACTCGATCGTGGCCTGGAGCCCGGATGGCAAGTTCCTGATGAGCGCCATGCAGGAGAACAGCCTGCACGGCTGGAAGGTCGCCGACGCCAAGAACATGCGCATGGGCGGCTATCCGGCCAAGGTGAAGGCGATGGCCTTCCTGCAGAATGGGCTGATGCTGGCGACCTCGGGCGCCAACGGCGCCGTGGTCTGGCCGTTCACCGGCTCGACCGGCCCGATGGGCAAGGAAGCGGCCGAGATCGGCTTCGACCAGTCGGCGATGGTGGTGCAGGTGGCGGCGACCCCGACCGGCTCGATCGTCGCCGCCGGCCTCGACGACGGCCGCGTCTGGACCGCCGACCTCAAGAGCGGCCGCATCGACACCCTGAAGGCCGAGAAGGGCGCGGCGATCTCGGCCGTGGCCATCAGCGTCGACGGGACCCGTGTGGTCTGGGGCGACGAGGACGGCGGCGCGGGTGTCGTGGAGCGGCCGGCCTGAACAGTCTCCCTCCCCTTTATGGGGAGGGTGGTCCCGTTAGGGACCGGGTGGGGCAATGCTGAACCACCGTACCCCACCCTGGCCGCTTCGCGGCCTGTCCCTCCCCACCAGGGGGAGGGAGGGCTCAGTCGAACCCCTTCATCTCCGCCCACGCCTCGAACGGGTCGCGGCGCGTGCGCAGGCTGTTGATGGGGGCGCTGTCGTCGGCGTAGCCGAGCGCCATGCCGCTGAACAGCATGTGGTCGTCGGGCAGGTTCACCGCCTCGGCCACGGTCTTGGGGTAGCGGGCCCAGAACTCCTGGGCGCAGGTCGACAGGCCGCGTTCGGTCGCCAGCAGCATCACCGTCTGCATGTACATGCCGACGTCCGCCCACTGCGGCTTGCCGAGATTGCGGTCGAGGCTGAAGAACAGCCCGACCGGAGCGCCGAAGAACTGGGTGTTCTTGAACAGCTGGCGCAGGCGGGCGGGCTTGTCCTCGCGCGGGATTTCTATGGTCGCGTAGAGGTCCTCGCCGCACTGGAAGCGGCGCGTGCGGAACGGATCCCACAGGTCGGCGGGATAGACGTCGTACTCAGGCTCCTCTCCGGCGAGGTTGGCCGCGACCTTCGCCTTGAGGTCTTCCAGCGGGGCGCCGGCCAGGGCGTGGACGCGCCAGGGCTGCAGGTTGCCGCCCGAGGGCGCGCGATGGGCGGCCTCGAGAATCTCGCGGACCAGGGCGCCGGGCACCGGATCGGGCCTGTAGGCGCGGACGGACACGCGTTTGTCGACGGCTTCGGAGACATTCATGGAAACGCGCTTTCGTTCGGCGACAGAGTTGGATTGGTGTGGTTAGCATCCGTCCGCCGCGTCAAGGCAAGGGTGGCGCATCAAGGCATGGAGAACCGGCGTTGAACCCGCCCGACACGAACGACGAAGACGCGACGCCGGGCCCGCGAGACGAACCGGTCGATACGCCCGCTGTCGAACCCGGTTCGGAGCCGGAATCCGAGATCGAGCCCGAGCCGCCGCTGACGCTCGACCCTCCGCCGCCGATCGTTCCGCCGCCGCCGAGATACGCGCCGCCGCCCCCTCCGCCACCGCCGCCACCACCGAAACGGAAAGGTGGCTTTCTGCGCTTCCTGCGGCTGGTGATGCTGTGGGGCTTCGTGATCACCGTGGTGATCCCGGTGGGCATGACCGTGATCTACCGCTTCGTGCCGCCGCCCGTGACGATCCTGATGATCCAGCGGGTGTTCGAGGGGAAGGGCTGGGACTACCGCTGGCGGTCGATCGACCGTATCTCGCCGGCCCTGGTCCAGGCCGCCATCGCCGCGGAGGACGCCCGCTTCTGCACCCACAACGGCTTCGACTTCGAGGCCATGGAGAAGGCCTGGAAGAGCAACCAGAGAGGCGGAAAGCGCATCAAGGGCGGCTCGACGATCAGCCAGCAGACGGCCAAGAACGTGTTCTTGTGGCCGGCGCGCTCCTACGTCCGCAAGGGACTGGAGGCCTACTACACCGGCCTGATCGAGGCGATTTGGGGCAAGCGCCGGATCATGGAGGTCTATCTCAACGTCGCCGAGATGGGGGCGGGCACCTACGGGGCCGAGGCCGCCGCGCGGCGCTACTTCGGCGTCTCCGCAGACCAGCTGACCCGCGCCCAGGCCGCGCGGCTGGTGGCGATCCTGCCCAACCCGCTCAAGTACAAGGCCGTGCAGCCCGGCAGGTACGTCGCCGGCCGCTCGCGCCGGATCGGGGCGGCGGCGGGCACGGTGCGCAACGACGGTCTCGCCGCCTGTGTCGGCCGCATGCGCGCGCCGACGCGGGCTGAACGCACCGAGCCGGAGCCCGTCCGCAAGCCCGCTCTTCGCAAGGCCGCGCCGGAGACGAAGGCGGAGCCGCTGCCGTCCGCGGCGCCCGAAGCGGAGGCGCCGATCCTGGTCGAGCCGGAGCCGCTGGCGGTTCCGCCGCCCTCGTCGCAAGAGACGCCTCCGGAGTCGGACTGATCCTTGACGTGGGGTGACCAGCGCGCTTCCCATGCCCGCCAATGAGACTCCTTCGAGGAAACGTTCGATGCTGAAGACCAAATTGCTCGCGGCCGGCGCGGCGCTCGCGCTCGTCGCCGGCTCCGGCGGCTTGTTCGCTGTCGCCAACGCCCAGGCTCCGGCCCCCGCCGCGCCCGCCGCCAAGCCCACCCCCGCCGAAGCCAAGGCCTTCGTCGACAAGGCCGAGGCCGACCTCGCCCGTCTGTCCCAGTACGTGCAGAAGGCGGCCTGGGTGCGGGCCACCAACATCACCGAGGACACGATGTGGCTGGAGGCCAAGGCCACCAGCGAGATCACCGACCTGGCCACCCGTCTGGCGATCGAGGCCGCCCGCTACGACGGCGTCACCGCCGATCCGGTGACCCGCCGCAAGCTGGACATTCTGAAACGCTCGCTGGTCGCCCCGGCGCCGCAGCGCCCGGGCGCGGCCGACGAGATGGCGACCATCGCCTCGCGCCTGGACTCGACCTACTCGACCGGAAAGTTCGCCTACAAGGGCAAGCAGATCACCCTCAACGATGCCGAGGACATCCTCTCGTCGAGCCAGGATCCGGCCGAGCTGAAGGCCGCCTGGGAAGGCTGGCATTCGATCTCGCCGGGCATGCGCGGCGACTACGCCAAGCTGGCGGCGATGTCGAACGAGGGCGCCAAAAGCCTCGGTTACGCCGATACCGGCGCCCTGTGGCGATCCGGCTACGACATGGATCCCGACGCCTTCGCGGCCGAGACCGATCGCCTGTGGAAGCAGCTCGAGCCCTTCTACAAGAACCTGCACTGCTACGTGCGGGCGCGGCTGAACGAGAAGTACGGCGACGCCGTGCAGTCGAAGACCGGCCCGATCCGCGCCGACCTGCTCGGCAACATGTGGGCCCAGCAGTGGGGCAACATCTATCCGATCGTCGCTCCGAAGGACGAGAAGGCCGGCTACAGCCTCGACAAGCTGCTGGTCGACGGCGGCTACGACGCCACCAAGATGGTCAAGACCGGCGAGGCCTTCTACGTCTCGATGGGTCTGGCGCCGCTGCCCGACACCTTCTGGACCCGCTCGCAGATCGTTCGTCCGGAAGGCCGTGAAGTGGTCTGCCACGCCTCGGCCTGGGACCTCGACGACCGCGACGACCTGCGCATCAAGATGTGCACCAAGGTCAACGGCGAGGACTTCTACACGGTCCACCACGAGCTCGGTCACAACTACTACCAGCGCGCCTACAAGGATCAGCCGTACCTGTTCAAGAACGGCGCGAACGACGGCTTCCACGAGGCCATCGGCGACTTCGTCGGCCTGTCGGCGCTGACCCCGACCTACCTCAACCAGATCGGCCTGTTGAAGGAAGTTCCGGGTCCGGAAGGCGACATCCCGTTCCTTCTGAAGATGGCGCTCGACAAGATCGCTTTCATGCCGTTCGGCCTGCTGGTCGACCGCTGGCGCTGGGAGGTGTTCAGCGGCGAACTGACCGAAGCGCAGTACAATGACGGCTGGTGGAAGCTGCGCACCCAGTACCAGGGCATCACGCCTCCGGGCCCGCGCCCGACCGACGCCTTCGATCCGGGCGCCAAGTACCATGTGCCCGGCAACGTGCCGTACACGCGCTACTTCCTGGCCCACGTCTATCAGTTCCAGTTCCACCGCGCGGCTTGCCAGCAGGCCGGCTGGAAGGGGCCGCTGCATCGCTGCTCGATCTACGGCAACAAGGAAGTGGGCGCGAAGTTCAACGCAATGATGGAAATGGGCGCCTCCAAGCCGTGGCCTGAGGAACTCAAGACCTTCACCGGCGAGACCCGCACCGACGCTTCGGCGGTGGCGGATTACTTCAAGCCGCTGAACATCTGGCTGACCAAGCAGAACAAGGGCGAGAAGTGCGGCTGGTAGGCCGTCGCTGACCTGACTTCGGGGTGGGAAGCGGTCCGTCGCTTCCCACCTAAGTCCTTATGGTTCATGGACTTTCACCCTTTCCGGTAGCTTAAGCGTTTACCGCGTCGGTCGCAGGCTCATCCCCTTGGGAACTGGAGCCGGGGCTGGCGTCATGAAAACGGGACTTTCCGTCGTACGGCGGTTGAAGGCGTTCGCGCGCCGTGAGGACGGGGCCATCGCCGTGCAGGCGGCCCTGGTGGTCGCGCCGCTGCTGGTGGCGGTGTTCGGGATCATGGACGTCAGCCGCGCCTCGACCGCCAAGACCCACCTTCAGGACGCTCTCGACGCCGCCGCCCTGGCCGCCGCGAGGTCGTCGGCCACCACCGAGCTTCAGATCCAGGACATCGGCGAGAAGGTGCTGAGCGCCGACCTCGCCGGCAGCGACGCGGTGGTCAAGTCGTCGAGCTTTCGCCTCGAGGGCAGCAAGGTCACCGCCACCGCCCAGGCGACGATACCGACGATGGTCGCCAGCCTGTGGATGGACGGTGACATGACCATGAACGCCTCGACCGAGGTCAGCCGCGCGGTCAATCACATCGAGCTGGCGCTGGTGCTCGACAACACCGGCTCGATGGCCGGGACCAAACTGACCAGCCTCAAGACCGCGGCAGCCAACCTGGTCGACACCCTGGCCGCGGCGGCCGCGCGCAGCGCCGAGCCGAACCCGGTGAAGATCAGCCTGGTGCCGTTCTCGATGACCGTGAAGGTCGGCTCGGAGCATGCGAGCGCCGACTGGCTCGATCGCGGCGCCTCGGCCATCAACGGCGAGATCTTCAACGGAGCCAGCCCCAGCCGCTTCACCCTGCTGAGCCAGATGGGCGTGAGCTGGGGCGGCTGCGTCGAGACCCGCCAGGCGCCGTTCGACGTCGAGGATACGGCGCCGGACTCGTCCGATCCCGAAACCCTGTTCACACCCTTCTTCGCGCCCGACGAGCCGGACACCTCCCGGGCCGGCTACGTGAACAACTACCTGGCCGACGGGACCAACAGCAGCGACTGGAAGGTCCGGCAGGGCAACACGGCCAAGTACAACAAGGCGCCCAAAAGCGGCACGAACAGCGACACCGGCTACATCTACGGTCCCAACGCCGGCTGCCAGCTGCGGCCGGTGATGCGGTTGACCACGGATTTCGCGGCGCTGAAGACCTCGATCAACGCCATGAACGCGGTCGGCGACACCAACATCCCGATGGGGCTGGCCTGGGGCTGGCATACCCTTTCGCCGAACGCGCCGTTCGCGGACGGAGTCGCTTACGGCACGCCGAAGATCCAGAAGATCGTGCTGCTGATGACCGACGGCGAGAACACCAACGGCGCTTCCGACAGCAACAACGACTCCGTCTACGCCGGCATCGGCTACATCTGGCAGAACCGGCTGGGCATCACCGGCGGCAACTCGACCAAGCGTCGCGAGGCCATGGACAGCCGGCTGGCCACGCTGTGCGCGAACATGAAGGCCAAGGGCGTGATCCTCTACACCGTGCGGGTCGAGGTCTCGAACGGGACCAGCAACGTGCTCCGAAACTGCGCCTCGACGACGGACAAATTCTACGACGTGCAGAACGCGTCGCAGCTCAACACCGTGTTCGGCGCCATCGCCGGCTCGATCCAGAACCTGAGGCTGGTCAAGTGAGGTCCGTGATTTAAGGCCGCGTTCACCAAGCCCGTTCGCTGTTTTCTTACCCTCGCGCGCGATGATGGCCGTGAAATCGGGGTGAAGAATCGATGAATCGCCGTTCCAACCGGCCTGCCTCAGGGCTCGCCGCCTCCGTCGTTCGCTTCCTCCGTCGCTTTCGTCGCGAGGAAGGGGCCGCGGTCGCCATCTGGTTCGCCGTGCTGGCCCTGCCGCTGGCGGTGCTCTCCTTCGCCCTGATCGACGTGAACCGCGCCAGTGTTGAGAAGCGCCATCTTCAGGACGCCCTCGACGCGGCGACGCTGCTCGCCGCCCGGTCCACGGCCAAGGACACCGCCGGCGTCCAGCCGATCGGCGCCGCGGCGCTGACCGCCCAGCTGAGCGGGATGAGCGCGGCGACGGTGACCAGTTCGGTGTTCCGCGTCGACGGCTCCAAGATCACCGGCGCCGCGACCGCCAAGGTTACGCCCGTGATCGCCAACCTCTGGCTCGGCGGCGACATGATCGTCCACGCCAATTCCGAAGTGACCCGCGCCTCGACCAACCTCGAGGTGGCGCTGGTGCTCGACGTGACCGGCTCGATGTCCGGGACCGCGATCGCCGACCTTCGCACCGCCGCGACGGACCTGGTCAACCTGGTCGTCCAGGACGTGCAGTCGCCCTACTACTCGAAAGCGGCCCTGGTGCCCTATTCGTCGGCGGTGAACCTCGGAACCTATGCGGCCGCCGCACGCGGTACGCCGGTCGGGCCCAAGACGATCACCGGCGCGGCCTGGGATGACGGCGTCGCGCGCACCATCACGGCCGCGACCAAGGCCAACCCCGTGGTCATCACCTCGAACAACCACGGCCTGCAGAACAACGACGTCATCCGCATCACCAATGTGGTCGGCATGACCCAGCTGAACAACAAGACCTTCGTGGTCGCGGGCAGGAGCGCCAACACGTTCCAGCTCAAGGGCGTCAACGGCAGCAGCTATTCCACCTACACCCGCAACGGCACGATCAAGAAGTGCCTGATCTCCGACTGCAGCGTGGTCATCACGTCCAGCAGCCACGGCTTCCTGACGGGCGACAACGCCTACATCACCGGCGTCGGCGGCATGACGGGCCTGAACGCCAAGAACTTCACGGTCGCCAATCTCAGCGCCAGCACCTTCTCGCTGTCCGGCACCGTGGGCTGGGATCAGTCGGCCTACACCTCGGGCGGCGCGGCCCAGTGCACCAAGTACGGCTGCCAGTTCATGGACTTCACCAACGCCAGCGACGACGATCTGCGCTGGCAGCCCACGACCTGCGTCACCGAGCGGACGGGCGCCAATCGCTACACCGACGTCTCCCCCGCAAGCTCGCCGGTCGGCTTCAACTATCAGAAGTCCGGCACCAGCAACGCCTGCCCGACGGCGACGATCATCCCGCTCACCAGCACCAAGAAGACGCTGACCGACGAGATCGCGAAGTTCACGGCCGTCGGCTCGACCGCCGGCCAGATCGGCGTCGGCTGGGGCTGGTACATGGTCTCGCCCAACTTCGCCTCGCTGTGGCCGACCGAGAGCAAACCGGCGGCCTACGGCGCGAAGGATCTGCTCAAGGTCGTGGTGATCATGACCGACGGGGACTTCAACACGCCCTACTGCAACGGCGTCATCGCCAGGAACGCGGGCAGCGGCAGCGGCAGTTCCGACGAGAAGATCAACTGCGACGCCTCGGCCGGCAACCAGGGGACCTACTTCACCAACAACGACGCCTTCAGCCAGGCCCAGGCGATGTGCGACGCCATGAAGCTGCAGGGCGTGATCGTGTACACCGTGGGCTTCAACATCAACGCCGGCAGCAGCGCCGAGACCGTGGTGAAGAAGTGCGCGACCTCGGAAGACAAGCACGTCTACCTGCCCTCGGGCGGCGGCGCGCTGAAGGACGCCTTCGCCGCCATCGGGCGTGAGATCATGAAGCTGCGGCTGTCGAAGTAGAGGCGGCCGCTCAGGCGGTGCGGGCGAGGCTGTAGCCGGCCTCGTTCGCGCAGGCCTGGGCCAGCACCGAGAACAGCGCCTCCGCCGAGATCGGCTTGCTCAGATGGCCGTCCGCCCCGGCAGCCATGGAGGCGGCCACGTGCTCGGGCAGGGCGTTGGCGGACAGCGCCCAGATCGTCACGCCGGTCACGCCTTCCGCCATCTCGGCGGCGCGGATCGCGCGGATGGCGGTCAGGCCGTCCATCACCGGCATCTGCATGTCCATCAGGATCAGGTCGTAGTCGTTCCGCGCCGCGGCCTCGACCGCCTCGGCGCCGTTCTCGACGCAGGTCAGGTCGACGCCGACATGGCCGAGCAGCAGCTCCACGACCTTGCGATTGATGGCGTGGTCCTCGGCCAGCAGCACGCGCGGGGCGCGGTCGCCGGCCATGTCGGCGGCGGGCGCGGCCGCGGGGGCGGCGACCAACGGCTCGGCGCGGTCCAGCGTCAGGGTCAGGGTGAAGCTGGCGCCCTGGCGCGGACGCGAGTCGGCGTCCAGCGACCCCTGCATGGCGTCGGCGAGGGCGCGCGAGATGGCCAGGCCCAGGCCCGTGCCGCCGTACCGGCGCGTGATCGAGCCGTCGGCCTGTTCGAAGCGCTCGAACAGCCGCGCCTTCACGTCGGCGGCGAAGCCGATGCCGGTGTCGGTGACCGTCAGGGTCAGACGGGTCCGGCCCTCGACATCCTCGGCGCGGGCGCGCAGGCCGACAGCGCCGTCGGCCGTGAACTTCACGGCGTTGGACATCAGGTTGCAGAGGATCTGACGCAGCCGCACGACGTCGCCGACGAAGGCGCCGGCCGCGCGCGGCGCGATGTCGAGGTCGAAGGACAGGCCCTTGGCCTCGGCCTCCGGCTGGAACAGGGCGGCCGTCTGGCGCAGGCAGTCGCCGAGATCGAAAGGCTCGGCCTTCAGCTCGAGACGGCCGGACTCGACGCGGGCGAGGTCGAGCACGTCGGCCAGGATCGCCTCCAGGGTCTGGCCGGAGGTCTCGATCAGCTCGACCATCTCCGCCTGGCCCCGGCTGAGGTCGGTGCGGGCCAGCGCCGCGGCCACGCCCATCACGCCATTCAGCGGAGTGCGGATCTCGTGGCTCATGTTGGCGAGGAATTCGCTCTTGGCGCGGTTGGCGGCCTCGGCGGCGTCGCGGGCGCGCGAGATGACCGCCTCGGACTGGCGGCGGGCGGTGATGTTCTTGAGCACGCCGAGGACGCCGGTGACCTTGCCGTCCTCGTCACGAACCAGTTCGGCGGCGGAGAAGGCCCAGACTTCGCGGCCGCCGGGCGGGTTCATGCGGTACTCGCAGCGGAACGGCACGCCCTCGTCGAGATAGCGCTGCCAGGCTTCCAGTGCGCCGGGCCGGTCGTCGGGATGCACCGTGCTCCACAGGTCATGGGCGACGGCCTCGAAGGTCATGGTCCCGCCGAAGAAGCTGTCCTCGGCGCCGGCGACGTCCAGGGTGCGGTGGCGGAAATCGACCTCGTAGACCAGCACCTCGGCGATATCGAGCGCCAGCTGCAGGCGCTTTTCCGACCGCTCCGTCCGTTTCAGCGAGCTGATGACGTCGGTGATGTCGTGGGTCATCGAGATCAGGCCGCCGATCTCGCCCTCGCTGTCGCGCCAGGGGGCGGCGGCGGCGCGCAGCCAGCGATCGACGCGGCCGGGCATGGGCGCCAGCACCCGCTCGTTGAGCACCAGTTCGCCCTGCAGCGCGCGTTCGCAACCGTCGCGCAGCAGCGGGAAGGACTCGGGGAACAGTTCGGGCAGGGTCCGGCCGATGGCCTCGTCTGAGGACAGGCCCTTGTCGGCCTGCCACTGGTTGTTGACGTAGATGTAGCGCAGGTCGCGGTCGGTGATGCCCAGAGCCACCGGCGAGCTGCTCATGATCGCCTCCTTCAGCGCCACCGCCGCGCGGCTCTCGCGGGCGGCCTCCTCGGCGGTCCGCTGTGACCGCAGGCGTTCTACCGCTTCGGCGATGAGGGCGGCGAGGTCGGTGAGATAGCCGATGATCCTGTCGTCCCGCGCCCGGGGCTCGGGCCCGCCGACGCAGAGGGCGCCCAGCCGCAGGCCGCTGGCCAGGTCGATCGGAGCGTTGGCGTAGAAGCGCTGATGCGGGGCCTCGACCACCCAGGGGTGATTGGGCCAGGCCGCCGCGAAGTCCTCCAGCCACACCGCGCCCTCGTCGAGGCGCTGGGCGGTGGTCGAGTTCTCCGCGCGGACGAAGCACTCGGGTCGGCCGTCGAAGCCGGACATCCAGACACGGTCTTCGTCGAGCAGGCTGACATAGGCGAACGGCGCGTCGGCGGCCGCGCGCGCGAGCCGGGTCACGCGCTCGATCACGGGGCGCAGGGCCTCGAGGTCGAGCGAGCGAAACTCGGCGATGCGCCGGTCCTCGGTCTCCGAAGCGGCCATGGCGGATTCCCCCGTATTCTTGGGAGAACCATGATCGTCCGTTGTTAATTTACCGTGCGTGGCGCCGGTCTAGAGCAGTTTGATCTCACGCAGGCGCTGCATCAGGAACTCATTGGCGGTGATCGACTGCGGATACCGGTCCGGGGTCTCGGCCGTGGCGCAGCCGGGCAGGGTCCTGATCTCGTAGTCCGGCGCGAAGTGCAGGAAGAACGGTGTCGAGTAGCGCGGCACGTCGCGACGCTCCGGCGGCGGATTGACGACCCGGTGGATAGTCGAGGGCAGCACGTTGTTGGTCGCCCGTTCGAGCATGTCGCCGATGTTGCAGACCAGGCAGCCCGGCGGTGGGTTGATCGGCAGCCACTGGCCGTCACGATCCTTGACCTCCAGCCCGCCCTCCTCGGCCCCGAGCAGCAGGGTGATGGCGTTGATGTCGCCATGGGCGCCGGCCCGCTCGCCGGTCGCGTCCGCCGGGATCGGCGGATAGTGCAGCAGCCGCAGGACGCTGTTGCCGTACTCGACCGCGTCGTCGAACTGATGGCGGGGCAGGCCCAGGTAGTGGGCGATCGCCTGCAACACCTTCACGCCCATGCCGTCGAGCGCGGCGTAGAGCCAGGCGATCTTCTCGCGGAAGTCCGGAGTCTCGGCCGGCCAGACGTTGTCGCCCATGATCGCGCGGTAGGAGTGCCCCTCAGGGAGGTCCCGGCCCATGTGCCAGAACTCCTTGAGGTCGAAGTGGGTCGCGTCCTTGGCCGTCTCGATGCCGAACGGAATGTAGCCGCGCTGGCCGCCCTGGCTGACCGCGTACTGACGCTTCACCTCTTCCGGCAAGGCGAAGAAGCGCTTGGCCGCACCGATGGCGTCGTCGATCTTCGACTGGTCCATGTCGTAGTCGGAGATCACGGCGAAGCCGTAGCGCCTGAAGCTGTCGCCGAGCGCCTTCGAGAAGCCTTCGAAGTCGCTGTCGTAAAGCTTGAACGAGACGGGCTCGATCGCGGACGAGGGCGCGGATTGGGTGATCGCGGTGTCGGTCATGGGGCCTTTTACACCGCCGTCGCCGTCCGTGCACCGGGTCCGCTGTGTCGCGCTATTCGGGCTCGGGGCCGTCCGGGGGCGGGGCCGGTCCCACGCCGCCGCCGGCCTTGTCCTTCTTCGGCTTGAACAGCGGCGCCGGGACCGGGGCGTTGCCGTGCAGCAGCCCGACGCCGGCATAGATGCCGCCGGTCATTTCCAGCGCGAACCGCTCCAGGTCGCGCTCGCGGATGTCGGCGCTGGTTTCGGCGATCTCCTCGGCGGTCAGGCCCAACCGTTCGAGCGCCTCGGCGCCGAAGACCATGGCCGACTCGAAGGTCTCGCGGATCTGGTAGTCGACCTCGCCCTTGATCAGGTCGAGCGCGTGACCGCGATCGAAGGCGCGGACCATCAGCTTGGCCTGCGGGAACTCGGCTCTGGCCAGTTCGACGATCAGGTTGGCCGCCTTCACGTCCTCGATGCAGACGCAGATGATCTTGGCCTTGCCGGCGCCGGCCGCGTGCAGGATCTCCGGCCGCGAACCGTCGCCGTAGTAGACCTTGAAGCCGAACGGCTCGGCGTTGCGGATGCGGGTGGCGTTGACGTCGAGGATGCTGACGTCGACGCCCCGGGCCAGCAGCGACTGGCAGACAACCTGGCCGAAGCGGCCGAAGCCGATCACCAACACATGGCCCGACAGGCCGTCCGGCTCCTCGACCCCGGCGGTGTCCTGCTTGTCCGGCGGGGTCAGGGCGCGCACGGCCATGACCACGAACGGGGTGAGGATCATCGACAGGATGACGGCGGCGGTGAACAGGGCATTGTCGCGGGCGTTGATCACCCCTGCGGCGGCGGCGGCGCTGTAGAGCACGAACGCGAACTCGCCGCCCTGGGCGAACAGGGCCGCGCGATTGACGGCCTCGCTGTTGCGGGCCTTGAACAGCCGGGCCACGACATAGATGCCGATCGCCTTCAGCGTCATCAGGCCGAGGACGATGAAGATCAGCAGCTGCCATTCGGCGACGACCACGCCGAGGTCCAGCGACATGCCGACGGCGATGAAGAACAGGCCCAGCAGCAGGCCCCTGAACGGCTCGACATCCGCTTCCAGCTGGTGGCGGTAGGCGGACTCCGAAAGCAGCACCCCGGCCAGGAAGGCGCCCATGGCCATCGACAGGCCGCTCAACTCCATCAGCCAGGCGGCGCCGAGCACCACGGTCAGGGCGGCGGCGGTCATCACCTCGCGGGCGCGGGCCGCCGACAGCAGCCGGAACAGCGGGTTCAGCAGCCAGCGGCCGGCCACGAACAGTCCGACCAGCGCACCGAGGGCGATCAGCATGTCCATCGCCCAGGAGCTGTCCTCGGCGGGCCGGGGCGACAGCAGCGCCACGACGCCGAGCAGCGGCACGATGGCCAGGTCCTCGAGCAGCAGGATCGAGATCGCCCGCTGGCCGAGCGGCGTCGCGGTCTCCCCGCGCTCCTCGACCATCTGCATGATCACAGCGGTGGAAGAGAGCACGAAGCCGGCCGAGCCGATGAAGGCCACGGTCCACGACAGTCCGGCCAGATGCGCGGCCACGGTCATGATCGCGGCGCAGCCGACGACCTGCGCCGCGCCCAGTCCGAAGATGTCGCGCCGCATGCCCCACAGGCGCGACGGCCGCATCTCCAGCCCGATGATGAACAGGAACATGATCACGCCGAGTTCGGCGATGTGGAGGATCGTCGCCGGCTCCTCGAGCACGCCCAGCGCGAACGGGCCGATGATGATGCCGGCGATCAGGTAGCCGAGGATCGAGCCGAACCCGAGACGCTTGAAGATCGGCCCGGCGATCACGCCGGCGCCGAGCACCGCCACGACCTGGGCCAGATTCACGCTCGCGGATTCAGCCGCCATTCCCTCAAGCCCCTACGTTGCGTCAGAGGGTCTTCTGGCATCCCCGGCCCGCGCGGTCGACGGGTCATCCGCCCGGAGCCGGGCGTTTGGCGCGCGGTGACGCGAATGTTAGCGTCAGGCGGCGCCGACCGGCGATATTCATCAAGGGTTGAATTTCTCGCCGGACTGGGCGAGATCGACCCCGAGCTAGCTGCGGAGGACCCATGGTCGACAAGGTGACGAAGGATGCCGCGGAGGCCCTCGACGGGCTCCTCTTCGACGGCATGACCATCATGGCCGGGGGCTTCGGCCTGTGCGGCATTCCCGAGAACCTGATCGCGGCGATCCGCGAGCACGGGGTCAAGGGCCTGACCGTGGTCTCCAACAACTGCGGGGTTGACGGCTTCGGGCTCGGCATTCTGCTGGAGAGCGGCCAGATCAGGAAGATGATCAGCAGCTACGTCGGCGAGAACAAGCTGTTCGAGAAGCTGTACCTGTCCGGCGAGCTGGAGCTGGAGTTCAATCCGCAGGGCACCCTGGCGGAGCGCATCCGCGCCGGCGGCGCCGGAATCCCGGCCTTCTTCACCAAAACCGGCGTCGGCACCCTGGTCGCCGAGGGCAAGGAAGTCCGCGAGTTCGACGGCGAGCTCTATGTGATGGAACGCGGCCTCACCGCCGACCTGTCGATCGTCAAGGCCCACACCGGCGACGCCGAGGGCAACCTTGTGTTCCGCAAGACCGCCCGCAACTTCAACCCGATGATGGCCACCGCCGGCAAGAAGACGGTGGTCGAGGTCGAGCAGCTGGTCGCGGTCGGCGCCCTCGACAAGGACAACATCCACACGCCCGGGATCTACGTCGACCGCCTGTTCAAGGGCGCGGTCTTCGAGAAGCGCATCGAGCGCGTGACGACTCGTCAGAAGGAAAGCGTCTGATGGCCTGGACCCGTGACGAAGTGGCCGCCCGCGCGGCCCGCGAGCTGCAGGACGGCTTCTATGTGAACCTGGGCATCGGTATCCCGACCCTGGTCGCCAACTACATCCCCGACGGCGTCAACGTCACGCTGCAGAGCGAGAACGGCATGCTCGGCATGGGGCCCTTTCCGTACGAGGGGGAGGAAGACGCCGACCTGATCAACGCCGGCAAACAGACCATCACCGAGCTCGACTCGAGCAGCTATTTTTCGAGCGCCGACAGCTTCGCGATGATCCGCGGCGGCCATATCGCCCTGTCGATCCTGGGCGGCATGCAGGTCTCGGAGAAAGGCGACCTCGCCAACTGGATGGTGCCCGGCAAGATGGTCAAGGGCATGGGCGGGGCCATGGATCTGGTCGCGGGCGTCAAGCGCGTGGTCGTGGTCATGGACCACTGCGAAAAGTCCGGCGCCGCCAAGCTGCTGAAGTCCTGCAGCCTGCCGCTGACCGGCGCCGGCGTCGTCGACCTGCTGATCACCGAGCTCGGCGTGTTCGAGATCAACCGCGGCAAGACCCCGGTGCGGCTGATCGAGCTGGCCCCCGGCGTGACCGTGGACGAGGTGAAGAGCAAGACCGAGGCGGCGTTCGAGGTCGCGGTTTAGGGCTCCAGCTGTGCTGTCATCCCGGACGCCGAAGGCGATCCGCGACCCAGAGCCGACGCCGCGAGGCTGGGTCCCGGCTCTTCGCTGCGCTTTGGCCGGGATGACAATGAAGGAGACTACTCCCGCGCCACCGGCGCGAAGTCCTCGCCGAGGATCAGCGTCGCGCGGCGGCGGCAGCGGTGGTCGAACTTCTCCGGCGCCTCACCCTCCCTGGCCCGGCACTTCGGGCTCAGCAGCACGCTGACGATCTCGACCGACTGCGAGCTGCGGAAATCGGCGCCGATGCGCGCGGCCTTGCGACCTTCGCGATCCTCCAGCGCGGCGACCAGCACCCGTTCGCCGACGGTCGGCGTGAGGGGGGCCTCGGCCTCGGCCTGGTTGCCGGCCTTGCCCTTGACCCAGATCTTCAGCGGCGCGGCGTCGGGACGGGCGAAGTATTCGCGGCCGTAATAGGCCATCGCGTTGAACATGAAGCGGTCGTCGACGGCGATGGCGGTCAGGCCGCCGTTGAGCGCCTCGACCTCGGCCCGGCGGATCACGGCGTCGGTCATCTGTTCCCAGCCGCGCACCCGCTTGATGTCGTTGGAGCGGCCGAGGTCGTCCATCAGCGTCGGCCGCGCGGCCGCGATCAGCAGGAACACGGCGAGCGCGCCCTGGATGGCGACCACCCCGCCCAGCCCGGCGATGGCCGCCTTGCGGTGGCGGCCGCTGAGGCCCTGGATCAGGATCCCGGCGACCAGCACAGATCCGGCGACATAGGCGCTGGCCGCCCAGTTGGCGTTGGCCCGCGACAGGAAGGCCTGGGCGGTGACCACCACCAGCGCCGGCAGGGTCCAGCAGGCCAGCAGCAGCTCGGCTTCGCCGATATGGCGACGACGGACCGCCAGTACGGCGCCGACGATCAGGGTCAGGAAGGCCACGGGTCCGAACACGCCGAACTGCTCGCCGACGAAGGTCAGCATCTCGCCGGGATTGAACAGCCGTCCGCCGAGGTCGGCGTTGGCGGCGGTGTGTTCCAGGGTCGCGAAGTGGTGGGTCGCGTTCCAGATCAGGTTGGGGGCCAGCACCACAGCGAAGGTCAGGACCGCCGCGCCGATGCGGGCAGGCGTCCAGGCCGCGCGCGCGGCCGGAGACAGGGCCAGATGCAGGGCGATGCCGATCACCGCATAGACCGCCGCGTATTTCGACAGCATCGCCAGGCCGAGCGCGGCGCCGAGCCCGACGGCCGTCCACAACCGGCCTTCGCCCCGCTGCAGGAAGACGTAGGCGAGCAGGGCCAGCGACAGGAAGCACAGCAGCGGCGCGTCGGTGGCGATGGTGAAGGACGATTGCTGCACGCCGGGCATCAGCGAATAGACCGCCGCCGCCGCGAGGCCGGCCCAGGCGCCCCAGAGCTTCCGGGCCGTCGCGAACAGGGCGATCGCCGCCACCGCGTGGAACAGCGGCGCCGACAGCCGCACGAACGCCTCGGCGTCGCCGCCGCCGATGTGGGTGGTGGCCCAGATCGCCCAGGCGATCATCGGCGGCTTGGAGAAGTAGCCGAAGTCCAGGGTCCGCGACCAAAGCCAGTACTGGGCCTCGTCCGGGTAGAGCTGCAGCGGGCTCGAGAACAGCACCGCCAGCCGCAGGGCCGTCAGCACAAGGATCAAGGTCAGGGCCAGGCGGGTGGCGCGAGACTCGATCTGGGCGGAAATGGGGTTTGGGGTGGTCATATTGCGGGGGACGCTGACGCCCTCGAACGGCCCTGTAAAGGCGATCTGTGCCCAGGTGTGTCGCATACTTGCGACAAGCCGTCTCAAAAATGGCCCAAACCTTAACGGGCTGTTGCGCCGCAGCATCCCGGCATTATTGTGGCGATCCAGACGTTTCAGACTCCTCCGCCATCGTCACTCAAGCTTCGCATTAGCGCGCTAATGCGGGTGAACAATGCCCGGCATGGGGTCACTACCGGTTTTTGCCCGCGTCGGGATGAGAGGGGATACTCATAATGAACTTGATGAACAGGCTCGCCGGTGGCGCAGCCGTAACCGTGCTCGCGTTGGCCGCCGCCAGCGCCGTCTATGCGCAGGAAACCAGCGGCTCGATCCGCGGCCGCGTCACTGACGAAGCCGGCGCTCCGCTGTCGGGCGCCACCATCACCGTCCGGCACGAGCCGACCGGCACCACCGCCGCGTCGGTGACGAATGCGGACGGTTCGTTCTACGCGCGCGGCCTGCGCGTCGGCGGCCCCTACACGGTCACGGCCTCGAGCGGTTCGCTCGAAACGGGCAAGCTGACGATCGGCGCGATCGGCATCGGCGAAGCCGGCAATGCCGACATCGTCCTCTACAGCACCTCCTCGGTCGAAGAGCTGGTGGTCACCGCCTCCGCCGTCGGCGCGTCCTCGCAGGGCGTGGGCAGCCGCTACACCGCGGGCGTCATCGAGACCCTCCCGAGCGCCACCCGCGATCCCAAGGAATTCGCGCGCCTCAACCCGTTCGTGACCCTCGAACTGTCGAACAACGACGCGCTGCTCGTCGCCGGCTCCAGCCCGCGCTCCAACAGCCTCACCGTCGACGGCGTCACCCAGAACGACGACTTCGGCCTGAACAGCTCGGGCTACCCGACGCAACGTTCGCCGATCTCGATCGACGCCATCGAAGCCCTTGAAGTCAACGTCGCGCCCTACAGCGTCGAGTACAACAAGTTCACCGGCGCCAACCTGAACGCGGTGACCAAGTCCGGGACCAACCAGTTCCACGGCACCCTGTTCTACGAATTCGGCGACGACAGCATGGCGGCCAGCCGTCAGAAGAACCGCTTCGGCGGCTTCTCCAACACCGCGCCGTTCGAAACGAAGGTCTGGGGCGCGACGCTGGGCGGCCCGATCATCCAGGACAAGCTGTTCTTCTTCCTCTCCTACGAGAAGACCGAGGCGATGACGCCGCTCGCGCACGGCCCGAGTGACAGCGACCGCGCGATCCGCTCCAACGGCTGGACCAGCGCCCAGATCACACAGATCGAGCAGGCCCTGGCGACGCAGTACGACTTCGACTACGACCTGAACAACTCGCTTCTGGACGACGGCAGCTTCCTCGAAGAAGACGAGAAGTGGCTGGCCAAGGTCGATTGGAACATCACCGACACCCAGCGCCTGGTGTTCAACTACCAGCTGACCGACGGCACCCGCGTCGCCATCGGCGACGCGCCGTCGGCGACCCAGATCCCGCTGACCTCCAACTTCTACAACAAGGGCGACCGCCTCGAGACCTACGGCCTTCAGCTGCTGTCGCAGTGGACGCCGGAACTCAGCACCGAGCTGGTCTGGAACCGCAAGGAAGTCGAAAGCCTTGCCGAACCCGTCGCCGGCTGCGCCGACGGCCCGCAAGGCAACGGCGACGAGGAGTGCGAGTTCGCCCAGGTCGAGATCGCCCAGAGCGGCTTCGCCAGCCTGTTCGCCGGCCCGGACCGCAGCCGTCACGCCAACGAGCTGACCAACCAGCTGGAAACCTTCGGCGCCAAGGTCGAGTACAACCTCGGCGACCACACCCTGCTCGCCGGCTGGCTGCGCGAAGACTACGAGGCCATGAACCTGTTCGGTTCGCAGACCGAAGGCCGCGTGACCTTCGCGAATCTCAGCGACTTCCTGATCGGCCGAGCCTCGCGCATCCGCTACCAGATGGCGTTCCGGGACAACAACGGCGACGGTTTCCTCAACGAGGAAGACGCCCGTATCAAGGTCGACTACCTGCTGAACTCGCTTTACGTGCAGGACACCTGGCAAGTCTCTCCGGAACTCACCCTGCTGGCCGGTCTCCGCTACGAGACCTACGGCGGTGACCTGAGCCCCAACAAGAACGAGACCTTCTTCAACCGCTACGGTTTCTACAACGACCGCACGCTTGACGGCTTCGACATCTTCCTGCCGCGCTTCAGCTTCGACTGGCGTCCCGCCGACGGCCTGAAGGTCACCGGCGGCGTCGGCCTGTTCTCGGGCGGCAGCCCGAACGTCTGGATCGCCAACAGCTTCTCCAATGACGGTACGACGCTGGCGACCCTCGATTGCACCCGCACCGGCGCGGTTCCGGCGAATGGTTCCTGCCCGCAGGCGGTGAAGGACTACCTAAACAACGTCCTCGCCGGCGGCAACGACCTGTACGATCTGCCCGCCGTGGTGGAAAACTACTTCAATCCGTCCAACCCGAACTTCGCGAGCGCCGTGGCGAACTCGCCGACCAACGCGATCGCGCCTGACTTCAAGGTTCCGTCGAGCTGGAAGGCCTCGATCTCGCTCGACAAGCGCGTCGACTTCAGCGAGGCCGACTGGGGCAGCAACTGGAACTTCGGTTTCGATATCCTGCTGACCGAAGTGAAGGACGGCATCACCTGGCTCGACTACCGCGCCGGTCTCGAGCCCTGCGCCTTCGCGCCCGACGGTCGTCCGGTCTATCGCGGTTCGGAAATCTGCGCCCGGCTTCCCACCCCGGTGCTTCGCGCCGGCGGGACCAACCAGGACCTGGTTCTGACCAACACCAAGGAAGGCCACAACAACGCCTACGCGGTTCGGTTCGACAAGGTCTTCGACTTCGGGCTCGCCATGCGCGGCAGCTACACCCGCACCGACGCGACGGACGTGAACCCGGGCCTGTCTTCGGTCGCCTTCTCGAACTGGTCGAACAACGCCACCGCCGACGTCAACGGTCTGCGGGCCAGCCGCTCGAACTACGAGATCAAGGACTCCTTCAAGCTCGACCTGGGCTACAAGAAGCAGTTCTTCGGCGACAACTGGACGCGCATCAACCTGTTCGCTGAATACCGCTCGGGCTACCCCTACAGCCTGGTGTTCAACACCGTCAGCAGCAACTGCACCGCGACGCCCGCCGGCCAGACGCTGCAGTTCCAGTCGGGCGCCTGCATGTTCGGCGACACCTCGTCGCCGACCGGCGTGTTCAGCCGTCAGCTGCTCTACGTTCCGACGGCGGGCGACTCGACCGTTCGCTTCACCACCCCGGCCGTCCAGGCCGCCTTCGACGACTTCGTGTCCGACAATGGCCTGGGCAAGTACCGCGGCCAGATCGTTCCGCGGAACTCGGAAACCTCGGATTGGGTCACGCGTGTCGACCTGCGCCTGAGCCAGGAAATTCCGGCCTTCTTCCCGAACGGGGCGAAGCTGGAAGCCTTCCTGGACGTGCGCAACCTCGCCAACCTGATCAATGACGACTGGGGTGTGCAGGAGCAGGTGGAGTTCGCCTACATGGCCTCTCCGGTGACAGCCGCGATCGAACCCTGCGCCGGGGCCCCCGTGGCCTGCGCCCCTGGCCAGCAATACCGCTACGTCTACTCGGGCGTGACCGACGTGCCCTTCGACACCGCCAACTCGACGGCTCAGCGCCGCTCGTCCTGGGCGATGAAGGTGGGCCTGAAGTACAAGTTCTAAGCCGAACTCGAGCCAAAGACGGGAAGGGCGGTCCGGAAACGGGCCGCCCTTCTTCTTTTGAGTCACCCTTGACGTTTCCCCCTCATCGCATCACTTCCCCGGCCCATGACCAGCACCCCGATCGTCCCCGCCGAATGGGCCCACCACCGCGCCATGTGGCTGGGTTTCCCCAGCCACGCCGAACTCTGGCGTGAGGACCTCGAACCCGCCCAGGACGAGGTCGCGGCCCTGGCTCGCGCCCTGGCCGGGCCGGGCGCCGAGCGGGTCCGGCTGATGGTCGCCGGAGACGAGGCCGAGGCCGCAGCCCGCGCGCGGCTGGACGGCGTCGCCAACGTCGAGATCGTCCGCGCCCTGTTCGGCGACATCTGGATGCGCGACACCGGCCCGATCTTCCGCGAGGACGGCAAGGCCGCCAGCTTCCGCTTCAACGGCTGGGGCGGCAAGTACGAGATGGAAGGCGACGACCTCGTCGCCGCCCAGATCGCCGCCGCGTCTGGCGCGCCGCTGCTCAGCAACGACTTCGTTCTCGAAGGCGGCGCCATCGACCATGACGGCTACGGCACCCTGGTGACCACCCGCCAGTGTCTGCTCAATCCCAACCGCAATCCGGGCTGGACCGAGGAAGCCGCCGAGGCCGCCCTCGCCGCCTCGATGGGCGTGCGCAAGGTGCTGTGGCTGGGCGATGGTCTGCGCAACGACCACACCGACGGCCATGTCGACAACCTCGCCCGCTTCGTCGCGCCGGGCGTCGTCGCCTGCCCGATCGCCTGGGGCAAGAACGACCCCAACGCCGAGCTATATGACGAGACCGCGCGCCTGCTCGGCCAGATGACCGACGCTCGCGGCGGGGCCATCCAGGTGATGCGCATCCCCTCGCCGGGCTGGATCGATGGCGACAGCAGCGTGCAGCCGGCTCCGGCCAGCCACATGAACTTCATCATCGCCAACGAGGCGGTGATCGTGCCGCTCTACGAGGACGAGAAGGCCGGCGCCTTCGCCGTCGACGCCGTCCAGAGCCTGTTCCCCGAGCGCAAGGCCATCGGCCTCAGCTCCAACGCGGTGCTGACCGGCGGCGGCTCATTCCACTGCATCACGCAGCAGGAACCAGCCTAGCCTCGGCTAGAGCTTGCCGAGGTCGGTCAGGTCCTGTGGCGAGAGGCCGCGTCCTTCGGTGATCGAGTAGATCGCCGTCTGGACGACCTTGCGGTCATCCTCGTCCAGTTCGCGGCCCGGGATCATGTCCAGCAGCTCGCGGATGTCCGGATCGCTGGTGACCGGGCCCAGTTCGTAGGTCACGCCCGCTTCCGAAGGGGCCATGCTTTCGTTGAGGCAGTAGGCCTCGAGCTTGACAGAGAAGTCTCCCTGTTCCGGCGCGTCGTCCTGGCGCGCCAACTGGAAGGTCGCGCCCTGCGACGGGCCGGTGTGGCGGATGAGCTGGAAGCCGGCTCCAGCCAGCCGGCCATCCAGACGGGCGACGTCCTGAGCGCCTTTCTTGCAGACCACCTCCGGCACCGGGATCTTGACATCGCGGATCAGCACGCCGTTCTGATATTGGCCGGAGGACCTGGAAATGAGGGTCGTGCCGCGGGGCAGAACCAGGGTTAGCGTCCCGCCGCTTTCGTTGCACAGCTTCAGGCAGGCCTGCACGGCAAAGTCGCCGGTGCCCGTGCTGCCGCCGCACCCGCCCCCGGTGTCGAGGCCCTCGATCTTGCCGTCCACCCTGACGCCAGGCGGGAAGGAGACCGGCGTGCCCTGGGGATCGCCGGGGTCCTTTCCGAGGCCGGGCCTGACGATGTTGGCGCGGTTCAGGAAGTCCATCAGCGGGTTCTGGGCCGCGGCCGGCGTCGCCAACGCGAGAAGGCAGGCGGCGGGCAAGGCGGCGAGCTGGAAAAGGAAGCGTGTCGCGCTCATCGGGACGTCCTCGGAAATTGGTCGCGCGAACCTACGTCAAGCGCCCGGGGCCCGTGGCGTGCTGCGACAAACCCCGGCGTCCTTGGGACCGGCACAACATTTTGGCGCGGCCTGTCGGTGGCATCACGACCGCGCCAGGCCCCCTCCGCGACAATAGGCTCGGTTGCCGTCCAGGGCTCCGGACGCTAGAGACCAGCCGCCGGAAATAGAGTTGCAGGGTGGTGTCTCCTGCGCCCGCTCGCGGGTTCTTCTCAGCCACGGCGTCACCCCAACAGGGCGGCGCCCGCGACCCCGCGAAGGCGCTTCCCGTCCAAGGACGCTGAGCACCATGCACTTCCTCTATCTCGCCATCGCCATCGTCGCCGAGGTCACCGCGACGTCCTTCATGAAGTCCTCCGAGGGGTTCACGAAGCTGGTTCCGTCGCTGGTCATGGTGGTCGGCTACGCGGTCGCCTTCTACTTCCTGTCCCTGACCCTCCGCACCCTGCCGACCGGCGTCGCCTACGCCATCTGGTCCGGCGCCGGCGTGGTGCTGATCGCCGCCATCGCCTGGATATTCCAGGGCCAGAAGCTCGACCTTGCCGCCATCATCGGCATGGGCCTGATCGTCACCGGCGTGATCGTGCTGAACCTCTTCTCGAAGTCCACGGCGCACTAGCCGGGCGAAGGCCTTGTCGCAGGCAGGTCAGGCTTGGGCGAACGCACCTCGCGCGGGTCGCGCCGGGCGGCCACCGCTGAACTCCACGTTCGTCGCCGCTCAGCGCGGCCCGAGCCAATTCAGCCGTGAGCACCCAGATGCGAACCGTCCGGTCCCTGGCCTGCCTGTCAGCCGCCTCGATCCTGGCCCTCACCGCCGGTCCCTCCGGCGACGCGCGGGCCACCAGCCTGCTGCCAGGCGCGGGCGATGGTCCGAAGTCCCGCGAGGTCGAGCCCGACAAGCGCGACTTCGGCGAGATCAAGTTCTCGGTCGAGGCCGACATCAAGGACCACATCCGCTACACGGACCAGAACTACAGCAAGTCCACCCGGCGCGTGCGCTTCGATGGCGTCGTGCGGCTCAAGTACGTCTACGGCGGCGGGACCTTCACCGAAGGGGCGCCGGCCGAGTTGCTCGATACGACCCTGCCTCCCGAGCGCGAGCTCCAGTTCATCATGGAAGGCTTCAGTCTCTGCGAGAAGGAGACCGACGCCGCGAAGATGGGCGCCTGCACCGGTGACGCCACCCGCGCCGGCCAGGAGAAGTTCGCGAAATGCAACAAGGCCAACGCCGCCGAACGGCTGAAGCTCGGTTGCGGCGGCGGCTCGGCCGGGGCCCCGCCGCCGTTCATGGGCGACTTCGTGGGTGGATCGAAGGGCAAGGACCGCTTCGACCCCAATGAGGAGAAGGACGTCCGCTTCTGGCAGCCGATGACCTGTAGCGGGGGGGCGATCGTCAGCGGTCTCGGCGAAGGCTACGACAGCACCTGGCAGCGCGACCCTGCATTCAAGTTCAAGATCAGCGGCAACTGGACCGCCGATCCGCGCGCCGTCGGCAGCAGCGGCGGCTGCGCCGCCAGCGCTCTCATCAACGTCAAGACCGGGGAGGTGAAGCTCTCCCTCCTGCCCGGCCCGGTCTATATCCAGACCCAATACGCCTACGACAACTATCGGGGGACGACCAAGGTGGGGGAGCGAGCTTTCGAGGAGATCGAGGGCATGGCGGGCGTGGTCATCGACCTCAAGATCCCGCCTGGCTCGAAGTCTTTCCAGGGCTCGTGGAGGCCGCCCGCGACCTCCTCGGCGAAGTCGACGTCCGACCGCGGGCGCACGGTCGAGACCATCGTCAACTATAGCTTCTCACACGAGTAGGGTCGGATCGCGGGCGCTCCTCGTCGCCCCGTCGTCCGTCCCCGTCGTGGTCCCGCTTGCCGGTCCGGCGGGCGAGGTGTTCGACGACGGCCATGCTCATCAGAACCCTCTCCGCCGCCCTCCTCGTCGCCGGCCTCGCCGTCGCTCCGGCCCTGTCTCAGCCAGCGCAGGACGCCGCGTCCGCCGCCGCGCCCGGTCAGATCGACCTGACCTACAGCCGCTCGCAGAAGGCGCCGTCCGCCGCCGAGCGCACGCCGCTCCAGGCCAAGGGCGTGAAGCTGCGCGACATGCTCCTGGCCACGCCGGCGCTGGCCAATCCGCGTGGCTTCGGCCTCCATGCCAGCGTCGTCCTGGACAAGCCGGGAGCCAGCCGCGCCGGCGACACCGACGCGGTCTGGGGCGCGCTCATCTCTCGCCGCATCGTCATCGCCCGCAGCAAGCCCGACGCCGCCGGTCGCTATCCGGGCTATGGCGAAGGCCCGGTCGTCCAGTACGCGATCAACAAGCTCTCGACCGCCTTCGGCACCGGCGCCAACACTTCGGGATTCTTCAGCCTGCCTGCGAACCGGCGGGACCAGGGCGGGGTGATGCGGTTCTCCGATCGTAGCCGCGACTACACCATCATCACCCCCGCCGGGATGCAGGCCTTCGTGCCGGTGACCATCGGCGAGCACCTGAACGCGACCATCAAGCGCGAAGGGGCGGGCTCGGAATACGCCGCGATGCTGCGGACGGCCCTGGCGGGTCTGACGCCTGCTCAGCAGGCGATGCCGTTCTGCGAGACCAACACCGGCGACATGAAGGACTTCACCGCCCATTGCCGGCACAGCAGCGCCAAGCCCCTCTACAAGGCCAGCCCCCGTCTGTTCGTCGGCGCCGGTTCGGCCAGCAAGGCGCGGATGATCGTGCTGTCCGTACCTCAGCCGGGCAAGCTGGGCGACCAGCGCGAGGGTCAGCGCCTGCGTGAGGCGGTCGGCCAGCTGAACATCGCCGCGATCCAGGCCCTGCTCGACGGCTAGCCGGCAAGCGACCGCTGGTCGCTCGACAGGTCACTCACCAGTCGCCCACCCAATTTGGGCGCGATCGAGCGGGGGAACGCTGATCTACAGGCTTTGTCGTGCGTTACGACGAGTCCCGTCTCCTCGTGCGACGGCCAACACGCCCGTCGGCGGCAGGACCAGGCCATGAGCGATCACCTGATCGAAGCCATCTACGAAGCCGCCTTCGTGCCGGAGGCCTGGCCAACGGTGCTTGAGACCCTAGCCGCCAGCGTCGAGGCCGTGGGTGCGGGGCTGATCATCGATCGCGCGGCGCAGGCGCCGCTGACCGCCGCGACCCCCGCGCTCCAGGGCGCCCTGACCGCCTACTGCGAGACGGGCGCGTGGCAGTCCTCGGAATTGACCGCGCACGCGCGCCGCGCGCCGCCGGCGACCTTCCTGCTCGACGAGGACTTCTTTCCGCCTGACGCGATGAGCCGCGAAGCCACCACCGCGCCGATACCGCTCGGCGTCGGCGCGCTGCTCGGCACGGTTTTCCCGATGCCCAGCGGCGAAACGGTGGTGATCATGCTGCAAAGGCGCGCCGACGCCGCGATGTCTCACCAGGCGGCGCTCGAGCTGCTGAATGGTGTGCGGCCGCATCTGGGGCGGTCCGCCCTGATCGCCGCCCGCCTGCGTCTGGAACGCGCCGGCGATACCGTCCGCACGCTGGCGCAGCTGGGCCTGCCGGCGGCGGTCATCACCGTCGGGGCAACCGTGCTGGCCGCGAACGACCTGTTCCAGTCCTTCAAGGCGCCGTTCCGCATCGGCGCCTTCGACCGCCTGTCGCTGGCCAATCCCGCCGCAAACATCCTGTTCAGCAACGCGGTCGAGAGAGCCGGCGCGGGGACGTCGGCGGTGCAATCGATCCCCGTGCCGGCGAAAGACGGCGACCCGGCCATGATCGTCCACGTCGCGCCGATCGAACGTCGCGCCCACGACATCTTCGACCACGCCGCCTGCATCGTCATCGTCACGCCATTGACCGCCGCCAGCATGCCGGACGGGGCGATGCTGAACGGTCTGTTCGACCTGACCCCCGCCGAGGCGCGTCTGGTGCAGAAGCTGACCCAGGGCCTGACCATCAACGAGATCGCGGACAAGCTCGGCCTGTCGACGCCGACCCTGCGCACCCAGCTCAGGGCGGTGTTCGCCAAGACGGGCACGAGCCGGCAGGCTGACCTCGCCCGGCTGGTCGGCGCGATGGCCGCGGTCCGGCCCCGGTCCTGACGAGCGCCAACCCGGCGATCTCGCGCTGATGTAGACTGGTAGGATGACGCCCTCGCCGACCCGACACGATCCCGTCTCCAAAGCTCGCGACGGGCCGAATGAAGACATTTGCCCGTCGCGCCGGGCCGCCGCGCCCTTTGCTTTCGGCCGGGCGTTCCTATATCGGCCCGCCGACGTGTTTCTTTCCCTTGCCCAGGAGCCTGCGTGATGGCCCGGACCCTCAGCCTCGCGGCGATCCAGACCAGCTACGGCTTGGACATGGACGCCAACATCAAGAAGACCGAAGCCTTCATCCGCGAGGCCGCGGCCGGCGGCGCGCAGGTGATCCTGCCGTCGGAGCTGTTCCAGGGGCCGTACTTCTGCGTCACCCAGGAAGAGCAGTGGTTCGGAACGGCCTACGCCTGGCGCGACCATCCGGCGGTGAAGGCCCTGGCCCCGCTGGCCGGGGAACTCGGCGTGGTGATCCCGATCTCGATCTTCGAGAAGGAAGGCCCGCACTATTTCAACAGCCTGGTGATGGCCGACGCCGACGGCTCCATGATGGGCCTCTATCGCAAGAGCCACATCCCCGACGGCCCCGGCTATCAGGAGAAGTACTACTTCCGGCCCGGCGACACCGGCTTCAAGGTCTGGGATACCCGCCACGGCCGTATCGGCGTCGGCATCTGCTGGGACCAATGGTACCCGGAGGCCGCCCGCGCCATGGCCCTGATGGGCGCCGAGGCGCTGCTGTACCCGACCGCCATCGGCAGCGAGCCACATGACGCCACCCTCGACACCGCGCTTCCGTGGCGCCGGGCGATGCAGGGCCATGCGGTCAGCAACGTGATCCCGGTGGTCGGCGCCAACCGCATCGGCTTCGAGCCGTGGGAGAACTATCCGAACGGCGGCCAGAGCTTCTACGGCGCCTCCTTCATCGCCGACCATCGCGGCGACCTGGTCTCGGAACTGGGCGACGAGGAGGGGCTGGTGAAGGCGACGTTCGATCTCGACTTCCTGCAGACCCACCGCGCGGCCTGGGGCTTCTTCCGCGACCGCCGCTCGGACCTCTATGGCGCTCTGGCCAATCCGCGACCGGCGAGCTGATGATCGAGACGGACCGTCTGATTCTGAGGAACTGGCGGCCGTCGGACCATGACGCCTGGGCGGCGCTCAACGCCGATCCCGAGGTGATGGAGCATTTCCCGGCTACCCTCGACCGCATCGAGAGCGACGCCATGGCGGCGGTGCATCAGGCGCTGATCGCGAAGCAGGGCTGGGGCCTGTGGGCGGTGGAGCGGCGCGAGGACGGCGCCTTCCTCGGCTTCACGGGCCTGAAGGAGATCCCCTCGGCGATCCCGTTCGCGCCGGCGGTCGAGGTCGCCTGGCGCTTAAGCCGCGCGGCCTGGGGCCACGGCTACGCCAGCGAGGCGGCGACGGCGGCGATGAAGGACGGCTTTACGCGGCTCGAGCTGCCGCGCATCGTCTCCTTCACCGCCGCGGTCAACACGCGCTCCGAGGCGGTGATGCGGCGGATCGGCATGACCCGCCGCAAGGACCTCGACTTCGACCACCCGGTGCTGCCGGAAGGCCACCGCCTGCGCCGGCACGTGGTCTGGACGGCCGAGGCTCAGGGCTGGACGTAGACGCGCATGATGCGGCTCATGACGCCGCTCTGCACCTTGCCGTCGACGCTGGCGGCGAACGGCCGATCGAAGATCTCCGGACCCCACAGCTTCAGCTGCACGGGACGGCCGTTGAGGCGGGCGGTGATGCGGTAGCCGCCGAACGGGATGCCGGTCACGGTCAGGCCCTCGCCGGTGCGGCGCACCTTGCGGGTGATGGTCTTGCCGCCGTTCAGCGAGACCAGGGTCACCTCGAGGCCGTCCAGGTCGGAGTAGTCGCCGATGTTGTTCTCGGTGACCAGGATGCCGCCGTTGCCGTAGTCGTCGTCGGCGGTGCTCTCGACGATCCCGTGGCGGAAGTTGCGCACGGCCTGGGCGTTGCTGGCGAAGGTGGCGTCGTTCTCCGGGGTCAGGCTCATGCCCTGGTGGGATCCGGCGACGGAGTATTCACCCATCGGCAGGCCGCTCAGGGAGATGGCGTAGCGACCATCGGCTCCGGTCGTGGCCTTGCGGTTATAGCGGGCGCCGTACATCAGGCCGCCGCCGCCGAACGATTGGTAGGTGGCGATCATGACGGCGCCGGCCACCGGGCGGCCGCCCTCGTCGACGACCCGGCCGCGCACGACGCCGCTCTTGGCTTGGGCCAGCGCGTCCGTCGCGGCGAGGACCGAGACGAACGCCAGGGCGATGGCGAGAAGTTTTATCAGGCGGGTCATGGGGGGCTCCTTGAAATCGGGAGCCGTCATCGCCGTCGTCCGGAAGGCGCAAAACGCCAGTGCGGTGAAGGCCGCCGCCGCCGCGACCTAGGCGGCCGGGCAGTGCTTCGGCGCGCCCAGCGTCCTGGCCTGCGCGATCTCGGCCTTGGCCGTGGCCAGCTCGGCCTGGAAGCCGGGCTCCGCATGCAGGCGTGCGACGAGGACCGCGGCGAGGGTGCGGCCGGCCTGGATATCGCTGACCCAGTGGACGCCGCAGACGGCGCGGCTGTCGCCGAGCTCCCGGCCGCGGGTGGTGATCTCGGTGGCGCGGTCGGGGACCAGCTCCGCCAGCACCAGCGACCAGCTGTAGCCGATCAGGCTGTGGCCCGACGGGTAGGAGCCGTTGGTCTCGATCCAGTCCTCGCGCGGCACGCAGATCGGCGCGGTGTTGCCCGAGGCCGGCCGCTTGCGGGCGTAGAAGTCCTTCGGCGGATTATAGATCAGCCGCGCGTCGTGGATCATCCGCAGCATCATCTTCGAGAGCACCGGGGTGGTCTCCGGCCCGATCTGGACGCCGGCGGCGCAGGAGAAGCCCTGGTAGGCCTCCTTGCCCGAGAGGTCGGCGTCGCGGATGGCCTGGGTCCAGCGCGGCGTGCCCTGCAACGCCCGGTCGTTGTCGAAGATCTCCTGCTCCGCGGCCGCCAGCCGCGAATTCGGCGCCGGGGGCGGAGGCAGGATCTTCAGCCCGTCGGGCGCGCCGCCGGCCGGCAGGTAGCCCTTCGGCGGCTCAACCCAGTTGGCCGACCCCACCGGCGTGGGCGGAGCCAACTTGGCGGCAGGCTCAGCGGCGCTCATCGCACAGGCCGCGAGGACGCCGGTGGCCAGGACGAGAAGGATCGGCGCGGCGGGGCGGGGAAACGGCATCATTCTCGCTCGGGTCTGCTGAGCGGCGAAGAGGCCTCGACCGATCGGCGACGTCAAGACAGCTCCGTCGCGAAACGCCTTGACGGCATGATATGTTATTTCATAACAGTTGGCGGACTTCAGCCGTTTCCGAGATTTTTCATGCCCTATCGCCGTTTCCTGCTCGCCGCCGTAAGCGGCTCGGCCCTGTTCGCCGCCGGCCACGCCCTGGCCCAGGATACGGAAGTTGAACAGGTGGTGGTCACCGCCGCGCCGTTCGCCATCTCGCTGGACTCGGCCACCACCAGCATCGACGTCATGACCCGCGAGGCGTTGGACCTGAAGCCGCCGGCCGGCCTGGGCGACGTGCTCGCCGACCTGCCGGGTCTGCGCTCGACTTCCTTCGGCCCCGGCGCCAGCCGGCCGGTGGTGCGCGGTCTCGCCGGCCCCCGGGTGCTGGTGCTCAACAACGGCGTCGGCATGATCGACGCCAGCGCCCTGTCGCCCGACCACCAGGTCGCGGCCGATCCCGGTGAGGCGTCCAGCATCGAGGTTCTGCGCGGCCCGGCGGCGCTGCTCTATGGCGGTTCGGCCATCGGAGGCGTTGTCAACGTCATCGACGAGCGCATCGCCCGCAGGCTGCCCGGCCAGTCGTTCTCCGGCCGCGTCAACGCCTCGGCCAGTTCGGTCGACGACGGCCGTGCCATTTCAGGCTCGCTGACCGCCGCGTCGGGCCCGTGGGTCGTCACCGTCGACGGCATCCACCGCCAGAGCGACGACTACGAGATCCCCGCCTATCCGGAATCACGGCGCGAACTGGCCGCCGAGGGCGAAACCCCCGACCTGCCCGGTCCCAAGCGGCTCGAGAACAGCGCCGTCGAGCTCGACGCTTATGGCGCCGGCCTCTCCTACGTCGGCGACGCGGGCTACCTCGGCGTCTCGGTGCGGCGCACCGACACCACCTACGGCGTCCCCGGCCACGAGCATGAAGAGGCCCCCGTTCCGCCGCCGGTTCCGGAGGAAGAGCACCTCGTCACCATCGGCCTCGAGCAGACCCGCGTCGATGTGCGCGGCGAGTGGAACGGCGATCTCGGTCCATTCGCCACGGTCCGTTTCTCCGGCGGCTGGGCCGACTACACCCACACCGAGTTCGAGGGCGACGAGGTCGGCACCCAGTTCTTCTCCGACGGCTGGGAAGGCCGGCTGGAGCTGGTGCAGGCCGAGCGCGACGGCTGGAACGGCGCGGTCGGCGTCCAGGCCCTGAAGCGGAATTTCGACGCCAAGGGCGACGAGGCCTATGTCCCCAAGACCGAGATCGGCGAGATCGGCCTGTTCACCCTGCAGCGCGTCGACCTCGGCAAATGGGGCTACGAAGGCGGGCTGCGCGTCGATCGCCGCGAACTGAAGACCGCGCTCGTGACCCGCGAGTTCACCAATGTCTCGGCGTCTGCGGGCGCCTTCTACCGTCCGGCCGATGGCTGGTTCCTCGGCCTGAGCGTCACCCGGTCCGAGCGGGCGCCGACGGAGTCCGAGCTGTTCGCCAACGGCCCCCACGTGGCCACCCGCGGCTTCGAGATCGGCGACACGACGCTAGATGCCGAGGTCGCGAGCTCGATCGAGGGCACGGTCCACTACGGCGGCGAGCGGCTGTCGGCGGACCTGCATCTGTTCGGGGTGAGCTACGACGGCTTCATCGACCTGGTGCCGACGGGCGCCGAGGAGGACGGGCTGGCGGTTTACCAGTACGTCCAGACCAACGCCGACTTCCATGGCTTCGAGGTCGAGGCGGCGTGGAAGCTGTGGCGAGAGGGCGAGCGCACGCTGTCGCTGGAGGGGGCCGCCGATTACGTGCGCGCCGCGTCCGACAACGGCCCGCCCTCGCGGATCCCGCCGGCCTCCGTGGCCGCGCGGCTGGTCTGGGAGGGGCCGCAATGGACCGGCCGGTTCGAGGTGCGCCGCGTCGGCGAGCAGGACCGGGTCTCTGACTTCGAGCTGCCGACCGACGCCTACACCCTGGTCAACCTCGGCGCGACCTGGAGCCCGCCGGCGCTGGAAGGGGTCAAGCTTTTCGCCGAGGTGCGCAATCTCACGGACGAGGAAATCCGCGAGCACGCCTCCTACCTGAAGGACATCGCCCCCCAGCCCGGCCGCAATGTCCGGGCGGGGGTCAGCTACCGGTTCTGAGGGGCGGGAACATGTCCTGCGTGGTTCGAGACGCTCGCTTGAGGCTCGCTCCTCACCATGACTATCTCCGAGTAAGTCATCCTGAGGAGCGGACCCTCGGGTCCGCGTCTCGAAGGACGCACGGAGGGACAGCCTACCCCAGCACCGTCTTGCCGTTCTTGACGACGGTGACGCCGCGATCCTTCACGCGGGCCTCGAACGAGACGACGTCGCCGTCCTTCCACAGGTCGACGCTGATCGTCTCGCCGGGGAACACCGGGCTGGAGAAGCGCACCTGGTGGCTCTTGATCTTCGACGGGTCGAAGTCGGCGTAGGCCTGCAGCACCGCGCGGCACGTGATGCCGTAGGTGCACAGTCCGTGCAGGATCGGCCGCGGGAAGCCCGCCGCCTTGGCGATGCCGGGATCGGAGTGCAGCGGATTGCGGTCGCCGCTCAGCCGGTAGATCAGCGCCTGGTCCGGCTTGGTCGGGATGTCGATGGTCAGGTCGGGGCTGCGGGTCGGCACCTCATGCGCTTCCGGCGCGCCGTCGGACGGTCCGCCGAAGTTGCCGTCGCCGCGGGCGAAGGTCGAGCCGGTCAGGGTGGCGATCTTCTCGCCGGTCCTGGCGTCCTTGAGGACCGTCTCGTTGTAGATGACCGCGCCCTTGTCGCCCTTGTCGTAGGCGCCGATCACGCGGCTGTCGGCGGTGATGCTGGCCTCGGTCGGGAAGGTCTTGTGGAACTCGACCTTCTGCTCGCCGTGCACGACCAGCAGGAAGTTGATGCCCATCTTGCCGATGCCGGGACCCGCGCCCCAGGCGACGGTGGTGGCCATGGTCGGAACGGCCTTCAATCCGCTCTCGTAGACGAACTTGAGCTCCTGCTCGTTCATCGGATCGCCGCCCAGGCCGATGCCTAGGGCGTAGAGCATGCTCTCCTTCTCGGTCCAGGCGAAGGTCTGGCCCTCGCTGGTGAGCGACAGGATCTCGGGGTAGGCGATAGGCATGGACGTCTCCCGCTGTTTTCTTCCCCTGATTGAACCCGGTTACCCCTAGGGCGCGCAAGACGGGTGGTCGGATTGCCGGGTTAGGCGGGATCGGCTAGAAGCGCCGGCTCGACCTTCCCGCGTGGCGGCAGCCGCCGCGCATCCCACAAGAGTTCATGATGGCCACCAAACAAGCCGAACAAAGCCCGCTCTCCGGCACGCTGCTCTTCTACACGACGCCCGAGCCCCTGAGCCGCGACGCCCATGGCGGACTGGCCGTGCGCAGCATGGAAAAGCCCTTCGCCTTCGCCAGCGAAGGTCACATCGTTCCGCTCACGGTCGCCGAGTTCGGCTTCGCCGCGGTCAGCTACCCGATCATCTTCGGCGGCGACCAGAAGATGCCGCTGGCGGTGATGGGCATCAACGCCGGCGAGAACCTGTTCATCAAGGACGGCATGTACGTCGTCGGCGCCTACACCCCGGCCTATACCCGCCGCTATCCGTTCGTGCTGGCCGCGGACGAAGCGCAGGGCCGCCTGGTGGTCTGCATCGAGCGCAGCGCCGAAATCTTCGTCGACAGCAAGACCGCCGGCTCACAGCCGCTGTTTGACGAGGCCGGTGAGCCCTCGCCCTACACCAAGAACGCCATCCAGTTCTGCGAGGACTTCGAGACCGAGCGTCGCCGCACCGAGTCGTTCGTCCAGCTGCTGACCGACAACGACCTCTTCCACACCCGCGAGGCCGTCTACAACCAGCCCAACCAGGACGGCACCACCACGCCGATCAAGATGGCCGAGTACTTCGCCGTCTCGGAAGAGAAGCTGAACGCCCTGCCGGCCGCCAAGCTGGCCGAGCTGCGCGACAACGGCGCCCTGGAAAAGATCTACAACCACCTGACCTCGCTGGTCGGCTGGGAGCGCCTCATCGCCATCGCCACCGAAGCGGCGATGCAGAAGGGCCTCAAGGCCGCCAACGGCTGATAGTCGTGGGAGCGCGGTGGGGTTTGGCCCCTACCGCGCGAACACACTCCTGGTCAGACAGGAGAAGACGAGGCGCCCGGCCTCGTCGAGCAGGTCATGCTGGGCGATGACGATGCCCTTGTCGTCGCCCACCGGGTCCTTACCCATCACCGTCATCCGCCCACGGAGGAGTTCTCCGGCCGGAGGATTGCGCGCCCAGCGCAGGGCGTCGACGCCAAGGCGCTTGGTCTGCGCCCAGTCGGCGGCCGCCTGGTCCTCGAGCTTGGACCACAGGGCGAAGACCATGGCGTCCGGCGCGCCACGATCGGCGCTCCAGCCCGGAACGAAAGCACGGATGAAGGCGTCCAGGGCCTGGTCGTCCACGGCGGCGACGCCGAGGCTGATGACCTGGCCGATCTGGATCTCGTCGAAACTGGCTGGCACTTGGGGTTCAGGGCTCCGGGGAGATCCGCACCAGCAGTTTGCCGTCGTGATCGCCCGTGAACAGACGCTTCACCGCTTCGGCCGCGTTCTCAAGCCCGTCGACGACATGAGCCTTCCATTTGATCTGGCCTGACATGACCATGGGCGCCAGTTCGGCGAAGGCCTCGCCCGCGCGCGGCAGGTAGTCGATGACGATGAAACCCTTGATCAGCAGGCGATGCATCAGCACCCGGCCGAAGTCGGTCGGGCCCGAGGCGACGCCCTCGCTGTTGTAGCCGCTGATCATTCCGCACAGCGGCATGCGGCTGAAGTTGTTCATGCGGCTGACCACGGCGTCCATGATCGCGCCGCCGACGTTCTCGAAGTTGACGTCGATCCCGTTCGGGCAGAGCCGGTCGAGGGCCGCGCCGACGTCCTCGTTCTTGTAGTCGATGGCCCCGTCGAACCCGAGTTCCTCGGTCAGCCAGGCGCACTTCTTGGGACCGCCGGCGATGCCGATGACCCGGGCGCCGCGCTGCTTGGCGATCTGGCCGGCGACCGAGCCCACGGCTCCGGCGGCGGCGGAGACCACCACCGTCTCGCCCGCCTGCGGCTTGCCGATGTCGGTCATCCCGAACCAGGCGGTCAGGCCCGTGCCGCCGAGCACGCTCATGAAGGCGGTCAGCGGCACGCCCGGAATGGCGGGGACCGGGCTCAAGGTCGCCTCGTGACCGATGGTGTAGCTCTGCCAGCCCGACAGGCCGGCGTTGACCAGCGCTCCTTCCGGGAAGCGCGCCGAGCGGCTGGCCTCGACCACGCCGATGGTGCTTCCGCGCATGACGTCGCCGATCACGACCGGCGGCAGGTACTGGTCCTGGTCGCTCATCCAGATGCGGTTGGTCGGGTCGAGCGAGAGGTAGATGTTGCGGACCAGCACCTCGCCCTCCTCGAGCGGGCGGATCGGCGTCTCGACGAAGTCCAGGTCGCCCGGGGCGATGTCCCCGACAGGGCGCTTCCTGAGGATCCACTGGCGATTGACCGGCATCGACGTCTCCCTTTTTCCGGACGATCATGGCCCGGCCCTAGGGGAAGTCGAGGGGGTTCAAGAAACCGTCGCACGGCCGTGGTCTGAGGGGCGATCCGTCGGAGAAAGAACCGCATGCGCCGCCTCCTCCTTGTCGCTAGCCTGCTGACCATGATCGCCCAGCCCGTCCTCGCCCTCGAGCTGACCCCGCGCGGCGTCTTCCGGCACGGCGGCTTCGGGAAGAGCGCGGCGGAGATCGCGACCTACGACGCCGCCAGCAAGCGGCTGTTCGTGGTCAACGGCGAGGCCCAGGCCATCGACGTGCTCGACATCAGCGACATCGACGCACCGAAGAAGGTGCAGTCATTCTCGCTGGCCCAGTACGGCGGCGCGCCCAACAGCGTGGCGGTCAAGAACGGCGTCGTCGCCGCCGCCCTCGACGGCAAGGACAAGCAGGGCCCCGGCCATGTGGTGTTCTTCAAGGCCGCCGACCTCGTCCTGCTCGGCAATGTCGAGGTCGGAGCGATGCCCGACATGGTCACCTTCACCCCGGACGGCCGCTATGTGCTCGCCGCCAACGAGGGCGAACCCGATCCCAACGACATGACCCGCGACCCCGAGGGCGCGGTGGCGGTGATCGACGTCTCGAAGGGTTTCGACAAGGCGACCGCTCGACTGGCCGACTTCCGCGCCTTCAACGCCGCTCCGATTCCCGGGACCAAGCCCGGCCGCCCCGGCGCCAGTTTCGCCCAGGCGGCGGAGCCCGAGTACGTGGCCATCTCGACCGACGGCAAGACCGCCTTCGTGACGCTTCAGGAGGTCAACGCCCTGGCCGTGGTCGACATCGCCTCGGCCAAGGTCACTTCGGTCACGGGTCTCGGCTTCAAGTCCTACGAGACCTGTCCGGCCGACCTGTCGGACAAGGACGGCGGCATTCACATCAAGGCGCACGCGAAGGTGCTGGGCATGTACCAGCCCGACGCGCTGGCGCTGTTCCGCGCCGGCGGCCAGAGCTACCTGGTCACCGCAAACGAGGGCGACGCCCAGGGCTGGAAGGCCTTCAACGAGGAGAAGCGGGTCAAGGACCTGAAGCTCGATCCCGTGGCCTTCCCGGAAGCCTCGCAGGCCGACGCGGCGCTCGGACGGCTGAAGACCACGACCACCGCGGGCGACACCGACGGCGATGGCGACCTCGACGTGATCTACAGCTTCGGCGCCCGCTCGATCAGCGTCTGGTCGACCGACGGCAAGCAGATCGCCGACAGCTGCGACCAGATCGAGCAGGCGATCGCCAAGCGCGGCGCGGCCGCCTTCAACCTCGGCCATGACGAGCCCGGCGCCGACAGCCGTTCCGACGACAAGGGGCCTGAGCCCGAGGGCGTCAGTGTCGGCGAACTGGGCGGCAAGCCCTACGCCTTCGTCGGGCTGGAGCGCGACGGCGGCGTGATGGCCTTCGACCTCTCCGATCCCGCCAGGCCGGTGCTCGCCGCCTATGCCAGCACCCGCAATGTCGAACTTGATCCGTCCGATCCGGCCTCCGGCGATCAGGGCCCGGAAGGCGTGCTGTTCATCCCCGCCGACAAGTCGCCGAACGGCAAGCCGCTGCTGGTGGTGTCCTACGAGGTCAGCGGCACGACGCGGATCTGGGAGATCCAGTAACCCCATATCCCGGCGAAGGCCGGGGCCCAGTCGGGGTCTCAGAACTTCGGATGCGATCCTGAACGCTTGGGCTGGTCTGGGTCCCGGCCTTCGCCGGGAATACGGGTTTTATTGGCCCCCACCGCGTTCGAGGCCATATAGCTGTCTCATGACCCGTCTTCTCGCCGCGCTGGCCGCCCTTCTCGCGCTGACCCTCCCGGCCACGGCCTTGGCCAAGCCGGTCAACACCGGCCATATCGAGACCGAACTCGTCGCCCAGGAGCAGGGCGTGGTTCCGGGCAGCACGGTCTACGTCGCCCTGCGCCAGAAGATCGACAAGGGCTGGCACACCTACTGGCGCAATCCGGGCGACAGCGGCGAGCCGACCAAGATCAAGTGGACCTTGCCGGCCGGCTGGACCGCCGGCGAGTTCGTTTGGCCGACGCCGGCGCGGATGCCGATCGGGCCGCTGCTGAACTACGGCTACTCGGACGAGGTGCTGCTGCCGACGCCGATCCAGGTCCCCGCCTCGGCCAGGGCCGGCCAGACCGTGACCCTGAAGGCCGACGTCGTCTTCCTGGTCTGCGAGGAGGTCTGCATTCCGGAAGAGGCGACGCTCGAGATCGCCTTGCCGGTGGTCGCCGAGGCGCCGAAGCCCGACGCGAAATGGGGCGAGAAGATCGCCGCAACGCTGGCCGCCGCGCCGAAGCCGTCCGGCCTGACCGCCGCCTACGCCGTCGCCGGCGAGACGGTGAAGCTGGCCGTCACCGGCGCCCCGCTGAAGGGCGCGGACGTTTCCAAGGCCTACTTCTTCCCGTTCGACGGCACGGTCATCGACCATGCCAAGCCGCAGGCGATCGAGCGAGGTCCCGAAGGGCTGACCCTGTCGCTGCCGGCCGGCTACGCCTTCACGGCGGGGTCGCCCCCGGCCCAGCTGACGGGCGTCGTCTCGCTGGGTGATCAGGCCTGGGAGATCACGGCCGCCCCGGGCCCCTTGCCGGCCGGCGCGGGCGGCCTCGGCGCGCCGGCTAGCGCCGTAGGCGGTTCGGCTGGAGGACTCGGCGTCCCTTTAGCCCTGCTGTTCGCCTTCCTCGGCGGACTGATCCTCAATCTGATGCCCTGCGTGTTCCCGGTGCTGTCGATGAAGGCGGCATCGCTGGCGAGCCACGCCCATGAGCCGCGCACGGCGCGACTGCAGGGCATCGCCTACCTCGTCGGCGTGCTGGCGACCTTCCTGGCCCTCGCCGGCGCGCTGATCGCACTGAAGGCGGCGGGACAAGCGATCGGCTGGGGCTTCCAGCTGCAGTCGCCCGCCGCCGTCGCCGCCCTGGCGCTGGTGATGCTGTTGGTGGCGCTGAATCTGTCGGGCGTGTTCGAGGCCGGGACCTCGCTGCAGGGGACTGGATCGGGCCTCGCTTCCAAACAGGGGCTCGCCGGCAGCGCCCTGACCGGCGTCCTCGCCGTGGTCGTGGCCGCGCCCTGCACCGCGCCGTTCATGGCCTCGGCCATGGGCTATGCGCTCACGCAAGGCGCGGCGGTGTCGCTGCTGATCTTCGCGGCCCTGGGCCTCGGTCTCGCGGCGCCGTTCGTGCTGCTGTCCTTCGCCCCGGCGCTGTTGCGGCGACTGCCCAAGCCCGGCTCCTGGATGGAGACCCTGCGCCACGTCCTTGCCTTCCCGATGTACGGGGCGGTGGCCTGGCTGGTCTGGGTGCTGGCGCAACAAACCGGCCCGATCGGCCTCGCCCACGCCCTGGCCGCCGGGGTGCTGGCCGCCTTCGCCGCCTGGCTGTGGGGACATGCCCAGCGCCGTCCGCCGGCGCCGATCGCCCGCGGTCTCGCCACCGTGGTCTTCCTCGGCGCCCTGGCCTTCGTAGGGCTGCTCGCGCTGGAGGCCAGCGCGCCGGCCGCCGCCGACCCCGCCAGCCCGACCGCCGAGGTTCCGTCCGAGGCCTGGAGCCCGGAGCGTGTCGCCGCCTTGCGGGCCGAGGGCCGGCCGGTGTTCGTCAACTTCACCGCCGCCTGGTGCGTGACCTGCCAGGTCAACGAGCGCACCTCGCTCGGTACGAAAACGGTGGCCGAAGCCCTGACCCGGACCAACGCCGTCTACCTGAAGGGCGACTGGACTAAACGCGACGGCGCCATCGCCGCCGCCTTGGCCGAACATGGTCGCGCCGGGGTGCCGCTCTATCTCGTGTATGGCGCGGACGGCTCCGATCCGGTCATACTGCCGCAGTTGCTCACCGAAGGGATGGTGGCCGAGGCCCTCGACAAGGCCGCCGCCCGCTAGACTGGGAGGTTCCCGATGACCCTGACCCGCCGCACCGCCCTGGCGCTGCCCGTGCTCGCGCTCGCGCCCACCGCCGCCCTTGCCGCCGCTCCAGCGCCCGCCTTCTCGCTAAGGGATGCGGACGGCCGCACCCGCACCCTCGCCGAATTCCGGGGCAAGGTCGTCGTGCTGGAGTGGGTCAACGAGGGCTGCCCGTATGTGAAGAAGCACTACAAGGGCAACATGCAGTCGACCCAGAAGCAGGCCCTGGCCGACGGCGCCGTCTGGCTCAGCATCTGCTCCTCGGCGCCAGGTCAGCAAGGTTATGTGCAGGGTCCGGCCGCCAGGAGCTGGCTGGCCGCGCACAAGGCGACCCCGACCGCCTTCCTGCTCGATCCGACCGGCGCGGCGGGCAAGGCCTACAAGGCCAAGACCACGCCGCACATGTACATCGTCGATAAGGCCGGTCGCCTCGTCTACCAGGGCGGCATTGACGACAAGCCGACCAGCGAGGTCGAGGACATCGCCGGCGCGACCAACCACGTGAAGGCCGCGCTCGCCGACCTGAAGGCCGGCCGCCCGGTGAAGACCGCGTTCAGCCAGCCGTACGGGTGCGCGGTGAAGTACGCCTGATAAGCTTTGCGTCCTTCGAGACGCGGCTTTGCCGCTCCTCAGGATGACTGACTCAGAAGCAAGTCATGGTGAGGAGCGCAGCGCGTCTCGAACCACGCAATGCGCCTAGGTCCCGGCCACTCCGGAGCTCACCACCGGCGGAGTGGTGATCACCTCGACGTTGTCGCGCAGCAGCCAGCCCATCTCGCGCAGGGCGTTGTCGCGGGCCTTGGCATCGGCGGCGGTCTCGACCTCGGCCAGCCGCACCGGCAGGTCCTGGGCGATGCCGCGCAGGATGCACTTGAGGTCGCCGTCCGTCCCGCGCTCGGCCAGCAGCTTGTTGGCCTTCATGTCGAGAGCGGCCAGCTCGCCGAGCCGGCTTTTGAAACCTTCGAAACCGGGCAGGTCGCCGGTCACGCCCTTCCAGGCCTCGACCTGGGCCTTCAGCGCGCCGGCGCGGCCGACGATGTCGGCGAACAGCGGCTCCTGCGCCACCGAGACCGGGGCGGAGGCAAGCGTGGACGTCTTCGGCGCGGCGGCGGCTTCGGGGGAGGCGGAGGCCAGCCAGAGCATGGCCGAAAGGGCGATGGCGTCGCAGGACATGGGTCGCGCCTCGTGTAAGATACAGGCCTCTACCTAGGCCAATCAGGGTAAACGGCGTCCTACCGCCGGGAGTTTGCATGACCGACACCGCCGCCGCCTGGACCGCCCTCGAAGCCGCCGCCCAGACCGATGCCGAGACCCGGATCGTCGACCTGTTCCAGGCCGAGCCGGACCGTCTGGCGCGGCTGACGGTTGAGGCCGCGGGCCTGTCGATCGACCTCAGCAAGCAGCCCTGGAGCCAGGCAGGCTTCGAGGCCGCCCTGGCGCTGGCGAAAGCCGGCGGTGTCGAGGCGCGGCGCGAGCGGCTGTTCGCCGGCGAGGCCGTCAACGTCACCGAGAACCGCGCCGTCCTGCACATGGCCCTGCGCGCGCCCGACGGCGCGGACTTCCATGCCGTCGGCAAGCCGGTGTCGCGCAAGGTCGAGACCGTGCGCGCGGCGATGAAGAGCTTCGTCGCCGATGTCCGCACCGGCGTGTTCCGGAGCGCGACCGGGAAGGCCTTCACCGATATCGTCCACATCGGCATCGGCGGTTCGGACCTGGGGCCGCGCATGGTCTGGCGGGCGCTCAAGGCGCTGGATCGCCAGATCGACCTGCGCTTCGTCGGCAACGTCGACCCGGCCGACGTCGCCGCGGCGCTGACGGGACTGGACGTCGAGACCACCCTGGTGGTGATCGTCTCCAAGACCTTCACCACCCAGGAGACCATGGCCAACGCCGCCGCCGCCAAGGCCTGGTTGCGCGAGGCGCTGGGCGAGGCCGGCGACGGCCATCTGGTCGCCTGCTCGACCAACCTCGAGGCCTGCGCCGGCTTCGGCATCCCCGAGAGCCGCGTGTTCGGGTTCGAGGACTGGGTCGGCGGCCGTTACTCGACCTGGTCGTCGGTGAGCCTCAGCTGCGCCATCGGTCTCGGCTGGGAGGCGTTCGAACAGTTCCTCGCCGGCGGGGCGGCGATGGACGAGCACTTCCGCACGACGCCGCTCGACCGCAACGCGCCGGTGCTGCTGGCCCTGGCCCATGTCTTCAACCGCAACGGTCTCGGCCGTCCGACCCGGGTGGTTGAGCCCTATGCCGAGCGCCTCGGCCTGCTCGCTAACTACCTGCAGCAGCTGGAGATGGAGTCGAACGGCAAGCGCGTGACCCAGGCCGGCGAGCCCGTCGCCCACGCGACCGCGACCGCCGTGTTCGGCAATGCCGGCACCAACGACCAGCACGCCTTCTTCCAGATGCTGCACCAGGGCGTGGACGTGATCCCGGTCGACTTCGTCGCCGTGGCGCGGGCCGATGAAGGTCCGCCGCGCCAGCACACGATCCTGCTCGCCAACGCCATCGCCCAGGCCGAGGCGCTGATGGTCGGCAGCGCCAACGCCGCCGAGCCGCATCGCCATTTCCCCGGCGACAGACCGTCGAGCTTCATCCTGCTTGACCGCCTGACGCCGTACGCGCTGGGCGCGCTGATCGCTCTCTATGAGCACAAGGTCTTCGTCGAGGGGACCCTTTGGGACATCGACAGCTTCGACCAGTGGGGCGTCGAGCTGGGCAAGACCCTGGCGACCAAGGTCCTGGCCGAGCTCGAGGACGGCGCCGCCGCCGAGCACGACCCCTCGACGACGGCGCTGATCAGGCGGCTGAAACGCTGAGCCCTTCATCGCCGGCCACGACACGCTGACGATTGAGGCGTATAGGCGGTGGTGACGGCGCCCAAGGGGCAGCCGACGACGCTCTTCCGCGCGTCGGGATCGGAACCTCAGCCGCGCCATGACCCACCCGTTCCGGGACGTCCAGGAGGCGCAGACGCTCGCCCAGGCGATCGTCAACACCATCCATGAGCCGCTGCTGGTGCTGGACGCGCAATTGCGCGTCCTGGCGGCCGGCCGCGCCTTCTATGACACGTTCAAGGTCGATCCCGCCCAGACCATGGGCTGCCTGCTCTACGATCTCGGCGACGGCCAGTGGAATATCCCGGCGCTGCGGTTGCTGCTCGAGACCATCATCCCCGAGAAGGCCGCCATGGACGGCTTCGAGGTCGACCACGACTTCCCGGGCCTGGGTCCGCGCACCATGGTGCTGAACGCCCGCAAGGTGCTCTACGAGAACAGCCCCGAGACCACCATCCTGCTGGCCTTCACCGACGTCACCGCCCGGCGCGTGGTCGAGCGTGAACGCGCCGATCTTCACGGGCGCACCGAGGACCTGCTGCGCGAGAAGCAGGTGCTCCTGCAGGAGATGCAGCACCGGGTCGCCAACAGCCTTCAGATCATCGCCAGCATCCTGATGTTGAAGGCCCGCACCGTGGCTTCAGAGGAGACCCGCAAACACCTGCGGGACGCCCATCAGCGGGTGATGTCCGTCGCCGAGGTGCAGGCGCAGCTGCACGCCTCCGGCGCGCTCGACCGTATCGCGGTCAGATCCTACCTCACCAAGCTCTCGGGCAGTCTCGCCGCCTCCATGACCGCCGAGGGTCAGCCGGTGGCCATCGAGGTCGTCGCCGACGATGGCGAGATGGGGTCGGACAAGGCCGTCAGCGTCGGCCTGATCGTCACCGAGCTGGTGATCAACGCCATCAAGTACGCCTTCCCGACCCACCGCCCCGACGCCCGCGTGGACATCCACTTCGAGAGCAACCACGACGACTGGGTGCTGACCGTCTCCGACAACGGCGTCGGCAAGGACCTGGACGGGACGCCGGCGGCCAAGGGCGGGCTGGGTACGGTGATCGTCGAGGCCCTGGTCAAGCAGCTGGAGGCCCAGATCGACGTGACGAGCTCCAGCGATGGCATGACCGTCCGCATCACCCGCGCCACCTTCACCAAGCGACTGCCGGCGGCGGCTTAGGTTTTTCCGATCCCCGGCCGCGCGGAGAAGGACTGTCGCGCTTGGGATCGATCGCTGGGGCTAACCAGCTGATTCAGAAGGGGGTTTTCTGAAAGCCCCGACATCGACAGCTGAACTTATCCACCCCGATGCGGCGTCTCGTATTCTCAAGCCGTCCCGATCACACGGGGAGGGCGCTAGGCCGGCGACCTTGCGGTGAATGGGATGGAGTTCGAACGGGGACAGGGGCGAGGGGGTTACTCGTCCGGTCCGGGACGGCCGCCATGCCGCCCGCCCGTCGGAGGCTTCTGCCGGCTAAGTGCCAATAGCACTGCCTACCGGCGGCTTCCGGAAAACGGACCTCGCGGAGCGCCTTCAGTCCTGCTCATCTCAGACCTTGCACCAACAGACATCCGGGCAAGACCGGAGCGCTCCGCACCACCTCCCCACCTTCATGGCCTTCCAGCCTGAGGCGGCTACTCCGTGCGTGGTTCGACACGCGCGTGCCGCGCTGCTCACCATGACTATTTCAGGATTAGTCATCCTGAGCAGCATCCGAAGGATGCGTGTCGAAGGACGCAACGCCGTCCCCGCTAGCCCTTTCGCAATGTCTCGGCTATAGACCCGCCCCGATGACCCGCGCCCCGCACCATCACGGCCAGCACCACCACGCCATCCCAAGCGGGACGGATCGGGTTCGCGCGGCCTAACGGCAAGACGCACACCTTCCGGCCCCGCCTGACAGCGGATGGGGCCTGAAACGGCTCCATCCGGCCCATGTAGACCAGATGTAGAGCCCGCTCGATGACCGAACAGACCTTCCGCCCAGAAGCTCGCGCACCCCGCGGATTTGCCGACAAACGCGCCGGGACCCTGCGCGCCGAGCGGCGGATCGTGGAGGCGGTGTCGAAGGTCTACGAGCAGTGGGGCTTCGAGCCGCTCGACACCGGGGCCTTCGAGTACGCCGACGCCCTGGGCAAGTTCCTGCCCGACAGCGACCGTCCCAACGAGGGCGTGTTCGCGCTACAGGACGACGACGAGCAGTGGATGGCCCTGCGCTACGACCTGACCGCGCCGCTGGCCCGGTTCGCGGCGCAGAACTGGGAGACCCTGCCCAAGCCCTACCGCCGCTACGCCTTCGGGCCGGTCTGGCGCAACGAGAAGCCGGGTCCGGGCCGCTTCCGCGAGTTCATCCAGTGCGACGCCGACACGGTCGGTTCGGCTCGCCCCGAGGCTGACGCCGAGATCATCGCCCTGGCGGTGGCCGGCCTCGAAGCCGCCGGCCTGCCCAAGGGCGGGGCGGTGCTGAAGTTCTCCAACCGCAAGATCCTCGACGGAGTACTCGAGGTCGCGGGTGTCGCCGACGGCCGCCAGAAGCTGATCGTGCTGCGGGCGCTGGACAAGCTCGACCGCCTCGGCGTCGACGGCGTCCGCGACCTGCTCGGCAAGGGCCGTCTGGACGAATCGGGCGCCTTCACCCCCGGCGCGGAGCTGGGCGGTGAGGCCGTCACCACGGTGATGACCTTCCTCGACCTGGCAATGCAGCGCACCCCGCTCGACCAGCTGGCCGACGCCCTGTTCACGAGCTCGGCCATCGCCCAGGAGGGCATCGAGGAGCTGGCCAGGATCAGCGCGGCGCTGAAGGGGCTCGGCGTCGATGACAGCCAGGCCTTCTTCGACCCGTCGATCGTGCGCGGTCTGGAATACTACACCGGTGCAGTGTTCGAGGCCGACCTGCTGGTCGAGACCCCGGACGAGAAGGGCAAGCCGATCCGCTTCGGTTCGATCGGCGGCGGCGGTCGCTACGACGACCTCGTCGCCCGCTTCACCGGCGAACGCACCCCCGCCACCGGCTTCAGCTTCGGTGTCTCGCGGCTGGCGGCGACGCTGAAGGCGGCCGGTCTCGAGCCGGCGGGCGAGGGGCGCGGACCAGTGGTGATCATCGCCTTCGACCAGGCGCGGATGGCCGATTACTTCGCCGTCGCCGCCGAGCTGCGCAACGGCGGCATCGCCGCGGAGGTCTATCTCGGCACGTCGGGCATGCGGCCGCAGATGAAGTACGCCGACCGCCGTCTGGCCCCCGCCGCGGTGATCATCGGCGAGGACGAGTTCGCCGCCGGCACGGCCACGGTGAAGGACCTCGACCTCGGCCGCGATCTGGCCAAGGACGTCTCCGACAACGCCGCCTGGAAGGCCGAACGGCCGGGCCAGCAGACCGTCGCCCGGGCCGACCTCGTGGCCACGGTGCGCAAGATCGTGGACGCCGCCAAATGAGGCTCGAACCGCCCGTCCCGTTGGCGGCCCTGGCCGCCATCCGTGCCCCATTCGCCGAGGCCGGCGCCGCGTCGGTCGAGGTTCCGGTGCTGCAGCCCCTGGCGCTGCTGCTCGATCTGACCGGCGAGGCCATGCGCCCGCGCCTGTTCGTGGTCCAGGCCGAGGGTGGCGAGGAGCTGGCCCTGCGGCCCGACTTCACCATCCCCGTGGCCCGCGCCCACATCGACGGCGGCAAGCCCGAAGGCCGCTACGCCTACGAGGGCAAGGCCTTCCGCGCCGCGCCGCAGGGTTCGGCCCGGGCCGAGGAGTTCCTGCAGATCGGCGTCGAGATATTCGGCAACGGCGATCCTGCAGACTCGGACGCCGAGGTCGCGGCCCTGGCCTGGCGCTCGGCGTCGGCTGGCGGACGCGATGACCTGCGGATCACCTTCGGCGATATCGCCCTGTTCGGCGCCTTCGTGGACAGCCTGGCCTTGGCGCCGTCGCTCGCGACTCGGCTGAAGCGGCTGTTCACCCGGCCGCGCCTGCTGGCCGCCGAGCTCGACCGCGCCGATGCGGGCGAGGCCGCCCGGCCCGAGCGCTTCGTCAATCCGCTGGAGGGCGTGCCCGAAGGCCACGGCGCCGGCGCGCTGCGTCAGCTCTGGGCCATCGCCGGCATCGAGCCGGTCGGGACCCGTCCTCCCGACGAGATCGTCCGCCGCCTGGCCGAGCGGGCGGAGGCCTCGCGCACACCGAGCCTGTCGCCCGCGGAAGCCAAGGCTGTCCGTGACTTCCTGGCCGTCTCCAGCGCGCCCGAGGCGGCGCTGGATGCGGTGCGCAAGCTGGCCGGTCCGTCCACGGCGTCGCTCGACGCCGCCCTGGCCGGCTGGAGCCGTCGCCTGGCCAATCTGGTCGCGCGCGGCGTTCCGGCCGATCGCATGACCTTCGCCGCCGCGTTCGGCCGCGCCTTCGGCTACTATGACGGCGTGTTGTTCGAGGTGCGCAGTCCGGCGCTGGGCGACGAGCGCCCCGCCGCGGGCGGCGGCCGCTACGACGGCTTGCCGGGCAGGTTGGGCGCACCCTCGACGCTGGGCGCCGTCGGTTGCGCGGTTAGACCCGCGCGGGCTTTCGCCGGAGGCGTGGAATGAGTGCTCCCCAGAACAGCCCGCTGATCCTGGCGATCCCGTCCAAGGGCCGGCTGAAGGAGCAGGTCGAGGCCTGGCTCGCCGACGCCGGCCTGCCCGTCAGCGCCACCACCGGTGGGCGCGGCTACACCGCCCGCATCGCGGCGCTGCCCCGGGTCGAGGTGCGGCTGCTGTCCGCCTCCGACATCGCCGGCGCGCTGGAGAGCGGCGAGGTCCACCTCGGCGTCACCGGCGAGGACCTGCTGCGGGAACGCATCGCCGACCTTGAAAGCCGTGTGATGCTGCTGCGGGCGCTGGGCGTGGGCCGGGCCGATCTCATCGTCGCCGTCCCCAAGAGCTGGCTCGACGTGGAGACCATGGCCGACCTCGAGGAGGTGGCGCACATGCATCTGGTCCGGACCGGCCGCCGTCTTCGCGTGGCGACCAAGTACATCGGCCAGACCCGGACCTTCTTCGCCGGCCACGGCATCGCCGATTACCGCATCGTCGAGTCCGGCGGCGCCACCGAGGGGGCTCCGGCTTCCGGCGCGGCGGAGATCATCGTCGACATCACCACCACCGGCGCGACGCTGGCGGCCAACCACCTGAAGATCCTGTCCGACGGCGTGATCCTGAAGAGCCAGGCGCAGCTGGCGGCCTCGCTTGCCGCCGATTGGGACGACGAGCGGCTTGCGGTCATCCGGCAGATGCTGGGCCTGGTCGAGGCCCGCGCGCGGGCCAAGGGCTCGGTGATGCTGGTCTGGCCGGCGGAGCGGGACGAGGCGGCGCGGACAGCGCTGGCGGAGCTGGTCGCGCGCGGGGCTCGACCCCGCGCCAACGGTCTGCTGCTGGCCGAAGGTGAGCTCCTGGCCGCACAGTCGCTGCTCGCCGGCGCCGGCATCGGACCGGTGGCGGCGACTCGTCCGGAGCACCTTTTCGAGCCGGTGTCGGCGGCGGCCGAGTCGCTGGCGTCGCGTTTGACGGTCGGGAACTGACGATATCGTCAAATATGACCCCTAAAGGGGTGTTGTTTTGACGGGCGAGTCCAAGAAACACCCGTTTTCCTGCCCTTCACGCGAATTTTGTTGCGCGTAACCCCGCTTGGGTTGCTTGACAGCGCAAGGGATATGCCGTCTTTTGATGGTGCGCGAGACACAAGAACCCCAGAGAGTTCTGGTCTCACGGCGTTTCGGGGAGGAAACGCCCGCTTGGATCGAGTGATCGAGGAATAAAGCTGAGCCCGCCGCGATTATCCCCCGCGGCGGGCTCAGTCCTTTGAGGTCCCAGCACTACAATCTGACATCATAGTCAAAAATGAGGCGGGCCCGCTTTGCGTGGTTCGAGACGCTCGCTGCGCTCGCTCCTCACCATGACTGACTCATAGCTCGTCATCCTGAGGAGCGCCTGAAGGGCGCGTCTCGAAGGACGCACCGCTTCGCAACGAGGAGTCCCCCGTGGAAGCCGCCTACGACCCCGCCCTTGCCGAAACGAACACCGACCGCTTCATCATCGTCACCGGCTGCTCCGGCGGCGGCAAGTCGACGCTGCTCGCCGAACTGGCGCGGCGTGGGCATCGGACCGTGGCCGAGGCGGGGCGGCAGATCGTCAGGGAGCAGGACTGGACCGGCGGCGACGCGCTGCCCTGGACAAACCCGGTCAGGTTCGCCGAACTCGCCGTCTCCCGCGCGGTGCATGGTCTGATCCTGGCGGCCGGCGAGCCGGGGCTGGTGTTCTTCGACCGCGGCCCGGTCGACCAGCTGGCCGGGCTCGAACGGCTGGGCCTACCGGTCCCGGCGTCGGTCAGCGGCGCGGCCGCGCGTTGCCGGTTCAACCGCACCGTCTTCGTTGCGCCGCCGTGGCCGGAGATCTTCGCCGGCGACGCCGAACGCCGCCATGGGCTGGACGAGGCGCTGTCGGAGTACGGGCCGCTGCTGGAGACGTATGAACGGCTCGGCTATCGGCTGGTCGAGCTGCCGAGGGTGAGCGTCGCCGAGCGAGCGGCGTTCGTGCTGGCGACGTTGGGGACATGTACCTGAAAGGTACGTGTCCCCTGTGATGCACAGACAGGGTGAGCAGACAGGGGACACGCACCCTTCGGGAGCATGTCCCCGGGCGCGCCTACCAGATGTCCACGCGATCCTTGGGGTCGATGTAGAGCTTGTCGCCAGCCTTCACCTCGAACGCCTTGTACCAGGGGGCCAAGTTGCGGATCGTGCCATTGACCCGGAAGTAGGGCGGCGAGTGGGTGTTGGAGACCACCATCTGGCGCATGGCGTCGTCGCGGTACTTGCCCCGCCACACCTGCGCCCAGCCCAGGAACACCCGCTGCTCGCCGGTGAAACCGTCCAGAACCGGGGAGGGCTTGCCCTTCAGCGAGATCTGGTAGGCGTCGTAGGCCAGCGACAGGCCGCCCATGTCGCCGATGTTCTCGCCCATGGTCAGGCCGCCCTGAACCTTGGCCCCGGGGAGGGGCTCATAGGACGAGTACTGGGCGCCGAGCCGGTCGGCCTGAGCCTTGAACTTGCCGGCGTCCTCAGCCGTCCACCAGTCGCGCAGAACGCCGTCGCCGTCGCCCTTGCGGCCCTGGTCGTCGAAGCCGTGGCTGATCTCGTGGCCGATCACCCCGCCGATGCCGCCATAGTTGATGGCCGGGTCGGCGTCGGGGTGGAAGAAGGGCGCCTGCAGGATGGCGGCCGGGAAGACGATCTCGTTCTTCACCGGGCTGTAGTAGGCGTTCACCGTCTGCGGGGTCATGCCCCACTCTGTCTTGTCGACCGGGCCGTTGAGGCGGGCGACGTCGTAGCGCCACTCGAACTCGGCCGCCCGCTGGACGTTGCCGTAGGCGTCGTCGGCCTTGATCACCAGGCCGTCGTAGTCGCGCCACTTGTCCGGATAGCCGATCTTCACGCCGAACTTGGTCAGCTTGTCGAGCGCCTGGACCTTGGTCGCCGGGCTCATCCAGTCGAGCTTCTCGATGCGGGCCTTCATGGCCGTGCGGATGTCGGCGACCAGGGCTTCCATCTTGGCCTTGGACTCGGCCGGGAAGTAGCGGGCGACATAGATGCGGCCCACGGGCTCGCCGAGGATGCCGCTGACCGAGGCGACGCCGCGCTTCCAGCGTGGGCGCTGCTCGGGCTGGCCGAGCAGGGTCTTGTTGTTGAACTCGAAGCTGGCGTCGGCGAAGGCCTTCGACAGCAGCGGCGCGGCCCCATCGGCGACGTGGAACGCCTGCCAGGCCTTGAGGGTGTCGATGTCGGTCTCGCCGTAGATCGCCGCCACCTTCGGGAAGGCGGTGTTGGTGGTGAGCACGAAGCGGTTCACGCCCTTCAGGCCGGCGCTGTCGAGATAGCGGTCCCAGCCGTAGCCGGGCGTGAAGGCCTTCAGCTCGGCCAGGCTCATCGGGTTGTAGGTCTTGTCGCGGTCGCGGCGCTGGGTGCGGGTCCAGCTGGCCTCGGCGACGCGAGTCTCGTAGGCGACCACGGCCTTGGCGTGCTCGGCCGGCCTGGACCAGCCGACCAGTGTCAGGATCTGGGTGATGTAGGCCTCGTAGGCGGCCTTCTTGTCCGCGAACTTGGCGTCCAGGTAGTAGTCGCGCTCGAGGCCGAGGCCCCCGGTCCCGGCGTAGACCGCGTACTTGCTCGGGTCCTTGGCGTCGTCGCCGATGCCGAGGCCGAGCAGGCTGGTGTAGCCGCGGAAGTTGGACTGGCCGGCCAGGGCGGTGAGGTCGTCGCGGCTCCTGGCCTTGCGAATGGCGTCCAGCTCCGGCGCGATCGGCTTGGCGCCGAGGGCCTCGATGCGGGCCTCGTCCATGAAGGCCTTGTAGGCCGCGCCCACGCGGACGGCGTCGGCGTCGGTCGACTTGCCGGCGGCGGCTTCCTCGATAATGGCGCGGGTGCGGTTCTCGGACAGTTCCGACAGGACGTCGAAGTTGCCGAAGCGGGTGCGGTCCGAGGGGATCTCGGTCCGGTCCAGCCAGGCGCCGTTGGCCCAGCGGTAGAAGTCGTCGCCGGGCTTGGCCGACCGATCCATGCCGCTGATGTCGAAGCCCCAGGCGCCGTAGCGCGGGCTTTCCAGCGAGACGGCCGCGCCGCCGCCGGCCTGGGTGTCGGTCGCGGCGAACAGGGTTTCGTTGAGGCAGAAGGCGTCGAGGCAGGCATGGTCCTCGCCGGCCAGTGCGGGCGCGGCGGACATCGCGAGAACGGCCACCGCGGCGGCGCTCATCAGCAGGATCTTCATGGTCGGATCGTCCCCGAAATTTGACTGTCGGGGACAATGCACCCCCTTCGGGGCGGCCTAACGTTAAGTTTTTGTCATGGGGTGGCGGAACCGTGGAATGCGAAGCGGGGGCGGACCTTGCGATCCGCCCCCGCCCGATTTCCGGTGGTGCTATCCGGCGTCGCTACCAGATGCGGACGCGGTCGGCGGGCTTCACGTACATGGCGTCACCCTCCTTCACGCCCCAGGCGTCGTACCAGGCGTCGACGTTCTGGACCGTGCCGTAGGACCGGAAGTAGGCCGGCGAGTGCGGGTCGGAGACGACCTGCTGCTTGACGGCGTCATCACGGTACTTGGCGCGCCAGATCTGGGCGAAGCCGAGGAAGAAGCGCTGGTCGCCGGTCAGGCCGTCGATCACCGGCGCCGGCTTGCCGCCCAGCGAAAGGTGATAGGCGTCCAGAGCGATCAGGATGCCGCCGAGATCGCCGATGTTCTCGCCCATGGTCAGGTCGCCGTTGACCTTCACGCCGGGCAGCGGCTCGAAGGCCGAGTACTGGGCGCCGAGGCGCTTGGTCTGGGCCTTGAACTTCTCGGCGTCCTCGGGGCGCCACCAGTCGCGCAGCGAGCCGTCGGCGTCGTACTTGCGGCCCTCGTCGTCGAAGCCGTGGCTGATCTCGTGGCCGATGACCGCGCCGATGCCGCCATAGTTCACGGCCGGGTCCGCGTCCGGATCGAAGAACGGCGGCTGCAGGATGGCGGCCGGGAAGACGATCTCGTTCAGGGTCGGGTTGTAATAGGCGTTCACCGTCTGCGGAGACATGCCCCACTCGGCGCGGTCGACCGGCTTGCCCAGCTTGTTCGTCTGGTAGGTCCAGTTGAAGGCGTTGATGCGCTCGAGGTTGCCGTAGAGGTCGTCGCCCTTCACGGCCAGGGCCGAGTAGTCGCGCCACTTGTCCGGATAGGCGATCTTCACCGTGAAGGTGGCCAGCTTGGCCTGGGCCTTGGTCTTGGTTTCGGCGCTCATCCAGTCGAGCTTGTCGATCCGGCCCTTCATGGCGACGAGCAGGTCGCTGACCAGCTTCTCCATCTTGGCCTTGGACTCGGCCGGGAAGTAGGCCTCGACGTAGAGCTTGCCGACGGCTTCGCCCAGCGAGCTGCCGACCAGGCCGGTGCCGCGCTTCCAGCGCTCGCGCTGCTGCGGCTGGCCGGTCAGGGTCTTGCCATTGAAGTCGAAGGCCGCGTCGACGAAGCGCTTCGACAGATAGGGCGCCGCCTGGTTGGCGGTGTGGAAGGCCTGCCAGGCCTGCAGGGTCTCGACCGGGGTCTTGGCGTAGATGGCCGCGATCTTGGTGAAGGCGGTCGGCTCGCCGACAACCAGCTTGTCGGCCTTGTCGAGGCTCGCGCCCTTGGCCCAGGCTTTCCACGGGAAGCCCGGGGCAAGGGTCTCGAGGTCGGTCAGGGTCTTGGGGTTGTAGGTCTTGTCGGCGTCGCGCTGCTCGACCTTGGTCCAGCTGGCCTGGGCGATTTCGGTCTCGAGGGCGACGATGGCGTCGGCCGCCTTCTCCGCGTTCGCCCAGCCGGACATGGTCAGCAGCTTGGCGATATAGGCGCGATAGGCGGTCTTCTTGTCCGCGAACTTGGCGTCCAGATAGTAGTCGCGGTCGGGCAAGCCGAGGCCGCCCTGCGAGACGTAGGCCGCGTACTGCGTCGGGGCCTTGGCGTCCTGCCAGACGTAGGACCCGAAGAAGCTGCCGCCGAAGCCGCCCTGGGTGGCGCCCATCAGCTCGGCGATGGCGTCCCGGCTCTTGGCCGCCTTGATACGGGCGATGTCCGTGGCCAGCGGCTTGGCGTCGAGCGCTTCGAGCCGGGCCTCGTCCATGAAGCTGTTGTACAGGCCGCCGATCTGCTGGGCCTCGCCGGTCGGCGTGGTGGAGGCGGCGGCGCGCTCGATGATCGCCTTGGTGCGGTGGTTGGACAGTTCGGCCAGGGCGTTGAACGAGCCCCAGCTGGTGCGGTCGGCCGGGATCACCAGATTCTCGAGATACTTGCCGGTCGAGAAGCGGACGAAGTCGGCGCCCGGCTTCACCGAGCGGTCCATGCCGGCGGTGTCGAAGCCCCAGGGGCCCATGCGCTCGGCCTTGGTGATGTCGACGTAGGCGGGCGGCGGGGCGGTGTCGGCGGCGTAAGCGACGGCGAAGGCGCCGGCGGCGGCGGTTAGGGCCAGCGCGGCGGCGGCGGAGAGCAGGACGCGTTTCATGAAGGAGCGTTTCCGGGCAGTGAAAGAATTGGCGCGGACCATGCTCCCGCGACCTGCCCGGCGCTCCTTACAAAAAGTTCATGCGACAAAGCGCCTACGCCTTTACCCCCAGCGCCTCCAGCGCCTGCGTTCGCACGGCCTTGTAGTCGACCTTGCCGTTGGCGGCGCGCATCACGGGGGCGACGACCAGCGAGCGCGGCGTCTTGTAGTCGGCCAGCACGCCCTTCAGGTGAGCGGCGAGATCGGCCAGCGTCGGGGCTTCCGCGTCGCCGACGTCGATGACGGCGCAGACCCGCTCGCCGAAGCGGCTGTCAGGCACGCCGACCACCACCGCGTCGCGGATCAGCGGATGGGTCTTGAGCGCCTCTTCGACCTCTTCGGGGAAGACCTTCTCGCCGCCGGTGTTGACCACCTGCGAGCCGCGGCCGAGCAGCTTGATGGTGCCGTCCTCGTTGACCTCGGCAAAGTCGCCGGGGACCGACCAGCGGCGGTCTTCGAAGGTCTGGAAGGTCTTGGCGCTCTTCTCGGGGTCCTTGTAGTAGCCGGTCGGGATGAAGCCGCCGACGGCGACCAGGCCGCGCTCGCCGGAACCGGCCTCAACGCGTGTCCCATCCTCCTTGAACACCGCCGAGTTGGGTCCGACCAGGAACTGGGCGGTGGTGGCTTCCGCCCCCGCCACCGAAGTCGAGCCGCCCAGGCCCACGGCCTCGGACGAGCCGAGGCTGTCCATCAGCATGGCGCCGATGGGCAGGTGGCGCAGCAGCGCCTGCTTGTTGTCGTGGCTCCAGACCGTGCCGGACGAGCCGATGCGGGTGACGCAGGAAAGGTCCCAGCGGCCCGGGTTGGCGTCGAGCACCTCGAGCATCGGGGTGGCGAAGGCGAGGCCGACGATCGAGATGCTGTTGGCGCGCAGACGGGCGACCTCGTCCCACAGCTCGGCGGCGTCGAACCGGCGCGACGGCAGGGAGACGACGCTGCCGCCGGTGTTGAGCACGCCGAAGCTGCTGAACTGGGCGGTGCCGTGCATCAGCGGACAGGCGGCGACCAGCGCGCTGGGCGGCGGCAGGGCGATGTCGCCGGCCTTGCCGGTCTTCACCCGTTCGCCGGCTTCGGCGGGGGTCTCGATCGGCGGGATCTCCAGCAGCGCGTTGCCGCCGGCGCCGAGCACCTGGAACAGGTCGTCCTGCCGCCACATCACGCCCTTGGGCATGCCGGTGGTGCCGCCCGTGTAAAGAAGAAGCAGGTCGTCGCCCGAGCGGCCCTGGGGCGCGACGGTGCGATCGGCGCCCCTGGCTGCGACGCTCTCGTACTCCACCGCCCAGTCCGGGATCGGCGCGCCCTGGTCGGCGACCGCGATCCAGGCCTTCACCTTGGTCAGGCGACCGCGGATGGCGTCCAGCTTGTCGGCGAACCCGGCATGGAAGACGATCGCTTCCGCGTCGGCGTTGTCGAACAGGTAGAACAGCTCTTCCGGCTCGTAGCGGTAGTTGGTGTTGACCGGCGCCAGCCCCGCCTTGAAGGCGGCGAAGTAGGTCTCGAGATATTCGGGCGCGTTGTAGAGGTAGGCCGCGACCTTGCCCTGATGGCTCAGGCCGGCCGCCAGCAGATGGGCCGCTACGGCGTTGGCGCGGCGGTCGAAGTCGCGCCAGGTGATGACCCGGTCGCCCTGGATCTGGGCGGGCCGGTTCGGCGTCGCGGCGGCGATCTCTTCCCAGACGTCGGCGAAGTTCCAACCAGACATACGCGCGCTCCTTGCCCTGCGGCCTCTGCGGGCCGTCGGGGCAAGTTAGCGGGGTTCAGTCAAGCCGAGTCAACGCGTCACCCGGCGTCAGCCGAAGCGGTTAGTGACCGTTGTGGTCCATGCCGCCCCCGGCGGCCGCCTTGCCCTGAACGACGAACTCCACCGGCGCGCGGCCGGCCTTTTCGAACACCAGGGTCGCGGGGATACGGTCGCCGGCCTTCAGCGCCTGGTGCAAGCCGATGAACATCACATGCTTGCCGCCCGGCTTGAAGGTGACGCTTTCGCCCGGCTTCAGGTCCACCCCACGGTCGAGCCGTTCCATCCGCATGATGCCGCCGTCGGTCGAGGTCTCGTGGATCTCGACCTTGCCGGCGATCGGGGATTCCACCGCCATCAGCCGGTCGGGCCCGGTGTTGCGGTTGGTCACGGTGAAGAAGCCGGCGCCGTTGCCGCCAGCGGCGGCGGGGCGGCTGAACGGCTGGTCTACCGCCGCGCCTGCGACGCTGTAGCTGGGCGGCTGGGCCGGCGAGCAGGCGGCGAGAACGACAACGGCGGCGAGGGGGACGAACAGTTTCATGAGGGCGATCCAGTCTGGCGCTTACAGCGCATGTTTCACTTTAAAGGCGGTCGGCGCGAGCCTGTCGATGAGCAGGGCTGCCAGGATCGAGGCGCCGAGGAGCGGGAACAGCAGGCCGATGGCGACGGCCAGCAGGGCGAAGGCGGAGATCGACTGTTTGCCCGGCGGGGTAGGCGGCGCGCCGAGCCGACCGGTAGGGCGGCGCTTCCACCACATGATCGCGGCCGAAACACTGAGCGCGATGATCGACAGGCAGCCGGCCAGCATGACCAGCTGGTTGATCCAGCCGTACTGGCCGCCGGTGTGGACGGCGATGCCCCATTCGGCCGCCTTGGAGACCGGGCCGTAGTCCTTGAAACCGACGTCGGCGAGCACCCTGCCGCTGTACTGGTCGAGGTGGATGACCCGCTGGCCGGTGGCCTGGTTCGGATAGCTCTGCAGCGTGTAGACGCCGCCGGCCGAGGCGGGTAGGCGCACGACGTAGCCGGCGGACATGCCGGCCTGCTCGGCGATGGCGACGACCCGGGTGAGCGGCAGCGGCGCGGCGGCGGAGGGGGCGACGCTCGGGACGGCCGACGGATCCAGGGTCCAGGACCCCGGCGTAACCGCCGCCAGGGCGGCGTCTGACGCCACCGCCGTGGCCTTGACCTGGGCGGGCATCCCGAGCCCCGAGGCATTGACGATCTGTCGGAAGTTCTGCCCCCAGAAGCCGGACCACGGCATCCCGGTCACGGCGAGGAAGACGATGATCGTGCAGGCGAAAGCGCCCGTCACCGCGTGCAGGTCTCGCCACCAGACCCGCCGCGCCGGGGTCGCGCGGACGGTGACGACGCCGCCCTTGCGACCACGCGGCCACCACAGGAACAGGCCTGACAGCACCAGCAGGATCGCCCAGCCGGCGACCACCTCGATAATCAGGTTCGGGGCCTTGCCAAGGATGTCGAGACTGTGGATGCGGCTGATCAGCTTCATCGGCCGATCCTCGTCCGCGACCTTGCCGAGAACCCGGCCATCGGGAGCCAGGAACACCGAGATGATGCGGCCCTCGGCATCTCGCACTCCGACCTCGACGGAGCGGTGCGGGGCCGGCGCCGGGGTGAAGCGCACGGCCTTGCCGTCCTGGACCGCAAGGACCCTGGCGATCAGGGCTTCCGGCGTCAGGGCGGTCGCGGTCGCCGAGGCTTCGACGACGAGCAGCTTCTTCTCTAGCACCGGCTCGAGCTGGTCGCGGAAGAGATAGAGCCCGCCGGTGGTCGCCAGCAGGATGAAGAAGGGCAGGCACAGCAGGCCGGCGTAGAAGTGCCAGCGCCAGATCGTGCGGTAGAGCGCGCCCGGGTCGGCGGGGGCGGTGTCGGGCGTCTCCGCCATGCCTGCCCCGCTCATCAGAACGACACCGTGACGCCGCCGAACACCGCGCGGCCGTCGCCGGGCCAGAAGAGCGCTGACGACGCCGGCGTGGTCGCGGGCGGGGTCGGCTCCGGAATCCAGCGCGTCGCCGCCTGGACGTTCGAGACATAGGCTTCGTCGGTCAGGTTCCGCGCGTCCAGGAACAGCGCGACCCTGTCGTTCACCGTCCAGCCCAGGTTGAGGTTGAGGATGGCGTAGGACGGCGCGGTCCTGGTGTTCTGGTAGTCGACCCAGATGTCCGACGCCGACCACTCGATCGACGGAGCCACGAACCAGCCGCGCGGGTCGTCGTAGCGCAGCTCGGCCCGATAGAAGTGCTCGGGCACGATCGGCAGGCGGTTGTCGCCGTACTGGACGTCGCCGTCGAAGCGGAAGTCGGACCAGGTCCAGGTTTGGCGCAGTCGCCACTGTGGCGCGAAACGCCAGTCGACCGCCGCCTCGAAGCCCTGGTGGATGGTCTTGTCGGCGTTGAAGGTCGGCGCCGGGATGCCGGGGCCAACGGCGTACTGCAGCATCTCGCCGTCGAGCTCGGCGCGGTACAGTGTCAGGTCCCAGGTCACCGGACCCCGGCGGCCGCGCGTGCCGATCTCGAAGGTCCAGGCCTCCTGAGCCTCGACCTCGGTGAAGCCGGTGTTTATCGGCGTCATGGCGCTGAAGTTCGGCGGCTCGACCGACTTGGTCACATTGGCGAAGACCTGTTCGCCGCCGTCGGCTTCCCAGAGGATGCCGATGCGCGGGGCCAGCCAGTCGTAGTCCTTGGACGCCGTCAGGTCGAAGGTCCCGGGCACGCCGGCGAGGCCGAAGCTCTGGTAGTCCCGCTTCGCCGTCCCCCAGGTAGCGCCGGCGACCAGGGCGACCTGGTCGGTGACGAACAGCCGCCCTTCGCCGAATACGTCGGTCGCCTCGGCGTTCTGCAGCGTGCGCGAGCGCGGCGCGCCTCGCGCCGTGCCGAGATTGACGTAGAAGTTGGAGTCCAGGTCGCCCTTGCGCAGCCACAGGCCGCCGTAGGCGTCGGCGCGCAGTCCGCCGATCTCGCCCTCCCAGTCCAGTCGCCCGAAGACGCCGTAGTTGCGGCTCTGCTGGTCGATGACCTGGAAGATCGGGTGGTCGAGATCCTTCCAGATCGCATAGGCGCCGCCCTCGAACACCAGGCTGTCGTTCAGCCGCCAGGTCGTGCGCAGCGAGCCGCGCAGGCCGCGGACGTTGCGGCCCTGGTCGTTGGCGTAGTTGCCGGGCGCGGTCATTTGCGGATCGTCGTGGAACTGCACCCAGGTCAGGGCGCCGGGGATCTCCTGGGCGATGTTGGCGCCGTTGACGATCAGCCGGACCTCTCGGTCCTCACCGAAGGCGCGGCCGATGCTGAGCGAGCCGAACTGGATGTTCTGCTGGCTCTGCGACCGCCAGCCCTGGCCGGTCTGGTTGGTGGCGGCGGCATAGATGTCCCAGTCGCCGGATTGCCTGGCGATGGCGAGATGCTCGCGCAGCAGGCCGAAGCTGCCGCCGTCGATGCGGACCTGATTCTCGAACCCGGCGTTGGCGCCGGTCGGGGTGACCATGTTGATCGCTCCGCCGAGCAGGGCCCCGCCGAAACGCAGGGCGTTTCCGCCGCGATAGACCTCGGTGAAGCGGGCGATCAGCGGATCGGCGATCTGGCTGTCGCCGAAACCGTCGGCCTCGTTCAGAGGCAAGCCGTCCTGAGCCAGCAGCAGGCCGCGATTGTGGTTGGCGTTGCCGATGCCCGAGCCACGGATCGAGATGCGGATGTCGCCGCCCCACTTCCGCTGGGCGTAGACCCCCGGCGCGTCCCGCAGGACGTCGTCGAGGGCGAGGGCGAACCGGCTCTCATAGGACTCCGACGAGATCACCGAGACCGCGCCGGGCGTTTCGGACAGACGCCGGCGGGCGTCGGCGACGACGGTTGGATCCTCCGGATCGGGGCGGGCGGTGACGATGACCGAATCGACTGTCGGCGGGCTTTCCTCGGCATGGGCGAGGCAGGGCAGGGCGGCGCCAAGCAGCAGGGCGCGCAGAAACAAGGACATAGGGGTTCCCCCAGAACGTGACGTCTAGGCGCGCGGCAACGCACCTGGCGAAGGTCAGCTGTTCTGGAAGGCGGGTGGTGCGGTGGAAGGCGGCCGCGGCGGCGCGCGGCTCTGGACGGGTTCGCGGCCCTCGTCCTGCGGGATGCGTTCGGCGAGGGCGGCGTAGCGAACCGGAACCGTCAGCGGCAGATCGATGCCGACGGCGGCGACGCTGGCCATCACGCAGTCGTGGCACTTGAGGCCGCCGAAGCCCGCGTCGTGGTCGCCGGGATCGGGCGCGGCGACGCTGACCGGCCCCTCGGCCGTACACATCATGATCATCGCGCCGCCGGTCCGGGCTTCATGGGCCAGGGAGGCGGCGGGAATCAGCAGTTGCACCAGCAGGGCGAGCACCGCCACCACCGCGGGCAGGGCGCCGCGACGCTGATCTCGCCGGAACTGGCGGCTGATGCGCATGGGACGGCGCTTATTCCCACTCGCGGGGTTCCGCAAGTCGCCTCCGCCCGTCCATACTGTGGACCTCAGTGATTTGGAGACTGCATGGCCGGCGAAGTCCAACCGGGTGAATACAAGGACGTGGTCCTTTTCCTGGCCACGGCGGGGGTTGTCGTACCCTTGTTCCGGCGCTGGAAAATCAGTCCCATCCTGGGCTTCCTCGGCGCCGGCGTGCTGCTCGGACCCTACGGCCTCGGGTCGCTGACGGGCAGCATCCCGTGGCTCGCCGCCGTCACCATCGACAATCCCGAGGACATCGCCCAGCTCGCCGAGTTCGGGGTGGTGTTCCTGCTCTTCATGATCGGGCTCGAGCTCAGCTGGGAGCGGCTGCGGCTGATGCGGCGGCTGGTATTCGGCATGGGGGCCCTGCAGGTGGCCCTGAGCACCAGCGCCATCGCCGCGGTGGCCATGGCCTTTGGGCAGCCGCTGCCGTCCGCCGTCGCGATCGGGGCGGCGCTGTCACTGTCCTCGACCGCCATCGTCATGCCGCTGCTGGCGGAGAGCAAACGCCAGCACAGCCAGGCGGGGCGCGCGACCTTCTCGGTGCTGCTGTTCCAGGATCTGGCGGTGGCCCCGATCCTGATCACCCTGACGGTGATGGGCAGCAGCGAGGCCAATGCCTTCTCGCCACGGCTGTTTCTGACCTTCGCCCCCGCCGCGCTCGGCATCCTGGCGCTGGTCGTGGTCGGACGGCTGGCGCTGCGGCCGATGATGCGCTCGGTGGCCAAGGCCAAGAGCGAAGAGTTGTTCATGGCCGCCTCGCTGCTGATCGTCATCGGCGCCGGGCTGATCGCCGCCCTGACCGGCCTCTCCATGGCGCTCGGCGCCTTCATCGCCGGACTGCTGCTGGCCGAGACCGAGTACCGCCACGAGGTCGAGGTCACCATCGAACCGTTCAAGGGCCTGTTGCTGGGGCTGTTCTTTGTCTCGATCGGCATCGGGCTGGACCTGTCGCTGCTGGCCCAGAAGCCGCTGGTGATCCTGGGCATGGCCGGGGGGCTGATCCTGCTGCTCGGCTCGATCGTGTTCGTGCTCGGACTGCTGTTCGGGCTCAAGCCTCGCAAGGCGCTGGAGTCCGGCCTGCTGCTGGCCGCCGGCGGCGAGTTCGCGTTCGTCATCCTCGACACCGCCATGGGCAGCAACATCGTCCCGCGTGCGGTCGGCCAGACCATCCTCGTCGCCTCGACCCTGACGATGTTCTGCATCCCGTTCCTGGCCACCTTCGGCGCGAAGCTGGGCGGCCGTCCGGCGGCCAACCCGCAGGCCAACACGCCCGTCGAGCCGATCGAGCCGCGCACGCCGGGTGAAGAGCCGACCTCGGTGCTGGTCGTCGGCTACGGCCGCGTCGGCAAGCTGGTCGGCGACATGCTCGGCCGCCACGACATCCGCTGGGTCGCCGCCGAGCGCGATCCTCGGCTGGTCGAGGTCGGACGGCGGGCCGGGACCGCCGTGTTCTTCGGCGACGCCTCGCGCGGCGAGTTCCTGCGGCGCTGCGGGCTTGATGATGCAAAGGCGCTGATCGTGACCATGGACAGCCCGGAGGGCGCCGAAGCCGTCGTGGCTACGGCCCGCGAGCTGCGGCCGGACCTGATCATCGTCGCCCGCGCCCGCGACGCCCGACACGCCAAGCGGCTCTACGACCTGGGCGCTACGGACGCCGTGCCGGAGACCATCGAGGCCTCGCTGCAGCTGTCGGAGACCGCCCTCGTCGAGATCGGTATTCCCATGGGCCTGGTCATCGCCTCGATCCACGAGCGCCGCGACGAGTTCCGCAAGGAGTTGAACCGCCCCGACGCGCTTGGCGGTCGACGTCGGCGCATGCGCGACGCGCGGTAGGCTGGCCCCCTCACGGCCATCCGCCGAGGCCGGCGGTTTGTCGCGGGATTTGAGGTTTTCGTCCCGTGGTCGAGAAAATTTGCGCTAGGGTCGGAACCATTGTTCCGGTCAGGCACTTCATGCGGGTTGTTCGGGGGCTTTCCAAAGACCTGTGATGCGGACCGCTGGCCGAGGCCGGGCTATAGCCCTGTGCGGTCGATGGCCTTCATTGTTCGCCACGGCGCTCCCCAGCGACACTGACTGACAAACACTCTGTTCACGGTTTCCGTAGAGGTTTTCAGGCGGAATGTGGCTTCGGCGACACTAGGCGTCGCGAAGATGGTTGATATAACAAACGTTCAGCGGCCATAGGCCGCATGGGCAGGAGAGGGCTCTCTAATATGAAACTCAAGCTTCTCGCTGGAGCGGCTCTGGCTGTGTCGATGGTCGCTTCCGGCGCCTCGGCTCAGGACAGCACCTGGTACGGCGCGCTGGACCTCGGCTATCACTGGTCGGACGACAGCTCGTTCGAAACCTCGGTCGGCGATCTGAATATCGACCCCGACGATACCTGGGTCGGCTTCGCTCGCCTCGGCTACAAGCTGTCGCCGAGCTGGCGCGTCGAACTCGAGGGCGGCTACCGCCCCGGCGACGTCCCGAGCAGCCCCGTCAACGCTGAAGGCAACTTCGAAGTCTTCTCGCTGATGGGCAATGTCATCGTCGACTTCATTCCTGAAGGCGACCTGCATCCGTTCATCGGTCTCGGCGCCGGTATCGCCCGCGCCGAAGTGAGCGGCGACTCCGTTCCGGCCGGCCTTCTCGCCGTCGACGACGACGACGCGACCTGGGCCTGGCAGCTGATCGCCGGCGTCACCGCGAAGGCCAGCGAGCGCCTGAACGTTGACCTGACGTACCGCTACTTCCAGACCGGCGACTTCGACTTCGACAACGCCGGCCTCGTGGGCCCGCTGAGCGGCAGCTACAACGACCAGTCGGTGACGGTCGGCGTGCGTTACGCCTTTGGCGTGACCCCCCCGCCGCCCCCGCCGCCGCCTCCCCCCCCGCCGCCGCCTCCTCCGCCCCCGCCGCCGCCGCCGCCTCCTCCGCCCCCGCCGGCGTATGAAGCGCGCGACTTCGTCGTCTACTTCCCGTTCGATCAGTACGTCCTGACGCCGGAAGCCCAGACGGTGGTTTCGGAAGCGGCTCAGTACGCGACCAGCGGCAACGCCACTCGCGTGGTGGTCGTGGGCCACACCGACAGCTCGGGCTCGCCCAAGTACAACGTCCGCCTGTCGGAACGTCGTGCGAAGGCCGTGGCCGACGCCCTGGTGGGTCAAGGCGTCGCCGCCGGCGCCCTGCAGGTCGACTGGAAG
>Ga0126314_10000007_pt1 | contig 214177 bp, 219 predicted proteins | sample Plot105B_FD_92535 | JGI IMG/M metagenome (GOLD analysis project Ga0126314, IMG submission 92535) | Serpentine soil microbial communities from UC McLaughlin Reserve, CA, USA - Plot105B | ecosystem: Environmental > Terrestrial > Soil > Grasslands | place: USA: UC McLaughlin Reserve, Lake... | reverse complement strand
GTTCATCGCCTTGCCGCCGCCGACCTTCGCCAGCGTGATCGTGATCGCCGCCGTCAGCGTCGTCTTGCCGTGGTCAACGTGGCCGATCGTGCCGATGTTGCAGTGCGGCTTGTTACGTTCGAATTTCTCTTTAGCCATCTCTAGCTCCTGGTCCCCCAAGCGGGGTCCTTATGTTTGGGGGTGAGGGTTAGGCGTACTTCTTGATCACTTCGTCGGCGACGTGTTGCGGCACCGGATCGTAGTGGTCGTATTGCATGGTGAACTGGGCGCGGCCCTGGGACATGCCCCGGAGCGTGTTCACGTAGCCGAACATGTTGGCGAGCGGCACGAAGGCGTTCACCACCGTGGCGTTGCCGCGCATGTCCTGGCCCTGGATCATGCCACGACGACCGTTCAGGTCACCGATGACCGAACCCAGATACTCTTCCGGGGTCACGACCTCGACGGCCATGATCGGCTCGAGCAGCTTGGGAGCGCCCTTCTCGCGGAGCTCCCTGAAGGCGGCGCGCGACGCGATTTCGAACGCCAGCACACTGGAGTCGACGTCGTGGTACTTGCCGTCGGTCAGGGTCGCCTTGAAGTCGATCAGCGGGAAGCCGGCGAGCAGGCCGTTGTCCTTGACGGACTCGAGGCCCTTCTGGACGCCCGGGATGAATTCCTTGGGCACCGCGCCGCCGACGATCGAGTTCTCGAACACGAAGCCCGAACCGGGTTCACCGGGTTCGAACGTGATCATGACGCGGGCGAACTGGCCCGTACCGCCGGTCTGCTTCTTGTGGGTGTAGTCGATGTCGACCTTCTTACCCAGGCTCTCGCGATAGGCCACCTGCGGCGCGCCGATGTTGGCGTCGACCTTGTAGGTCCGCTTCAGGATGTCGATCTTGATGTCCAGGTGAAGCTCGCCCATGCCCTTCAGGATGGTCTGGCCCGACTCGTGGTCGGTCGAGACGGTGAAGGAGGGGTCTTCCGAGGCCAGCTTGGCCAGGGCGACGCCCAGCTTTTCCTGGTCGGCCTTGGACTTCGGCTCCACGGCGATCTCGATGACCGGCGCGGGGAATTCCATGCGTTCCAGGATCACCGGCGACTTCAGCGGATCGCACAGGGTGTCCCCGGTGCGGGTGTCCTTGAGGCCGGCCAGGGCGACGATGTCGCCGGCGTAGGCTTCCTTGATGTCCTCGCGGTTGTTGGAGTGCATCAGCAGCATGCGGCCAATGCGTTCCTTCTTGTCGCGGGTCGAGTTCAGCAGGCTCATGCCGGTTTCCATCTTGCCCGAATAGATCCGGCAGAAGGTCAGCGAGCCGACGAAGGGGTCGTCCATGATCTTGAACGCGAGCACCGACAGGGGCTCGTCGTCCGAGGCCTTGCGAACGATCGGCTCTTCGGTCTTGAAGTCGATCCCCGGGGTCGGCGGAATGTCCACCGGCGAGGGCAGATAGTCGACGACGGCGTCGAGCAGGGTCTGGACGCCCTTGTTCTTGAACGCCGAGCCGCACAGGATCGGGTAGAAGGCGCCGGTCAGCACGGCCTTGCGGATGCACTTCTTGATGGTGGCTTCGTCGGGCTCTTCGCCGCCGAGGTAGGCTTCCATCGCGTCGTCGTCGAGTTCGACGGCGTTCTCGATCAGGTAGTGACGGGCTTCCTTGGCCTTCTCGAGAAGGTCAGCCGGAATTTCTTCGTCGCGGAAGTTCGCGCCGAGGGCGTCGTTGTCCCAGACAACGGCCTTCATGCGAACCAGGTCGACCAGGCCGGTCAGCGAGGTCTCGGCGCCGATCGGGAACTGGATCGGAACGGCCTTGGCGCCCAGGCGGTCGCGGATCGATTCGACCGACTTGTCGAAGTCGGCGCCGATCTTGTCCATCTTGTTGACGAACACGATGCGGGGCACGCGGTACTTGTCGGCCTGACGCCAGACGGTTTCGGTCTGCGGCTCGACGCCGGCGTTGCCGTCCAGCACCGTCACGGCGCCGTCGAGCACGCGCAGCGAGCGTTCGACTTCAATGGTGAAGTCGACGTGCCCGGGGGTGTCGATGATGTTGAGGCGCTTGCCTTCCCAGAACGCGGTCGTCGCGGCCGAGGTGATGGTGATGCCGCGCTCTTGTTCCTGGTCCATCCAGTCCATGGTCGCGGCGCCGTCGTGGACTTCGCCGATCTTATGGTTCTTGCCGGTGTAGTACAGGATCCGTTCCGTCGTCGTCGTCTTGCCCGCATCGATGTGGGCCATGATTCCGAAGTTACGGTAGTCTTCGATATTGTGAATGCGGGGCATGAGATCGCCTATCGGCCTATAAAGCTGAGCGCGGACGGTTTTGAGACCGCCCGCGCCCTGTAAGGTTTCGGGCTGGTTGTTACCAGCGGTAGTGCGAGAAGGCCCGGTTGGCTTCGGCCATCTTGTGCGTGTCTTCGCGCTTCTTGACCGCGGTGCCGCGGTTGTTCGAAGCGTCCAGCAGCTCAGCAGCCAGCTTCTCGGTCATGGTGTTCTCGCCACGCTTGCGCGCGGCGGTGACCAGCCAACGGATGGCCAGAGCACGACGACGGTCCGGACGGACTTCCACGGGCACCTGGTAGGTGGCGCCGCCAACGCGGCGCGACCGGACTTCGATCGCCGGGGCGACGTTGTCCAGGGCGGAGTGGAAGGTTTCCAGGGGACCCTGGTCCTTGCGCTTGGCTTCAAGGATATCGAAGGCGCCGTAGATGATGTTCTCGGCGACAGCCTTCTTACCTTCGTACATCACGTAGTTCATGAACTTCGTGACGATCAGGTCCCCGAACTTGGGATCCGGCAGGACCTGGCGTTTCTCGGCGCGACGGCGACGGGACATATCGGCTCTTCCTTACTTCGGACGCTTGGCGCCGTACTTCGAACGGCGCTGCTTGCGATCTTTGACGCCTTGCGTGTCAAGGACGCCGCGAAGGATGTGATAACGAACGCCGGGAAGGTCCTTCACGCGGCCGCCGCGGATGAGCACAACCGAGTGCTCCTGCAGATTGTGGCCTTCGCCGGGGATGTAGCACACGGCTTCGATGCCGGTGGTCAGGCGGACCTTGGCGACCTTACGAAGCGCCGAGTTCGGCTTCTTCGGGGTGGTCGTGTACACGCGGGTGCAGACGCCGCGACGTTGCGGGCAGCCCTTCAGGGCGGGCACCTTGTTCCGCGTCGGCTTCGGCTGACGCGGTTTGCGGATGAGCTGGTTGACTGTAGGCATCTATCTCTTTGCTCGTGGAGGCGTGTGCCTTTCGGCCGAAGCGCCTCTGGTCCTTGTTGAAGTCTTCTCAGGCTTTTCTGAACGCCCGTTCCGAACGCGAAAACTCGCCGGCACGCGTCCTTCTGCGTTCCGGCGGGTCTGATCGCCCTGGACGGGACTTCAGCTTCATCGGAGGCCGCGCCGAAACCCGGCCCCGAAAGAGGGGCGGTAGATACTCGCAGAGGCGTGGAAGGTCAAGGCTTTGGAAAGGGTTGCCCGCATCTTGGCCGGAGGCGGGTTCGACCATCCTCCGGCCCCTGACGACTCACGGTCGACTCGGCCTCGACTCGCGGGCGCCGCCGGTCAGTCGAAGATGTCGAACAGGTCGAAGCCCTTCTTCTTTTTCTTGTAGTTGTAGTCGTCATCGTAGCGGTGGCGCTTCTCGCGGTCGTCATAGGGGTGGGCGCGGCGCCAGGCTTCGGGATCACGATGGAAGGTGTCGACCTCGCGGGCGAAACGCTCGCGGTCCTGTCCCTGGTGAGAGACCTCCTCGCGGCCCGCGCCCAGGATCTTTTCCAGCTCGCCACGGTCCAGCCAGACGCCACGGCAGCTGGGGCACATGTCCAGCTCGACGCCGGTTCGTGCGACGGACTGCATCGAGACATTGCAGTTGGGGCAGAGCAGAAGCGGCATGGGCGGTCCTTCCTAGGGGTTTCTCCCCCTCATGTAGGGACTGCCCTGATCGTCGCCAGCCCCTGAATGAGCGAACCTTGGTCACGTTCTCGCCGCAGCGGCGCGGAACCTAGGGCTCCGGGACATCGAGGGGAGCGCGTGCCGTCAATCGCCATCAGCCGCGCCAGGCGAAACAGGGCGATGGTCGTCGCCGGTTCGGTCGTGGGCCACGCGGCGTTCCTGATCGTTCTCGGCCTCGCCTCGCCGACGGTGCGCGAGGTGTTCGTGGACCCCGCCCCGCCGCCACCGGTCATCGTCGAGCTGTTCCGCCCGCCTCCCCCACCCCGGGAGGCGCGCCGCACGGCCGTGAGCTCACCCGCGCCCAGTCCGGTCCGTCCGCGCTTCGTCGCCCCTCAGCCCCTGCGGGCGGCCGTGGCGCCCCTGCCGATGGCGCCGGTCCAGAAGTCACCCGCCCCGCCCGCCGCGACGCAGTCGCGCACGGGCAGCGGCTCGGGCATGGGCATCGCGCCGGGGCAGCCGGGCGGATATCTGCGCGGGGCCCTGCGCCGGTCGACGGTCGGCTGCGCCAACGACGAGGCTGTCGGCCTCACCCGCCGCGAACGCGAGGGCTGCGACGAGCGGCTGGGCAAGGGGGCCAAGGATGCGCCCTTCATCCCCGCCCCGATGGCGGCCGCCAAGCGCGCCGGCTTCGACGCTGTCGCCGCGGAGAAGGCGCGCGCGCGTGAGCGGCGGGAGAAACCGGTCCCGATGGGCATCGACCCGCGCGCCAACGCCGGCGGCGGCTCCCCGGCCGGCATGCAAGACCGCTACTAGAATACGAAAACGGCCCGGGATCACTCCCGGGCCGTCTCGATAGTCAGACCGTGATGGACGATCAGCCTTCCGACTGGGCGTCCGCGGTTTCGAGGGCGATCTCAACGGGCAGCGGCTCCATCGCTTCCTCGCGGGCGGCCGAGAGAGCCTCGTCCCGCTTGGTGGCGATGCGCTGCAAGCCGCGCAGGTAGGAGCCCGTGCCCGCCGGGATGAGCCGGCCGACGATGACGTTCTCCTTGAGGCCTTCGAGCGTATCGACCTTGCCGTGGACCGAGGCGTCAGTGAGGACGCGGGTGGTCTCCTGGAACGACGCCGCCGAGATGAAGCTGCGGGTCTGCAGCGACGCCTTGGTGATGCCGAGCAGGACCGGCTGCGTGACCGCCGGGCGGCCCTTGCGGCCTTCCGCCTTGGCGTTCTCGTAGTCGACCTCGGTCTTGTCGAGGTGGTCGCCCTTGATCAGGCCGGTATCGCCGGGCTCGAGGATCTCGACCTTCTGCAGCATCTGACGAACGATCGTCTCGATGTGCTTGTCGTTGATCGGCACGCCCTGCAGTCGATAGACCTCCTGGATCTCGTCGACCAGGAAGTTGGCCAGCGCCTCGACGCCCAGGATGCGCAGGATGTCGTGCGGATCCGGGTTGCCGTCGATGATGTATTCCCCGCGGTGGATCACGTCGCCATCGTGGACGGTGATGTGCTTGCCCTTGGGGATCAGGAATTCGGCGGCTTCGCCACCGTCTTCCGGCGTGATCTTGATCCGGCGCTTGTTCTTGTAGTCCTTGCCGAACTCGACGCGGCCGTCCATCTCGGCGATGACCGCGCAATCCTTCGGACGACGGGCTTCGAACAGCTCGGCGACACGCGGCAGACCGCCGGTGATGTCGCGCGTCTTGGCGCCTTCGGTGGGGATACGGGCGATGACCTCGCCGGGCTTCACCTCGTCGCCGTCGTTGACCGACAGAATGGCCCCGACCGGCAGCAGGTAACGGGCTTCACCGCCGCTCGCGATGCGCTTGTAGGCGCCCTCGGCGTCGATGACGGCCAGCGCCGGACGCAGGTCCGAAGCGCGAGCCGAAGCGCGCCAGTCCGAGATGACCCGGTTGGCGATGCCCGTGGCTTCGTCGGTTTCCTCGCGGACCGAGAAGCCGTCGACCAGATCCTCGTTGCGGATGCGGCCCGCGACTTCGGTGATGATCGGGGTGGTGTACGGATCCCACTCGGCGAGGCGATCGCCGCGCTTGACCTTGTCGCCGTCCGCGACCCGCAGGCGGGCGCCGTACGGCGGCTTGTAGGATTCGCGATCCTTGCCATCGACCTGAACCGTGATGGCCGTGTTGCGGCTCATGACGATGAAGGCGCCGTCGGAAGCCTTGACCGTCGGGCCGACCACGCGGGCGACACCGTCGTTGCTGCTTTCGAAGAACGACTGCTCGGCCACCTGGGCGGTGCCGCCGATGTGGAAGGTCCGCATGGTCAGCTGGGTGCCCGGCTCACCAATCGACTGGGCGGCGATGACGCCGACAGCTTCACCGATGTTGACCGGGGTGCCCCGGGCGAGGTCGCGGCCGTAGCAGGCGCCGCAGACGCCGGCCTTGGCTTCACAGGTCAGGACCGAACGGACCTTCACCGACTGCACGGCGGCCTTCTCGATCAGGTCGACCTGGTCCTCGACGAGGTAGGTGTCGGCCGGAACGATGACTTCGCCGCTGATCGGATCCTTGATGTCCTCGGCCGAGAAGCGGCCCAGGACCCGCAGGCCCAGCGAGACCAGCACGTCGCCGCCTTCGACCACGGCGCGCAGGGTGATGCCCCGCGTGGTGCCGCAGTCTTCCTCGGTGATGATGCTGTCCTGCGCGACGTCCACCAGACGACGGGTCAGGTAACCCGAGTTGGCGGTCTTCAGCGCGGTGTCGGCGAGGCCCTTGCGGGCGCCGTGGGTGGAGTTGAAGTACTCCTGAACGGTCAGGCCTTCCTTGAAGTTCGAGACGATCGGGGTCTCGATGATCTCGCCGGACGGCTTGGCCATCAGGCCGCGCATCCCGCCGAGCTGCTTCATCTGGGCTTGCGAACCCCGGGCGCCGGAGTGAGCCATCATGTAGATGGCGTTGATCTCGCGCTCGCGGCCGTTCTCGTCGGTGTGCTTCGTCTGAAGCTCGGCCATCATCTCGTCGGCGACCCGGTCCGTGGACTTGGCCCAGGCGTCAACGACCTTGTTGTACTTCTCACCCTTGGTGATCAGGCCGTCGGCGTACTGTTGCTCGTACTCCTCGACCAGCTTCCGGGTCTCGGCGACGATTTCTTCCTTCCGCTTCGGAATGATGATGTCGTCCTTGCCGAAGGAGATGCCGGCCTTGGCCGCTTCCTTGAAGCCCAGACCCATGATCTGGTCGGCAAAGATGACCGTCGCCTTCTGACCGCAGTGGCGGTAGACGATGTCGATCAGGTTGCCGATTTCCTTCTTGGTCAGCGCCTTGGCGATCAGCCGGTGGCCGATCTGCGGGTGACGCGGAAGCAGAGCGGCGAGCTTCATCCGGCCCGGCGTGGTGTCGATGACCTGACGAAGGGTCTCGCCTTCCGGAGTCATCTCCGTGAAGCGGGCCTTGATCTTCGTGTGCAGGGTCACGACGCCGGCGTCGAGCGCCATCTCGATCTCGCCCAGATCGCCGAAGATCTTGCCTTCGCCCGGTTCCCCGTCACGCGACTGCGACAGGTAGTAGAGGCCCAGGACGATATCCTGCGACGGCACGATGATCGGGCGGCCGTTGGCGGGGCTGAGGATGTTGTTGGTCGACATCATCAGCACGCGCGCTTCCAGCTGGGCCTCGAGGCTCAGCGGGACGTGCACGGCCATCTGGTCGCCGTCGAAGTCGGCGTTGAAGGCGGCGCAGACCAGCGGGTGAAGCTGGATGGCCTTGCCTTCGATCAGCTTGGGCTCGAACGCCTGGATGCCCAGACGGTGAAGCGTGGGCGCGCGGTTCAGCAGCACCGGGTGCTCCCGGATCACCTCTTCCAGCACGTCCCAGACCGCGGGCTGCTCGCGTTCGACCATGCGCTTGGACTGCTTGACGGTGCCCGACAGGCCCTTGGCGTCCAGACGCGCGTAGATGAACGGCTTGAACAGCTCGAGAGCCATCTTCTTGGGCAGGCCGCACTCGTGCAGCTTCAGCTCGGGACCGACGACGATGACCGAACGGCCCGAGTAGTCGACGCGCTTGCCGAGCAGGTTCTGACGGAACCGGCCCTGCTTGCCCTTCAGCATGTCGGCGAGGGACTTCAGCGGGCGCTTGTTGGCGCCGGTGATGACCCGGCCGCGACGGCCGTTGTCGAACAGGGCGTCGACGGACTCCTGCAGCATCCGCTTTTCGTTGCGGATGATGATGTCCGGCGCGCGCAGCTCGATCAGGCGCTTCAGGCGGTTGTTACGGTTGATGACCCGGCGATAGAGGTCGTTCAGGTCGGACGTCGCGAAGCGGCCGCCGTCCAGCGGCACCAGCGGGCGCAGCTCGGGCGGGATGACCGGGACCACCGTGAGGATCATCCACTCCGGCTTGTTGCCGGACTCGATGAAGGCCTCGATGATCTTCAGGCGCTTGCTGTACTTCTTTTGCTTGATCTCGGACGGCGTGCCGGCCAGCTCCTCGCGGAGCTTCTCGGCTTCCTTCTCGAGCTCGATGCCTTTCAGCAGGCCGAAGATGGCCTCGGCGCCGATCTCGGCGGTGAAGCTGTCGTCGCCGAACTCTTCCTGGAAGCGCATGTACTCCTCTTCCGACAGCAGCTGGTGCTGCTTCAGAGGGGTCAGGCCCGGTTCGGTGATGATGTAGTGCTCGAAGTACAGGACGCGTTCGATGTCCTTCAGCGGCATGTCGAGCATCATGGCGATGCGCGACGGCAGCGACTTCAGGAACCAGATGTGGGCGACCGGAGAGGCCAGCTCGATGTGGCCCATGCGCTCGCGACGGACGCGGGCCAGGGTGACTTCGACGCCGCACTTCTCGCAGATGATGCCCTTGTACTTCATCCGCTTGTACTTGCCGCACAGGCACTCGTAGTCCTTCGTCGGACCGAAGATGCGCGCGCAGAACAGGCCGTCACGTTCCGGCTTGAACGTGCGGTAGTTGATCGTCTCGGGCTTCTTGATCTCGCCGAAGGACCACGAACGGATCTTCTCGGGCGAGGCAAGGGCGATACGGATACGGTCGAAGGTCGGGGCGGCCTGGACCGGATTGAAGATGTTCAGGACTTCCTGGTTCATCTTTGTTCCTTCTGCGGGATCTCCCGCGAAAATTTCAGAGCTGGGCGGGTAACCGCCCTCCCCCTTGCGAGGGAGGGCCAGAAAACCGTCAGCTGTTCTCCAGCTCCACGTTCAGGCCCAGAGAACGCATCTCCTTGACCAGCACGTTGAAGCTTTCCGGAATGCCGGCCTCGAAGGTGTCGTCGCCGCGCACGATGGACTCGTAGACCTTCGTACGACCGGCCACGTCGTCCGACTTCACCGTCAGCATTTCCTGCAGGGTGTAGGCGGCGCCGTAGGCTTCGAGCGCCCACACTTCCATTTCCCCGAAGCGCTGACCGCCGAACTGGGCCTTACCACCCAGCGGCTGCTGCGTGACGAGGCTGTACGGGCCGATCGAACGGGCGTGGATCTTGTCGTCGACCAGGTGGTGCAGCTTCAGCATGTAGATGTAGCCGACCGTGACCGGACGCTTGAACTGCTCGCCGGTCTGACCGTCGAACAGGATCGACTGACCACTGCGCGCCAGGCCCGCCGACTCGAGGAGATCCTCGATGTCGTCGATGTGAGCGCCGTCGAAGACCGGGGTCGCGAAGGGAACGCCCTTGGAGAGGTTGCGGGCCAGTTCGACCAGCTCTTCCTCGTCGTCCGGCAGATCCTCGTCGGGGCCGTAGATCTCGCGCAGGCGATCCTGCAGCGCCTTCTTCTGTCCACCCTGTTGCCAGGCTTCGAGAAGGTTGGCGATCTGCTTGCCCAGACCCGCCGCGGCCCAGCCGAGGTGGGTTTCGAAGATCTGACCGACGTTCATGCGCGACGGCACGCCCAGCGGGTTCAGCACGACGTCGACGGCGGTGCCGTCGGCGAGGTGGGGCATGTCTTCGATCGGGAGGATCTTGGAGATGACGCCCTTGTTGCCGTGACGGCCGGCCATCTTGTCGCCGGGCTGAAGCTTGCGCTTCACGGCCACGAAGACCTTGACCATCTTCATCACGCCCGGGGGCAGTTCGTCGCCGCGCTGCAGCTTGTCGACCTTGTCTTCGAAGCGACGGTCGAGGCGCTTGCGAGCCTCGTCGAACTGACGGCGCAGGGCCTCCAGCTCGCCCATCGCCTTCTCGTCGTCGAGGGCGATCTGCCACCACAGGCCGGGCGCGATCTCTTCGAGCTTGTCGGCCGAGACTTCACCACGGTTCAGGCCCTTGGGACCCGAGACGGCGGTCTTGCCGACGATCAGCTCGCGAAGGCGGCCGGTCATGTTGCGGTTCAGGATCGCGAACTCGTCGTCGCGGTCCTTGCCGAGGCGTTCGATTTCGGCGCGCTCGATGGCCAGGGCGCGTTCGTCCTTGTCGACGCCGTGACGGTTGAACACGCGCACGTCGACGATCGTGCCGGCGACGCCCGGGGGCAGACGCAGGCTGGTGTCACGGACGTCCGAAGCCTTCTCGCCGAAGATGGCGCGCAGCAGCTTCTCTTCCGGGGTCATCGGGCTCTCGCCCTTCGGCGTGACCTTGCCGACCAGGATGTCGCCCGGCATGACCTCGGCGCCGATCGCCACGATGCCGGCTTCGTCGAGGTTGCGCAGGGCTTCCTCGCCGACGTTCGGGATGTCGCGGGTGATCTCTTCCGGGCCGAGCTTCGTATCGCGGGCCATGACCTCGAATTCCTCGATGTGGATCGAGGTGAAGACGTCATCGCGCACGATGCGCTCGGAGATCAGGATCGAGTCTTCGAAGTTGTAGCCGTTCCAGGGCATGAACGCGACGAGCGCGTTGCGGCCCAGAGCCAGTTCGCCGAGGTCGGTCGAGGGACCGTCGGCGACGATGTCGCCGGCGTTGATCTTGTCGCCCACGCGAACCAGCGGACGCTGGTTGATGCAGGTCGACTGGTTCGAACGCTGGAACTTCGACAGGCGGTAGATGTCGACGCCGGACTTGGTCGGGTCGGTCTCTTCCGTGGCGCGGATGACGATACGGGTACCGTCGATCTGCTCGACCACGCCCTTGCGGCGGGCGATCACGACGGCGCCGGAGTCACGGGCCACGACGTCTTCCATGCCGGTGCCCACGAGCGGGGCGTCGGACTGGACGAGCGGCACGGCCTGACGCTGCATGTTCGAGCCCATCAGGGCGCGGTTGGCGTCATCGTTTTCCAGGAACGGGATCAGCGCCGCGGCGACCGAGACGACCTGCTTGGGCGAGACGTCCATCAGGTCGACCTGGTCGCGCTGGAGCAGGCCCGGTTCGCCGTTGATACGGCCGGGGACCAGTTCTTCGGCGAAGGCGAGGCCGTCCATCTTGACGTTGGCCTGGGCGATGACGTGTTTCGCCTCTTCCATGGCCGACATGTAGACGACTTCGTCCATCGGCTTGCCGTCAGACACGCGGCGGTACGGGCTCTCGATGAAGCCGTACTTGTTCACCCGGGCGTGGGTGGCCAGCGAGTTGATCAGGCCGATGTTCGGGCCTTCCGGCGTTTCAATCGGGCAGATGCGGCCGTAGTGGGTCGGGTGCACGTCGCGGACTTCGAAGCCGGCGCGCTCGCGGGTCAGACCGCCCGGGCCAAGCGCCGAAAGGCGACGCTTGTGGGTGATCTCCGACAGCGGGTTGGTCTGGTCCATGAACTGCGACAGCTGCGAGGAGCCGAAGAATTCACGCACCGAGGCCGCGGCGGGCTTCGCGTTGATCAGGTCGTGCGGCATCACGGTGTCGATGTCGACGGACGACATGCGTTCCTTGATGGCGCGCTCCATGCGGAGCAGGCCGACGCGGTACTGGTTTTCCAGCAGCTCGCCGACCGAACGCACCCGGCGGTTGCCGAGGTTGTCGATGTCGTCGATTTCGCCGCGGCCGTCGCGCAGGCCCACGAGGACCTTCAGGACTTCCAGCACGTCTTCCTTGCGCAGGACGCGGACGTCGTCGGAGACGTCCAGTTCCAGGCGCATGTTCATCTTCACGCGGCCGACCGAGCTGAGGTCGTAGCGCTCCTGGTCGAAGAACAGCGACTTGAACATCGCTTCGGCGGCTTCGACCGTGGGCGGCTCACCCGGACGCATGACGCGATAGATGTCGAACAGCGCGTCCTCGCGGAGGGCGTTCTTGTCGACCCGCAGGGTGTTGCGCATGTAGGCGCCGACGGTGACGTGGTCGATGTCGAGCACGTCGATGCTCTTGAAGCCCTTTTCTTCGAGGGCCTCGATCACCGCCGCGTCGAGCTCGTCGCCGGCTTCGGCGTAAATTTCGCCGGTTTCCGGGTTCACTTCGTCACGGGCCAGATAGCGGCCGGTCAGGGCCTCCGGGCCGAGCAGCAGGGTCTTGACGGTGTCGCCCAGCTTCTTGGCCGCGCGGGCCGAGATCTTCTGGCCGGCCGGAGCGACTTCCTCGCCGGTGTCGGCGTCGACCAGCGGGAACTCCGGCTTAACGCCGCGCCAGCGCTCGGGCTTGTAGGGAGTGGCCCAGCCGCCCGTACGGCGCTCGAACGGAACGACGTCGTAGAAGGTGGTCAGTATCTCTTCGCCGTCCATGCCCAAGGCATAGAGGAAGGTCGTGGCCGGCAGTTTGCGGCGACGGTCGATACGGACGTAGACGATGTCCTTGGCGTCGAACTCGAAGTCGAGCCACGAGCCGCGGTACGGGATCACCCGCGCGGCGAACAGGAGCTTGCCCGAGCTGTGGGTCTTGCCCTTGTCGTGGTCGAAGAACACGCCCGGCGAACGGTGCATCTGCGAGACGATGACGCGCTCGGTGCCGTTGACGATAAAGGTGCCCTTGTCCGTCATGAGCGGGATGTCGCCCATGTAGACGTCCTGCTCCTTGATGTCCTTGACGGACTTGGCGCCGGTTTCCTCTTCCATCTCGAAGACGATGAGACGGAGCTTCACCTTCAGCGGCGCGGCATAGGTCATGTCGCGCTGAATGCATTCCTCGACGTCGTACTTCGGCTCTTCGAACTCGTACGAGACGTACTCGAGCACGGCGCGCTCGTTGAAGTCCTTGATCGGGAAGACCGACTTGAAGACCGCCTCGATGCCCTCGTCGCGGCGGTCGTGGGACCGCACTTCGCGCTGGAGGAACTGTTCGTAGGAGGAGCGTTGAACCTCGATGAGGTTCGGCATCTGCACAGCTTCGGGGATGCGGCCGAACGACTTCCGGATCCGCTTCTTGCCGGTGAAGGATTGCGCCATGTTTTTCCCTGCGTGCGCGGATGGACTCCGCGCGTAAATGTGTCTTGTCGCGTCCACCCTCGGCTCTCCCGACGCATGGCCGGAAGCGGACGCAAGACCTTGCCCCTGGCGTTACAGGGGCGCCCCATCGTCCGGTCGGAGGGCTTTGACCGGACTGTCGGGCACGCGCGCGAAAAATCGCGTCTCAGTTGATCGGATTTTCCGCGAGGGAGCGGATATAGGCGAAAGCTGTGGATAAGGGAAGACCCGCCGCTCGACTTTCGTCGCGCGGCGTCAACCGATCCGGCGCCGCCGGCCTCAGCTTCGTTTGACGGCCTTCATGATCAGCGTGGCGGCGAGGCCGACCAGACAGATGAAGAAGGCGACCTTCGCGAACCAACCCGCCACATCAACGACGAAGCCGAGGATCCCGGCGATGATCATGATGACGAGGAAGACACCTGCGAGCTTGAGCATGAGCGCCTAACGGTCTGATGAGGGCGGTGGTTCCGGTCCGGCCTTGCCGCCCCTGGCGCGCGCGGCTTTTATGAGACGCCCCGTCTTTTCAGAGTGTCCCTTTGATCCTTCGCTCCGCCTCCGTCCTGGCCCTCGCCTGGCTGATCTCGACACCCGTTCTGGCCCAGCCCAGCCCCGGCCCACAGCCCGTACCGATGCCCGCGCCGATCCCGCAGGCGCGGGACATCCCTTACCCCGGCGTGCTCAAGCTCTCGGTAGACGCTACCGACCTCGACCGGCGCATCTTCAGCGTCCGCCAGACGATCCCCGTCGCCGGGCCCGGGCCGATGACGCTTCTCTATCCGCAGTGGGTCCCGGGCGCCCATGCCCCGCGCGGCCAGATCGAGAAGCTGGCCGGCCTGAGGATCACCGCCGACGGCAAACCCGTCGCCTGGACGCGGGACGTCATCAACGTCTTCGCCTTCCACCTCGATGTTCCCGCCGGCGCCAAGGCGCTGGAGGTCGAGTTCCAGTTCCTGAGCGCCACCGCCGTTGATCAGGGCCGGGTGGTCGTCACCCAGGAGATGCTGAACCTGCAATGGTTGTCGGTCGCGCTCTATCCGGCCGGCTACTACACCCGTCAGATCCCGATCGAGGCCAGCGTCACCCTGCCGACGGGCTGGAAGTTCGGCGCGGCGCTGGACGTCGCCTCGACCACTGGCGCGACCACAACGTTCAAGACCGTGCCGTTCGAGACCCTGATGGACTCGCCGATGTTCGCCGGGAAGCACTACCGGCAGATCGACCTCGACCCGGGCGGCCGCTCGCCGGTTAAGCTGAACATCGTCGCCGACCGCGCCGAGCTGCTCGAGGCCACACCGGAGCAGATCCAGAAGCACCGCAACCTCGTGATCCAGGCCGACCGCCTGTACGGCAGCCGCCAGTTCGACCACTACGACTTCCTGCTCTCCCTGACCGACCGCATGGGCGGCATCGGGCTGGAGCATCACCGCTCGTCCGAGAACGGCCGCGAGCCGGAGTACTTCACCGGCTGGGGCCGCATGGTCTCCCAGCGCAGCCTGCTGCCGCACGAGTACACCCACAGCTGGAACGGCAAGTTCCGGCGGGGCGCGGATCTGTGGACCCCCGACTACGCCACTCCGATGCGCGACAGTCTGATGTGGGTCTACGAGGGTCAGACCCAGTACTGGGGCTACATGCTGTCCGCCCGCTCCGGCCTCTGGACCAGGGCCGAAGCGCTCGACGCACTGGCCGAGGTCGCCGCCACCTATCAGTACCGCGTCGGGCGCGAGTGGCGCGACGTCGTCGACGCCACCAACGACCCGATCATCGCCGCCCGCAAGCCGAAGGGATGGCTGAGCTGGCAACGATCGGAGGACTACTATTCCGAGGGCCTGCTGATCTGGCTCGACGTCGACACCCTGATCCGCGAGCGCACGGGCGGGAAGAAGTCGCTGGACGACTTCGCCAAGGCCTTCTTCGGCGTCGACGACGGCTCCTATACGTCCAGGACTTACGTCTTCGAGGATGTGGTCGGGACGCTGAACGGCGTCACCCCCTACGATTGGGCGACCTTCCTGAAAACCCGCCTGGCCAGCGCCGAAGAGGCGCCGCTCGACGGTTTCGAACGCGGCGGCTACCGACTGGTCTTCGGCGAGACCCAGAGTGCTTTCCAGAGGTCGTCAGATGCGCTCGCCAAACGGACGGACCTGACCTACTCGATCGGCCTGGCGCTCAACACCAGCGGGACTGTCACCGGCGTCCAGTGGGAAGGCCCCGCCTTCAAGGCCGGGCTGGTCGTCAGCGCCCAGGTCATCGCGGTCAACGGCGAGACCTACAGCGCCGAGCGGCTGAAGGATGTCGTCGCAGCGGCCAAGGGCGGCGCCGCGCCGATCGAGCTGATCGTGAAGACCGGCGAGAAGTTCCGGGTGGTGAAGCTCGACTGGACCGGCGGCCTCCGCTACCCGCGCCTGGAGCGCATCGTCGGCACGCCGGATCGGCTGGGCGACATCCTCAGCCCCCGGACGAAGTAGCCAAAAACGAAAACGGGCCCGGAGATTGCTCTCCGGGCCCGCGATCGTAGTGCAGAAAGCGTCAGAACTGACGCCGTCCGATCTTACTTGATCGAGACGGTCGCGCCGGCTTCGGTCAGCTTCTTGGCGACTTCGTCAGCGGCTTGCTTGGAGACGTTCTCGACGACGTTCTGCGGAGCGCCTTCGACCAGGTCCTTGGCTTCTTTCAGGCCGAGGTCCGGACGGACGCCGCGGACTTCCTTGATCACGTTGATCTTCTTGTCGCCACCGGCGGTCAGAACAACGGTGAACTCGGTTTGCTCTTCGGCAGCTTCGGCCGGAGCAGCGGCAGCGCCGCCGGCGGCGGCGACGGCCACCGGAGCAGCGGCGGAGACGCCCCACTTTTCTTCGAGCAGCTTGGAGAGCTCAGCGGCTTCCAGGACGGTCAGGGCGGACAGATCGTCAACGATCTTTTCAAGCTTCGACATGGTGTAGTTTCCTTGGGTGTATAGGGATTTGGTGAGCGGAGATGACCGGGCTTAGGCCGCTTCTTTGGCGCCGTAGGCGCTGAAGACACGAGCCAGCTGGGCGGCCGGAGCCTGCACGACGCCCGCGATCTTGGTCGCCGGAGCTTGCAGGAGGCCGATAAGCTTGCCGCGAAGTTCGTCCAGCGACGGCAGGGTGGCGAGAGCCTTCACTGCGTTCTGGTCGAGAACTTCCGTACCCATGAAGCCGCCAACGAGCGTGAACTTGTCGTTCTCTTTGGCGTACTGGGCAGCGACCTTGGCGGCGGAGACGGGATCCGGCGCATAGGCGATGGCGACCGGACCGGTGAAGAGGGCAGTGCCACCTTCGCCGAGCGAGTCTCCAAGGGCCTTCTGGGCCAGAGTGTTCTTCACCACTTTGATCTGCGCGCCTTCCTTGCGGAGGCGAAGACGCAGGTCGGTCATTTCCGCAACGGTCAGACCCATGTAGTGGGTCACGACCACGGCGCCGGCATCGGCGAAGACGCCCTTGAGCGTCTCGATCGATTCCGCTTTTTGTGCGCGGTTCATTGCGGTCTCCTAGTTCAACGACGACAGGACCATCCGGTCGCCGAAAAGCATGCCGCCCGCATGCGGGATCGCTCCCGAAGGCGGGTGACGGTAGACCTGTCCCAAGGAAAGTTTCGGCTGCGCCCGCAGCTTGTGCGGTGATGCAGCGTCGTCTCTTCCATGTCTCCCTACGCTGAAGGGGGGCTCCCCTTCGGTTACGATACCGGTGACCCCGGCATCGCGTAGCTCTCGGACAGGACCAGCATCGGGCGAACCCGTCGCTGGAAGAGCGCGCGTATAGAGGAACGTGGACGGAAACTCAAGCGGGGATGGGCGTTGAAGCCTCGTTAACCATGCAAGCCTCTGGATTCGTTCGATTCCATTTCGACCCGCCTTGGAACCGCCGCATAGACTGCCCATTTAGGGTAGGACCGCGAAAGACGGTCGACCACCGGACAGGGCCCTGCCGAACGCCCAGCCCCTCCGCCGGTAGAGTGAGACGCCCATGCTTCTGGGCCCCGTTCCAGTGCAGATCGACCCTTGGAGCAGCGCCGACGCGCGCCGCCTCCGCGCCTTCGCGCCCGAGCCCCGGCAGACGCCGCGCGGCCGACACGCCCAGCTGCTCAACGTCGCCGCCGCCCGACGACGGCGATCCATCGAGCGCGCCGGCCTGCATCGGGCCGAGGACGCCGGCTACTGGAAGGCGGTCGCCCCCACCGCCGTCTACAAGGCCGCCGAACTCCGCGCCGACGACAGCTTCCCGCCGCTGCCGCACTGACCCTAAACGCGAAACGGGCGGGCCCTTGCGAGCCCGCCCGTCCGTTTATTTCCAAGGCTCGCGGCGTTAGCCGCCGAGCGAACCGGCGTCGATGCGGAAGCCCGGGCCCATCGTCGAAGAGAGCGAGATCTTCTTCACGTAGATGCCCTTGGCGCCCGACGGCTTGGCCTTGTTCAGCGCGTCGACCAGGGCCTTCACGTTGGCCAGGATCGCGTCGTCGGTGAAAGAGGCCTTGCCGATGCCGGCGTGGACGATGCCCGCCTTCTCGACGCGGAACTCGATGGCGCCGCCCTTGGCGTCCTTCACGGCTTGACCGACGTTCGGGGTCACGGTGCCGACGCGCGGGTTCGGCATCAGGCCGCGCGGGCCCAGCACCTTACCGAGACGGCCGACGAGGGCCATCATGTCCGGCGTCGCGATGACGCGGTCGAAGTCCATGAAACCGCCCTGGATGCGCTCGACCAGGTCTTCGGCGCCGACGACTTCAGCGCCGGCGGCGCGGGCTTCGTCAGCCTTGGCGTCCTTGGCGATGACGGCGACGCGAACGTCGCGGCCGGTGCCCGACGGCAGCGAAACCACGCCGCGGACCTGCTGGTCGGCGTGACGCGGATCGACGCCGAGGTTGACCGAGATCTCGATCGACTCGTCGAACTTGGCCGTGGCGTTGGCCTTGACTAGCTTCACGGCGTCCTCGACCGAGTGCGCCGCGTTGCGGTCGCCGGTCCAGGCCTGAATGCGCTTGGGTTGCTTGGCCATGGTCTTAGGCCTCCACGATCTTGAGGCCCATCGAACGGGCGGAGCCCTCGATGATGCGGGCGGCGGCGTCAACGTCGTTGGCGTTGAGGTCCTTCATCTTGCCTTCGGCGATCTGCAGGAGCTGGGCCCGCGTGATCTGGCCGGCGCTTTCGCGGCCCGGCTTGTTCGAGCCAGACTTCAGGCCGAGGGCCTGCTTGATGAAGTGGGTCGCCGGCGGGGTCTTGGTGATGAAGGTGAAGGACTTGTCCTGGTAGACGGTGATGACCGTCGGCAGGGGCGTGCCCTTGGTTTCCTTCTCGGTGCGAGCGTTGAACTCCTTGCAGAAGCCCATGATGTTCACGCCGCGTTGACCCAGCGCCGGACCGATCGGGGGCGAAGGCGTGGCGGAGCCCGCGGGCACCTGCAGCTTGATGTAGCCCAAGATCTTCTTGGCCATCTCTGTCTCCGTTTAAGCGGCGCTAGCTAAAGCGCCTATGCGGCCGTGGTGCGGGCAGACCCCTCCCACGGATTTGAACCCCGGCGAGCCGGGGAAGGCGCGGCCTCTAGCAGAAGAGGCCGCGTAGAACAACTGGAGCCGGTCTAAACGACCTTTTCGACCTGGTTGTATTCGAGCTCGACCGGGGTCGCGCGGCCGAAGATCGAGACCGCCACGTGCAGGCGCTCGCGGGCTTCGTCGACCTGTTCGACGGCGCCGTTGAAGCTGGCGAAGGGACCGTCGGTGACGCGAACCTGCTCGCCGATCTCGAACGAGACGGTCGACTTCGGACGCTCGACACTCTCTTCGATGGCGCCGACGATGCGCTGGACTTCCTTTTCGGAGACCGGCATCGGCTTGGAGCCCGAACCCAGGAAGCCGGTGACCTTCGGGGTGTTCTTGATGAGGTGATAGGCCTCGTCCGAGAGGTCCATCTTCACCAGCACGTAGCCCGGGAAGAACTTGCGCTCGGAGTTGATCTTCCGGCCGCGGCGGACTTCCACCACGTCCTCGGTCGGGACCAGGATTTCGGAGAAGGAGTCTTCCAGACCCTGGGTCTTGGCCTGCTCACGGATGTGCTCGGCCACCTTCTTCTCGAAGTTCGAGTAGGCGTGGACGATATACCACTTGTGGTGCGGGTTCGACGCGGGACGGGTTTCGGCTTCGGCGGTCATCTGGTTATCCGGCGTTCGTGAACTTCAGCAGCTGGCCGACGGCGAAGGCCAGGCCAGTGTCGATGACGAAGAAGAACAGCGAGGCGATCACCACCATGATCAGAACCATCACCGAGGTGATCCAGGTTTCCTTGCGGCTCGTCCAGGTGATCTTGCGGCCTTCAGCGCGCACTTCCTTGGCGAACTGAACCGGGTTGGTGCGCTTCTTCGGGGCGGCGGGCGCGGCAGCGGCGGCTCCCGACGTGCTGGGCGCGGTCACGGCGGCGGCGCTCTTGGCGGCGCGCTGTCTGATCGCGGCGAGGTTGCCCGTTTTCTTGGCCATCGGACGGGTGAAGCTCTTCTCAACAGGTCGGTGCGCGACCATCGCGCTCCGCATATAGGGTCGAAGTGGCACGAGTGGAGGGATTCGAACCCCCGGCCCTCGGTTTTGGAGACCGATGCTCTACCAGCTGAGCTACACTCGTAGACGTCCACCTTCGGATATCTGCTTCCGAGGACCGAACAGCGAACCGTAGGCGGTGAAGCCCGCCGATCAGTCTGTTCATTCACCGGAAGCGCGCCGTTTAGCAGGGACCACGCCGCCCGGCAAGCATGGCACGAGCGCTTCTACAGGGGTTTCGGCATCCGCCCCGGTCAGGGTTTGGCCCGATAGGGATCGCTCCGCCGCTGGGAAACACTTCGGCCGCTCGGACGGGCTTCATGGTGGAGCGCGAGAGCCGGGGGACAGGCCCATGCGGCTGGCGATCGGACTCTTCGTTGCGGGCCTGCTGCTGCCCGCCGCGGCCTGGGCGCAGGACCCGGCCGACATTCCGCCGTCGACGCCGGTCTCCGACGACGAGGTGGTCGTCACCCTCATGCCCTACGGCTGGCTGGCGGGCGTCAGCGGCCCCGCCGAGGTCTCGCCCGCCCTGCCCCGGCCGGAGGTCGATTCGGACAGCCGCAGCATCTTCGACAACCTCAACTTCTTCGGCTTCGCGGTCGGCGAGGTCAGCAAGGGCCGCGTCGGCGTGCTGGCGGACGTCGCCTACGTTGATTTCACCTTCGACAAGGAGCTCGACCTGCGTTCGGGCGCGACTCTGTTCAGCGGGGCGCTGGATCTCAAGGGCGCCATCACCACGATCGAGGGCTTCTATCGCTTCGAGCCGGCCGAGGATGTCGATCTCGACTTGCTGGCCGGGGTGAAGGTGTTCTGGCTGGACCTGGATCTCCAGGTCGAGGGGCCGCTCGGCGGTACGCTGTTCCAGGGCGAGGCGGAGGATACCTGGGCCGACTTCGCCGTCGGCGCCCGCGTGCGCTGGACGCCGGGTCGTTGGACCTTCTCGGCGCTGGGCGACATCGGCGCCGGGGACGATACCTCAGACTGGGGCGTGATGTTGCTGGCCGACTATCGCGTCACCCGGCATTTGGGCGTCGTCGGCGGCTATCGCTGGCTCGAGTTCGACTACGGCAAGGGCGACCGCGACGTGAACCTGACCCTGGACGGCCCCGTCATCGGCGCCACCTGGACCTTCTGACCGCCTTGGGCGTTTCCCGCTCATGACCGACCAGCGCCCCGACAACCGCGAAACCGAGAACGAGAACCTGCGCCCCGGCAAGGACGGCGAACCGCCGCGCCCCGCCACCGAGCCGCCTGGTTCGAAAGAGTCGAGTCAGAGCCCCAAGACCGACACCGACCCGGGATCAGGCGAAAAGAAATAGACCGCGCTTCGTCGCGTTTTAGCACCGATATATCGCGGTTCTCCGACGAACGGCGCGCCGGGCACTACCGCGTAAGGGCTGACACTTATGCGGAGCACAGCCCTTGTCGCCGAGACCCCACGCTCTTCCCAGCCTTCTCGCCATCGCGTTGGCGCTCGCGCCTGCAACCGTAACCGCACAGATCGACCCCCTCTCTGGCTCGCCCCCCGCCCGCGACCCGATGGCGGCCGCGCCGCCGCCCAAAACTCCAGGCCAGATCGCCGCGGAAGCTGCGGCCGAGGTGCGCGCCAACCAGCAGCGCGCGGCCGAGGAAATGGAGCGTGGCCGGCGCGGTGAGACCACGCCCGGGAGCATCACCGGCCCCGGACGCGATGGGAACCCAAGCGGCGAGGAGAACCAGGGCGGCACGCAACAGACGCCGCGCGACCGCCCGGGCGAAGACGGTCCGCAGACAACTGGAACCGACGAAGACGCTCCGAACGACGAGGCTCCAAACGCCAGTGAGGACGGCTTGAGAGCGCCCGGCTACGCCAAGGCGTTACGCAGGCTGGAGGCCCGGCATGATGCCGAGATGAGGCCCTTCTATAAGCAGTGCGACCTCTTGACCGAGAAGGCTTCGGTGGCCGCCGTGGCCTCCATGGGAAGCGGTTCGCCCAGCAGCTACACAGCGAACGATGCGATAAACGGATGCCTCGACCTCACGAAGAACATCCGCGAAAAGCAGAACAGAGAGAGAGACGCTCTCGAGCGGCAGTACCCGGCGCGCTCGCTCGCGGAACTCATAGCGGAAGCAGGGGGAGGCAAGCAGCCGAAGCCTGGGAGCGTCATCCTTTCCGGCGGCTCTGGCCCCATGGACGCCCAGGGCAAGATCTTCGCCCGGCTGGAGCAGCTCGGCCAGCTGGCGATCAAGCTGAAGCTTGAATCTCTCCGTGACCCGAGCAATGCCGAGAAGCGCCAAGCCGCCGAAAGAGCCGAAGCCCGTTACCAGGAGTACCGCAACCTGAACAAGGCGGACCTCCAGGACTTCGAGGTTGACGAGCTGACCCACCGCCTCCTGAACGAATACCGAGACGCGCTCGGCAAGGAGTATCTGGAGCTGGTGAAGCGTTTCATGCGCTTCGAGAAGGCCCATCTCGCCGATCCAGACAACGAGCAGGCCGAGAAATACTATCTGGACGCCAGGCAACGGCTCGACGAGTTCAAGATCGACACCCAGAACGATCTCAGCACGGAGCGCATGCGGGCGGCGGAGGCCGAGGCGGCCGGAGGGCTCCAGAAGGAGGCCGACAAGACCTATGAGGACCTGGCGAGACGCAGCCTCGCGCTTCGCCGCGCGATGCTTCTGGACCCGAACAATCCCGAGAAGCGCGAGTTGTACGAACTCGCGGCTAGGGAGTTCAACCGGTACAAGGAACAGAATCCCGACGTCGAGGCTTCGCTCACCGGCCTGACCGATCGGATCGCCGGAGACCACAACCAGGCCATGCTGGACGATGTCCGCGCCCAAATTGTCCGCCTCCAGACCCTGCGTGAAGAGCTGCGCAAAAACCCCGACTCCGCCGAAGCCAAGGCCAAGGTCGCTGAGGCCAGGGCCGCACTCAACGCGATCTATGAGCGCAACGACGGCGACTTCGAAAGGGCTGCCGGCGACCGCCTCAGGGCGGAGGAAGAGAACACCTACAAGGCGATGATCGCCGCGAACCTGGAGCGGGAACAGCGAGCTGTGAACGACCTGAGATTCGCCGCCGCCACTGACGCGGTAGACGATGAAAAGCGCAGCGCCGCCGAGCACGCGCAGGACCGGCTGGACGAATTGAAAGAGCGAGCCGAGGCGGATCTGCGCTCGGAGAATCCCAATCTATCTCCCGATGCGGTTCGTGAAATGACGTCACGGGAACAGGCGCAATACAGAACACGGCTGAACGACGAGTACAGGGAGCGAGCCACGGCCGAAATCAACCTTCGGATAAGAACTCATAAGAATCCAAATAACCAGGATGACCGCCAAGCTTATGAGCGCAGTCGGAGCGCGCGTGAATCCATGTACGACGCCGTCTCGGACGAATTGGACATCGACTTGGTCTATGAGATGCGGGAACGGCTTGAGACGGCAGGCGGCGCACCGAGTCCGAAGGACCCTTAGACAAGCTCCTCAGCCAGCATCCCTGAAGCCCGCCCGAGACTTCCTCGCGTTGACATCGGCCCGCCTCGCATCACATGGAGACGACGGCGGGCCCATGTACGGGTCTTCAAGGAATTCAAGGTAATGACGTCAGCTGCGGTCCAGGACGCGCCGGTGAAGGCGAGCCCCTTCCACGAGGAGAAGGTCCTCTGGGTGAAGCATTGGACCGACCGCCTGTTCAGCTTCGGCCTCAGCCGTCCGGAAAGCTTCCGCTTCCGCTCGGGCGAGTTCGTGATGATCGGCCTGCCCGGCGAGGACGGCGGCAAGCCGATCCTGCGCGCCTATTCGATCGCCTCGCCGTCCTGGGCCGAGGAGCTGGAGTTTTTCTCGATCAAGGTCGAGGACGGGCCCCTGACCAGCCGGCTGCAGAACATCCAGGTCGGCGACACCGTCCTGCTCGGCAAGAAGCCGACCGGCACCCTGGTGCTGGACGCGGTGAAGGGCGGCAAGCGCCTGTTCCTGATCGGCACCGGCACGGGCCTCGCGCCCTGGCTGTCGGTCGCCCGTGACCCCGATGCCTACAGCCGCTTCGAGCAGGTTATCGTCTGCCACGGCGTGCGCGAGATCGCCGAGCTGGCCTATCGCGACTTCTATTCGTCCGAGATCCATGAAGACCCGCTGGTCGGCGACGAGGCCAAGGCCCAGCTGACCTACTATCCGACCGTCACCCGCGAGCCGTTCGAGCGCCAGGGGCGGTTCACCGACCTGATCAGCTCCGGCCAGATCTTCCGGGACCTCGGTCTAGAGGGCGAGACGTTCAACGCCGAGGAAGACCGGATCATGCTCTGCGGCAGCATGGACTTCATCAAGGACATGGGCGCGCTGATCGAGACGCATGGCCTGGTCGAGGGCTCCAACGCGGAGCCGGGCGACTATGTCCTCGAACGCGCCTTCGTCGGCTGACCCTATCCGTAAGCTGAAGGGCCTGAGCGTCGAGGACGCCAGGCAGAGGATGCTCGCGCGCGTCTCGGCCTTGGCCGCCGAGACCGTCACCCTGTCCAACGCCGATGGCCGCACGCTGGCGGAAACGGTTACCGCTGTCCGTGACCAGCCGCCGTTCGACTCCTCGGCCATGGACGGCTGGGCGGTGCGCCTGGCCGACATCGGCGAGGCCGTCGCGCTGACCATCGTCGGCGAGAGCGCGGCCGGTCGCGGGTACGAGGCGGAGCTCCACTCCGGCGAGGCCGTGCGCATTTTCACTGGCGCGCCCGTGCCGCAGGGCGCCGACTTCATCGTTATTCAGGAAGAGGCGACACGCGACGGCGACACGGTCCGGCTCGGCCCCGCCGGCGCCAACGCCAATGTGCGCCGACGCGGGGGCGATTTCCGCGAGGGTGCGGTGCTGCTCGAAGCCGGGACCCGGCTCGATCCCTGGCGACTATCGCTGGCCGCCGCCGCCGGCCGCGTCGAACTGTCCGTCGCCCGCCGTCCGCGCGTCGCCATCCTGTCCACGGGCGAGGAGCTGGCCGCGCCGGGCGGACCCGCCGGCCCCTTCCAGATCTACGAGTCCGGCGGCGCCGGGCTGGTCGCCATGCTGCGTCGCTGGGGGGCCGAACCCACACGCCTGACCCCGACCGGCGACGACGAGGTCGCGATCGCCGCGGCGGTGCGTTATGTCGAGGCCGATGTGCTGGTCACCGTCGGCGGCGCCTCGGTCGGCGACTACGACCTGGTCAAGCCGGCGCTTGCATCCCTGGGCCTCGAGCTCGACGTCGAGACGATCAATGTCCGCCCCGGCAAGCCGACCTGGTTCGGGCGGCTGCAGGATGGCCGGCTGGTGCTCGGCCTGCCCGGCAATCCGGCGTCGGCCTTCGTCTGCGCAGAGCTGTTCCTCAAGCCGCTGGTGCTGGCCCTGCAGGGCGCCGCCGAACCGCATCGCCTGACCACCGCTCCGCTCGCCGTCGCCCTCCCCGCCAACGGCCCACGAGAACACTGGATGCGGGCCCGGCTCGGGCCGGACGGGGTCACGCCGTTTCCGGATCAGGACAGCTCGCTGGTGACCGTGTTCGCCGCGGCGGACGTGCTGCTGCGCCGGTTGCCCGATGCTCCGGCGGTGCGGCCTGGCGAGGCCGTGGATGTGCTGAGGCTGGATCGTGCTTAGGCAATCCTCCCCGCTCGCGGGGAGGGGGACCACGCGGAGCGTGGTCGAGGGGCAGCGCCGGTGGATCAGAATTGAGCGCGGTGCACGGCGCTAACCGTCCGGCGCCGGCGCTTACCCCTCCGACCCGGCTCCGCCAGGCCACCTCCCCCTGCGGGGAGGAACGAACTTTCTAGAGCCGCACCAGCCTCAGCTCGATCCGCCCCTTGGACCGCGCGCCGATCGACAGCAGCTGGTCGCCCGCCTCGCCGGCTTCCTCCCAGTCGCCCGAGATCTCGATGTCGAAGCCGTTCGGGAACTGGCCGTCGGGAACGAACACCTCGGTCGGCGCCGCGATCTCCGGATCGGCGTCCCAGACCAGCCGGAACACCCCATCCGCCTTCGAGAACGAGACCTCGACCAGCCGCCCCTGCACCGCCCGCGCATAGGGCCGACAGAAGCCCGCCGTGGCCCGGCCGCCATCGTTGCCGTCCTCGATCTGGTCGAGGGAGAAGATCGACAGGTCCTCCTGGTTCCAGCGGTCGCCGATGCGCAGATCGTTGCGGTTGCTGGCGGTGTAGTTCCACTGCGTCGAATGCAGATGCAGCTGGTCCAGGGCGTCGTACATCGCCGTCAGCGCCGCCTCGTGCTTGGCCCAGATGCCGTCGCGTTCGCCCCTGTCCCAGGCGGCGTAGGCCTCGCCGTGATCGAGGTCGTAGGGGATGCCGAACTCGCCGACCAGCGCCGGCGCCCCGCCCTCGAACGCCTCCGCCTCACGCTTCAAATGCGCGAGCTGGCGCACGTAGCGGGCGGCGGTTTCGACCGGGTCAGACTTGGCGTCGTAGTCCTTCGTGTGCAGCAGGCGGACGTCATACCAGTGGCCGGCGTTGATCGTCCGCTCGGGCAGCACCGCCGGGAAGCCACGCTTGGCGAAGACGGCGTAGGGATCCATCTCCGCGAACACCGCCCAGTCCGGATTGTGCGCCCGGATCGTCTCCGCCACACGCTGGAAGAACGGCCCGTAGGCGTCGTCGGCCAGTGACAGCGCATGGCCGCCGGCGTGGGTGAACAGATCCTCGCGCAGGCCGGCCTCGAACGGGTCTTGGTCGGTCCAGACGCGGACGCCATCCGGGTTCATCACCTGCTCACCGACAACCTCGCCGCCCTTGAGCACCGGAACGGTCACCGGGCGGCCCGCCAGCATCGCCAGCTGGTCGGCGGGTGACAGGGCGGGGCCGTCCTGCGGCAGCAGGCGGTTCTCGTCGGTCTTCTTCAGGTGACGATAGCTCAGCGACGTCCCGAACCAGCCGAAGCCGGGTTCGTTGAGGGTGTCGAAGCCAATGACGTTGGGCAGGCTTTTCACCCGCCGCGCCACCGCATCCATGGCGCCCAGGTATCGGCCCTGGAGGAAGTCCTGGATGTTCTCGCCCCCGACCAGGAAGTCCGGGGTGAAGATGCGTCCGCCCCAGAACAGGCTCCACATCACGCCATTGGCCGGGAGCCGGTAGTTGGAGCTCCAGACCATCTGCGGATAGGCCGCCTGACGCCGCTCGTCGGAGCCGTAGTCATAGGCATTCTGCATGACGATGGCCGCCTGCGCGGCTTGGAAGCGGCCGATGTCCAGGCCGGCCGCCCCGAAGGTCCAGCCCGGCGCGCCGTCGCCGCCGCTCATCCGCGCCCAGACGTCCTGATGGAAGTCGATGAACACCTGCAGCCCGTGCTCGCCGGCCTTGCGCACGATCTCCGCCAGATAGTCGAGATAGGCCTCGTCATATTGGCCGGGGCCGACATGCTCGACCGCCTCCCAGGTCGTCAGCAGCCGCAGGACGTTGAAGCCCCAATCCGCGATCCGGCCCAGATGCTCGTCGGCGTCTTCCAGAGGGAACGGCCGGCCGACGAACGACACCTCGCGGTGATCGCCGAAGTCGGAAGGGTTCTCGGTGCCGCCGCCTGGCCACGGGACCTTGGTGTCCCCGCCGAGGTTGACGCCGCGCAGGATCACCTGCCGGCCATGACGATCGAGAAGCAGCGGGCCGGCGACGCGGATGTCGGTCTGGGTCATGACCGCCAGCCTAAGGCGTTTAGGCGCATCTTCACAAACCTCTGCTTTTCTCGTTGACCATGAAGACCTGCCCCGACAAGGCCGCCGCGCTCAAACTCGACGGCTTCGTGCGCCATTCCCGGGAAATGGCGCCGGTCCGGTTCGCGATGGCGGCGGGCGTCACGGCTGTCGTGGCCTTTATCATGGGCCCTCTCTATGGGCTGGGCTTCGGCGCCCTGAACCTGGCGCTGTACGGCGCGCTGTTCTGGGCCGTGGAGGTCGCCGCGCGTGACGCCGACGCCGCGGCGGCGATGAAGCGACTGACCTTCCGCACCGGCCTGCTCACCTTCCTGATCTCGGTGCTGGCCTGCGGGATGGCCCTCGACGTTCGCGAACAGGCGACCACCGTGGTCGTGCGCATGGAAGCCGGGCTGCTGATCATCGGCGTGCTGGTGTTCACCGCCCTGCAGCTGCACATGACCCGGCTCAACTACGTTGCGGCCATCGCGCCGGCCATCGCCGCCCTGCTCTGGATCGGCGTGGGCGGTGGCGGCCAGGCGCTGCAGAAAAGCCATTTCGGAATCGCGGTCTGCATGTTCGTGGCGGCCGTCGTCGCGGCGACCTGGCGGCAGCAGTCCACCGACCGCACCCTCTGGGCCGCGCGTCTGGCCCTCGAGGAGAAGAACGCCGACCTGACCGCCATGGTCGCCGAGGCGGAAGCTGCCCGCGCCCAAGCCGAGGCCGCCAACCGCGCCAAGTCAGACTTCCTGGCCATGACCAGCCACGAGATCCGCACCCCGCTGAACGCCGTGCTCGGCCTCGCCGAGGCGCTCAACCGCTCGCGACTGAACGGCCGACAGAAGGCCATGGCCCGGGGCGTCGTCGACGCCGGCGCGCTGCTGAAACGGCTGCTCGACGCCATGCTCGATATCGGCCGCATCGAGGCCGGGAAGACCCTGCTGACCCCCGCGCCGTTTGACCTGCACGAGGCGGTGCGGACGGTGGTCCGCATCTGGACCCCGCGCGCGGCGGAGCGGGGTGTGACCCTGCACGCCGACCTGGACGGCCTGCCCACGCCCTGCGGAGTCGTCGCCGACGGCGGCAAAATCGAGCAGGTGCTTATCAACCTGATCTCCAACGCTCTCAAGTTCAGCCCGGAGGGCGGCCAGGTGACCATCCGTCTGGCCGCGACGGGCGCTGGCGACGACGCCTTGGCCATCCTGTTGGAGGTCGAGGATCAGGGTCCTGGCATCGCCGCCGCCGATCGCGAGCGGATCTTCAAGGTGTTCGAACAGACCGACTCCGGCCGCGCGCTGGGCGGCGCGGGCCTTGGCCTGTCGATCTGCGCCGGCAATCTGGCGCTGATGGACGGCCGCATAGAGATCGACGACGCGCCCGGCGGCGGGGCGCTGTTCCGGGTCGCCTTCGCGGCGCCGGTCTGTGCGCTGTCCAACACGGCTGCCAACGAGGCGGTCGCCGACGGTCTCGACGCGGCGCGGCCGTTACGGGTGCTGGCGGCGGAAGACAACGCCGGCAACCGCCATGTGCTGCAGGCGCTGCTGGAGCCGCTGCCGGTGTCGCTGACGTTGGTCGAGAATGGCGCCGAGGCGCTGGCGGTCCTTGAGGTCGAGCGCTTCGACCTGGTGCTGATGGACGCCAACATGCCGGTGATGGACGGCCTGACCGCCCTGCGCGCGATCCGGACGTCCGGGGCGACGACGCCCGTGTGGATGCTGACGGCCAACGTCTACGAGGAGGACGTCGCCCGCTACCGCGCCGCCGGCGCTGATGGCGTGCTGCGCAAGCCGATCGAGCTGGACGAGCTGTTCGCTGCCCTCGCCGAGGCCGCCGCCCGCGCAGACGCCGAACCGGAAGCCGTCGCCGCCTGAACCGCTGGGGTCAGTGGAAGTCGCGGCTGCGCACCAGCCGCGTGCGCACCTCCTCGCTCGGCCGCACCGGCCGCGCCTCTTCCCGCATCCGTCCGAGCTGGTCGGTCAGGTCGGTGAAGCGCTCGGCGACGATGTGGATGACCTCGCCCTCGCGGTTGTTCTTGGCGTCCCAGTCGCGCTGGATGCGGCCGTGGACGATCATGAACGAGGCGCTCATCGCCAGCCGCCGGTTGTCGGCGAACACGTCCTTCCAGACCACCGCGTTGGCCGGGCCGGTTTCGTCCTCCAGCGTGATGAAGACGATGCCCTTGGCCGTCCCCGGCCGCTGCCGGATCAGCACCAGCCCCGCCAGCGACACCCTGGCGCCGCTCTTCAGCCGCGCCATATCCGCCGCCGGGGTGCAGCCCATCTCGTCCAGCATCGGCCGGAAGAACTCGCAGGGATGCGCCTTCAGCGACAGGCCGGCGGTGCGATAGTCCTCGGCCACATGCTGCGGCAGCGACATCTGCGGCAGGTTCACCGCCGCCTCGAAGAGGGGCAGGCCGGCCATCATCGAACTGTCGTCCTTGGCCACTTCCGCCGCCTCGCCCTTCACCGCCCACAGCGCCTCGCGCCGGTCCATGCCCAATGACCGGAAGGCGTCGGCCTCGGCCAGGATCTCCAGCGCCCGGCGTGAAAGCGACGCGGCGCGGGCCAGCTCGATCAGCGTACGGGCGCCGGCCGCGCGGGCGTCGACGAGCCGCTGCATCTCCTCCTTCTTGAGCCCCTTGATCTGGCGCAGTCCCAACCGCACCGCCTTCAGTCGAGCCTCCGGCTGAGTCGCCGGCTCCAGCGTACAATCCCAGTCGCTGAACGAAACATCAGGCGCCAGCACCTCGACCCCATGATCGCGAGCGTCCCGCACGAGCTGCGCCGGCTGGTAGAAGCCCATCGGCTGCGAGTTAAGGATCGCCGCGCAGAACACGTCCGGGTACCAACGCTTCATCCAGGACGAGGCGTAGACCAGCAGGGCGAAGCTGATCGCGTGACTCTCCGGGAAGCCGTAGTGGCCGAAGCCCCTGATCTGCTCGAAGCAGCCGTGGACGAATTCCGGATCATAGCCACGGCTGATCATGCCCTCGTTGAACCGCCGTTCGTGATCGTCGAGATTACCGAGGTTCCTGAAGGTGGCCATGGCGCGCCGAAGCAGGTTCGCCTCTACGTCCGTGAACTGCGCCGCCACCATGGCGATGCGCATCGCCTGTTCCTGGAACAGCGGCACGCCCAGCGTCTTCCGAAGCACGTTCTCCAACTCGTCCTCGGGACCATGCTCGATAGAAGGCTTGGGGTAGGTGACGAGGTCGGGATTCTGCCGCCGCTTCAGGTAGGGGTGGACCATGTTTCCCTGGATCGGCCCCGGCCGCACGATCGCGACCTCGATCACGAGGTCGTAAAACCGCCGCGGCTGCAGCCTCGGCAGCATCGACATCTGCGCCCGGCTCTCGACCTGGAACACACCGAGAGAGTCGGCGTGGCAGAGCATTTCGTAGACCTCGGGGCATTCCTGAGGGATGTGGATGATGTCGGTGAATTCGCTGCGTCCATACTCTCGCTCAAGCGCCTCGCCGTGGTGCAGGTTGAGCAGATCGAAGCTGCGCTTCATGCAGCTGAGCATGCCCAAGGCGAGGATATCGACCTTGACCAGCTCCAGGGCGTCGATGTCGTCCTTGTCCCACTGGATGAAGGTGCGGTCCTTCATCGCCGCGTTGCCGATCGGCACGGTCTCGTCGAGGCGGCGCTTGGTCAGCACATAGCCGCCGACATGCTGGGACAGGTGCCGTGGAAACTTCAGCAGCTCCGAGGCCAAGGCGATGGCGCGGACGATTTCCGGGTTTTTTGGGTCGAGCCCCGTCTGTCGGATATGCTCCTCGGGGAGCTCATCGCCCCAGCTGCCCCAAACCGTGTTGGCCAGGGCGGCGGTGATGTCATCGGTCAGCCCCAGCGCCTTGCCAACATCCCTGATGGCGCTGCGCGGACGGTAGTGGATCACCGTGGCGCAGATGGCCGCCTTGTGCCGACCATAGCGCTTGTAGACGTACTGCATCACCTCCTCGCGGCGCTCGTGCTCGAAGTCGACGTCGATGTCCGGCGGATCGCCGCGCTCCCGCGACAGGAACCGCGCGAACAAGAGGTCCTGGTCCTTCTTCGTCGGATCAACGGCGGTGACGCCCAAACAGAAGCAGACCACCGAATTCGCCGCCGAGCCACGCCCTTGGCAGAGGATCGGAACCGGTCGCGCGCGCGCCCAGCGGACGATGTCGTGCACTGTGATGAAGTAGTTGGCGTAGTTGAGCTCGGCGATCAGGGCGAGCTCCGTATCCAGCAGGGTGCGGACCTTCTCGGGGATTGTGGGCAGGTGGGCGTAGCGCCACGCGGCCCCTTCCCAGGCGAGGTCGGTCAGGTGCTGGATCGCCGTCTTGCCCGGCGGCACCGGCTCGTCCGGATACTCCTCGCTCAGTTCGCCGAGGTTGAAATGGATACGGTCGGCGATCTCGACCGTGCGCTCGATCGCGCCAGGCCATTTCGCGAACAGCCGGGCCATCTCCTGCGGCGATTTCAGGTGCCGCTCGGCGTTGGCCTCGAGCCGGAAACCGGCCTCCGCGATGGTGCAGGTCTCGCGGATGCAGGTGAGCACGTCCTGCAAGGGCCGTCGCTTGGGGCGGTGGTAGAGGACGTCGTTGGTGGCGACCATCGGGACATGGACGCGATCGGCCAAGGCCGCCAGCTGGTGCAGCCGTCTGTGATCACGAGCGCCATACCTCCTGGACGCAGCCAGCCAGACGCGGTCGCCCAGCTCTCCCGACAATCGCCCGGCCTGGACCTCGAAGTCCGCATCCCACCGGGTTGGTGGGACGATCAGCGCCAGCTGGCCCTCGGACTGGTCGAGGAAGTCCTGACGCAGCAGAGTGCACTCACCCTTTTCGGCGCCGCTCTGGCCGATGCTGAGCAGCCGGGTGAGGCGCGCATAGGCTTCGCGGTCGGAGGGGTAGCAGAGAAGACTCGGCGTCTCATCGGCGAAGTCGAGCCGACAGCCGGTCAGGCTGCGCAAGCCGTTGCTCTTCGCCGCGTCCCAGGCGCGGACCACGCCCGCGAGGCTGTTTCGGTCGGTGATGCCCACGGCGTCGATGCCAAGCGTCTGCCCTTCCTCGACCAGCTCCCACGGATGCGAGGCCCCCTCCAGGAAGCTGTAGTTGGTGGTGGTCTGGAGTTCGACGTAAGCGCTCACCCGAACACCCCGTGCAGCCACCAGCGCGGCGGCTCCTTTCCGCCGTAGAGCCCGGCCCGAAAGATCCAGTAGCGGCCGCCGGTGTCGTCCTCGACGCGGTAGTAGTCGCGGACGAAACCGACCTCGACCTTGTCGATCGGCTTGCGCCACCATTCCTCGGCGATGCGTTCGGGGCCCTCGGCATGCTTCACGCGGCGCTGCTGGCCGCGCCAGGTGAAGGCCACGGGCGGGGCGTCGGGCAGCTCGGCCAGGGCGGTGATGGCCTCCGGGTGCGGGAACAGGCGGATGGGGCGGGGCTTGTCCGGGTCCCAGTCGACGGGCGAGGCCGGGGCCATGGCCGGCGCCGCGCGCACAGCGCGCTCGGGGACGTGGCTCTCATAGACCTCGGCGCGCCAAACCGCGTCCTCGCCGAGGCGGTTGGCCAGCCGGTCGACCAGCGCCGCCAGCCCCTCCTCCTCCGCCGCCGCGCGGCCGGCGTCGAGGCGGCCCTGGGCGGCGGACAGGACCTCGACCCCGTCGGCCGACAGCGTCACCACCTCGATGCCGAAGCCGGGGTCGATGATCTCCAGCTTGGGCGCGAACAGACGGGTCAGGGCGCGCGCGTCACGGCCGCAGACCGACAGCCCGACCCGCACCGGATACACCTTGCCGTCGAGCCGGTGATAGGTGAGCTCGAACCGCCGCCCGCCCCGCCCTTCGGTCCGCAGCCGCTCGCACAGGCGCTGCGTGATGTCGCCGGCGACGCGGACGAGGTCGTCGAGCACGCTGATCGGTTCGGCGAAGGCCAGGCGGTCGAACCAGGGCGTGGCCGGCCGGCGGAAGGTCAGCGCCTCCTCGGCCCGGCCCAGCGCCTGATCCAGCCGCAGCACCACCAGCGGCCCGAACCGCCGGGTCAGCTGCGCCCGAGGCAGGCCGAGCAGCCGCTCGATCCGGGACAGGCCGAGGCGCGGGAGCTGGGCGGCGGAGGCCACGTCCAGCCGCAGGGCCGTGATCGGCAGGGGCGCCAGCAGCGTGGCCTGACCGCCGGGCGGGGCGACTTTGATCTTGGGTGCGGGAGCAGGATTTGAACCTGCGACCTTCAGGTTATGAGCCGCGTGGCGCGCCAGAGCCCAGGCGGCGCCGGCCGTGTCGGCGATGGCGGCTTGGGCCGGGATGCCGTTTCCGGCAAGCCGCTCGACCAGATCACGCGCCATCTCCGCCTCGCCCACCCACAGGTGGGAGACGCCCGTGATGTCGAGGAACAGGCCATCGAGGCCGTCGATCGCTGCGGCCGGCGAGAAGCGCACGCACCAGTCGCACAGGGCTTCCAGCGCGGCGGCGTCGCCGTCGGGGTCGGCCTCGGCGGTGAGAAGCTCCGGAACCAGGGCGGCGGCGTCGGTGGCCTTCTGTCCGGCGAACAGGCCGAGGGCCCGGGCAGCGGCGTTGAGGGCGTAGAGGCGGCGGGTCCCGCGGTCCGTGGTCAGGAGGGCGAAGGGCGCATCTCCCTCCCCTTTATGGGAAGGGATAGGCCGCGTAGCGGCCAGGGTGGGGCGCTGAGGCGGCCCTACCCCACCCGGTCCCTGCGGGACCACCCGCCCCATAAAGGGGAGGGAGAGCGCGTCAGGCGGCCCGCCGCCGCCGTTCTTCCGCCGCCAAGTCGTGATCGGCCAGTCCGGGAACCACAGTGAAAGGATGCGGGCCATGGTCGGCCTCCTGCCGTCCTTCGAGAATCCATTGGCCGGGACGTCCGCCCCGGCAGCGTTCGAGCGCCACATGCCAGCGGGGCGGGCCCAGCCCCGGCTCGTCGTCCGGCGGATCGCTGGCCGCCGGCGCAACCCGCCAACGGGTCGAGGCCGCCGAGCCGGTCGCCGCCTTGCGCGAGACCCCGCCATAGGGCCGCCGCCGCACGATCAGCCCGGTGGCCCCATGCCGTTCGCAGGCCAGCTGCAGCCGTCGGCCGGCGGTCAGATCGACCTCCTCGACCTCGCCGACCACGGCCGCGACGCCGGTCGAGCCGAGCGCGTCCTCCAGCGCCATCAGCGCCTGAATCTCGTCCCGCACCTTCACCTGGATCAGCCTGCGCGCCGGAAAGCCGAGCGTCGTCAGCCCCGGCGCGTAGAGGTCGTCGCGGCGCAGGATCCAGACCACGGCGCCGGTCTCCGCCAGTGGCCGGGCCAGCATCGCTCCGAAGCCGGCGGCCACCGCTCCGGTCTCGACCTCCATGCCGTCGGCGACCAGCTCGTGCCACCGGCCCAGCGGCAGGCCGCCACCCGGCAGGCAGTCGTCGATGCGCGGATCGCCGAACGGCTGAACAGGAGATGGAGTCCGAGTCCCCGCTTCCAGAGCGGCGATCTGGCCCCTTACGGCCGCAAGGCGCGCCTCGCGCGACCCCGGCATTACGATCTCCTTTGTTCCCATTTTGTTCTCAACCCGACAGAACCCGGAGTCAAGGCCCAGAGTTCCGGTGGCGACCCCGACGACGCGCGCTATGGTGCCGCCCGAACAACCGTATGAGCGAGGCCGACCAGTTGACCTTCAAACGCGTCCTCATCGCCAACCGGGGAGAGATCGCCATCCGCGTCGCCCGGGCGGCGGCCGATCTCGGCATCGCCAGCGTAGCGGTCTACGCCCAGGACGACGCGGCCTCGCTGCATGTGACGGCGGCCGACGAGGCCGTGGTCCTGAAGGGTTCGGGGCCGAAGGCCTACCTCGACATCGACGGCCTCGTCGCGGCGGCCAGGGCGGCGAAGTGCGACGCCGTCCACCCCGGCTACGGCTTCCTGTCCGAGAACGCCGCCTTCGCCCGCGCCTGCGCGGCGGCGAAGATCGCCTTCGTCGGCCCGAGCCCCGAGGCGCTGGAGCTGTTCGGCGACAAGGCCAAGGCCCGGGCGCTCGCGGCCAAGGCCAAGGTGCCGGTGCTGGCCGGGACCGGACCGATCGACCTCGCCGGCGCCCGCGCCTTCTTCAAGAAGAACGGCGCCATGATGCTCAAGGCCGTGGCCGGCGGCGGCGGACGCGGCATGCGCGCGGTGCGCACCGAGGCCGAGATCGAGTTCGCACTGGCCGCCTGTTCGCGCGAGGCCCAGGCGGCGTTCGGCGACGGCGCCGTCTATGCCGAGTGGCTGGTCGACCAGGCCCGGCACATCGAGGTCCAGATCGCCGCCGACGGCCGCGCCGTGGTCGCCGTCGGAGACCGCGACTGCTCGATCCAGCGCCGCAACCAGAAGCTGGTTGAGAGCGCCCCGGCGGTCCTGCCCGACGCCTTGCGCAAGTCGCTGCACGAGGCCGCCGAAAAGCTGTGCGCCGCCGCCAAGTATCGCACCCTGGCCACCGTCGAGTTCCTGGTCGATCCCAAGGGCGGCTTTGCCTTCATCGAGACCAACGCCCGGCTGCAGGTCGAGCACACGGTCACCGAGGAGGTCGCCGGCGTCGACCTGGTTCGCGTCCAGTTCGAGCTGGCGGCGGGCAAGACCCTGACCCAGGTTGGCCTGACCGAAACGCCGAAGCCGCGCGGCTATGCGGTGCAGGCGCGGGTAAACCTCGAGACCCTGACCGCCGACGGGGCGACCATCCCCGGCGGCGGCCGGCTGACGGCCTACGAGCCGCCTAGCGGACCAGGCGTGCGCGTCGACGGCTTCGGCTACGCCGGCTACGTCACCAGCCCCAGCTACGACAGCCTGCTGGCCAAGGTCATCGGCCGCGGGGCGACGCTGGAAGAGGCCTGCAGACGCACCGCGCGAGCTTTGGCCGAGTTCCGGCTCGACGGCGTCGAGACCAACGCCGACCTGCTGCGCGCCCTGCTTGCCGAGCCGGCCGTGACCGGAGGCGCGGCGACCACGCGGCTGCTCGAGGAGAAGCTGCCGGCGCTGCTGGAGACGGCGGCGAAACTGCCGTCGAAGCACGGAAAATCCGCGCCGGAGATCGGCGGGAAAGCCGCCGAGAACGCGCCGGAGAAACCCGAGAAAACGCACACGAATCTTGAGGATCTCACGGGCGTCGTCGTCGCGCCGTTGCAGGCCACGGTCGGCGTGATCGAGGTCTCCGAGGGCGAGCTGGTCCGCCCCGGCCAGACCCTGGCTATCCTCGAAGCCATGAAGATGGAGCATGTCGTCGCCGCGACCGAGGGCGGCCGCGTGATCCGCATCGCCGCGGCCAGGGGCGAGACGCTGCTCAAGGGCCAGGCCATCCTGTTCCTCGAACCCGCCGACGTCGCCGCCGACGCGAAAGCCGAGGCCGCCGCCGTCGACCCCGACCACATCCGCCCGGACCTGCAGGAGGTCATCGACCGCCACGCCTTCACGCTGGACGAGAATCGGCCCGAGGCCGTGGCCAAGCGTCGCCGCACCGGCCACCGCACCGCGCGCGAGAACCTCGACGACCTGCTCGATCCGGGCAGCTTCATCGAGTACGGGGCCCTGACCATCGCCGCCCAGCGCCGTCGCCGCACGCTGGAAGACCTGATCAAGTCGACCCCCGCCGACGGCCTGATCGCCGGCATCGGGGCCATCAACGGCCACCTGTTCCCGCCCGAGAAGGCACGGGTCGCGGCGCTGAGCTACGACTTCACCGTCCTGGCCGGCACGCAAGGCAACATGAACCACAAGAAGACCGACCGGCTGCTGCACATCGTCGAGGAGCAGAAGCTGCCGGTCGTCTGGTACGCCGAGGGTGGCGGCGGCCGGCCGGGCGACACCGACGGCACGGGCGTGGCCGGGCTCGACGTCACCACCTTCGGCAAGTTCGCGCAGTTGTCGGGCGAGGTGCCCAAGATCGCCATCGTCGCCGGCCGCTGCCTCGCGGGCAACGCGGCCATCGCGGGCCTCAGCGAGATCATCATCGCCACCAAGGACAGCAACCTCGGCATGGGCGGGCCGGCGATGATCGAGGGCGGCGGCCTGGGCGTCTTCAAGCCCGACGACATCGGCCCGAGCGAGGTGCAGTGGGCCAACGGCGTCATCGACATCCTCGCCGACGACGAGGCGCACGCGACGGCGCTGGCCAAGCAAGCGATGTCCAGCTTCCAGGGCCGGGTCGCCGACTGGACCGCGCCCGACCAGCGGTTGCTACGCCGGTCGATCCCCGAGAACCGGCTGCGCGTCTACGACATCCGGCCGCTGATCGAGACGCTGGTCGACACCGGATCGTTCCTGGAACTGCGGCGCGGCTGGTCGCCGGGGATGATCACCGGTTTCGTGCGGCTCGAAGGCAGGCCGATGGGCCTGATCGCCAACGACCCGCGCCACCTGGGCGGGGCCATCGACTGCGACGGGGCCGAGAAGGCCGCACGGTTCCTGCAGCTATGCGACGCCTTCGACCTGCCGGTGCTGAGTCTCTGCGACACCCCCGGCTTCATGGTCGGCCCCGACAGTGAGGCCGCCGGCGCCGTGCGCCGTGTCAGCCGCATGTTCATCGCCGGCGCGAAGCTGGGCGTGCCGCTGTTCACCATCGTGCTGCGCAAGGGCTATGGCCTCGGCGCCCAGGCCATGGCCGGCGGCGGCTTCCACTCGCCGATCTTCATCGCCTCATGGCCGACCGGCGAGTTCGGCGGCATGGGCCTCGAGGGCGCGGTGCGGCTCGGCTACAGCAAGGAGCTGGCCGCCGAGACAGACCCGGAGAAGAACAAGGCCCTGTTCGAGCAGCTGGTCGGCCGCCTCTACGCCGCCGGCAAGGCGACCAGCATGGCCGCGGCGCTGGAGATCGACGCCGTCATCGACCCGTCCGAGACCCGTCGCTGGGTCGTGCGCGGGCTCGACAGCTGCCCCGCGAGGACCCGGCCGTCGCGGCGATGGGTGGATAGCTGGTGACTTGATCGCGGGCTCGAACCGTATTTGCATGCGCGGGCGCCAGTAGCCGGCGTGTTCAGCTTCGGGGCGTCATTTGCGTAGATCCAATCCTCAAGGCCCACGGGCCCTGTTTCTGGCCGTCGCCGCGATGATGACCGTCGCGACGGCCACGCCGGCTTGGGCGCAGCCGGAGGAACGCGATCGCCTGTCCGCCGAGATCGTGTCCTCGATGTTCGCGGTAATGGATCTGAAGGCGGCCATCGTGAAGGGCGTCGAGGCGTCCGGCGATATCGAGAGTTTCGCGGTCAGGCCCGAATGGACCGGCATGCTCAAGGACGCGATGATCGAGGAGGTCGAGCACGACATGCCCGCCATCCAGGCGATCTTCAGCCGCGGGTTCGCCGAAGGCTATACGGTCGAGGAACTCAGGGCCGGCGCGGTGATGCTGCGAGACCCCGCCGTCTTGGCCGCGTTCAAGGCCGGCGCCGAGGGCAAGACCGCGCCCAGAACGCTGCGCATCGGCAAGGACGCGCAGCGGGCGGTCGACAGCAAGGCCGGCAAGAGCTTCTTCGCCAAGTCCGACCAGATCGAGGTCGTCTTCAAGAACAGCGAGGCCGACCTCCTTGGCGAGATCATCCCCGGCACCTTCCGCCGCTTCGCCGACAAGGCCGAGGCCGCCGAGGTCGCGCGGCGGCGCTGACCCCGGCGCGGGCAGCCCGTGATCAGGCGGCGTTGGGCCTCACCCGCGTCACCACGAACCGCACGATCAAGTAGGCCAGCAGCCCGACCGGCCCGAGCATGAAGGTGCCCACCATGATCGGCAGCACCAGCCAGTGCGGCACGCCGGACTTCGGCGCATCCTCGACGATCCAGGTTCCGACCCAGAGGTCGAAGGCCAGGTAGTGGATCCAGGCCGGCAGCATCACCGCCGGCGTCGACAGCAGGATCATCACCCCGGCCAGGGTCTCGAAGCTTCCGCCTTCCGGGCCGCCCGGCTGGGTGAGGCCGCGGAAGATCAGGATCGCGTAGGCCAGGCTGAGCAAGGCCGCCACCACCCGCGCGGCCGCCACCAGCGGCGGCCTTCGCAACGGCGCGAACGCCAGGAACAGCCAGCCGAGCACCGCCAGCCCGGTCATCACCGAGAAGATCAGTTCGAGATCCATGGTCGCCTCCCTTTTTCGGGAGGCTACGCGACGTCGTCGAACGACGCTACGCGATGATGTCCGGGGTCAGCTGGGCTTCGAGCTTGCTGATCTGGTCCTTGAGCACCAGCTTCTGCTTCTTCAGCCGGGCGATCTGGAGCTGGTCGGGTTGGGCAACCAGTTCGAGCGCGGCGACGGCGGCGTCGAGGTCCTGGTGCTGCTGGCGCAGGGCCAGCAGGCGGCCACGGACTTCCACGTCGGGAAACGCCACCAGCCCGTCGTCGTCGTCATTCATCGCGAAACGCCCCTCTACCCGGCCAAAATAGCGACGTCGCCGACGCTACGCCATGGCCTTCGCGAGACGGGCCAGCGCTTCGGCCGGCGGGGCGCTGTTCCAGGCCCAGGACGCGCGGGTCAGGGCGCCGAGGATGTCCGGCTCGGCCGCCTGTCCGGCCAGCCCCTCCAGCGTCTCCATCAGCACCCGCTCGGCGCGAAGCTCGGCCGACTTGACGTCCTCGCGCAAGCCCTCGCGGGCATCGTCGTCGAACGGCGAGCGGCTGCCCTTCAGCGTCCGGCGCACGTTGCGCAGCGGCCAGAGCACGGTCTCGTCCCAGCGCACCGCCGTCTGCACGCCGTTGGCCAGGGTCTCGCGGTCGGGGTTGGCCCAGGCCGCCCAGAGCAGCAGCGAGGTGTTGAGGCCGTGCTCGTCCTGCAGCAGCAGCGTCGCCTCCGGCACGCCCGGCCGATCGTAGACCGCCAGGGTCCAGTCCCACAGACTCAAGACTACAGTCCTCCGCCCAGGATCGGAGCCAGATCCTCGCCCCAGCGCTTCACCGGCGTCCAGGAGAGGCCGAACAGGTCCAGCGCCCGGCCCACCGACTGGTCGATCATCTCCTCGAGGGTGATGGGCTTGGCATAGAAGGCCGGCAACGGCGGGGCGATCACGGCGCCCATCTCGGCCAGCTTCACCATCGTGCGCAGATGGCCCAGATGCAGCGGCGTCTCGCGCACCATCAGCACCAGCGGCCGCCGCTCCTTCAGCGTCACGTCGGCGGCGCGGGTCAGCAGTGATGAGGTCACGCCGGTGGCGATCTCGCTCATGGTTCGCACCGAACAGGGAGCTATGGCCATGCCAAGCGTGCGGAACGAGCCCGACGACACCGCCGCTCCCACGTCGCCGACCTTGTGGACCACATCGGCCCGGGCGTTGAGATCGGCGATCGAAAGCTCGGTCTCCTGCGACAGGGTCAGCACCGCCGCCTTGGAGACGATCAGGTGACTTTCCACGCCCAGGTCGCGGCAGGCGTCCAGCGCGCGCAGGCCATAGGCCACGCCCGAGGCGCCGGAGATTCCGACCACAAGTCTCTGCTGTCCGGTGTCGCTCATGGTCTGGAGACTACCCTGCGCGCCGTAGCTTCGAAAGTCGGCGAGAAGCGGGCGCGTTCGCGCAACGATATGTGATCTGACTTCGGAGCGTCTCGGGTGTTCACTCCTCGATGCCCACTGAAAGAGGAGACGAGAGTATGGCGCTGGATGCCCGCATTCGCGAACTCGGGAACCGTCACCAGACCCTAGACAGGCTCATAGAGGACGAGACGAAACGACCGGCCTCTGACGACGTCCGCTTGACGGAACTCAAGCGGCAAAAGCTCCGCCTCAAGGAAGAAATCGAAAATCTGCGCTTACGAGTGCACTGAACGAACAAGGGCCTCCCGGATCACCGGGAGGCCCTCTTCATTTCAACATTCCGACCTTGGCCGGATGAGGATCAATCCTCGTCGGCGTCGTCGCCGTCGAAGCCGCTGAACACGGCCGAATCGTCGACGCGGCGAACCGGCTCGTCGTCCTGAACCACAGCGGCGTCGGGACGCAGGGTCTCGCCCTCCGGCTCGTAGATGCCCTTGCGGATGTCGTCCTTGGTCTTCTTGTCGGCCGCCTTGCGGACCAGGCCGTCAAGTTCGATCTGGGTGGTCAGGCCGAGCGTCACCGGATCGACCGGCTTGATGTTGGCCGAGTTCCAGTGCGCGCGGCTGCGCACCGACTCGATGGTCGCCTTGGTGGTGCCGAGCAGCTTCGAGATCTGCGCGTCGGTCACTTCCGGGTGGTTGCGGACGAACCAGGCGATCGCGTCAGGACGGTCCTGGCGACGCGACACCGGGGTGTAGCGCGGGGCCTTCTTGACCGGCTTCAGCAGCTCGGCGTGGCGGCTCTTCTGGGCCTGCATGCGGTAGGACGCGTCGGCGCCGGCCTTGTCGAGCTCTTCGCGGTTCAGCTGGCCGTTGGCGATCGGGTCGGCGCCGCGGATGTCGCGCGCCACTTCACCGTCGGCGATACCGCGCACTTCCAGCGGGTGCAGGCCGCAGAAGGCCGCGATCTGCTCGAAGGTCAGCGAGGTGTTGTCCACGAGCCAGACGGCGGTCGCCTTCGGCATCAGGATTTGATCGGACATGTCGTGCTCCAGATACGACGGCGCCCGGCCTTTCGGCCGGGCGGGGTGTTGGAAACGACATATAGGACCGTTCCTCGGCAAAGGAAACGACGATCGATCAGGGTGCGGCGCTTCGGCTCTTTCCGCGCTCGAGCAACCCTTTCCGCACCGCGATATCCTCGGGCGGATAGAACTTTCCCGGCAACTTCAGGCGACCAGCACGACCTTGCCCACGTGCGCGCCTGCTTCCAGGTGCGCATGGGCCTTCGCGGCCTCGGCCAGCGGGAAGGTCGCGTCCACCGGGATGCTGATCTTGCCCGCCTCGATCCAGGGCCAGACGATGCGCTCGATCTCGGCGGCTAGGCGGGCCTTCTCGTCGGCGGAGCGGGGACGCAGGGTCGAGCCGGTGATTACGGCCTGCTTCTGCATCACCTTGAGCACTGGAACCTCCAGCGTGCCGCCGCCGAGCGAGGCGATGTAGACGATGCGGCCGCCGGTCTTCAGGGCGTCGAGGTTCTGGGCGAAGTAGGAGCCGCCGACCATGTCCAGCACCACGTCGACACCGCCATGGGTCTTGGCGACCTCGGCGAAGTCCTCGGTGGTGGTGTCGACGGTGACGTCGGCGCCCAGCGCGCTGGCCTCGTCGGCCTTACCGCGCCCGCGGCCGGTGGCGATCACCTTGGCGCCGGCGGCCTTGGCCATCTGGATGGCAGTCACGCCGATGCCGGAGGTGCCGCCATGAATCATGAAGGTCTCGCCCGCCTTCAGCCGGCCATGCTCGAAGACGTTGGCGAAGACGGTGAAGACGGTCTCGGGCAGACCCGCCGCCTGTTCGAACGACAGGCCGGCCGGGATCGGCAGGGCATGGCGGGCGTCAACCACCGCGTACTCGGCATAGCCGCCGCCGCCGAGCAGGGCCGCGACCTTGTCGCCGGCCTTCCAGCGGCCCGCGCCTTCGACCACCTCGCCCGCGACCTCGAGACCGAGGGTGGCGGAGGCGCCGGCGGGGGGCGGGTAGAAGCCCATGCGCTGCAGCAGGTCGGGACGGTTCACACCGGCCGCCCTGACCCGGATCAGGATATCGCCGTCGCCCCGGTTCGGGACCGGCGCCTGGACGGGTTTGAGGGCCTCGGCGGTTCCCTTCCCGCCCTCGACGGTGATGGCGGTCATCGTGGTTTGGGACATGGGGGAAGGCTCCACGGGGTTGCGCCTGAGCGCTGGGGAGCGTCAGATATCGCGAAACAGCCGACGCTGGCGATAGGGAGGACTGGACCGATGCTCGATGAACCAGCCGGACCGCGCGGATCGAGGGGCGACTCCCTGCTGCAGGTCACCCGCGAGGACCTTGACCTTTATGGGGTGGCGGAGCTGGAAGAGCGCGTCGAACTGCTGGAAGCGGAAGCGGCGCGCACAAAGGCCCAGATCGAGAAGAAGCGGGCCGGCCGATCGGCTGCCGACGCCTTCTTCAATCTGGGCGGCGACAATTAAGAGGCGGAAACTCCCGGAACACCGATCGCTTGGCACGGGCGTTGCAGCCTTGGAAGCCAGGCGGGCAGTGCGTCCCGCGAGGGTCTAGGCGAGGGCTTGGGGTTGATGAGCGAATTTGGGGCGTCCGAGGCGGCGCCGTGGCGTGCGAACGTGATCAGCGACTTCGCCCGTTCGGAGCTGTTCGACCGCACCTTCCAGGAAGGGATGGACCTGGTCGAGGAGACCGCCGGCTATCTCGATGGGGGCGGCCGTCAGGACTCCAAGCTGCTGTCGCGCAGCGCGGCCCTGGCCTACGCCTCCGAGAGCATGCGCCTGACTACCCGGCTGATGCGGGTCGCGTCGTGGCTACTGGTCCAGCGCGCGGTGCGCGAGGGCGACATGGAGCCCCAGGCCGCCTGCGACGAACGCTATCGCATCGACGCCGCCGAGAGCCATTCCGACGCCGAAGCCCTGCATGATTTGCCGCTCGCCCTGCTGGAACTGCTCGAACGGTCCGGCCGGCTCTACGACCGGGTTCGCCACCTCGACAAGCGCATGTACGTCGAACAGACCGAAGAGACCGCGCCCAACCCCGTGCTGAGCCAGTTCGACCGCCTTCAGAGCGCGTTCGGGGGCGTGGAAGCCTAGATTTCGGCGACCGCGCAGCCAAGCGCCCGAGCGGCCCCAGCCATACGATCGTCGAACGTCGCCAGTTCAGCGCCAAGACGGGCGGCTATGGCGATGTTGATGGCATCCGGGGCGCGAAGATTCAGGTCCAATCTCCTGATGAAGACTTCCGCCGCCACGACGTCGGCGGACGAGACCTGTACGCGCGCCGCCTGTTCCGACGCCCACCTATCAAAGACGGCGAAGACCGCTCGCGCCTGCTCGTCGGTTAGTTCGCGCGTTCGGACCTTACGTGCGACAACAGAGGCGAACTCAGCCGAAGCGAAATCGCTTAGGATGATGATTGGACGACTGGCGTCGAAGAAGTTGTCCACACGTCGGCTGAAAACGTCCTCTGTGAAAAAGGGGACCAGGACGCTGGCATCGGCATACAGACTCACGGCCAGTCTTCATCCCGCATACGACTGACCAGCGCGCCCGCGTCTTCCTTCGAGGCGCGCCCGACCCTGTTGGCCTTGATCCAGTCGAGCGACTCCTTGGTCACCCGCTTGGGCGCCCGCGCCTTGGCGCGCAGCTCGACCACCGGCGCTCCATGGCGCGTGATCACGACATCCTCGCCCTTCAGGGCCCGGTCAATGAGCTCAGAGAGCTTGTTCCTGGCTTCCGCGACGCTGTAGTCGGTCATGCGATAATTATAGCCATCGGATGGCTATCTTGTCGATCCGAACAAAATCTCAGACAGCAAAAGGCCGGCCCGCGTTTCCGCGAGCCGGCCTTTTTGGTCGACGCCGAAGCGCCGAGCCTACTTCTTGGTGGTGAAGCCGGCGAACTTGGCGTTGAAGCGCGACACGCGGCCGCCGCGGTCCAGCAGGTGGGCGTTGCCGCCGGTCCAGGCCGGGTGCGTCGACGGATCGATGTCGAGGTTCAGCGTCGCCCCTTCCTTACCGTAGGTCGAACGGGTCTGGTACGACTCGCCGTTCGTGAGCACCACGTTGATGAAGTGGTAGTCGGGATGGGTGTCTTGTTTCATCGGGCGGTCCAACCGACTTGAGAGAAATGAGTGTGAGCCGCGCCGAGAAAGACGGTGCGGTCGAAGACGCGCGGCTATACAGAACGCCTGCGTCGAAGGCAAGGGGCCGAGCTTATGAGTGATGTTTCCGCGAGCGATCCGGTCGCCGACGGCCGACCCGGCGCGGGGGCGGAACTTGTCTCCGGCCTGGCCGAGGCCGCGGCTCGACGGCCGCGCAGTCGCAACGTCGGCGCGCTGCGGCGGCTGGTCCCCTTCGTCATGGCCCACTGGGGCCACGCGCTGGGCACCTTCTTCTTCCTGATCTTTTCCACGGGCGCCTCGCTGGGCGTGACGGTGTCGGCGCGGCTGATCACCGACAAGGGCTTCGCTTCGCAGTCGCCGGAGGTGCTGAACCGCTACTTCCTCGGCGCCCTGGCCGTGATCCTGGTGCTGGCCCTGGCCACGGCCGCGCGCTTCTACTTCATCACCGTCCTGGGCGAGCGGGTCGTGGCCGACATCCGCCGCGCCCTCTACCGCCATGTCCTGACCCTCGACGCCGCCTATTTCCTCAAGACCCGCACCGGCGAGGTGCTGTCGCGGATGACCACCGACGTCACCCTGATCGAGAGCCTGGTCGGCACCTCGCTGTCTGTGGCCCTGCGCAACCTGCTGATGCTGATCGGCGCCACGATCATGCTGGCCTTCGTCTCGCCCAAGCTGACCCTGTTCGTGGCCCTGCTGGCGCCGGTGGTGATCGCGCCGATGTTCATCTTCGGCCGCCAGGTGCGCAGCCTGACCACCAAGGCCCAGGACCGCTTCGCCGACGCCGTCGGCTATGCCGGCGAGAGCCTCGACGCGCTAGAGACGGTGCAGGCCTTCGGGCGTGAGGGAACCGCCGACCGCCGCTTCGGCGACGCCGTCGAACTGGCCTTCCGCACCACCGTCGCCCGTGTCCGCGCCCGGGCCAGCATGACCGCCCTGGTCATCCTGCTGGTGTTCGGCGGCGTCGGCCTGATCCTGTGGCAGGCGGCCCACGCGGTGCTGGGCGGGACCATGTCGGTCGGCGCCCTGATCCAGTTCGTGGTGCTGTCGGTGCTGGCCGCCTCATCGGTCGGCGCGCTGGGCGAGGTCTGGGGCGATGTGCAGAAGGGCTCCGGGGCCATGGTCCGGATCTCGGAACTGCTCGACGCCGAGCCCGCGATCGCCGCCCCGCCGGCGCCCAAGGCCCTGCCCTCGCCCGGCCGTGGCGAGATCGTCTTCGAGGGCGTCACCTTCGCCTATCCCGGCAGGCCGGACCTGCCGGCGCTGCGCGGCTTCGACCTGACCGTGAAGCCCGGCGAGACCGTGGCCCTGGTCGGACCCTCGGGGGCGGGCAAGAGCACCGTCCTGCGGCTGCTGCTGCGCTTCTATGACCCTCAGGCCGGCCGCATCCTGCTCGATGGCGTCGACCTGAAGGACGCGGACCCCGCCGAGGTCCGCGCCCGGCTGGCGCTGGTCGCCCAGGACTCGGCGCTGTTCTCGGGTTCGGCGCTGGAGAACATCCGCTTCGGCCGCGAGGACGCATCCCTGGAGGACGTCTACGCCGCTGCCCGCGCCGCCGAGGCTGACGGCTTCATCAAGGCCCTGCCGCAGGGTTTCGACACCCCGGTCGGCGAGCGCGCCAAGACCTTGTCCGGCGGCCAGAAGCAGCGGTTGGCCATCGCCCGCGCCCTGGTCCGCGACGCGCCGGTGCTGCTCCTCGACGAGGCCACCAGCGCGCTGGACGCCGAGAATGAGCGGCTGGTCCAGAAGGCGCTGGAAGGCGCCATGGTCGAGCGCACCACCCTGGTCATCGCCCACCGCCTCGCCACCGTCCTGCGCGCCGACCGCATCGTCGTCATGGAAGACGGCGCCGTGGTCGAGCAGGGCAAGCACGCGGCGCTGGTCAAGAAGGGCGGGCTGTACTCCCGGCTGGCCCAGCTGCAGTTCGGGGTCGAGGCGGCCTAGAAGACCGTTTCCCAGTCGGGCTTGGTCTCGCCCATGCGCAGGCCCTTGCAGATCAAACCCGTCCGTTCCGCCGCCTTGCCGCCGTCGGGCCGGGTCAGGGTCCAGCGCACCTGACGGCAGGGCCAGACGCCGATGTCATGCGCGCCCTCGACCTTGATCGCGCCGGTGGTCTTCACGCCCTTCCAGGTCCAGCTGCCGCCGACCTTCATGGCGGCCACCTTGTGCTCGAGCCACAGATAGTCGCGCTCGCGGACACGGTGATCGATGAAGGTCTCCGGCCGGGCGTCGAACACTTCCTTGACGTTGCAGGACACCGGGCAGGTGATCACCGCCCGGTCGAACGTCGTCCGCATGTCCGGAATACTGTCGTCGAACTCCAGGCCAGCCATCTCGGTGAGCGGCCGGGTGTTGGTCGGCCAGAAGTGGCCCGCCGGATAGGTCGCCGGCCGCGAACCCGGCGGCGGAAAGCGTTTGCCATCGCCCTGGTCGGCATCCGGATCCGGACTGGCGGCGGCCGCCACGGGCCTGGGCGAGGGCGCGGCGGCGCCAGGGTTCATCGGATCGAACTGCGCGGCGAGCAGCAGGGTCAGGACCAGCGACATGAAGCCTCCTCAAGCGTCGGAGCCGCAGGATGTGGAGACGAGCTCATCGGGCAAGCATGGCGCGACAAGCGGCCGTGGGACTGCGGCCAACGGTCGGCGCAAGCCGTTCGTCCCCGCTTCACGGGCATCCGTCGCATTACCGTCCGTTCATTGGACCCGCGCCCATCCCGCTCCTAGCGTTCGCCTCCTTTCGGGAGATCTATCCATGCGCGTCATCGTTCTGGCGGCCCTGTCGACCCTGCTTGCGGCGACCGCCGCATCCGCGCAGACCACCATCGAGACAATGACCGTCCGCCGGCTCGACGACAGCCAGGTCACGGCCTACGTGGAACGCTCCGATACGCCGGTGAAGCAGAGCCTGTTGGTGATCCTGCCCGGGTCGCAGTGCGAGAGCGTCGCCCCCGCCGGAACAGATCGCATGCGGTTCTCGCCGCCGCCGGGCATGGCGCGGCTCGACATCGAGAAGTACGGCGTCACGCCCGAAACCGCGGGGGGCGGCGCCAAGCCCTGTCCGGCCCCGTATCTGGCGCACAACACCATCGATCAGCGGGTGATCGATGTGCTCAGCGTCGTCGCCCATCTGCGCACCGAGGCTCCGTGGTGGGACGGACGGCTGTTTCTGATGGGCGCTTCCGAAGGCGCGACGGTAGCGGCGGTCAGCGGACCGCTGCTGGCCGAGACGCGCGGGATCGTCCTGATCAACGGCTCGATCGGCCGGCCCTTCCGCGACGGCTGGGCCGACGCCATGGCCAATGCGGTCAAGGCTCAGGGCGGAAGCGACGCCGACCAGGCCGGCGCCCGCGCCGAGGCCGAAGCGATCTGGGAAAAGGCGCGCGGTAATCCTTCGCCGAAGGAAACCGCCTTCGGCGACAGCAACACCCTGATGTGGTGGCGGTCGATCATCGACATCCGCCCGTCCAACCTGCTCCTGCTGACCAAGGCGCCGGTGCTGTTGATGCAGGCGGAGCGGGACGAGATGACGCCGGTGGCGTCAGCCCGGGCGGTCGAGGCGCAGTTCAAGGCCGCCGGGAAGACGAACCTGACCTATGTCGAGCTCCCGGGCCTGTCCCACGGCCTTCGCAAGCCGGATGGCTCGCCGGGCTTCGGCGGCGTGCTGGAGACGGTGGCGGCGTGGCTGGGGCGCCAGCAAACCGCTCCCCGGTCCTAGCGCAGCAGATCCGCCGGCACGCTTGGTTCGCTCAGCAGCCGCTCCGTCGCCTTCCAGCGGGTCGTCTGGTCGGGTCCCTGACGCTCGACCCAGGCGCGGACCATGTCCTGGCCGAGGCCGTAGTTGATCACGTAGCTGCGGTACTGGTCGGTGAAGGCGATGGTCTGTTCGGCGCGCTTGGCCGAGACCAGGCCGTACTTCTGGGTGAGGGCGACGGCTGTCGCCTTGTCGATACGGCCGGTGAGGTATTCGGCGGCGATCGTGAAACGCGAGCCGGCCAGCGCCTTTTGGGCATGCTGCAATTCGAGGTAGCGGCCGGCGTCCTTCGGATCGAGGCCTGCGAGGGGGTACAGGACCTCGGTCTCGAACTTGAGCTGGTCGTCGCCCGGGAAGGCCAGGTCGATGCCGTAGTTGGCCGAGCCCTCGGCCAGCAGCGACTGCGGCGAGTAGAGCGGATAAACGGTGAACTCGACCCAGACCCTGCCCTTGGCCAGTTTATCCTCGAGCAGCGCGTTGTAGACGTGATGGCCGGGATAGCCTTCGTGGCAGCCGAGATCGACGGCGCGACTCAGACGGATAGGCAGGTCGGTATTGACCTGGATCAGGCTGTTGGCGTCGCCCTTGTACCAGTTGTAGCCGGACCACGACTTGCCGGTAACGAACTCGAGGGTGAAGCGCTCGTTGGCCGGCAGCTTGATGTGCAGGGCGGTGCGCCGCTTGCACTCGGCGATGGCGGCGTCGAACACCGGCTTCAGCCGGTCGGCCGGGATGACGAAGCGGTCGTTGAAGGCGTCGACGCGCTGCCACAACGGCCCGTCGCCCGGGACCAGCTTGTCGATGCTCGCGAGAACCGGGTCGTAGCTGGCCAGCGGCTTGAGCACCGGCCGAACCCCGAACAGCCCCTCCGCCTCGTCCTCGAAACCGAACTTTTCGCCCTGCATCATGCGCAGGCGGGTCTGGGCGGCTTTCAGCTGGCCGGCCAGGAACTCGGCCCGGCGCGCCTCGTCGGGATGGGCGGCGGGATCGGCCGGACGATCGATCGCCACCATGTCCATCAAGGTCACGACTTCAGCCTGCAGGGCCTTCAGCGGAGTCTTGTCGCCCTTGGCGGCGGCCTGCCACTCGGCGGGGCCATAGTAGGCATCGATGTAGCCGTCCTCGTGCTCGCCGATGCGTAGACTGAGCTTGACGTATTCCTCGGCCGCGTCGTCGAGCATGCCGGCCGCGAAAGCCGGCGCTGAGAATAGCAGGCCGGCCGCGAAGGCGGCCACGGCGGCTAGACGGATCATGCGGGGCTCACTCCGGACGGGCGGCCGCCGCAAGTCCCGGGAAGTCGCTGAACACCCCGTCGACGCCGGCCGCGTAGAGCGCCTTGAATACCGCCCCCACGTCGCCGTGCAAACGCGGTCGGTCGGGACGGATGGCCAGGCCACGCTGCAGCCCCTTGGGCAGGAAGTAGTTCTCCGCCCGCACCGTCCAGGGATGCACCAGCAAGCCCGCTGCGTGGGCGTCCGTGACCAGCGTGGTGGCCGGGAGCAGTTTGTCGCCGTCGTTGGGCACGACCAATGACCAGTGGGGGCCGACGCCGTCGGCATAGGCGGCGATGGCCTTGAGCCCCTCGGCGGTGACCATGTCGGCGTAGCGCACGCCTGGCGCCTCCGCCGGCCCACCCTCGGAATCGACCAGCTGTACGAGCTTGGCCCTGGTCATAAGGCGCAGGGTCTTCAACGGCGCGACCTCGAAGCACTGTACGAAGACCGGCGCGTTGCGGTCGTCCAGCTGGAGAGCCTTCAGCGCATCGGCCATCCGCTGTTCGAACGGCAGGCCGACCGAGGCGAAGTAGGCCGGATGCTTCATCTCCGGATAGACGCCGATCGTGCGGCCCGTACGGGCGCTTTCCGACCGCGCCAGGGCCACGACCTCCTCGAAGGTGGGGATGGCCTCCTGGCCGTCGTAGCGGGCGTTGGCGGGCCGCAGCTGCGGCAGACGCTCCCGGCAGCGCAGGGTCTTCAGCTCGGCCAGCGTGAAGTCCTCGGTGAACCAGCCGGTCAGGCTCTGTCCGTCGATCACCTTGGTCGCCTTGCGGGCGGCGAAGACGGGCTTGTCGGCGATGTCCGTCGTGCCGCCGATCTCGTTCTCATGGCGGACCACCAGATGGCCGTCCTTGGTGATCACCAGGTCGGGTTCGATGATGTCGGCGCCCTGCTCCACCGCCAGGCGATAGGCCATCGGCGTGTGCTCGGGCCGCTCGCCGCTGGCGCCGCGGTGGGCGATCACCGCCGGTGTCCGCCACAGCGGTACGTCGGGCGAGGGGCCGACCCGCGTGGCGTGGGCGGCGGAAGCGGCGAAGGCGGAGGCCGCGACGGTCGAGGCGGCGAAGGTTCGGCGGGTAAGGGTCATGGAGCCCGATTAGCCGGGCCCCATGACAGGTTCGTCAAGCCGTCAGACCAGTTCGCGCCATTTGCCGTCGATCTGGCAGTACTGACCGTCGCGCTCGGTCACGACCTTGCCGGCGAGTCGCATGGTCCAGCGATACTGCTTGCAGGCATGGGCGCCGATCGGACGCTCGCCGGTGGCGACAATCTCGCCCTGATACTTGCGGCCCTTCCAGGTGATCGACTTGCCGATCGGCAGGGCGGTGACCTTGGCGTCGAACTGCATGTCGATGCCGGGCTTGGCGGTGAAGTGCTTGGCCCAGCTGTCGTACGAGAAGCCGCCCTCGCAATCGCTGCACGGGACCCGGCTTTCCTTGGCGAAGGCCTGCTTCTGATTGAAGCCGGCGGTGAACTCGAGCTCGCCGAAGGTGTATTCGCACTGGTTCTGGTCCGGCCACAGCGTCACCGGGAAATCGGCGGGCGGCGGTCCGAAAGATGGCAGGTAAGGGCGGGCGCTACGGCCGCACGACGACGGCGCGGCGGCGGGAGTGGGGGCCGCGGCCCGGGTCGCGGCCGGGGGCGACGAGACGAGCCCCATGGGGTCGCCCTGCGCGGTCGCGCTCATGGGCGCGCTCACGACGATGGCCGCGAGGGCGGCGAGTCCAAACCTGTTCACTGAGGGTCTCCTGGGGGGCTGATCGAGATCGACCAACCGCCGCCGGGAGGGAGTCAGGTCAACGGACTATGCGACCACGCGTAACTTTTCGAGGACAAGAGGGTGCAGTTCGAGGTTCGAGGCCAGGATGCCCTCGTCACTGAACCTGTAGGGATCGCCCTCGAGGTTGCTGACCTTGCCGCCCGCTTCGGTGATCAGCAGCAGGCCCGCGGCGACGTCCCAGGGCTTCAGGTTGCGCTCCCAGAAGCCGTCGAAGCGTCCGGCCGCGACCCAGGCCAGGTCGAGCGCCGCGGCGCCGTAGCGACGCACGCCGGCGACGCGCTGGCTGATCTGGTGCAGCTCCTTCAGGAACTGGCCGTGGCCCGGCTTGCCGATGAACGGGATGCCGGTGGCCAGAAGGGACTCGTCGAGGTGACGCCGGGCGGCGACGCGCAGGCGCTTCTCGTTGCCGAGCCAGGCGCCCTTGCCCTTTTCGGCCCAGAAGGTCTCGTGGGTGATCGGATTGTAGGTGACCGCCGCCACCACGGCGCCCTCGCGTTCGAGCGCGACGTTGACCGCGAAGTGCGGGATGCCGTGCAGGAAGTTGGTGGTGCCGTCGAGCGGGTCGACGATCCAGCGGTGGGTCTTGTCGGTGCCCTCGATCTCCGGCCGTTCCTCGCCGAGGAAGCCGTAGCCGGGCCGCAGCTTGGTCAGCGCCTCGAACAGGGCCTGCTCGGCCTTGATGTCGGCGGCGGTGACGAAATCCCCCGGTCCCTTCTTGGAGACCTGCAGCTCGGCCACCTCGCCGAAATCGCGGGCCAGACCGCGCGCCGCCTTGCGGGCGGCGTCGATCATCGAGGTGATGAGGGCTGAAGCGGTCATGTCAGGAGTCGGCGCGACGCACGTATTCGCCGGTCTCGGTCGAGACCAGCACCCGCTCGCCCGCTTCCATGTAGGGCGGGATCAGGATGCGCATGCCGTTGTCGGCCTTGGCCGGCTTGTAGGACGAGGACGCGGTCTGGCCGTTCACCACGGCGTCGGCCTCGACGATGGTCAGGACCACATGGTCGGGCAGCTCGATGCCGATGGCGCGTTCCTCGTGGAACTCCACCACCACGGTCATGCCGTCCTGCAGGAAGCGGACCTGGTCTTCGCCGACAAAGTCCTTGTGCAGGCTGATCTGCTCGTAGTTTTCCTTGTCCATGAACACCAGCATGTCGCCTTCCTCGTAGAGGTAGGTGTTGTCACGCTGCTCGAGCGTCACGCGCTCGACCTTGTCGTCGGAGCGGAAGCGTTCGTTGAGCTTGCGGCCGTCGATCAGGTTCTTGAGTTCGACCTGAGCGAAGGCGCCGCCCTTGCCGGGCTTCACGTGCGCGGCCTTCACGCAGACCCAGAGGCCGCCTTCGTGCTGGAGCACCATGCCGGGTTTGATGGTGTTGCCGTTGATCTTGGACATGGGATGGGTTCGCCGGAACGGGGCTGAAATTAGGGCGCGGAACCTAGCGATGAGGGGGTGCAATAGCAAGGTGGGGTCGTATTGCGTCCTTCGAGACGCGGCTTCGCCGCTCCTCAGGATGACGAACTCAGTAAAACCAACCCACTTTGGTCATGGTGAGGAGCGAGCCTCAAGCGAGCGTCTCGAACCACGCAAAACGCCGCCTCACCCCCGCGCCGCCACGCCCTTCGCGATCTCCGCTTCGAACGCTTTCACCGCCGCCGCTGGGCCGTCCGGATGCGCCCAGATCCCCGCGCTGACAGCCAGGAAGTCCGCCCCCGCCTGGGCCAGACCCGCCGCCGTCTCCACCGTGATGCCGCCGATGGCGACGCAGGGGATCTCCATGGTCTCCTGCCAGATGGTCAGGACCTCGGGCTCGGCCCGGGTCGAAGCGTCCTTGGTCTTGGTCGGGAAAAAGGCCCCGAAGGCTACGTAGTCGGCGCCGGCCTCGGCCGCTTCCATGGCGAGGTGGCGGCTGTCGTGGCAGGTCACGCCGATCATCGCCTGCTTGCCCATGATCTTGCGGGCCTGGGCGCAGGACATGTCGTCCTGGCCGACATGGACGCCGTCGCAACCGAGCTTGTGGGCGAGGTCCGGGCGGTCGTTGAGGATCACCGCCACGCCGCGCGCCTGGGCGACCGGCGACAGGGCATCGACGGCCGCGGCGACGATGTCGTCGGGCGTGTCCTTGAGCCGGATCTGCAGGGCGGCGACCTCGCCGGCGTCCAGCGCCTGCGCGAGGGTGCGACCGAAGGCGGCCAGGTCGTCCAGGCGCGGCGGGGTGATCAGGTAGAGGCGGCAGTCGGCGGTCATCCCTGCCCTCTACACCAGCAGCGCCTTCAGCGCATAGGCGACGACGGCGGTGACCAGGGTCGAGACCAGGGCGATGCCGAAGAACCACGCCAGCCGCCGGTGCAGGGGCGGCAGCGGCTCGTGCTCTTCGGGCGGGGGCTCAATGATAGCCGGCATCGGCGCTGACCTTGCCCCTGAACACCCAGTAGACCCACACCGTGTAGCCGAGGATCGCCGGCAGCAGGATGACGATCCCGACCAACATCAGCGCGAGCGCGTTGTCGGCGTTGGCGGCCGTGCGGAAGTCGATGTCGTAGGGCACAATACTTGGGAAGAAGCTGGCGGCGAGGCCGGCGTAGCCCGACAGGAACACCATCGCCGCGCCCAGGAACGGCCAGCCGTGCGAGCGGCGCTTCAGACCGATGGCGACCACCGCCAATCCGACCACGCCCAGCAGCGGGATCGGCAGGTGCGGCAGGAAGGCGCTCCAATCAAAGGCCCCATCCCCGAAGCCCCAGCGCTCGGCGATGCGCGGGTGCACGAACAGAGTGGCGAGGCTGACCGCCGCCAGCAGCAGCGTCACCGCACCGGCCGCGACCGCCGACCAGCGCCTGGCGTCGCCGTGCAGCTGGTCCTGCGTCTTCCACATCAGCCAGCAACCGCCGAGCAGGGTGTAGCCGGCGACGGTCCCGGCCGCGACCAGCAGGGTGTATGGCGTCAGCCAGTCGAACGGCTGGCCGGCGAAACGCCCGTCGGCGACGGTGATCCCCTGGATGAAGCCGCCGAGCACGAAGCCCTGCGCAACGGTCGCCATCAGCGATCCGAACGCGAAGGCGAAGGTCCAGAAGGCCTTGCCGCGCTTGCGGCCGTGCAGCCGGAACTCGAACGCCACCCCGCGCAGGATCAGGGCCAGCAGCATCAGGATCAGCGGCAGGTACAGCGCCGGCGCCAGCACCGCGTAGGCCAGCGGGAAGGCCGCGAACAGACCGCCGCCCCCCAGCACCAGCCAGGTCTCGTTGCCGTCCCAGACCGGGGCGATGCTGTCCATCATGGTGTCGCGTTCGCTGGGCGTCCTAGCGAAAGGGAACAGGATGCCGACGCCCAGGTCGAAGCCGTCGAGCAGCACGTACATCAGCACCGCCAGCGCGATCAGCCCGGCCCAGATCAGGGGGAGGTCGAGGTCCACGGTCAGCCCTCCGGCTCTTTGGGCGCGGCCGCGAGCGGCGTGCCGGGCGCACGGCCCTCGGCCTCGGGCGGCGTCTCGTCGAGCACCGGCGCCGGACCCTGGCCGATCAGGCGCAGGATGTAGATCGCCCCCGCGCTGAAGACGATGGCGTAGATGATCATGAAGGCCAGCAGCGAGGCCGAAACCTGACCCGCGCCCACCGGCGAGACCGAGTCCTTCGTCCGCAGGATGCCGTAGATGGTCCAGGGCTGGCGGCCGACCTCGGCGACGATCCAGCCGGCGATCACCGCCACGAAGCCGCTCGGCCCCATCGCCACCGCCGCCCGCAGGAACCAGGGGCTGTGCTCCAGCCGCTTGCGCAGGATCAGGATCACGCCCCAGAGACCCAGCCCGATCATGGCCATGCCGAGCCCAACCATGATCCGGAACGCCCAGTAGACCAGCCCCACGACGGGCCAGTCGGCGCGCGGGAAGCTGTCCAGCCCCTTGATCACCTCGTCCTTCGGCACGCCCTGGATCAGGTTGCCGACGCCGGGGATCTCGATCTCGTAGTGGGTCTTGCCCGCCTTGCGATCGGGCAGGCCGACGACGCTCTGCGGCTGGTCGGCGCGGGTGGTCCAGTAGGCCTCGATCGCCGCCAGCTTCAGCGGCTGGTGCTCGCGGACCACTTCCCCGGAGACGTGGCCGGCGACCAGCTGCAGCGGCGCGACGATGGCGAACATGGCCACGGCCATGCGCAGGGCCATCGCCGATTCCGGCTGGGACGGGTCCTTGAGCAGCTGCCAGGCGCTGGCCGCACCGACCACCAGCGAGGTGGTCAGGAAGGCCGCCAGCACCATGTGCGCCAGCCGGGTGGGGAAGGTCGGCGAGAAGATCACCTGCATCCAGTCGGTGGCGCGCAGCGTGCCGTCGGCCAGCACCTCGAACCCGGTCGGATGCTGCATCCAGCTGTTGGCCGACAGGATCCAGAAGGCCGAGATCAGGGTGCCGACCGCCACCATCAGCGTGGCCGTGAAGTGCAGGCGCGGCCCGACCTTCTTCCAGCCGAACAGCATCACCCCCAGGAAGCTGGCCTCGAGGAAGAAGGCGGTCAGCACCTCGAAGGCGAACAGCGGCCCGATCACCGGCGCCGCCATCTTGGAGAACTCGCTCCAGTTCGTGCCGAGCTCGTAGCTCATGACCACGCCGGAGACGACGCCCATGCCGAAGCTGAGTGCGAAGATCCGCACCCAGAACAGGTAGAGATTGCGGAACACCGCCCGCCGCGTGGTCAGCCACAGGGCCTCCAGCACCGCCAGGAAGCTGGCCAGGCCAATGGTGAAGCTGGGGAAGATGATGTGAAACGCGATGGTGAACGCGAACTGCAGTCGCGCCAGCAGGATTGCGTCGAAGTCCATCGCCTCGGCCCCTTGGCGGGTATCCGCCTACCCGACGCCCAAACGCGCGCCGTTCAATCGCCGATCCAGCGACATCCGGTCGCAGCGGCACAGACAGATCATCTCGCCGAGTCAGATGCAATTGAGTTGCAACGGCGCACAAGCGTGGCTAAATGCGTCTCGTTATCAAGTCGGGATTCCCGCTCGTGTACGTCTGCAACTGTAACGGCATCCGTGAACGTCAGGTCCGCGCCGCCATCGAGGCGGGCGCGACGCGTCCGGCCGAGGTGTTCCGCGCCCACGGCTGCAAGGTCCAGTGCGCCCGCTGCGTCTGCGAGATGCGCGAGATGATCGACCAGTCGCAGCAGCTCATGCAGCTCGCCGCCGAATAGGCCGGCATTCAGGTCGAAATCCGCTTCCGAGAAGCATTCGCGAAGATATCTTTGTAACCGCGAAACACTTGCAGACATTGGTGTTGCGAGCTCTCGGTCTTGCGTTCAGGGTCCGCTCGAACTCAAGATCTGAAAGGAGCACGCCATGAAGGGCGACGCCGCCATCATTCGGCTTCTGAATGCCGTTCTGACCAACGAACTGACCGCCGTGAACCAGTACTTCCTGCATGCCCGGATGTACCAGGACTGGGGTTTCGCCCGGCTCGGCAAGATCACCTATGACGAGTCGATCGGCGAGATGAAGCATGCCGACAAGCTCATCAAGCGCATCCTCTTCCTCGAGGGCCTGCCCAACCTGCAGGACCTCAACAAGCTGAAGATCGGCGAGACCGTGCCCGAGTGCCTGGCCGCGGACCTGGCCGTGGAAGTGGGCGGCCGCGCCGACCTGATCGCCGGCGTCACCGCGGCCGAGACCGCCCACGACTACGTCAGCCGCCAGATCTTCAAGGAAATCCTGTCCGACACCGAGGAGCACATCGACTTCCTCGAGACCCAGCTGTCGCTGGTACGGTCGCTGGGCGAGCAGAACTACCTGCAGAGCGCCCTGGGCGACCTCGAGGGCGGCGAAGGCCACTAAGCGCCCAGCGCGGCCCTTTCACCGACCAGCGATATTGCGGATCACCTGTCACGGCGCCAAAATCGCGGCGTCGTGACGGGGGATATCATGCGGAAACTTGGACTTGTGGTCGCGCTCGCGGCCGGAACGCTGCTGGCCGGCAGCTGCGCCACGCTGAACGAGGACCAGTGCCTCACCGGCGACTGGAAGGGCATCGGCTACGCCGACGGCTCCAACGGCCACACGCCGGCGCGTTTCGCCGACCACATCAAAGCGTGCGCGAAATACCAGGTCACGCCGGACCAGAGCCTCTACCTGGCCGGCCGGGAAAAGGGCCTGCCGGTTTACTGCACCCTCGAGCGCGGCTTCGACGTCGGCCGTCAGGGCCAGACCTACGCCGGCGTCTGCCCGGCCTCGCTCGAGAGGCCGTTCCTGTCCGGCTACGACGACGGCCGCATCGTCTGGGACGTGCAGCAGCGCCTCAACCGCGCGGCCAGCGACCTGTCCGACGCCGAACGCCGCGCCGACGAAGCCGAGACGCGGATCATCGAGGAAGAGCGCCGTCTTGCCGTGACCGGCCTCGCCGACGCCGAGAAGTCGCGGATCCGCGAACGTCTCAACCGACTGCGCGATGACCGTCGCGACGCGGAACAGGACGCCAGCGACGCCAGCTATTCCCGCGACGAATCCGAGCGGGAGCTCAACGACCTTCGCTATCGCTTCAAGCCCACCTACGGCGGCTGGTGACGCTCTAGCCGCCTTGCCGCGTCGGCGGCGAGGCGGTGTAGACGCGGCCGGCATGGAAGACGCCGTCGAAGCCGCCCCGCAGCTTTGGATCGAGCACGATGCCCCTAGCCTGCACAGGCTCGCGAGCCGTCAGTGGCCAGGCCTTGCACACCTCGGCCGCGCCCTGTTCAGGCGCTCGGCACCCCCAGGCCTCGCCCCCTGGCCGGGCGAAGGCCAGGGACAGCACCTTGCTGGCCTGAAGCGCGCCGGCGGCCGCGCGGAACGGCGGCTTGGCCGAGATGAAGCCCTCGCGGTCGGCGTGACCGACGCCGGTCAGCACCATGATCAGGGCGTCAGAACCGTCAGCCGCCTCGATCAGGGCGCGAGCCATGCCCTCCTCCCGCGCGGCGGTGGTGCCGGTCGCGGTCTGGTCGCGATCGAAGGCCAGCAACTTCACGTTCGCACCCGAGCGTTTGAGTTTGCGCACGCCCTCGACCAGGTCGAGCATGGCGACGCTGGCGCGGCCCGCCTTCTCGGCCCAGGCAGGCCCGGCGATCAGCCCGGCCTTGGCCTTCGCTCCGCCGTCGGAACGCAGATAGGCGTCGAGGCGCTTTTGCTCGGCCGGCGGATATTCGAGCCCGACGATCACGGGACGGGTCGCCGCGGCGGCGCAGACGGCGTCGAGGAAGACGCCCGGCGCCTCCACGGTGCCATGGGCCTCGCCGAACATGACGTAGCGGGTCTCGGCCCGCGCCAGCACCGGCTCTATCCCCGGCAACGGGGTGCAGGGGACGGCCGAGGCGGTCAGGGTCAGGGCGATCAGTTCAGCGAGCATCGGGGCCTCCAGAAGAAGCCGGGACGCTCAGCGCAAACGCGGCGGCTCCGCAGCGGTCGAGCGACAAACAGCCGCCCATCCGCGACGGACGGCGCTATTCGGCGGCGGCCTTGCTGACGCCGATCTTCGGGGCCAGCTCGCCGGCGGCATAGCGCTTGGCCATGGCGGCGGTGCTGATCGGCTTGATCTTGCTCGCCCAGCCGGCGGCGCCGAACTGCTCGAAGCGCGCCTGGCAGACCTTGCGCATCGCTTCCTTGGCCGGCTTCAGATAGGCGCGCGGATCGAACTCGCCCTTCTTCTCGGTCAGGACTTTGCGGATGGCGCCGGTCATGGCCATGCGGTTGTCGGTGTCGACGTTGATCTTGCGCACACCCAGCTTGATGCCGCGCTGGATCTCCTCGACCGGCACGCCCCAGGTCTGGGGCATCTCGCCGCCGAACTCGTTGATGATGTCCTGCAGATCCTGCGGCACCGAGCTGGAGCCGTGCATGACCAGGTGGGTGTTGGGCAGCAGCTTGTGGACTGCCTCGATGACGTTCATCGCCAGGATGTCGCCGTCCGGCTTGCGCGTGAACTTGTAGGCGCCGTGGCTGGTGCCCATGGCGATAGCCAGGGCGTCGACGTGGGTGGCGGCGACGAAATCGACGGCCTGGTCGGGGTCGGTCAGCAGGGCCGAATGGTCGAGCTTGCCTTCGAAGCCGTGACCGTCTTCCGCCTCGCCCATGCCGGTTTCCAGCGAGCCGAGCACGCCGATCTCGCCCTCGACCGAGACGCCGCAGCTGTGAGCCATCTCGACCACCTTGCGGGTGACGTTGACGTTGTAGTCGTAGGAGGCCGGGGTCTTGGCGTCCTCTTCCAGCGAGCCGTCCATCATCACCGAGGTGAAGCCGTACTGGATCGCCGTGGCGCAGGTCGCCGGGCCGTTGCCGTGGTCCTGGTGCATGCAGACCGGCAGGTTCGGATAGATCTCGACCAGGGCGTCGATCAGCCGGGCCAGCATGATGTCGTTGGCGTAGCTGCGGGCGCCGCGCGAGGCCTGGATGATGACCGGCGCGTCGACGGCTTCGGCCGCCTCCATGATCGCCAGGCCCTGTTCCATGTTGTTGATGTTGAACGCGGGCACGGCGTAGTCGTGCTCGGCAGCGTGATCGAGGAGCTGGCGGAGGGTGATGCGGGCCACGGTCGGAATCTCTTGCGCTGTTTTTGTTCTAGGTTTTGCGGGCGGTCTTAGCACCGGATCACGGGATCGTCAGCCCGCTGGAGGTGCAATCCTCCCCGCTCGCGGGGAGGTGGCCCGGCTGAGCCGGGTCGGAGGGGTAGCGCGACGCATCAGGATGAGTCGCTGTGCACGGCGATCAACCGTCCAACGTCGACGCTGCCCCACCACCATGCGGAGTTCATCCTCGGGCGCGCGCTTCGCGCGACCCGGGGGCATGGTCCCCCTCCCCGCGAGCGGGGAGGAAGATCAGACTTCCAACGCCGCCACGCCGGGAAGGGTCTTGCCCTCCATCCACTCCAAGAAGGCGCCGCCCGCCGTCGAGACGAAGGTCATCTCGCCCGCCACACCGGCGTGGTTCAGGGCCGAGACGGTGTCCCCGCCCCCGGCCACGGCGGTGATCTTGCCGGCCACGGCCAGCGCGCCGGCCTTCTTCGCGGCGGCGACGGTGGCGGCGTCGAACGGCGGCACCTCGAACACGCCCAGCGGGCCGTTCCAGATCAGGGTCTTGCTGGCCTCCATGGCGGCGAGCAGGCGTTTCACCGTCTCGGGGCCGGCATCGAGGATCAGGTCGCCGGCTTTGATGCCGTCGAGGCCAGTGGTGCGCGTGGCCGTGCCCGGCTTCACCTCACGGGCCAGGACCACGTCGACCGGCAGCAGCAGCTCGCAGCCGGACTTTTCGGCCTTGGCCATGATCTCGCGGGCGGTGTCGCCGAGGTCGTGTTCGCAGAGCGAACCGCCGACGTCGACGCCCTGCGCCGCCAGGAAGGTGTTGGCCATGCCGCCGCCGATGGCCAGGCGGTCGAGCTTGGCGACCAGGTTGTTGAGCAGGTCCAGCTTGGTCGAGACCTTGGCCCCGCCGACGATGCCCAGCACCGGCTTCACCGGCTTGCCGAGCGCCGCGTCGAGCATCTCCAGCTCGCGCTGCATCGACAGGCCCGGATAGGCCGGCAGCAGCTTGGCCACGCCCTCGGTGGAGGCGTGGGCGCGGTGGGCGGCGCTGAAGGCGTCGTTGACGTACAGGTCGCCCAGCTTCGCCAGTTCGGCGGCGAAGGCGGGATCGTTCGTCTCCTCGCCGGCGTGGAAGCGGATGTTCTCCAGCAGCGCGACGCCGCCGTTCTCGAGGCCGTCGATGACAGAGGCGGCGTCCGCGCCGATGCAGTCGTCGGCGAAGGCCACCGGCTGCTCCAGCAGGTCCGACAGCGGCCCGACGACGGGCTTCAGGCTCATCTCGGGAACCCGCTTGCCCTTCGGCCGGTCGAAGTGGGCGAGCAGCACCACCTTGGCGCCCTTGCTCGACAGGTAGCGGATGGTCGGCAGGGCCGAGCGCAGGCGCGTGTCGTCGGTGACCTTCCCGCCGTCCATCGGCACGTTGAAATCGACACGCACCAGCGCGCGCTTGCCGGCGAGATCAGCGGTTTCGAGGGAGCGGAAGGTCATGCGGCGCTACATCCAGTTGAAGGTCGAGAACACGTGGTAGGTCGCCGCGGCGAACAGGCCGACGAACAAGGTCGCCAGGACGCCAGCGACTTTGCGGGCTGGCGGCGCCTTGCGCAGCCAGAGCCAGCGCCAAGCCGCCCACCACATGGCTATCGTCGCCAGCACGACGAGACCGAACAGCCAGCTGTCGGCCACGGAGAGCATGAGGTTCGGCTTGAAACAGTCGTCTAGCTGAACGGCGGCGCGCTGGCACTCAGCGAGCACCATCGGCCTTATCCTCCAGGATTCGAAGATCAGGATCGACGTGACCGCGCCGACGAGAGTCACCGGCGCCGCCATCACGGCCAAGGCGATGATGGCAGCGCCGCGCTTCACGGTCTTAGAGGAACTTCGCCATCACGAGCGCGGTGTCGCTCATGCGGGTCGCGAAGCCCCACTCGTTGTCGTACCAGGTCAGCACGCGGGCCAGCTTGCCGTCGACGACCTGCGTCTGCGGCAGGGCCGCCGTGGACGACGCCGCGACGTGGTTCAGGTCGATCGAGACCAGCGGATCCTTAGTCACGTCCAGGACGCCCTTCATCGGGCCTTCCGAGGCGGCGACCAGCGCGGCGTTGATCTCGTCCACGGTCACGTCGCGGCCGGCCACGACCTTCAGGTCGACGACCGAGACGTTCGGGGTCGGCACGCGGATCGAGGAACCGTCCAGCTTGCCCTTCAGCTCCGGCAGGACCAGGCCCAGCGCCTTGGCGGCGCCGGTCGAGGTCGGGATCATGCTCAGGCCGGCCGCGCGGCCGCGGTAGAGGTCCTTGTGCATGGTGTCGAGGGTCGGCTGGTCGCCGGTGTAGGCATGGATCGTGGTCATGTAGCCACGCTCGATGCCGAACAGGTCGTGCAGCACCTTGGCCACCGGGGCCAGGGCGTTGGTTGTGCAGCTGCCGTTGGAGACGACGATGTCGTCGGCGGTCAGGGTCTCGTGGTTGACCTTGTAGACGATGGTCTTGTCAGCGTTGTCGCACGGCGCCGAGACCAGCACGCGCTTGGCGCCGGCGGTCAGGTGGGCGCTGGCCTTTTCCTTGCTGGTGAAGATGCCGGTGCACTCGAAGGCGATGTCGACGTTCAGGGCCTTGTGCGGCAGGTTCGCCGGGTCGCGCTCGGCCGTGACCTTGATCTTGCCCTGGCCAATGTCGATCCAGTCTTCGCCGGTCGTCACCGTGCCGGGGAAGCGGCCGTGGACGCTGTCGTAGCGCAGCAGGTGAGCATTGGTCTCGACCGGGCCCAGGTCGTTGATGGCCACGACTTCGATGTCACCACGCCCATGCTCGGCGATCGAGCGAAGAACCAGGCGGCCGATACGGCCAAATCCGTTGATGGCGACGCGAACAGTCATGGTTCCGGGGCTCCCGACGACGTTTTATGAATGGCCGGGGGTTTTGAGGACAGGGGGCCGGAAGTCAACCCCGCCGCCACGGAAGGCCGGTCACATCGGGTGAGGGTTTGTGACGCTCAGCCGTGCGGGTTCTCGAAGATTCCCTCGACCGGCAGGCCGAACACCGTCGCGATGCGGTAGGCGAGGTCGAGCGACGGATCGTGCTTGTCGCTCTCCAGCGCGATCACCGCCTGGCGCGAGACACCGAGCTTCTCGCCCAATTCGGCCTGGGTCCAGCCACGCTCGCCGCGCAGCTCGCGAAGACGGTTCTTCATCAGCGGCTGCTGCGGACGAAGGGGGCGCTGACGCCGAAGCAGGCCCAGAACAGAGGATAGATCATCCAGCCGGGCACATGCGGCGCGTCGGCGAAGCTCTCCATGAAGCCCCAGGCCGAGAACAGCACCATCGCCAGGCCCGAGGCGACGATGAAGCGGTTGGCCGTCAGCCGGCGGACGTACTCGTCGGAGTCGTGCATCAGCGCCAGGGTCGCCCACAGCTGCCCCGCCACCGGCGCGGCGACGACGAGCGCCAGCAGATATGATCCCGGTGCGGTGGCGTTGTCGAACGCCCCCGTGATCGCCGCGATGTTGATCGCCACATAACCGGCCATGAAGGCCAGGGTGCGGATGATGTAGCGCCTGTGTGCGATGTCGACAGCCATGTGGCCCTCCCGTGATGTAAGGAGAACCTGACATTGGGGAAATGTAAGGTCAAGCTTACATTTTTGATATGGACGAGGTGAGCTTCAGCCCTTCACCACCCGCACCCGTGACGCCGCCTCACGAGCGTTGGCGCGGGCGGTGTCGACGTCGGCGGCGCGCGCCAGGGCGACGCCCATGCGGCGGCGCTCGAAGGCCTCGGGCTTGCCGAACAGGCGCAGGTCGCTGCCGGGGACGCTCAGCGCGTCGGCGACGCCTTCGAAGGCGACGCCCGCAGCCTCCATGCCGCCGTAGATCACCGCGCTGGCGCCGGGCTCACGCAGAGAGGCGTCCACCGGCAGGCCGAGGATGGCGCGGGCGTGCAGCGCGAACTCGCTCTGCACCTGGGTGGCGAGGGTGACGAGGCCGGTGTCGTGCGGGCGCGGGCTGACCTCGGAGAACCAGACATCGTCGCCCTTCACGAACAGCTCGACGCCGAACAGGCCGCGCCCGCCGAGCGAGGCGGTGACCTTGCCGGCGATGTCCTGGGCGCTGGCCAGGGCGGCGGCCCTCATGGCCTGCGGCTGCCAGCTTTCCACATAGTCGCCCTTGACCTGGCGATGGCCGACCGGGGCGCAGAATGAGGTCTCGATCTCGCCGGATGCGCCGACCGCACGGACGGTGAGCAGGGTGATCTCGAAGTCGAAGTCGATGCGGCCCTCGACGATGACCAGGGCGGTCTCCACCCGGCCGGCCGACAGGGCGTAGTCCCAGGCAGCCCCGATGTCGGCGGCGCTCTCGACGTAGGACTGACCCTTGCCGGACGAGCTCATCACCGGCTTCACGAAGCAAGGATAGCCGACGTCGGCCGCGCCAGCCTCGAGCGCTTCCCGCGAGTCCGCGAAGGCGTAGGGGCTGGTCGGCAGGCCCAGTTCCTCGGCGGCCAGCCGGCGGATGCCCTCGCGGTTCATGGTCAGCTGGGCGGCGCGGGCGGTGGGGATGCAGACGGCGGCGCCAGACGCCTCGACCTCGGCCAGCACGTCCGTGGCGATCGCCTCGATTTCGGGCACGATCAGGTGCGGCTTCTCCAGCGCGATGACGGCCTTCAGCGCCGCCGCGTCGGTCATGGCGACGACATGGCTGCGGTGGGCGACCTGCATGGCCGGAGCGTCGGCGTAGCGATCGACGCCGATGACCTCGACGCCCAGCCGCTGCAGCTCGATCGCCACTTCCTTGCCCAGCTCGCCGCAGCCGAGGAGCATAACGCGGGTGGCCGAGGGGCTAAGCGGGGTGCCGAGTTTCATCGCTTCATCCTCATTGCGTGGTTCGAGACGCTCGCTTGAGGCTCGCTCCTCACCATGACTAGCTTTGTCACGACCACCTACCTCAGTCATCCTGAGGAGCGGCGCAGCCGCGTCTCGAAGGACGCAGGGCGCTAGAGCTTCGCCTTCGCCGCGTCCACCACCGCTTCCGCGGTAATGCCGAACTCCTTGTACAGTCGCTCGGCCGGGGCGCTCGCGCCGAAGCCGGTCATGCCGACGAAGGCGCCGTTTTCACCGATGAAGCGTTCCCAGCCGAACTTCACCGCCGCCTCGACCGCGACGCGGACGGGGGCCTTGCCGATGACGGCATCGCGGTATTTGGCCGGCTGGCGCTCGAACAGCTCCCAGGACGGGGTGGAGACGACGCGCGTGCCGATGCCGCCGGCCTGCAGCAGCTTGCGGGCTTCCATGGCGATGCCGACCTCGGTGCCCGAGGCGAAGATCGTGACCTGGGCCTCGCCCTCGGCGGCCGCCAGCTCGTAGGCGCCCTTGGCCGAAAGGTTTTCCGTGGCCGCGACGGTGCGGACCACCGGGGTCTTCTGGCGCGACAGCGCCATGACCGAGGTCATGCGCTTCTCGAGCAGCGCGGCCTGCCAGCACTCGGCGGCCTCGACCGCGTCGGCGGGGCGGAACAGCAGCAGATTCGGCATCGCCCGCAGGCTGGCCAGGTGTTCGACCGGCTGGTGGGTCGGGCCGTCCTCGCCGACACCGATGGAGTCGTGGGTCATCACGTGGATCACCCGCACGCCCATCAGCGCGCCCAGGCGGATCGAGGCGCGGCTGTAGTCGGAGAAGACCATGAAGGCGCCGCTGTAGGGGATGACGCCGCCGTGCAGCGCCATGCCGTTCATCGCCGCCGCCATGCCGTGCTCGCGCACGCCGTAGTGGACATACTTGCCGGCGTAGTCGGGCAGGTCGAACGGGATCATGCCCTTGACGTAGGTGTTGTTGGAGCCGGTCAGGTCAGCCGAACCGCCGATCATTTCCGGAATCGCCGTGGTCAGCGCGGTCAGGGCCGAACCGCTGTGGGCGCGGGTGGCGTTGACGGCCGGGTCGGTGATCATCTTGGCGATGTGGGCGTCGAGGGCCTCGAAGGCGCCCTCCGGCAGGTCGCCCTTCATGGCGCGGGTGAAGTCCGCGCCGTTCTTGTCGCCCTTCAGGCGGGCGTCCCACTTGCGGCGCTGCGAGGCGCCTTTGCGGCCGGCCTTGCGCCAGGCCTCGACGATGTCGTCCGGCAGCTCGAACGGCGCGTGCGGCCAGCCCATGGCTTCGCGGGCGAGGGTCGCTTCCTCGTCGAACAGCGAATAGCCGTGGCCGTGCACGTCGCCCTCCTTGGCGCCGGCGCCCTTCGAGATCTTGGTCTTGCAGGCGATCATGGTCGGGATCTTCTGCTTGGTCGCCCAGCGCATCGCGGCGGCGATCTTGCCGTGGTCGTGGCCGTCGACGCTCTTCACCGCCCAGCCGGCGGCCTTGAAGCGGGCGACCTGGTCGCCGGTCTCGGCGATCGTCGCGGCGCCGTCGATGGTGGTGTTGTTGTCGTCGAACAGCACCGTCAGCTTGTTCAGCTTCAGGCGGCCGGCGAGGCTGATGGCCTCATGGCTGATGCCTTCCATCAGGCAGCCGTCGCCCGCGATCACCCAGGTGCGGTGGTCGACAAGCGCGTCGCCGTAGCGGGCGTTCATGCTGCGCTCGGCCATGGCCATGCCGACGGCGGTGGCGATGCCCTGGCCCAGCGGACCGGTGGTGGTCTCGACGCCGGGGGTGTGGCCGTACTCGGGGTGGCCGGGCGTGTTGCTGCCCCACTGACGGAAGTTCCGGATCTGCTCCATGGTCACGGCCTTGGAGCCGGTCAGGTGCAGCAGGCTGTAGATCAGCATCGAGGCGTGGCCGGCCGACAGCACGAAGCGGTCGCGATCGGCCCACTCCGGCTTGGCGGCGTCGTACTTTAGGAACTTGGTCCAGAGCACGGTCGCCACGTCGGCGAGGCCCATCGGGGCCCCCTGGTGGCCGGACTTGGCGGCATGGACGGCGTCCATGGAGAGGACGCGGATGGCGTCGGCCATCTTCACGGGGCTGACGGACATGGGTTCCTGGCCTTTTATGAGTCTCGATGCGCGGGCGCCGCCCGTTCGCACGTGAAGACGTTTGTTTCAACCCGCCTTCCTGTCGCGCACCGGCGCAGGCTATAGAGGTTCATCGTATCAGGGAGCCGCCAGAATGACGGGAGAGGCTGAGGGAAGCGCCCTCGACCTGGCCGTACGCCGGCTGGAGCGCGCCGTGGCGCTGCTCGAAAGCCGCACGGCCGCGAAAACCACGGGCGACGCCGACATGGGCGGCCTGTTCGACCAGGACCGCGCCCGTCTGGCCGCCGAGCTGGACGCCGCCCGCGCCCGCGAGCGTGCGCTGGAAGAAGCCGGAGCCCAGGCCTCGGAGGCCCTCGGTCGCGCGATTTCCGAGATCCGCGCGGCGCTGGGCGACGAGGAGGACGGCGACACGCCTCCGCCAGCCACTGGAACAGGAGGCTGAGCCGATGGCCCAGGTGATCGTCCACATCAACGGCAAGCCCTACAGCGTTGGCTGCGAGGACGGACAGGAACGCCACCTCGCCGAGATCGCGCGGCTGTTCGACACCCAGGTCCGCCAGGTCAGCCAGGACGTCGGCCAGCTGGGCGAGACCCGGCTGTTCCTGATGGGGGCCCTGCTGCTGGCCGACGAGATGGCCGACCTCAAGCTGCGCATGGCCCACCTGCAGGGCGAACTGGCGCGCGCCCAGACCGACCAGGCCAAGGTCGAGGTCAAGGCCGTGGCGGCGCTTGAGAACGCCGCGAAGAAGATCGAGAAGCTGGCGGGGGTTTAGGCCCCGCCGCCTTCCTCCCTCCCCTTCATGGGGAGGGACAGGCCGGCTTGCCGGCCAGGGTGGGGCTCCGCGTCGGCCGTACCCCACCGCCTCGCTACGCGAGACACCCTCCCCATGAAGGGGAGGGAGAGAGGAGAGGGAAGCCTTTCTTTCGCCGCCCCCAACCCCTATCTTGTCCAACGGCGGGTCTGCTGCGGCTCTCGTCGAAGGCAACTAATCCCGGGGACCTTAATTCACCTCTAGGGAGCTGTCCCTGGCGGGGTCCGTGGACCCCGACACACGGCGCCCACCTGTCTACGACAGGTCCGAGGGGATTGAACCGCCTTCACGGCTCTTCGCGGCGCCGCCACCTTATTTCCGATCGGCTCATGACGTTCGCCAACACCGCCTCCGCCAAGACCGTCCTGCGGCTGGAGGCGCGTGCGCGGCGCAAGGCGCTGATGGTCGAGCATCCCGAGGCCGACTGGATGGCCGCCGACCGCGCCGACGAGCTGCTGTCGGCCCTGAAGCTGGATCGGCCCGGCGTCGTAGCGATCTACAAGTCCCTGGGCTCCGAACTCGATCCCCGTCCGCTCGGCGAGGCGCTGCGCAAGCGCGGCTGGACCCTGGCCCTGCCCGCCGTGGAAACACCCGACAGCTCCCTGACCTTCCGCGGCTGGGCGCCGGGCGAGCCGCTGGGCAAGGACCTGACCGGCCTGCCCTCCCCGCTGCCTTCCGCGCCCGAGCTGACGCCGGACCTGGTGCTCGTGCCGCTGATCGCCTTCGACCGCGAAGGCGGCCGGCTGGGCCAGGGCGGCGGCCACTACGACCGCACCCTCGAAGCCCTCGCCATGCGCGCCAGGCGCCCACCGTTCATCGGCTTCGCCTACAGCGGCCAGCAGGTCGCCCGCATCCCGTCCGAGGACCATGACCAGCGGCTCGATGGGATTCTCACCGAGGCGGGGTATATTCCCGCCGAAAGGACTATCTGAATGCGCTTTGCTTTCTTCGGCGACGTCGTCGGCAAATCCGGCCGCGACGGTCTCGCCGACCATCTGCCCGGCCTTCGCCGCCGCCTCGGCCTTGAGTTCGTGATCGTCAACGCCGAGAACGCCGCCGCCGGCTTCGGCATCACCGAGAACACCGCCCGCGAGCTGTTCGAGGCCGGGGCCGACTGCCTGACGCTCGGCAACCACAGCTGGGACCAGAAGGAGGCGCTGACCTACATCGTGCGCGAGCCGCGCCTGATCCGGCCGGCCAACTACCCGATCCTGTCCGATGCACCTGGCCGGGGCAGCCACCTGTTCCAGACCGAGAGCGGCAAGACCATCTTCGTCGTCAACCTGCTCGGCCGGGTGCACATGGACGCCATGGACGACCCGTTCGCCGCCGCCGACCGAGAGCTGGACAAGGCGCCGCTGGCCCAGGTCGCCGACGCGGTGCTGGTCGACATGCACTGCGAAGCGACCTCCGAGAAGATGGCCATGGGCCACTACTGCGACGGCCGCGCCTCACTGGTCGTCGGCACCCACACCCACGTGCCCACCGCCGACTGCCAGATCCTGCCCGGCGGCACCGCCTACCAGACCGACGCCGGGGCCTGCGCCGACTACGACAGCGTCATCGGCAACCAGAAGGAAGAGCCGCTGCGCCGGTTCACCACCAAGATCAGCCAGGGCCGCTACCAGCCGGCCTCGGGACCGGCCACGGTCTGCGGCGTGTTCGTGGAGACCGACGACCGCACCGGCTTGGCCAAGCGCATCGAGCCGATCCGCCTTGGCGGTCGTCTGAGCCAGACCGAGCCGGTGGTGGAGCTGGCGACGGCTTAGAGCCTAGTCCCGCAGCCGCCCGACCAACGCCAGCGCCCCCACCGCCGCGAGAGCGCCGAGGGTGAAGGCGGTGATGATGGCGCCGGTCGCGATCGGGGCCGACATCACCGGTCGGCGGCCCTCGTACCACTGCACGATCTTGCCCGGATTTTCGTCGGGCAGGTTGTCTTCGACGGCCATGGCGATCTCCTGTGGCGAGGCTCCAGCGTAATCCCCGCCATCGAACGCGGTTCCCAGGGTCAAGTGACAGGCGCGCGCGGTTCGGCTAGATGGCGACCCTCAGCATTTTTGACATTCCGACGAAGCACCATGGCCGGCCACTCAAAATTCAAGAACATCATGCACCGCAAGGGCCGCGCCGACGCGGTGCGGTCGAAGCTGTTTTCCAAGCTGTCGCGGGAAATCACCGTGGCCGCCAAGCACGGCCTGCCGGACCCGAACATGAACCCGCGCCTGCGTCTGGCGGTGAACAACGCCAAGGCCGAGAGCGTGCCGAAAGACGTCATCGAGCGCGCGATCAAGAAGTCGCAGATGGGCGACGCCGCCGACTATTCCGAAATCCGCTATGAGGGCGTCGGCCCCGGCAGCGTCGGGATCATCGTCGAGGTGCTGACCGACAACAAGAACCGCGCCGCCGCCAACGTGCGCTCGCTGTTCGCCAAGCTCGGCGGCAACATGGGCGCGACCGGCTCGGTCACCTTCAACTTCGACCGCATGGGCGAGATCAGCTACCCGGCCAAGGCCGCGACCGAAGACGCGATGATGGAAGCCGCCATCGAGGCGGGCGCCGCCGACGTCGAGTCGGACCTTGGGGAAGAGGGCTCGGGCCACACCGTCTACACCGCCTTCGAGGACCTGGGCGCGGTCGCCGGCGAGCTGGAAAAGGCGTTCGGCGAGGCCTCCTCGACCAAGATCATCTGGCGCCCGAAGAGCAGCGTCCCCGTCACCGGCGACCAGGTCGCCACCCTGATGCGCCTGCTCGACGCCCTCGAAGACGACGACGACGTCCAGAACGTCTACTCGAACGAGGACATCAGCGCCGAGGACATGGCAAAGCTAGGCTAGGCCCCGTCATCGTCGGACAACAAGAAGGGCGCGGATCACTCCGCGCCTTTTTTCTATCCTCCCCATAGCGAAGCGTATGGGGAGGGGGACCGCTCGGAGAGCGGTGGAGGGGTCAGCGCCGACGCTGAACGACTGGCCGCTCTGCACGGCGCCTCCTACGGACACTTTCGCGCTGCCCCACCACCATGCTCCGCATGGTCCCCCTCCCCGCGGGCGGGGAGGAAAGACGTAGTCACTTCGCGTCCGCGTAGTCCTTCACCAGCGCATAGAGCAGGTCGCGCGCGTCGTAGAGCGACTTCACGCGGATGCGCTCGTTGAGCCCGTGCGTACCGTTGCCGCTGGCGTCGGAGAAGATGCCGGTCAAGCCGTAGGTCGGGATGCCGGCGGCGTTGGTGTACTTGCCGTCGGTGGCGCCGGTGGTCTGGAACGGCACGATCGGCACGCCGGGCCAGATCTTCGCGGCCTGTTTCTTCAGCGGCTCCATGATCGCCGGCGACAGCGGCGGCGGCGGCGGCGTGCGCAAGGACGTGGCGTCGGCGACGATCGAGACCTTCTCGTCCCCGACCACCTGAGCCAGCCTCAGACGCGTCTCCTCGGCCGTGTGGCCGGGCAGGATGCGGCAGTTCACATTGGCCCAGGCCCGCTGCGGCAGGGCATTGGGAGCATGCCCCGCTTTGCTGAGCGTCGGCACGCAGGTGGTCCGCATCATGCTGTTCCACATGACGTTGCGCGACAGCGCGGCCACGGCCTTGGCGTCCTTGGGGTCGGCGACCAGCGCCTTCATCGCCGCGCCGTTCTCGGCGTCGACCAGCGGAGCCATGGCGGCAAAATAGGCCTTGGTCGTGGCGTTGAGCTCGACCGGGAAGTCGTCGGCGCCGACCTTGATCAGGGCCGCCGACAGCCGGGTGATGGCATTGTCCTTGTACGGTCGGCTCGAGTGACCGCCGGGGTTGGTCACCTCGAAGTGGAAGTCCTGGTAGACCTTCTCGCCCGACTGGATCGACAGCGAGACGGGTTTGCCGGCGTCGTCCAGCAGCCCGCCGGCGCCCTCGTTCAGCGCCAGGCCGGCGTCGATCAGATCGCGATGCTTGGTGACCAGCAGGTCGGCGCCGTTCAGCGCATCGTCGCTCTCCTCGCCGCAGGTCAGGGCCATCTTGAGGGTCCGGCGCGGCTTGTAGCCCTCCTTCTTGTAGCGGATCAGGGTGTCGACCCAGATCGCCGCCTGGGCTTTGTCGTCGCTGGCGCCGCGGGCGTAGAACCAGCCGTCTTCCTCGATCAGCGTGAAGGGATCACGGGTCCAGTCGGCGCGATTGGCCTCGACCACATCGATGTGGGCGAGCAACAGGATCGCCTTGGCCTTCGGATCCCGGCCCGGAAGGATTGCGACGAGATTGCCTTCCTTCGGATGGGTCGGCTCGACGATCAGGTGCAGGTCGCTGTCCGGGAAGCCCGCCGCGCTCAGCCGCGCCGACATCGCCTTCGCGGCCGCTGTGCAGTCGCCGACGGACAGGGTGGTGTTGATCTCGACCAGTTCCTTGTAGGTCTCGCGGAAGACGGCCTGGTCGGGGCGGATCCCCGCCCCCTGGGCCCCCGCCAGCCCCGGCAGCGCCGCCGCCATCACCGTCGCCGCCAAACTCCGCCGCCAGAAGCGCATGGGAACTCCCCCTCCGTTTACAGAGGACAGTTCATCGGGTTGGCGCGTGAAGAGCAAGGGGGACCTGGGGGACTTGCATCCCGCAGGGTGCGTGCCCCCGGATCGTGCTTGTCCCGGAGCGCGTTCCGTCGTTCCCTTGGCGGTCCCGCCGAACGGAGACGCTTCATGGACTGGACGAAGGTCCTTCTCTTCAACCCCGAATACTACCTGCCGCTGTTCGGCGCGCTGCTGGCCGGCAGCCTGGTCGGGATCGAGCGCGGCCATCGCGGCCAGCCGGCCGGCTTCCGCACCCACGCCCTGCTGGCCCTCGCGTCCTCGATGCTGATGGTCGGGGCCAATCACCAGGTCGACTGGATCAGCGCCAAGGCACCGCTCGAGGTGATCCGCATCGACCCGGTGCGGATGGCCCATGGCATCCTGACCGGCGTCGGCTTTCTCTGTGGCGGCGTGATCTTTCGCGAGGGCTTCACCGTTCACGGCCTGACCACGGCGGCGTCACTGTGGATCACCTCGGCGCTGGGCGTGCTGTTCGGCATGGGCTTCTGGAGCGTGGCCATCGGCGGCACGGCGCTGACCTTGATCGTGCTGTCGGTGTTCCGCGTCGTCGACGGCTGGCTGCCGCAGCAACAGGTGGCCGAGGTCACCATCCGCTACAAGCGCGACGGCGCGCCCGACGCGGTCGAGGTCCGCCAGCGGCTCAAGGATCTGAAACTGGACCCGTCCCCCTTCAGCAATCGTCTGATCAAGAAAGGGTTGCTGATCGAGCACGGCGCGACGGTGCGCTGCCGCTCGCTGAAGGAAGTCGACGCCCTCGCCGCCATCCTGCGCGAGGACAAGAAGGTGGTCGAGTTCGAGATACTGCCGCGCAATCACTGACGCTCTTTGCACTCCGCTAACCACTTCGGCATCATGGAACACATGATGAACACGCCGATTCGCATTCTGGGTCTGGACCCTGGCCTGCGCCGCACCGGCTGGGGCGTGGTGTCGGTCGACGGCTCGCGCGTCACCTGGGTCGCGCACGGGGTCATTGCCCCGGTCGACAGCCTGCCCTTCTCCGAGCGGCTGCTGTGCCTGTTCAAGGGCGTCTGCGAAATCGTCGAGGCCTACGCCCCGCACGAGGCGGCGGTCGAGGAGACCTTCGTGAACACCAATGGCCAGTCGACGCTGAAGCTCGGCCACGCTCGCGCGGCGGTGATGATCGCCCCCGCCCAGGCCGGGTTGTCGGTCGCCGAATACTCGACCACCGTGGTCAAGAAGGCCGTGGTCGGCACCGGCGCCGCAGACAAGGACCAGGTCGCCTTCATGATCGCCCGGCTGCTGCCGACCGCCGGCGGCCCGACCAAGGACGCCGCCGACGCGCTCGCCGTGGCCATCGCCCACGCCCACACCCGCAAGATGAAACGGTACGCCGCATGATCGGCCGACTTCGCGGCATCGTCGCCGAGATCGGCGAGGAGGAGATCCTCATCGACGTCGGCGGGGTCGGCTATCTGGTGCGCTGCGGCTCGAGGACCCTGAACCGCCAGCCCACCGTCGGCGACGAAACCCTGCTGCACATCGAACACCAGTGGAGCGAGGCCCAGGGGCCGCGCCTCTATGGCTTCGCCAGCCGCGAAGAGCGTCGGGCCTTCGTGCTGCTGCAAGCCATTCAGGGCGTTGGCCCGAAGGCGGCCATGGCCGTGCTCGACATCCTCAGCCCCGCCGAGCTGGCCGGGGCCGTGGCCCGCGAGGACAAGGCCCTGGTCGGCCGCGCCAACGGGGTCGGACCCAAGCTCGCCCTGCGCATCGTCACCGAGCTGAAGGACAAGCCGATCACCGACGGCCCGGTCGCCGCCTTCCACGCCAGCGCCACGCCGCACGAACCTGCCCGCCCCTCCGCCGCCGGCGAGGCTGTCGCCGGACTGATGGGGCTGGCCATCGCCGAGCCGGTCGCCCGCCGCGCTGTCGAACAGGCCGCGCTACGCCTGGGCGAAGACGCGGATGTGTCGGCGCTGATCAAGGCGGCGTTGCAGGAGATCGGGCGGTGAACGACCGCATCATCTCCGGCGAGGCCCAGACCTTCGAGCCGACCGACAAGGCCCTGCGCCCGCAGACCCTGGCCGAATTCGTCGGCCAGGAGCAGACCAAGGCCAACCTTCAGGTCTTTATCGACGCCGCCCGGGAGCGCAACGAGGCGCTCGACCACGTGCTGCTGTTCGGACCACCGGGACTGGGCAAGACCACCCTGGCCCAGATCGTCGCCCGCGAACTGGGGGTGAACTTCCGCGCCACCAGCGGGCCAGTACTGGCCAAGGCCGGCGACCTGGCCGCGATCCTGACCAACCTCGAACCGCGCGACGTGCTGTTCATCGACGAGATCCACCGGCTGGCGGCCAACGTCGAGGAGATCCTCTATCCAGCGATGGAGGATCACGTCCTCGACCTGATCATCGGCGACGGGCCGTCGGCGCGGTCGATCCGCATCGACCTGGCCCCCTTCACCCTGGTAGCGGCGACGACCCGGGCCGGGCTGCTGGCGACGCCGCTTCGCGACCGCTTTGGCATTCCACTGCGGCTCGAATTCTACACCCCCGCCGAGCTGCAGAAGGTGCTGCTGGGCGCCGCCAAGAAGATGGGCGCCCCGCTCAGCGAAGACGGGGCCGCCGAGATCGCCGCCCGGGCCCGAGGCACGCCGCGCGTGGCCGGCCGGCTGCTGCGCCGGGTCCGCGACTTCGCCAGCGCCGACGGCGCCGCGATCATCGACAAGGCCCACGCCGCCCGCGCCCTGGCGCGGTTGGAGGTCGACGAGGCCGGCCTCGACAGCCTCGACCGCCGCTACATGCGCGCCCTGATCGAGAACTACGGCGGCGGCCCGGCCGGGGTCGAGACCCTCGCCTACGCCATCGCCGAAGCCCGCGACGCCGTCGAGGACGTCATCGAGCCGTTCCTGCTGCAGCAGGGCTTCATCCAACGCACCCCGCGCGGCCGCGTCGCCTGCGGCAAGGCCTACCTGCACCTCGGCCTGACCCCGCCGCCCAACGCCAATGGCGGCCAGGCGGGGCTGTTCGAGTAGCCAATGAGCGTGTGGAAAACGAAGCAGGACCTCCTCGTCTCCCCGTTGGGGCTTGAGGCCTGTCGCGAAGCTCTGGACGCAGGGGTGGGCGGCGCCTTCACGCCCTTCGGGTCCCAGCCGTTCGCAGGTTCGTTGAAGACCGACACCCTCAAACTGTCCAGACGCCGCTCCTTCTCGAACATAGCGGTCTCGCGGCTGGTCAAGGTGCGGATGGAATCTCAAGGCGAGGGCACTTTGCTGACATGCCGGTCAGGCCCCTCTCAGCTCTACATCAACATCCTCTCGATCGTAGCTTTTACGGCAATCGTCCTGTTGCGCGATCCGGGACAAACAGTGCGGAATGGCGTCTGGTCAGCTCTGTTGCTGATCGCGGTCATGGGCGCTTTCGGCGGCGTACTGATCGTGATCGGCCTGTGGTGGGGGAGAACCGATCACACAGATGCTGTCATCGAGGTCGCACGACTGACGCAGGCGCGGCGCGTGCCCTCGGCCCATCCCGAGCACGCCGAACTCGCCTGAGGGAACTCCACGGCAGGGCTCCGGGTTTCGTCGCCGGAGGAAGCCCACATGATCGTCAGGTTCGCTGTTCTGGGTGTCGCCGCCCTTACCCTTGCCGCCTGCGGCGACGGCAAAGGCCGCTGCAAGGCGCCGGAGTTGCCGAAAGTCCCGCCCGCCGCCCGCGCCGCCGGCCCTGACGCCGTCGCGCGCCTGGACGCCCAGACCGCCACCGACGGCGCGCGCATCTGCGTCCAGCGCTACGCCTGGAAGCTGGCTAAAAGCGAAGACGAGACGCCGGTTGTCGCCGAGGCGGTGGTCACCGCCTGCGACACCGCTATCGCCAAGGTCACGGAAGCCCAGCGCGTCGCCTACGGGACTAGCGACATGAACGCGGCCCAGGACGCCAATATCAAGACCATGACCCGCTGGGCGACGCTGTACCTGGTGCAGTACCGGGCCGGCGTTTGCGACTAGGATTGCGGTAACCGCGTTCGCTAACCGTCGCGCAAGGCGTCGCCGCTAGTCTTCCCAGGCTGCAACGGGGGAGACCGCGGATGGCCCACGACCTGAACTCGCTTCGATGGCTGTTCGGCTTCCGCCGGGCGGAGGGCCGCTCCGTCCTGCCGATGGAGACCATCACCCTCTCCCTGCGCGCCTTCGCCAACGCCAAATTCGAGACCGAGGCCCGGGACAAGGTCTATCAGCCGTCCGGCTGGGCCAAGGAGGGCAAGGCGGCGGTGCGGCTGACCCGCAAGGGCTGGTGGCCGTTCACGCCGGTGGTCAACATTCGCTTCAAGGCCCAGGACGGCGGGCCGTCGGTAGTTTTTACCGAAGGCCTGCTGTTCGATTCCTGGGTGAAGCTGACGGTGTTCGCCGCGGCAGTGCTGTTTCTCATGATCACCGGCATGGATGGGATCACGGGCCAAGTCCGCCTCGGCATCCTGGCCGGGATCGGCTTCTTCGTCTTCAACCGCTGGGTCGCGCGCAACGACTGGGACATCCTCGTCGACCAGTTCATGAGCCGCGCCGGCGCCCTGGCGATCGAGGAATGGTCGCATGATGCGCCCGCCCCGGTCGCCGCGCCGGCGTCGCTGAGGACCGCGCCGCCGATGCCGGCCTCCACGCCCGCCTACGCCCAGATGCGGCCCGGCACGCCGACCCGGACGCTGGCGCCGATCGTCGACACGCCGCGCGGCGTGTTCGGCCGCCGTCGCGCCTGAGACGCCTGCGTCCTTCGACACCCCCTACGGGGCTGCTCAGGATGACTTGTGGGTGAAGCTCTGGCGCTGCGCGGCCACCCCTTTTAAGTCATCCTGAGCAGCGCGCCCTTGCGCGCGTGTCGAAGGACGCAGGATCTTTCCGCCAGCCATGAGCAACAACACCCCCACCGCAGGACGCTTCGAGGGCCGCGAGCATATCCTGCCCGTCCGGGTCTATTACGAGGACACCGACTTCACCGGCGTCGTCTATCACGCCAACTACGTCCGCTATTTCGAGCGTGGGCGCAGCGACTTCCTGCGGGTGGCGGGGATTTCGCACACAGAGCTGCTCGAGCGGCACGACCCGGCCGCCTTCGTGGTCACCAAGATCGACATCGACTTCCGCAAGCCCGCGCGCATCGACGACGCCCTGCAGGTGCGGACCACCTATGACGAGGCCAAGGGTCCTCGCCTGCACATCACCCAGCGGATCACGCGCGGCGAGGAGCTGATCGCCGAGGCAAAAGTGTCCGCCGCCTGCATCAGCATGGACGGACGGCCCAGAAAGCCGCCGCCGGGACTGGTCGAGGCGATAAAACCGTTCTTCCGTCAGGAGAATGGCTAACGCGCGTTAACCCCCGCGCCTTAGTTTCACCAAAGCCGCCGCCATGATCGCGGCGATTCCGTAGACCACCGGGGGACCCCGCACGCATGGACGCCCAGGCCCTTACCGCCGAGAGCTTCTCGATCGTTTCGCTTTGGAGTAACGCCGACTGGGTGATCCGCGGGGTCATGGTCGGCCTCGCCCTGGCCTCGCTGTGGTCGTGGGCGGTGATCATCGACAAGATTTTCCGCTTCACCGCGCTGAACAGCCAAGCCAACAAGTTCGAGGACCGCGTCAGCTCGGGCCGCCCCCTGGAGGAAATCGCGGCGGAGGCCGGCGACTCCAAGCAGCCCCTGCCCCGGATGCTCAACGCAGCCCTGCGCGAGTGGAAGGACGCCCGCGCCAAGGGTGTGCTCGGCGACACCCAGACCGCCCTGCTGATCAACCGCATCGACCGGGTGCTCGACAGCCTGATCGCCCGCGAGAGCCAGAAGGTCGAAGACGGCCTCGGCAGCCTGGCGATCGTCGCCACCGCCTCGCCGTTCGTGGGCCTGTTCGGCACCGTCTGGGGCATCATGAGCGCCTTCCAGAACATCGCCATCGAGAAGAACACCTCGCTGGCCGTGGTCGCCCCGGCCATCGCCGAGGCCCTGTTCGCCACCGCCATCGGCCTAGCCGCCGCGATTCCCGCTTACATTGCCTACAACAAGTTCTCGACCGACGCGGGCAAGTTCGGCGCCCGGCTCGAGGGCTTCGCCGACGACCTGTCCACCGCCATCCAGCGCCGGCTGGCGGAGAAGATCTAGGCCATGGCGCTCTCCACCAACGACGCCTTCTCGGCCGGAGGCCGCAGACGCAGCCGCCGTGGTCGCGGCCGTCGCGGGGCGCTGAGCGAGATCAACGTCACGCCGCTGGTCGACGTGATGCTGGTGCTGCTGATCATCTTCATGATCTCCGCCCCGCTGCTGACCAGCGGCGTCTCGGTCGAGCTGCCCAAGACCGAAGCCGGCGCCATGCAGGACCAGTCCGAGCCGATCACCCTGACGGTGCGGGCCGACGGCAAGCTGTTCATGGGGGACGACGAGATCCCGTTCGCGGCCCTAAAGCCGCGGCTCGAGGCGATGTCCGATGGCGGCTACGACAAGCCCGTCTACGTCCGCGCCGACGGCAAGGCGTCATATGAGGTCGTGGCCCAGGTCATGGCGGCGCTATCGACCGGCGGCTTCACCAAGATCAACCTGATCACCGACACCGGCGGCCCGTCCTCGGGCGATGCGCCGCTGAAGCCGGCGGTGGAGTGATCGGATGAAGCGCGAGAGGTCAGGCATCTCGCCGGCCCTCGCGGTCTCGGCGGTCGTTCACATCGGCGCCCTGCTGGCGGTGATCTTCCTGGGCGGACTGTTCAAGAAGCCTCTGGAGCTGGGCGGCGGCGTGCCTGTGACCCTGGTCGCCGAGGGGCCACCGATCCTGCGCGACGCGCCGGAGGCCGACGAGGAACAGCTGGCCCAAACCGAGGAGCCCTCGCCCCTGCCGCCCGAGCCGGAACCCGCGCCGCCGGAGCCGACCCCCGCGCCGACCCCGGTCGCCAAACCGACGCCGCCGAAACCCACGCCGCCCAAGCCGACCCCGACGCCCACCCCGACGCCGGCCAAGAAGCCGCAGCCGCGCCAGGAGCTCGACTTCGATCGGCTCCTCAGCGACGTGCAGTCGAGCAAGCCCGCTCGCCCCGCCAAGCCCGCGGGCGGACGTCAGGGACCGGCCAAGCCCGACACCACGCTAAAGGCCGGGACCAGCAAGGGCGACATCAGCCAGGCCTCGAAAGGCTATCTGCTGACCCTCGGCACGGACCTGGGCCGGCGCTGGAATCCAAACTGCGAGGTCGAGGGCGGCGGCAACGTGGATATTCGCGTGTCCTTCCGCGTTTCCACCAACGGACGGCTGCTGGCCGCCCCGGAGTCCTCGGCCGACGGCGCTTCCGACCCGGTGATCAGGGCCGCCTCCGACCGGGCCAAGCGGGCCGTCCGCCAGACCGAACCGTTCGATACCCTGCCGCCGGAGCTGTACGGTGAGAAGATCACCGTCCGCTTCAACGGCAAGACCGCCTGCTCCCAGTGACGACCGCCAGGAATCCACGATGATGACCTTCAGACCCGTCCTCGCCGCCCTCTGCGCCCTCGTCGCCGTGTCCGGGGCCTTCGGCCTGCCCGCGCCCGCCCGCGCTGAGATCGAGATCGACGTCAACCAGGGCGAGGTGAAGCCACTTCCGATCGCCATCCCCGCCTTCACCGGCGCGACGCGCGGCGCGGAGATCGCCCAAGTCATTTCCGGCAACCTCGACCGTTCGGGCCTGTTCGCCCCGATCGCCCCGGCCGCGCATCCCGAGCGCAACCTCGACATCGGCGTGCAGCCGCGCTTCGACGCCTGGAAGACGATCAACGCCCAGGCGCTGGTCAATGGCCATGTCACGGTCGAGGGCGACGGCCGGCTGCGGGTCGACTTCCGCCTGTGGGACGTGTTCTCCGGCGAGCAGTTGCTGGGCCTGCAGTTCACCTCCACGCCCGAGAACTGGCGGCGGGTGGCGCACAAGATCAGCGACGCCGTCTACGAGCGGCTGACCGGCGAGAAGGGCTACTTCGACACCCGCGTGGTGTTTGTCGCCGAGAGCGGCCCCAAGGCCAACCGCATCAAGCGGCTGATGATCATGGACCAGGACGGGGCCAACCCCTCCAGCCTGACCGACGGCAGCTACATCGTCATGACCCCGCGCTTCTCCTCGACCAGCCAGGAGATCACCTACATGGCGCTGCGGCCGACCGGATCCAGCATCTATCTGTTCAACATCGAGACTGCTCGCCAGGAGACCATCGGCAAGTTCCCCGGCATGGTCTTCGCCCCGCGCTTCTCGCCCGACGGCGGCCGCGTAGCCTTCTCGGTCGAGCGTGGCGGCAACAGCGACATCTATGTGATGAACCTGACCAGCCGCAGCCAGGTGAAGCTGACCAGCGACCCCGGCATCGACACCTCGCCCAGCTTCTCGCCGGACGGGTCGAAGATCGTGTTCAACTCCGACCGCGGCGGCAGCTCGCAGCTCTACATCATGGGCTCGGACGGCTCCGGCACCCGACGGATCTCGCGCGGCGGCGGTCGCTACTCCACCCCGGTCTGGAGCCCGCGCGGCGACTTCATCGCCTTCACCAAACAGACGGGCGGCCAGTTCCATATTGGCGTCATGCGCCCGGACGGCTCCGACGAGCGTATCCTGACCACCAGCTACCTCGACGAGGGCCCCACCTGGGCGCCCAACGGCCGGGTGCTGATGTTCTTCCGTGAAACGCCCGGCGGCTCCCCGCGTTTGTGGACCGTGGACATCACCGGCCGGATCCTGCGTCCCGCGCCCTACCAAGGCTCGGGATCGGACCCGGCATGGTCTCCGCTGCTCAACTGACTGGTGAATTGTGGTCTAGAGGCTTCATCCTGACGGCATTGTGAGGTGAAGCCTCAGTTTAACGTCGCATAACCCCGCCGCCTCGGGCCACTATGACCCGGGGGACCTGAGACCGAAGGAGGAAGCTGCATGAGCTTCGACACCAAGCGCGCTGTTAAACTGGCGCTTATCGTGGCCGCTACGGCCTCGCTGGCTGCCTGCGCCACGAAGCCCAAGCCGCAACCCGGCCCCGGACCCGGCCCGGCCGGCCCCGTCGGCCCTGGAACCACCTCGCCCGGCGGCCCCGTCGGCAATGTCGATGGCCAGGTCATTCCCGGCTCGCAGCAGGACTTCGTCATCAACGTCGGCGATTTCGTCTACTTCGATACCGACAGCTACGACGTGCGCGGCGACGCCCAGCCGATCCTCGACGCCCAGGCCGCCTGGCTGCAGCGCTATCCGAGCGTGCAGATCCGCGTCGAAGGCAACTGCGACGAACGCGGCACCCGCGAGTACAACCTCGCCCTGGGCGCCCGCCGCGCCAACGCCGTCCGCGACTACCTGATCAGCCGCGGCGTGTCGTCCGCGCGCATCGCCACCCTGTCCTGGGGCAAGGAACGCCCGGTGGACGCCGGCGAGGGCGACGACGCCTGGGCCCGCAACCGTAACGGCCACACGGTCATCGTCGCGGGCGCCCGCTAGGCGCCTCGACCACCGGAATTGCGGGAGGGGGCCGTCATGCGGTCCCCTCTTTGCTTTTCACGCCATCGTTTGCTCATCTGAGCCGTAATTTCGACGCCACGCCGGACACATGCTCACCGCCATGACGCGCAAGACCCTGATCGCCTCCGCCCTTGTCCTGTCGATCGCCGCCGGCTTCGCGCCGACCTGGGCGCAGACGCCGATGCCCGACCCGCTCGACGACCGCTCGGTCAAGCGGCTGGAGCGGATGGAAAAGGTCGTCCGCGAGCTGCGCTCGATCGTGTTCCAGGGCCGTGACAGCGGCAAGCCGGTGGTCGTCCAGCCGGCCGAAACCGACGCCCAGATGCAGACCCTGGCCGAACGTGTCCGCGACCTCGAGGAGACGCTGACCCGCATCAATCTCCAGAACGAGAACATGGGCCTGGAGCTGGAGCAGACCCGTACCGCCCTGACCGCGTCCGAGACCGCCAATCGCGCGCTGGCCGACCGGCTGACGACGCTGGAGGGCCGCGCCAGCCAGCTCGAAACCGCCTCGGCCCCGGTCGTGACCGAGGAGGATGCGGCCACGGGGCCGGCCGGCGATCCCGACGCGGACTTCGCCAAGGCCCGGCAGCTGATGCTCGACGGCGACTACGACGCCGCGGAAACCGCCTTCGGGGGCTTCGTGAAGCGCTACGGCGACAGCCCCAAGACGCCCGAAGCCCGCTACTGGCTGGGCAAGACCCTGTCGGTGCGCGGCGCCCATGCCGACGCCGCCGGCGCCTACATCGGCGCCATTCGCGGCTGGCCCAAGACCGGCTGGGCGCCCGACGCCACGCTGGAGTTGTCGCGCTCGCTGATCGCGCTGAAGAAGCCGGCCGACGCCTGCCAGACGCTGGACGAGCTGGCTCGCCGCTATCCCAAGGCGCCCGCCGCCATCAACGCCCGGGCGACTGCCGCCCGCACCCAGGCGAAGTGCGCGGCCTAGACCTTCCCGCCCTGAACCGCCGTTTGCGGGCGGACTCCGCCGCACCGCTGGCGGTGGGCTTCTCCGGCGGCGGCGACAGCCTGGCGCTGCTGCTGGCGACCAAGGCCTGGGCCGATGCGCACGGCCGCCGGCTGCTGGTGCTCACCGTCGATCACGGCCTCAATCCCGTCAGCGCCGGCTGGACCGCGCGCTGCGCCGAGACGGCGGCGCGGCTGGGGCTCGACTTTCGCGCGCTGCACTGGACCGGCGACAAGCCCGTCACAGGCCTGCCCGCCGCCGCCCGCGCCGCCCGCCACGCGCTACTCGCCGACGCCGCCCGGGAAGCCGGGGCGAAGGTGCTCCTGCTCGGCCACACCGCCGACGACCTGACCGAGGCCGCCGCCATGCGGGCGGAGGGCTCGACGGTGTCGGATCCCGCTGAGTGGGCGCCGTCGCCGGTCTGGCCACAGGGGCGGGAGGTCTTTCTGCTGCGGCCAATGCTCGGCGTGCGGCGTGACGTGCTGCGGGACTGGCTGCGACAGCAGGGCGAGACCTGGATCGACGACCCGGCCAACGAGGACCCGCGATTCGCGCGAAGCCGTGCACGCCAGCGCCACGGCCAGTCCTCCCCATCGCAGATGGGGAGGGGGACCATGCGAAGCATGGTGGAGGGGAGTCGGTGCACGGACTCCCCTCCACCGCCTCCGGCGGCCCCCCTCCCCGCGAAGCGGGGAGGATCATCGGTTCTCACGCTATCCCGCTCCGCTCCCGCCGCGCACATCGCCGCCGCCTGCCTGTGCGCCGGCGGAACCTCGACGCCGCCACGCGGCGACCGCCTCGCGCGGCTGGTTCAACTCGTCAGCGCCGGCGAGCCCTTCACCGCCACCCTCGCCGGCGCACGCATCGAAGCCGCCGGTGACGTCATCGTGTTCAGCCGCAACGCCGGCGAGATCGCGCGCGGCGGCCTGGCGCCCGTGGCCCTGTCCCAAGGCGAGCCGACCGTCTGGGACGGCCGCTACGAGATCACCGCCGACGCGCCCGGCCTGACCGTCCGCGCGCTCGCCGGCCTGACCAAACGTCTGCCCAGGGCGGAACAGGCTGCCCTCCGCGCCATCCCCGCTTCGATCCGCCCCGGCCTACCCGTCATCGACGGTCCCGACGGCCCGACTTGCCCGATCCTTGCAGATCACCCTTCGGTTCGCGTCCGCGCGCTCATCCTGACCCGTTTCGAAGCGGCGACGGGGGTCGTTGACAGCGAACCGGCCGTGTGACGAATCGCGTGCGTGGCGAAATGGGCGCCGCCGTCCTATCTTTGGACGGCAACACAGGAAGTCTGAGCGTATGAATCTGCGGAATCTCGCGATCTGGGCCGTGATCGTCGTCGTCGCGGCCGGCGTCTGGAGCATGATGAACCGGGGCGGCGCGACCGCGGCCGGCGGCCCCGCGGCCGAGATCAGCTATTCGACCCTTCTTCGCCAGGTCGATTCCGGCGAGGTGAAGTCGGCGACCTTCCGTGGCAGCACGGTCGAGGTCGTCGGCAAGGACGACAAGCCCTACAGCGTCACCGCCCCGAACAACTCCGAGGATCTGCTGAAGCGGATGGAGGCCAATGGCGTCAACGTCGCCATCAAGCCGACCGACCGCATCACCCTGTTCAGCATCCTGCTCAACGCCCTGCCGGTGCTGCTGCTGATCGGCGTCTGGATCTTCTTCATGCGCCAGATGCAGGGCGGCGCGCGCGGCGCCATGGGCTTCGGCAAGTCCAAGGCCAAGCTGCTGACCGAACAGAAGGGCCGCAAGACCTTCGAAGACGTCGCCGGCGTCGACGAGGCCAAGGAAGAACTGGCCGAGATCGTCGACTTCCTGAAGGACCCGGCCAAGTTCCAGCGCCTGGGCGGCAAGATCCCGAAAGGCGCCCTGCTCATCGGCCCTCCGGGCACCGGCAAGACCCTGATCGCCCGCGCCGTCGCGGGTGAGGCGGGTGTGCCCTTCTTCACCATCTCGGGCTCCGACTTCGTCGAGATGTTCGTCGGCGTCGGCGCCAGCCGCGTCCGCGACATGTTCGAGCAGGCCAAGAAGAACGCCCCCTGCATCATCTTCATCGACGAGATCGACGCCGTCGGCCGTCACCGCGGCGCGGGCCTCGGCGGCGGCAACGACGAGCGCGAACAGACCCTCAACCAGCTGCTGGTCGAGATGGACGGCTTCGAGTCGAACGAAGGTATCATCCTGATCGCCGCCACCAACCGTCCCGACGTGCTCGACCCCGCGCTGCTGCGTCCGGGCCGCTTCGACCGTCAGGTCGTGGTGCCCAACCCCGACGTGAACGGCCGCGAAAAAATCCTGCGCGTCCACATGCGCAACGTGCCCCTGGCTGCCGACGTCGACGTCCGCACCCTGGCCCGCGGCACGCCCGGTTTCTCCGGCGCCGACCTGGCCAACCTGGTCAACGAAGGCGCCCTGATGGCCGCGCGCAAGAACCGCCGCATGGTCCTGCACATCGATTTCGAAGAGGCCAAGGACAAGGTCATGATGGGCGCCGAGCGCCGGTCGATGGCCATGAACGAGGAAGAGAAGAAGCTGACCGCCTACCACGAGGGCGGCCACGCCATCGTGGCGATGAACGTGCCGCTGTCGGACCCCGTCCACAAGGCGACCATCGTCCCGCGCGGACGGGCGCTGGGCATGGTCATGCAGCTGCCCGAGGGCGACCGCTACTCGATGAAGTACCAGCAGATGACCAGCCGCCTGGCGGTCATGATGGCCGGCCGCATCGCCGAGGAGCTGGTGTTCGGCAAGGAGAACATCACCTCCGGCGCCAGCAGCGACATCAAGGCGGCCACGGGCCTGGCCCGGAACATGGTCACCCAGTGGGGCTACAGCGACAAGCTCGGGGCCGTGGCCTATGGCGACAACCAGGAAGAGGTGTTCCTCGGCCACTCCGTCGCGCGCACCCAGAATGTCTCGGAAGAGACCGCCAAGCTGATCGACAGCGAGGTCAAGCGACTGGTCCAGGAAGGCCTGGACGAGGCCCGTCGCATCCTCACCGAGAAGCGCGACGACCTCGAGGCCCTGGCCAAGGCGCTGCTCGAGTTCGAGACCCTGAGCGGCGAGGAGATCACCAACGTGCTCAAGGGCGTGATGCCGAACCGCGACGAGCCGCAGGACAAGCGTCCGACCGGCCCCAGCGCCTCGGTGCCCCTGTCGCCCCGCCCGGGCGGCGTGACGGCGCGCTCCGGGGAATAGACCCCTGGGCGCTTCCAGACCTGAACAGGGGGGCGGGCCACGGTCCGCCCCCTTTGTCATGGGGATCGTCAACGTCACGCCGGACAGCTTCTCCGACGGCGGCCGCTATCTCGGCCATGACGCGGCGCTGGCCCACGCCCGCAAGCTGATCGCCGACGGCGCCGACATCCTCGACATCGGCGGCGAGTCGACGCGGCCCGGGGCCGAACCGGTCGTCGAGGCCGACGAGATCGCCCGCGTGGTCCCGCTGATCGCCGCGATCCGCGCCGAGAGCGCCGTTCCAATCTCCATCGACACCATGAAGCCCGCCGTCGCCCGCGCGGCCATCGCGGCCGGAGCGACGATCTGGAACGACGTCGCCGCGCTGCGTTTCACCGCCGACGCCCCCGCCGTCGCCGCCGAGCTCGGCTGCGAAGTGATCCTCATGCACATGCTCGGCGAGCCGCGCACCATGCAGGACGACCCTCGCTACGACGACGTGGTCGCGGAGGTCGAGGCCTTCCTGCTCGAACGCGCCGAGGCGGCCATCGCCGCCGGGGTGGCCCGCGACAGGATCTGGCTCGACCCCGGCATCGGCTTCGGCAAGACCTTGGCCCACAACCTCGCCCTGATGGCGGCCCTGCCCCGGCTGGGCGGCCACGGCTTCCGCGTCCTGCTCGGCGCCAGCCGCAAGCGCTTCATCGCCGCGCTAGACCCGCTGGCCGGTGACGCCGGAAACCGCCTTGGCGGCTCCATCGCCCTGGCCCTGGCCGGAGCCCGGGCGGGTGTGACGGCGGTGCGCGTCCACGACGTCCGCGAGACGGTGCAGGCGCTCGCGGTTCAGGCGGCAGTCAACGCTGACGCTCATAGAGACGCGGCAGACGTGTAAGCGATTTTCGCCACGATCCAGCCAACCAGAGCCCCAACCAGAGCCATGGCCGCGACGGTCATCGCGAAATGCTGCCAAGGATAGAACTCCCCGCTCAGCAGCCGCAGCCCGGCCACAGTCGCAAGGCTGGTGAGAGCCGCCCCGTAGATCATAGCGGCCTGCTGACAGCGCGCACCAAGCTTGTGAAGCACGAACCAGCCCGGCGCCGCCAGGGCCGCGCCAACGAGCCAGACCGTGAACAGGGCTGGAAACATCACAACGCTCGTGATGAGCATCACAACGCCGCCCGACATGAGGCTGGGAATCACCAGGATCACCAATGTCGCCGCGGCGCCCACAGCCGCTCCCACGACCAGTCCGCCGGCGGCGGGCCCACCGCTCGTCGTCCGCTCGCACCCCTGATGGAAGATCCGCCCCAACACCGTCATCATCGCCTCCATTCATGTCGCTAATTAGTTTATTTCTTAAATACCTACGCGTCACAGTTTGCAAGCGATTAGCTAATCCCTTAATTATGCGGGATGCAGCGAGTCTTCGAAGCCCTCTCCTCGACCGTGCGCCGGAAGATCCTGGCCTATCTCGCCCATACCGAGATGACGGCCGGCGAGATCGCGGCGCGGTTCGAAATCTCCAAGCCTGCGGTGTCGCAGCACCTGTCGCTGCTGGAAGCGGCGGGCCTGGTGAAGAGCGAGAAGCGGGGCCAGTTCGTCCACTACAGCCTGACGCCCGACAACATGCTCAACACCCTGAACGACTTCGTCCAGGAGGTCTGCCCGGTGTCACAGCCGCTCAAACGCGAAAGCGCCAAGGTCGCGGCGGCGAAAAAGAGTCAGGCCTGAAGAGCGGCGCGCCCTGAGCGCCTCACATCTCGCGAAGCGAAGATCTCAGGTTACGGCCAGCGCACGCACGGCTGCGCTGAAAGTCGTGTCGACCCTGGTCAGACCTTTACCGCGGCGTCGTAAGCCGCCTTTAGGGCGCGCCAGCCATCCCAGTTCCAGATCGTGGCCTTGCCGGCGATGGCGTCTTCGAGACCGCGCAGGTGCTGGTTCCAGCCTGACAGGAAGCCGGTGACTTCGCCGATGTCGTCGGCGGGCACGAAGTGGGTCATGACCAACCACGAACCGTCGCCATCCGGCTCGATTTCCCAGCGCACGACGTTCCCCTCGCCGAAGCTGTGCTCGAACACGCGGGGCGGGTCGTAGACGCTAATGGTGTTGGGCTCCACGCGCTGCTGGTTCTCTTCGGTCCAGGTTTCGGTCACCGGATGACCGAAGCGCAGATCGTAACGGCCGCCGGCCTTCATCTCCATGTCGGGCACGGCGAACCAGCGGGTGATGCCCTCCGGCGTCGCGATCGCCGCCCAGACCTTCTCCGGCGCATGGCGCAGGCGGCGCTCGAAGCGCAGTTCGTAACCACCGGCGACGTCACGCCAGGTTCCGGCGTCGGCGGGCAGTCGCGTCAGGGTCTCGGTCATTGCGGGGTCTCCCGGTCCAGATGATCTTCCAGGGCGTCGAGCTTGTCGGTCCAGAACCGGCGGTAGGGCGCCAGCCAGGCGTCGATGCGGGCCAGCCGGCCTGCGTTCAGGCTGTAGAGCCGGCGCTGGCCGTCCTGGCGCACGCGGACCAGCTCGGCCTCGCGCAGCACCCGCAGGTGCTTGGAGATGTTCGGCTGACTGAGGCTCAGCGCATCCACCAGATCGCCCGCCGGCCGTTCGCCCTCCCGCAGGAGGTCGAGGATACGGCGGCGGTTGGGCTCGGCGAGGGTTTCGAAAACGGCGTCCATGACCGATATATGCAATATCAGTTATATAACTGTCAAGGCATGTTTATCCCACCTCCCCTTCGTGAAGCGTGAGGGCTAGAAGCGCTCCATGACCTCCTCCGATTCCGCGCTCGGCCGCATCCTCATCATCGCCGGATCCGACAGCGGCGGCGGGGCCGGCATCCAGGCCGACATCAAGACCGTCACCGCCCTGGGCGGCTACGCGGCCACGGCGGTGACCGCCATCACCGTCCAGAACACCCTCGGCGTCAGTGGGGTGCATCCGATCCCGCTCGACATCATCGAGGCCCAGGCCCGCGCTGTGCTCGACGACATCGGCGCCGACGCCCTCAAGACCGGCATGCTCGGCGACGCCCCGACGGTGGAGCTGGTGGCGCGGCTGCTCGACTCGGCGCCCGGCATTCCCGCGGTCATCGACCCGGTGATGATCGCCAAGGGCGGCGCCTCGCTGCTGGCGGTGAAGGCCATCGACGCGGTGCGCGAGCTGCTGATCCCCCGCGCCGCCCTGCTGACCCCCAACGCGCCCGAGGCCGAGGCGCTGGCGGGCCTGCCCGTCCACACCACCGACGACCTGCGCCGGGCGGGCGAGGCGCTGCTCGGCTTTGGGGCCAGGGCGGTGCTGATGAAGGGCGGCCATGTGCCGGGTGATCGGGTCGTGGACCTGCTGATCACCCCGGACGGCGAGACCGTGTTCGAGGGTGAGCGCATCGACACCCGCCATACGCACGGCACCGGCTGCACCCTGGCCAGCGCCTGCGCGACCGGCCTCGCACAAGGGCTGGGTCTGACCGCGTCGGTCGCCAGGGCCTGGAACTACGTCCATGAGGCGATGCTGCGCGCGCCGGGCTTCGGCGCCGGCCACGGTCCTCTGGATCATGGCTGGACGATGCGGGGGACGCGCTGATGGAGACGCTCGAACAGCGCCTGGAAGCGATCGTCCGGGCCTCGGCTCCGCTGATGGAGATGCTGGAGCAGGCCCGGCAGCTCGACCTGCCGGACTGGCTGCTGGTCTCCGGCGCCGTCTACCAGCGGGTCTGGAACCACGTCACCCGGCGCGATCTCGACTACGGCATCCGCGACTACGACCTTGCCTATTTCGACGACAGCGATGTCAGCTACGAGGCCGAAGACGTCGAGATCAAGCGCGCCGCCGCTCACTTCCCGGCGCCGCTGAACGACCTGGTCGAGGTCCGCAACCAGGCGCGGGTGCACCTGTGGTTCGAGGACCATTTCGGCGAGCCCTACGAGCCCCTGACCAGCAGCGCCGAGGCCCTGAGCCGGTTCGTCGCTCCCTGCTTCGGGGTCGGCGTGCGGCTCGAGACGGACGACAGCCTGACGATCGAGGCGCCGTTCGGGCTCGAGGACCTGTTCGCCATGACCATCCGTCCGAACCCGCACCGCCCGCTGGCCAGGGGCTGGGACAAGATCACCGCCTCAGCCCAGGCGCGCTGGCCCGAGGTGAAGGTGCTCACGCCGCCGCGAGCGCCTTGAGATACGCCTTGAGGCTGGAGTCGTGGCGGAACACGAACCGCGACAGGGCCCGGAAGACCAGGTTGTCGACGTGGCCATGTTCGGTGACCCGGACCCGGGTTCCAGTCCCGGCGGGCTCCAGCTCGATCACCCAGTAGCCGCCCCAGGGCAGATCCTTCGACAGGATCGTGTTCTGGAAACGCTCGCCCGGCGTGGTTTCGGCCAGGCGATAATCCACCGCGTCGCCGCCGGAGGTCTCCCGGTACAGCACGCCCTCGGCGTCGGGCCGCACGTCGGTGACGGCCACGCTCTCGCGCCAACGCGGGTACCCGCCGACATCGCGGACCAGGGCGGCTGTGGTCTCGATGGGCTTGTCGACGATCGCCTCCCCGGTCGCCACATGATCGCGAGGCGATATCGCGCCCAGCACCACGACCACGGCCACCACGGCGGCAACGGTCAGGAACACGCCCAGCAGTATCTTCAACATCACGTCCCCACCCCTTCATGGCGTAGCCGACCCGCGGCCTCCGCCAGCAGCGCCAGTCCATCCACCGCGCGCCGACGCGCGTCATCGTCCATCAGATCCAGCAGCGCGGTCACGCGGTCGGCGTCCAACACCGAATCCTCCGCGACGGCGGTGCGTCCCCTGTCCGTCAGCCGTACCATGCGGCGGCGGGCATCGGCGCCGTCGGCGGCCAGTGTGACCAGCCCGAGGGTCTCGAGGCGGCGCAGCGTGGCCGACAGCGACGACGGCGCCACGCCGAGGTGCCGCGCGAGGTCGCCGGCGCCGGTCCCCTCGGGATCAGCGACATGGGCCAGCAGGCCGGCTTCACGGCCGGTCAGCCCATGGACGGACCGGTCCCGGGTGCGATGTTCGACATGGCAGGCGAAATAGATGCGTGGGTAGCCGCGCATCACGGACAGGACATCAGGGTTCATGGCCCAAAGCTGGACCACGCGAAATCCTTCGTCAAAACGAACGATCTAGCGCCCGCGCGTGTAGACTTCCGGGTCGCGGATCTCCATCCAGCGGTCGGCGCCGGTCAGCTCGCCGAAGCCGAACTGGCGGTAGAGGCCGTGGGCGTCGGCGGTGGCCAGATGCATGCGGCGAAAGCCCTGCAGGTCGGGATGGGCCTTGAACCAGGTCATCAGCGCCTTGCCCAGGCCCCTGCCCCGATGCGCCTCGTCCACGAACACGTCGCAGAGCCAGCCGAAGGTCGCCCGGTCGGTGACCACCCGGGCCATCGCCGCCATCTCGCCCTCGGCGTCATAGGCGCCGAAGCTGAGGCTGCCGCGCACCGCCGTGGCGAAGGTCGTGTAGGGGATCTGCTTACCCCAGTAGGACTCCTCGCTGATCCAGCGGTGAGCACGGGCCAGGTCGAAGCGGGCGGGATCGTCGCTGATCGCGTAGCCATTGTCGGTGGTCTGTTCGAAAGCCATCTGCGTCCCTCCGTCAGGCGCCGGCGTGCAGCCGTCGGTAGTCCGTTATCTCGCGCAACAGCCGCCGCCCGCCGCGATCGCCGAAGACGCACAGCACCCGCCGCCCTATCAGGCCGCCGATCGCCCCTTCAAGCCCTGCCCCGTCGTAGTCGAAGCGCAGGGTCGCCGGCGACACCAGTCCAAGGCCCGGAACGGCGCTGACCGTCATCGGCCCCATCCGGTCCCAGTCAAAGCGCTCGGTGCGGCCCAGGGTGTGGTGGACCATGGCCGTCGGCGTCAGCTCCAGCCGCCAGCGCCGGCGTCCGAGGGCCCACAGAAGAACCACCGTCGCGAGCGGCGCGCCCACGGCGACGACGAACAGCAGTGGAGACCGTGTCCAGTCGTCGAAGTTCACGGCCAGGGACAGCGCCAGCAACAGCCAGAACGGCGCGAACAGGCCAATCAGCTTGCCGGGATTGAGTTCGAACGTCATGACCCCACCTTGTATCAAACGCCGTTTCTCGGGGAGTTTCCTTCGTGCGCCAATGGACTGTCGACGCCTTCGCCTCCGGCCCCTTCAAGGGCAACCCCGCCTGCGTGACCTATCCGCAGACGGCCTGGCGCGACGACGCATGGATGCAGGCGGTGGCGGCCGAGAACAATCAGGCGGAAACGGCCTATCTGCTGACCACGCAGGACCCCGCCCGGTTCGGCCTGCGCTGGTTCACGCCGGCGCTGGAAGTGCCGCTGTGCGGCCATGCCACGCTCGCGGCGGCTCACGTTCTGTTTGCGGAGCTCGGCCTGGACGCCGATCTGGTCACCTTCGACACTAGGTCGGGTCCGCTGACGGTCCGCCGCGTCGGCGACGGCTACGAAATGGACTTCCCGGCCAGCGCGCCGAAGCAGACCAGCCTGCCGGACGGCCTCGCCGAAGCCCTCGGCGCGACGCCGACGGAAGTCTGGGCCGCTTCCTATCTGGTGGCGATCTTCGATGACGAGTCGACCATCCGGGCGCTGAAGCCTGATCTCGTGGCGCTGGAAAAGATCGCCGGCGAAGCCACGGGAGGCCGGGGCAACCTGTCGGTCGCGGCCCTCGCCAACACGGGCGCTCCCTACGACGTCGTCAGCCGCTTCTTCGCGCCCGGGTCCGGCATTTCCGAGGACCCGGCCACCGGCTCGGCCCACTGCATCCTGTCGCCGTTGTGGTCGGCGAAGCTGAAGCGGGGCGTGCTGAAATTCCACCAGGCCTATCCAGGTCGCGGCGGCGACCTCGAATGCGAGCATCGCGGCGACCGGGTGCTGCTGCGCGGCCAGGCGGTGACCACCGTCGACGGGATGCTAAGGGTCTGAACGCGAAAGCGCCCCCGTCCGTAAGGGCGGGGGCGCTCGTCGCGTCGGCTGGTCGGGGGGACTACCAGCGACGCGGGTTGTCGGGGAAGCGGTCGACCCGGTCCGGGTGACCGTCGCGGTCGCGGTCGGCGCGCTCGTAGCGGTCGTTGCGGCCGTCCCGGTCGTGATCACGATCACGGTCGTTGCGCTCGTAGCGGATCTTGGCGCTCAGCGCGTTGAAGCGGCGATCGAGGTCGTTGCGCTCCCAGCCCTGCAGGCCGTTGGTCCGGCGATACTTGCTTTCCAGCTGGACGATGCCGCGGAACTCGGTGCGCAGGCGCACGGCTTCGTTGCGGGTCACCTGGCCGTTGCGGACGCCCATGTCGATGCGGCGGTCCAGGTTGGCCTGGCGCTGGTTGATGTTCTGCCAGGGCGCCGCCATAGCGGGAGCGGCGGCGGCCGTCAGGGCCGAGACCGCCAGGATCGGGATCAGAATCTTCTTCATCGGTTCGGTTCCTCTCGTGTCAGACGCTGCCGGGCGGGCGGCGTTGAAGAGAGAGAACACCTTCGAACGTGAAACGGTTCTGAGCCTGTCGTTATGTTGCGTTCACCTTGAGCGAAGACTCAGGCCGCCTGGGCCTTGGCGGCGGCGCTGGTGGCCAGGGCTGTCTCGATCGCATCGTAGAGACGGCGCAGCTCGATCGGCTTGGACACGTGCCCGTCCATACCGGCGGCCAGATAGGCCTCGACTTGGTGGACCAGGGCGTTGGCGGTCAGGGCCAGGATCGGGATGCGCGGCAGATGCTCGTCGCGTTCGGCCGTGCGGATCGCGCGGGCCGCCTCGACGCCGTCCATGACCGGCATCTGGATGTCCATCAGGATCAGGTCGAAGCCGCCCTCGCGCCAGGCGGCGACTGCCTCGCGACCGTCCGGGACGATGTGCAGATGGACGTCGAGCGGCTCCATCACCGCCTGCAGGACCTTCTGGTTGGTGGCGTTGTCCTCGGCCGCGAGGATGCGCATCCGGCGCTGCTCGGAGACTTCCGACGGCGCCTCGGCCTCGGCCATCACCTCGGGCGCCTGGGCGCGCGCCAGCGGCATGTCGACGATGAAGGTGGAGCCCTCGCCCTCGACGCTGCGCGCGGTCACGGCGCCGCCCATCAGCTGAGCCAGCTCGCGGCAGATGGCGAGGCCCAGGCCCGTGCCGCCGAAGCGACGGGTGGTGGAGTTGTCGGCCTGGATGAACTTCTCGAACAGCGTCGGCAGCTTGTCCTGGGCGATGCCGATGCCGGTGTCGGACACCGTCAGCCGCAGCCCGCCGCCGGGCAGGGCAGAGAACCGGGCCGCCACAGCGCCCTCCGCCGTGAACTTCACGGCGTTGGACAACAGGTTGTTGAGCACCTGCCGGATACGGTCGCAGTCACCGCGCCACCAGCCGGCAGCGTCCTTGTCGATGACCAGGTTGAAGCGCAGCTTCTTCTCGGCCGCCATCACCGAGAAGGCGCTGACCGCGCCCTCGGCGACCTCCTCGAGCGAGAAGTCCTGCTCGAACAGCTCCAGACGGCCGGCCTCGATCTTCGACAGGTCGAGGACATCGTTGATGACGCTTAGCAGAAGCTCGCCCGACTCGCGGATCACGCCCAGGCGCTGACGTTGCTTGGCGTCGAGATTGTCGCGCGCCATGACGTCGGCCATGGCCAGCACGCCGTTCAGGGGGGTGCGGATCTCGTGGCTCATGTTGGCCAGGAACTGGGACTTGAGCACGTTGGCGGCGTTGGCCTGGTCGCGGGCCTCGACCAGTTCGCCCAGGGTCAGGCGCAGGTCGCGGTCGTTGGCGTCGAGCTTGCTCAGCAGCTGGTTGAAGCTCTGCGCCAGGCTGCGGAACAGGTCGTCGTCGGCGTCTTCGACCACCGGGGTGAAGCGGCCGCTCTCGGCCACCTCGCCCATCGCCTGGGACAGGCGGTTGACCGGCTGGATGACACGGCGGGCCAGGGTGGTGGCCACGAACATGGCGATCCCGGCGGCGCCGAAGAACAGCGCGAAGGTCAGCGCGGCATAGCGCGGCGCCAAGGCGCCGAGGGTGGGACTTTCGACGGTGCTGACGAGGACGCCGATCGCCTGCCCGTTCAGGGTCACCGGCGTGCGGACGGTATGGGCGGCGGCCGTGGACGTCTGCACGTCCTGCTGGGCGACCACGACCTTGCCCTCGGCGTCGAGCAGGCTGGCCGAGCGGACGCCCGGAGCCTTGATCACCGCGGCCACGGCCCGACGCGCCGCGTCGGCGTCGCCGACCGCGAGGGCCGGGGCGGCCATCTCGGCGACGACTGTATTAAGCGCTTCGGTGGTCGCGCGCGTCTCCTGACGCGACACCGCCCACTGCTGAATCATGAAGGTGGCGCAGGCTGCGAGCAGCACGGCGACCGTCGTGATCAGGGCCACGCTGGCGATGCGCGCCTGGAACGGCGCGTGGCTCGCGGCCTGGCTGGTGCTTTCGTGCTGGCTCATTCTGTCCCGAGAAACAGCCCCTTTGACCTGCCCTTATCTCGCAATCTCCCTAACGCTTCGCTTCCGCGACATTTTAACCATCTATTTACCTTCCTTTCCCTTAAGGTTTCATTTACCTTGTGCTCGCCTGACGGCTAATGGAGAGCGAAGTGGAAAAAGTTTTTGTGGCTCAACAGGTCGCGCGTAAGCTTTTCGCGACTGAACACGCCTTGGATGCAGCGATGGTGGAAGCCGCCGAGCTGATGTCCGAAATGCTCAAGGCCCGTAAGGACCTGAATCTCTCGGCCGTCGTCGGCGATGACGCCTCGGCCAAGCTGGTGGAAGCCATCGCCGCGCTCGGCCAGGCCCGCTCGGCCGTCGTCGGCGTTCACAACGAACTCAACGACGTGAAGCTGCGCATCGGTGTCCGCACGAAGATGCTGGGCTTCGAAGACAAGCCGCCGCAACAGACCCGCGGCGAAGCCGCCAGCCTTCGCGAAGTCGGCTAAATCGGCAGATTGCGATAGTTTAACTTCTTGGCGTCTCAAACAGGTTTAGAGACGCGAGGATGTACTACTCGCTTGCTCCGATCGTCGGCTGGCTCGTTCTTTTGGGAACGTGCCTGTTCGCATGGATCAAAGGAGCCGCTCCGGAACGTTTCGGGGCGGCTCTTTTGTTGGCCGGAACGATCGCGGCGTTGCTGATCCAGACAACTCTGCCTGTACATGCTCGAACGACGCCGACGCTGATCGGTGAAGGCGTGCTGGCGCTGGGCTTTCTGATCCTCGCCATCCGCTACGCCATCCTGTGGCTGGGCGCGGCGATGATCCTGCAGGGCGCGCAGTTCAGCCTTCACGCCTTCTACCTGGTGATGGAGCGCGAACGCGACTTCCTGTTCGCGGTGGTCACCAACCTGGTGACCCTGGCGATCATCCTCTGCATCCTGATCGGCACGATCATCGCCTGGCGACGCCAGAAGGCGATCGCGCAGGCCTAGACTGCCCGCTTCGGCGCCGTGGTCAGGGCCACGCCGCCCAGGATCAGCGCCAGCGCCGCGAAGGCGCTCCAGCCGGGTCGCTCTCCCATCAGACCCACGCCCAGCAGCGTCGCCCAGACCGGGACCATATAGATGGTCATGCTGGTGAACACCGGCCCGCGACGCTGGATCAGCCAGACGTAGCCGACGGTGCCCAGACCCGTGGAAAAGATCCCCAGCATCGTAACCGCCGCCAGTCCGCGCAGCGGCGGAACCGCCGGCGGGCCATCGAGAACCAGCGCGCCCACCGTCGCGAAGACCGCTCCGGTCAGGCACATCAGCAGCGCCCCCGCCGTCGAGCTGATCGCCGGCGCTTTGCGGGTGATGATGTTGGACGTCGCATAGAGGAAGGCCGCGGTGATCGCGAAGATCAGCGCCGTGACCTCGATCGAGACCCCGGCCGCCAGTCGCGGCCCGATCAGCACCAACAGTCCGGCGAACCCGATGAGCACCCCGACGATCCGGCGGGGCGTCAGCTTCTCGTCCGCGAGCAGCAGATGCGCCAAGGCGGCGGTGAACATCGGCGAGGCGCCGTTGCAGATGGCGTTGACCGCGCTCGGCAGGCTGGCGGCGGCGGTGGCGAACAGCATGAACGGCGCCGCCAGCCCGACGAGACCGAGCAGGGCGTACCAGGACCAGATCGATCCCCTCTCGAACGAGACCTTCGGCAACTGCTCGCCCCGGGCGGCGCTGATCAGCCACAGCACCAGGGTCGCCACCCACAGCCTCATCACCGAGGTCCAGACCGGATGTATCACCTCTACGGCGATCTTCAGTCCGGCGAAGGCCGAGCCCCAGGCCACCACCAGGAGGGCCATGACCAGCCAGTCGATGTTGCGGTTCGAGGTCGCCATGGCGATTGCCTAGGCCACCCCGCACCGGCCGGGAAGGGCGCCGCCGAACGCGTTTGGTTTCGCTTCGTTACACGCGCGGCGGGCGCCTGATGCTCAGAGCCAGGGACTGGCCCCGCCCGTGATGGCCGACGCCTCGGCGGCGTCTTCGCGATCGGTGGTGACCGACAGCGTCTTCCAGGCCTCGAGCTCGTCGCGCAGGCGGCCGATCTTGCCTTCGATCATGGCGACCGCATCGGAACCGGCGGCGAAACGCAGCGGCGGCGCCTCATGGCCGGCCAGCGTGACCAGCGCCGCGCCCAGCTTCGCCGGATCTCCCGCCTGGGCGTGGTTTCGCTGGGCCCAGAAGGCGTCGAGCCCGTCCGACATCGCCGCGTAGTCGTCGACCGCGACCGAGCCGAAGCGGATCGACTGGGCGTCCAGGAAGTCGGTGCGGAAGAAGCCGGGCTGCACGATGGTGACGTGGATCCCGAACGGCGCGACCTCCCCGGCCAGGGACTCCGAGAAGCCCTCCACGGCGAACTTCGAGGCGCAGTAGAGCGTCCCCGACTCGCCGCCGACGATGCCGCCCACCGAGGAGACATTGAAGATTCGCCCGGCCCGCTGGCCGCGCATTATCGGCAGCACCGCGCGGGTGACATTGTAGAGGCCGAAGACATTGGTGTCGTACTGCGCGCGCGCGTCAGCGTCGGTCGTCTGTTCAAACAGACCGAGATTGCCGTAACCGGCGTTGTTGACCAGCACGTCGATCCGCCCGAAGCGCGCGGCGGCGGCCTCTACGGCGGTCCGCGCCTGATCCTCGTTCACGACGTCCAGCGCCAGGCCGAGAACGGACTCGCCGTCCGCGCCGAACGCCGCGTCCAGCGCCGCCTGTTTGCGGCCCGTGGCGACCACGCGATCGCCGGCGTCCAGCGCCGCTCGGGCGATGGCGAGACCCAGGCCTCGGGTCGCGCCGGTGATGAACCAAACTCTGCTCATGGGAGCCTCCTTCTGATGGCTCCAACCTGACGAGAAACGGCCCCGGAGCGTTAGTCAGAAGCTGGCGAAGACTTGCACGATCCTCTCAATGGCGCCGACAGCCGTTGCGCCCCTTGCCTTCATAAGCTTCATTCCGGTCATGGACGCGATGCACGAACTTCGCACGCTGCTGAAGCGGCATGGCCAGGAGGGCGCGGTCGAGACCGTCGTCCCGGGGCTGACCCTCTACGCCGCCGCGACGCGAACCGAGCCGATGGCGGTGCTCTACGAGCCGGTGTTCTGCCTGATGCTCGACGGGGCCAAGCAAATCGCCATGGACGACCGGATTTTCCAGTATCGAGGCGGCGATCACCTGACCGTCTCGGTCGATCTGCCGGTCAGCGGTCATGTGATCCAGGCGCCCTACGCGGCGCTGAGCCTGACGCTCGATCCCGCCGTCATCGCCGGCCTGGTGCTGGAGTCGGGCGGCGAGGACGTGGCGCCCCCGACGGCGCCGCTGACCATCCATCCGACCGCGCCCGATCTGCTCGAGACCGTGCTGCGGCTGGTGCGGCTGCTCGACCATCCGGCGGACATTCCGGTGCTCGCGCCGATGATCCGCCGCGAGATCCACTGGCGGCTGCTGCAGGGGCCCGGCGGCGCGATGGTGCGGCAGATGGGCGTCGCCGACAGCCGGCTGGCGCGGATCGGCCGGGTGCTCAATCGCCTCAAGGACCGCTTCGCCGAGCCGGTGCGGGTCGAGGCGCTGGCCGATGTCGCGGGGATGAGCGCGGCCACCTTCCACCGCCATTTCAAGGCCGTGACCGGGATGAGCCCCCTGCAGTACCAGAAGCGAATTCGGCTGCTGGAGGCGCGGACGCGGCTGCTCGCCGAGCCCACGGATGTCGCCGGCGTCGGCTTCAGCGTCGGCTACGACAGCCCCAGCCAGTTCAGCCGCGAGTACGCCCGGCTGTTCGGCGATCCGCCGGGCCGGGACCAGGCGCGTCTGCGCCAGTCTTCCGCCGTCGAGCGGGCGGTGGCCTGATCCTCCTTCAGCCACGCACTGACGCAACGTCACGAAAATCTCTCCTTGTGCAGCGCAGCGAAATGAAGTTCTTCGGCGGCGGGCCACACCCTCCCAACGGGGTGCTGTCCATCTGCAAGGATGGGAGACATCGCAGTGACCACGACTCCGCAGAAGCCGGACTTGCGCCCGGCACGCCCCGAATTCTCTTCAGGCCCGTGCGCCAAGAGACCCGGCTGGACCCCCGAAAAACTCAACGACGCCGTCCTCGGACGCTCGCACCGCGGCAAGCCGGGCAAGGCAAAGCTGAAGCTGGCGATCGACCGCACCCGTGAAGTGCTGGGCGTGCCCGCCGACTTCCTCGTCGGCATCGTCCCCGGCTCAGACACCGGCGCCGTCGAGATGGCGATGTGGTCGATGCTGGGTCCCAAGCCCGTGCAGCTGCTGGCCTTCGAGTCGTTCGGCAAGGACTGGGTCACCGACGTCACCAAGCAACTCAAGCTGCCCGACGTCGAGGTGCTCGACGCCCCTTACGGCCAGCTGCCCGACACCTCGAAAGTCCGCCCGGACGCCGACCTGGTCTTCACCTGGAACGGCACCACCAGCGGCGTGCGCGTGCCCAACGCCGACTTCATCTCGGCTGACCGCACCGGCATCGTCATCTGCGACGCCACCAGCGCCGCCTTCGCCCAGGACCTCGACTGGACCAAGCTCGATGCGGTGACCTTCTCCTGGCAGAAGGCGCTGGGCGGGGAAGCCGCCCATGGCGTGCTGATCCTGTCGCCGCGCGCCGTCGCCCGCCTGGAGAGCTACGTCCCGGCCTGGCCGATGCCGAAGCTGTTCCGCATGACCGACAAGGGCAAGCTCAACGCCGGCATCTTCGACGGCGCCACGATCAACACCCCCTCGCTGCTCTGCGTCGAGGACGCGCTGGACGCCCTCGCCTGGGCCGACACCGTCGGCGGCTTCGCCGGCATGAAGGCCCGCTCGCAGGCCAACCTGAAGGCGCTGGAAGACTGGGTCGCGGTCACGCCCTGGGTCGAATTCCTGGCCGAGGACAAGACCATCCGGTCGAACACCTCGGTCTGCCTGAAGGTCGTCGATCCGGCGATCACCGCCCTTTCCGAGGACGCCCAGGCCGACTTCGCCAAGAAGCTGGCCGGCGTCCTGGAGAAGGAAAAGGCCGCCTACGACATCGGCGGCTACGCCAAGGCGCCTCCGGGCCTGCGCATCTGGTGCGGCGCGACGGTCGACACGGCCGACGTCGCGGCCCTGACGCCCTGGCTCGACTGGGCCTTCGCGTCCGTGTCCGCCGAGCTGGCCTCCGCCTGACGCTTTCGGGCGGAGCCACGCTCCGCCCACCCCGCCTCATCTCAATTCCACCCGCCCCTCGACCGCGCAGCCGGGAGGGGAGAAGGAAACTCAAAATGCCCCGCGTCCTCATCGCCGATAAACTGAGCCCCGCCGCCGTAGACATCTTCAAGAACCGCGGCGTCGATTTCGACATCAAGGTTGGCCTGACCAAAGACGAACTGATCGCCGTCATTGGCGACTACGACGGCATCGCCATCCGTTCGGGCGCCAAGCTCGACAAGGACGTTATCGCCGCCGCCCACAAGCTGCAGGTCATCGCCCGCGCCGGCATCGGCGTCGACAACGTCGACATCCCGGCCGCCACGGCCAAGGGCGTGGTGGTCATGAACACCCCGTTCGGCAACTCGATCACCACCGCCGAGCACGCCATCGCCATGATGTTCGCCCTCGCCCGCCAGATGCCGGCCGCCGACGCCAGCACCCAGGCCGGCAAGTGGGAGAAGAACCGCTTCATGGGCGTCGAGCTCTACGCCAAGACCCTCGGCCTGATCGGCGCCGGCAACATCGGCGGCATCGTCGCCGACCGCGCCCAGGGCCTGAAGATGAAGGTCATCGCCTACGACCCGTTCCTGTCGCCTGAGCGCGCCGTGGAAATGGGCGTCGAGAAGGTCGAGCTCGAGGATCTGCTGGCCCGCGCCGACGTCATCACCCTGCACACCCCGCTGACCGACAAGACCCGCAACATCCTGTCGGCCGACAACCTGGCCAAGACCAAGAAGGGCGTGCTGATCGTCAACTGCGCCCGCGGCGGCCTGGTCGACGAGGTCGCCCTGCGCGAACTGCTCGACAGCGGCCACATCGGCGGCGCCGGCTTCGACGTCTTCGTCACCGAGCCGGCCAAGGAAAACCCGCTGTTCGGCAGCGACAAGGTCGTGGCCACGCCGCACCTGGGCGCCAGCACCAACGAGGCGCAGGAGAACGTCGCCCTGCAGGTGGCCGAGCAGATGAGCGACTACCTGCTCACCGGCGCCGTCACCAACGCCCTCAACAGTCCCTCAGTCACCGCCGAGGAAGCGCCGAAGCTGAAGCCGTTCGTGGCCCTGGCCGAGAAGATCGGCGGCCTTGCCGGCCAGATGGTCGACTTCGGCATCAAGGCCATCGACATCGCCTACGAGGGTGAAGTCTCGAAGCTCAACGTCAAGCCGATGACCAGCGCCGCCCTCGCCGGGCTGCTGAAGCCGATGCTGGCGGAGATCAACATGGTCTCGGCCCCGGCCGTGGCCAAGGATCGCGGCATCACCGTCTCGGAAAGCCGCCAGGACAGCAGCCCGGTCTACGAGAGCCTGATGCGGATCACCGTCACCACCGAAAAAGGCAAGCGCGCCTTCGCCGGCACGGTGATCGGCGGCACGCCGCGCATCGTCGAGGTCAAAGGCATGGAGCTGGACGCGGCCTTCTCGCCGGCGATGCTCTACGTCAACAACCTCGACAAGCCGGGCTTCATCGGCGCGCTGGGGATGCTGCTGGGCGAGGCGGGCGTGAACATCGCCACGTTCAACCTCGGCCGCGTCTCGGCCGACGATGACGCCATCGCCCTGGTCGGCGTCGACCAGGCGCCGGGCGAGGCGCTTCTGGCCGCGATCCAGGCGCTTCCGCACGTCAAGGAAGCCCGCGCGCTGACCTTCTAGACCAGGCCGGAACCAGCCCCGTCATCCCCGCGCCCAGGCGCGCGGATGACGGTTGTCGCCGACGTCACGCGCGGCGATGGAACAGAATTGCCAAGCATACGCTTTACCCTCCGCAACGCGACAAGGGGTCGCTTCAGGGAATAGCGCATGTCTCTCTTGATCTTCGCCATCATCGTTCTGGTCGTCGCCGCCCTGATTGCCTGGGCAGTACAGAAGCTTCCGCTGCCGTCGCCCTTCGGCGCGATCATTCAGGCGCTGATCCTGATCGTCGCCGCGGTCGTCATCGCCCAGCGGGCGGGGCTGTTCTAGTCACGCGGATTACCGCCACAGTCTAGGAACGCAATCGGCCGCCGCTGGGGGATTTCCCCGGCGGCGGCCTTGTGCTGACTGCTGTCGCAGACGTCAGGCCGCGTCGATGGCCTTGGCGATGTGCTCGGTCGGCTGACCCGTCAGGTCCTTGGCGATCTCGCCGACCAGCTTGGCCTCGAGCGCCTTGTGCCAGTGCTTGCGCAGTTCGCCGAGCGTCTTCGGCGCCGCGATCACCAGCAGCGCGTCGATCTTGCCCTCCAGCGCCTGCTTGTTCAGCAGCGCCGCGACGCCGCCGGCGAAGCCGTCCTCGGCCTGGGTGTCGTTGTCGGGATTGGCGCCGCTGGAATGGTGGCCGCGCGAGGCCGTGCCGGGCTCGATCTCCGGGATCGGCAACGCCGACAGCTCGACGCTCTCGCGCCCGGTATTCTTGAACATCGCCAGCTTCTCGCCGTCGACAACGGCCACCGTGGCGCCTGTGGGAAGTATCATGCGGGCATCCTCTGCTTGGGTCGTGGTAACGGCCGGCGCAGGGGGCGGTTGCGTTGAGATAGGGGGCTCAGACGCTCGTTGTCGTTCCGACATCAGGCCTTCGGCCCATCACTCCTGTCCCGGACAAGTCCGCGAATCTCTTCGACGAAATCGTGGAAGCGGCCCGGGAGCGGCTCGGAGCTACGGAAAAGGCTTGCCTTGGCGACAGTCTCCTCGAGACCCTTGAGAATGGCGACTGCTGCGTGGGGCGGACCTTTCAGCACCAGCTCGCGGCAGAAATGGCGCTCGAGGGCCTCGCGCTCGGCAAAGGAGTCTGCTCCCCTGCCGCACAGTGGGTAGCGGAGATTGGTGGCGAAGGTCTCGTTGCACCCATGCACGGCGGCCAAGGTCAATTCGACAAGACCTGTTGCTTTCGCGGCATCCAGATCCATGCGGTAGAACAGGCGCTCGACATGGAATGCGAAGTGAGGCCCATGGTCCGGGATCAAGGTCTCAATAAATTTAAGCCGTCGACGCCACGCTGCGAGAATGGCGGGATCGGTTAGCCCGGTTAGCCGGGGACATGTAAGGCACACAATCGATGCGACGTCGTCAGCGTCGCCCAATGCGCGCCAATGCTGTTCGAGCAGCGTGAACGCCTCACCCGGCCGCTGGGTGAGGAAAACCCCCATAGGACCAAGATTGCCACGCCCCGCCTCTACCTCTGCGTGATAGGTCGTCCAGGCCCCATCCGCCAGCCCTGGCAACTCCGCCAGGAGCCTGAGGCGCCAGCCTTCCAGATCAGGCTCCCGATAGGGTTGCGACAACAGTCCATCCAGCCGTCGAATGGTGCTCTCATCGGCACCGCCCGCCTCCTCGACCGACGCCAGGACGATCTCGATCCCGCGCAGGAGCCGGCGAGGCGGCAGTACAGGGCGCCCTGTCAAGCCCTCGAGAGCGCTGAGACCGTATCCCGCCTCGCGCGCCAAGGCTGTCATCAAGGCATCAGCACGGTCGGCGCCAGGCGCTGTTAGCGCGAGTTCCAGCGCGGCTATCTCCCCGATATGCGCTTTCAGGATGTCGATGACGTTCAAAGTCCAGCTAGCAAGGGTCCCCTCACTCCCGCGCATGGGGGTCGGATCACCAAGCCAGGTTTGGAGGACCGCAAGCGTCCCCAAGCGATCGGCCTCCAGCTCCCCTACAAGAAGGGTGTCCACCCCCGACATTTCCAGGATGTTGGCGTTCATGGCGACGTATGTGCCATTGGCGACATCCTTGACGCGCCACCCGTACCCCTCCTCGGCCAGGACAAACGCGCGCAGAATGGCGAAGGTGACCGACCTTGATCGCCAGGGCGGAGCGGAAAACCCGCCGATGAACATGTCGTCGTGGAAGCTCTCTGGATCCGCGAGGGTTTCAAGGGCGGAGGTTACCGCTGTCAGATCCTCGTCGCGAAGAACGGCGCCTCTCAGGACCACGGCGAAAAGGTCGTCGGTGCGCTTCGAAGCCGTCGCCAAGGATCGATGCAAGGCATCGCGATCTGTGTGGGCCGACTGTCGCCTCACCGCGGCTGCCAGCACGCTCGCCGGCACGGGGATGTCGAGTCTTTCGTCGCGCAGGTCGGGATCCGCCATCACTCTGGCGGGATCGGCGATCGCCTCGGCCTGCAGATGTTCCAGCATCTGGTCATAGCGGAAGCGCCAACGTGTCGGCCCCGCCGGGATCAGGACGGTCTCCGCGACGAGCCCCTCGAATTCCACCGTCAGGTCGGTCGGTATGTCTCCGAGGGAAATCTCCGCCCGACCAGCCGTCAGCAATTTCCTCGCGAGGTCGGCGCACAGGCCCCTGATGATCGCCCGTCGTGGCCCACCCCGCCGCCCAGCAATCCGCCGGACGCTCTCGTCTAGCTGCAATCCAAGGAGGTCGTCCAGGCCAAGGTCACCCGCCCCTTCTCCGCGTTGCAACGCCAGTGACAAGGTAAGAGGGTTGCGCATTCCGGTACGCAGCAAGGACTTGGGGGCGGCGCCCGCAGTCAGATAGGCGTCCGCTTCCTGAGGCGAGAAATCACCCAGCCGCGTCGGTACGGGCTTGGAGATCCGGTCATCGCCTTCCGACCCGTGCGGGGCGACAAGATGGAGGGCTTCCAGGATGAAGGTGGCCTCAAGCTCCTCCCAGGATTCAGGACGCATGGTGGCGATCGCCTTCCATCCGATGGATCGCAGGAGCTCCACCAACATCCGCCCGAGGAAACTTCCTTCCCAATCCACCTCGGCAGGCAGCTCATTTAATCCGTCCAACAGAAGGAAGCCGGGACCAATCGCACGGGCGACCGCCGAAAAGCTGGCGGTCTCCGTCGCCGGAGCGCGGGGGCGGTTCAGCTGCAACGCGATGGCAAGAATGGCGTCGATGTCGCTGCCGGGCTCGAAGTCCGCGCAGCGCACAAGAACGCAAGGCAGACCCGTCGATCGCATCAGACTCTGAAGAAAGGTCGTCTTGCCCACACCAGAGTCGCCAACAACCGGCATCAGCACCTTGTCGCCACCCAAAAACGTGGTGACGGCTTCCTGAAGCTGACCACGACCAACAATGCGCTTCGGCGCGTAATCGAGCTTCTGCTCCGCAAAGGCTTCGGCCCGTGCGTTGACCTCCCGCACCAACACCTTCGCGCCTTCCAGATTGGGGTCGGACCCGAACCGGGAGACTGCGGCCTCGGCCGCCGAAAGTCGCCCAGCGAGGCCGTCCGCCCCCGCCGGCAGGGGGAGACCGAACCCGGCGAAACCAGGCGCCCGGGCTACAACGCCACCCACCAATTCGCTGAACTCGGCGGCGCATAATCCCGCCACCGCGCCGCTGGCTTTATCTACCAGGGGACCGCCACTCATCCCGGGGCTGAGAGGCGGGCTGCCCAATAGCTGTAAAGCCGGAACCGTCCTGGCGTGGATCTCGACCCTCGTGCGGGCCACCACGCGGCCCTCGCCCGCGATGACACCGTGCACGCCCAGCGTCTCATAGGGGAAGCCGCTCCAGGTGGCTGTCGCCGCTGGCAGTGTAAGCTGAATGGCCGCCGGCTCGGGGACGATCGTCCAGTCAACCGTAGCAACCGCCAGATCCAGATCCTGATTCAGGAGGAAGGCCTCACGGTTGACCTGTCCCAGCCGATGGCCGTCGACGTCCAACACGACGAACACGTCCGCTTCGACAGCGACGTGCGCACAGGTCAGGAGAACAGCCGGGCGCCCCACAGCCACGCCGGATCCGACGGTCCTGCCTGTTGTGGCGTCACATAGCCTGAGCGCCAGCGATCGGGTCACGCACCGCCTTGGGAAAGGGAAACAGTGATACTGACGGAGGCCTCGGCGGCGGACTTGGCCACGATGAACGAACCTTCCGCGGAAAGCTTGATCGCGATGGTCGCTTCTGCCTTCGCGAACTTCAACTTACCCAGGCTGCGTTCGAGACTGGTGGCGACACGGCCGACCAGGGCTAGCGCATCCTCGAGTCTTTGGTCGGAAACGACCGGCGCGCCGCGCGCCGCTACAGCGCCGACCCCGGCGACGGGGGCACCGAGTTCGAACGGCACCGGGCCATCGTCAGTTTGGAAAGTGATTGTTGTCATGGCAACGCCCCTCGATAACTGCGGCCAACCTATCCCGCCGCCCGACAAGATCAATCAGAAGTCGTGCCTCTGATTGAAGACGCGCCTGTCGATTAATGAGCCGTCAGTCAGATATCCTGCGTCCTCCTGTGACGAAGACTCCCGAGACATATAATCTCGAGACAAAGCGGGACATCGCGCCCCTTTTGGCCCCTCTCACCGTCACGCTCGCCAGCCGCTGATCCACCACGCATGACGGCCGTCGTATAATGGGGGATGACACCGTGCGGCCGCTCCTTCACCCCTTGCCTGGCAAGGACGTCACTACCGGCTCGACCGGTCGGAGTGGCGCGTGGGGGTATGATCCGATGTGGCGGGCGCGTGATCTATCCACGCATCTCACGCGCGATCGTCGATGCGAATGTAGGGCGCACGGCGGAAGTGAGACTCACAAGACAGCGCGGTTCCGTGAAACCGGATCTCGCCGAACTTCTCGAGGTCCTAGGCGCCGCCCATCTTCTTGCGCACGAACATACGCGCGTCGGCTTCCGCCAACGCGGTTTCCGGGTCGGCGCCGGGTTCGACGGCGCGGACGCCGTAGCTGACGCGGAGCGGGGCGGACCAGTCGCCGAGGTCGACGGGCGTCGATTCGATCGCGCGCTTGAGGCTCTCGGCCTTGGCGTTGGCGGTCTCGAGGTCGGCCTGGACCAGGATCACCGCGAACTCGTCGCCACCGAGACGGCCAACGACGTCGGTCTCGCGGGTGTGGGCGAGCAGGCGCTGGGCCACGGTCTTGAGCGCGGCGTCGCCGGCGGCGTGGCCAAAACGGTCGTTGACGGTCTTGAAGCCGTCGAGGTCGAAGTAGACGAGGCTGGCGGGCGTGCCGTAGCGGGCTCCGAAAGCCGCCACCCTGTTCAGTTCGCGCACGAAGGCGCGGCGGTTCAACAGCGGGGTCAGGACGTCGCGATCAGCCAGGCCCTCGACCTCGCTGAGCCGGCCCTTCAGGCGGCCGACCTCGCCGCGCAGATCGTCGATCTCGGTCAGCAAGGTGCGGATCGCGCCCTGAACGGCCGGCGTCAGGTCGGTTTCGCCCAGTCCCAGGAAGGCAGCCTTGTCCATCGGCGCGGCCTGCTGGGCCGTCACCTGCGCGCCGGCCTGGGCCAGGGCGCGCTTGCGCATGGCCGAAAACGCTTCCGCGCGTGCGCCGCCGATCTTCATCGAAGAATCACACCGTTGCCCCCAACTCACGGGGAATCTGACGCATCAGTTGCGACGCCACAAGCGGCGCCTATACTCCGCGCCTTTCCGGGTCCGGGGTTTCCGTATTCGGGACAGGGGATGACTTCGATATGAGCGCACGCCCGCCGGTCGCCATCATCATGGGCAGCCGCTCCGACTGGCCGACGATGAAGCACGCCGCCGACTACCTGGACACGCTGGGCGTGGCCTGGGAGGCGAAGGTGGTCTCGGCCCACCGCACGCCGCAGCGCATGTACGACTTCGCCAAGGGGGCCAAGGCCGCCGGCTTCCAGGTGATCATCGCCGGGGCCGGGGGCGCGGCGCACCTGCCGGGCATGACCGCCTCCCTGACCGACCTGCCGGTGCTGGGCGTGCCGGTGGAGAGCAAGCTGCAAAACGGTCTCGATTCGCTGCTCTCGATCGTGCAGATGCCCGGCGGCATCCCGGTCGCGACGCTGGCCGTGGGCGTGGCGGGGGCCAAGAACGCCGGCCTGCTCGCCGCCCGCATCCTCGCGCTGGGCGATCCCGCCCTGGCCGAACGGGTCTCCGCCTACGCCGCCGCCCAGACCGAGTCCGTGGCCGAGACCGTCGAGGACTGATGGCTTTTCCGCTTCCCCCCGGCTCGACCATCGGCATTCTCGGCGGCGGCCAGCTGGGCCGCATGCTGGCGCTCGCCGCCGCCCGGCTGGGGCTGGACGTGGTGGTGCTGACCCCGGACGAAGGCTCGCCGGCCTCGCGGGTGGTCGAGCACACCATCGTGGCGCCCTATGCCGACCCCGACGCGCTGGCCGAGCTGGCCCGGTCCTGCGACGTGGTCACCTACGAGTTCGAGAACGTCCCCGCCGAGGTGGTCCGCACGCTGCTGCTGCTCGACGCCCAGGTGGCCCCGGGGGCCGAGGCCCTGCGGGTGGCGCAGGATCGGGTCGAGGAAAAGACCTTCCTCAACGCCGCCGGCGCCCCGACCGTGCCCTTCGCTGTGGTCGACAAGGCCGCCGACATCGACGCGGCGCTGCCCGACCTGGGCGCGCCGGCGCTGCTGAAGACGCGGCGCGAGGGCTATGATGGCAAGGGCCAGGCCTGGGTGAAAGCCGCCGCCGATAGCGCCGACGCCTTCCAGGCGGTTGGCGGCGTGCCGTCGATCCTCGAGGGAAAAGCCGACTTCAAACGCGAGCTGTCGATCGTCGCCGCGCGCGGCCGCGACGGTGAGCTGGCCTATTACCCGATCTCGGAGAACGTTCACGAGAACGGCGTCCTGCGCACCACCTACGCCCCCGCCAAGGTCGGACCGGCGGCGCAGCGCGAGGCCGAGCGCATCGCCTCGGAGATCCTGACCCGGCTCGAGTATGTGGGCGTGATGGGCATCGAGCTGTTCGAGCTCGGCGACGGCACGCTGCTGGTCAACGAGATCGCGCCGCGCGTCCACAACACCGGCCACTGGACCCAGGACGGCTGCGAGGTCGACCAGTTCGAGCTGCACATTCGCGCCGTCGCCGGCTGGCCACTGGGCGACACCCGGCCGATGGTCACCGTCGAGATGACCAACCTGCTCGGCGACGAGGCCGACGGCTGGCTGGCGATCGCGAGCGAGCCGAACGCGCGCCTGCACCTCTACGGCAAGGGCGAGCCGCGTCCGGGCCGCAAGATGGGGCATGTGAACCGGGTCGGCGCGCTGCTGACCCCCGAGGCTCAGCCGTAGCGGAGCTTCGCCAGCGCCGCGGCCACGTCCCGCGCGAAGTCGGACGGCTTGAGGCCAGCCTTCCACTTCTCGAAGTCCATGACGTTCTGGATGCGGGCGTCGAGCGTTTCCAGCGCGGCGGCGCGGCCAGCGGTCAGGTCCTGGGCCAGGGTCCCGATCAGGATGCCGGAGAGGATGGCGCGCTTGCTGTAGTGGTTCTCGTCGGTGGCGGTGTCGCCGGCCCAGCGCCACAGATGGTCGGCGCTCTCCCAGACCAGTCGCAATGCCAGCGGCAGGTTCATCGGCAGGCTCAGGAACCCGGCCCAGCGGCGCAGGGCGGCATGGTCGGGGGCCGCCGCGTCCAGCCGCGCGACCACGGCGGCGCGGATACGCTCACGGATCTTCAGCGTTGCCGGATCGGGCAGGCTCGCCAGCGCCGCGGCGTCGTGCCGGCGCGACAGCAGGGCGACAAGGTCCTTGCCCCCGTTCGGAAACAGCAGGTCGGCCTCGGGCGCCGACAGCCCGGCCGCTTTCGCCGCGGCCAGCAGCGTTTCGCGGCCCCAGCCGAGTCGCGGGGCGAGTCGCAGGGCCTCGTCGAGAACCTGCTGTTCAGTCTTGGCGGCCCAGTCGTCCGGAGCGGTCATGGCGCTATTGTATAGAGGGTCGCGCGGGCGTCACAGATAGACTCTCGCGGATAGACAACGTCTTCCGCCTCTGCTATCTCGCGCGCCTCGCCACGGAAGGGGTTCTTTCGGGGCTACCCATTTATTTTCGTCCGCCACGCCGCACGGCTAGCGGCGGGCCGTACGAAGGAGAGAGTCCCCTGGTTCAGATTTTCGTCCGCGACAACAATGTCGACCAGGCGCTGAAAGCCCTGAAGAAGAAGATGCAACGCGAAGGCTCGTTCCGCGAGATGAAGCGTCACGTCGCCTATGAGAAGCCCTCGGAAAAGCGCGCCCGTCAGAAGGCCGAAGCTGTCCGTCGCGCTCGCAAGCTGGCGCGCAAGCGCGCCCAGCGTGAAGGCCTGATCGCCGCGCCGAAGAAGCCCGTCCGCGCCTAGAGCGCCGGCTTCTCTAACGCAGCTGAGTTTTGAAGGGCCGTCCGGGTGACCGGGCGGCCCTTCTGCTTGGCTGCTAGTCCGCTCCCCGCCGCAGCTTCAGGATAAGGCCCTTGAGGTCGATCTTGCCGGTGGACAGCGCCCCGGCCCGGAACGCCCGGCCGGACAGCCAGACCACCACGCCCACCGTCGCCAGCATCAGCGCCCCGGTGCCGAGGATCTCCCACAGCGGCGGCTCGCCCGCCGCACGGGCGGTCATCAGGAACGGCGTGAACGGCGGGATCCACGACAGCACCTCGAGCGCCGGCGCGTCGGGCCTGCGGATCGCCTGGGTCATGAAGATCACCGGAATCACCAGCAGCGCCATCACCGGCCCCAACAAGGTCTGGGCTTCGCGCGTGGTCTCGCAGAAGGCGCCCACGGCGGTGAAGATGGCCGCGTACAGCAGGTAGCCGCCGATCAGGTAGAAGCCGAAGTAGAAGATCAGCCCCTTGCCGAACAGCACCGCCCCGATGTCGGCGGCGATACCCGGAGCGAGGGTGACCAGCAGCGTCCCGCCGACCACGCCCCAGACCCCGAGCACCGTAAGGGTCACGCCGAGCACGCCGAGAATCTTGCCGAACATGATCTCCGGCACCGAGGCCGAGGCCAGCAGCACCTCCAGCACACGGCTGGATTTCTCCTCGACCACGCTGTTGAGGAGGATGCCGGCGCCGGTGAAGACCATCGACCACAGCAGCATGGCCGCCGCGAAACCGACGATGCCGGGCAGGCGGTCGCGCAGCGAGACCTTGCTGCTGGGAGCCTTTGGCGAGAAGTCGGAGACGATGGGCTTGAGCGCCGCCAGGGTCTTCAGGTCTCCGGCGGACAGACCGCGTGCGGCGAGGTAGCGGGCCTGCATGACGTCCGCCAGCGCCGACTGCACCGCCTGGCGTGGACCGACGTCGGACAGATGGATGCTCCAGTAGTCGAGGCTGACGGCCTGATCCGCGCCGCGAAGAATGGCGACCGCCGACAGCTCCTGACCGCCAGGATAGGGCGTCTGGCCGTTCAGCCAGGCCTTGGCCGTCTCGACATCGGCGCCAGCGGGAGCGACGAGCAGCTGTGGCGGTTTGCCGAGTCCGGTACGGACCCGGCCGGTGCGCTCGGCGCCGGTGCGGGCGACGATCTCGTCCGCGAAGCCCTGGCCGGTCTGGTCGAGGATAGCGACCACCGGCGGCGGTGCGCGGGTCTCCAGCAGCGTCGGGGCCGAGAAGGCGATGCCGCCGACCACCGGCATCAACAGCATCGACAGCCAGAAGCCGACGGTGCGGACGTAGGCGCCGTATTCGCGCGCGGCGATCTTGAGCAGACGGCTCATTGGGCCTCTCCCCCGGTCAGGGTGATGAAGGCGTCGTGCAGGGTCGGCTCCCGCAGTTCGAAGCGAACGATGTCCAGCCCGCGCGCGAAGGCGGCCTTGAGCGCATCCTGGCCGGAGGCGCCCTTGCCAAGGGCGGCGGTGAAGCGGCGGTGGCCGTCCTCGGTATTCTCGATGGCCACGGCCGTGACCCCGGGCAGGCTGGCGACCGCGGCCTCGTCCAGGGTCCCTTCCAGCACCAGCGCCCGGGGCGCGTGGCCGCGGGCCTGGGCGACGCTGCCGTCGAACACCTTGCGACCCTTGGCCAGCAGGACGACGTGGTCGCAGAGCCGCTCGGCATGCTGCATGACGTGGGTGGAGAAGACCACCGTGGCGCCACGGGTGGCGAGGTCGCGGATGACCTGCTCCAGCGCCTGCTGGTTGACAGGGTCGAGACCGCTGAACGGCTCGTCGAGAATGACCAGCTCGGGCTCGTGGACAATGGCGCTGAGCAGCTGGACCTTCTGGGCCATGCCCTTGGACAGGTGACGGATCTGGCGCTTGGCCGCGTGGCCGAGCCCCTGGGCTTCCAGCATCACGGCGGCGCGGCGGCGGGCCTCGCCCTGAGGAACACCCTTGAGGCCGCCGAAGAAGGCGATGGCGTCGATCGGGGTCATGCGGCGGTAGAGGCCACGCTCTTCGGGCAGGAAGCCGACTCGCTCGCGCACCGCGCGGGCATCGGACGCGCCGAGCACGTCGATGCTCCCGGCCGTCGGCTCGACAAGACCGAGCACCATGCGGATCGTCGAGGTCTTGCCCGCGCCGTTGGGCCCCAGGAAACCGAGGATCTTGCCGCGCCGGGCGGCGAAGGAGAGATCGTTGACGGCGGTGAAGTCGCCGTAGCGCTTGGTCACCCCCTCGAGCTTCAGCGCCGCGTCCATTCCCACCCTCGAATCGCCTCTGGCCTAAGTCTTAGCGGCCGCGTCGCGGACGAACAGCACGGCCTTGACGATCTCGTGCGCGTGGGTGGTTCCCAGCAGGGTCGCATGGCCGGCGCCGGCGACGTGCTCGATGTAGCCGCGCTTCGACGCTCGGGCCGGTGCAGCCTGCACCTTCTTCCAGTCCTCGCGGCCCTTCTCGGGTCCGGCGGTGACCACGGCGATGGGCAGGTCCGGGTTGTAGCGTCCCGCCTCCCCGGCCTGTTTCGAGGCGGCCATCCACTCGCCGACCTCGCGTCCGGACCAGCGGTTGTGCGCGCCGGAGGCGAAGGCCGCGCGTTTCTCGCCGGCGGCTTCGTCCGGCAGGCCGATGCGGTCGCCCATCCACGGCGAGACGATCTTGAACAGCCCGACCGAGGCGCCGTAGCCGGCCCAGCGGGAGACGGTGGCGAAGCGGCCGATCCAGGTGCGGGCCATCGGGCTGTCGGCCGCTTCCGGCGTGGCGGCGTCGACCAGCACCAGCCCTGCGACCTTGTCCGGGTTGCGGCCCGCAAACAGCCGCGCATAGAGGCCGGCCATCGAGTGGCCGACGTAGATGTAGGGGCCGGGCTCGCCCGACGCCGCAAGCATCTTCTCGAAATCGGAAGCTACGGCCAGCCCGTCGCGCGGCGCCGGTCCCGGGTCCGAGCGGCCGAGGCCGGCGCGGTCGTAGGCGCAGGAGCGGACGCCCTCGGCCGCCAGAGCGGCCTGGACGGCCCCCCAGTCTGCGGAGAGACCGAACGCGCCCGCCTCCAGCACCACCACCGGCCGGCCATCGGACGGGCCGGCGCAGACCATGTGCAGCGAGCGTCCGCCGATATCGATCATGCGGCCGCGCACCGGCGGCTGGCTGGCAGCGGACATCAGGCCTCCAAGGGCGATCAGGGTCAGGAGCGCGAGCATCACGCCCGCCGCTCCTCGCGCGGCGAGCTTGAGCATGCTCCCAATCTAGTGAAGGCTGCGCCAAGGGAAAGAGCGGGGAGGCTCGATATGCTGCGTCTGGTGTCAGGAATCGTCATCGGCGTGATCGCCGGGTTCGGCGCCATCTTCGTGGCTGAGACGGTCGGGCACCGGATCTACCCGCCGCCGCCTGGATCGGACGCCAGTTCGATGGAGGGCATCAAGGCCATGATCGGGGTCATGCCGGTCGGCGCCCTGGTCGCCGTACTCGTCGCCTGGGGCCTTGGGACCTACGTCGCGGCGGCCGTGGCGCTGCTGATCGCGCAGCGTCGGCGCATCGCCGGCTGGATCGCGGCGGGCGTTCTGGTGCTGGCCTCGGCGGCGACGCTGGTGATGATCCCGCACCCGCTGTGGTTCGTGATCGCCGCCGCCGCGCTCGCGGCGCTGGCCGTGTGGCTGGCCGACCGGCTTTACGCGTCGAAAGGCTAGCTCGCCGCCGTCACGATGGCGTGGTCGCCGCCGCCGGGCCCAGGGGAAGACTTGGACCCGGTCGGCGAGGGCATGACCAGCGGCGCTGACTTCACCATCTCCGGCATCGGCTTGGCGTATTCCGCCGGCGGCCGGATGACGGCATGCACACGGCCGTCGGCGCGGCGGGAGGCGGTCACCAGGGCCGAGCTCGACGCGACGTTGGTGGCGTCCGGATCGGCCTTGCGGCGCAGGCCAGCGGGCCAGCCGGCCACCTGGGCGATGCGGACGCTGCGCGACACGCGCGCGGCGGCCGTCAGCGGCAGGTCGGCGACAGTCATGAACTCGCGGCCCATGAACAGCGACGGGTTCAGCGGCCGGCCGTCCTGGCGGATCTCGAAATGCAGGTGGGAGCCGGTCGAACGGCCGCTGGAGCCGACGTAGCCGACCACCATTCCGGCGGGCACGACCATTCCGGGCTTCAGACCGGCGGCATGGCGGCCGAGGTGACCGTAGAGCGAGGTCAGGCCGCCTTCGTGAGCGATCTCGACAAAGCGGCCGTAGCCGCCGTCGACGCCGCTGCGCAGCACTGTGCCAGCCAGGGTCACGCGGACAGGTGTGCCGTGCGGGGCGGCGATATCGACGCCCTGATGCAGGCGGCCGCCCTCTTCCCAGGGCATCTTGCGCATGCCGAACGGCGAGTTGACCGCGAAGCCGGTCAGCGGCGAGGCGAAGGCGAACTGTGGCTGGGCGATATGCTCACGAGCCTCCGCCGCCGGCGGCGCCACGGCGGGAACCATGGGCCTGGTCATGCGCTCTGAAGGAGACGGCAGGCTGGCTTGCGCGCTCGCGAAAGCGACGGCGCCCATCAGCATGGCGGCGAGACCTGTGCCCATCAGCGGCGGCAGGCGACTCTCGCGGGAAAGCAACTCACGGAACAATGATCGGCCTCGTACAGCGATGTCGAGCTTTACGCACGGCGCGACGAGGTCTGACGCACCAGCTTCGACGTTCAGGGGTGAACTGAGCCCGGGTATGCTGGCCCTTCCTGGCGACAATATGTCCAGGAGCGGAGCCATTTAGTCTTCATAAGCTCTGTGGGCAACCCTTCCGACTCAAGTTCCATTGTCAGAAGCCTTGGCAGTGCTGTCACATAACCTGATTCAGGCCGGGCTTTTCCGCCAGCCGACAAAGCAAAGCGCGAGCATGATCAGGTTTCCGACAAGGTCGAGCAGGATGAATCCGTTGAACACAGGCTTCATCGCGAAGAACCACCAGTCGAAGACGAAGAACGGCAGCAGCGCGACGCCGTAGACGAGAAAGGTCACCCTCGTGAATCGGGCGAAGGCGGCGAACAACCCGGCCAGAACCGCCTGTGCGCCGAAGCATCCGACCAGTATCGGGATCACCGGATCGTCGCCCCTGTAGGCGGGCGTCAGGGTCATGTCAGCGACCATCGACGGGAGCAGCAGGCACCAGCCGCCAAGCCCGATGAACACGACGGCGATCAGGCGCTGGATGAGAAGCGGGGTCATTACACGGGGTGTTTCCGGCGGGTCCAGGCCAGCGACATCTCCGCCATTTCACGCAGCACGTCCTCATCCACGTCGGCCAGCTTGTTGATGTACAGGCAGCCGGCGCCGGTCTTGTATTTGCCCAGCCGGTCCAGCAGCGCGATCTGCTCGGCGAACCCGGTCATGATGTAGAGGACCAGGTTCGCCTTGCGCGGCGAGAAGCCGAGGATCGGCCAGTCGCCGGTCGGGCTCTTGTAGCTGCCATAGCCGACGATGCTCTCGCCCCACATCACGGGCGGCTCGCCCGCGACATCGGCCAGCATCCTGGCTACCACCTTCCCGTCCGCGCGCCGGACGGGGTGCTCGACGGCGTCGAGAAAGGCCTCGACCGAAGCGTCGGTGGGTTTGGTTTTGGGTTCGGAAGCCATGGCCCATCCCTCAAACGAAGACGGCCGCCATCCTGTGCGATGACGGCCGCCCAAGGCGAGAGATTTTCGGAGCGGCTAAAGGTTCTTCACGATCCCTTCGACCATCTTCTTGGCGTCCGCGAACAGCATCATGGTGTTGTCTCGGAAGAACAGCTCGTTCTCGACGCCGGCGTAGCCGCTGGACATGCCGCGCTTCACGAACAGCACCGTGCGGGCCTTCTCCACGTCGAGGATCGGCATGCCGTAGATGGCGCTGGTGGTGTCGGTCTTGGCGGCCGGGTTGGTGACGTCGTTGGCGCCGATCACGAAGGCTACGTCGGCGGTCGGGAACTCGGCGTTGATGTCCTCCAGCTCGAAGACCTCGTCGTAGGGGACGTTGGCTTCGGCCAGCAGCACGTTCATGTGGCCCGGCATACGGCCGGCGACGGGGTGGATGGCGTACTTCACCTCGACGCCCTCCTCCTTCAGCTTGTCGGCCATTTCGCGCAGGGCGTGCTGGGCCTGTGAGACGGCCATTCCGTAGCCCGGGACGATGATGACCTTGCTGGCGTTCTTCATGATGAAGGCGGCGTCTTCGGCGCTGCCCTGCTTCACAGGACGCGTCTCGACCTTTCCGCCGGCAGCCGCGGCGCTGTCGTCGGCGCCGAAGCCGCCCAGGATCACGGAGATGAAGCTGCGGTTCATCCCCTTGCACATGATGTAGCTGAGGATGGCGCCGGAGGAGCCGACCAGGGCGCCGGTGATGATCAGCGTCACGTTCTCAAGCGTGAAGCCCAGGGCCGCCGCCGCCCAGCCGGAATAGCTGTTCAGCATCGACACCACGACCGGCATGTCGGCGCCGCCGATCGGGATGATCAGGGTGATGCCGAGCAGCAGGCTCAGGCCGAAGATGCCCCAGAACGCCCAGATGGTCGTGCCGCCGCTCAGCACCAGAACCACCGTCAGCGCGACGATGCCGGCGAGGATGGCCAGGTTCAGCAGGTGGCGGGCCGGCAGCAGGATCGGCGCGCCGCTCATGTTGCCGTTGAGCTTGGCGAAGGCGATCACCGAGCCGGTGAAGGTGATGGCGCCGATGGCGAGGCCGATGGCCAGCTCGATCAGCGACTGCAGGTGGATGTGACCATCCGCGCCGGCGATGTTGTAGGCCTCGGGCGTGTAGATGGCGGCCACGGCCACGAGACAGGCGGCCATGCCGACCAGGCTGTGGAAGGCGGCGACCAGCTGCGGCATCGAGGTCATGGCGACCTTGCGGGCGATCACCGCCCCGACGATGCCGCCGATGGCGACCCCGCCGCCGATCAGGCCCAGCGTGATGAGATCGAGAACACCCTGGCCCCAGAGGGTGGCGAGCGTCACGCCCACGGCGATCGCCATGCCGATCATGCCGTAGCGATTGCCGGCCTGGCTGGTCGTCGGGCTGGACAGCCCGCGCAGCGCCAGGATGAAGAGCACGCCCGAGACGATGTAGGCGACGGCGGCGAAGTTGGCGTTCATGCGGTGGTTCCCGTCCCCATGGGAGTCATCTTACGACGGCCTTTAGCGACCGCCTCTTCGGCGTCGGCGTTGAGCCGCGCCTCTTTTGTCATGCCCAGTTTCGGCAGGGCGACCCCGGTCAAGCCCATCAGCAGAACGGCGGCGTGAACGATGATCATGACGTAGCGCGGCTCCACCAGGCTCGACACTTCCGCCTCCGCGCCCTCGATCGCCGCCCTGTCCCGCGTCGCGATTGCAGAAGCCTGCAGCCGCTCCGTCAGGGCCGCCATGGTTTCGCGCCGCTCCTGATGACCAATGGCTTCGCCAGCAAGGCCGTTTACCCCCATCAGCACGAAAGCGGCGGCAAACAGCCGCGCCCGTACCAGGGCGCGCGTCTTCATCCTGAAGCCGGCCACGACCAGGCTTGCGACCAGAATAAGGATCGCGACCGGGAGCCAGTCGGCCGGCGAATTCACTTCGCTTCCTTCGCCTTGGCGGGCTCTTTTTTCTTGTACATCGCCAGCATGCGCTGGGTGACCAGGAAGCCGCCGAAGATGTTCACGGCGGCGAAGGCCGCGGCGAGGGCGCCGGCGCCCTTGGAGATCCAGACGTTGGGGGCGATGCCGCCTCCGCCCGCCAGCTCGGCGTTGCTGCCGTGGGCGGCGGCGGCCAGCAGGGCCCCGACGATGATGACCGAGGAAATGGCGTTGGTGACGGCCATCAACGGGGTGTGCAGCGCCGGTGTGACGCTCCAGACCACGTAATAGCCGACGAAGATGGCCAGCACGAAGATGGCGAGGCGGAAGACGGTGGGATCGACGGCGTCCATCGGGTGACCTCTAGCTCTTCTTCGCGGCGGGCTTGGCGGCGGGTTTCTTGGCCGTCGCCTTGGGCGCGACGGCTTTCGCGGCGGGCTTCGGCGCGGCCTTTACCGGCGACTTGGCGACTGCGGGCTTGGCCGGGGTCTTCGCCGGAGCGGCCTTCGCTTTCGCGGGCGCTTTGGCGGCCGGAGCGGCTTTCGGCGCGGCGGCCGGAGCGGTCTTCAGTTGCTCATGGACGATGGCGCCGTCCTTCGTGACCAGCGCGGCCTTGAGAATCTCGTCCTCGAAGTCCGGAGCCAGCTTGCCCTCCTTGTCCAGCAGCAGGCCGGCGAAAGCGAACAGGTTGCGCGAATAGAGGGCCGAGGCGTCGGCGGCGATGCGGGCGGGCAGGTTGGCGACGCCGAGCAGCTTCACGCCGTTGGCGGTGGTGAACACCTGGCCCAGCTTCACGCCCTCGACGTTGCCGCCCTGCTCCACCGCCAGGTCGACGATGATCGAGCCGGGCTTCATCGACGCCACCTGGGCGGCGTTGACCAGCTTCGGCGCGGGACGGCCCGGGATCAGGGCCGTGGTGATGACGATGTCCTGCTTGGCGAGGTGGCTGGAGAGCAGCTCGGCCTGTTTGGCCTGGTACTCTTTCGACATCTCCTTGGCGTAGCCGCCGGCGGTCTGGGCGTTCTTGAACTCCTCGTCCTCGACGGCGAGGAACTTGGCGCCCAGGGACTCGACCTGCTCCTTGGTGGCGGGGCGGACGTCGGTGGCGGTGACGACCGCGCCCAGGCGGCGGGCGGTGGCGATCGCCTGCAGACCAGCGACGCCGACGCCCATGATGAAGACCTTGGCCGCGGCGACGGTGCCGGCGGCGGTCATCATCATTGGCAGGGCCTTGCCGTAGGCCTCGGCCCCTTCGATCACGGCGCGGTAGCCGGCGAGGTTCGCCTGCGACGACAGCACGTCCATGACCTGGGCCCGGGTGATCCGGGGCACGAATTCCATGGCGAAGGCGCTGGCCTTGGCTTTCGCCAGACCCTCGAGCGTGGCGCGGTCCTGATACGGATTGAGCGTGGCCACGACCATGACGCCGGGCTTAAGGGCCGCGATCACCTCGGCCTCGGGGCCGCGGACCTTGAACAGGACGTCGGCCTTGGCCAGGGCGTCCTTCAGCGATTTGGCGATGGTGGCGCCGGCGGCGGCGTACTCGGCGTCCGGAACGGAAGCGGCTACGCCGGCTCCCGACTCGACGGTCACGGAGAAGCCCGCTCCGATCAGCTTCTTGACGGTTTCCGGAGTCGCGGCGACCCGCGTCTCACCGGCCCGACGTTCCCTGGTGACGGCGACGACTGCCATGAAGCTCCCCTCTGGACGCTGTTCGACGAGCGCGCCCTTGGGGTCTGTTTAGGGGATGATCTTGCCCCTTGTCGAGCCCGTCGCCTGTGCGCTGCGGAATCTTTTCCCGCAACGCAGCGGAAGCGCGGAGGCTAGTGCCCGCCGCCCTTCTTTTCGCGGAGGAAGAAGATGCCCGCCGCGAGCAGCACGACGCCCGGGATCAGGCCGCCGAAGAAGCCCGCCGGAGTGCAGAACCACAGGACCAGGATGAGGATGGCGACGGCCAGGGCCAGCGAGCCCCACTTCGTCAGGCCCATCACCGCGTGATAGGTCGACGTCTGTTCGGAGATGTCCATCTCGCCGTGGTGATATTCGGAAGCCATCTGCAGATCCTGAATGCGCGTTGGGGCGGCTTTACAACGAGGCGCGTCAGGGCTCAAGCGGCCACGCCGCCAGCAGCCCGCGCAGGGCGGCGACGAAGGCGAGCGGCTGGTCGATCATGACGTGGTGATCGGCGTCGGGAATCGCGAAGCGCGGCGAGCCCGGCGGCAGCAACCCCTGCATGTAGGCGAGGATGGTCTCGTCCACGAGCGCGGAGCGGTCGCCCCACATCATCGCGATCGGACAGGTCGCCGAGCTCAGCAGCGGCGCGCGATCGCGCATGGTGAAGCCGCTCCACATGAAGGGGTCGAACCGCCAGGTCCAGCCGCCCTCCACTTCCTTGAGCGCGTTGCGGGCGATCCAGTCGGCGATGAACAGGTTCTCGCAGCCCTGCGGCGGCGCCAGCCGGAACCGGCCCAACGCCTCGGCCAGCGTCGGATAGATGCGGTTGGGACTGACCCGTCTGGGCGGTCCGCGCCACTCCTGTTCCGGCGGCCTGACCACCGAATCGACCAGCACCGCGGCGCCCATGCGATCACCATAGTGGGCGGCGGCATGCATCGTCGGGAAGCCGCCGAAGGAATGGGCGACGAAGATCGGGTTGCCGGCGGCGTAGAGTCCGGCCGCCTCGGCCGCGGCGATGCTCTCCCGCGCGAACTGGTCGCCGTCGTAGCCGTCGCGCCAGCCCGACCGGCCCATGCCGCTCCAGCTGAAGGCGGCGACGCGAAAGTCATCGGCGAAGAAGGGGGCGATGAAGGTCCACCAGTCGGCGCTGGCCCCGTTGCCGTGCATCAACAGTAGTCCGGGCTTGCCGAGCTTACCCCAGGTCAGAAGCTCGATCTCGGCGCCTTCGAAGTCGAAGAATGTGCGCTCCGGCGCGTCGGCCAGGGCCTTGTCGAACCAGGCCGGCGCTTGCGGCTTCTCACCGTTGAAGCGGGCCAGCGGGGCGGTGATCTCGGGCGGCCGCGACTGATCGTCAGCCACGGGCGGTCTCCGGCTCGACGAACGCCTTCTCGCCCGGACGGGGCGGACGCGCGCCGATCACCTTGTAGACGGCGGTGCCGGTCATCAGCACCCGGTCGCCGGACCAGAGCTTGCCGCGCACGGTATAGAGGTCGTCCTCCTCGGCGATGATCTCCGAGCTGCCCTCGACCCAGTCACCGAGCTTGGCGGCGGAGAGGAAATCGCAGGTCAGCCGCACCGTCACCCAGAAGTGCGACTTGTGCACCGAGATCACCCGACCCCAGGCGACGTCGGCGACGGTCATCAGCATGCCGCCATGGCAGTTGGCCATGCCGTTGGTGTGGTGCTCTTCGACGCGGAAGCCCAGCCGGCACTCGTCAGGGCCATAGTTCTCGTAGAGCGGCCCTATCTGGCGGCCGAAGCCCCGCGTCCAGTTCAGCGGCTTGTAGCCGGCCGGAATATCGCCCGCCTGGGCTTCGGTAAGATCGTCGGACATGCGACGACTCTAACAAGCGTTTGAAGCGGCGCAAACCCGCCGCGGCACAATGGCCTAGACCAACGCCTCGAACTCCTCGACCAGCCGCTCGATCTCGCGGCAGCCGGCGGCCCAGAATTCCTTCTTGCGGGGATCGAGACCGAAGGGTTCGAGCGCCTCGACATAGGTTTTGGTCCCACCGGCGGCGAGCAGTTCCTCGTAGAGCGGGGCGAAGCCTTCCGGGTCCTCGCGGCGCTTTTCCATCAACGCCCGCACCAGCAGGTCGCCGAACGCGTAGGCGTAGACGTAGAATGGCGCGTGCACGAAGTGGCTGACGTAGGCCCAGTAGTGCTCGTAGCCGTCGTTCAACTTCACGGCCGGACCCAGGCTCTCGCCCATCGTTTCCAGCCACAGGCCGCCGATGTCGTCGGGCGACAGCTCGCCCTCGGCGCGGGCGTCATGGAAACGTGTCTCGAAACGGTGGAAAGCGATCTGACGGACCACGGTGTTGAGCCCATCCTCGATCTTGCCGGCCAGCAGCGCCTTGCGGTCGGCGGGCGTCGTCGCCTCGGCCAGCAGCCGCTCGAACACCAGGCCCTCGCCGAAGATCGACGCGGTCTCGGCCAGGGTCAGCGGCGTGTCGGCGAGCAGGGTGCCGAGGGGCGCGCACAGGGTCTGGTGAACCGCATGGCCGAGCTCGTGAGCCAGGGTCAGCACGTCCCGGCGCTCGCCCATGTAGTTCATGAACACGTAGGGGTGCTTGGCGGCGGTCACCGGATGCGAGTAGGCGCCCGACTGCTTGCCGGGTCGCGGCCGCGCGTCGATCCAGGGCTGGGCGAAGAAGGTGCGGGCATGGTCGGCGAACTTCGGGGCCAGCGCCGAGAAGCTCTCCAGCACGATGGCCCGGGCCTGATCCCAGTCGTAGGTCCTGGGCGCGGCGGTATCGAGCGGCGCGTTGCGGTCCCAGTAGTCGAGGGTCTTGCGGCCCATCGCCCTGGCCTTGGCGGCGTAATAGCGGTGGCTGGTGGTGGCGTAGCTTTCGGTCACCGCCTCGACCATGGCTTCGACCGCCTCGGCGTCGACCTCGTTGGCGAGGTGGCGCGACTGCGCGGGATACTCGTAGCTGCGCCAGCGATCCTCGACCTGCTTCTCGAAAGCCAGGGTGTTCATGACCAGCGCCATGGTCGGGGTGCGGTCGTGCAGCGCTTCCGCCAGACCTTCCGCCGCCGCCTTGCGCTTCACCGCCGAGGGATCGGACAGCCGGTTCAGCGCCTCCGGCAGGGTCAGGTACTCGCGGCCGACCTTGGCGGTCAGCTTGGCCAGGGTCTCGTCGTAGAGCCGCGTCCAGTTGGCGACGGCGGGGGCGCGGTCGACCAGCAGCCGCTCAAGATCCGCCGACAGCTCATGCGGACGGCTCAGCCGCAGCCGCCGGATCCATGGCCGCCAGCGCTGCGCGGCGGGATAGTCTTCCAGCGCCGCCTCGATCTCCACGTCCTCGAGTTCATTGAGCTCCAGGGTGAAGAACAGGCTCTCGGCCGCGATCTGCGACGAACGGGCGCGCAGGTCGCCCTCGAACTTGGCCCAGGCCGGATCATCCCGCGCCGTCGAGGCGGCGAGCGAGGCATAGGCGCCCACGGCCCAGAGGCCATTGGTGGCCTGTTCGTAGAGCTGCAGCCCCTGATCGATCAGCCTGCCCAGCGCCTCGGCGTCGCCGCGCTCGCCCACGAACCGGCCCTCAAGCTCGACCAGGGCGTCGTTGGCCGCCTTGGCCGCGGCGAGATCCAGCTCGATGCGCGGATCGTTCCGGCCGGCGTAGAGATCGGCGAGATTCCACTCGGGCAGGTCGGCGGTGGGAGGCTTGGCGTGGGCGTTCATGGCGAGGGATATGGACCGGCGGGCGCGAGGTCGCAACGCCACGCGCCTGTTTCACCACCCCGACTCGCGCACTATGATCGAGCCACGCTCCGCCGGACCTCGCATGACAGCGCCCAAGACCTTTTCGGACCCACAGACGACCCGCGATCGCCTGATCGCCGCCGCCTTCCGCGTCGTCGCGCGCGAAGGATTGGACGCGGCCAGCGTCAAGATGATCGCCGCCGACGCCGGTCTCACGCCCGGCCTGCTCCACTATCACTTCCCCAACAAGGGCGCGCTGCTCGAAGCGGTTCTTCGGGGAGCGCTGGAATCCTATCTGGACGCCTCGCGCCGCCGACGGACGACGACGGCGGCGAAGGATCAGATCACCGCCCTGTTCCGCTTCGCCCGCGACTCCGTCGACGCCGAACGTGACTTCTTCAAGGTCCGCCTCGCCTTCGCCGCGGCCGCTCTGACCAATCCGGCCCTGGCGGCGGTGGTATGCGATCTGAACGCCGCAGCCGCCCACGAAACGGCCCTGACCCTCGCCGCCGCGCGCGGCGAAGAGACCCCGACCTCGCGCGATCGCGAAATCGGCTTGCTGCTCAAGGCGACGTTCGACGGGGTGTTCCTGAGCCTGCTGAACGACCCCGATTTTCCGATCGACGCCGCCGCCGATGATATCGAGCGCGCCGTCCGCCTCTGGAGCACCTGAGGCTCTTGCCACCTGCAACGCCGCATCCTAAATTTGGTTGGTCAACCAACTAAGGGGGCGGCGATGTTGATCGTTATGACGGGTGCGACCGGCGGAATCGGCCTGGAGGCGGCCCGGCGACTGAAAGAAACAGCAGACGTTCGGCTGATAGTGGGCGCCCGCAACCCGGCCCCTCCCCCGCCGGCGCTCCGGAATGGAGCCGAGCTCCGGCCGCTCGATCTGGCGAGTTTGGCCAGCGTGCGCGACTTCGCCACGACGCTGACGACCGGCCCCAAGATCGACGTCCTGATCCTAAACGCGGGCATTCAGAACGTCACCGACGCCATCAGCGCCGACGGCTACGAACTGAGCTTCGCGGTCAACCACCTGGCTCATTACCTGCTGATCCGGCTGCTGCTGCCCCACATGGCCCACGGCGGCAGGATCGTGCTGACCTCCAGCGGAACGCACGACCCCGCGGAGAAGACCGGACTGCCGCCGCCCAGGCACGTCGATGCGGCGAAACTGGCGTGGCCGCATCAGGACCCCGACCTCGACCGCGGACGGATGACACGCGGCCGGCGCGCCTACACCACGTCCAAGCTCGCCAACATCATGACCGTGCTGGAGCTGGCGCGCCGCGTGGACGACGAGGCCGGGTTGTCGATCGCCGCCCTTGATCCCGGCTTCACGCCGGGCACGGGCCTCGCCCGGGACTATCCGGGCCCGGGAGGCCTGATCTTCCGCTGGCTGCTGCCGCGCCTTGTCCGGCGGACGGAACGGGTGAGCACGCCGGCAATCTCGGGCCGCCTGCTGGCGCGCCTCGCGACCGATCCCGCCTACGCCGGCCTTCGCGGCAGCTATCTCGCGGTGAGGAGTGGCGAGTTGGTCGAGGCGCGCCCGTCGGCCGTCGCCTACGACGAACATCTCGCGGCGCGCCTCTGGGACAACAGCGCCTGCCTGGTCAGGGTCTAGGCAAACCCTTTCGGCTCCACCACCGGGCGCCAGCTCGGGCCATGGGCGCGAGGGGCTGGCGTCAAGTGCGACGACATCCCGCATGGAGTGGTCAGACGACTTTAACCTAGGCCGCATAGGCTCCCCGCCGAATACGATGTCGGGGGACTGGGTCAGCATGCAGCCGAACGACGGCTCACGCTTCGGGTTATCAGCCGAAGAGGCCAAGGCCGTGGACGACGGCGTCCTGCCGGTCCTCGGCGTGCCCTACATCATGCTCACGGCGATGATCGCGCCCCTGCCGTTGCTGTGGGCCCTGACCGTGCCGTTTGCGATCGTGCTCTACATGATCGGGCATCCGGGCGTGGCGGTCTGGGCGATCGGGGCCGGCGTCGTCGCCGACACCATCGCCCAGACCCTGTATCGCCGCTGGAAGCCCACCGCCGACTCCGAACCCGAACAGGCCATACGCCGCCTGGGCGTCGCGGTGTTCCTGCGCGCGATCGTGGCCGTCTCAGGGGCCGTGGCGGTGGTGTTGACCAATCCCGGCCATGCTGAGCTCACCTTCCTCGGCGTGGTCAGCGCGCTTCTGCTCTGCGTCGCCGTCGCCCAGGGGACGCTATCCGCTCCCCTGTTCTGGCTGTCCGCCATGCCGGTGCTCGCGGGTATGGCGCTATGCATCGTCGTCAGCTTCCCGATGCGCGAGGCCGTAGGCCTGCTCGGCGGGGTCGCTGTCCTCGCCTGCTTCCTGGCGATGATGGCCGGCTCCACCGGCCGTATTCTCGGCGACTGGACCGAGATGCGCGAGAAGAACAACACCCTGATCGAACGCCTGCGCGCTGAGTGCGAGGAGGCCGACGAGGCCCGCGAGATCGCCCGCCTCGCAGGGCAGGCCAAGGCCAACTTCCTGGCCACCATGAGTCACGAGATCCGCACGCCGATGAACGGCGTCCTCGGCATGGCCCAACTGCTCAAGCGCTCGGCCCATGACGAGGAACAGCGGCGCCAGGTCGAGACCTTGATCCACAGCGGCGAATTCCTGATGTCGATCCTCAACGACATCCTCGACATCTCGAAGATCGACGCCGGCCGGCTGGAAATCGCCGAGGACACCGAGGATGTGCATCGCCTGTTCGACAGCCTCGCCCGGCTCTGGCGGCCGACGGCGGACGAAAAGCACCTGACGCTAGACTTCCGCATCGCGCCGGATGTCCCTGCCTGGGTCGGCATGGACGCGCGGCGGGCGCGGCAGATCCTGTTCAACCTGATCGGCAACGCGCTGAAGTTCACCGCCGAGGGCGGTGTCACCGTGTCGGTGACGGCGGAACCGCTGAGCGCCGACGCCGTGTCGCTGCACATCGCCGTCGCCGACACCGGCATCGGCATCGATCCGGCCGTGCTGCCGACGCTGTTCGAACGCTTCTCCCAGGCCGACCAATCGACCTCGCGCCAGTTCGGCGGCGCGGGCCTGGGCCTGGCCATCTCGCGCCAACTCAGTGAACTGATGGACGGCGACCTGTGGGTCGAAAGCCGCCCCGGCGAGGGCGCCACCTTCCACCTGGTGCTGCCGGTCGCGATCGCCGCCGCGCCGGAAGCGGAGGCGCCCGAGATCTTCCCGGACAGCGACCAGACGGCCGCGCCGCTGTCGATCCTGATCGTCGACGACAACCCGGTGAACCTGACGGTGCTCGACCAGATCCTGGCCGCCTTCGGGCACCAGGTGACCAAGGCGGGCGATGGCCCCGAGGCCCTGGCGGCCGCCGCGCGTCGCCCGTTCGACCTGATCCTGCTCGACATCCAGATGCCGGGCATGAGCGGCGTCGAGGCGCTCAAAGCCCTGCGAAAGACCGAAGGCCCCAACCGCGACACCCGCGCCCTGGCTGTGACCGCCGACGTGCTGTCTCGCGACCGCAACGGCTATCTCGGCATGGGCTTCTGCGGACACATCGCCAAACCGATCCGGGTCAACGACCTGGCCGAGGAGATGATCGCGGTTATGAGCGGTCCGCGACCCGTCTCCGCGGCTGCCTGAAATCGACCGGCGTTAACCCCCGACTCAGGTCTCCGAAACCCGGTCTTTACCCCGTCCCTGTATCAATCCGGGTCAACAGGAGCGCCGCCCCATGTCGGGCGACGCCGGTTCCGGTAGGAATGCTTTCTATGACCAAAACGGTCCTGGTCGTCGATGACGACCCGACGCAAAGGCGTCTGATCCAGGCGGTGCTCGAGCGCGAAGGCTTCGCGGTCGCCCAGGCCGAGGACGGCGACTCCGCGCTGAAACATCTGACCAGCGGCCAGCCGGCGGATGTGGTCCTGCTCGACCTGCAGATGCCCGGTCTGAACGGCCAGGACGCCCTGAAGGAAATGCGCGCGCGTGGCTTCATGCAGCCGGTGATCGTGCTGACCGCCGGCGGCGGCGTCGAGACCGTGGTCAAGGCCATGCAGGCCGGGGCCGGCGACTTCTTCGTCAAGCCGGCGAGCCCAGAGCGGATCATCGTCTCGATCCGCAACGTCCTCTCCATGGGCGAGATGCGCACCGAGGTCGACCGGCTGAAGAAGCAGGTCAGCGGCCGCACCACCTTCAAGGACCTGATCGGCGACAGTGGCCCGATGACCATGGTCAAGCGGCTGGGCGAACGCGCGGCCAAGTCCTCGATCCCGATCCTGATCACCGGCGAAAGCGGCGTCGGCAAGGAAGTCATCGCCCGCGCCGTCCACGGCACCTCCGATCGCGCCGGCAAGCCGTTCGTGGCCGTGAACTGCGGCGCCATTCCCGAGAACCTCGTCGAGTCGATTCTGTTCGGCCACGAGAAGGGCAGCTTCACCGGCGCCTCCGAGAAACACCTCGGCAAGTTCCGCGAGGCCGACGGCGGCACCCTGTTCCTCGACGAGGTCGGCGAGCTGCCGCTCGACATGCAGGTCAAGCTGCTGCGGGCGTTGCAGGAAAGCGAGATCGATCCGATCGGGGCCAAGCGCTCGGTGCGGGTGGACGTTCGCATCGTCTCGGCGACCAATCGCGACCTGACCAACGCCGTGGCCGAGGGCCGCTTCCGCGAGGACCTGTTCTACCGCCTGAACGTCTATCCGCTGGAGGCTCCGTCCCTGCGTGAGCGCCGCGAGGACATCCCGGCCCTGGTCGAGCACTTCGTCACGCGCTTCAACATCGAGGAAGGCAAGCGGGTCGCCGGCGCCAGCCAGGAAACCATGGCCATCCTCAGCGGCTTCGACTGGCCGGGTAACGTCCGTCAGCTCGAGAACGCGGTCTATCGCGCCATCGTCCTCGCCGACGCGCCCTATCTGCAGCCGCACGACTTCCCGGCCATCTCCGGCGTGAAGATCGCGCCCGAGGCCCTGTCCGGCCCGATCAATCCGCCCACGGCGCAACAGCTGCTGGCCGAGATCAGCAAGGACGCGCCGGTGCGCATCCTCGACGCCCGCGGCCATGTGCGGCCGCTGGAGGAGATCGAGCGCGACCTGATCCAGCTCGCCATCGAGATCTATGCCGGCCACATGAGCGAGGTCGCCCGCCGCCTCGGCATCGGCCGCTCGACGCTGTACCGCAAGGTTCGCGAACAGGGTCTGGATGTCGAGGGTCTGGAAGAGGCGTCCTGACGCCTCCGATCAGGGTCTGAGCGTCCGCTCCAGCGAGGCCATGGTCTCGCGGCAGAGCGCTTGGCGGTCGATCCGCTCGGGATCCAGCAGCCACTGAACCATGACGCCGCGCACCGTCGCCATGGTGATCATCGCCTGGGCCCGGCAGTCGATGCCGGCCCGGACCTCGCCGCGCGCCTGGCCGATGCGCAGGTTCTTGGACAGGTAGCCGGTGGCGATCCGGTTCAGCGCGGTCATCTCGTCCCGGATCGGCGAGCCGCGCACGGCCGCTTCCGCGAACAGCACCTGCACCGCCATCGTCACCCGATACTGCAGGTCGGAGCCTTCGAGCAGTTGGCGCACCGTGATCAGCACGGCGTCCAGCCCCTCGCCCCGATCCTCGATCGGCGAGGTCTCGTTCACCGACATCTGCAGCAGGTGCAGAGTCAGCGCGCCGAGCAGCCCGGCCTTGCTGCCGAAGGTCTGGCTGGGCAGGCCACGGCTGTAGCCGGCGCGCTCGCCGACATCGGACAGGGTGAAGCCGATGCCCTGATGCTCGGTCAGCAGCTCGAAGGCGGCGTCCAGCATCAGGCGGCGCGACTCCTCGCGCCGCTCCACCTGGCTGCGGCGGGCGGGCCGGCTCACCGGCATGGAAGGGTCGTCGGCAGAGGTTTGCGTCATGCTTCCGTGTCGCGGCGAAGGGTCTTCGCGGCGAGAAGGTAATGAACGCCGGCCCAGGCGTACACCAGGGAACATGCAACGATAGCTTGCTGGATGCCGGTGGCGGATGCCTGCATGCAGGCGGCCTTCGAGCTTGCCGCCGCGGTTGCGGGGGCGACGCCGCCGGGGCAGAGGGCGCCGAAGTCGCCGACGAAGGCGTTGGCGGCGAGGATGTCTCCGCCGAGCCCGACCAGCAGCGGGCCGAGGCCCATGCCGAGCAGCGTCATGATCAGCACCAGTACGGCGCTCGAGGTCGCCCGCATCCGCGGGTGCACCATCGAGTGGGTTAGCGCGAAGCTCGGGCCGAGGAAGACGTAGTGCAGGATGCCCGGCGCGATGAGCATGGCGGCGGCCAGCTTCCAGTCGGGCTCCAGGTAGCCGACGACATAGAGCGGCGCGGAAAGGATCAGGCCGATGGCGGGAACCCAGGCGTACCAGCGGCGGTCCTTCTTGCCTCCCGCGTCGGTGAGCAGTCCGCCGAGCAAGGTGCCGATGCCGGCGGAAACGCCACCGATCAGGCCGAACACCAAGCCGACCGTCTGCAGCCCCAAGCCGAACTCGCGCATGAAGTAGGGCGCCGAGAACTGGCCGATTCCGTAGCCGGCGAAGGACGACAGCGTCGCGCCGGCGGCGATGTGCCAGAAGGTCGGGCGACTGAAGAGCCGGCGGGCGACATCCATGAGACTGGGAACGTCGGCGGCGAGCGCCGCGGCGGCATTGACCTCGCTGGCGCCGCGCGCGGGTTCGCGAAGCGTCAGCTTGGCCAGGACCGCGAGGAACAGCCCGGGGACCGCCGCCATGATGATGGTCGTGCGCCAGCCGAATTGCTCGCCCGCCCAGCCGCCGAAGACGGCGCCGATCAGGGCGCCGACGGGCACGCCGAGCGAGAAGATCGACAGCGCCGTGGCCCGGCGGTCGGCGCCGAAATAGTCGCTGATGAGGGAGTGGGCCGGGGGGGAACAGCCCGCCTCCCCGACGCCCACGCCGACGCGACAGAGCAGCAGCATGGCGTAGTTCGTCGCGAGGCCGCAGAGCCCCGTCATCACCGACCAGGCCGTCACCGCGACCGCGATGATGTTGACCCGGCTCTTGCGCTCGGCCAGCCGCGCGATCGGCAGGCCGAGGGTGGCGTAGAACAGCGCGAAGGTGAGGCCGCCCATCAGCCCGATCTGCCAGTCGTCCAGATGCAGCTCGGCCTTGATCGGCTGGCTGAGGATGTTGACGATCGTCCGGTCGATGAAGTTGACCGAGTTGATCGCCAGCAACAGCATCAGCGCCCACAGGCCGTAGCCCGAGCCGACCTTGAGGCCGGTGGGCGCCGATGTCCCGGACGACGCCGTGGTCGGCGCCAAGGCGTCGATCACGGGCGGCGTTTCGACGAGCGGCCCGGCCATCAGAACGTCGAACGCAGGGTGAGGCCGTAGGTGCGCGGCGGCGCCCAGATCGCGTTGTACGAACCGGTCTGGAAAGCCGGATCGAAGATCACCTGCGCCACCGTCTCGTCGGTGAGGTTGGCGCCCCACAGCTCCAGCTCCCAGCGCTTGTCCTGGGCGCCGATGCCGACGCGGGCGTTCACCTGGGCGAAGCCGTCCTGGACCTTGATCGGGTTGAGGTCGGAGCCAGTGTTGTAGGACGAGGTGTAGCGGACGCTCATGCTGCCGCGGAACGCCAGGTTTTCGGTCAGGTCACGCTCGTACGAACCAGACAGCGAACTGGACCACAGCGGGGCGCCGGACATGCGGCTGTTGGGCAGGCGGCTGGAGACGCCGGGTTCCGGAACGAAGTCGCCATACTGGGTCTCGGCATAGGTGACGCCGCCCTGCAGACGCAGGCCGTCGATCGGGGTCCGCCAGACGAAGTCGGTATCGACGCCGCGCGACACCACCACGGGGATCGAGGCGACCTTGTAGCTGATGCCGTCGTAGGTGTTCAGCTGGAAGTCGGTGAACTCCTGGTAGAAGATCGCTGTGTTCAGCAGCAGGTCGCCGCCGAGCAGCGTGGCCTTCAGACCCAGCTCGTAGCTGTCGACGAACTCCGGATCGAAGAAGGTGTCGGGAACGGCCTGGTTGACGCCGGGCGCCGCACGGGCGCGGTCGAGGTTGAAGCCGCCCGACTTGTAGCTGCGCGCGAACGAGACGTAGCTCAGCAGGTCGGGGTTGATGCGGTAGGCCAGCTTGGCCGTGCCGGTCAGTTCCTCGCCGCTCTGCTTTTGTTTGGTGCTGTAGTTGTCGAAGGCCGGGTCGTTCATGGTCGCGCAGACTGCGCCGAAGTAGGACGCCGCGCCGGCCGCGCCAAGGGCGGTGGTGATCTGCGGACGCCGGGCCAGGGAGGCCGCGCAGCCGAGGCCGCCGCCGCCGACGTTGTCGTAGTCGGAATCGAGCTTCTTCTCTTCCGAGGTGTAGCGAAGGCCGACGGTCAGCTCGAGCTGGTCGGTGAAGGCGTAGCTGTTGTTGGTGAACAGCGCGAGGCTGGTCGATTCCTGATGGTAGCGGTCCGAATAGCCGCCGCCCGACGGGAACACCGTGCCGACCGGAACGCCCGCGAGGGTCGCGAACAGATTGGGGTTGAGACCGCCCGAGAAGCGCAGGCTGAGGAAGCGCTCGAGGTCGTCGCCGAAGTAGACCGGCGTGCCCTGGTCGAGGGTCTCCTTGGCGTAGAACAGGCCGACCAGCCAGTTCAGCTTGTCGGTCGCGCCGGCGTAGCGGACCTCGTGGCTGATCTGGTCGAACTCGGTGAAGAAATCGCCGTTGTCGAGGCGGTAGATCAGGTCGCCGGCCGAGAAGTCGGAGTCCTGACCGAGCGAGGTCTCCCAGTTCCGCCAGGCGCTGATCAGGGTCAGCGACGCGCCGTCGAACCACGGGGTGTCGTAGGTGACTTCGCCGGAGATGCCCTTGTCGGTGACGTGGTTGATACCGTCGCGGTTGGCGTAGGCCAGGCGGCGCTCGGGATCGATCGGGTTCAGCGTCGTGGTCGTCCCGGCCGCTTGATCCAGCGCCGCGGCGCCCGGTCCCCGAACGTAGGTCACGGCCGCGCAGCAGGACTCGTCCCGCTGGGTGTAGTCGGCGATGACGCGGATCTTCAGGTCGGCGTTGGGAAGGAACAGCAGCTGGCCGCGGGCGGTCCAGTAGTTGCGGTTGTTGTCCTCGGTGCGGGTGCGCGGTCCGTTGCCGACACGCACGTCGTAGAAGCCGTCGCGCTCGCGGTTGGCGACGTACAGACGACCGGCGAGCACATCGCCGATGATCGGGCCGGTGATCGAGCCGCTGATCTCGCGAGCGTTGTAGTTGCCGACGGTGGCTTCAACGGTGCCGCCGAACTGGAATTCGGGCTCGGCGGTCAGCACGTTGATGACGCCGGCGGAGGTGTTCTTGCCGAACAGCGTGCCCTGCGGCCCCTTGAGGACCTCGACGCGCTGCATCTCGCCGAGATCGCCGATGCCGGTCGCGGCGCGGGGGCGGTAGACGCCGTCGATGACGATGCCGACGGAGGATTCGAGGCCGGCGTTGTCGCCAACCGTGCCGATGCCGCGGATCCGCGCGACGGTCGTGGATTCGTTGGCCGTCGACGAGACCATCAGGCCCGGCGTCAGCTGCATCAGATCCTTGATGTCCTTGACGCCGCCGTCCTTCAGCGCCTGCTCGCCGATGGCGGTGACCACCACCGGCACGTCCTGCAGGCTCTGTTCGCGCTTGTTGGCGGTGACGACGATTTCGTCGACCAGGCTGGGCTGGCTTGCCGGCTCCTGCGCGTAGGCCGCGACCGGAATGACGACGGTGGACAGCACGGCCATAGAGGCCGCGCGCATGAGATTCCGCATGTTTCCCTCCCTCACGGCCCGGTCTGATGTCGGGCTCGTAGTGAGCGTCCATGACTGCATCTTATTTGCTTGTTGCAAACAAATAAGTTTGTCGGGGTGCGAAATTCCCCGTGATCGACAGGTCCCGGCGCGATCGCTCGCCAGCCGCCGAACCGTTCCCGGTCAGGGATTTCAGACAGCGGCAAACGCTCTAGGCAGCGGTCTCCACCAGCGCCGTCATGGTGGCGGCGAAGTGGGACAGGGTCTCGTCGGAGCCCCAGGTCGGATGCTCGCGGGTGACGTCGGCCAGCGCCGACTCCCGCGCCGCCAGCACACTGCCGAGATAGGCGCCGAGGAACAGAAAGCGCTCGTTCTTGGCCGCCGCGGTCATGTCCGGCATCAGCCGCCGCAGATGGTCGAGACAGCGCTGGTAACCGGAGTTCCAGCGCCCGGCGAGCGTGTCCATGAACATCGCCCGATGGTTCATCCCCAGGGTGACGATGAAGCGGTTGTAGCTGTCTTCCAGACCCGAGCCGTCCAGCCCGATCGAGGTCGCGATCAGCACGTCGACGACCTCGCGCACGCTGGCGGGGCCGCCGGCCGCTTCCAGCCGGTCGAGGGCGGCGTTGCGGCGCTCGTCGATGAGCATGGCGCCGTCGAGCACCAGCTCCCGGATCAGGGCCTCCTTGGACCCGAAATGGTAGCCGACGGCGGCGTGGTTCTTCTGGCCGGCAGCCTCGGCGATCTCACGCACAGTGACCCCGTCGACACCGCGCTCGGCGAACAGGCGACAAGCGACCTGCTTGAGATGCAGGGCGGCGTCGCTGCGGGGTTTGCTGTCGAGTCTGACCATGGCGCGAAGATTCTCATTGCGCCCGGGTTCGGTCAATCGCATTATCCAAATGACTTAAATCAGACACCGAAGGTGCGACAGGGTGGAAACGAGCGTGGATCTGACAGCTCTGGCCGGCTGGATGGACGGCGAAGGACTGGGGTCCGGGCCGATCGAGGACGCCGTGCGTCTGACCGGCGGCACCCAGAACATCCTCATGAGGTTTTCGCGGTCGGGGCGGTCCTACGTCCTGCGCAGGCCACCGCCGCATCTGCGGGCCAATTCCAACGAGACCATGCGGCGCGAGGCGCGCGTCCTCGGCGCCCTGGCCAGGACCAACGTGCCTCACCCGGAGCTGATCGCGGCCTGTCCGCAAGAGGATGTCATCGGCGCCGCGTTCTACCTGATGGAGCCGATCGACGGCTTCAACGCCGCCTCCGGCCTGCCGCCCCTGCACGCCGGCTCCGAAGCGGTGCGCCATCGCATGGGCCTGTCGATGGTCGAGGGCATCGCCGCGCTGGGCGCGCTCGACTACCGCACGCTCGGCCTCGAGGGTCTGGGCAAGCCGGACAACTTCCTCGAACGCCAGGCCCCGCGCTGGAAGGCTCAACTCGACAGCTACGCCGAGTTCGCCGACTGGACCGGCCCCGCCGAGATTCCCGGTGTCGACAAGGTCGCCGACTGGCTCGAGGCGCATCGCCCCAGCGACTTCCAGCCCGGCGTCATCCACGGCGACTACCACCTCGGCAACGTCATGTTCCACCATGACAGCCCGGAACTGGCCGCCATCGTCGACTGGGAGCTGACCACCATCGGCGACCCGCTGATCGACCTCGGTTGGCTGATCGCGACCTGGCCGGAAGGCGACGAGCCCGAGGTCGAGGACGTCGCCGTCCGTCCGTGGAAGGGCTTCCCGACCGTCGACGAACTGATCGAGCACTACCGGGCGCGCACCACCCGCGACCTGTCGGCCACCGACTGGTACGCGGTGCTCGCCTGCTACAAGCTCGGCATCATCCTCGAAGGCACGCACGCCCGCGCCTGCGCCGGCAAGGCGCCGCGCGAAACCGGGGATCTCCTCCACGCCAAGACCATCGGCCTGTTCGAGCGCGCCCTGCGCCGCATCGGCTGATCCTTCCAGCCATGGGAATTTTCGGATGAACGACACAGACTTCACCGGCAAGACCGTCCTGATCGTCGGCGGCTCCAGCGGCATCGGCAACGGCGTCGCCCACGCCTTCAAGGACCGCGGCGCCAAGGTGCACGTCTGGGGCACCCGCGCCGACGCGGCCGCCTACGCGGGCGAGGAAGGCTCCGACCTGACCGGTCTCGGCTACACCGGCGTCGACGTCGGCGATCCCGACGCCATCGAGGTCGCGCCCGAGCCGTTCGACACCCTCGATGTGCTGGTCCTTTGCCAGGGCACCGTCGTCTACAAGCGCGGCGAGTTCGAGCGCGAGGGCTGGGACCGCGTCGTCGCCGTCAACCTCGACAGCCTCATGCACACCAGCCGCAAGTTCAAAGCCAAGCTCTCGGCGGCCCAGGGCTCGGTCATCATCGTCAGCTCGATATCGGGCCTGAAGGCCAACGTCGGCAACCCGGCCTACGCCGCCTCCAAGGCCGGCGCCATCAGCCTGACAAAGACGCTCGGCCAGGCCTGGGCGCCAGAGGGCATCCGCGTCAACGGCCTGGCCCCCGGCCTGGTCGACACCAAGCTGACCAAGGTCACCACCCAGAACCCGCAACGCCGCGAGGGAGCCCTCCGCGCCATCCCGTCGGGCCGCATGGGCCTGCCCTCCGACATGGCCGGCGCGGCCATCTTCCTCGCCTCCCCCCTCGCCTCCTACGTCAACGGTCACACCCTGATCGTCGACGGCGGCCTGTCCCTGTAAGAGTCCGTACCCAGATGAATTTCGAACATTCCGACAAGGTCAAAGACCTGCTCTCCAAGCTCGAAGCCTTCATGGACGAGCACATCTACCCCAACGAACACGACTTCCACGACTTCGTGCACGACCCGGCCAACCTCTGGAAGGAGTGGCCGAAGATGGAGGACCTGAAGACCAAGGCCCGCGCCGTTGGCCTCTGGAACCTGTTCCTGCCGCACGAGTACGGCGAGTTCAGCCCCGGCTTGACCAACCTCGAGTACGCGTCCCTGGCCGAGATCATGGGCCGCGTTCCTTGGTCGTCGCAGGTGTTCAACTGCTCGGCGCCGGACACCGGCAACATGGAAGTCCTGGCCAAGTTCGGCACCCCCGAGCAGCAGGCCCAGTGGCTGACTCCGCTGCTCAATGGCGAGATCCGCTCCGCCTACGTGATGACCGAGCCTCAGGTGGCTTCGTCCGACGCCACCAACCTCGAACTGACCATCCTGCCGGACGGTGACGACTACGTCCTCAACGGCCGCAAGTGGTGGATCAGCGGCGCGCGTCACCCCAAGTGCGACCTGTTCCTGGTCATGGGCAAGACGCTGCTCGACAACCCGCGCCACTCGCAGCACTCGACCATCATCGTGCCCCGCGACACCCCGGGCGTCACCATCGTCCGCCAACAGACGGTGTTCGGCTCGATGAACTCCCCCGGCGGTGAATCGGAGCTGCGCTTCGACAATGTCCGGGTGCCCAGGACCAACCTGATCCTCGGCGAGGGCCGCGGCTTCGAGATCGCCCAGGGGCGGCTTGGCCCGGGCCGCATCCACCACTGCATGCGCTCGATCGGCCAGGCCCAGCGCGCGCTGGAGATCATGGCCCGCCGCGCCGAAAGCCGTGTCGCCTTCGGCAAGAAGCTCAGCGACCAGGGCAGCATCCGCCAGGACGTCGCCAAGAGCTTCTGCGAGATCGAGATGGCCCGCCTGCTGACGCTGAAGGCGGCCGATCAGATGGACCGTTACGGCAACAAGGTCGCCAAGGACCTGATCGCCGCCATCAAGGTGATCGCCCCGCAGATGGCCCAGACCGTCGCCGACCGCGCCATCCAGGTGCACGGCGGCATGGGCGTCAGCGACGACACGCCGGTCGCCTACTTCTTCACCCTGAACCGCTACCTGCGGATCGCCGACGGCCCCGACGAGGTTCACATGAACCAGCTCGGGAAGGCGAAGATCCGCGAGTACAACAGCCAGAACGCCCGGTGATCTGAACGATGAAGGCCCTGCGCTACTTCGGCCCCCGGCAGATCCGCTGCGAGGCCATGGACGATCCGGTGCTGGAGGAGGCGCGGGACGCCATCATCAAGGTCGACCGCTGCGCCATCTGCGGCAGCGACCTGCACATCTACCATGGCGAGGGCTTCTCGGAGGATCTCGGCTTCTGCGTCGGCCACGAGGCGGTCGGCGAAGTGGTCGAGATCGGCCGCGGCGTCCACCGCCTCAAGGTCGGCGACAAGGTGATGATCTCGGCGGCGGTCGGGTGCGGAGCCTGCGCCTCCTGCCTGTCCGGCAACGTGATCCACTGCGAGACCAACGCCTCCGGCTGCTACGGCCTGTCGAGCAAGCTCCAGGGCTGCCAGGCCGAAGCGGTGCGGGTGCCGGCGGCGGACTTCAACGCCGCCCGGATTCCCGAAGGCGTCACCGCCGACCAGGCGCTGATGATGACCGACAGCCTGGCCACCGCATGGTTCGGGGCCCGCAACGCCGACATCTCGGTCGGCAAGACGGTCGCCGTGGTCGGACTTGGGCCCATCGGCCTGATGGCGGTGCAGAGCGCCTTCGTGATGGGCGCGTCTCAGGTCTTCGCGATCGATCTGGTGCCTGAGCGCCGCCAGCTGGCGGCGGACCTCGGCGCTATCGCCTTGCATCCGGACGAGGCCGTCGAGATCATCCGTGAACTGACCAAAGGCCGGATGGTCGAAAGCATCGTCGAGGCCGTGGGCCACGACGTCACCATCAACCTGTCCCTACGGCTGGCCGCAAAGCGCGGGACGGTCTCGGTGATCGGGGTCAACCAGACGCGCAAGTTCCAGTTCCCGATGGCCCGCGCTTTCGCCGCCGGCCTGACCTTCCGGATCGGCACCTGCTCGGTGCCGGAGGAGTGGCCCGCGCTGATCCCGCTGATCCAGGCCGGCCGACTTACGCCCGAGAAATACATCAGCCACGTGATGTCGCTGGAAGAGGGCGAACGGGCCTATGACCTGTTCGACAAGCGGGCCGAGGGCGCGCTGAAGATGGTGCTGGCGCCCTAGGAGCTGACGAATGAAACGCGTGCAGGCGGACAGCCTCGAGTCCATCGCCGATTATCGCCTGATCGAGGTCGATCCCCCCGCGCCCGGCCCCGGCCAGGTGCTGGTGCAGGTGGCCGCCTGCGGGGTCGGCTACGTCGACGCGCTGGTCTCGCTGGGCCGCTATCAGGTCAAGCCGCCGCTGCCGCATACGCCCGGCCAGGAGACCGGCGGGACCATCGAGGCGCTGGGCGACGGCGTCACCGGCCTGACGGTCGGCGACCGGGTCATGGCCCACGCCCTCGGCGGCTTCCAGGAGCTGGCGCTGGCCGACGCCCGGGCCGTGGTGAATATCCCCGAGGCCATGAGCTTCGCCCAGGCGGCGGGCTTCCGGATCAACTACATCACCGCCCTGCACGGCCTGCGCGACCGCGCCGATCTTCAGCCCGGCGAACGGGTGCTGGTGTTCGGCGCCGCCGGCGGTGTCGGCGTCGCTGCCATCCAGGTCGCCAAGGCCATGGGCGCGACCGTCATCGCCGCCGCCTCCAGCGAAGAGAAACGCGCGTTCGCCCTGGCCCAGGGCGCGGACGCCGTCATCGACACGAGCCCCGAGGGCTGGCGGGACCGGCTCAAGGCGCTCTGCGAAGGCAAGGGGCCGGACGTGATCTTCGACCCCGTCTGCGGCCCCCTGTTCGAGGCGGCCTTCCGGTCGCTGGCCTGGCGCGGACGGCATCTGGTCGTCGGCTTCGTCGGCGGCCCGATCCCGGCCCTGCCCGCCAACCTGACCCTGATGAAGGGCGCGGCGCTGGCCGGCGTCGACGTGCGCCAGTTCATGCTCTTCGAAGGCGCCAAGGCGGCCGCGCATCTGGCCGAGCTGCTCGGCTGGGTCGGCGAGGGCAGGCTGACGCCGCCGGTGGGGCGCACGTTCCCGCTGGAAGCCTACGCCGAGGCGCTGGAGTTCGCGCTGACGGGGACGGGTTTGGGCAAGACGGTGCTGGAAATCAGCTAAAACCGATCCTCCCCAACTTGCTGGGAGGATCGAGGCCTACCGCCGCTGGAACAGCTGCAGCAGCATCGACGGCGCCTGGTTGGCGATGCCGAGGGCGTAGATCGCCAGCTGCTGCCGCACCTGCAGCGCCTGAAACCGGGCGCTCTCCTTGGCCAGGTCCGCATCGACCAGCCGGCCGACTCCGGCGTCGATGACGTCCTGCTGCTTGCCGACGAAGGTGAGGTGAGTGTCGAGCGCCTTGGACCCGGTGCCGAACCGCGCCGCGGCGGCATTGACCGCCTTGATGGCCGTGTCGATCGCCGCCAGCTCGGTCTGGCCGACGGTCCCGGTCAGGTTGGCCAGCGTCCCCGATATCGCGCCGCCGGTGGTCGACAGGTCGATATGGTCGACGTCGATGGTCGAGGTGGCGCTGCTGTTGGCGAGCGCTCTCACCTGCCCCGTGCTGCCCGCCGAGATCAGGTTGACGCCGTTGAACTCGGCGTTGGCGGCAACCTTGTCGATCTGCCGGCGCAGCGCGATGTAGTCCTCGTTGAGCGCCGCCTTGGACGCTGTGTCGAGGGTGACGTCGGAGGCGGCGAGCGCCTTCTCCTTCATCTGCATCAGAATATCGGAGATCGACTCCGCGCCGGTGATGGCGACGTCGGCGATCGACTGACCGCGCTGGAGCGAGGCCTTCACGGCGTCGAGGGCCTTCGACTCGGCGCGCTGGTTCTGGGCGATAGCCCAGATGGCGCCGTTGTCCTTGGCGCTGGAAATCTTGAGACCGGTGCTGATCCGCCGCTGCACCGTGGCCAGCTCGGCGTTGATCGCACCCAGGCTCTGCAGCGCGATCATGGCGCCGACGTTCGTGTTGACGCTGTTCAGCGACATGACGAAGAGCCCGGGTTCATCAGGATCGATCGCGTTTTGCGACCGTGGAGCGTTTTGCTCCGCCGCCAGACCTACGATAGCCGCGTTAGGGAAGCGTTAGCGGGGGCCGCGCGGCGCGATCTGGATCACAGTGTCGTCCGGCGCTCCTCGGCTCCGGCAGGCGATCGGCCGATACTGAAGGTCGTAGCAGACCCGCAGGTCCTCCAGCCGGGAGCCTTCCGCTGTCTTCAGATAGATGCCGTCGCGCGGGAACGCCGGATTGGCGGCGACGAAGGCGGCGCGGATCTGGCCGGCGGTCATGGTCGGCGCCAGCGTCGGCATCGTCAGATCGTCCCACAGGTCGGCGGCCTGGGCGAAGTAGGCCTCGGGGCTGTCCCAGCCGCAGGTCCCGTGCGCCGCCCACTCGTGCTGCAGCATCACCGGCGTCGGCGTCATGCAGCTGTGCTTGCGCACGGTCGCAGGGCTGATCGCCGGCGCGGGCCCGCAGTAGCGCGGATGGCGACGCTCGGCCCCGTTGGGCCACAGACCGTGCAGCACGAAGCCGAAGTCGTTGTCGCGACACTGGGTGGCGTAGTGGGGGTCGCCGGCGTTGGACCGGCAGTCCTCGGGCGCCCAGGTCAGGGCCAGCATGTAGAAGGCGGTCGGTTCGTCCTTCACCACCTCGTCGGCGGGCGGCATGTAGCTCGGCGCGGGGATCACCGCGGCGGGAAGGTGGCAGGAGGGCGGGGGCCCGGCGACCTGTTCGATCGGTGCGGCGCAGCCGAAGAGGGCGAGGACAGCGACGGCGCTCAGAATTCGAAAGCTCTTCACGACCGCTGCCTCACTAAAACCCGCTCATCCCGGCTGATGCAGGGACCCAGATCAAAGGGCGGCGTCGAGGCAGTTCGTCAAGTCCACGCTCAGGCGGCTGGGTCCCGGCATTCGCCGGGACGAGCGGAGAAAAGGGGGCTAGTCCTGTTCGCTTGAACGCGACGCCCCACGCCGCTTGAACGGCTTACGGGCCAGCGGCTTCTTTTCGCCCTTGGCCTTGGCGGTGATCTCCTTGAGCTTCACCGCCTGCAGCATCGACAGGGCTTGGCCGGCCGCGCCCTTCTCGGGGTCCCCGAAGGCGCGGCCGTAGGTCTTGAGGCGGTCCTCGACGGAGCCGAGGAACTCGCCCTCCCATTCGGACAGCTCGACGCCCAGCTTGTCAGCCGAGCGGCGGGCGCGTTTCAGGGCGTTCAGCGCGGCCCGTTTGGCCTGCGCTTTCAGATCTGGCGCGTTGCGCTTCAAATCTCGCCGACGGCGGACAGATAGAGGTCGACCAGCGCCTCTTCCTCCTGCCGCTTGGCCCGGTCCTGCTTGCGGATGCGGACGACCTTGCGGATGATCTTGGTGTCGAAGCCGTTGCCCTTGGCTTCGGCGTAGACCTCCTTGAGGTCGGCCATGACCGCGGCCTTGTCTTCTTCCAGCCGCTCGACGCGCTCCAGGATGGCCTTCAGCTGGCCCTGGGCGGTGGTGTTGAGGACTTCGATGGAGTTGGCGTCGTCGGCCATGGGGAGAGGCTCTCACAGGTCGGAAGGATCGGGAAGGCCGAGGGTCTAACCCTCCCGGTCCGCCGTCTCAAGCAGTCCGTGAGAAACCAGCGTCGGCCAGAGCGTCGCCGGGTCCTCGAACCTGTGGACATGGAAGCCCAGCGACCGGGCCGCTTCGATGTTCGCGGCCGAGTCGTCGACGAACAGCAGGTCCTGCGGCTCCAGCCCCGTGCGGCGCAGGACGACCTCGTAGATGGCCGGGTCCGGCTTGATCAGCCCCTCCTCGGCCGAGACAATCGAATCGCGCAAATGGCGAAAGGCCGGGGACATCGCCTGCACACCCGGCCAGGCCCTGTGGGACATGTTGGTCAGGGCGAACTGCGGAACGCCGCGTGTCGCCAGCGCTTCCATCGCCGTTTCCGTCTCGGCGATGACGCCGTCGAACATCTCGTCCCAGCGATCCCACCAGGCGGCGATGGCCTCGGCATGCTCGGGGTGTCCGGCGATCAGGCGGGCGGTGTTCTCTTCAGGCGAGACGCCGCGATCGGTCTCCATGTGCCAGGCCATGGTGCAGACAGACGAAAGGAACCGGTCGCAAGCGGCCGGCTCCTGGAGGATCTTGGAGAAGAGGCGACGCGGACTCCAGTCCACGATCACATTGCCGACGTCCCAGAGCAGAGCCCCAGGCGCGCGCATTTCTAGCCTTGTTTGGCTTTGAAGCGCGGATCGGTCTTGTTGATCACGTACAGGACGCCCTTGCGACGCACGAGCTTGCAGTCGCGGTGGCGGTTCTTCAGCGACTTGAGCGAGCTTCTGACCTTCATGACCCGTCTACCGTTTGCGGGCGGCCCGGACGCGAAAGCGCGTCAACGGGAAACCCGGTTGTTTCCAGAGCGGGCGGCTATAGTCGGCGACAATCGGAGAGTCAACGTTGAGAGCCCGATTTGCCGTCCCGGTCGCAACTTGCGCGACGGGTGAAGGACGTTGTCGTTAAGGCTTTTCGCGGGCTTGTGATTGAGGCGGCCCGCCCGCTGCGTCTAGGTTGCCCCGATGGATCGTCGTTCCTTTATCGTCCTCACCCTCGCCGGCTGCGCGGATCCGCGGCTCGAACCGCAGCTGATGGGCGGGCCCACGCCCTCGCCCGCCGGCCCGATCGCGCCCACGCCGGTCTCGACCGCGCCGACGCCGGCGGCCAGCGACCCGAGCTTCGACACCTGGCTGTCGGGCTTCCGGATCCGGGCGCGCGAGGCAGGCGTGCCGCAGGCGGTGCTCGACCGCGAGCTGGTCGGGCTCAGCCCGGACAACCGCGCTGTGTCCTCGGACTCGCGCCAGCCAGAGTTCACCAAGTCGATCGGCGACTATGTGAAGGGCGTCACCGCCGGGGACCGCATCCCGCTGGGCCGCCGCTACCGCGAGAGCCTGCCCTACCTCGGCCAGATCGAGCAGCGGTACGGCGCGCCGCGCGAGATCATCCTGGCGATCTGGGCGCTGGAATCGGCGTTCGGGAAGATCCAGGGCGACATGGACGTCATCCGCTCGCTGGCCACCCTGTCCTGGCACGGCCGCCGCCGCGCCTGGGCCGAGGGCGAGCTGGTCGCGGCGCTCAAGATCGTTGGCTCCGGCGAGGCTCCGCGTTCGCGCCTGAAGGGTAGCTGGGCGGGCGCCATGGGCCAGACGCAGTTCCTGCCCTCGGTGTTCCTGTCCACGGCCGTGGACGGCGACGGCGACGGCCAGCGCGACATCTGGGGCTCGACCGCCGACGCCCTGTTCTCGACCGGCGGCTACATGGCCAACGCCGGCTGGCGCCGCGGCGAGAGCTGGCACAAGGAAGTCACCGTCCCGGCCGACTTCGACTACTCGGTGGTCGAGGGGCCGAAGTTCACTCCGGCCGCCTGGGCCGAGAAGGGCGTGCGCCGCGCCGACGGGCTGCCCTGGAGCGCCGCCGACCAGCGTGCGGAGGCCGGGATCATCGCCCCGGCGGGATCGACCGGACCGATCTTCCTGGTCTTCCCGAACCACATGGCCATTCGCAAGTACAACAACTCCACCTCCTACGCCCTCGGCGTCGGGACCCTGGCCGAGGCCTTCTCGGGCGGCGGCCAGCTGGTGAAGGCCTGGCCCCAAGAGACGCCGGTGTCGCTGGCCGATCGCAAGACCACGCAGGCGGCTCTGGGCCAGCTCGGATTCGAGGCCGGCGCGCCCGACGGAATCATCGGGGTCAACACCCGCGCGGCCCTGCGCGCGTGGCAGAAGGCCCGCGGCCTGCCCGCGGACGGCTACCTGTCGGTGGACATGGTGCGGCGGCTGAAGACCGAGACGGGGCTTTAGACCCCGCCCTCGTCGCTGCGTTCCAGCAGGGCCAGGGTGGCCTCGTCCTCCTCGTCGGAGGACGCGCCCTCGCCGGCCTTGCGCAGGATGCTGTTGCGGAAGGCGAAGACGGTCAGCCCGGCGAGGATCGCGGCGTTGAGCAGGAACGGGGCCCAGGCGACGGCTTCGTAAAGTCCCACGAACAGAGGCGCGATGATGACGTTGAGGCCGTTGACGGCGGCGATGGCGGCGGCGGCCTGGGCCTGTTCGTGCATGTTCACGCTCAGCGAGGCGCCGGCGGTGAAGCCCGGCCGCGCGAATCCGTAGCCGAGCGAGGCGATGGCGTAGCCGGCGACCACGGTCCAGTAGTCCGGGGCGAAGGCGGTGATCAGGTTGCCGATACAGGCCAGGATCACGCCCCAGCGCAGCAGCACCTTGGGCCCCATGTTGAACATGCGGATCAGGCCCCACTGGGCCAGCAGTCCGGCCATCGCCCCGGCCGCCATGGCCACGGAGATGTAGCCCAGCGCCGCGATCGGGCTGAGCTTGAGCTTGTCGATGATCATGAACCCGAGCGTGTAGCCCTGGGCGGTCTGGCAGGTGGCGACGAGGAAGCCGTAGACCAGGAACGGGACCAACCGCGGGTCCTTCCAGAGGCCGGCGCCGGCGATGCGGCGGGTCTCGCGCTGGACCTTCTCCTCCGGCAGGTAGCGCCAGACGATGCCGAGCATGGCCACCGCGATCAGAGCGAAGGCGAACAGCGGCCCGGCCAGGGTCACCACCGGCAGGATGAACAGCGGCGCCAGGAACGGCCCGACAACGGTGCCGAGGCCGAAGGCGCCGGCGAGGCTGGCCATCTGCTGGGTGCGCTCGGCGCGGCTGGTGCGCTCGGCGACATAGGCCTGGGTCGCCGGATTCGAGGACGAGCCGATCAGCCCGAACAGCGCCCTCGCCAGCAGGAAGATGACGAAGATCACATACCAGGGGGCCAAGTGGTGCAGCCCCGCCGTCACCACCAGTCCGCAGCACAGCATCGACACCGCGAAGCCGACCAGCCCCAGCATGATCAGCGGCTTGCGGCCGCGCTTGTCGGACTCGCGCGCCCAGATCGGCGACATCACGGCCCACAGCAGCGCCGACAGCGAGAAGATGGCCGCCATGTAGGCGTCTGGCACGTCGATCTCGCGCCCGATGGCGGGCAGGATCGACATCAGGCCGGTGTTGCCGATCGCCACCACGATCGAGACCGCGAACAGAATGGCGAAGGACCTGGGCGCCAGTCGGGGCGTGGGAGGGGCTTCGCCGTTCTTCATGGCCCACTGTTAGGCGTGGAATTTGGGCCGTGCAACGGCCCCGCATGCTCACCGGCCATTAAGCATTAACAGCGATGGTCTGGCCTCAAACTTCGCGGGGCGGCGCAACTACCCATGTTCCAGATCATCGGCATCATTATGCTCTTCGCCATGGTCTTCGGCAGCTTCCTGCTGCACGGCGGGAAGATGGACGTGATCCTGAAGACCCTGCCCTACGAGCTCATGGCCATCTTCGGGGCCGCCATCGCCGCCTTCCTGATCTCGCAGTCGATGACCGTCGTGAAGGCCACCCTGTCCGGCTTCGGCAAGGTCTTCGCCGGTCCGAAATGGAAGGCCGCCGACTACCGCGACCTGCTCTCGCTGCTGTTCCTGCTGACCAAGACCATGAAGTCCAAGGGCGTGATCGCCCTGGAAAGCCATATCGAAAAACCCCACGAGAGCGCGATCTTCTCGCGCTTCCCCAAGATCGTGAAGGATCACTTCGCCGTCGATTTCATCTGCGACACCCTGCGGATGATGACCATGAACCTGGAAGATCCGCACCAGGTCGAGGACGCGATGGAGAAGCAGATCGAGAAGCACCATCACGAGGCGTCCGCGCCCGCCCACGCCCTGCAGAACATGGCCGACGCCCTTCCCGCGCTGGGCATCGTCGCCGCCGTTCTTGGGGTCATCAAGACCATGGGCTCGATCACCGAACCGCCGGAAGTCCTGGGCGGCATGATCGGCGGCGCGCTGGTCGGCACCTTCCTCGGCGTGTTCCTGGCCTACGGCCTGATCGGCCCGATGTCGGCCCGGCTGCAGAACGTCGTCGACGAGGAAGGCGCCTTCTATCGAATCATCCAGTCGGTGCTCGTCGCGCACCTGCACGGCAACGCCGCGCAGATCTCGGTCGAGATCGGCCGTGGCAGCGTTCCGTCCGAGGCTCAGCCCACCTTCCTCGAACTCGAAGAAGCCCTGTCGGCCATCCCGAACGAGGCCTGACGCTCTCCTCACGGGCGAAAAAAGTGATCACAGGGGCGTGAAGTCTCTGCTTGCGCCCGCGTCATATCGCTGCATAGTCCTGTTCTTGCGCCCCCTTGGCGGGGCGCTTGAACACTCCTCACAGGGGACTTTCCGACATGACCTCCGATATGCTTCGTAAGCTGCTCGTCGCCGGCGCCGCCGTCGCTGCTATGTCCGTCGCCGCTTGCGGCAAGCCCGCCGAGAAGGCTGAAGAGTCCGCCGCCACGGCCGACGCCGCCGCCACCGACGCCGCTGCCGCCGCCGACACGGCCGCCACCGCCGCGACCGACGCTTCGGCCGCCGCCGCGACCGCTTCGGGCGCCGCCGCCGACGCCGCCGCCGCTGCTCCGGCTGACGCCGCTGCCGCTGCTCCGGCCGCCGACGCCGCCGCTGCCCCGGCCGAAGAGAAGAAATAAGCTTCTCGACGCGCCTAGCGTTATGGGAAGGGCCGTCCCTCGGGGCGGCCCTTTTCTTATGTTCCGCCTGCACCCGCTTTTGGCATGACCTCCGAGCCTCCCCATTCCACCGATCCGGCCCTGATCTGGGGTGAAGACGGCCTGCCGCGCTCGGGCCTGTACGGGGACGTCTACTTCTCCAGCGAGGACGGTCTCGCCGAGTCGCGGGCTGTGTTCCTGGCCGGGGCCGACCTGCCCGCCGCATGGCAGGACCGCCGCACCTTCACCGTCGCGGAGCTCGGCTTCGGCACCGGCCTGAACATCGCCGCCCTGCTCGACCTCTGGAGCCGCGCCCGGCCGCCCGGCGCGCGGCTGCGGATCTTCTCGATCGAGGGTCATCCGATCTCGCGCGAAGACGCCGCCCGGGCGCTGGCCCGCTGGCCGGAGATCGCGCCCGTCACTGAGGCCCTGCTGGCCGCTTGGCCGAGGCGAGCGCGAGGCTTCCACCGTATCGACCTGCCCGGCTTCGACGCCGTGCTCGACCTCGCCGTGATGGACGTGACCGAGGCGCTGGAGCAGTGGGACGGCCGCGCCGACGCCTGGTTCCTTGACGGCTTCTCCCCCGCGACCAACCCGGCGATGTGGGGACAGCCGGTGCTCGACCTGGTCGCCGCCCGAAGCGCGCCGGGCGCCCGCGTCGCCACCTTCACCGTCGCCGGCGCCGTGCGGCGCGGGCTGCAGGCCTCAGGCTTCACCGTCGACAAGCGCCCGGGCTTTGGCCGCAAGCGCGAGCGGCTGGAAGCGGTCTGGCCGGGAAACACTGCCGAGGCCCCCACGACCGCCAGGACCGTCGCCATCATCGGCGCGGGCATCGCCGGCGGCGCCCTGGCCCGGGCCTTCTCCGATCTCGGCGCGGAGGTCACGGTGGTCGATACGCGAGACCCCGCGAGCGGCGCTTCAGGCAACCCCGCGGCGCTGGTCACCCCACGCCTGGACGCAGGCCTCGGCCCCGCAGCACGACTGTACGCCCAGGCCTTCGCCCGCGCCGTCGATGTCTATCGCGCCGTGCCCGAGGCAGTCCTGTCGACCGGCGCCCTGCTGCTGGCCCAGTCGGAGCGCGACCCCGGCCGCTTCGAGACCATAGCCGACAGCGACCTGTTCGCGGCGGCGGCCCTTACCCTGGAAGACGCCGAGGCCGTCTCCGCTCGCCTGGGCGAGCCGGCGCCCGGCGGGATCGGCTTCCGCGACGGCCTGGTCATCGAGCCCGCCACCGTCCTGGCCGCCTGGACCGGCGAGGTCCGCCGCGCCGGGGTCGCCCGCGTCGAGCCCGACGGCGAACGCTGGCGGCTGGTCGGCGAGGACGGCGAACCGCTGTTGAGCGCCGACATCGTCTGCATCGCCGGCGGACATCTCTCCGGGGCGCTGTCGGACCAGATTTCGCTGCAGCCGGTCCGGGGCCAGGCGAGCTGGGCCACGGGCGAAACGATTCCGATCGCCACGTCGGGCGGGGCCTACGCCATTCCGACCCGCGACGGCCTGCTGTTCGGCGCCACCTTCGACCGCGACCGCGACGACGAGGACGCGGCGCCCGAGGATGACGCCCGCAACCTCGCGCTGCTGGCCAGGACCCTGCCCGCCCTCGCCGCGCGGCTGAAGGGGGCGCCGCTGGAATCGCGGGCGCGGGTTCGGGCGGCGACGCCCGACCACCTGCCGATCGCGGGCCGGGTTCTCGACGCGCCCAGGGGTTTGCTGGTGCTGTCGGGCCTCGGCTCGCGCGGGTTCTGCACCGCGCCGTTGCTGGCCGAGCATGTCGCCGCCCTGGCCCTGGACGCGCCGTCGCCCCTGCCCCGCGACCTCGCCGCCGTGGTCGCGCCCGGACGCTTCGCCGCCCGCGCCGAGCGCCGGCGGTCTTCGCAGTGACACCGTTGCCGCGCTATACCGGCTTCGGGACGGGGACTCAGTGTCTTGGAGGACCCCAGATGAAGACCATAGCCATCGCTTCAGCCATCGCCGGGCTCGCGCTCACCGCCGGCGCTTCCGCCTTCGCGTTCGAAGGCCCCGCGCCCGCCAAGGCGCCGGCCGCCAAGCGCGCCTGCTTCTTCTCGAGCCAGGTCAACAACTGGACCACCGATCGCGGGGAGAAGGTCGCCTACCTCTACGTCGGCGCGAAGGACGTCTATCGCGCCGAACTCTTCGGCAGCTGCAACGGCCTGGACGACGCCCTGACCATCGGCATCGAGAGCCGGGGCGGCGGCACGAGCATCTGCGACGCCATGGACGTGGAGCTCGTGGTGAAGTCGCCGATCGGCCCGCGTCGCTGTCCAGTGACGACCCTCACCAAGCTGACGCCCGACGAAGTCGCGGCGATGAAGGCCAGCAAGAAGCGCAAGTAGCCCTCGTGGCGACAGGGTGCGGACAGTATGCCGCACCCTGTCGCCGCAACGCTTCTCCCCACCGCGACATTAGGCGCGATGGGAACAGCGTCCCCGAGGCGATAATCTTTCGCAGAACATCGCTCGATAAACGTGGCGAGGGGCAGGGACGTGGACGGCGAGACTTTCGATCACAGGCACCCGTTCCGGCCCGAGACCTTCTTTCTCGGCCGCACCGAAGGCTGGGGCGTCGCCTTCGGCCCGACGGGCCGGATCCAGAAGCGCTGCCGCATCGTGACCGAAGGTCGCCTCGACGAAGCCTATCAGGCCATCCATTTCGACGAACGCTTCGACTGGGATACCGGCGAGAGTGACGATTGGCGCTGGGCGATGCGCCGGGGACTCGACGGCCGCTACATCGCCGCCGAGGCGCTCGCTGGCGCCGGGATCCAGGGCCGCTATGACGGCTGCGACTATCTGCTGTCGTTTCGCCGGCCGCTGCGGCCCGACGGCGGACCCCGGCCCAGGTTCTCCACCCGCTTCAGCCAGATCGCCCCGGACGTGGTCCTGAAGTCGGTCAGGATTTCGATGTTCGGACTGCCGCTGGCCTCGCTTTCCGCCTTCCATAAGCGCGTGGGTTCGGCTGCTTCAACCTGAGCGTTTTCGTCGCGTCGGCCACCCAACTGCAAGATAGGCATGGACGAAAGCGCAAAGGCGGATTTACCTCCCCGTCATGGGGGCGCTTCACGATCTTTCCGCGATCGAAAAACTCACGCCACGGGAGCGTGAGTGCCTGCGTCTCGTCGCCGAGCATCTCCAGTCCAAGGAGATCGGCCGACGTCTGCGGATCTCGCAGCACACCGTCGATGGCCACCTCAACGAAGCCCGCCGCCGACTGGGCGTGCCGACACGGCGCGACGCCGCCCTGCTGCTTGTCGCTTATGAGAACGGCCATCACCCCCTAAACGATTTAGGGGGTCTACCGCCGGGACTGGTTTTCGATCCCAACGACCCGCCACCCTCCTCGTCACTTGGAGGGACTGGTCATGGACGACATGGAAATGACGCCGACTGGCGTGGAGCTGCTGAACCTGGCGGCGGATATGCCGGTGTGGAGCTGGAACCAGCTGGAAGACGCCCTGAGGGACCTGGCGGCGAGCCGGCACCAGCAGGACATGGTCGAGAGCCTGGTTTCGGCTACGCGAAAGCAGGCCCGGTACCTGCCCTCGGGCCACGTGCTGAAGGAAATCCTCTGCATCGCCTGGGTGATCGCGGACGAGACCTTCCGTGGTGGTCGGGAGGAGGGCCCCTCCATGACCTGACGCCCCTCCGACGACTGGCGCTGATCGCGGGCGCCGCGGTTGTCGCCGCCCTTCTGCTGAGTTCGATCCTCGTGGCGACCCATCAGTTCGCCTACGCGGTGCAGCAGGCCATTCACGGCTGGAAGTAGCCACCGGGGCCAAGGCCCCAATCCCCACAATCAAGTTCACCGGCGCGCGAACACCCTTTGCGCGGACGGGAGGAGTTTGTCTCATGAAACGGAAGATCCTCGCCCACCAGGTCGCCGATCAGCTGTTCGCCGCTGAAGCGGCGATCGATGGCGCCCTCTCCGCCGTGGCCGCCCTGACGGCAATGTTGCCGGGTGTCCGCATTGAAGCCCGACTGTCGGCCATGATCGGCCAGACCGTGATCGAGCGCACCAGCCAGACCATCGCCGCCCTGACCGATGCCCGACGCGGCATTGTCGAGACCCATCGCGAACTCTCGGACGTCCAGCATCAGATCGGTCTTGGCGCAGTCGCTATGGGCGGCCTGGACAAGCCGAAGGAAGACGTGCCGCGCCTTCCCGCTTCGGGCCGCATCCGCATAGCGGCCTGAAGCCCTTACCCCTGACGCGAATCGGGGGCTAACTGGCCGGAGTATCCGTGAGGGGGCTCCGGCTTTGTTTTCGACCCTGTCCGCCCAGATCGGCGCCGGCCTGATGGCCGGCGCCTGCCTCTACGCCGCATCGAGCCGAAGGCGGCCCCAGGTCCTGACCGCAATCGCCGTGGCCACGACCTGGGTCGGATCAGCCGCGGTTCAGAACACCAGCAACCTGATCGACCCCCAGTACGGGGTGTTCGCGCTCGACGTCGCCGCGCTGCTGTTCCTGCTGGGGCTAGCGCTGCGCTATCGAGAGGGCTGGCTGATGGGAGTTGCCGCCTTCCATCTGCTGACCACGACGACCCATATCGCCGTCATGATCGACCTGCGCATCAACGTCTGGGCCTACTTCACGACGCAGTTCATCTGGAGCCACATGATGCTGCTCGCCGTCGCCTGGGGCGGCTGGCAAGGTCATCGCGAGCGGCGAGCGGAGAAGGCGCGAACCTCCTCCGCCCTCTAGGTCTAGGCGACGCTCGACGGCGGCGGAGTGATGATCGTCGTCGTGTGCGGCGTGGTGGTCGTAGCGTGAACGTGACGCTCCGGACCCTCGGTCACCTTGACCTTGGACTCCCAGGCATGCCGACGACCGCCGTAGCGGGCGCCGAAGACGGCGGCGACGCCGCCCAGCAGCATGGTCACGAACGCCCAGAGAGCAATCGTGCCGGTCGCGTCGGCGGCGTTCTCGGCGGCGGGCTGCGCAGGAAGCGGCACGGCCGGCGCCGCGTCCGTCCCCGGGACCAGCGGATCGCCGACCACGCCGACATTGGGATCGTAATAGACCGGCGCGTCATGCACCGCGCCTTCGGCCGCGCCGCTGAGCACCGAGGTCACGCCGCCCGCCGCCGTCGAACCGGCGATGAGGATGGCGATCAGGAAAGCCACCGCCCAAACCGACAGTCCCTGCAGGGCCCCGCGATGGTGGTCGGTGTACTTGGCCGCCCGGCTGGCGACGAAGCCGCCGACGAACAGGGCGATGGCGTTGGCGATGGCGACCCAAACGCCCATGCCGGCCGTGAAGCCCTCGGCCTCGCCACGGCTGAGATCGAACGGGTTGAGCGCGGCGGCGCCAAGCGCGACCCCGAACAGGTTGAGCATCGCGCCGACGGTGATGGCGACCAGCGCGCCGCCGATCACGGCGGGCCAGGATATCAGGGTGTGTAGGGGATGCGGCTGTCCGGCCGCGGGTTGGATGTCGGTCATTGGGTCTTGCCTCCCAGCATTGGTGTGAGGGCAGAGCGTCGTGCACGGTGGAAATGTTCCGGTGCTGCGCCGCTTCCACGCGTGGAGGATCAGCCGGCAGCGGCCTTCACTGCGGCGCGGGCCTCGCCGAGCCGCTCACGCAGCGTCGCCCGCGCCTCGGCGTGACGACGGTCAGCGGTCTCCCGTTCTCGAGCCAGGGCCGCTTCTCGCGCCGCGAAGTCGGCCTCGGCGGCCTGATGGTCGGCGTCGAGCGCCGCAAGCTTTACCTCCATCTCCGCCAGCCGCTTGCGAGCGGTGGCCAGGGCCTTGCCTGAGGACTTCGGCTTCGGCTTTTCGGGCGCGGCCGCGGCAAGTTCGCGAATGTCGCCGGCGACCTCCTCGATCACCTCACCCGGCCTGGCGAGTGCGGCGTCGTGGCCGGGCCCCTCGTTGATCTCGCTGGCCGCGCCTTCGCGGAACAGGTCGCGGTCGAAGCCCCAGGCGGCCAGCGCCTTGGCGCGCGAGGTCTCGGCTACGAAGTAGCGGTGGAACCCGTCGGACCAGGTGAAGACTCTCGGACGCCGCGCCATGCGAATGGAGATCGTGGGAGGGGGAACGGTTCCCGCCCGCCCCGGCTTACCCCGCCATGAAGATCGCCGGCTTCAACATCAACAACGTCAACAAGCGCCTGCCGAACCTGCTGGCCTGGCTGGAAGAGGCGGAGCCGGACGTGGTCTGCCTGCAGGAGCTGAAGGCGGCCGACACCCAGTTCCCGGCCAAGGCGCTGGAAGCCATAGGCTACGGCGCGGTGTGGAAGGGCGAGCGGACCTGGAACGGGGTCGCCATCCTCGCACGGGGCGCCGAGCCCGTGGTCACCCGCCGCCGCCTGCCCGGCGATCCCGCCGACGAACAGAGTCGCTACATTGAGGCGGCCGTTGATGGGGTGCTGATCGGCTGCCTCTACCTGCCCAACGGCAATCCGCGGCCGGGGCCAAAGTTCGACTACAAGCTGGCCTGGTTCGAGCGCCTGATCGCCCACGCCGCCGACCTGGCGGCGGCCGACCTGCCGGTGGCGCTGGTCGGGGACTTCAACGTCGTACCCACTGACGCCGACATCTATCCGAGCAGGTCCTGGAGCCAGAACGCCCTGCTGCAGCCGCAGCCGAGGGCGGCGTTCCAGCGCCTGCTCGACCAGGGCTGGACCGACGCCGTGCGGGCGTTGCACCCGACCGAGCCGATGTACAGCTTCTGGGACTACAAGCGCGACGGCTGGGCGCGGGATGCCGGCCTGCGCATCGACATGGTGCTGCTCAGCGAGGCATTGGCCCCACGACTGGTCGCGGCAGGCGTGGATCGCGCGGTGCGGGGCAAGTCCGACGCGAGCGACCACGCACCGGTCTGGGCGATGCTGGACTAGGCCGCCGCCGTCGTCTCCGCCCCGATGGGCGGGGCAGCCGCTCGCTCGGCCAGAAACCGCTTCTGAACCGCCTGGCTGCGGTAGAGGAAGTCCTCGGGCAGTCCCAGCCGCCGGCTGGCCTGGGCCGGCGGTGAGTTCTTCGTCGGCACGTGGTCGGCGAGCTTGCCCACGGCCTTCAGCGCCAGGCGATCGAACAGGGTCAGATCGTACTCCCGGCCGAGCTTCAGCTTCTCGCGCACGATCGGCGGCAGCAGCGAGACCGACGCCCTCGCCAGCGCGCGGTGCAGCGGCTTGGGCATGTTTGGCGCCGCCTGGCCGGACTGGATGATGGCCAGGAACTCCTCGACGATCGGATGCGGCTCGAAGCGATCGACAAGTTTGTCCATCATGCCGAGGAAATCGGCGGTCGATTTGGGGGCGTACTGCACGCCGTACAGCCGCGCGATCGGCGCGCCCTCGGCATAAAAACGGCTCTTGTCCGCCTCCGACACCGGCGAGACGAAGCGATCGTAGGCGTTGAGGAAGCCGTAGGCGGCCGTAGCGCTGACCCAGTCCAGCAGTTCGACGTCGAGCGCCTTGTAGGCCTCGCCGGAGGGCGTCGCGCCTTCGACCCGCGAATGCATGTTGGTGACACCCTGGATCACGCGGCGGGCGGCGCTCTGCGGACCATAGACCCCGACCATGGCGGCGATGCCGGTGCGCTTGCTGCGCCCGATCGGGTCGGCCTTGTAGGTGGAATGATCCCAGACACCGGAGCGGATGCGGGCGTCGGCGAACTCGAGCAGCACAGCCGCCACGCCGCCGATCGCCAGGGCGATGGGGTTCTTGTAGACGCGCCAGTGCACCGAGCCCGGATCCAGATAGGCGGGTTCGCCCGCCGGCTGGCTGTAGTCGATCTTCCAGCCCAGGTAGGAAGCTTGTTCGGTCATGCGCGTCGGAGTCCCTTTGAGGGACCCATGCTCGCGAAGCTGGGAGGACGCGACAAGCTGTCGGATGTGAGAGGTATCGTCAGGGTACGAATGGCGCAGCAACGCCGCAGCCCTTCTTCGCCAAGGCTACGAAGGGCATCCTGCTTCGAATGATAGGTCGGGACTTGTCCTGCGAAGCGCGGAGCGCGAAGCAGGATGGTGGACACGACTGGGATTGAACCAGTGACCCCCTCGATGTCAACGAGGTGCTCTCCCGCTGAGCTACGCGTCCTTACCTGGGAGGAGCGGCGGTATAGCGAGGCTTATCCGCCGTTGCAACCGCTCTAAGCGCCGAAGTTGGCGAGTTTCAGGCGGCGGCCATCATCCGCTCGACCTCCTGCACGATCTCGCGCAGGTGAACGGGCTTGGACAGGACCTTGGCGCCGGCCGGGGCGCGCTCGCCGGCGGTCAGGGCCACGGCGGCGAAACCGGTGATAAACATTATGCGCAGGCCCGGGTGGCGGGCGGCCGCGTGACGGGCGACCTCGATGCCGTCCATGCCGGGCATGACGATGTCGGTCAGCAGCAGATCCCAGTCCTCGTCGAGCACCGCGGCCGCCTGTTCGCCGTCGGCGCACGCCGTGACCTCGTAGCCCGCGCGCTCCAGCGCCCGCGCCAGGAAGTTGCGCAGGGAGTCGTCGTCTTCGGCGAGGAGGATGCGCGGCATGGTCGATCTGTCTCTGGGAACGCGGGAAACCGGGTCGGACCCTAGCAACCCAGGCGTAAAGGCGCGATGAACCCCGCCCCGCCCGCTGGGGACAAGCCGCCCTAAAGCGGGGACGGAAAGGCTTTGACCCGCCCCCCGGCGCGCCGCCATCATGGCGGCGATGAACGCGGGACAGACGATTTCGGGCGCTGACCAGGCGGCGGCTGATGGCCCCGCCTTCGAAATCATCGCCGCAAGTCCTGTTCCGACCCCGCTGGTGTTCGCCTCACCCCACTCCGGCCGCCACTATCCGGCGGCGATGCTGGAGGCGACGGCCCTGCAGCCGGAATTGCTGCGCCGATCCGAGGACGCCTTCGTCGACACCATGATCGCGCCGACGGCCGAGCTCGGCGCCGCCGTGATCCTGGCGCGCTATGGCCGCGCCTGGATGGACCTGAACCGGGAGCCTTGGGAGCTGGACCCGGCGATGTTCTCCGACGACCTGCCCGACTATGCCCGCGCCCGCACTGCGCGGGTGGCGGCGGGGCTGGGCGCCATCGCCCGGGTGGCCGGCGAGGGCCGCGAGATCTACGCCCGCAAGCTCACCTTCGCCGAGGCGCAGGCGCGGGTCGCCGGCACCCATCGGCCCTACCACGACGCGCTCGAGCGGCTACTGGCCCAGGCCCGTAGCGCCCATGGCCTGGCGATCCTGGTCGATTGGCACTCGATGCCCGAGGCCGCCGCCCGCACTGCCGTCACGCCGCGCCACGGCAAGGGCTGCGACATCGTGCTCGGCGACCGCTTCGGCGGGTCCTGCAGCCGCAAGCTCACCGACCTGGTCGAGACGGAGCTGGAGGGCATGGGCTACCACGTCGCCCGCAACGCCCCCTACGCCGGCGGCTACACGACCGAGCACTACGGCAAGCCGGCCCGGCGCACCCACGCGCTGCAGATCGAGATCAGCCGCGCTCTATATCTGGACGAGAAGACGCTGGAACCGACCGAGGGGCTGGCGCGGCTGAAGGCCGACGTCGAGCGGCTCGGCCGCATCCTGGCCGAGCGCTGGCAGATCCTGAAGTAGCGGAAACGGGGCCTGTCCCGGCCTGGCGGCGCTCGGGACAAAAAAAAGCGGCGGCCGAAGCCGCCGCAGTTCATTAGGGAGGAAACGCCCAGGAAGGGCAGAGGCGACCGGAGCCGCCTCACACCTTGTTTCTAGTGTGCGGCGCACAAACGGGCAAGGGGAAAATGTGCTCCGTTCGGAAGAATCTCTGGGACAGCCCTCAGAAATCCTTGCCCAGGAAGGTCATTCCGTACCGTAACGGTCATGTTGCAGTGCACAATGGCCTGCTCAAAGGTTGGGCGCCCGCTGCGCAATTTCACGGATTGGTGAATAGAAACAGCCGTTTGAACCCGCTGAAAAGGCGTTCACAGCGCCGGGGTGGATAAACGTCTCGCAGTCGCGTACAAGCGCGCGCCCTCTACCCCCTCCCCGAAAAGTCGATTTCATGTCGCTGCGCAACATCGCCATCATCGCTCACGTCGATCATGGCAAGACCACACTCGTCGATCAGCTCCTCGCCCAGTCCGGCCTGTTCCGCGCCAACGAGGCGACGACGGAACGCGCCATGGACTCCAACGACCAGGAGCGCGAGCGCGGGATCACCATCCTGGCCAAGTGCACCAGCGTCCTCTGGGATGGTGAAGCGGGCGAGACCCGGATCAACATCATCGACACCCCCGGCCACGCCGACTTCGGCGGCGAAGTCGAACGCATCCTCGGGATGGTGGACGGCTGCGTCATCCTGGTGGACGCCGAAGAGGGCGTCATGCCCCAGACCAAATTCGTGCTGACCAAGGCGCTGAAGATGGGCCTGCGCCCGATCCTCTGCATCAACAAGGTCGACCGCGCCCACGCCGACCCGGATCGCGTGCACCTCGAAACCATCGAGCTGTTCGAGGCCATCGGCGCCACGCCCGAACAACTGGACTTCCCGCACATCTACGCTTCGGGCCGCAACGGCTGGGCGACGATGGACCTGAGCCAGCCGAACGACAACCTGGCCCCCCTGTTCGACCTGATCGTGCGCCACGTGCCCGAGCCCAAGGTTCAGGCGAACAAGGACAAGCCGTTCCAGATGCTGAACGTGCTGATCGAAAGCGATCCTTTCCTGGGCCGCCTGCTGACCGGCCGCATCGAAAGCGGCAAGGCCATCCCCGGTATGGCCATCCATGCCCTCGACCGTGAAGGCAAGGAAATCGAGCGCGGCCGCATCACCAAGGTCCTCGCCTTCCGCGGCCTGAAGCGTCAGGCCCTCGACGAGGGTTCGGAAGCAGGCGACATCGTCGCCATCGCCGGCATGTCCAAGGCGACCGTGGCCGACACCCTGTGCGCCATGGAAGTCGTCGACGCCCTGCCCGCCCAACCGATCGATCCGCCGACCATCTCGATGACCGTCTCGGTCAACGACAGCCCCCTGGCCGGTCGCGAAGGCGACAAGGTCCAGTCGCGCGTCATCCGTGACCGCCTGCTGAAGGAAGCCGAAGCCAACGTCGCCATCCGCGTCACCACCACCCAGGGCGGCGACGCCTACGAAGTCGCCGGTCGCGGCGAACTCCAGTTGGGCGTTCTGATCGAGAACATGCGTCGTGAAGGCTTCGAGGTCTCGATCTCGCGTCCGCGCGTGGTCTACCAGACCGGCGAGAACGGCGAGAAGCTCGAGCCGATCGAAGACGTCATGATCGACGTCGACGACGAGTTCTCGGGCGTCGTCATCGAGAAGCTGTCGGCCCGCAAGGCCGAGATGACCGACATGGGTCCGTCGGGCGCCGGCAAGACCCGCATCAGCCTGAAGGCCCCGTCGCGCTCGCTGATCGGCTACCAGGGCGAGTTCCTGACCGACACCCGCGGCTCGGGCGTGATCAACCGGGTCTTCAGCCACTACGAGCCCTACAAGGGCGAGATCGCCGGCCGCCTGAAGGGCGTGCTGATCTCGAACTCGCCCGGCGAGACGGCGGCCTTCGCCCTGTGGAACCTGGAAGACCGCGGCGTCATGTTCGTCGGCGCCGGCGAGAAGACCTATGAGGGCATGATCATCGGCGAGAACGCGCGCTGGGACGACCTCGACGTCAACCCGATCAAGGGCAAGCAACTGACCAACGTCCGCGCCTCCGGCAAGGACGAGGCCGTGCGCCTGACCCCGCCGCGCGTGATGTCGCTGGAGCAGGCCATCGCCTACATCGGCGACGACGAGCTGGTGGAAGTGACGCCCAAGTCCATCCGCCTGCGCAAGCAGATCCTCAACCCGTCGTTCCGCAAGAAGCGCGCCCGTCCGGAATAGGCTGGGGGCGGCAGACGACTGAAGAAGGGGCGCACGATCGATCGTGCGCCCCTTTTGTTTGGTCTGGGCCGATTGAACGACCCTGGAACAGGCGATTGTCTACATCCGGGAAGACGAGCTGGTCGAGGCAGCCCCGAAGACCATCCGCCTGCGCAAGAAGCCCGAGCTTCGGCAAGCAGCGCGTCAAGGACGAGCGGCGCTTTGTACGGCCTCTTGACGCACAGAGGCCGAGAAGGCGGCTGCTTCAGATTGCGACACCACTCGACTCCCCACAATCTTAGCTAGCGATGCGGGACGCGTTGCACTGCAGGTGCGCCTGCAGGTCCTCAATTGGAAGCCATAGTGGGCGGCAATAGACCATGCTTGGAGCCAAGGGAAAGCGCACCGCAGACCTCGCACAAGATCGCCCGATCGATCGGGAGATCGACGATCGCCTTGACCGTATTCCATTCGTCGAAAATCTAATCCTCGCGCTTATTCGTGACGAAAAGGACCTCAGCGGTCACCTAGTAGCCCGGCGTTCAACGGGGGTCGTTGTTGGCCTCACTGGCAAGTGGGGCTCCGGCAAAACCAGCATTCTAAACCTTGTTGCTGAACGGCTGAAGAAGACCGAGTACGTCGCCGTGGCGACGTTGAATCCGTGGCTGTTCAAGGGGCGGGACGAACTTCTCGCGGCGTTCTTCGGCGAACTTCGCGACGCGCTTGGGCACAGTCCGGAGAAACACGCCCGGAAGCTTGTTGCGGCGATGGACGCCTACCGCGAGGCCATCACCGTGGCCGGCCACTTCGCAGCCCTTGCGGCGGACACGGCCGGGGCTGGAGGCATGGCAACTGCGGGACGCGCCGCGCTTCGACAGGCCTTGAGGCTTATTCGCAAGCCCAAGGGGCTTTCGCCCCAGGAAGAGCGGCGAAAGCTCGAAAAAAAGCTCGCGGATGCCAAGATTGCGGTGGTTGTGCTGATCGACGAACTGGACCGAGTCGAGGATGAGGAAGTTCGAGCCGTAGCACAGCTGGTCAAGGCGATCGGCGACATCAAAGGCATCTCCTATCTGGTCGCGTACGACCCCGATCGCGTCGCGGATGCTTTAGGTCGCGGGTCGGGCGACGACCGACGCCGTACCGGCGAAGCCTATCTCGAAAAGATTATCCAGCATCCGATCCCGCTCCGGCCGCTGTTCACCCAGGACATAACGGCGTTGCTAGACGGGCTACTTTATCACCACGACCTTGCCCTTCCCGCCGATCTCCCCAACGAAGAAAAAAAGGTCGTGGAGTATATCCGCCAATCGGCCGCGACGCCCCGCGAGCTGAAACGCTTAGTCGGCTCCTATGCCGTCCTGGATCGAATGCTGCGTAAGGAAATCAGCCCAGCTGATCTCTTGGGCTACTGCTGGTTGCTTACGAAGGCTCCGACGCTGCGCGACGCTATCGCGCATAACATTGATGTTGTGGTCGACGACCCAGATGCCGATGAGATTTCGCGACGGGTCGTTAGGCGAATGGACCACAAGGGAAAGCTCGAACCCGCCGAGGCCCTCGGCACGGCGGTGGCTGGCCATGAAGAACTGCTCGGCCTTCTTTTTCCGATTTTCGGTTCGAACCGCTCCGACGCATCTGGGGCTCGCATGAGCCGGCGGCGAAATCTCGTTCGCGCATTGTATCTGGGCGATCCGCCCGGCATTGCCAGCAGTGATGACATCAAAAAATTATGGGATGAGCCCGACGAAGCTGTCCTATCCGCTGAGCTGAGGCGGCTATTGAAGGTCGGCGAACTGAGGCCGGTCATTGATCGTCTTGATGATCTCCTGCCGAAGCTCCCTAAGGAGGGGGACGCGAAGTTCTGGCGAGCCCTTTCCAAGGCGCTCATTCGCGAACACGACTGGCTTCTCACTCCAGAGGACAATCATGCCATTGCCGAGGATGCGGCGTCGTACCTGTTGCGCCTGGGCATGCGCGACAAAGCTCAGGTCGAACGCGTGAAAAGCGTCACCGAAGCGCTCCTTGCAGATGGCGACCTTATTATCCTGCCGGAAGTACTTCGGAAGCACCTCTTTAGATGGGATCTTACTATCCATGCGAGATCGGACTCCGGCGGAGAATACGTATTTACAAAGGAGGAAACCAAAGATCTCCTTGCAAGGTCGATCCCATCTTTTCGGGCTGCGTTGCTCGACGGGACGCTTCTGCGACGTGTCCCGAACTGCGAAGCGATCTTCGTCCTCAGCAACACGAATAACTGGGACGACGACCTTCGCAGGTCGCTCACTGCGCAGTTGGACGGCCATGAGGGACGCGCTTCCATTGCCGGCTTGATCGTCCCGCCGGGCTACAGCGCAGACCGTTCTTCGCTCGATTTGTTATTTGACGCTGACGCTGTTCTCGGTCGGATGAGAACGGCGAAGGACGGCACCAGCACAGATAGTTGGAGCGAACAAAGCCTCAGACGATTGCGGGCGATCTTGGCTGGCCGGAACCCTATGTTCGCAGGAGAGGACGGCGAGAGTGATGATGACGAAGCACCTGAGGCTAAGACGTAGTAGCGACCGTCATTCAGACTCCACGTCTACCCTTCGCTGACGAACTGCGTTCGGGAATGATGCCCCCACCAACCCCTTCATCTCTTGCCAAGCCTTCGCCGGACGATCCGGGTTGCTCAAGGACCGCCCGCAGGGCGGCCGCGACGCGGCGGGCCGAAGGCCCGTCCTTGACCAATCCGGCTCGTCCGGCACGCTGGCCCTGCATGAGATCAAAGGAGAAGCCACCTCCCCACTCGTGGGGAGGTGGCCCGGCAGCGCCGGGTCGGAGGGGTAGCGCCGGCGGTCGGTGACTAGGGCTTGGTGAGCCTCCTCAGGAGGCACCTGCGCCGGCCCCTCCGACCTCGCTCCGCGAGGCCACCTCCCCGCTCGCTGCGCTCCGGGGAGGAAGGCCGCGGTTTGATCGCCCGCCGACGCCGGTGCTAAGCAACCCCCATGCGCAGCACACGTCACCTCGTCGATCCGAGCCTCCTGGGACTACTGGAGGCGTTTCCGCCCTACACCCTGACCGAGGAGATCCTGCCCCTGGTCCGCCAGGGCTTCGGCGGCCGGCTGGCGATGGACGCGGCCGCCGACGCCGCCCTGCCGGTAGAGACGACCACGCGGCAGGTTCCGGGACTGAAGGGCGAGCCGGAGGTGACGGTTCTGGTCCACAGGCCGACGGACGGCGCGGCCCCGTGCGGCGGGATCCTGCACATCCACGGCGGCGGCTATGTCTCCGGAAGCGCGGCGGCGATGGTGCCCGTGCATCGGGCGCTGGCGGCGCGGCTGGCGTGCGTGATCGTCTCGGTCGAATACCGCCTCGCGCCGGAGACGCGGTTCCCGGGCGCGGTCGAGGACTGCTACGCCGCCCTCGCCTGGATGGCCGGGGCCGCGGCCGAGCTCGGCCTCGATCTCGCGCGGCTGGGGGTCATGGGCGAAAGCGCCGGCGGCGGGCTGGCGGCGGGCCTGGCCCTGCTGGCGCGCGACCGGGGCGAGTACGCCCTCGCCTTCCAGCACCTGATCTACCCGATGCTGGACGACCGCACCTGCATCACGGCCGATCCCAACCCCTGGACCGGCGAGTTCATCTGGAACCGGCAACACAACCTGTTCGGCTGGACCTCGCTGCTCGGCGTGGCGCCGGGCGGACCGGACGTGTCCCCCTACGCCGCCGCCGCGCGGGCGGAGAATCTGGCGGGGCTGCCGCCGACCTTCATCGCCACCGGCGCGCTCGACCTGTTCGTCGACGAGAACCTCGCCTATGCGACCCGGCTCTTGCGCGCCGGCGTTCCGACCGAGCTTCATGTCTATCCGGGCGCCTATCACGGCTTCCATTTCGACCCCGGGGCCGCCGTAACCGGCATCGCCCAGCGCGACAGCACGCAGGCCTTGGCGCGGCTGCTTGCCGGGTAATCAGGGTTCATCCTCCCCACTCGTGGGGAGGTGGCCCGGCAGCGCCGGGTCGGAGGGGTAGCGCCGGCGACTGACGTCGCCCCGCTTCACGCGCCCTTTCCTGACCGCCCCGCGCCGCCCCCTCCGACCTCGCTCCGCGAGGCCACCTCCCCCTCGCTGCGCTCCGGGGAGGAACGCCTTCTGCGCCGCCGGGGTGGCTTTTCCACAGCTTTCGCTGTATGAGCGCGCCTTCTCTACTTCCGAAACGCTGATACACGCCCTCGCCAACGCGAGCCGACCGGGCGCCCAATGCGTTTTCGCCCCGTCAGGAACTACCCAAAATGGCTTTCCCGCCCCTCAATCCCGCCATCGAGCGGGCCCTTGCCGCTCAAGGCTATGCCGACCCCACCCCGGTGCAACTCGCCGTCCTCGCCGAGGAGGCGCTCGACCGCGACCTGCTGGTCTCGGCCCAGACCGGCTCCGGCAAGACCGTCGCCTTCGGCGTGGCCATGGCCTCGACCCTGCTCGGCGACGAGGAGTGGATGGGCGGCAGCGGCGCGCCGCAGGCCCTGATCATCGCCCCGACCCGCGAGCTGGCCCTGCAGGTCAGCCGTGAGCTGGAGTGGCTGTACGGCAAGGCCGGCGGCAAGCTCGTCACCTGCGTCGGCGGCATGGACGCGCGGCGCGAGCAGCGCCTGCTGGCCAATGGCGCCCACATCGTCGTCGGCACCCCCGGCCGCCTGCGCGACCACCTCGAGCGCGGCTATCTCGACCTGTCGGCCCTGAAGGTCGCGGTGCTCGACGAGGCCGACGAGATGCTCGACCTGGGCTTCCGCGAGGACCTCGAGTTCATCCTCGAGACGACCCCGGAAGAGCGCCGCACGCTGCTGTTCTCAGCGACCATCGCCAAGGACATCGCCCAGCTGGCCAAGACCTACCAGCGCGACGCGGTGCGCATCGACACCACCACCCGCAACGAGCAGCACGGCGACATTGAGTACAAGGCGATCCGCATCGCCCCGAACGAGATCGAACACGCCGTCGTCAACGTGCTGCGCCACTATCACGCCGGCGCGGCGCTGGTGTTCTGTTCGACCCGCGACGCCGTCCGCCACCTGTACGCCAGCCTGCGCGAGCGCGGCTTCGAGGTCGTCGGCCTGTCCGGCGAGATGGGCCAGCGCGAGCGTAACGACGCGCTGCAGTCCCTGCGCGACCGCCGCGCGCGTGTCTGCGTCGCCACCGACGTCGCCGCCCGCGGCCTCGACCTGCCGGACCTGGGCCTGGTCATCCACGCCGACCTGCCGGTCAACAAGGCCACCCTGCTTCACCGGTCGGGCCGCACCGGCCGGGCGGGCAAGAAGGGCACCTCGGTGCTGCTGGTCCCCTACACCCGTCGCCGCAAGGCCGAGATGCTGTTCCACTCGGCCAATATCGAGGCCGAATGGCTCGGCCCGCCCAGCGCCGACGAGATCCGCGCCGGCGACCAGCAGCGGATGCTGGAAGACCCGACGCTGACCGAGCCCGCGACCGAGGAAGACCTCGGCCTGGCCCGCATCCTCATGGACCAGAGCCCGGCCGAGGCGATCGCGGTGGCCCTGCTGCGCATGTACCGCGCCCGCCTGCCGGAGCCGGAGGATCTCTACGACGGCGGTCCGTTCAAGGAGCATGGCGCCAAGCCGCGCCTGCCGCGCGAGCGCGACGACCGTCCGTTCGACCCGGCCGTGGACATGCCGCGCGAGCGCAGCGAGTTCGCCGACGCCAGCTGGTTCAAGCTCTCGATCGGCCGCAACAAGAACGCCGACCCGAAGTGGCTGCTGCCGATGATCTGCCGCCTGGGCGTCCTGACCAAGAAGGACATCGGCCAGATCAAGATCTTCGACAACGAGACCAAGTTCCAGATCTCGTCGGAGATGGCCGGCAAGTTCATGGAGAACGCCGCCGCCAACCCCGAGAAGGACGTCCGCGTCGAGCCGAGCAGTGCGCCGACCTCCAAGGAGTTCAAGCCGCGCACCGAGCGCCCCGCCTTCGCCGGCAACCGCGAGGATCGTCCGCAGCGTCCGGCCCGGGCCGACAACGCCGACCGGAGCCCGCGTCCGGACTGGAAGGACAAGCCGCGCGGCGACAAGCCCGCCTGGAAGGACAAGGCCCCGCGCGCCGACGCCGCTCCGGGCGCTCCGCGTCCCGAGTGGAAGGACAAGCCCCGCCCCGCCCGCGCCGACAACGCCGAGCGTCCGGCGTGGAAGGACAAGGCGCCGCGCGCCGACAAGCCGGCCTGGAAAGACAAGGCTCCGCGCACCGACGCCGCGCCGGCCGGCAAGCCGGAGTGGAAGGACAAGCCCCGCGCCGAGCGGACCGAGCGTCCGGCCCGCACCGAGCGTCCGGAGTTCAAGCCGCGCGAAGACCGCCCGGCCGGCGGCCCCTCGCGCGCGCCGCGTGACGGCCAGGCCCGCGAGTCTGTGCCCTACAACCCGGCCGCCGCTCCGGCCCCGGAGAAGCCCTTCCGCAAGCCGCGCGCGGCCAGCGGCGGCGCCTTCAAGCCGGGCGGCGAGTACAAGGGCGCCGGCGACTTCAAGACCGGCGGCTTCAAGGGTCCGAAATCGGCCGACGGCCGCGGCGGCGCCAAGCCGACCGGCCCGAAGAAGCCCTTCAAGGGCAAGCCCGCGCGTTAACAGCAGCCGGGGACACGCACCGCTTCGCGGAGCATGTCCCCGGCTTCGCACTACACCGCTGCTAGCGCCGCCTCCCGACGGTCCATCCGCCAGCTGACCAGCGCCAGGGCCAGCCCTGCAGCCGGCAGCAGCGCCGCCACCCAGGTCACCGAGGTCAGACCAAGCGCGCCGGCGGCGATCACCGCTCCGCCCAGCCACGCTCCAATGGCGTTGCCGAGGTTGAAGGCGGCGATGTTCAGGCTGGAGGCCAGGCTCTGGCCCGCGCCGCCGGCCTTCTCCAGCACCCGCATCTGCAGCGGCGCCACGGTTGCGAAGGCGGCCACGCCCAGGATTCCGGCGAAGACCACGGCCGCGACCTTGGAGTGGATGCCGAGCGTCATCGCCAGCAGCACCAGCGCCAGGGCCGCCAGCGTACCCAGCAGCGCCGGCATCAGCCATCTGTCGGCCAGCTTGCCGCCGAGGATGTTGCCGATCGCCAGCCCGCCGCCGAACACCAGCAGAATCGGCGATACCGCCTCCTTCGAGAAGCCGGTGACCTCGGTCAGGATCGGCTGGATGTAGGTGAACACCGCGAACACCCCGCCGAAGCCGAGCACGGTCATGGCCAGACCCATCAGCACCTGCGGCCGGGCCAGGGTGGCGACCTCGTCCCGCAACCGCCCCGGGGCCTCGGTCTCGGTCGAGGAGGGCACGAAGATCGCCAGGATCACCGTGGCCAGGATGCCGATGGCGGTCACCGCCCAGAACGTCGAGCGCCAGCCGAACTCCAGTCCCAGCCAGGCCCCGAACGGAACACCCAGCAGAGTGGCGGCGGTCAGGCCGGTGAACATGATGGCGATCGCCGAAGCCCGCTTGTCCGGCGCCACCAGACCGGTGGCGACCACCGAACCGACGCCGAAGAAGGTGCCATGGGCCAGCGCCGTGATCACCCGCGCGACCATCAGCGTTTCGTAGGTCGGGGCGAGGGCGCAGGCGAGGTTGCCGATGGTGAAGATGATCATCAGCGCGATCAGGGTCGTCTTGCGCGGCAGCTTGCGCGTGGCGATGGTCAGGATCGGCGCCCCGACGAAGACGCCGAGCGCATAGCCGCTGATCAGCAGGCCGGCGGCGGGGATAGACACGCCGAAGTCCGCCGAGATCTGCAGTAGCAACCCCATGATGACGAATTCGGTGACGCCGATCCCGAAGGCTCCGGCGGTGAGGGCGAGAAGGGCTATGGGCACGGAGGCGTTCCTCGAACAGCGTATCGAGGCGCACAGGTAGCGAAGCTTATGACGATGAATTAGATGCAGGGTCAGAACAGCATCTATGAATTGAAGTCACATGACGCGATCGGACATCAACCGCTCCGGCGAAATGGAGGTCTTCGTCCGCGTCGTCGAACGCGGCGGCTTCTCCGCCGCCGCCCGCGACCTGCGCATCAGCCCCTCGGCCGTGTCCAAGCTGGTCGGCCGGCTGGAGGCGCGGCTGGGCGCCCGGCTGATCAGCCGCTCGACCCGCAAGCTGCAGCTGACCGCCGAGGGCGCGGCCTTCCACGACCGTAGCCTCAAGGTGCTGGCCGACATCGCCGAGGCCGAGCGCGAGGTCGCGTCCGGCGAAACCCCGCGCGGCCGCCTGCGGGTGAACAGCAACATCGGTTTTGGCCTCCGCTGCCTCGCTCCGGTCCTGCCGCGCTTCCTGGAGACCTATCCGGAGGTGGCGCTGGACCTCAGCCTGACCGATCAGGTCATCGACCTGATGGACGAGCGCGCCGACGTCGCCATCCGCATCGGCAAACTGAGATCCTCGCAGCTGATGGCGCGGAAGCTGGGCGAGAGCCGCAAGGTGGTGGTCGCCTCGCCGGAGTACCTCGCCAGGCACGGCACGCCGCGCACCGTGGCGGACCTGGAGCACCACCAGCTGATGGGCTTCCACCTGTCCCGCAGCGTGCAGGACTGGATGTTCCTCGACGAGGCCGGTGTGGCCACGCCCTACGCCGCCGGGGCCCGGGTGCTGGTCGGGGACGGCGAGACCATGCGCCGGCTGTCGCTGGAGGGCGTCGGGCTGGGACGGCAGGGCCGCTTCCATGTCGAAGCCGACATCGCCGCCGGTCTCCTGGTGCCTGTTCTTGAGCACCTCAACCCCGGCGACGTCGAGGAGATCCACGCGGTCTATGTCGGCCAAGGCGGCCACCTGCCCGCCCGCGTCCGCGCCTTCATCGACTGGCTGGCGACGGAGGTGCGCCTTCCCTAGCCGCCGTCGCTGAGCGTCACGTAGAGCTCGGCCTCGATCACCCACTGCCCCGTGACCTTGCGCCAGACGGCGAGATATCGGCCGCCCATCGCGCCGGCGTCGCCCTTCCAGAAGGCCGTCCAGCGACCGCTTTCGGCGGCGCGGGCGCCGGCCTGGTCGAGCTCGACGGTCTCGGTCTCACGGACGTAGGTGACGAAGGCCGGATCGGCGAACTGGCCCGCGAAGGCCTCGACCAGCGCGTCGGCGCCGAGGATCAGGGTCCCGTCGCCGGTGGTCATCTGCACGTCGGCGGCCAGGAACGGCCTTAGCCGCGCCGCGTCATGGGCGGCGATGATCTTGTTGGTCAGCTTGCGACGGGCGCGGACGGCGTCTTCGGGAGCGGGCATGCGATGCGCTTACGGCGCGGCGGGGCCGGCCGCCAGATCGGCCTCGTCGAGCGCCGACTCCATGGCCTCGAACAGCACGGCGGCGTCGATCGGCTTGGCGACGTGGCGATCCATGCCGGCGGCGATCAGCTCGGCGACCTGATGGGTCATGGCGTTGGCGGTCAGGGCGATCACCGGCGTCCGCCGCCGGCCCTCGACCAGTTCCCGGGCGCGGATCTCGCGCACCGCGCCGATGCCGTCCAGCACCGGCATGTGCACGTCCATCAGGATCAGATCCCAGTCGCCGTTCGCCCAGGCTTCGACCGCCTGCGCGCCATCGCTGACCATCACCGGGGTCACCCCGACCTGGGCCAGCAGGGTCTCGAGCACGATCTGGTTCACCCGGTTGTCCTCGGCGGCCATGACCTTGAGGCCCAGCTTCGGCTCGGGTGCGGAATCGGCGCGGGCCTCGTCGGCGGGGACCGCGTCGCCGATCCGTTCCAGCGGCAGCAGGACGGTGAAGGCCGAACCCTTGCCGGGCTCGCTGGCGAGACTGATGGAGCCGCCCATCAGCACCGAGAGCTCGCGGCTGATCGCCAGACCAAGGCCCGTGCCGCCGTGGCGGCGGGTGGTGGTGGCGTCAAGCTGGGCGAACTTGCCGAACAGCTTGTCGACCTGGTCAGCCGGGATGCCCGGGCCGGTATCGGTGACGATCATCCGCACCCCGCCGAGGTCGCGCTCGACCGTCACGCCGATGGCGCCGGCGTCCGTGAACTTCACCGCGTTCGACAGCAGGTTGGACAGCACCTGCCGCAGCCGGGCTGGATCGCCGCGGTAGATGCCGGCCGCCCCGGGATCGACGGTGACGTCCACCGCGACGCCCTTTTCCGAAGCAAGGACGGCAAACGGCTGTGTCGCGGCGCGGACAGTGTCGCCGAGGTCGAACGGCAGGCTGTCGACCTCCAGCTTGCCGGCCTCGATCTTCGACAGGTCGAGCACATCGTTGAGGATGCTGGTCAGGGTCGCGCCGGCGCCCTGGAGAATGGTCAGGCGCTCGCGCTGGCGGGAGTCGAGGTCGTCGGCGGCCATCGCCTGGGCCATGCCGAGCACGCCGTTGAGCGGGGTGCGGATCTCGTGGCTCATGGTCGCCAGGAACATGCTCTTGGCGGCGTTGGCGCCCTCGGCCTCGGCCACGGCGGCGAGGAAGCGGCGGTCGTCCCGCACGCGGTGCATGGCGAACTGCAGCAGGCAGGCGAAGAAGGCCAGCACCGCGACGGCGGCGAAGATCAGGTTGGCGATCGGCTCGCCCCGACCGCGGGTGAAGACGATCACCAGCGAAACGCCCAGAAGGGCGGAGATCGAGCCGAAGCCGACCCGCCGGGAGATCACGAACTCGCTGGTGCTGCTGAGGGCGATGGCGCCGAGCATGGCCACCGCCGCGATCCAGGCGCTGTTCTCATCCGAGAACACCGCCAGACCATAGGGCAGCGCACAGAAGAGCACCGTGTAGATGAAGGTGACGCCCGCCAGACTCCATTCCAGCGCCGGGCCTTGGCGGGGTCGGCCGAGCATCCAGGCGCAGATGAGGCGATTGACCAAAGTCGCCGCCATCACGGTGGCGAGCCAGACCCCGGCATAAACCGGACCCAGCCAGACCCATCCACCCAGCGCCGCGACCAGGCCCAGCACCACGGTCGCGCGCGTGCCGCGCGAGCGGAGCGCGATGATCTCGGTCCAGGGGCGGTTCAGGCGCGACTTGATCACGGGCGACTCCGGATCCTCACCCTGAGAGTGAGGCCTGAATCAGTGATTAAACCAAGTCGCCCGACTAGCGGCGCTTGTTCTCGCGCTTGAAGCGCGCGGCGGCCTTGGCCTCGGCCTTGCGCGCCTTGCGTTCGTCCCGCTTCAGGGCGAGTTGGGCTTCCTCGTCGTTGAGGAGGGCGAGGCGCTGTTCCTCGGCGGCCTTCTCGTCGGCGATGCGCTGGGCTTCGGCCTTGGCTTCGGCCTCGATACGGGCCTCTTCCTTCGCGGTTTCGCGGGCTTCGCGCGCGGCGTCCCGTTCCGCCGCCAGACGCTGTTCGCGCGGGACGAAGTTGGGGTCGACGACAGTGGGCTTCGGCTTCAGCTTGGCCAGAATGGCCTTCTTGGCTTCGGCCGCCGATTTCTGGCGTTCGGCGAAGCCTGTACGGAGAGGATCTTTCATCGAGTCTTTCGGCAATTCGGGCAGGCGGTCCTAAAAGCGAAAAAAGCCGCTGGAGGCAACCCGTGAATAGTCGGAGAAGGCCAAACGTGATCGGGAAACCACGCGTTTCGGCCGCTTATGGCCAGGTTATCACGGCCCAGCCGGCTCTCGTTTTACGAAAGCTTCAATTGACATACCCTTGATACGGTAGCGTCATCTCGCCATGGCGTGGGGCGCGATCATCGAGTTCGGACTTTGGTTCCTGGGCGCGGGCGCGTGGTTCTACGCCCAGTCGTCGATGTTCGAGTCGCTGTTCCACGAGTTCATCTTCGACGTCACGCCCAGGCACAGGGCCTTCCTGTTCAAACACCGCCGCTGGCTGCCCGCCCTGTGGCACGTCCACTACGATCACAACATCCTGCACCACTACCAGACCTACCGGACCACCTACGTCGAGCAGTTCAGCCGGCCCGGCGAAGAAGCGGCGCTACAGGCCGTGATCGCTCGGCAGGTCGACGAGGCCACCTACCGGCAGCTGGTCAAGTCGCGCTACGGGGCCACCTTCACCAGCGAGGGCCACCTGCCCTACGCCATTCCGATCCTGATCAATCTGCTGTGGCTGCTCTGGGTCCCCAGCCTGGCGGCGGGCGTCGCCGTGGTTCTGGCCAACCTGATCTTCGCCACGCCCTACTTCGCCTTCTCCAAGTGGATCCACCTGCACATGCACTCCCGCTACGAGGACATGTTGCGCGAGGCGCCGTGGCCAGCGCGCTGGGTGCTGATATCGCCCTATGGAGTCGCGGTGCGGATCTCGCATTTCGTCCATCACCGGCATCCGGCGCGGAACTACAATCTGCAGTACTTCGCCGACCTGATCCGTGGCCGCTGGATCCCGCCATCGCGGCGCGAGTGGGACGAGATGATCGAGATGGGGCTGGTCTTGCCGCGCCACCGCATCGCCTTCGAGGGCCGCAGCTTCCTGCTGCATCCCTTCTGAAGCGTCAGAGCGGCAGCGCCATGAAGACGTCGGCGCGGGCGTAGGGCGTGTCGCCCGGCGGCAGGTCGACGAAACCGGCGGCGCGATAGAGAGCCAGCGCCGGTCCCAGGCTGGAGTTGGTCTCCAGATACAGCCGGGCGGCCCCCACCGTCTTCGCCCGGTCGATACAGGCGGTCATCAGTTGCTTGCCGAGACCCGTGCCGCGGGCGGCCTCGCCGACCGTCATCTTCACGACCTCGAAGCCGCCGTCGTCCATGGCTTTCAGGCCCACGCACCCGATCGGCGCGCCGCTTGCATCCTCGGCCATGAAGATATGGCCGCCCTTGGCGAGGATCTGGCCCTGCGGATCGCCGAGCACGATCTCGTCGGCCGGCTCTATGGCGAAGTGCTTGCCGATCCAGGCTTCGTTCAGGGTCTTCCACGCGGACGCGTGACGGGGTTCGAAATCGACGATGCGCATGGCATGAGTCTGGTGAGCGCGGCGGTTCCGCGCAAGGAGCTCTGTTGTGGTCCATCCCGTCTACGCCGATCTGCCGACGACCATCTTCGAGGTGATGAGCGGGCTGGCGCGCGAGACCGGCGCCATCAACCTCGGCCAGGGCTTCCCGGACGAACCCGGACCCGAGGCCGTCCGGCGCAAGGCGGCCGACGAGACCGTCCACGGCTACAATCAGTATCCGCCGATGCGAGGCCTGCCCGAGCTGCGCCGCGCCGTCGCCACCCACTACGCCCGTTGGCAGGGGCTGGACCTCGATGGCGAGACCGAGGTCACGGTCACCTCCGGCGCCACCGAGGCGCTGGCGGCCGCCTTCCTCAGCCTGATCTCGCCCGGCGATGAGGTGGTGCTGTTCCAGCCGCTCTACGACGCCTACCTGCCGATGGTGCGGCGCTGCGGTGGCGTACCCGTGCTGGCGCGGCTCGATCCGCCACATTTCCGCATCACGCGCGAGCTGCTCGAGGGCGTGTTCACACCGAGGACGAAGCTGGTGGTGTTGAACAACCCGGTGAACCCGGCGGCGGTGATCTTTCCCGACGAGGACCTCGCCCTGCTGGCGGAGTTCTGCGTCGCCCACGACGCGATCGCCGTCTGCGACGAGGTCTGGGAGCAGATCGTCTTCGACGGCCGCAAGTTCCGGCCGCTGATGAGCTTCCCCGGCATGCGCGAGCGGACGGTGAAGATCGGCTCGGCCGGCAAGATGTTCGCCCTCACCGGCTGGAAGGTCGGCTTCCTCTGCGCCGCGCCGCCGCTGATGAAGGCGCTGGCCGGGGCCCACCAGTTCCTGACCTTCACCACCCCGCCGAACCTGCAGGCGGCCGTCGCCTGGGGCCTGGTCAACTGCGACGACTGGTTCGCCTCGATGCCCGGCCATCTCCAGCGCTCGCGGGACCGCCTGACGGCGGGGCTGGTGCGCGAGGGTTTCACGGTGCTGCCGGCGGCGGGGAGCTATTTCCTGAATGTCGACCTGACCGCCTCGGGCATCGCCGAAGACGACCGCGCCTTCTGCCTGCGGGCAGTGAAGGACCATGGCGTGGCGGCGATCCCGATCTCGGTCTTCTACGAAACCGACGGGCCGACGAACTTGATCCGCCTCTGCTTCGCCAAGCGTGACGAAACGCTGGACGCGGGGGTGGAGCGGCTGGCGGCGGCGAAAGGGTAATCCTCTCCCGAGAGGGAGAGGATTATTGTTGGCGCGTATCGATCTTCGCCACCACCGACATCCCCGGGCTCAACTGCGCCGCGGCTTCCTGACCCGGATCGATCGAGACCCGAACCGGGATCCGCTGCGCCACCTTGGTGAAGTTGCCGGTGGCGTTGTCGGGACGGATGACGCTGAACTCCGAGCCGGTCGCCGGCGAGATGCGCTCGACGCGGCCACGCAAGGTCTCGCCGCCCAGCGCATCGACCGTCAGCACGACCGGCTGACCGACGCGGACGCCCTTCATCTGGGTCTCCTTCAGGTTGGCGACCACCCAGACGCGGTCGGGCACAACGGCCATCAGCTGGGTCCCGGCGGTGACGTACTGGCCCTGACGCACCGCGACCTCGCCCAGACGTCCGGCGCGCGGGGCGATGATGCGGGTGTTCTGCAGGTCGATCTCGGCCAAGTGGACCTGAGCCTGGGCGCTCTCGACCGCCGCCGCCAGGGAGCCTCGACCGACGACGGCGGAGGTGACACCAGTCTCGGCGATGCCCTCCTGCGCCCGCGCCTGGGCCACGGCCGCCTGGGCCGAGCGCAGCGCCGCGTCGGCGACGTCGACCTGGGCCTGGGCGACCCAGCCGCCGGCCTTCAGGGTGCGGACGCGGTTTGCGTCGGCCTGGGCCTTGGCCAGCGCCGCCTGGGCCGAGGCGATGCCCGCCTTGGTCTGAGCCACGGAACCGCGCGCGGAGGACTGGCTCTGGGCCGAGTTGGCCAGCGCCGCCTGGGCCGAATGCAACGCCGCCAGCGCCTGCTCCAGCTTCTGGCGGTAGATGCGCTCGTCGATGACGACCAGCAGCTCGCCCGACCGCACCGCCTGGAAGTCCTGCACCTTCACCTCGGTGACATAGCCCGCAACCTGCGGGCTGATGATGGTCACTTGGCCGTGGACATAGGCGTTGTCCGTACGCTGAACGCCGCTGGTGAAGGGCGGCAGCTTCCAGGCGTAGAGCACCAGGGCGATGCCGACGACGGCTGCCAAAGCCAACACCACCGACCACAGCACGTTGCGGCGCGGCGACGCGGCAGGCGGCGTGGGCGGCGGGGTCTCGGCGGGCGCGGCGGGCGGCGGGGTTGTCGTATCGGTCATGGCGGGTCTCGGGTCAGTCCACGGCCGAAGGGGCGGGCGTGGGAGAGGCGGGCGCCGCGGCCTGCCGGAGGGCGAGCTGCGAGCGGACATAGTGGACGGTCATCCAGACGGCGCCGATGGCGGCGATCACGGCGATGGCCAGCGACACGTCGTTGTAGGCGAGGACGTTGGCCTGCTGGGTGACCTGCTGGGTCAGCAGCTTGAGGCCGGCGGCCTCGCGCTGGACCGGGTCGCCGATGACGCGGGCATAGGCGCCGGACAGCTGCTGCAGCCGCTGGACGACCAGCGGGTCGAGGGTGGTGATGCCCTCGGCCAGCTGGTTGGAATGGAACTTCTCGCGCAGGGTCTGCATCGAGCCGGCCAGCGCGCCGCCGGCGAGGCCGCCGACGTTCTGGCCGACCGAGAAGACGACGATGAAGGAGACGAAGGTCTTGGGTCCCGTCTTCAGCGCGTTGCCGAGCCCGATCAGCATCGCCGGGCCGATGAAGATGGCGGCGGCGAAGGCCAGCAGCGCCTGGCTCAGATACAGCTCCGCCGGCCGAGTCAGGACCGTGGCGTGGCTGTCGAGGAAGGCCCCGACCGAGATCAGCGCCAGAGCCACGGCGATCGGCCGCTGCAGCTTCAGCGGATTGACGAACAGGGCGATGACCGCCGTGCCCGCGATCGTCGCCAGCAGCACGACGCCATAGAGGCCGCGCAGCTGGTCGGGACCCAGGCCCATGGTCTGCAGGAAGCCGAGCGCGCCGGTGTTCTGCTCGGCCAGCACCACCCGGATCAGCAGGATCGCCCCGAACAGCCGCAGGATGTCCGGCCCGGCCAGCCAGCGCAGGTCGATCAGGGGATTGCGGCGGTTGAACTCGAGCAGAACCGCCGTGGTCAGCAGCACGATGCTCCCGGCCAGCGCCCAGCCGACCCAGGCCGCTTCCGTCCACCAGACCACGCGGCCGAGGCCGAGCACGGCGCAGAGCAGCGCCACGCCGGGCGCGAACAGGGCGAAGGTGACGAAGTCCAGCGGCTCGAACACCTTCATCCGCTCCGACGGCGGCAGCTTCAGGCTGAAGGTGGCGGCCAGGCAGACCAGCACCAGACCGAGCTCGAAGATGTAGAAGCCGCGCCAGTCGTCGATCAGCAGCAGGTCCGGCATGATGATCCGCGCGATCGGCGGCGCGAGGCCGGAGATGCCGATGCCGATCATCAGCGCCTTCAACCGGTGCGCGGCCGGCAGCGACTGGATGATGTAGAGGAAGCCCAGGCTCGACAGCCCTGCCGCCGCCATCCCCGCCACCGCCCGCACCGCCAGGGTCGAGACGTAGTCATCGAGGAAGATCGGGGCCAGCGAGACGCCGAGGAACGCGTGCAGGAAGATCTGGGTGAACAGCCGCAGGCCATACTGCTGGCGGAACTTGACCAGGATCAGGTTCATGCAGGCGTTGGTCATTACGAACACGACCGGGATCCAGGCCGCCTCGACCGGCGTCACGCCCAGCGAACCTTGAAGACCAGGAATGTTGGCGCTGACCGCGGCGTTGCCGAGGCTGCCGGTAAGCGCCACGAGAGTCCCGACGGCGGCGTAGGCGGCGCGGCGGGTATTGGGGTGGTCGGGCGTCGCCGGCGACCCGGGCATGGTCGGCCGCTCATGCGGCTTCAGGGTCCGCTCGTACTCTTCCCAGGGAAGGTTATGTTCGCCGCTCACGGGCGCGCCCTCCGGCCCTCGTGGTCGGTAACGCGCACCTTACCGGATATGCTCCGTGGCGGAATGGTGGGCCAGCCCCTCATCGCTCAAAGATGGACCAATGAGTCCATTATTCAAGAGCGATCCAGCAAATCAGGTTACGACCCTCATCCAACGAGAAAGGGCGGCCCTACCGAGCCGCCCTTGTCCAGTCCAAAGACCCGCTCGGACCTAGATCGTCGCCCCGCCGTCGACCACCACGGCCTGTCCGGTCATGAAGGTGCCGGCCGCGGAGGCCAGGAACACCGCCGCGCCGGCGATTTCGTCCGGCTCGCCTATGCGGCGCAGCGGCACGGTCTCGGTCGAACGCTTCAGGGTCTCGGGGTTGTCCCACAGGGCCTTGGCGAAGTCGGTCTTGATCAGGCCGGGCGCGATGCAGTTCACCCGGATGCCGTGCTTGCCGTACTCGTGAGCGAGGTTGCGGGCGAGCTGGAAGTCGGCGGCCTTGGAGATGTTGTAGGCGCCGATCACCGGCGAGCCGCGCAGGCCGCCGATCGAGCTGACGATGATGACCGCGCCGTCCTTGCGCTCGATCATCTCGGGGATGACCATGCTGATCAGCCAGTGGTTGGAGATGATGTTGTTGTCGAGAATCTTGCGGAACTGGTCGTCCTCGATCCCCGCCAGCGGGCCGTAGTAGGGGTTGGAGGCGGCGTTGCAGACGACGATGTCGACCTTGCCGAAAGCCTTCTTCGTCTCGTCGACGACGCGCTGAAGGTCTTCCTTGGACGAGATGTTGGCCGGGACCGCGATCGCCGAGCCGTCGCCATAGGCGGCGTTGATCTCGGCGGCGACTTCCTCGCAGGGGCCGGCCTTGCGCGACGAGATCACCACCTTGGCGCCGTGCTGGGCCATGCGCTCGGCGATGGCCTTGCCGATGCCCCGCGAGCTGCCGGTGATGATCGCGACCTTGCCGGTCAGATCGAAGAGGGTCCCTTGAGCAGCCGTCATCCCGCGCCTCCCTTAAACGCTTGTTTGAAGTTGGCGGGCAACGTGGCGGGAAGGCGACGTGGCGTCAAGGGAAGAGCCACGTCGCCGGTTGGGGGTTACGTCGAGGCGTTCAGCGCCCTGCCCAGCGCCAGCAGCGGCGTGCTCTGAACCTCGGGGATCGAGCTGTCCGCGCGCGGGCCGACGTTGATCAGCAGGTTGCCGCCGCCGGCCACGACTTCACGGTAGAGCGCCAGCAGCTGCTCGGCGTTCATGTAGTCGTCGGTGGCCTCGGCCGCGTTGTAGCCAAAGGCCAGGCCCAGGCCGCGCGTCGACTCCCACTTCACGCCCTTCAGATGCTCGCCGGTGCCGTACTCTACAGTGCGGAAGTCGGCATGCGGAGGCGGCGATCCCCCGCCCTGCGCATGGGCGCCGTCCTTGTCGATCCGGGCCTTCACCATGCCATTGAAGGACGCGCAGGTTGCCGGGTCGCGCAGGCTCTCGAACAGCTGCGGGTTGGCCATCCAGCGGTCGTTGACCACACCGTCCGGCACGGCGGCGTAGTAGTCGGCGAACAGCGCCGGCAGGTCGTCGGGGTTCGGCCAGGCGATATCGTTCCACAGCACGCTCGGCTTGTAGCGTTCGATCAGCTCCCGCACCTGGGCGGCGGCATAGGCGGCGTAGTCGGCCTCGATGGGCACGCCGGCGAACATCTCGCCCAGGTTCCGGATCAGCGACGGCCGGAAGGTCCAGTCGAGACCGCCGGAGTAGTAGAGGCCAAAGCGCATGCCCCGGGCGCGAACCGCCTCGGCCAGCTCACCGACGAAGTCGCGCTTCGAATGCCATCCGGGCCGGTGCGGGTTCTCGACCTCCGTCGGCCACAGGCAGTAGCCGTCGTGGTGCTTGGTGACGAAGACGACGTACTTAGCGCCCGCCTTCTGGAACAGGTCGGCCCAGGCGTCGGCGTCGAAGGCTTCGGCCGCCGCATCGAAGGGCTCGCGGAAGTCGGTGTAGGGGGCGTCGCCCCAATGCTTCTTGTGGTAGGCGGAGGTCGGGCTGGTCGGGTCACGCAGGGCGTTGTCGTACCATTCCGCGTACGGCCCGAGGACGAAGGCGTCTTCGTATTGGGTCTCGAACAGCTCCGTGATCGAGGTCCCGGCCGGGGCGAAGGCCGGGAGGGCGGCCATGCCCCAGTGGATGAAGATCCCGAGCTGCGGCTCGGCATACCACTCAGGAACGGGACGCCCCGCGAGCGCGCTGAAGTCTGCCATGTGTCTCCCCCGAGACGTTGTCGTTGAATTGTTGGCGACAGCCTCCCGCGCCGTCCCTTGGGGAAGGCAACCACCCCGGCGCACTTAATTCATCTAAAATACTTAAATCTATCCCACTCGAATTAAGAGCACTTCGGCCAGCCGCCCATATCCAGGTGGAAGTGGTCCCGATGGGCCTCGTTGTAGTCGGGGCCAAGGGTGGTCAGGAACACCTTGCAGGCCCCATCGCGGACCTGGCGCAGGAACTGGCCCTTGGGCCCGGTGTCGCTCCAGTCATTGGCCACGGAGACCACCGTGCCGTCCGCCAGCCGAAAGGCGGCGACGTCCAGGGCGTTGGCGCTGGCGTGTTCGCTGACCGGGGCGTCCTCCTTGCCGTACATCTTGCGGCAGGCGTAGGTGCCGTAGTGATCGATGCGGACCACGCCCTGTCCGAGGGTGTCGAAGGCCGCGGTCTGCACCACCTGCCGCTCCCAGATGCTGACCGCCAGCGCCTGCTTGCAGGTCATGGGCGCCTCGGCGGGCGACAGCGGCGCGAGGCCGGACCGCACGTTCAGCGCATCGTGCACGTCGCAGAAGCCGGACACCTTCGGCGCCACCTCGGCGAACTCGATGCCGCCGCGGTTGAGGATGGCGCGGCAGGCGGCGGGGTCCTCGCCGCTCCGGGCCGCCTTGGTCTTCGTGGCCAGGCCGATCGGATCGACCAGGGCAAGCGTCTTCCAGGGCAGGTGCTCGCGCGGGATGGCGCGGTTGGCGGTCAGGGCGACGACGCCGACGATGCCCCACATCAGCACGAAGCCGACCACCCGCGCGACCAGGGTCTGGCGCCGGGCGTGCCGCTCGATATGCGGTCGTTCGGGGTGAGGTACGCGGTAGCCGGCCATGGTCTGGTACTAGGGTGTCGCTCGCCTGTGTCCAGAGGATGACACCGCCGCCGACCCCATCAAACCCTTGGCCGCCTAGCGGTTGAGCGCGGCGATGACCTTGTCGCCCGCCGGCGGGTCGATGTCGGTGCGCGTGGTCTCGGTCAGCCGGGCCATGGTCATGTAGAAGCCGCAGGTGAGGATGATCTCGACGATCTCCTTGGGGCTGAAGTGCTTCTGCGCCTCGGCCAGACTCGCCTCGCTCGCCTTCACCTTCTCGATGACCTCGGCGGCGAAGGCGACCAGGGCCTTCTCTCTGGCGTCGAAGGCGGCGTCATCGAAGCGGCGGGCGGCCAGGGCGTCGATCTGGGCCTGGGTGCAGCCGCAGTTGAGAGCAATCGAGACGTGCTGGTTCCACTCGTACTCGCCGCCCTCGAGCTCCGCGACCAGCAGGATGACCAGCTCGCGCAGGTCGGCGCCCAGGTCCTGCTTGCTCAGGATCGCCCCGCCAAACCGCAGCGCCGGCTCCATCATCGTGTCGGCGTTGGCCAGCATCCGGAAGATGTTCAGCTTGGCCCCGAGCTTGTCCCAGTAGTCCTTCGCCTTGGGCGGCAGCGCGTCGATGTCGGCAAAGGGGACGAGGGGCATGGCTTTGCGTTTCCTTGTTCTGGTCGCCATAACTTGGCCGGGCGTGGTGCGAGCGTCCACCCACGCCCGAACGTCATCGAAAACCCCAATAAAATAAGGGATTTCGCAGACCTTGGCGCCACGCGCCGAAGCGTCCATCTAGTCGATCGATGACCTCCGGCGCCCCCGATACCGAAACCGCCACCGGCTGGCGCGAACTGATGCGGCCCGCGCTGATCTCGCGGTTCGCCTTCCTGTGCCTGGGCATCTGGCTGAACGCCGCCGACGCCCTGGTCACCGTCACCCTGACCCCGACCATCGCCGGCGACATCGGCGGCTTCCAGTACTTCGGCTGGTCAGTCGCGGCCTTCCTGCTCGGCGCGATCGTGTCCGGCGTCTGCTCCGGCCGGCTGTCGCTGGAGCTGGGCCTGCGCCCCGCCATCGCGGTGGCCGGCGTCGCCTACGCGGTCGGCTGCGTGATGAGCGCCGTGGCGCCGGGGTTCCTGATCTTCGTCATCGGGCGACTGGTCCAGGGCCTGGGCGCCGGCGCCATCGCAGCGCTCTGCTACGTCGCCATCAACGCCATCTTCCCCGAGCGACTGTGGGTCCGTGTGCTGAGCGCCCTCGCCGGCGTCTGGGGAATCGCCACCCTGCTCGGCCCGCTGATCGGCGGCGTGTTCGCGGAGATCGACTGGTGGCGCGGGGCCTTCTGGTTCTTCGCGGTCCAGGGCCTGCTGTTCGTGGTCGCGACCTTTTTCCTGGTCCGCAAGAGCATCCGCACCGACGAGACGCCCCCGCGCATCCCAGGCCTCCAGCTCGGCGTGCTGGCCCTGGGCGTAACCCTGATCGCCGCGGCGGGAATCACCGGCTCGCCCTGGGCCGACGGCGCTCTGGGCGTGGGCGGCCTGCTCAGCATCGGCCTGCTGCTCAAGCTCGACGCCAGGGCCGGCGGGGTGCTGCTGCCGCGCGCGGCGGCCGACCTGACCACGGCCGCCGGGGCCGGCTACTTCGTGATCTTCGCGCTTGAAGCGTCGACCATCGGCTTCAGCGTCTATGGCCCTGCCTTCGTGCAGACGCTGCACGGCGCTTCGCCGCTGGTGGCGGGCTACGTGATCACCGCCATCGCCGCCGGCTGGACCGTCGTCGCCCTGCTGGTCTCGGGCGTGCAGAACCGCGACGGGCTGATGATACGGCTCGGCGCCGGCTGCGCCGCGGTCGGCCTGGCCGTCAGCGCCTGGGCGGTGCCCTATGGCACGCTGTGGATGGTGGTCGCGGCCATGAGTCTCGTCGGCGCCGGCTTCGGCATGAGCTGGGCCTTCCTGTCCAAGGCGATCATCTCCAGCCTGTCCGAGGCCGAGCGACCGTTGGGCTCCTCGGCGGTGCCGACGGCGCAGATGATCGGCGGCGCCGTCGGCGCGGCGGCGGCCAGCGCCATCGCCGGAGCCCTGGGCTTCGCCGATGGCGTCGACCCCGAGACCGGGCCGGCGGCGGGGTTGTGGCTGTTCGGGGCGTTCGCGCCGCTGGCGCTGCTCGGCTGGCTGGCGGCCTGGCGGGTGGGTCGGCTGGCGGATCAGGCCGGCTGAAAAGCGAGACTCTCGAGACCGATACTCTCGAGACAAATGGAGACATTGCGAGACAAAGCGCCCCATCACGGACCGTGGGCAGGCGCGCTTTCGTCCACTCCCTCCAGCCAGGCCGCATACTCCTGGGATGAAAGCCCCCGCCCGGATCAGCCGAAAGTCGCCGAGCCCTTGCCCAGAAGGCCGGGACCGCGATGTTGCGCTTATCGAGCGCCGCGCGCTGACTGCCGCGCCGACGCCCTCATCCGACCAGCAGCCCGCGTTCAATCCGGCGGGACAAAAAATCCGCGGTCGGCCCCGAATGCCCCGAAACGCTGAATGGAGACACTCGGGACAGACTGAGGTCCTACGCTTCCGCCAGCGCCGCCTGCTCCACGACCTTGACCACGTCGGCCATGATCTCGGTGAGCTTGAAGTCCTTGGGCGTATAGACCCGGCGCACGCCCATCTGCTTGAGGATCAGGGCGTCGTCGGGCGGAATGATGCCGCCGACCACTACGGGGATATGGTCCAGCCCCTCGACCCGCATCAGCCGCACCACCTCCTGGACGAGGTCCAGGTGGGAGCCGCTCAGGATCGACAGACCGACGACATGCGCGCTGGTCTCCCGGGCCCGGCGGACGATCTCCTCGGGCGTCGAACGGATGCCGTCGTAGCTGACGTCCATGCCGACGGCGCGGGCGCGTGTGGCGATCTGCTCGGCGCCGTTGGAGTGGCCGTCGAGGCCGGGCTTGCCGATCAGGTAGCTCAGCGTGCGGCCCAGCAGCACCGAGACACGCTCGACGTCACGCTTCACCGCCTCGATGTCCTCGGCGTCCTCGCCGGTCGCCACGACCACCGCGACGCCGGTCGGTCCGCGGTACTCGCCGAACACCTCGCGCAGGGCGAAGGCCCACTCGCCGGTGGTTACACCCGCCTTCGCGGCGACGATCGAGGGTTCCATGATGTTGCGGCCGTCGATGGCGGCGGCTTTCAGATCGGCCAGCGCCGCCTCGACGGCGGCTTGGTCGCGATCGGCCTTCCAGGCCTTGAGCCGCTCGATGACGCCGGCCTCGAGCTTGGGATCGACGGTCTCGATCGAGCCTTCGCCGGCGCTCAGCGGCGAGGCCTCGGTGTCGGTCCAGCGGTTGACCCCGACCACGGTCAGTTCGCCGGTCTCGACGGCGCGGACGCGCCCGGCGTTGGAGCCGACCAGCGCGCCCTTCATGTAGTCGATCGAGGCCGCCGCCCCGCCGAGATCATCGATCTTGGCCAGCTCGGCCAGCGCCCCTTCGCGCAGCTCGGCGACCTTGGCCTCGACCACATGGCTGCCGGCGAACAGGTCCTCGTACTCGAGCAGGTCGGTCTCGTAGGCCAGCACCTGCTGCATCCGCAGCGACCACTGCTGATCCCATAGGCGCGGCAGGCCGAGCGCCTCGTTCCAGGCCGGCAGCTGCAAGGCCCGGCACCGCGCGTCCTTGCTCAGCGTCACCGCCAGGGCCTCGATGAGGATGCGGTAGGGGTTATTCTCGGGCTGCTGCTCGGTGAGGCCGAGGCTGTTGACCTGGACCCCGTAGCGGAACCGGCGCGCCTTGGCGTCCTGGACGCCGTAGCGCTCGCGCAGGATCTCGTCCCACAGCACCGTGAACGTCCGCATCTTGCAGAGCTCGGTCACGAAGCGGACGCCGGCGTTGACGAAGAAACTGATCCGGGAACAGACGATCTCGAAGTCCTGCTCTGGAACCTGGCCGCCGGCCTTGACCGTATCGAGCACCGAGATCGCCGTGGCGAGGGCGTAGGCCAGCTCCTGCTCCGGCGTCGCCCCGGCCTCCTGCAGGTGGTAGCTGCAGACGTTCATCGGGTTCCACTTGGGGACTTCGCGGTAGCACCAGGCGATCATGTCCCCGATCAGCCGCAGGCTCGGCTCCGGCGGGAAGATGTAAGTCCCCCGGCTCAGGTATTCCTTGATCAGATCGTTCTGGGTGGTGCCCTGCAGCGCCGATCGCGGCGCGCCCTGCTCATCGGCCAGGGCGACGTACATCGCCAGCAGCCAGGCGGCCGGGGCGTTGATCGTCATCGAGGTGTTCATCTTGTCGAGCGGAATGCCGTCGAACAGGGTCCGCATGTCGCCCAGGTGGCCGACCGGCACCCCGACCTTGCCGACCTCACCGCGCGCCAGGATGTGGTCGGCGTCGTAGCCGGTCTGGGTCGGCAGATCGAAGGCCACCGACAGGCCCGTCTGCCCGGCCGCGAGGTTGCGGCGGTAGAGCGCGTTGGACTTCTCCGCCGTCGAGTGGCCCGCATAGGTGCGGAAGATCCACGGCGCGTCCGGCGCGTGCTGGAAAGGCTTGGCAGTCATGACGGTCTCGCGCGTTCCCGGCGTTCTTGTGCTTTTGCGAGATCATGAGCTCAGATTTGCTGCGGCGCAACATGACGCGAACGTCAAGGCGAGGCGGCTCAGCGTCGGGTCAGGCCCTGCCGGTAATCGATCTCGCCCAGCCGCCAGCCGACCCGTCCGATGATGAAGATCTCGAGATCGTCACGCTCGGCGGCGGGTTTGCTGCGTCCGAATGGTTCGTAGACGCGAGCCCAGGCTTCGGCCCGGGCCTGCTGATATCCCGCGGTCTGTTGGTCGGCCGCCGGCTGCAGCCAGAAGTACTGCAGCTTCTCGTCGGGAATGGCGTCGATGGTGGCCAGAGCCGTTGCAGGCCATTTCACCGACAACCGTCGCTGCGCCCAAAGCGAGGCCTCGTAATAGGTGAAGGAGGTTTCGGCCGCGGCGTCGTTCTGCCCCTCGGGCACGCAGGCCTCGAACGCGGCGCCGGTTGCCTCGGCCGGATAGTCGCGCCGCAGCTTGTCGAAGGCCTGGAAGTCCGGCGCCGCGAGCACGGTCTCGCGATACGAAGGCAGCTTGCTCCAGATGCACTCGGCCACGGTCGGCGGAACTGCTGCGGCGGTCACGGCGGCCGCCAGAACGGAAAGGATCATCGCGCGGTCGTCTCCTTGGCTCAGCCAGCGTTATGCGCGGCATTGGGGCGACGCCAAGGCGAGCCTATGTTGCGGCGCACAAGAATCCGCTTGCCAGGTTCAAACAGTTGCCACACGATCCTGCCCTCGCGGAAGGCGAACGCTGGCGCCGAAGGGCACAGTCTTGCGTTGAAAGCGAGCAAATCAAGGTTCGAGGGCCGCTTGCCAGCGTGTCCGCGCACCGCCGTCGTCGGAACATCAACCGGCGCTACCGCATTGCAACAGAAACGCGCCATGGACTCCGACATGACCACCGCAACGCTTGAGAAAACCCCGGTCAAGGACCTGTACGAAATCGGCGAAATCCCGCCGCCGTACCACGTCCCCAAGAACATGTACGCCTGGACCGTCCGCAAGGAGCGCCATGGGCGCCCGGCGACGGCGATGCAGGTCGAGGTGGTGCCGACCTGGGAGATCGGCGAGGACGAGGTGCTGGTGCTCGTGATGGCCGCCGGCGTGAACTACAACGGCGTCTGGGCCGCGCTCGGCGAGCCGATCAGCCCGCTCGACGGCCACAAGCATCCCTATCACGTGGCCGGGTCGGACGCGTCCGGCATCGTCTGGGCCGTCGGCGCCAAGGTGAAGCGCTGGAAGCTCGGCGACGAGGTCGTCATCCACTGTAACCAGGACGACGGCGACGACGAGGAATGCAACGGCGGCGACCCTATGTTCTCCGCCAGCCAGCGCATCTGGGGCTACGAGACCCCGGACGGCAGCTTCGCCCAGTTCTGCCGGGTGCAGTCGCGCCAGCTGATGCCGCGCCCTCGGCACCTGACCTGGGAAGAGGCCGCCTGCTACACCCTGACCCTCGCCACCGCCTACCGCATGCTGTTCGGCCACAAGCCGCATGAGCTGAAGCCCGGCCAGAACGTGCTGGTCTGGGGCGCCTCGGGCGGCTTGGGCGTCTTCGCCGTGCAGCTCGCGGCGGTCGCCGGCGCCCACGCGATCGGCGTGGTCAGCGACGACGACAAGATCGACTATGTGAAGAGCCAGGGCGCCAAGGCGGTGCTGAACCGCAAGGAATTCAACTGCTGGGGCCAGCTGCCGACCGTGAACGGCCCCGAATTCTCCGACTACATGAAGGAGACCCGCAAGTTCGGGAAGGCGATCTGGCAGATCACCGGCAACAAGGACGTCGACCTTGTGTTCGAACACCCGGGCGAGTCGACGTTCCCGGTCTCGGTGTTCCTGGTGAAGCGCGGCGGCATGGTCGCCATCTGCGCCGGCACCAGCGGCTACAACCTGACCATGGACGCCCGCTTCCTGTGGATGCGCCAGAAGCGGGTCCAGGGCAGCCACTTCGCCAACCTGGCCCAGGCCTCGGCCGCCAACCAGCTGGTCATCGACCGCCGCGTCGACCCCTGCCTGTCCGAGGTGTTCACCTGGGACGAGATTCCGGCCGCCCACGAGAAGATGCTCGATAACAAGCACCTTCCCGGGAACATGGGCGTGCTCGTCTGCGCCCAGCGCCCGGGCCTGCGGACCTTCGAGGAAGTGCAGGAGATCTCGGCGGAGATGGGGGCCTAGACCTCCGCCTTCTTCCCCACGACGGTCAAAAGCATAGCCGCGGCGGCGCAGATCAGCACGATCGGCGTGGTCGCCAGCACCACCTGGGCCGAGCTCGCGCCTGCGCCGAGCAGCTCGCCCGCCGCCAGCGGTCCCAGCGCCGAGCCCAGCCGCCCGGCGGCGATCGCCGCGCCGATGCCTGTCCCGCGTACGGCCGGGGCGTAGTAGCCTGGCCCGACGCCGTAGAGGCCGAACTGTCCGGCCATGATCAGGAAACCCATGGCGAACGAGAGGCTCGCGGTCAGAGCGATGCCGGCGCCCGGCGCGGCCAGCCAGAACAGCACCCCGATCAGGGCCGCGAACACCACCGCCAAAGGCCAGCGCGCGCCGAGCCGGTCGATCGCCAGCCCAGCCAGCACCCCGCCGGCCACGCCGCCGAGGTTGAACAGCGTCGAGACCCCGGCCGCGTCCCGGGACGCGAAGCCGCGATCGACCAGCAGCAGCGGCAGCCAGTTCAAGAACAGGTGCAGCACCAGCGCGATGGCCGCATAGGAAACCCACAGGCTCAACGTCGTCGCCAGCCGCCCCTTGCCGAACAACGCCGCCAGCGCGCCGTTTGGCCGCCGCTCGGCCAGAGCCGCATGGGTCTCGGGCAGCCACAGCCACAGCACCACCGCCATCAACAGCGGCGCCACGCCGCCGACGATGAAGATCACCCGCCAGTCGGCGGCGGCGAACTCGGTACGCGCCAGCAGCCCGACCAGCGCTCCGCCCAGCGGCATCCCCGCCGTGACCGTGCTGACCACCACCGTGCGCCGATGCGTCGGCGCGAGCTCCGAGGCAATGGCGATCAGCATCGGCATGGCCCCGCCCAGCCCGATCCCGGTCAGCGCCCGCACCGCCAGCAGCAGGCCGTAGTCGGTGACGAAGGCGGTCAGCAGCGAGAACAGGCCGTAGATCACCACCGCCGCCAGCAGCACCGGCTTGCGCCCGAAGCGGTCGGCCAGCGCCCCGCAGGCGGCGGCCCCGACCATCAGTCCGAACAGGCTGGCGCTGAAGGCCATCCCCGCCTCGGGCTTGGACAGCCCGAGCGCCGGCATCATCTTCGGCGCGGCCACGCCCATCGAAGCGATGTCGAAGCCCTCGAGCATCGCCGCCAGCAGGCACAGCCCGATCGCGAACAAACCGGCGCCGCGTGTCGCAGAAGTGGTCATGCCGCCCCGCCTTTCCGCCCTCCCCCGTTGGGCATCCCTACGATGACCGCTCCATCAGGATCTGCATAGGATGCTGCTCGCCTCCCACCTGTGTGGTGAACAGGGGGTCGAGCCGGGAGCGGCCAATGTGAGGGCAAAGCTGGCCTTAGGCCGCGATGAATCGTTCCTGCAGTGATCGCGCCAGGCGCTGACCCGCCATGGTCGGCGGCGGGGCGTTGCCGCCGACAATGATCGCCAGGCCCCGCGCCGGGGCGACGGTGGCCAGCGCATGCCACATGGTGTTGGAGCCTTCGTGACCGAGCGACGGCCCCTTGGCCCAGGGGCGATCAGGCGACACACCCCAGCCGAGAGCGTACGGCCGGCCCTCGCCGGGAACCGGCGTGGTCAGATGTTCGACCGTCGCCGGCTTCAGCACGTCGCCACCCTTGGTCAGGAACAGCCGGACGAACTTGGCGTAGTCGGTCATCGACATATGCGCCCCGCCGGCGGGCGCCAGCACGCGCGGGTTGTCGGACCGGCCGGCTGGATCGACGGGTGTCAGCTTGATCGGCGGGGTTTGGGCGCCCATCGTCGCCGGGCGGTGTCCCCAGGGGTTCGCGCCCTGCGGTGCGCCAAAGCCGGTCGTGGTCATGCCGAGCGGCTTGAACAGGTCCGCCATGATCGCCTCTTCCCACGTCGCGTTGGCGATCCGCTCAATAGCCGCGCCGGCGATCACGTAGTTGAGGTTCGCGTAGGCGAATTGCCCGGGCGTGCCGCCGGGCGCCTTGCCGAACATGGTCTTGACCGCGTCCATGCGCTGCTCGCGTAGCGGCCGCGTGTCCTGGTGAGCCACGCCGAGCCAGCCGCTCATCATCAGGGAGCGCTCCTCGACGCCGGCTCGATGGCCTAACAGCTGTTCGATCGTCGTGGCCTTCCACGCCAGATCGACGGTCAGGTCGGGGAACAGCTCCGGCACGGTCGCGCCCCATTTGGCGCGGCCCTTCTCGACCATCCGGCCATAAAGAGCGGCGGTCATGGCCTTGGCATTCGAGCCCAGGTGCCAGAGGTCGTTGGCTGTCACAAGATCGGGAGCGCCGAGACGACGCACGCCGCGGACCTCCGTATGACTGATGCCGGTTGTCGTCACCACGACCCCGATCAGCGCCGGATTGCCGGTCTCGTCGAGGATGGTCTGGATGGGATCGACTGCATCGGCCGCGCGAGCGGCCGTCCAGCCGCCCATCAGCGCCGCGCCGGCGCCGAGCGACAGCAATCCGCGTCGGCTCAGTTGCATGATCTCTATCTCCCTCGATTCTGGCTCTTTCGAACCCGGCCGCCCCGCCAAGGCAAGGACGTTTGCGACGGACCCCGGGCAGGTTCCGGCGGCGGATGCGCTCCCAGACCCGTGATGACACTCGCGGGCGGAACCCCTAGGCTCGTTCCAAAGAGATCGGGGAGGATCGAATGAAGTTCCTGGGCAAGCTTGGACTGGGCCTGCTGGCCGTGGTCGTCGTTCTGGGGGCGATCGTCGCCGTCCGCACCGCGACCTTCAAGCCGGCGACGGCAGTCGACATCACCGCGGTGAAGCTGGCTCCGTCCGTCCCGGTGGACCAGGCGCTGGCCGCCCAGCATCTGTCGCAGTCGATCCAGATCCGCACCATCAGCAACCAGGACAAGGCCGACAATCAGTGGGCCGAATGGGACCGGCTGCATGCCTGGCTGGCGAGCACCTATCCGGCCACTCATGCCGCCATGACCCGCGAGATCCTGCCCAACAAGGCGCTGGTCTACACCTGGGCCGGGTCGGACACCGCCCTCGCCCCGATCGTGCTGATGGCCCATCAGGACGTCGTGCCGGTGACGCCGGGCACCGAGGGCGACTGGACGCATCCGCCCTTCGACGGCGTCATCGCCGAGGGCGCGGTCTGGGGCCGCGGGTCGATCGACGACAAGGGCTCGCTGGTCACCATCTTCGAGTCGCTGGAAGCGCTGGCGAAGACCGGCTTCAAGCCCAGGCGCACGGTGATCATCGTCAGCGGCCAGGACGAAGAAGTCGGCGGCACCGGGGCCCAAGCCGCCGCCGCGCTGTTCAAGGCGCGCGGGATCAAGGCCGAGTGGGTGCTCGACGAGGGCATGGCCGTGGTCAAGGACTTCCCGATGGTGAACCGGCCGGTCGCCGTCGTCGGCCTCGGCGAGAAGGGCTACGCCACCCTCAAGATCGTCGCCCGCGCACCGGGCGGTCACAGCTCCGCTCCGCCCAGCGAAACCGGCGTCGAGACTCTGTCCAAGGCCGTGCTGGCGATCACCGGCAAGCCCTTCCCGATGAAGTTCCAGGGCCCCGGCGCCGACATGATCCGCGCCATCGCCCCGGAAGCCGACCTGATGACCCGCGTGGTCGTGGCCAACACCTGGCTGTTCGGACCCATCCTGACCGGTCAGCTAGCCAAGAGCCCGGCCAGCGCCGCCACCCTGCACACCACCATCGCCCCGACCATGCTCAAGGGCAGCCCCAAGGAAAACGTCCTGCCGCAGGACGCCACCGCCTGGATCAACTACCGCATCGCGCCGGGCCAGACCCGCGACGACGTCATGGCCCGCGCCAAGGACGCGACCCGCAGCCTGAAGGTCGAGCTGAGCTGGCAGGGCGAAGCCAACAACCCCTCTCCGGTGTCTTCGACATCCTCGGAGGGCTGGAAGCTGCTCGCCGCCCTGGCCTCGGACGGCGGCAAGATCCCGGTCGCACCCGGCCTCGTGACCGCCGGCACCGACAGCCGCTACATGACGGGCGTGGCCAAAGACGTGTATCGCTTCGCGCCCATGCACGCCTCGATCGGGGAATTCGGCATGATCCACGGCACCAACGAGAAGATGAGCTTGGAGAACCTGCGGCGCATGACCGACTTCTACACCCGCCTGATCGCGACTGCGGCCGGCTGACCGCATGGCCCTGACGTTCCGACAGCGCGCGGACTGGCTCGCCCACGTCCTGAAGGCCGGCTTTCAGCAGCATCACCAGCATCTGAAGCCGCTGTTCGCGCCCTATGTGCCGGCCGACGGGGTGGTGATCGACATCGGCGCCCACGCCGGTCAGTTCTCGAGGCTGTTCGCCGGCATGGCGCCGCGCGGACAGGTGTGGTCGTTCGAGCCCTCGGCCTATGCCCGATCGGTGATGACCACCGCCTCACGTATCCGCCGGATGGACAACATCACCCTGATGCCCTTCGGCCTGTCGGACGCCGGGGGGGAGATCACCCTGCACACGCCGATCAAGAAGGCCGGCGGCATGGGCTTCGGCGCCGCCCACCTCGGCGATGGCGACACCTCGCGGCCGACGGTCGCGCAGACCGTGCGGCTGACGACCCTGGACGTCTTCGCCCGCGACAAGGCGCTGACGCGGGTGGACTTCATCAAGGCCGACATCGAAGGCTGGGAACTGCACGCCCTGCGCGGCGGCGAAGAGACCCTTCGGCGGTTCAGACCGGTCCTCTACATGGAAGTCAGCGATGCTCAGCTGCGCCGCGCCGGCGACAGCGCCGAAGCGATGTTCGACTGGCTCGAGCAGCGCGGCTACCGGGCCTTCACCGTGCCGGACCTGAAGCCGCGGTCGGAGTTCACGGGCCACGGCAACTTCCTGTTCCTGCCGGACGAGAAGGTGGTCGGCGCAGCCTCCCCCGTTGTCATCCCGGCCGAAGCGTAGCGAAGAGCCGGGACTGGGACGACGACGCGCGGCATCTCCTGGGTCCCGGATCGCCTGCGGCGTCCGGGATGACAGTGGAGGGATCGGCCACAAGGCGGTAGAAGCATGCATGCCCGCCGACGACGCTTCCAAACCGGCCGCCAAGGCCAAGACCGCCCCGATGAAGTTCGGGACGGGCTGGCTGCGTGACTGCTGGTACTTCGCGGCCATGGCCGGCGACCTCAAGCCGGGCAAGCTGCAGCGCTACGAGCTGCTCGGCGAACCGGTGTTGCTGGGGCGCAGGCGGGACGGCGGCGTCTACGCCATCCGCGACATCTGTCCCCACCGCGCCGCGCCGCTGTCGGCCGGCAAGCTGGTGCGGGACGAGAGCGGCGCCGAGACGGTCGAGTGCCCCTACCACGGCTGGCGCTTCGGGACGGACGGGGTCTGCTCCGCCATCCCCTCACTGGTTGAGGACCAGGGCGTCGAGGTCTCGCGTATCCGGGTGCGAAACTACCCGGCCGCCGAGAGCCAGGGCATGGTCTTCGTCTGGTTCACCAGCGACCCGCGCGGAACGGGTGAACCCACGGAGCCGCCGCCGGTTTTCCCTGGTGTGGTCGGCGGAGCAGCGAAAATCGTCGATCGCATGGACTTTGACACGCACATGGATCACGCCGTGGTCGGCCTCATGGACCCGACCCACGCACCGTTCGTGCACCAGGCCTGGTGGGCCCGCTCGGCCAAGAAACAGTACGAGAAGCGCAAGGCTTTCGCGCCCTCGGACGCCGGCTTCGTCATGGTCCGCCACCCGCGGTCCAAGGCCAACCGCATCTACGACATCCTCGGCGGCCAGCCGGAGGTGGAGATCACCTTCCGCCTGCCCGGCAGCCGCTGGGAACACATCCAGATCGGCCGGCGCCAGTTGCTGGCCCTGACCTTCCTGACGCCGATCACCGAGACGAAGACCACGATCACCCAGATCATCTGGTCCGATCACCCGGTGCTGGTGCTCACCCCGCTGATCAAGCCGTTCGTCCGCGCCTTCCTGCATCAGGACGGCGACATGGTGAACCTGCAGAACATGGGCCTGAAGTACGACCCGCCGCTGCTCTGGCTCGACGACGGCGACGTCCAGGCCAAGTGGTACCAGCAGCTCAAGCGCGAATGGACCGCCAGCCGCGCCGAGAACCGGCCGTTCGTCAATCCGGTCAAGGCGACGACCCTGCGGTGGCGCAGCTGACGGCGGCGTTCGACGCCAGCCTCGACCTAGTCGCGGCCAACGCCGGCGATCCAACGCCTCACGTCTACGACCGCCTGTTCGCGGAGCAGCCGGAGATGGCCGCCCTGTTCGTCGGCGACGCTAGCGGCCAGGCGCGAGGGCAGATGCTCGGCATGGTGCTGGAGACACTGAGCGACCTCGCAGACGGCAAGGCCTGGGCGGCCAACATGATCCGCGCCGAGCGCGTCAACCACGACCAGCTGGGCGTGCCGGACCAGGTTTTCGCCACCTTCTTCGCCATCGTCCACGAAACCTTCCGCGACCTCGGCGGCGAGGCCTGGACGCCGGACATGGAAGCGGCGTGGCTGGATGTGCTTGCGCGCGCGGGCGCCGTAGAGACTGATTGAGGGTGCCAACCTGGTGACGGGCTTGCGTCTGCTGACGCTGATCCCGCTCTATCTACCGTTCAGGGTTCAGGCCGCCGCGAGGTCGAGGCCGGCATCCAGAGCGATGCGGATGACACCCGACAGCCCCCGCGCGCCGACCTTCTCCATCAGGTTGGCGCGGTGCAGTTCGACGGTTCGCGGGCTGATCTCCAGGCCTCGACCGATCTCCTTGTTGGACGATCCCGCCAGCATGGCCATAAGCACATCACGCTCGCGCGGCGTGAGTTTCGCGATCGCGTTGCGGGCGGCTTCGGCCACGGCGTCGGCGGCTCTGCTGCTTTCGAGGCGGTTGAACCCCTCTTCCAACGCAGCGCGGACCGCCTCGCTGCCATATGGCCGTACCAGGTATTCCACGGCGCCCAGCTTCATTGCCGCGACGGCGCAGGGCAGGTCGTCGCCATCGAGCACGATGACCGGCAGGCCATACCCGGCGGCGTTCATCCTGCGCTGGATCTCCAGCCCATCGATCTCCGGCATGTGGATGTTGAGCATGACGCATCCTGGAAGGATGGCAGGAAGCGCCTCGAGGAAGGCCGCGCTCGAGTGATAGGTCTGGAGTCGGTACTCGAAGCTTTCGAGGATACGAGCCAACGACGCCCGAACGCTCTCCTCATGGACAACGAGATGTACGCAGCGCCTAGCCGACATGAATGGCGGCCCTGTATAGCAAAAGCATAGTCCACGGGATGGACATTGATCACACCGATTGTCTGTTTCCTCGGCGACAATCAGGCAGCACCCGGGACACGTCCCGTCTCGCGCTCGACTTTTGCATGGATAATCGCGCCTTTAACTTATCACATACAGTTCCTGATTGCACGCCGAGAGCGCCCTCCTCAAAGGCGTATCGAATTCAGCCCCTCGGGTGGCATCGGCATGCGCGAACCCGGTGCTGCCCACGCCTCCGTCACCTGGATTTTGAGCGCTGGCGGCGCCGGCCCGCCGGCAAGCGGCGTTGAAACGACTGTCGCGGCGGCGGGTGCGCCCGCCAGGTCATAAAGCCTGTCGGCCAAACCCCGCGCCGCGGTTCGCGACCAACTGTCGATCCGGGTTCGGGACAGGTCCCGGAGCTCTTCCGATGTGGCCCATGCTCCACCGCCAAAGCCGAGGCTGGCCGCGGACGCCGCCAGAAACAGCCTGCCCCAGCCGCGTCGGCGTCGCGCCCTCGGCGAGAGCACCGCCATCATCACGACGTCACGCCGCCAGCCGGACGGGCGTCACCGCCCGCGGCCCGCTCAGAAGAAAGCCCTGCCCTCGCACCGTCTGCAACAGGCCGTCGCACGGCGCGATCTTCGCCAGCTTGTGCCGAATGCGGCAGATGTGGACGTCGATGACCTTGTCGCCAGGCTCGTCAGGGCCGCCGTAGAGGTAGTTCATGATCGCCGCCCGGCCGACCATGACCCCTTTCTTCAGGGCGAGCAGCTCGAGGATCGCGAACTCCTTGCCGGTGACCCGCAACCGGCGGCCGGCGTACTCGACCCTGCGGGCGGCGAGGTCGAGGGTCAGCCCGCCGACGCTGATCGTTCCAGACGCATGGCCAGCGCCGCGACGCATGGCCGCCCGGGCTCGCGCCAGGACCTCGACCGGCTCCAGCGACACATCCAGGCAGTCGTCGGCGCCCAGGTCGAGCGCTTCGGCGCGGCGGGCCGCCGAAACGGGTCCGCAGAGCCAGATCAGCGGCGTCTCGACGCCGGACGCCCGCACCCGGCGGATAGCGGCCAGGGCGGCGCTATCGGGCAGGGCGCGATCAACGGCGATCAGATCGTGGTCGTAAAGCCGCAGCAGCGCCAGCGCGTCCTCGCATCCGAGCGCACGGTCGATGACCGGCTCCGCCGGAGCCAGGGCGGCGGCGAGGAAGCGGCGACTAGTGGTGTCGGCGGCGATCAACAGAACACGCATGGGGACATCCTCGTCCCGCCGCGGGACCCCGAGGGTCGGCGAGCGGCGGTGGACCGAAGTTGGCCACTTCATGACGTGCGATACACGCTGAGGACAATACGTATGCGGATTCTACCTATGGGAACGTGGCCTGAGCCAATCCGGGTGGGCGCCCGCCCAGCGCGACGTTCGCGCCTCGCTTGAGCACCGGTGACAGGGACCATCCGCTTCCGCTAGATCGTCTCATGCACCGGCGTCTCTTTGCCCTGGCCGTCTTCACCGCGTTCGCGGCCCCCGCCCTCGCGCAGGACCGGCCGCCGCCCGAGCGGCAGACCCTGCTCGACCTCGCCTATGCGCTGGGCGAGAGCCACGCGCTGCGTCAGGTCTGTTCCGGCGACGGCGATCAGCACTGGCGCGACCGGATGATGCGGGTCAGCGAGACCGAAGCCGCCGACGCCGCCTTCAGCAGCCGCATGACCCAGTCGTTCAACGCCGGCTTCGCCACGCGACAGACCGAGTTCCAGGCCTGCGGCCCGGCCAGCAAGCGGGCGGAACAGGCCGTCGCGCGCAAAGGCCAGGCGCTCGCCGGACGTCTCGGATCCGTCACCCGGGTGATCCGGAACAGCGGCCCTGTCGAACAATTGTCCGAAGAATCGGAAAACGCCGACCCGGATTCCGTGGCGGACACTCCCGCGCCACGCTAGATTCTCCCAAAGTTAGTTTTCCGGGAGGGGACGCATGTCCTTGATCATCGTCGGCGTCTTTATCCTTCTGGCGCTGTTTCTGCTGTTCAGCGTCATCAAGATCGTGCCGCAGGGCCGCGAATTCACGGTCGAGCGCTTCGGCCGCTACACCCGCACCCTGAAGCCCGGCATCGCCATCCTGACCCCGTTCATCGAGACCATCGGTCGCCGGGTGAACATGATGGAACAGGTCATGGACGTCCCGACCCAGGAGGTCATCACCAAGGACAACGCCGTGGTGAAGGTCGACGGCATCGTCTTCATCCAGGTGATGGACGCCGCCGCCGCCGCCTATCGCGTCGACAACCTCAACTACGCCATCAGCCAGCTCTGCATGACCAACCTGCGGACCGTGGTCGGCTCGATGGAGCTCGACGAAGTGCTGAGCCAGCGCGACCAGATCAACACCCGGCTGCTCAACACCATCGACCACGCGACCGGCCCCTGGGGCGTCAAGGCCACGCGGATCGAGATCAAGGACCTGATGCCGCCGGCCGACATCACCAACGCCATGGCCCGGCAGATGAAAGCCGAGCGTGAGCGCCGCGCCGTGATCACCGAGGCGGACGGCGAGAAGCAGGCCGCCATCGCCAAGGCCGAGGGCTCCAAGCAGGCCGCCATCCTCCAGGCCGAGGGCCGCCGCGAAGCCGCCTTCCGCGACGCCGAGGCGCGCGAACGTGAAGCCGAGGCCGAGGCCAAGGCGACCGCCTTCGTGTCGGAAGCCATCGCCCGCGGCGACATCAACGCCATCAACTACTTCATCGCCCAGAAGTACGTGGAGGCGTTCGCGCTGCTGGCCTCGTCGCCGAACCAGAAGACCGTGATCGTGCCGGCCGACTTCGCCGGGATCAGCGGCTCGATCGCCGGCATCGGCGAGTTGGTGAAGACCCTCAGCGGCGACGCGGCCCGCCCCTCGGGTGGCGGCTCCGCCGTGCCCAAGACCAAAGCCTAGATCGGGAGGAACCCCATGACCTGGCTGTCCGACCTCTACTTCATCAATCCGTTCTGGATCTGGCTGGCCATCGGCGCGCTGTTCCTGGTGGTCGAGATGTCGACGGGCACCGGCTGGCTGTTGTGGACGGCGGCCAGCGCGGCCGTCGTCGGCCTCCTGACCTTCGTGCTGCCGCCAAGCCCGCTGGTGCATCTGATGGTCTGGGCCGCCCTGACCATCGTCGCCACCGTCACCGCGCGGAAGTACCTGCCCCGCAACGCCTCCGGCGACGGGCCCGACATCAACGACAACATCGACCGCCTCGTCGGCCATCAGGGCAAGGTGGTCGAGGCTTTCCGCAACGGCGAAGGCCGGGTGTTCGTGGACGGCAAGGAATGGGCGGCGATCGCCGAGGACAATGGCGCTCATCTGTCCAACGCCATCGTCCAGGTGATAGCCGCCAACGGTTCGGTGTTGCGGGTGAAGGCGGCCTAGCGGTTCTCGTCAAACCAGGTCCGCAACGCGGTCAGGAAAGGCAGGGCGGCGACGAACTCGCCGTCCGTGAACGCCTCCCGCATCGCTTCGAGGTCCGGCCGCAGCCGGGTGACGGCATCGTCGTAGGTGGCCGCGCCGGCGGCCGTCAGGCTGACCAGCTTTCGTCGCCCGTCAGCCTCGTCGCCGACGACGGCCACCAACCCCCGCGCCTCAAGCCGCTGCAGTGTGTTGGTCATCGCGCCCTTGGTCACCTGGAAGGCGCCCGCCAGCTGCGCCGGGCTCTCCTGCCCGCCGCGCCGCATGAAGTGGGTCAGCACGCCGAACATCGCGCCGCTGAGACCGTCCGGCAGCCGTCGCTCAAGTCTGTTGCGCGTCAGCTGCTCGATGATCGCGATCTCGGTCATCACCCGGACGTCCGGGCGTTCCTTGGGCAGAGGGGCCATTAGCGATCCAGATCATTCAACGTTGAACCGAATGAGATGGTTCACCGTTGAATTAGTCAAGACCTAGAGCTCGCCGAGCTCCCGCTTCATGCCCTGACGGGCCAGCTCGTCGGCGCGTTCGTTGAGGACGTGGCCGGCGTGCCCCTTGACCCAGCGCCAGTCGACGTCGTGCCGGGACCGCGCCAGATCAAGGCGCTTCCACAGGTCCTCGTTCTTCACCGGACTCTTATCGGCGGTCTTCCAGCCACGCGCCTTCCAGCCGTGGATCCAGGTGGTGACGCCGTTCTTCACATACTGGCTGTCGGTGTGCAGCTCGACCTTGCAAGGCTTGGTCAGCGCCTCCAGCGCCTGGATCGCCGCCATCAGCTCCATGCGGTTGTTGGTCGTCGCCAGATCGCCGCCGCTGATCTCCTTGGTCTTGCCGTTGGACTGAAGGATCGCGCCCCAGCCGCCCGGACCCGGATTGCCGCGGCAGGCGCCGTCGGTATGGATCACCACCTGGGGGGTCATGCGTCGTCCATCAGATGCAGGCCGGCGCGGTGGACGGCGAGCTTGCGCTCGTACTCCAGCGGGTCCTTCGGCCGCACCAAGGCGCCCTCGGGCGTCGCACCCCAGTCGTTCAGCCGGGTCAGGAAGAACCTCATCGCGGCGCCATGCGCCAACACCGGCAGCGCCGCCCGCTCCGCCGCCGACAGCGGCCGATGGCCCTCGTAGCCGGCCAGCATCGCCCGGGCCGCGGTCAGGTGGAACGAGCCGTCGGCCTCGAAACACCACGCGTTCAGCATCACCGCCAGGTCGTAGGCGTAGGCGTCGTCGCAGGCGAAGTAGAAGTCGATCGCCGCCGCGAACCTGCCGTCCCTGAAGAAGGTGTTGTCCGGGAACAGGTCGGCGTGGATGGTCCCGACGGGCAGTTCGCGTGGCCAGGCCTTGTCGAGATGGTCGAGATCGGCCGCGATGGTCGCCGCCAGCCCCGGCTTCAGCGCCTCGGCGGCCTCGTGCAGCCGCGCGAACAACGGCGCCCAGTCTGGCTGGCCGAGGTCGTTCTTGCGTCGCCCCGGATAGCCCTGTCCCGCCAGATGCAGCCGGGCCAGGCCGGCGCCGGCTTCGCGGCAGTGAGCGACGGTCGGCCTGCGCACGGAAAGGCCGGTCAGGAACTCCACCAGCGCCGCCGGCTTGTCACGCACGGTCTTCAGCGTCCGCCCTTCGCGGTCGGCGACCGGCCGGGCGCTGGGGAAATCGTGATCGGCCAGCCAGGTCATCAGGTCGAGGAAATAGGGCAGCTCGTCCGCCTTCACCCGACGCTCGTAGAGGGTCAGGATGAAGCGGCCGCCGGTAGTCTCGAGCAGGAAGTTGGAGTTCTCCACCCCTTCGGCGATGCCCTTGAACGCCACCGCCTCGCCGATGTCGAAATCGGCGAGCAGTCCGCTCAGTTCCTCGTCGGAGATATCGGTGTAGACGGCCATGGCGCGGGGATGAGGGACGCCGCGCTGGCGGTCAAGCCAGGATCAGGTCGTCAGCACCCGGGGAAGCTTGAAGGTCACCGTTTCCCGCGTCGGGGCGACGTCCTCGATGGTGACCTCGTAGCGGGTCGACAGCTTGTCGATCAGGCCTTGGACCAACACCTCGGGCGCTGAAGCTCCGGCGGTGATCCCGACCGTCCGCACGCCGTCCAGCCAGGCCCAGTCGAGCTGGCTGGCGTCGTCCAGCAGATGCCCGCCCCGCGCGCCTGCCCGGACCCCGACCTCGACCAGCCGCACCGAGTTGGACGAGTTGCGCGACCCCACCACCAGCAGCAGATCGCTGGCCTCGGCCAGCTGCTTGACCGCGTCCTGGCGGTTGGTGGTGGCGTAGCAGATGTCTTCCTTGTGCGGCGTCGCGATGCCCGGGAAGCGACGCTGCAACACGGCGATGATGTCGGCGGTATCGTCCACCGACAGCGTGGTCTGGGTGACGAAGGCGACGTTCATCGGATCGATCGGGGCGAACGTCTCGGCGTCGGCGGCGGTCTCGATCAGCCGCACCGTCCCCTCGGGCAGCTGGCCCATGGTGCCGACCACCTCGGGGTGGCCCTCGTGGCCGATGAGCACGATCTCGCGGCCATGATCGTGATGGCGCTGGGCCTCGACATGCACTTTGGAGACCAGTGGGCAGGTGGCGTCGAGGAACAGCATCTGCCGCGACTTCGCCTCGGCCGGAACCGACTTGGGCACCCCGTGGGCGGAGAACACCATCGGCCGGTCGTCAGGCGCTTCTGACAGCTCCTCGACGAAGATCGCGCCCATCGCCTTGAGCCGGTCGACGACGTGCTTGTTATGGACGATCTCGTGCCGGACATAGACCGGCGCGCCGTACTTCTCGATCGCCCGCTCGACGATCTGGATAGCCCGGTCGACCCCCGCGCAAAAGCCGCGCGGGCTGGCCAGAAGGACCTTCAGGGGCGGCTTGATGGGGGAGGCGTCGTCCATGTGCCGCAAGGTAGGGGTTACGCCGCGTTCCCGCTAGCGCCGAAGGCGCGTTGCGGCGTCATGCATATGCCTTTATCAGGCTACATCAGAATTCGGCCGGCTTTCCGCGCCGGTCCCACAGCTTCCGGACACGATATGCGCCGCGCCCTTACCATCTCGCTTCTTGGCCTGTTCGCCGCCGGCGCTCTCGCCGCCACGCCCGCGCTGGCCCAGCGCCGCCCGGGCGGCGATGATCAGCAGCGCCAGGAGCAGGAAGCCGCCGCCAAGAAGAAGCGCAATCAGGAATGGAACCAGCCGGCCGCGCCGCTGGCCCAGCTGCGCAACGCCGGCCCCTGCCCGTTCGTGAAGGTGCTCTACGACGCCGGTCGCTACGTCGAGTTCAAGGAAAACCGCGAGGCTGCAGCCAACGTCGCCTACACCGGCGAGATCCAAGGCCTGTCCTCGGGCTGCGAGTACAAGGACGAGGAGCCGATCCGCGTCCATGTCGAGCTGCTTTTCGGTCTCGGCAAGGGGCCCCAGGCCACCGGCGAGACCAAGCACTACCGCTACTGGGTGGCCGTCACCCAGCGCAACCAGTCGATCATCGCCAAGGAATACTTCGACCTTCCGGTGAAGTTCGCGGCTGGCCAGGATCGCGCCATGGTCCGCGAGACCGTCGCCGGGATCGTCATTCCCCGCGCCAGCATCGAGACCAGCGGCTCGAACTTCGAGGTCCTGATCGGCTTCGACGTGACGCCGGAGATGGCGGCCTTCAATCGTGACGGCAAACGCTTCCGCGTCACCGCCGGCGGCCCGCAGGCGGCGGCGACTCCGCCGTCGGGAGCGCCTACCCAACCATGAGCGACCTGAAACGGTCCCTGGGCGATGCGGTCGCGGCCGTCTTCGCCGCACAGGGACTTCCTGCCGAACTTGGCCGGGTGACCGCTTCGGATCGCCCGGACCTCGCCGATTTCCAATGCAACGGCGCCCTGGCCGCTGCCAAGGTGGCGAAGAAGCCGCCGCGCGAGATCGCCGCCGCGGTGGTCGACGCCCTGTCCGGCCGTCCGGAACTGGCCTCGGTCGAGATCGCGGGCCTGGGCTTCATCAACATGCGCGTCTCGGCCGACACCCTGTCGGCGCGGGCTCGTGAGATCGCGGCCAGCGACCGCTCCGGCGCTGACGAGATCGCCGACCCTCGCCGGGTGATCATCGACTACGCCGGCCCCAACGTGGCCAAGCCGATGCACGTCGGCCACCTGCGCGCCTCGATCATCGGCGAGGCGATCAAGCGCATCTACCGTTTCCGCGGCGACCAGATCCTCGGCGACGCCCACTTCGGCGATTGGGGCTTCCAGATGGGGCTGCTGATCGTCGCCACCAGCGACGAGAACCCGTTCGTCGGCGCCCTGATGGAGAAGCTGGCGGGCGCGGCGACGATCACCGCCGATGACCAGCGCAAGGTCATGGACGCCCTGGCCGAGCACATCAGCCTGGCCGATCTCGACCGCCTCTATCCGGAAGCCGCCGGCAAGGCCAAGACCGACGTCGCCTACCGCGACCGCGCTCGCAAGGCGACGGCGGAGCTGCAGGGCGGCCGCCTCGGCTACCGCCTGCTGTGGAAGCATTTCGTCACCGTCAGCCGGGTGGCGCTGGAGCGCGAGTTCCACGCCCTGGGCGTCGACTTCGACCTGTGGAAGGGCGAGAGCGACGTCGACAGCCTGATCGAACCGATGGTCAAGGAACTGGAGGCCAAGGGCCTTCTGGTCGAGGACCAAGGCGCCCGGGTGATCCACCTGGCCAAGCCTGGCGAGACCAAGAAGAAGAAGGCCCCCGACGGGACCGTCTACGAGGCCCCGAGCCCCGATCCGCTGATCGTGGTCTCCTCGGAAGGCTCGGCCATGTACGGCACCACCGACCTGGCCACGATCCTGGACCGCCGCAAGTCGTTCGACCCGGCCCTGATCCTCTACTGCGTCGATCAGCGCCAGGCCGAGCACTTCGAGCAGGTGTTCCGCGCCGCTTATCTGGCCGGCTACGCGAGCGAAGGCTCGCTCGAGCACATCGGCTTCGGCACCATGAACGGTCCGGACGGCAAGCCCTTCAAGACCCGCGAAGGCGGCGTCCTGAAGCTGCACGACCTGATCGAGATGACCCGGACCAAGGCCCGCGAGCGGCTGAAGGAAGCCGGCCTCGGCGCCGAGCTGACGCCGGAAGAGTTCGAGGACACCGCGCACAAGGTGGCCGTGGCCGCCCTGAAGTTCGCCGACCTCTCCAACTATCGCGGCACCAGCTACATCTTCGACCTCGACCGCTTCTCCAGCTTCGAGGGCAAGACCGGGCCGTACCTGCTGTACCAGGCCGTGCGGATCAAATCGCTGCTGCGCCGCGCCGCCGGCGAGAAGCTCGAGCCCGGGCGCATCGTCGTCGCCGAACCGGCCGAGCGCGACCTCGCGCTGCTGCTGGACGCGTTCGACGCAGCCCTGACCGAGGCCTACGACAAGAAGGCGCCGAACTTCGTCGCCGAGCACGCCTACAAGCTGGCCCAGGCCTTCTCGCGCTTCTACGCCGCCTGCCCGATCCTGCAGGCCGGCGACGACAAGATCGCCGCCTCTCGCCTCGGTCTGGCGACGGCGACGTTGAAGCAGCTGGAAACCGCGCTGGATCTGCTGGGCATCGAGACGCCGGAGCGGATGTAGTCGGCATTCTGGTGCGCGCGCGTAGCGCCGCACGGCTTCATCGCAGCCCCGTTGGCAACACCGCGCCGCCGCTCCATCATGCCGCCGGTTTCGTCAGGGGGCGTATCAGCAGTGTTCAGGTCCAGACTTTTCGCCGCCGTGGCGGTTGTCGCCATCATGGGCGGTGCGCCGGTCATCGCGATCGCGAAGCCCAAGCCCGCCGCAAGCCCGACCGCGGGCCTCGAGCGCCGTGACGGGCTGATCCCCGTCTTCGTCGACGCCCAAGCCGGCAAGGTGTTCCTCAAGCTGCCCGCCGCCGACGCCGAGGGTGTTCACGGCCGCTACCTCTACCAGACCTACCTGAGGGCGGGCCTCGGCTCGAACCCGGTCGGGCTAGACCGTTCGGCGCCGGGCGACACCCAGATCGTCGTATTCCGGCAGATTGGCGCCAAAATCGTCGTGCAGTTCGAGAACCACGGCTTCATCGCCCCGCGCGGTTCGGCCGGCGAGAGACAGGCGGTGCGCGAGTCGTTCGCCATCTCCACCGTCTGGGCCACCGACATCGTCTCGCGCGAAGCCGACGGCGGAGCGGTGATCGACATCTCCGGCTTCCTCACCCGCGACGCCCAGGGCGTGGCGCGGCGGCTGAAACAGACCGACCAGGGCGACTTCCGCCTCGCCGCCGACCTCAGCTTCCCGGACGCTACAGCCACGGCGGTGTTCCCGAAGAACATCGAACTGGAAGCGACCCAGACCTTCGTCAGCGACGCGCCGGGACCGGAGGTGCGCGGCATCCTGCCCGATCCGCGCAACGTCACCCTGACCCTGCACCACTCGTTCGTCGCCCTGCCCGAACCCGGCTTCGAGCCGCGCTTCGCCGACCCGCGCGTGGGCGTCATCGACCACCCGGTGATCGACTACTCGGCGCCGTTGACCGAGCCGATGGCGCTGCGCCTGGCGCACCGGTTCAGGCTTGAGAAGACCGATCCGACCGCGCCGCGCTCGACCGTGAAGACGCCGATCGTCTTCTATATCGACAACAGCGCGCCGGAGCCGATCCGCTCGGCGCTGGTCGAGGGCGGCCAGTGGTGGAACCAAGCGTTCGAGGCCGCCGGCTTCATCGACGCCTTCCGCGTCGATGTCCTGCCCGAGGGGGTCAGCCCGCTCGACGCCCGCTACAACGTCGTCAACTGGGTCCACCGCGAGACGCGCGGCTGGTCCTACGGCCATTCGGTGGTCGATCCGCGCACCGGCGAGATCGTCAAGGGCGACGTCCTGCTGGGCTCCGACCGCATCCGCCAGGACCGGCTGATCTTCGAAGGGCTGGTCGGCGCCGACAAGACCGGGCGCGGCGGGCCGAACGACCCGATCGAGGCGTCGCTGGCCCGCATCCGTCAGCTGTCGACCCACGAGATCGGCCACTCCATAGGCCTGCAGCACAACTTCGCGGCCAGCACCTACGATCGTGGCTCGGTGATGGACTATCCCGGCCCGAAGATCGTCATCCGCGACGGCCAGCTCGACCTGACCAGCGCCTACGCCACCGGCGCGGGGAGCTGGGACAAGTTCGCCATCACATGGCTCTACGCCCCCGTGGCGCCGGGCGCGGCCGGCGAGGCGCAGCTGTCCGCCATGGTCGACAAGGCCGCCGCCGAGGGCCTGCGGTTCGTGTCCGACGACGACGCCCGCGACCCGGCCTCGGCCCAGCCGCTCGGCGCGGTCTGGGACAACGGCGCCGATCCCGTCGCCGAGCTTCAGCACCTGCTGCAGGTGCGCCGCATCGCCTTGGCACGCTTCGGCCTGGCCAGCCTGCCGCCCCGGACCTCGGCCTCCGACCTGCGCCGGCGGCTGGTCCCCATCTACCTGTTCCACCGCTACCAGATCGACGCCACGGCCAAGCTGGTCGGCGGAGTGGACTTCACCTACGCGGTCGGTGGCGATGGCCGCGAAAAGTCCACGCCAGTCCCAGCCGCCCGCCAGCGCCAGGCTATCGACGCCCTGCTCGCGGTGCTCAGTCCCGCCGAGCTCGACCTGAACGACGGCCTGATCGATCTGCTCAGCGGCGCCGAGGCCACCACGCCGGTCAAGCAGACCACTATCGAGACCTTCGGCGACGGTCCCATCTTCGATCTGGGCACGGCCAGCGACGTGATCTCGGAGATGACCTTCCGCGCCCTGTTCGCCCCGGCCCGCCTCAACCGGCTGGTCGAGGCGCGGCGTCGCGACCCCGGGCAGCCGGGCGTCGAGGAACTGCTGAGCAAGAGCTTCGCCGCCGTCTCCGCGCCGGCCGCCGGACGCCAGGCCGAGCTGGCGCGTCGCGTGCGCTATCGCCTGATCGCCACCCTGGCCGACGTCCAACGCGACAAGGCGACCTCGCCGACCGCTCAGGCGCGGATCCGCACCGCCCTGCTCGACTACGGCCGCCGGCTGGCCACGGCCGGCGGCGATCCAGCCGACCGCGCCCAGGCCCGCGACTTGTCCGCCATCCTGCTCGATCCCGATCCCACCCGCCTGCTGACCATCGCCGACAAGGCCAGAACCACCGTGCGCACCCCGCCCGGCCCGCCGATCGGCGAGACGGACTGGTTTGGGGATGTGGGGTTCTAGCAAGATTAGGCGCTCGAGACGGGGCGAGGCGCCCCCATCAATCCCTTGCGCACTCGCAGACAAACCGAGAGATTTTGCCCTCCAAACGTGAGGGTGCCTAAGTGATCCGGAAACAAACAACCTTTGTTCTAGGTGCGGGCTTCAGTTGTGAAGTCGGCATGCCCCTAGGGGTCGCCCTAAAAGATCAGATCATAGCTGTCTTGCGCCGAGCAATTTCGGATGAGCCAGGCCATGCTCTGTTACTCGCCCTCCGAACCGGCAACGAGAATGCGAACCGCTCAGCCTGCCGCACGCTCATCGACGCACTTCCCCTTGCTGTTTCTATCGACAATCTGGTCGAACATAGATCCGACGACCCAGCGCTAGTTCATTGCGCGAAAGTGGGCATCGCCGCCGCAATCCTACAGGCCGAATCCAAAAGCGAACTGCGCATTATCCATCCTGCCCAAAGGTCGTATCAAAGCCGCACGGTTAGAGTTCGCCATTCTTCAGACGACGAGATCGTTGACGCACCCCGACTATCACGAGCTGGGCAGTCTTCGTTTTTCAGCATCTTTCAGATTCTGATGCCAGGGGTGCCTAAGTCTCAACTTCGTGACAGCCTGCAAAGCTTGTCATTCATAAATTTCAACTACGATAGATGTCTGGAGCACTTTCTCTACTATGCACTACAAACGCACTCCTCGTTAAGCCCAACGGAGGCAGGGGAACTCGTTGACAGCATTCCCATCTGGCATCCCTACGGAACGGTTGGCAGGCTGCCGTGGCAGAGAAACACCCTAGGATCGGCCATTGATTTCGGCACCGTTGGCGATTCAACCGACCTCGTCACCGCAGCCTCGCAGCTACGGACATTTTCTGAAGAGATCGAAGAATCTGAAAGCCTATCCGAACTCCGAGGCGCAATTTCCAACGCTCAGCGGCTAGTATTCTTGGGCCTGGCTTGGAACGAACAGAATATGCGCTTGCTGGAGCCACCTGAAGGGCTCGGCCAATGTGCAGTGCATGGCACTTGTTACAAGACGCCCCCGCTCGACAAGGGTGGCGTAATGCCAAGTATTCAGGAATTTGCCGCTCCAGATATCGAGGCCTTTGCGGATGTCCTCGAGCGATGGCGGCTCAAAGCGCTCCCGAAGGATGCTCCAGGGAACATTGGCACCGCCCCCCACCCTGGCTTTGAGGTATCGACGTGCCATCAGCTTTTAGCCAAGTACGAGAACCTCTTCAGATCACGCTAGTGAACTAGGCACGTTGACTCACCGCCCGGGCTCCCGCACACAACGCCGGTCTCGCGGGAGACATCGGGGGCTTGCCTCCGAGGCCGAAGGCGCAACCGCCCCGGAAACGCTCAGGCAAAAGGACCGCGAGAAGACCAAAACGCTGGAAAGCGCCGCGTCAGCGGTGCGCCGAAGGAGCAAGGGTCAGGTCACTGATCCGGAATCTCTCAGGCTCCGAGACAGCGGGGGCGAATCGACGGGCCATAGGTCCGGCGAGCCGCATCGTCCCCTCCGGAGCTCAGCAGCGTGTCCGACCAAGCCGATCTCAAGAAGACCCCGCTGTACGACGCCCACGTCGCCGCCGGCGCGCGCATGGTGCCGTTCGCCGGCTACAGCATGCCGGTGCAGTACAGCGACGGCGTGCTCAAGGAACACCTGTGGACGCGCGAGAGCGCCGGTCTGTTCGACGTCTCGCATATGGGCCAGGCCCGGTTGCGCGGCGTCTCGCCCCTGTCGGCCTTCGAGGAAGTCACCCCGGGCGACTTCATCGGCCTCGCCCGCGGCAAGCAGCGCTACAGCCTGCTGCTGAACAAGAAGGGCGGGGTCATCGACGACCTGATGGCCTCGCGGCCCGACGACGACGGCCTGTTCGTGATCGTCAACGGCGCCTGCAAGGAGAACGACTTCAAGGTGATCGCGGACGAACTGGTCCCGCAGATCGCCATCGAACGCCTCGAGAATCGCGCGCTGCTGGCGCTGCAAGGTCCGAAGGCCGCCGCCGTGCTCGCCGCCCACATCCCCGAGGCCGCTGGCAAGGTGTTCATGGACAGCTGGGCGACGACCGGCTTCGGCGTCGACGTGCTGATCTCCCGCTCCGGCTACACCGGCGAGGACGGCTTCGAGATCTCGATCCCGGCCGAAGCCGCCGAGCATGTCTGGAACACGCTGCTGGCCGACGAGCGGGTCAAGGCGATCGGCCTCGGCGCCCGCGACAGCCTGCGTCTCGAAGCCGGGCTGCCGCTTTACGGTCACGACGTCGACGAGACCACCAGTCCGGTCGAGGCGGGCCTGACCTTCGCCGTCTCCAAGAAGCGCCGGGATGCCCAGGACTTCCCCGGCGCGTCCCGGATCGCCCGGGAGCTGGCCGAGGGCCCGTCCCGCGTGCGCGTCGGCCTGCGGGTGCTGGAAGGCGCTCCGGCCCGCGAAGGCGCGGAGATCGCCGACCAGAACGGCGCCGTCATCGGCGTGGTCACCAGCGGCGGCTTCGCTCCCTCGCTCGGCGCGCCGATCGCCATGGGCTACGTGCCGCCGGCCCAATCGGCCGTGGGTACGCGCCTGAACGTCATCGTCCGGGGCAGAGCGGGGGCCGCAGAGGTCGTCGCCATGCCCTTCGTCCCCAACCGCTACGTCCGCAAGGTCTAGGAGCCAGCCATGCGTTTCACCAAGGATCACGAATGGGTCGCCCTCGAGGGTGACGTCGCCACCGTCGGCATCACCGCCTACGCCGCCGAACAGCTCGGCGACGTGGTGTTCGTGGAAGTCCCCGACGTCGGCAAGACCCTGAGCCAGGGCGACAGCCTGGCCGTGGTCGAGAGCGTCAAGGCGGCCTCGGACGTCTACGCCCCCGTCTCAGGCGAGGTCGTCGAAGCCAACACCGAGCTCGGCGACGCGCCCGAGACCGTCAACGCCGTCCCGGAAGCCGGCGGCTGGTTCGCGAAGATCAAGATCAGCGATCCGGCCCAGGTCGAGGCGCTGATGGACCGCGACGCCTACGAGACCTACCTGGGCACGCTCTAGTCATGTCGTTCCAGATCCACCTCTACCCGTCGGATCTGACCCCGCCGCCGGGTCCCTTCCTGACGCTCGTCGCCGAGGTCCTGGCCTCGCGCGGCGCCGTTTGGGAGGACCAGGAGCACGGCGAACTTCTGCTCAGCGACAAGACCGAGATCGGCCTGTTCACGGACGAGGAAGAGAACGTCGCGGTCTTCGTGCTCGAGGACCAGAACGAGGCCGCTTTCGACATCGTCTACGAGATCGCCGACCGATCCGCGTCGTTCATCACCGTTGGCGAACTGGCCTGCGCCACGCCGTCGGCGGGGGACGTTCTGCCCGGGCACGAGGCCCTCTACCGCGAGCCCGACGATCTCAAGGGACGGCCCGAAGTCGGCGACTGGCTGCGGGTGTCCATGCGCGCCACGGCGACGCCTCAGCCCGGCGGCAAGATCGACGCCAAACCCGCCTCCCTGTCCTCCGCCGGCCCGATCGTCGGCGCCCCCCAACGGTCGCTGTTCCAGCGCCTGTCTGACGCCCTTTTCGGAAAGTCGATCTAGATGCGTTACCTCCCGCTCACCCCCGAAGATCGCGTCGAGATGCTCTCCGCCGTCGGAGTGGGCTCGATCGACGACCTGTTCGTGGACGTGCCCGCCGCCGCCCGGCGCACCGGCTTCGTCGAGCTCCCGCATGTCGCCGGCGAGCTCGAGGTCGAGCGGGAGATGGCGGCGCTCGCCGGGCGCAACGTCGCCGCCGGCTCGGTCCCGTTCTTCTGCGGCGCCGGCGCCTATCGCCACCATGTACCGGCCAGCGTCGATCACATCATCCAGCGGTCCGAGTTCCTGACCAGCTACACGCCCTATCAGCCCGAGATCGCCCAAGGCACGCTGCAGGTGCTGTTCGAGTTCCAGACCCAGGTCGCGTCGCTGATGGGCATGGAGGTCGCCAACGCCTCCCTCTATGACGGCTCCACCGCCTGCGCCGAAGCGGTGATGATGGCCCAGCGGGTCACCAAGCGGGACAAGGCCATCCTGTCCGGCGGCCTGCACCCGCACTACGTCCGCACCACCGAGACCCTGGCCCATGCCGACGGCATGGACACCGTGCGCCTGCCGGCCGCGGTCGACGCCGAGGCGGCCGTGATCGACGCCATCGACGCTGACACCGCCTGCGTCGTCGTCCAGACCCCGAACGTGTTCGGCACGGCCACGGACGTGACGAAGATCGCCGAAGCGGCCCATGCCGCCGGCGCCCTGCTGATCGTGGTCACCACCGAGGCGGTGTCCTACGGCCTGCTCAAGTCGCCGGGCGAGATGGGCGCCGACATCGCCGTGGCCGAGGGCCAGTCGATCGGCAACGCCCTGAACTTCGGCGGCCCCTACGTCGGCCTCTTCGCCTGCAAGGAAAAGCTGATCCGCCAGGCGCCGGGGCGCCTCTGCGGCGAGACCGTGGACGCCGACGGCCGTCGCGGCTTCGTGCTGACCCTGTCGACCCGCGAGCAACACATCCGCCGCGACAAGGCGACCTCGAACATCTGCACCAACAGCGGCCTTTGCGCCCTGGCCTTCTCGATCCACATGAGCCTGCTCGGTGAAAAGGGCCTGCGCCAACTTGCCGCCCTGAACCACCAGAAGGCCCGCGAGCTGAAGGGCGCGCTGGAAGGCGTGGCGGGGGTCGAGATCCTCACCCCCAGGTTCTTCAACGAGTTCGCCGTGAAGCTTTCCAAACCGGCCGCCCAGGTCGTTGAGGAGCTGACCTTCAAGGGCGTGCTGGGCGGGGTTCCGTTCTCGCGCCTCGACCCGGGGGCCGGGCTGGACGACGTCCTGCTGGTGGCCGCCACCGAAACCGTGACCGGCGACGACATCGCCGCCTTCAAGACCGCCCTGGCCGAGGTGATGGCGTGAGCAGCAGCATGAACACCGTGGGCCGTCCCACCCGTCCGGAGGCGGCGGCCAACGACTATATCCACCCGACCCTGACCGGCGCCCGCGGGCTGCTGCAGGACGAGGCCCTGATCTTCGAGCTGGGCGGCTGGGACAAGACCGGCGTCGACCTGCCGGAGGCCACGCGCCCCGCCGACGACCTCGACGGTCTGCTGCGCACCGCGCCGATCGGCCTGCCCGGTCTCTCCGAGCCGGAGACGATGCGGCACTACGTGCGGCTGTCGCAGAAGAACCACGCCATCGACCTGGCGCTCTATCCGCTGGGCTCGTGCACGATGAAGCACAACCCGCGCCTCAACGAGAAGATGGCGCGACTGCCAGGGTTCTCCGACATCCATCCGCTGCAGCCGCAGTCGACGGTGCAGGGCGCGCTCGAGCTGATGGATCGGCTGGCCCACTGGCTGAAGACGCTGACCGGCATGCCCGCCGTCGCCCTGACGCCCAAGGCCGGCGCCCACGGCGAGCTGTGCGGCCTGCTGGCCATCCGCGCCGCTCATGAGGCGAACGGCCAGGGCCATCGCAAGACGGTGCTCTGTCCGACCAGCGCCCACGGCACCAACCCGGCCACCGCCGCCTTCGTCGGCTACAGCGTGGTCGAGATCGCCCAGACCGAGGACGGCCGCGTCGACCTCGCCGATCTGGAAGCCAAGCTCGGTCCGGACGTGGCCGCGATCATGGTCACCAACCCCAACACCTGCGGCCTGTTCGAGCGCGACATCATCGAAATCTCGCGCCTGACCCATGCGGCCGGGGCCTACTTCTACTGCGACGGCGCCAACTTCAACGCCATCGTCGGCCGGGTGCGCCCGGGCGACCTCGGCGTCGACGCCATGCACATCAACCTGCACAAGACCTTCTCCACGCCCCACGGCGGTGGTGGTCCGGGCGCGGGTCCGGTGGTGCTGAGCGCCGCCCTGGCGCCCTACGCGCCCGCTCCCTGGGTGGTACACCACGCCGACGGTTTCAAGCTGGTCGAGGAGCAGGTCGAAGAAGCGTCCGACGCCTTCGGCCGCATGAGCGCCTTCCACGGCCAGATGGGCATGTATGTCCGCGCCTACGCCTACATGCGCAGCCACGGCGCCGACGGCCTGCGCCAGGTCGCCGAGGACGCGGTGCTGAACGCCAACTACATCAAGGCCCGCCTGTCGGACCTGATGAGCCCGGCCTTCCCGGACGGTCCCTGCATGCACGAGGCGCTGTTCGACGACAGCTGGCTGGAGGGCACCGGCGTGACCACGCTCGACTTCGCCAAGGCGATGATCGACGAGGGCTTCCACCCGATGACCATGTACTTCCCGCTGGTCGTACACGGGGCAATGCTGATCGAACCGACCGAGACCGAGAGCAAGCAGGAGCTGGACCGCTTCATCAACGCCCTGCGGCTGCTGGCCGGGGCGGCGAAGGCGGGCGAGGCCGAACGCTTCAAGGGCGCACCGTTCCACGCCCCGCTGCGCCGGCTCGACGAGACCCTCGCGGCGCGGAAGCCGAAGCTGCGCTGGAAGCCGGAAGCCTGACTTGAGGCGGCCGCTTGGTTACCCTTTCGTGACCAAGCGGCCGCACCTGAGACATTCCAGCCACAGCCGGATGCAGAACCCGACCAGGAACGATTAAGTCTCGGTCACAGAGGAACGCCTGCCCTTTACGGCGCGCTATCGGCTGCACATATCCGAACTGTAGCGACGCAGGCCCACTCGGAGGCGACGCTTTCCGCCCCGTGTTCCGGTCCCCAGATGTCGCTTGTCCTGACGATGCCCCGCGCCTTTACGCCCGCCGACGACGCCGCCCGCGCACTGCTGGCGCGCGCGGCGCGTTGGACGTTCATGGGCCTTGGGCTGCTGATCGTGGCGCTGGGCATCCTGATCGCACCGCTGCCGGGCCCCGGCGGCATTCCGGTCATCGTCGTCGGACTGATGATCGTCCTGCGCAACAGTTTCTGGGCCAAGCGCCAGTTCGTCCGCTTCCAGCGGGCCCATCCGAGGACGCTGTTCCCGATCCGCCGGCTGCTACGCCGGGAGCCGGAAGTCCTCCCGGTCTTCTGGCAGTCGATCCTGCGGATGGAGCGAGTGATCCTGGCCAAGGAGCGGCGCTTCTTCAAAAGGCTCCGCAAGCGTCTCCGCAAAGCCCGGCGCTAGAACGAACCCACTGACCCGAAACGAAAAAGGCCCCGTCGGCGAACCGGCGGGGCCTTTGTCTTGTCCGGCCTGGCCGCTGCTATTGCAGGCGGGCGGCCAGCTTGCCGATGGCCTGATCGACCAGCGGGTCGGTCTTGGCGCCGACGAGGCGGTTGGCCAGGATGGTCTCGGCCGCTTGGGCGGCGAGTTCAGCGGCCGCGGCCTTCACGTCGGCGGCGGCCTGGGCCTCGGCCGAGGCGATCTTCCGTTCGGCCAGGGCGGCGCGGCGGGTGATCTGCTCCTCGAGCTTGGCCTTGGCCTCGATGGCGAGACGCTTGGCGTCTTCCTCGGCGGCTTTCAGCATCTCGGCGGCCTGACGCTCGGCCGTCTCACGCTGAGCGCGCAGGTCGGCCAGCATGGCCTCGGCCTGAGCGCGCAGGTTGGCGGCCTCGTCCAGGTCCGCTTGGATCTTGGCGGCCTTGGCGTCGAGCATTCCGGCGACCAGCTTCGGCACGCCGGCGAAGATCGCGATGGCGAAGAACAGCAGCAGGCCGACGCCGACCCAGAGTTCCGGGTTGGAGAAGGACCAGAAGTGGGGATCGAAGAAAACGGGCATCAGGCGACTCCTCCGCGGGCGAGCGCGGCCTTCACGTCGGCGGCGGACGGGGCCTTGCCCGTCAGCTTCTCGACGATCGCGGTCGCGGTGTCGGCGGCAATGGTCGCCACGTTGCTCATGGCCGCGTCCCGCACCGCCGCGATCCGGGCTTCCGCCTGGGCGACGTGTTGGGAGACCTTGGCGTCTTCGGCCGCGGAGCGTTCCGCGGCTTCAGCGACGGCCTTGGCCCGGGCTTCAGACGCCACGCGTTGCGACTGGGCGCGAGCCTCGGCCACTTCGGCGGCGGCGGCCTTGGCCTGATCTTCGGCCTCGGCCTGAACCTGACGCGCGGTCTCGAGAGCCCCGGCGATGGTGTTCGCGCGTTCGTCGATCACGGCCCGCATGCGCGGGGTGAAGACGCGCGCGATCAGCACGTACAGGATCACGAACAGAACCAGCAGGTAGGCGATCTGGCCGCCCCAGTGCTGGAACTGGAACTGCGGCAGGCCGCCCGAGCCGTGTTCAGCCTCGGTCGTCGTCGTCGTATGGGCCGCGTCTTCGCCGTGGCCTTCGGTCGGAGCCATCACATATCCGTCGGATTAAGGGCGCAGCGGCGCTGGAAAGCGCCGCTGCCGGACGTCGTGTGGATTAGCCGAAGTAGATCAGCACGCCGAGCACGAAGGCGAGAATGCCCAGGGCTTCGGCGAGGGCGGCGCCCACGAACAGGTTGCCGATCTGGCTGGCGGCGGCCGACGGGTTGCGCAGGGCGCCCGACAGGAATTGACCGAAGATGGTGCCGACGCCGATGCCGGCGCCGATCATGCCGAGGGTCGCGAGGCCCGCGCCGATGGCCTTAGCCGCTGCAACTTCCATGTTATCAGATCCTAGTGTTGGTCAGGGTTGGTAGGGATTGGCCCGGACGCCCGTTAGTGGGCGTGGTCCAGATTGACCACATCGTTGAGATAGATGCAGGTCAGAACGGCGAAAACGAAGGCCTGAAGGAAGGCCACGAGGAACTCGAGCGCGGTCAGGCCGACGACCATGGTCATCGACAGCGCGGCGCCGGGAATGCCCAGCAGGCCGAAGCCGCCGCCGGCCGCCATCGCGCCCAGGGTGACCACGAAGCCGGCGAACACCTTCAGGGCCACGTGGCCGCCGAGCATGTTGCCGAACAGACGAAGGGCCAGGGTGACCGGGCGCAGCATGAACGAGAAGAACTCGATCAGGCCGACCACCGGACGCATCGCCAGCGGCGCGCCCATCGGCCAGAACAGCTTGAAGAAGCCGAGGCCGTTCTTGGCGAAACCGATGATCAGCACCAGGCCGAAGGTGATGACGGCGAAGGTCGCCGTGATCGCCAGCTGCGATGTCGCCGTGAAGGTCAGCGCCATGCCGAGCAGGTTCATGGCCAGGATCAGGACGAAGATCGTGAACACGAACGGGAAATACTTGCGGCCGTCGTGGCCGATGATCGAGTCGGTCAGGCCGTCGATCATGCCGAACAGGCCTTCGCCCACGGTCTGAAGCCGGCCCGGAACGACCTTCGGCTTGGACGTGACCAAGGTCAGGAACAGGACAACCGCCGCGAAGGCGATGGTCATGGCGATGTGGGAGTTGGTGATCGCGAGATCGACCACGCCGACAAACGGAAGGGTGACGTCGGGAAGGTCGACGACCTTGACGATCTGGAACTGATGAATCGGATCGGCCACAGGCCTATCGCTCCCTAGTCTTCCTTGGCGTCCGGGGCCGCGCTACGCGCCGCCTCTTCCGCCTTCGCCTGCGCCATAAGCCGATTGGCCGTCCGGCGCGCCATGAATACCGACAAGGCGAAGCCCACGAGGACCCCGCCGATCAAACCCCAGGGACGGGTTCCTGCGAACCAGTCCACGATCGCACCGCCCGCCAGTCCGACGAGCACCCCGCCCAGCAGCTCCGCCAGGATCTTGTAGGCCTGGCTGGACGCGTTCATCTCGCCGGCGGGCGAGACGGGACGGTCCGTCCGGGCCTTGAGCGCCTTTGCCCGTTCGTCGAGGCTGCGCAGCGCCTCTTCGCGCGGGTCGACGGCCTTGGGCATGGGGGCGGTTCGGTCCGAGGTCGGCTCGAAGGGAAAACCCTTCGGGGCCTGCTTGATCGCGGCGGAACCTATAGATGACGCCCGGGCGCGTCAAGGTTGCCAGGGGTTAGATCAAGCCTTTGGAATAGCTGCACTTTTCGCCTTCCGGCGAAGCGGTCGCACAGGGAACCCGACATAGGCCCCGTCGCCAGCCGCGAAAGCGTCGATTTTCGGCTCAGGGTGACGCTGGGAGACCCACCCGAATGCCTTCGGGGACCACCCAAAGCAAAACCCCCGGCCTTTCGACCGGGGGTTCGCTTAGATCAGCCTTGGATCAGGATCAGAAGTTGATCGAGATCGTCGAGCGGCGGTTCAGGGGTTCCTTCACGCCGTCGCCAGTGGCGACCGCGAGTTCAGCTTCACCCTTCC